>Ga0308170_10000073_pt1 | contig 220458 bp, 237 predicted proteins | sample PhyBR2_2_FD_202136 | JGI IMG/M metagenome (GOLD analysis project Ga0308170, IMG submission 202136) | Phyllosphere microbial communities from UC Gill Tract Community Farm, Albany, California, United States - DLSLSB.R2 | ecosystem: Host-associated > Plants > Phyllosphere > Unclassified | place... | reverse complement strand
CCGATGCCGAGGCGGGCTACCTGCTGCCACTCGACAAGTACACGGACAAGTGGGACGAGTGGGACCAGTTCTTCGACAACGCCAAGCAGGCCGGGCAGGGTGACGACGGCAAGATCTACGGCGTCCCCATGGGCACCGACACCCGAGCCCTCTGGTACAACAAGGACATCTTCAAGAAGGCCGGGCTCGACGTCCCGTGGAAGCCGAAGACGTGGGACGACGTGCTCGCGGCGGCGAAGACCATCAAGGAGAAGCAGCCCGACGTCATCCCGTTCAACATCTACTCGGGCAAGGCGCAGGGCGAGGCCTCGACCATGCAGGGCTTCGAGATGCTCCTGTACGGCGCCGACGGCTCCGGCAACACCCTGTACAAGGACAAGAAGTGGGTCACCGGCTCGAAGCAGTTCGAGGACTCGCTCAAGTTCGTGAAGGACGTCTACCAGGGCGGCCTCGGCCCGACACCACAGCAGGCGCTCGACACGAACGTCGGCACGACCATCGCCCAGACGTGGCTGCCGAAGGGCAAGCTCGCGATCGACCTGGACGGTTCGTGGCAGTCCGGCACGTGGCTGAAGTCCGGCACCGCGCCGTGGCCCGAGTGGAACGACGTGATGGGCCAGGCACCCATGCCGACCCAGAACGGGCAGGCTCCCGGCTACAACTCGATGTCCGGCGGCTGGACCCTGGCGGTCGGCGCGAAGTCGAATAACCCGCAGGCGGCGTTCGACTTCATCACGAGCTTCCTCGACAAGGACGGCTCGCTCAAGTACGACACCGAGAACAGCCAGATCGCCGTCCGGAAGGACGTCGCGGACGACCCGGAGTACACGGCGGCGAACCCGACGTTCAAGTTCTTCTCGGGACTGGTGGAGAACACCAACTTCCGCCCGGCGACGAGTGACTACTCGCAGGTGTCCAACGCGATCCAGGTCGCGATGGAAGCGGTCATGACCGGTCAGCAGTCACCGAAGGACGCGGCTGCCGCCTACGACAAGGCCGTCACGCAGGTGGTCGGCAAGGAGAACACCGTCTCCGCTGGTTGACGGTCCGTCACCCACTGACGGACGGGAGGCGCGGGGCGGTCCCGCACCGCGCCTCTCCCAACCGCACGGCCGACGCGCCGCTCCGCAAGCTCCGCGGCGCGTCGGAACCGGCGGTCGGGGCCCAGTCCGTCCTTCCCCACCTTCGGAACCCCTCCGCACCCGGAAGGCACCCATCGTGTCCAGCACCCCCCTCGCGCCGACGCTGTCGGCGCCCGGTGCGCCGAAGCGCACCGATCCACCCGTGCCGCGCAAGCGGCGACCACTGCGGAACGTCGGACGAGCCGTCCCGCTCCTGCCCGCCCTGGTCCTGCTCGTCATCTTCCTGCTCGGTCCGGTCATCTCGTCGTTCTACGGGTCGTTCACCAACTCGGCCCTGACCGGTGCGAGTGCGGCCGACCAGCAGTTCGTCGGCTTCCAGAACTACGTCGAGCTGTTCCAGGACCCGGACTTCCCGAAGTCCGTGATCCTGACCATCGTCTTCCTGCTGGCCTCGGCCGTGGTGGGGCAGAACGTGCTCGGGCTCGGCCTGGCGCTGCTGATGCGCTCGGCGAACAAGGCCGTGCGGGCGATCGTCGGCACCTTCGTGGTGGCGGCGTGGGTCCTGCCCGAGATCGTGGCGTCCTTCGCGGCGTACGCGTTCTTCAACGACGAGGGGACGCTCAACACGTTCCTCGCGTCCATCGGGATCACCGGCGCGAACTGGCTCTACACGTACCCGATGCTCGCCGTGATCCTGGCGAACATCTGGCGCGGCACCGCGTTCTCGATGCTCGTCTACTCGGCCGCCGTGCAGGAGGTCCCCGAGGAGATCACCGAGTCCGCCGAGGTCGACGGCGCCACCGGCTGGCAGCGGCTCGTCTACATCACGCTCCCGGTGATCCGCCGGAGCATCTCGACGAACCTCATGCTCACGACGCTGCAGACCCTGTCGGTCTTCACGCTGATCTTCGTGATGACCGGCGGCGGCCCGGGCACGAACTCGTCGACCCTGCCGATCCTGGCGTACCAGGAGGCGTTCAAGTTCTCGCAGCTCGGCTTCGGGACCGCGATCGCGACCATCCTGCTCGTGGTGGGGGCGGTCTTCTCGATCATCTACATCCGAGCCCTCAAGCCGGAGGTGGACTGATGGCCATGACAGCCCCGTCCCTGGACCAGACCACGACCCGATCGGTGACCGCACCGGGGTCGATGCACATGACCTCGCCGCGCGGCCGCACCATGCGGTGGGTGTCGAACGTCGTGCTGCTCGTCATCGCGGTGTGCTTCGCGGTGCCGCTGCTCTGGCTCGTGCTCGCCTCGTTCGACACCCAGGCGTCGCTGTCGGTGAAGCTGCCGTCGCAGTTCACGCTCGACAACTTCGCCAAGGTGCTCACCCCCGAGCTGTCGTTCATCCCGCTCGCGAACAGTCTGCTGCTCTCCGGCGGCACCGCGGTCGTCACCGTGGTGTTCGCCCTGCTGGCCGCGTACCCGCTGTCCCGCTACAAGATGCGCGTCAACAAGCCGTTCCTGTACAGCATCCTGTTCGGCACCGGCCTGCCGATCACCGCGATGATGGTGCCCGTCTACGCGCTGTTCGTGTCGCTCAACCTGATCGACAACGTGTGGGGCTGCATCTTCTTCCTCGCCGCCACCAGCTTGCCGATGGCGATCTGGATGGCGAAGAACTTCATGGACTCGGTGCCGATCTCGCTCGAAGAGGCGGCGTGGACCGACGGCGCCTCGATGCTCACCACCCTGACCCGCATCGTGATCCCGCTCATGCGTCCGGGCATCGCGGTCGTGTTCATCTTCGTGTTCATCCAGGCGTGGGGGAACTTCTTCGTCCCGTTCGTCCTGCTGCTCTCGCCCGAGAAGGTGCCCGCCGCGGTGAGCATCTTCAACTTCTTCGGGCAGAACGGGGCGGTGGCGTACGGCCAGCTCGCCGCGTTCTCGATCGTCTACTCCGTGCCCGTCATCGCCCTCTACGTGATCGTGTCCCGAGGCCTCGGCGGCGGCAACGCCCTCGCCGGTGGCATCAAGGGCTGACGCCGGCCCCCACCCCCGCAAGACACCGGTGTTCGCGCGTCGAACACCCGCGAACCGCGGTTCGATCCGCGAACACCGGTGTTCCGCGAACCAGAAAGGAAGCACATGCACCAGGACGAACCGCTCGTCGAGGCCCGGATCGCCCGCCTCGTGCGCGACCGTGTCGACCCCGCCGTCCTCCGTCGCTCGGCGCCGGTGACGATCGAGGCGTGGGAGGTGCCGGGCGAACCGGTGCCGTTCGACGCCGCCGTGGGCGAGACGTACACACCGTTCACGGTGGGGTCGCACTGGGGCGGGCGCCCGTGGGGCACGACGTGGTTCCGGGTGACCGGTACCGTGCCGGCGGACTTCGGCACCGCGCAGGGGACCACCGCCGAGCTCCTCGTCGACCTGGGGTTCACCAAGCGGCAGCCCGGGTTCCAGGCCGAGGGACTCGCGTTCCGCGCCGACGGCTCCACGATCAAGGCGATCGAGCCGCGGAACGACACCGTGCCGCTCGAGGTCGGCCCGGGGGAGTCCTTCGAGCTCTGGATCGAGGCCGGGGCGAACCCCGACATCGGCGGCGACTCGTTCCAGGGGGCGACGCCGCTCGGCTCGCGCTCCACCGCCGGCGACGACCCCATCTACCGCCTGAAGGCCCTGGAGGTCGTCGAGCGGGATGACACCGTGTGGGAACTGCAGCAGGACCTCTGGGTGCTGCGCGGGCTGATGGCCGAGCTCCCCACCGACGGCACCCGCGGCGCCGACATCCTGCGCGCGCTCGAACGGGCCGCCGACGCCCTGGACCCGGACGACGTCGCCGGTACCGCCGCGGACGCCCGGCAGGTCCTGGCGCCCGTGCTCGCCGTCCCCGCCAGCCCCGCCGCCCACCGTGCCATCGCCGTCGGGCACGCCCACATCGACTCCGCCTGGCTGTGGCCCGTGCGCGAGACGAAGCGCAAGTGCGCCAGGACGTTCTCGAACGTGCTCGACCTGATGGACCGCGACCCCGACTTCACCTTCGCCTGCTCGTCCGCCCAGCAGTACGCGTGGATCCGCGACGAGTACCCCGAGGTCTTCGCGCGCATCAAGCAGCGCGTCGCCGAGGGCCGGTGGATCCCCGTCGGCGGCATGTGGGTCGAGTCGGACACCAACCTGCCCGGCGGTGAGGCCCTGGCCCGCCAGTTCGTCGCCGGCAAGCGCTTCTTCCTCGAGGAGTTCGGCATCGACACCCCCGAGGCCTGGCTCCCCGACTCGTTCGGCTACTCGGGCGCCCTGCCCCAGATCGTCCGCGCCGCCGGCTCGAAGTGGTTCGTCACCCAGAAGCCGTCGTGGAACGAGACGAACGTCATCCCGCACACCTCGTTCCACTGGGAGGGCATCGACGGCTCACGCGTCCTGACGCACCTGCCCCCGGCCGACACCTACAACTCCGACGTCTCACCTGCCGACCTGCGCCGCGGCGAACGGAACAACAAGGAGCGCGGCACCGCCAACACGTCGATGCTGCTGTACGGCTTCGGCGACGGTGGTGGCGGTCCCACCCGCGAGATGGTCGGTGCCGCACACCGCCAGCACGACCTCGACGGGTCGCCGCACGTGACCCTCGGCACGCCCGCCGAGGTGTTCGAGCAGCTCGAAGCCGAACTGCCGACGCCCGGGGTCTGGTCGGGGGAGATGTACCTGGAGTTCCACCGCGGCACCTACACGTCGCAGATCCGCACGAAGCAGGGCAACCGCCGCTCCGAGCACCTGCTGCGCGAAGCCGAGCTCTGGGCAGCGACGGCGGCCGTCCGGCTCGGCAGCGAGTACCCGTACGCCGAACTCGAGGACGCCTGGCACACCGTCCTGCTGCAGCAGTTCCACGACATCCTGCCGGGGTCCTCGATCGCGTGGGTGTACGAGAACGCCGAGGAGCAGTACGCCCGGGTCGCCGAGGTGCTCGAGGGGCTGATCGGGAGCGCGACGACGGCGCTCGCCGCAGGCGGGAGCGGTGCCGCTGCCGGCGCAGCCGACGACACCGCGTCGGTCGTGCGCTTCAACGCCTCGCCGGTCGCGGCGGGAGAGGTGACCGCCCTTGCAGGTTCGGTCGTCCACGCGCCGCGACCCGTGCCTCCCGTCCGGGCAGGCGACCGCTTCGTCTTCGACACCGGCGTCGTCACCGCGACCATCGACGCAGCCGGCCACGTCGTGTCGTTCGTCGACTCCGCGACCGGACGCGACGCGATCGCGCCAGGCGCGGCGGCGGCCGAGTACACGGTGTTCCGCGACACCCCGAACCAGTGGGAGGCCTGGGACATCGACCGCGCGTACCAGCGCAACGGCACGGTGCTGTCGGCGTCGTCGGTCGCGATCGCAGGCGACGCGCTCGTGGTCGAGCGGTCCTTCGGATCGTCGACGCTCACCACGCGCTACTCGGCGGTGCAGGGCGAACCGGAGCTGACCGTCGAGACCGAGGTCGACTGGCACGAGCACCAGAAGCTGCTGAAGCTCGCGTTCCCGATCGACGTGCTCGCGTCGTCGGCCTCGAGCGAGATCCAGTTCGGGCACATCGACCGGCCGACGCACCAGAACACCTCGTGGGACCACGCCCGGTTCGAGACGTCGGCGCACCGCTGGGTGCACGTCGCGGAGCCGGGGTTCGGGGTGGCCGTGGCCAACGACTCGACCTACGGCCACGACATCACGCGTGAGACCCGGGCGGACGGCGGGACCACCACGCTCGTACGGGAGTCGCTGCTGCGCGGACCGACGTTCCCGGACCCGAACGCCGACCAGGGGCACCACGTGTTCCGGACGGTGCTGCGGATCGGGGCCTCGGTGCTCGACGCCGCAGACTCCGGGTACCGGCTGAACCTGCCGGTGCGGAGCGTCCCCGGGTCGACCCCGATCGAGCCGCTCGTCACGGTGTCGTCGCCGCAGGTGTTCGTCGAGGCCGTCAAGCTCGCCGAGGACCGCTCCGGCGACGTCGTCGTGCGGCTGTACGAGGGGCTCGGGGGCCGGGCGACGGACGTCGGGGTGGCCTTCGGGTTCGACGTCGAGTCGGTGTCGCAGGTCGACCTGCTCGAGCGGCCGCTGGAGCGCTCGTGGTCGGCCGGTCAAGCAGTCGCGTTGACCCTGCGTCCGTTCGAGATCGTGACGCTGCGCGTGCGTCGGGCCTGAGGCAGCGGGCCCGGCGCACTGCTGGGAGGGACCGCGGCGCCGGACGGGACACGGGTGCGTTCCGTTCGGCGCCGTGTTGTGCGCGGGGCGGCTGGGCGGAATCGGGGCTGGCCGGGTGGCGGGGCTGGCCGGGTGGAATCGGGCGTGGCTGGTCGAATCGGGCGTCCCTGGTCGGAACTTCCGGCCAGGTACGCCCGATCCCGCTTGGCATCGCGCCCGTTCTGGGAAGGAACGTCATTCCTCCACAACCGCCCAGGCCTGGAGGCCCGTCCACAGTTCGCGACATCGGCCCGCTGGGCGGGTGGCCGGTCCGGCATTGCGGACGCGGCGTTGCGAGGTGGGTTCGACGTCGGCGACCTCGCGTGGGGTGACCTCGTCGCACCGGTGAACCGGCACAGCACGCTCTGGCTAGCGTGGCGGCATGGCAGTGCAGGAGATCTGGCTCGTCCGTCACGGCGAATCGGTCGCGAACGTCGCAGCGGCTCGGGCCGAGGCAGCGGGGGACGACGTCATCGACGTCGAGTTCCGCGACGCCGACGTCCCGCTCAGCCCGCTCGGCGCCGCCCAGTCACGTGCTCTCGGGCAGGAGCTCGCCGACCGCGGGATGGACGACGTCCCCGTCGCGCTCTGGGTGTCGCCGTACCTCCGCGCACAGCAGACCATCGCCATCGCGCTCGAGGCAGCCGGGCTCGCCGAACCCCGCAAGCGTGTGGACGAGCGCCTGCGCGACCGCGAACTCGGCGTCCTCGACCTGTTGACCCTGCAGGGCGTCCGCAACCGGTACCCCGACGAGGAACGCCGCCGGCAGTGGCTCGGCAAGTACTACCACCGGCCCGCGGGCGGGGAGTCGTGGGCGGACGTGATGCTCCGGCTCCGGACGCTCCTGGGTGACCTCGAGCGGGTCGACGGTGTCGAGCGCCTGGTGATCGCCGCACACGACGCCGTGGTGATGCTCGCCGTCGCGGTGTGCCTCGACCTCGACGAGCCGGCACTCATGGAGTTCGCCCACACCCACGCGGTCGCCAACGCCTCCCTCACCCGACTCCGACGCGACGGCGCCGGGTCGCCGTGGGTCCTCGAGGAGTTCTCCTCGGTCGGACACCTGGACGACGACGAGGTCACCCAGCACACCGGCCGGAAGGACGACGAACATGTCCACTGAACCCGTCACCCCGAACTTCCTGCGTGACTGGCCGCTGCCCGAACCCGGTGCCGGCAAGTACGGCCGCGGGCAGGTGCTCGTCATCGGGGGTGCGGCTCGCACCCCGGGAGCCGCGCTGCTCTCGGCGCTCGCCGCGCTCCGCGTCGGCGCCGGTCGCCTCACCCTGGCCGTCGGCCGGAGCGTCGCGAACGAGGTCGCGGTCGCCGTGCCCGAGTCCGGGGTCGAGCCCCTCGACGAGGACCAGGACGGGCACATCGCCGTCGGCGCGATCGAGGGCATCGCGGACAGCGCCTCGAGCGCCGATGCCGTGTTGGTCGGCCCGGGACTCGACGAACCGGACGGTTCCCGTGACCTCGTGGCCGGACTCGCCGACGTCGTCGGTCCGCGGACCACCGTCGTGCTCGACGCCTTCGCCCTCGGTGTCGCCGCCGACGTACGGGACCGCCTCGAACCGCTGCGTGGACGGCTCGTGATGACGCCGAACTCCGGCGAGGCAGAACGCCTGCTCGGTCGGGAGTGCAGCGACGACGACGTGGCCGACGCCGTCGCGATCGCGAACCGGTTCGGTGCGGTCGTCGCCCTCGGTGACGCCATCGCGACACCGCACGGTCGTGCGTGGCTCAAGGGCACCGGCTCGGGTGGCCTCGGCACCAGCGGGAGCGGGGACGTGCTGTCCGGCGCGGTCACCGGGCTGCTCGCCCGCGGTGCCGATCCGGCACAGGCCGTGGCGTGGGCGTCGTACGTGCACGCTGCCGCCGGTGACCGGCTCGCGGTGCAGGTCGGACCACTCGGCTACCTGGCGAGCGAACTCGTGACCGAGATCCCGCGGGTCCTCGTCGAACTCGGAGCCTGAGCGCGCCCGGAACGACCCGCGGGACCGTCGTCGTGAACCGCATCCGCGCCTCCAGGCCTGGTACGGGCGCGACCCTGCGCCCAGAACGAGCAATGCGTACAGCCGCACCCGCTGTTCCGCCGTCGTTCACCACCGGAGCACGGGCCGGAAACCGGCTGCGTCCACGATCGACCAGAACCCGGACACCCGGTCTGGCGCAGCACCCTCTCCCACCCGAAAGGCCCACCCGTGCAGCACAAGCGCACCCTGGCCGGCATCGCCCTGGCCGCCGCCGCAGTCGTCACCCTCGCCGGATGCTCCTCGACGAGTTCCGCCAGCACGAGCAAGGGCGACGCCGACTGGAAGACCACCACCAGCGCCCAGTCCGCCGGCGGTATGGACGCCCTGGTCAAGGCCGCCAAGGCCGAGGGCCAGCTCAACGTCATCACGCTCCCGCCGACGTGGGCCAACTACGGCAAGATCATCGACGGCTTCACCAAGAAGTACGGCATCAAGATCAACTCCGCGAACCCGAACGGCTCGAGCGCCGACGAGGTGGCAGCGGTCAAGTCGCAGAAGGGCCAGTCCACCGCCCCCGACGTGCTCGACCTCGGCAACGCCGTGCTGCAGGAGAACCTCGACCTGTTCGCCGACTACAAGGTCGCGAACTGGGACGACATCCCCACCAATCTGAAGGACAAGGACGGCGCCTGGACGCGCGACTACACCGGCCTGATGTCGATCGGGTACGACTCGTCGAAGATCTCCGACGCCCCGAAGGACATGACGGACCTGCTCGGCTCCGAGTACAAGGGCAAGGTCTCGATCGGCGGCGACCCGACGCAGGCCAACCAGGCCGCGTCCGCGGTGTACCTGGCGGCGCTGGAGAACGGCGGCTCGGCCGACGACATCACCAAGGGCGTCGACTTCTTCGGCAAGCTCAAGCAGGCCGGCAACTTCCAGAACGTGCTGCCGACGCAGGCCACCGTCGCCTCGGGTGAGACCCCGGTCGTCGTCCAGTGGTCGTACAACAACCTGGCCTGGGGTCCCGCCGCCGGCGGCTCGGGCAACAAGGACTGGAAGACCGTCGTCCCGAAGGGGCAGGCGCTCGGCTCGTACTACTCGCAGGCCATCAACAAGGACGCCCCGCACCCCGCGGCCGCCCGCCTGTGGGAGGAGTACATCGCCAGCCCCGAGGTCCAGAACCTGTACCTGCAGGCCGGTGCCTTCCCGTCCACCCTCGCCGCGCTGACGAAGTCGGGCAAGGTCGACCAGGACGCCCTCGACGCTGCCGGTGGTGCGCCGAAGGACTACGTCGAGCTGACCGACGCGCAGGTCGCCGCCGCCGCGAAGGTGCTCAAGGCCAAGTGGTCCTCGACGATGGGGTCCTGAGCAGCATGACCACCGCATCGGCAGACGCGCCCGCGACGGCGACGAGCGCCCCGAGCACTGCGCGCACGGCGTCCGCGGCGGCGCCCGCCGATGCCGTCCGACGCGGCGCCGGACCCCGTGTCCGGCGCCGCGTCGGCCTCGCCTGGCTGGGGCTGACCCCCTTCGCCGCCTACGTCCTGCTCTTCCTCGCCGTCCCCGCCGTGATCGCGATCGGCAGCGGGTTCTTCGACGGCTCCGGCGCGTTCACGCTCGCGAACCTCGCAGCCTTCGCCGACCCCTCGGTGCTGCAGGCGTTCGCCGGGTCCTTCGGCCTGTCCGCCGCCTCCGCGGTCATCGGCGCGGTGCTCGGCGCGGTCGTCTGCTGGGCGCTCTCGGCGCTGCGGCCGGACGGACTGGTCCGGTCGATGATCGACTCGGCGGCCAGCGTCCTCGCCCAGTTCGGCGGCGTCATGCTCGCGTTCGCGTTCATCGCCACGATCGGCGTGCAGGGACTCGTCACGACCTGGCTGGTCACGGTCTTCCACGTCGACCTCAACGCCGACGGGGCCTTCCTGTACACGGTGCCCGGGCTCGTGATCCCCTACGTCTACTTCCAGGTGCCGCTCATGGTCCTCACGTTCATGCCCGCACTCGAGGGCGTCAAAGCGCAGTGGGGCGAGGCCGCGGCGACGCTCGGCGCCTCGCGCCTGACGTACTGGCGCCGCATCGCGTTGCCCGTGCTGGCGCCGGCGTTCTGGGGGTCGCTCCTGCTGCTCTTCGCGAACGGCTTCTCGTCGTACGCCACCGCCGCGGCCCTCATCTCCCAGGGCGGCATCGTGCCGCTCACCATCCGCACGCAGCTCACCAGCGAGACGATCGTCGGCCTGCAGAACGTCGCCGGGGTGCTCGCCTTCGGCATGGTCGTCGTGATGGCGGTCGTGATGGGCGCCTACTCGCTGCTGCAGCGCCGGGCCGCCAGGTGGCAGCGATGAGCGCCGCGGCTCCGGTGCGACCGGTGCGACCGGTGCGGCCGGTACGTCCCGCCCGGTCTGGAGGCTCGTCCCGCGTCCGCCGGTTCGGCACCGCCCCGTCCCGTGGCGCGGCAGCCATCGTGCTCACCGTGATCGGGCTCCTGTTCGCCGTCCCGCTGGTCGCGCTGCTGCAGTTCACTTTCCGGCAGGGCACGGACGGTGGGCTCACCCTCGCGCACTGGGCGGCGATCGGTGACCCGGCCAACGCCTTCACCTACCAGCCGGTGTTCGACGGCGTCGGGGCGTCGTTGCTCATCGCCGTGATCACCGTCGGGATCGTGCTGTTCGTGCTGCTGCCCGCCCAGATCATCACCGCGCTCCGCTACCCCAGGCTCCGGAGCGTCCTGGAGTTCGTCTGCATCGTGCCGATCACCGTGCCGGTCGTGGTGCTCGTCGTCGGGTTCATCCCCGTGTACCAGGTCGTCTCGCAGGTCTTCGGGTCCGGCTCGTGGACGCTGGCGTTCGCGATCGGCATCATCACGCTCCCGTTCGCGTTCCGCCCGATCGCGGCCGCCATCACGGCGACGGACCTGATCGTCCTGTCCGAGGCGGCCAGGTCGCTCGGCGCCTCGTGGTGGACCGTCACCTGGCGCGTGCTCCTGCCGAACCTGCGCCGGGGCATCACCGCCGCGTGCTTCCTGACGATCACCGTGGTCCTCGGCGAGTACACCCTCGCCTCGTTCCTCTCCCGCTCCACGTTCCAGACCGGGCTCGTCCTCGTGCAGGGGACCGACCCGTACGTCGCCGCCATCTTCTCGGTCGCCGCGCTCCTGTTCGGCTTCGTGCTGCTCGTCCTCATCGGCCGGATCGGGACCCGCCGCACCACCCGCGTCCGCCGCACCCGCACCACCCGTCGTCCCCGACTCGAGGAGTCCGCATGACCGTCACCGCCCCGGTAGCCCCGGCGTCCCTCGCCACCACCGGTGCCGTCGTCGAACTGCACGCCGTCGAGAAGCACTACGGCCCGCACCGGGCCCTCGCCGGACTGTCGCTCCGGGTCGAGCCGGGGGAGTTCGTCTCGCTCCTCGGTCCGTCCGGCTGCGGCAAGACGACCGCGCTCCGAGCACTCGCGGGCCTCGAGGCCATCGACGCGGGCTCCATCCGCATCGACGGCCAGGACGTCGCGGACACCCCGGTCAACAAGCGCGACATCGGCATGGTGTTCCAGCAGTACTCGCTGTTCCCGCACATGACGGTCCGGCAGAACGTCGCCTTCGGTCTCGAGATGCGCCGGGTCCCCGCGGCCGAGCGCAAGACCCGCGTCGTCGAGGCCCTCGACATGGTCCGCCTCGGCGAGTTCGCCGAGCGGTACCCGCACCAGCTCTCGGGTGGGCAGCAGCAGCGTGTCGCCCTGGCCCGAGCGCTCGTCACCCGGCCCCGTGTGCTCCTGCTCGACGAGCCGCTGTCGGCGCTCGACGCGAAGGTCCGGGTCTCACTGCGCGACGAGATCCGCCGCATCCAGAGCGACCTCGGCATCACCACCGTGTTCGTCACGCACGACCAAGAGGAAGCGCTCGCCGTCTCCGACCGGATCGCCGTGATGCAGGCGGGTGACATCGAGCAGATCGGCACGCCCGAGGAGCTCTACCGGACCCCGTCGTCGGCGTTCACCGCGGACTTCGTCGGGCAGTCGAACCGGCTGCAGGGCGACCTGCGCGGCGCGGACGTGTTCGTCTACGGGTTCCGCGTGCCGGCGCTCGACTCGTCGATCGCGGACGGACCGGTGCTCGCCTACGTCCGACCGGAGGACATCGCCTTCGCCGCCGAGGGCGTCACCGGCACCGTCGTCAGCTCGAGCTTCCTCGGGTCGATCCGCCGCACCACCGTCCGCCTGGACGACGACACCGTCGTGACCGTCCAGCACGAGGTCGGTGACCGCCGGGCCACCGGCGACCCCGTCGCCGTGCGCCTGCTCGGCGCACCCGTCGCCGTCGCGCCGCTCTCGTAGTCGCGAAGGCGACAGTTCCCGCCGGGCCTGCCGGTGTCCTCTGCGGAAGCGACAGTTCGCTGCGGAACGTTCGCGGCACACTGTCGCTTCGGCGGGGTGGGCGCGACCGACGGGCGGACGGGAGGCCCGTGGCGGCCTGGCACCGCGCCTCCAGGCCGGTGAGGTCAGCGCTGGAAGCGCGCCTCGCGCTCGTCGGCAAGCCCGGCCTCGACGCGTGCGCGCATGTTCTCGGACATGTCGGGCAGTGCGTCGAGCCGGGCCCAGAACGCCTCGGTGTTCTCGCCGTCGGCGGGGTTCGGCGTGCCGGAGACGTACCGGCAGGCGAAGACCAGGTCGAGGTACTGCGAGCGGTCGCCGTTCGGGTAGGTCATCTCGGGCAGCACCTGGACCCAGGCCAGGCGTTCGGCGACGGCGACGACGTCCGCTTCTTCCAGGACCTCGCGTTCGGCGGCGACGGCGGGCTCCTCGCCCGGGTCGACGATCCCGGTGACCGGGGTGTACGCACCGGTGTCGGCCCGCCGAACCACGAGCAGTTCGCGATCGGCGCCGGAGCCGCGGGTCACGATGGCGCTCACGCCCGACAGCCAGAGCGGCGCCGTGCCGATCTTCTCGCGCAGGGACAGGACGAAGTCGGGGGTCGGCATGCCTCCACGCTACCCACCCGACCCCTGTCGTAGACTGGTCATGACCAGTAGGCTGGTGGTGTGGAGATCATCATCCTGCCCACGCCGGACGAGGTCGGTCGCGTCGCCGCGGCCAAGATCGCGTCCGTCGTCGCCAAGAAGCCGTCCGCCGTCATCGGTCTCGCCACCGGATCCAGCCCGCAGGGCATCTACGCCGACCTGCAGCGCCGGGTGCAGGCTGGTGAGATCTCGTTCGCCGAGGCCCGTGGGTTCGCCCTCGACGAGTACGTCGGCATCCCGCTCGAGCACCCCGAGTCGTACGCGGCCGTGATCGCCCGCGACGTCGTGGCACCGCTCGGCTTCGACGCGTCGCGTGTGCGTGTGCCGGACGGCCGTGCCGCCGACCTGGAGTTCGCGGCCAAGGAGTACGACGCCGCGATCCGTGCCGCCGGGGGGATCGACGTGCAGATCCTCGGCATCGGGGCCAACGGCCACATCGGGTTCAACGAGCCGACGTCGTCGTTCGCCTCGCGCACCCGCATCAAGACCCTCGCGCCGTCGACCCGTGACGCCAACGCGCGCTTCTTCGACTCGCCCGAACAGGTCCCGACGCACTGCATGACGCAGGGGCTCGGCACCATCCTCGAGGCCCGCGAGCTCGTCCTCGTCGCCCAGGGGCCGTCGAAGGCAGCGGCCGTCGCCGCCGCGGTCGAGGGGCCGCTCAGCTCCTTCGTGCCCGGTTCGGCCCTGCAGCTGCACGAGCACGCGACCGTCGTCGTCGACGAGGAAGCCGCCGCCGGGCTGCAGCTCGCCGACTACTACCGCTACACGTACGCGAACAAGCCGGCCTGGCAGCGGTTCGAGTAGGCGCTGCGCCCTTCTCTCCACTCACACGCCGGCGTCTTGCCCCGGCGCCGCCGAAGCGTCGAGACGCCGCCGAATCCCGCGGCGTCTCGACGATTGCAGGGCGTCGAACGCACACGCCGGCGTCTCGCGGCAGCCACACGCCGGCGTCTCGCGGCAGCCACACGCCGGTCGACGCAGCTCGGGTTCAGGCGCGGGCGGCTGCGGCCAGGCGGCTGAGTCCCTCGTCGAGGGTCTCCGCCGAGCAGCCGAAGTTCAGTCGCGCGAAGCCCCGGCCCTGCCGTCCGAACGCCGGGCCGGAGCCGAGCGCCACCTTCGCCCGGTCGACGAGCTCCGCTGCGGGATCGTCGCCCCACGGCAGCGCCCGCAGGTCGAGCCACGCCAGGTACGACGCCTGCGGCTGCCGGTACTCGGCGCCGGGCAGCACGTCGCCGATCCGCTCGGCCAGGGTGCGCCGGTTCGCCGCGAGCTCGGTGAGCAGTGACGCCAGCCACGGTCCGCCCTCGCTGAAGGCCGCGACGCTCGCCGTGTAGCCGAGGATGCCGGTGCGCTCGACGACCTCGGTCGGCAGGCCGTCGAACCACGCGCGGGCCCGCTCCGAGGCGCCGATCATCATCGCGCACTTCGTGCCGGCGAGGTTCCAGGCCTTGCTCGCGCTCGTCAGGGCGACGCCGAGCGACGCGGCCTCGGGGCAGGACTCCAGGAACGGCGTGAACACCGCGTCGGCGTGCACGAGCGGCGCGTGGATCTCGTCGGACACCACGACGGCGTCCCACTCGGCGGCCAGCTTCGCGAGTGCGACGAGCGACTCGCGGTCGTGCACCAGGCCGAGGGGGTTGTGCGGGTTGCAGAGCAGCACCGTGCGGGCTCCGTCGGCGAACGCCTGCGCGAGGCCGTCGAGGTCCATCCGCCAGCCGGCCGTGGTGTCGAAGGGGTCGGCCGGGCCCGCGGGGGCGAGCAGCGGGACCTCGGTGACGGTGCCGCCGGCCTCGGACACGTACTCCCAGAACGGCGGGTACACGGGCGGCATGATGACCACCTGGTCACCCGGCTCGATGACCCGGCGCAGCACCTCGACCGCAGCGACCGACACGTCCGTGGTGGTGCGGACCAGGTCGGGGTCGACCCGCCACGCCCACCGGCTCTCGGCGAAGTCGGCGAACGCCTCGGGCAGGGCCCGTCCGTGCCCGACGTACCCGGTGTCGCCGTTCGTCACCGCCGTGACCAGGGCGTCGCGGATCGGTTCGGCGAGCATGCTGTCCATCTCGGCGACGAACATGGGGAGCACGTCCGGCGGGTAGGCCGTGTACTTCTCGCTCGTGCGGGACCGGTACGCATCGAAGACGGACACCATGACGCTCATGCGCCCATCCTGACAGCGACCCCCGCGGGGCGCGAGGGTCGGGCGGCGCGCGGGGCCGCGTCCGACGCCGGACCCGACGTGAACAGCGGGAGAGCGATCGGTGACTCGGGCGGCGTCCCCCGTCCGAGGGGGCTAGCGTCACCGATGTGAACCGATCTCGCGTGCACCGTCGCCCGCTCGTCCGTCCGTTCCCGCTCGCCGCGGTGGCCGCGATCGCCGCCCTGGTGGGAACGGGGATCGTCGCCGCGCCCGCTGTGGGCTCGCCCTCGGCACAGGCCGGGCGGACCGTCAGCGATCCTGCGCGGTACGTCGACCCCTTCATCGGCACGAGCAACAACGGCAACACCTGGCCGGGTGCCACGGCGCCGTTCGGGATGATGCAGTGGAGTCCCACGGGCACCGCGGGTGACCAGACGTCGACCCCGGTCGCGAACGGGTACTCGTACGACGTGAACCGCTTGCGTGGCTTCAGTCTGACGCACCTGAACGGCGCCGGGTGCGCTCCGGGTGCAGCCGGCGACGTGCCGATCATGCCGGTCACCACCCCGGTCACGACCTCGCCGTCGGCAGACTCGAAGGACGCCGTCTACGCCGCCGGGTACTCGCACGACCAGGAGTCGGCGAGCCCCGGCCGCTACGGCGTGACGCTCGACAACGGCGTCCGCACCGACCTCGCCGTGACCACGCGTGCCGGCGTCGGTGCGTTCACGTTCCCGGCGGGCAAGGACGCGAACCTGCTGTTCCGCACCTCGAACTCGATCAACGGCAGCGAGGCCGCGGTCACCCGCGTCGACCCCCGCACCCGCACCGTCAGCGGCAGCGTCCTGACCGGCGGCTTCTGCAGCCGCCGCGCGAACGGCGGCGGCGCCACCAACCCGGACCGTCGCAGCTACTACCGCCTCTACTTCACCGCGACCTTCGACACGGCGTTCGCGAGCACCGGCACCTGGAAGGACGGCACGGTCCAGCCTGGAGGCACGTCCTCCTCCGGTGGGGAGGGCTACCTGACCGGCGCCGACCGCGCCGGACGCGGCTCCGGCGCGTGGGTCGGGTTCGATGCGCGTCGCGGAGCGACGGTGCAGGCGAAGATCGGCATCTCGTACGTGAGCGCGGCCGGGGCGGTCGCGAACCGTGACGGCGAGGTGACCGGGCGCTCGACCGTCGCCAGCGTCGCGGCCGGCACACGGGCCTCCTGGAACCGTGAACTGTCGCGCCTGCGCGTCGGTGGCGGCACGGCGGACCGCACCACCCAGCTCTACACGTCCGTCTACCACGCACTCATGCAGCCGAACACGCTGAACGACCGCGACGGGCGCTACCTCGGGCCGGACCTGCGGGTGCACCGGATGGACCGCGGACACCGGGCCGTCTACGGCACGTACTCCGGGTGGGACCAGTACCGGGCGCAGATCCAGCTGCTCGCCCTGCTGCGGCCGGACGTCGCCGGGGACATGGCGCAGTCGATGCTGCGCTTCGCCGAGCAGAACGGCGGGGTGTGGGACCGGTGGCTGCACCTCGGAGCGCCGACGCACGTGATGACCGGCGACCCCTCGGCCGCGACGCTCGCCACCTGGTACGCCATGGGCGTCCGGAACTTCGACGTCCGGGCCGCCTACGCCTCCCTCAAGCGCCAGGCGACGGTCGAGAACGCGGACGCCGAGAGCGACGTCGGGTGCCCCGGACAGTGCCTGTCGCAGCGGCCCGCGCTCGACGAGTACCTGGATCGGCAGTACGCCGCGAACGACGACTGCGCCTGCTGGGGTGGTGCGGCCGAGACTCTCGAGGACTCGATCTCCGACAGCGCGCTCGGGTACTGGGCAGGCGCACTCGGACTGCACTCCGATGCCCGGATGTTCGCCGCTCGTGGTAGGTACTGGAAGAACACCTTCAACGAGGCGGTCGGCCACCAAGCCGCTCGGCAGGCCGACGGATCGTGGACGCCGGGCTGGTCGCCCTCGACCGGCACCGGGTTCGCGCAGGGCACCAGTGCGCAGTACACCTGGCTCGTGCCGCAGGACGTGCGGGGGCTGTCGAGCGCGCTCGGTGGTGACGACGCCGCCGTCGCACGGCTCGACGACTTCTTCCACGACGCCTCGGGCAACTGGGCCGTCACGGGCGGGGACGCCACGAAGTTCGACCCGACGAACGAACCCGACATCCACACACCCTGGATGTACAACGCACTCGGCACGCCCTGGAAGACGCAGGAGACCGTGCGCCGGGTCGTGGACGACGCCTACTCGACCGGCCCCGGTGGGCTTCCGGGCAACGACGACCTCGGCACGATGAGCGCCTGGTATGTCTTCGCCTCGATCGGGCTGTTCCCGCAGACACCCGGGCGAGCGGAGATGCTCATCGGCAGCCCGACGTTCAACACGGTCGACATCCGACGCTCCAGCGGCGAGCGGCTCGTCATCCGGTCCTCGGGGACCGAGCCGTACGTGCAGGGGGCGCGGTTGAACGGGTGGACCCACGAGCGGTCGTGGGTGCCGGCGTCGTTCGTGACGCGTGGCGGCACCCTGTCGCTGCGGGTGGGCAACTCGGCGGACACGGGCTGGGCGAGCGGCGAGCGGGGGCGCCCGATCGACCACTGAACACCCCTTGACACACCGTACTTCAGCGGTGATATGTTGATCTCCTCGGGGAACACGAGGGGGCACCATGGGGGATCTGACGGTCGATCTGCCGACCATGCAAGCGGTCGCGCGAGCGGCGGGGCGAGCGGTCACTGACCTGCATCCCGAGCGACCGTTGTCCGGTTCGGACGGCGGTGCGTTCGGCTCAGGGGTGGTCGCGTCCGCGTTCATCACATCGTCCTCGGCCCACGATGCGATGATCCGTTCGCTCGGCGACGACGCGGACACACTCCGTGCGTACGTGACCACCGCCGCCGAAGCAGTCCTGCGGGCGGACGCCGACCTCGCCCGGCGGGTCCGGTGAGCGCGGACCCCGTCGCGGGCGATCCGGACGGCATCCAGCGGATCGCCCGAAGGCACGAAGACCGCTCGGACGCGGTCCGTGACGGCGCCCGGCACGTGCTCGTCGCTGCCGAGCACGCCGCCTCGGGCTGGGCGGGGCGGGCACAACAACAGTTCCTCGTGGCGGCAGCGGCGATGCCGGCGAGTGCGCATCGCGTCGCGGCGAGGCTGGACGCGGCGTCGGCTGCACTCGCCACCTACGCGCGCCAGGTGCGGGAGATCCAGGACGACGCCGCGAGCCTGCAGACGACGCGGCGGAACACCGCGGACGACATCGCGGCCAACGACCGAGCGATCCGCGACGCGACCGCGGTGGCATCCGGACCGGACGCGGTCGAGTCGGATCGGGCACTCCTGCAACAGCTGCAGCACAGCGGCGAGTGGCTGGCCGGGCTGGACGCTCGGCTGTCGGCGCAGTGGGACGAGCTCGTCGCCCGCCGGGCCGCAGCTGACCGAGCGGCGGCCGCTGCGCTCGAGGACCGCTCGGTGCTCGGCAAGCTGGTCTCCGCCGCGGTCGTGTCCGCGATGAGCGACGGGCAGTTCCTCACGTGGCTCGCCACCCTCGATCCGGAGAGCATCGCTGCGCTCGGTGGCGACTGGCGGGTCGCGAAGCGGCTCGCCGGCATCGACGCGGCGCAGGTCGCCGGGTGGTGGCAGGCGATGTCGGGCGTCGACGGTGCGCCGTCCGCGGCCCAGCGGGCGTTCGTCGCGGCGATGCCGGCGGTCATCGGCAACCTGAACGGTGTCGCCTCCTGGGCGCGGGCACGGGCGAACACGACGGTCTTGGCCGACCGGTTCGCACACGCACGGCGGCAGGTGCGCCACTGGCGCGAGCTGCACGACGCCGCCCGGAACCCCGCCGACGCGGCCGCGGCGCGCGAGCAGCTGCTCGTCTGGGAACGGCAGCGTGACGCCTACCGGAACATCCAGGACACCCTCGCGACGACGCCGGTCTCACTGGTGGCACTCGTCGACGACCGTCCACCGCTCGCGCAGATCGTCGCGGGTGATCTCGACCGTGCCACGCACGTCAGCGTCATCGTGCCGGGCATGAACACCGCGACCTACCAGGACGGCACGGTGCAGGACTACAGCGCGATCGCCCGCGGGATGCGTCGTGAGGAGGCCCGTGTGGCTGGGATCCGCCGCAGTGACATCGCCGTCGTGTCCTGGATCGGCTACCATCCGCCGATGGCCGACGACCCGTCGTTCCGGACCGTCCTGGCGGACGACCGAGCGCGAGCGGGCGCCGAGCGACTCGTCGCCGACCTCGACGGGTTCCACGCGGCGCGAGCGGCTGCCGGGCGGGACGCCGACCTGACCGTCATGGGGCACTCCTACGGCACGACCGTGGCGACGATCGCCCTGACGAAGACGCACGCCGACCACGTGGTGCTGCTCGGCTCGGCCGGCGTGACGGACGCCGTACCGAACGCGTCCGCGCTGCACGTGCCCGAGGGGCAGGTCTTCGCCACCCAGGGCGCGAAGGACGGCTGGGCCGTCACCGGGCAGAACCTGTCCGGTCGCCGTGACCCGACCGAGTCCACGTGGGACGCGCACGAGTTCAGCTCCGAGACCGAGGGTCGTGGGTCGGACACCCTGCACGGCGTCACCCGCCACGGGCCGTACGACGGCGATGACGACGACGGCCGGTACTCGTACTTCGACGACGGGACCACCGCCCAGCACAACGCTGCACGAGCGGCGATGGGACACGGGGACGAGATCCCCGAGCGGGGCGGCCCCTTCGACCGGATGCGGCAGCAGACCAAGGACGACTGGCTCATGTACGGCTGGCAGACCGGGGGCACCGGTGACCCCACGCTCTGAACCGCGGGGCGCCGCACTCGCCGGAGCCCTGGTGGTCACCGCACTCCTGACCGGGTGCACCGGCCCCGCCCCGGACTCCCCGATCCAGAAGGACACGTCGATGAACGTCGAACAGTCGCACCAGGACGTCCTGGACATCTTCGCCGCCGTGCGCTCGGTCGTCGGGCAGGACGGTTGGGGTGACGAGGACCCCGGGTGGAACCTCTGCGGAAGTGATGGCGAGGACGCTGCGCAGTACACCTACGCGAGCACTCGGCGGCTCCCGCTTCCTGGTACAGCCGATCAGGTCGCCGAGCGGGTCACCCGGGCCCTCGCAGCGATCGGGTACGAAGGTGCGCGTGTTCAGCACGACACGGAACTCACGCCGGAGCGGACGGTCATCAGCTACCCGAAGGGGTACCTCGGTGGGACAGCAGTAGACGGGTTCGCCATCTTCTTCCAGGCGTTCGATTCGTACGCGGACGTGTCCATCGACGGGCACTGCGTCCCGGGCCGGGCCCCGAGGTTCGGTGAGCCCCTCAACCCCCGCCCGACCGACCTGCCGTGACGTCTCCGAGCGAGCCGTCTACGCCGTGTTCGCTTCAGCGCAGCTCGCGCCCGCCGCCCCAGACGCGCTCGACCTCGAGCGCCGACGACAGCGCCACGAGGTCCGCGGCGAACCCCGGCGCCAGCCGGCCCAGGCGGTCGCCGAGCCCCAGCGCGCCGGCCGGCACGCTCGTCAGCGCCGCCACGGCCTCGGGCAGGGTCCGCCCGGCGAGCGAGACCGCGTTGCGGAGCGCGACGTCCTGCGTCAGTGTCGATCCCGCGATGGTCTCGGTCCCCGCGACGTGTGCGACGCCGTCGGTCACCGTGACGTCGAGCGACCCGAGTCGGTACGAGCCGTCCGCGGCGCCGGCAGCACCCATCGCATCGGTGATCAGCGCGACACGACCCGGCGTCGCCCGGAAGAGCGTGTCCGCCACGACCGGGTGCACGTGCACGCCGTCCAGGATGAGTTCGAGCGTCACGCGGTCGTCCGCCACGGCAGCGCCGATCGGTCCCGGCGCGCGGTGGTGCAGGCCGGGCATCGCGTTGCACGCGTGGGTCAGGATCGTCGCGCCGGCGTCGAAGGCGGCCCGGGCCTGGTCGTACGTGCCGACCGTGTGGCCGACGGCGACCGTGACACCGGCTTCGACGAACCGACGGACGGCGTCGAGCGCGCCCGGCAGCTCGGGCGCGATGGTGACCTGGCGGATGACGCCCTCGCCCGCTTCGAGCAACGCGTCGACCGCAGCGGGCGTCGGGTCGATCAGGAACGACTCGTTGTGGGCGCCCTTGTTGTGCGGGGACAGGAACGGCCCCTCCAGGTGCACGCCGAGCACGAGTGGGTCGGTCGCCATCACGGCACGGACGTGGGTCAGCGACGCCACCAGCGCGGGGACCGGGTTCGCGACGAGCGACAGGACGGAACGGGTCGTGCCGTGCGCGCGGTGCATCGCGAGCGAGCCGTCGAACGAGTCGTCCTCGTACGCCTCGGTCGCCCCACCGTGCCCGTGCAGGTCCACGAACCCGGGCGTCAGGACCCGGTCGCCCAGGTCGACGACCTGGTCGGCCGCGGGGGCCTCGGGGCCGGAGCCGGTCGCGTGGATCGTGTCACCGACGACCAGGACCCAGCCGTCGGCCGTGGTGCCGGCCGCGTCGACGACGCGGGCCGCGCGGACCAGCGTGCGCTGGGCCTCCCGGCCGGTCTGGAGGCCCGTGGCGGTCATGCGGTCTCCTTGCGGAACGCGATCACGCCGCTCAGGGCGGCGATCACGATGAAGACGATCCCGACGACCGGATGGCCGATGGAGATCCAGGTCGCGCCTGCGGCGACGACCAGGGCGACCTCGACGATGGTCTTGCCGACGATGTCGGTCTCGATCGGGGAGCGCGGTGAGCGGAAGAAGTACCAGACGACCGCGGCGAACAGTGGGGCGCCGACCATGAACAGGTAGCCGGGGAGTGGGAGCTGCCACGACCAGTAGCCCCAGAAGGCCAGGGACAACAGCCCGAACACCATCACGGCGATGCGCAGGACCTTCCAGGCCTCGAACCGCGGTCGCGGCTGCCGGACGGCTGCCGGGTCGGGGACCGATTCCCAGTCGACGGGGGACTGCGGGGCGTTGGTCATGGTGCTGCCTACTTGAAGATGATGGTGCGGGCGCCGTCGAGCAGGACGCGGTCCTCGGCGATCCAGCGCACCGCCTGGGTGAGCGTGCGGGACTCCTCGTCCTGCCCGATGGACACCAGCTCGGCCGGTTCCTTGGTGTGGTCGACGCGGACGACGTTCTGCTCGATGATCGGGCCCTCGTCGAGGTCGCTCGTGACGAAGTGCGCGGTCGCGCCGATGAGCTTCACCCCGCGGGCGTGCGCCTGCCGGTACGGGTTCGCGCCCTTGAAGCCGGGCAGGAACGAGTGGTGGATGTTGACGGCACGGCCCTCGAGCGCGGCGCAGAGTTCGGGCGACAGGATCTGCATGTAGCGGGCGAGGACGACGAGCTCGATGTCGTGCTCCTCCACCGCCTGCAGCACGCGCCGCTCCATCTGCTCCTTCGACTCGGCGTCGGTGACCGGACGGTGCTCGAACGGCACGGAGTAGAACGCGGCGAGCTCGGACAGGTCCGCGTGGTTCGACAGCACGAGGGGCACCTCGATCGGCAGCTGTCCGCCGCGCTGCCGGTAGAGCAGGTCGTTGAGGCAGTGACCGGCCTTCGACACGAGCACGAGGGTGCGCAGCGGACGACCGACGACGTCGAGCTGGACGCGGGCGTCGTAGCGGGTGGCGACGGGCGCGAGTGCTGCCTCGAAGGCGGCGCGGTCGACCGGCGCCATCACCTGCAGGCGCATGAAGAACGTGTTGGTGTCGGCGCTGGAGAACTGCTGCGACTCGGTGATGTTGCCCTGGGCGGCGACGATCGCTCCGGAGACGGCGTGCACGATCCCGGGCTGGTCGTCGCAGACGAGCGTCAGGGTCCAGTGCGTGGGGGTCGGGTCGGTCACCGGATCAGGGTACCGGCCGCGGGGGAGGTGCTTCGTGAGCACGAATGGTCGAGTGCGCCGCGGCGACTCGACCATTCGTGCTCACGAAGCGTCAGCGCCGGTGCGCGAGCAGGCGGCGGACGAAGGAGACCTCCAAGCACAGGGCCAGGACCGTCGCGGCGATGCCGATGCCGACGGACGCGGAACCCCGGTCGGTGTTGACGATCGCCGCGATCGGGATGCCGATGCAGAGGATGCCGCAGATCACCACGTTCCAGATCGCGCCTGCCGTGGTGTCACTGCTGAACCCGCCGCCCTTCGCCATGCCCCGACGCTCCCGGTCCGCGGGCGGCGAGGCTCCAGGACGTCCGGCGGTCGTCGAGTGAGCAGAAGACGTCGGGTGCGGGGGTGCGAGCCGTCGTCTTCTGCTCGCTCGGCGTCGGGCGAGGCTTCCGATGTCGGTCAGGGAACGGCGGACCCGTCGTCGCCCGCGTCCGGCTCGAGCAACGGGAGCAGGGTCGCCGAGATCGGTTCCGCACCGTCGCCGAACCACGCGTTGCTCGCCCGGACGATCGGGTGGGCGCGTGCCAGCAGCGCCTCGCCCTGGTCGGTCAGTCGCATCCGGGAGGCCCGTCCCCGGCCCGGTGCGGCGCCCCGCTCCACGAGTCCCCGCGTCGAGAGCCCCCCGACGAGCGTCGTCATGCTCTGCGGTCGGACGCCGACCGCGCGCGCCAGGTCGGCCTGGCTGAGCTCGCCGGCCGCTGCGAGCTGGATGAGCGCGCCGAACTCGACGGGCGTCAACCCGAGCGGCGCCAGCTCGGCCGCGAGTCGGCGGGAGAGCGTCCGTGCGGCCCGGATGACCGTCCACGCCACGATGCCGTCGACGTCGTCGCGCGGGGCTGGGAGTTCCTGGGGCACGGGGCGATCGTACCGGCGTACGTTCTGGTATCAGGAAACTGATACCAGAACGGGTCAGTGGGACGAGGAGCAGACATGGGCGAGATCGTGGCGGTCACCGGCGTGACCGGGGACGTCGGGGGCAAGACCGCGGAGCTGCTGCGGGCGGCAGGGGTGACGGTCCGCGCAGTGGTCCGACGCCCCGAGCAGGTCGACGCGCTCCGGGCACGCGGCATCGACGGTCGCCTGGCCGACCTGGACGACGAGGACGCGCTCACCGCGGCGCTCGACGGGGCCGACCGCTTCTTCCTCGTGACGCCGGTCAGCCAGCGGCAGCGGGAGCAGGGCGCCAGCGGGGTCCGAGCGGCACAGCGGGCCGGGGTCGGACGGATCGTGCAGCTGTCGGGCGGAGACGCCGCCGAGCACTCCCCGATGTCGTGGGCGAGCGCCGCCTGGCACACCGACCGGCTGGTACGCGAGAGCGGGTTGGCGTGGACGATCCTGCACCCCTCGTCGTTCATGACGAACGTGCAGCCCTCGGCACCGGCGATCCGACGGGGGTGGTTCCCGCACACCACGGGCCGCGGGGTGATCGGCTGGATCGACACCGAGGACATCGCCCGGACGGCGGCGCGGGTGCTGACCGAGGACAGCCACGACGGCACCGAACCGGTGCTCACCGGCCCGGACCTGCTCGATGCGCGGGGTGTCGCCGCCGCGCTCGCCGAAGGGCTCGGCCGACCCGTGCGCCCCCTGCACCTGCCGAGCCGGGTCTACGCCGCTGTGCTGCGCCTGAGCGGGGTGCCCGCCTGGCAGGCCGAGGGGCTCCGGCAGCAGTTCGGCCGGGTCGTCCGCCGCGGCCTCGACGGCGTCGACGTGATGAGCGCCGACGTCCTGCGCATCACCGGCACCGCACCGCGGAGCCTGGCCGACTGGGCGCGAGCCCACCGCGACGACCTGCTGGGGTGACCCGTCGCGCCGGAGGTGATCCGGGCCTCCAGGCCGTGGGCCGTCAGCGCGACGTGAGCGTGACGACCAGGTGTTCCTGTACGAAGCCGAGCCAGTCGTAGACGTCGCGCAGGCCGACGCCCGCGTCGGCCTCGACCGAGCGCTCCTCGTCGTCGGCGTCCTCGATGCCCAGCCGGTCGGCGATCGTCAGCCGCAGGTCGGTGAGGGTGCGGAGCCACGCCTGCTCGTCCTCGGCGTCGAGCGACCCGTCGCGGGTGCCCGTCAGCCACTCGTGCACGATCGAGGCGTTCGTCGTCTTCTGCGTGAGCAGGTCGGACTGCGTGTACTTCCGGAACTCCGCGCTCGCCTCGTCGTCACCGGGGTAGGCGTCCGGGAACATCCGCTCGCTGATCGGGTCGGCGGACAGGTCGCCGCCGAGCACCTGCCGCAGCTGCTCGGTGAGCGAGGCGAGCAGGTCGCGCTCGCCGGAGGACAGGCCGAGGTGGACGCCGTCGGCGCGGCGGACGAACGGGATCACGCTTCGGGGGCCTTGTCGACGGTCGCCTGCAGGCCGTAGCCGTGCATCGACTGGACGTGGGCCTCCATCGACTCGCGCGGGCCCGTTGCCACGATCGCGCGGCCGTCGTCGTTCACCTGGTGCATGAGCCGCTCGGCCTGCGCGCGCGAGAACCCGAAGTGCTGCTGGAAGACGTAGGTGACGTAGGACATCAGGTTGACCGGGTCGTCCCAGACCACGGTGACCCACGGGGTGTCCGCCCGTGCACTGGTCCGTTCGTCCGTGGTGGTCCGTTCGTCCACGTCGGGCGAGAGCAGCGTCATGCATCCAGGGTGACACAGGGCGGGGTCGCTCGGTACGATCGTCACGTCGCGACTGGCGTTGGATGGGTCACCATCAGGGAGCGACAAAGACACGGTGCGCGGCCGTACGCCTGGGCTGCACCGACCGACCGTCCGAGTGCGACCAGCTGGTCGTCCGCACACCGTAGGAGTCCCGTGTCCATTGCCGATCTGCCCCCGTTCGTCTCCGACTCTGCCGAGGTGGCCGAGCAGGCCGCCGCCCGCGCCGCGTTCAACGCCCCGCTCACCGAGGTCGACCCCGAGATCGCCGCCGTCCTGCAGCAGGAGCTCGGCCGCCAGCGCGACACCCTCGAGATGATCGCGTCCGAGAACTTCGTGCCGCGTGCCGTGCTCGAGTCGCAGGGCTCCGTGCTCACCAACAAGTACGCCGAGGGCTACCCGGGCAAGCGCTACTACGGCGGCTGCGAGTACGTCGACGTCGCCGAGCAGCTCGCCATCGACCGTGCCAAGGCGCTGTTCGGTGCCGAGTACGCCAACGTCCAGCCGCACTCCGGCGCGACGGCCAACGCCGCTGTCCTGCACGCCATCGCCTCGGCGGGCGACACCATCCTCGGCCTCGAGCTCGCCCACGGTGGTCACCTGACCCACGGCATGAAGCTGAACTTCTCGGGCCGCATCTACAACGCCGTGGCGTACGGCGTCGACCCCGAGACGTTCGAGGTCGACTACGACGACATCCGCGCGAAGGCCATCGAGCACCAGCCGAAGGTCCTGATCGCCGGCTGGTCCGCCTACCCGCGCCAGCTCGACTTCGCGAAGTTCCGCGAGATCGCGGACGAGGTCGGCGCGAAGCTCTGGGTCGACATGGCGCACTTCGCCGGCCTCGTCGCCGCCGGGCTGCACCCGTCCCCGGTCCCGCACGCCCACGTCGTCTCGTCGACGGTCCACAAGACCCTGGGCGGCCCCCGCTCGGGCATCATCCTGTCGAACGACGAGACCCTGTTCAAGAAGCTGAACTCCGCGGTCTTCCCGGGCCAGCAGGGCGGCCCGCTCATGCACGTGATCGCCGCCAAGGCCACCGCGTTCCTGCTCGCCGGCACCCCCGAGTTCAAGGACCGTCAGGAGCGCACGATCCGCGGCGCCCAGGCCCTCGCCGCCCGCCTGACCGCGGACGACGCCAAGGCCGCGGGCATCGACGTGCTCACCGGTGGCACCGACGTGCACCTGGTGCTCGTCGACCTGCGCACGTCCGAGGTCGACGGCAAGCAGGCCGAAGACCTGCTGCACGAGGTCGGCATCACCGTGAACCGCAACTCGGTGCCGTTCGACCCGCGCCCGCCGATGGTCACCTCGGGTGTCCGCATCGGCACCTCGGCGCTGGCGACCCGCGGCTTCGGCGACGCCGAGTTCACCGAGGTGGCCGACATCATCGCGCTGACCCTCATGCCGAACCCGGACGTCGCAGCGCTCTCGGCACGGGTGAAGGCCCTGACCGACGCGTTCCCGCTGTACGCGTGAGCGGCACGATCCCTCGGACGCTCTGGGCCGGAGAGGGCAGTGCCGTCCGCATCGACGGCACGGCCCTCGCCGCCCGGACGCTCGACGAACTGCGGGGCCGGATCGACCGCCTGCACGAGCACGGCATCCGTCCGGGCCTCGGCACGATCATGGTCGGCGCGAACCCCGGCTCGATGTCCTACGTCGCGGGCAAGCACCGCGACTCGGCGTCGATCGGCCTCGACTCGCACCGCATCGACCTGCCGTCGTCCGCGAGCGCCGCGGACATCCGGGCCGCGATCCTGCAGATGAACGACGACCCCCGCGTCACCGCCTTCATCGTGCAGCTCCCGCTGCCGCAGGGCATCGACCCGACGCCGATGCTCGAGCTGATGGACCCGGCGAAGGACGCCGACGGCCTGCACCCGACGAACCTCGGCGAGCTGGTGCTCGCCGTGCCGGGTGGTGCCGGCACGATCGACGCACCGCTGCCGTGCACCCCGCGGGGCATCGTCGCGATGCTCGACGCGTACGAGATCCCGATCCGTGGTGCGCACGTGACGATCATCGGCCAGGGGCTGACCGTCGGACGGCCGCTCGGCCTGCTGCTCACGCGACTCGAGGCCACCGCGACCCTGACGCACTCGCTGACCGCCGACGTCGCCGCGGAGTGCCGTCGCGCCGACATCATCGTCGCCGCTGCCGGGGTCGCCGGGCTCGTCAAGCCGGACTGGGTGCAGCCCGGTGCCGCCGTGATCGACGTGGGCATCACCCGCGTGGTCAACGAGGAGACCGGCAAGGCGAAGCTGCACGGCGACGTCGACCCCGCGGTCGCATCGGTCGCGGGCTTCCTGTCGCCGACTCCCGGTGGTGTCGGGCCGATGACCCGCGCGATGTTGATGAAGAACGTGGTCGAGGCCGCCGAGCGCCAGCTGTCGTAGCACGCGCGGTCGCGCGGGGCTCGGCGCGGTCGCGATCGTGAGCAGCAATGGTCGGGTGGCGTCATCGCACCCGACCATTGCTGCTCACGAGGTGCACCCCGCCGGTGCTACGGTCGCGGCATGGGGGACGAACGACTGCAGACGGCGCCGGTGATGCGACCCCGGACCGAGCCGTCGCAACTGACCAAGGACGCCCGGTGGCTGATCGTCATCGTGGCGATCTGCGTGCTGTTCCAGGCTCCGGGGTCGACCTGGGCGACGACCTTCGTGCACGCCGGCCAGGAGTACACGTTCACGTCGGGTCCCTGGTTCGGGTGGACGCTCGCGACGGTGGGGTTCGCAGTCGTCGGGTTCGTCGTCGCGATCGCCCGCCGTGGGGCAGCCCGGTTCGACGAGCACACCGTGATGGGCCTGACCCTGGCCGCCGTGCTCGGGACCACCGCGCTGGTGTGGCTGCTCATGCCGGCGCAGTCCGCGTGGGTGGAGTGGGCCGTGGAGCACGGTCGGGCGCACCCGTTCGTGCTCGGGAACGTCGTGGAGCACGTCCGGTACGCGGACTACCTCGGCTGAGTCGGCCGAGCCGTCGAACGCACGGCGGGCACGGCTCGTCCGGCCTCGCCGTGCTTTCGTGCTGAACGACAGCTCACGGGCTGATCGCCGCGTGACCTGTCGCTGAGCGCGAAACGTCGAGCGCCGAGCGCCGAGCGGCCGAGCGCGCGGGTGACGGCCTGCGCCGCAGCGGTCAGTCGCGCCGAGCGCCCTGCGCGGCGCGCACCGTGAACACGTTCGGCTCGCGGTACCCGGCGTCGGCGAACGCGGCGGTGACCGCTGCGGCGATCGCGTCACGCGACGCCTGGTCGACGAGCGCGATCGCCGCACCGCCGAACCCCCCGCCGGTCATGCGGGCGCCGACGGCGCCGTGCTCGACCGCCGTCGCGACGGCCAGGTCGAGCTCCGGAACGGAGATCTCGAAGTCGTCGCGCATCGACTCGTGCGACGCGACCAGCAGCGGACCGATCGCCCGGGGGCCCTGTTCGCGCAGGGTGCGGACGGTGTCCAGGACACGCTGGTCCTCGGTCACGATGTGCCGCACACGACGGAAGGTCTCGTCGTCCAGGAGCTCCTGCGCACGGGGCAGGTCCTCGATGCTGACGTCACGCAGTGCCTCGACGCCGAGCACCTCGGCGCCCTTCTCGCACGAGGCCCGACGAGCGGCGTAGCCACCGGTCGCGTGGGCGTGCTCGACACGGGTGTCGATCACCAGGACCTCGAGCCCGTTCGCTTCGAGCGCCAGGTCGACGACGGCGGTGTCGAGCGTGCGGCAGTCGAGGAACACGACGGCGTCCTGCTCGCCGAGCAGCGAGGCCGACTGGTCCATGATCCCCGTGGGGGCGCCCACAGCGTGGTTCTCCGAGTACTGCCCGACGCGCGCCAGGGACTTCCGGTCGAGGCCGAGTGCCCACAGGTCGTTGAACGCCAGCGCGACACCGCACTCGATCGCGGCACTGGACGACAGGCCGGCGCCGACCGGGACCTCGGACTCGATGAAGACGTCGAACCCGGTCTTGTCGCTCAGATCGGCACCCGCCTGCTCGCGCAGGGCCCAGGCGATCCCGAAGACGTAGGCCGACCAGCCGTCCATGGCCCCGGGCGACAGGTCGTCGAGGGACAGCGCGACAGGCTCGCTCGCGGCGTCGAACGCCGATGCCACGCGGATCATCCGGTCGTCGCGCTGGGCGATGGACGCGGTCGTGCGACGGTCGATCGCGAAGGGCAACACGTAGCCGTCGTTGTAGTCGGTGTGCTCACCGATCAGGTTGACGCGACCCGGTGCGGAGTACCGCACCGTCGGCTCGTACCCGTAGACCTGCTGGAACGTCATGCGCGCTCGACTCCTTGTCGGATGAACTCGGCCGCCTTCTCGGGCACGAGGTCCCCGATCCAGGCGCCCATGGCGGCTTCGCTGCCGGCCAGGAACTTCAACTTGTCCGCCGCGCGTCGCGGCGAGGTGATCTGCAGCATCAGCCGCACGGTGTCGCGGGCGGTGTGCACCGGCGCCTGGTGCCACGCGGCGATGTACGGCGTCGGGTCGCTGTAGAGCGCGTCGAGCCCACGGGTGAGCCGGAGGTGCATGTGCGCCAGCTCGTCCTTCTCGGCGTCGGTCAGGCCGGCGAAGTCGGGCACGTGGCGGTGCGGCAGCATGTGGATCTCGATGGGCCAGCGCGCGGCGAACGGGACGAAGGCGGTGAAGTGCTCGCCGGCGAGGACGACCCGCTCGGAACCCCGCTCGTTCGCGAGGTGCTGCTCGAACAGGTCCGGCCCGAACCGCTCGATGCTCGCGAGCAGGCGCTGGGTGCGCGGCGTGATGTACGGGTACGAGTAGATCTGCCCGTGCGGGTGGTGCAGCGTGACGCCGATCGCCTCGCCCCGGTTCTCGAAGGGGAACACCTGCTGGATGCCCGGCATCGCGGAGAGCGCGGCGGTGCGGTCGGCCCAGGCTTCGACGACGGTGCGGGCACGCGACTCGGAGATGGAGGCGAAGGAACCCGAGGTCTCGGGGGAGAAGCACACGACCTCGCACCGGCCGACCGAACGGAGCTGGCGGTTCAGGCCGACGTCGCTCAGGGAGTCGAGCGACTCGGGGGCGTCGTCGGCTTCGAGCAGCGGGCCGAACGACGGCGAGCGGTTCTCGAACACCGCGACGTCGTAGCGGCTCGGGATCTCGGACGGGTTGGCCGGGCTCTGGGGCGCGAGCGGGTCCTGGTCGGCCGGCGGCAGGAACACACGGTTCTGCCGGGACGCAGCGATCGACACCCACTCGCCCGTCAGGACGTCCTGCCGCATCCGCGCCGTCTCGGGCCGCGGGTCGAGTACGCGGTCGTCGATGCTGCGTTCCGCGGGCAGCGTCGAGTCGGCGTCGTCGAAGTAGAAGAGGTCGCGGCCGTCCGCGAGCTTCGTCACGCGCTTGGTGATCACCGGAACAGCCTAGCGCGCATCCGAAGCGTTGCGAAGGACATCGGAAGCAAGCGAAACTGTCCACATGACGGACGCCGACCTCTCCTTCCTCGCCGGCGCGCTGCCCGCGCCCCTGCGGCAGGACCGCATCGTCGCGATCGTCGACGGTGCCCCGGGTATGGTCCGGACGGCCGCGTTGGCCGCGTCCCTCGGCACCAGCGAGGTGACCGTCCGCCAGGACCTCGCCGTCCTCGACCAGGAGGCCCGGATCCGCCGGGTGCACGGGGGCGCGGTCCGCCTCGGGGCCGGCTCCACCGAGCGCCCCTTCGAGGAGACCGCCGTCGAGCACCAGGTGGCCAAGGCAGCCATCGGCCGTGCGGCCGCGGCGCTGGTGCGTCCGGGGGAGTGCGTCGTCCTCGACGTCGGCACCACGCCGGCCGCCGTCGCCGAGGCGCTCGTGGCCCGGACCGAGCTCACGGGCGTCACCGTCGTCACGAACTCTCTCACCACCGCGCTCGCGCTCGAGCGAGCGGTCCCGCGCTTCACCGTGATCGTCACCGGCGGCACCCTCCGGCCCCTGCAGCACTCGCTCGTCGCACCCTTCAACGGCGCCGTCCTGCCGATGATCGCGGCCGACCTCGTGTTCCTCGGCGGCACCGGCCTCGACGTCGGCCACGGCCTGACGAACGTGAACCTGCCCGAGACCGAGGCCAAGCGGATGCTCGCCACGACGGCCCGGCGTACCGTCGTGGTCGCGGACGGGTCGAAGTTCGGCCGGGCCCACATCGGGGTCGTCCGCGCGCTTGAGGACATCGACGTCGTCGTCACCGCCGAGGCCGACGCCGACGCGGTCGCCACGATCCGGGCGGCCGGGGCCCAGGTGATCGTCGCCGACGGCGAGCAGCGCACCGAACCAGCCGGAAGGAAGAACACCCCATGACCGCAGCACCCACTGGTGGCCAGTACCGCCTCCACCACGCCGGACCCGACGGGGTCGTCGAAGCCGTGGTCACCGAGGTCGCCGCGGGCATCCGCGAACTCCGTGTCGCCGGCTTCGACATCACCGAGCCGTTCCCCGTCACCGAGCAGCCGCCGGGCGCGAACGGCATCGTCCTGGCGCCCTGGCCGAACCGCGTCGCCGGTGGTGTGTGGGAGCTCGAGGGCAAGCGGCAGCAGCTCGACATCTCGGAGCCGAAGTACGGCAACGCCTCGCACGGGCTGCTCCGCTTCGCCCCGTACCGGGTGGTGTCGCAGACCGAGACCTCGATCCAGCAAGAAGCGACGATCCACCCGCAGCACGGGTGGCCCTTCACCCTCGAGACGCGCGTGCTGCACGAGCTCGTCGACGACGGCATCCGTGTCACGCACCAGGTCACGAACCGCTCGGGCGTCCGCGCACCCTTCGCCGTCGGCGCGCACCCGTACCTGCGTGCCGGTGACACCCCCGCCGACGACCTGGTCGTCACGCTCGACGCCGCGACCGCGTTCACCGTCGACGAGCAGAAGGTGCCGAACGGGTCGGTGCCGGTCGAGGGCACGCCGTACGACCTCCGTCAGGGCCGGCGGGCCGGGGACTCGGACCTCGACACCGCGTACACGGACGTCGCCCCCGACGCCGAGGGGATCCGCCGCACGACGATGCACGGGCCCGAGGGTGACGGGGTGGAGCTCTGGCAGGACGCCTCGTTCCCGTACGTGCAGGTCTTCACGTCGCGCGAGTACCCGCGCGACGACGGGAAGGGCCTGGCCGTCGCGGTGGAACCGATGACGGCGCCCGCGAACGCCCTGAACTCGGGCGAAGGTCTGCGCTGGCTCGAGTCCGACGAGACCTGGACCGGTTCGTGGGGGATCCGCCGCGTCTGGTCCTGAGGACTCCGGCGGCTCGCACCGCTGACACGACGAAGGCCCCGCCGGGTGTCCGGCGGGGCCTTGTGCGTTCGCGTCGGAAGCCGGGCGTCAGCCGCGGCGCATCCGGAGCGCCTCGACCGCGAGGGACTCGGTGGCGTACCGGCCGACCTCGTGCGCCCAGGCTGGGTCGTCGCCGCGGAGCGCGATGAAGTCCTTGCGCTGGCGGCAGACGTAACCGAGCACGGCGGTGGCGGTCGCGACCTCGATGAAGTCCTTGCGGATGTGGCGGGTCGTGACCTGGGCGTTGCGGCGGAGCGTGTCGAGCAGGAGCTCGTTGCTCATCGTCGTGTTGGTCGCTGCTGCGAGCTCGACGATGCGGCGCGCGTCACCGGTGGTGCTGGTCTGCGTGGCTTCGATGGGCTCGATCACGGTGTACCCCGTTCGTTCGTGGTGGTGCGGTGCTGCAGGATCCGGTGATCGGATCCGGGAACGACACTATCGGCGGGAGCCCAACAGTCCGCTGGGGACAGACTGTGCTGTGCAGGGGATCTCCCATGAGCTCGCTGGGGACGGGTTGTACCCCGTTCAGGAGCGGACGGCACCCGTCAGGCGCACCGGGCACTGTCGGCGGGGGTGGCGAGGGCGTCCAGCGCCTCGCTGACGCGGTCAGCCAGGTACTGGTGGCCGGCGTCGTTCGGGTGCCCGCCGTCGGGCGCCGAGTACCCGGGACTGTTCGTGGTCGTGAACCACCGGCCGGCGAGGGCATCGATGTAGGGGACCCCGACTGTGGCTGCAGCCGACGAGACCGAGGCGGCGACACCGACCGTGGTCTTCGCGTGCGGCAGGGGTGCCGACGGACCGAACGCGACGACGACCGCGTCCGGCCAGGTCTGCTGCGCCGTGCGGAGCGTGCGCTCGACGGCGGCGCGCAGGGTGTCGGCGTCGACGAGCCAGTCGTTCTGGCTGCCCTGCACGATCACCAGTTCCGGGTCGAAGGAGGCGTCTCGTTCGATCCGGGGACCGAACGTGAAGTGCGACGAACCGGAGGCGCCGACGTCGACGTAGCCGGTGCCCGGGTAGTCGTCGATCTTTGCCTTCCACCCGCGGTCCTCGCTGATGTCCTGGGCCCAGCCGTGGATCCCGCTGGTCGACCCACGACCGGACGTGTACGAGTCGCCGACGATCAGGACACGCGATCCGGGCTCGATCGCCGCCGCGATCCGCTCGGCCGAGACCCCGGGGGCCGCGACGGCCGAGGCCGAGGTCGACGAGGAGACGGGCTGGCAGGCGCTCGACACGCTCGGCAGGATCAGCAGGAGTCCGGAGACCCCGAGTGCCATGGCGCCGAGGGCGAGTGCGGGGACGAGTCTGCGGCGGCGTCGCGGCATCGTCGCCGGGTCGTTGGGGGTGCCCGGCCGTTCGCGCTGCGATCCTCGGCCCATCGGACCGATTGTAGACAAGAGCAACAGGGAAGACTGGTGGTGGGCCCCGTGGGGCTCGAACCCACGACCCTCGGATGAAAAGCCGGCGTTCAGGAAGGTGGTGGGCCCCGTGGGGCTCGAACCCACGACCCTCGGATTAAAAGTCCGGTGCTCTACCAGCTGAGCTAGAGGCCCTCACCCGCAAGGCTAGCGGGTGAGGGCCTCTGGGACAGAACCGTGCGAGCGGGTCAGCCCCGGCGTCCGGTGAGCGTTCGCAGCAGCCACGCGATGACCGCGATGATCAGCAGCACGATGCCGACGTAGAGCAGGAACTTCAGGCTCGCGGCGAACCCGCCGACGAACAGCAGGATGACTGCGATCACAGCCAGGATGATGAGCAGGGCGTTCATGGAAGATCCTCTCCTTCACGTGCAGGGAGGAGCGCCTCCCTGCCGCAACACGGTACGCGCGGCGCAGTCGTTGCGTTCTCGGCGAACGGGCCGCGGGCGTGTCACCGGCCGCGCCTACACTGCTGCGGTGCCTCGCGATCACCACCGTCCTGTCCACTTCACCGACGCCGAGTTCGCCGCCATCCAGGGCGGTGAGGACCCGGCGCTGGTGAACCGTGTCGCGCACGAGACCGCGAACGCCCTGCTGCACCGTGTGCGTGAGGACCCGGACCCCGCCGTGGTCGAGCGGCTCGTCACCTACACCGACGTGCACGGCATCGACGCCATCGCGGAGCTGTGGGCGCGGGTGGGGGCGCACACCCTGCCGGGAGCGCTCTGGCGGGTCTACCTGGTGCGGATCGTCATCCGGCAGAACCCGGAGGAGATCGCGTACCTGTTCGAACGGGGCACGGCGCAGATCGGCACGATCGACCAGGCGGTCGCGGGTGCCGAGGAACCGACCGGCCCGGCCGAGATCCTGACGCTCGCCGACCGCATCCTGCACGGCCTGTACACGGGCGACCTCGCGGTGGCGCTGGACCGCGGGGCATCGTTCTGCCGCCTGACCGCCGCCGGTGCGACCGCCGTGGCGGACGAGTCCGACCTGGTCGCGTCCGAGCGGGCGGGCGAGCTGACGACGCGGGCGCTCCGCCTGACGGAGCTGGCGGCCGACCTGACCGAGGCGGCGGCGCTCTGGCGTCGCGACAGCCTGGACTGAGCGGGCGGCGGGGCGGACCCGCACCCAGCCTCCAGGCCAGGGGCGCGGAGCTTCGCGACGACGCGCACGGTCGCGACCGGACGCGCGAGCGCGGAACGCATCCGGGCATGGAGAAGCCGAGCCGCAGAAAGCGCCTCTCGGCGCGAGGCCGCTCGAAGCGGCGAATTTTGGAGCCCGGGGCTTGCTGCGGCCCGGCGATCACCAGTCTACGAGACGTCGGCTGATCACTCGACCCTGTTCACTCATGGTGGACAGAACCGGCCCCGGGCGTGCCAGCGCACCGCCCGCGGGGAGCCCGCCGCGCCCGCGCCGCCGAGAAATCCCGATCCCCGCCCAATCCACAGCGGGGACCGCGCCGAATCATCATCGTGGCGGACGGAATGCCCGTCACGAAGCGAGAGGCCCGGTGTGACCCGGACCGGCACCGCCGGTCAATTCCCTGTGGGTCACGCCGGCCCCTCGTCTCGACCGCCCATGCGGGGGCTTCGTGCTACCCGCCTGGTCAACGAAAGCAACCGAGAGGAGGGAAACCTGCAATGCTTGCCCTCGTGGATAGCGACACCGAACGCTGGAGCTCGTCAGAGCCAGCTCAGGCATCGCCGGACGACCTCCTCGCCCGGGTCGCCGCCGGTGACCAAGCCGCCTTCGCGGACCTCTACGACGCACTCTCCGGTCGGGTCCTCGGTCTGATCACGCGGCTCCTCCGGGACCGCGCGCAGTCGGAAGAGGTCACGCAGGAGGTCTTCCTGGAGGTCTGGCAGCAGGCCACCCGCTTCGACCGGAAGCGCGGGACGGCCGCCAGCTGGGTCCTCACCATGGCCCACCGCCGAGCGGTCGACCGGGTCCGTGCCTCGCAGTCCTCGCACGACCGCGACACCAAGATCGGCATCCGCGACCTCGAGGCCGGTTTCGACCAGGTCTCCGAGTCCGTCGAGATCCGCATCGAGCACGAGCGCGTCGGCCGAGCGCTGGCGAAGCTCACCGAGTTCCAGCGGCAGGCTGTGCAACTCGCGTACTACGGCGGCTACTCGCACAGCGAGATGGCCGAACACCTCGGTGTCCCCATCGGCACCGTCAAGACCCGTCTCCGTGACGGGATGATCCGACTCCGAGACGAGATGGGGGTGACCTCATGACCGAACGCCACGACGACCCCGCACTGATGACGGGGTCCCACGCACTCGACGCGCTGTCCGATGACGAGCGCGCGCTCCTCGAGGACGCCCTCCGGACGTCCCCCGAGCTGCAGGCCGAGAACGACTCGCTGCGCGAGACCGCGCTGCAGCTCGCCTACGCCGTCGCACCGATCGAGCCCCCCGCGTCGCTGAAGGCGTCGCTGCTGGCCCGGATCGCCACGACCCCGCAGGCCGCACCCCTCGCCGACACGACGGTCGACCAGACCCCGGTCGCCGAGACCACCCCCGCCCAGGAGGCCCGCCCTGCGCCCGCCGTGCCCGTCACCTCGATCGCCGACGGCCCCACCGCCGGTGGCCGGGCGTCGTCCGAGGCTCGCCGCCGCTGGTTCCAGCGTCCGGCGGTGATGCTGACGGCCGCTGCTGCCGTCGCCGCGGTCTTCTTCGGGGGACTCGGCGTCGGATCGGTCTTCGACCCGAACGGCTCCGGACCGGGCACCACGCAGGCCTCGAGCGGCCTTGACCGCATCTACGCCGCGTCGGACTTCCAGCGCACCACGACCAAGGTCGCGGGCGGCGGTTCGGCGACGGTCGTGTGGTCGAACGACCTCGGCAAGTCCGCGGTGATCCTGGACGGCGTCGAGCAGGCGCCGAAGGGCAAGACGTACGAGCTCTGGTACATCGGCTCCGAGGAGCAGGGCGGTGCCATCAAGTCGGCCGGCCTGGTCGACGGCGCGGCGGACGGTGTGCACTCCGCTGTGCTGAAGGGTGCGATGTCCGAGGGTGCGACGATCGGCATGACGGTCGAGCCCGCTGGTGGTTCGAAGCAGCCGACCTCGTCGCCGATCATGGCTGTCCCCACCACCACGGCCTGACGGTACTCCGGAAGGTGCCCGTGCAGTCGATGCGCGGGCACCTTTCGTCGTTCCACGAGTCGATCGACGCGTGGAACGTCGGAACATACGCACGCAACGTCTGCGTGCGCATCGAACGACGAACCACGAGTCGATCGACGCGTGGATCGTCGGAACATGCGCACGTCTTGCGGGCCGCCGCAACCACGAAGGCCCGGTGCGCGTCCGTGACGGACGTGCACCGGGCCTCCAGGCCGTCCGTCAGCGCGACGGACGGATGCCGATCAACCGAAGCGGCCCGAGACGTAGTCCTCGGTGGCCTGCACGGACGGGTTCGAGAACATCGTCGCGGTGTCGTCGAACTCGATGAGCTTGCCAGGAGCGCCGGTGCCGGCGATGTTGAAGAACGCCGTCTTGTCGCTGACGCGCGACGCCTGCTGCATGTTGTGGGTCACGATCACGATCGTGAACTCCTTCTTGAGCTCCTCGATCAGGTCCTCGATGGCCAGGGTCGAGATCGGGTCGAGGGCCGAGCAGGGCTCGTCCATCAGCAGCACGTCCGGCTCGACCGCGATCGCGCGGGCGATGCAGAGCCGCTGCTGCTGGCCACCGGACAGACCCATGCCGGGCTTGTCGAGGCGGTCCTTGACCTCGTTCCACAGGTTCGCACCCTGCAGCGAGCGCTCGACGATGTCGTCGGCCTCGGAACGGGAGACGCGCTTGTTGTTGAGCTTGACGCCCGCGAGCACGTTGTCGCGGATCGACATCGTCGGGAACGGGTTCGGTCGCTGGAAGACCATGCCGACCTGACGGCGGACGAGCACGGGGTCGACGCCGGGGCCGTACAGGTCGTCGCCGTCGATCTTGACCGATCCCTCGACCCATGCGCCGGGGATGACCTCGTGCATGCGGTTCAGGGTGCGGAGGAAGGTGGACTTGCCGCAGCCCGACGGGCCGATGAAGGCCGTGACGGTGCGGGGCTCGATGGTGATGTCGACACCCTCGACCGCCTTGAACTTCGAGTAGTAGACGTTGAGGCCGTCGACCTCGATGCGCTTGGACACGTTGATCCTTCTGGGTGGGTGGTGACGCTGGATCCGCGGGGGCGGACGGTCAGCGGCTGAGCTTGGGGGCGAAGAGGCGGGTGATGATCCGGGCAAGCAGGTTGAGCAGCATCACGATCAGGATGAGCACCAGGGCCGCGGTCCACGCCCGGTCGACGAACGGCACCGGGTTGGCGCCCTGCTGCGAGTACTGCGTGTAGGCGTACACCGGCAGGGTCATCATCGGGTCGCGGAACAGGTTGTAGTTCATGCTCGCGGTGAAGCCGGCCGTGACGAGCAGCGGGGCGGTCTCACCGATGACGCGGGCGATCGAGAGCATGATGCCGGTCATGATGCCCGCGAGGCTCGTGGGCAGAACCACCTTGAGGATCGTCAGGTACTTCGGGACACCGAGGGCGTACGAGGCCTCGCGGAGTTCCATCGGGACGATCTTCAGCACCTCTTCGGTGGAGCGCACGACGATCGGGATCATCAGCACCGACAGGGCGACGGAGCCGACCAGACCGAAGCGGGCACCCGGGCCGAGGAACAGCGCGAAGAGCGCGTAGGCGAACAGCCCGGCGACGATCGACGGGATGCCCGTCATGACGTCGACGAAGAACGTGATGCCCTTCGCCAGCGCGCCACGACCGTACTCGACCAGGTAGATCGAGGTGAGCAGACCGATCGGCACCGAGATGAGCGCCGCGAACAGGGTGATCTCGAGGGTGCCGATGAGCGCGTGGACCGCGCCGCCGCCCTCGGAGATGACCCCGCGCATCGAGTACGAGAAGAAGTTCGCGTCGAGGCGGGCGACGCCCTTGGCGATGACCGTCCAGAGCAGCGACACCAGCGGCAGGACCGCGATGACGAACGCCGTGATGACGAGCGAGGTGACCAGGCGGTCGACGGCCTTGCGACCGCCCTCGACGATGCGCGAGACGACGACGATGAGCACGTCGAACAGGACCGTGCCGAGGAAGATCGCGGCGACGACGTTGAAGTCCTTGACGGCGCCACCGGCGTTGAGCAGGGCGAAGACCAGGACGAGGGCGACCCAGCTGCCGACCAGCAGCAGCCACGGGACGGACGCGTGCAGCTTGCCGTTGGCGTAGACGTTGCCGGCGGTGCCGGTCTGACGGAGCGCGAGGGACATCGGGTGCGACCTCTCAGCTGACTCGGCTGCGGACGATGTACCGCGCGAGCATGTTGATGACCAGGGTGATGACGAAGAGGATGAGACCCGACGCGATGAGCGCGTTCAGTGCCGTCCCGGAAGCCTCGGCGAACTGCAGGGCGATGTTCGCGGCGATCGTCGAGGGGTTCTGCGACGTCAGCATCTCGAACGTGACGTTCGTCGAGACCGACAACACCAGCGCGATCGCCATCGTCTCGCCGAGTGCACGACCGAGGCCGAGCATGATCGCGGACACGATGCCGGACTTCGCGAACGGCAGGACAGACAGGCGGATCATCTCCCAGCGGGTCGCGCCGAGGGCCAGGGCCGCTTCCTCGTTGAGGGTCGGGGCCTGCAGGAAGATCTCACGCATGACCGCCGTCATGATCGGGATCGCCATGACGGCGAGGACGATCGAGGCCGTCAGGATCGTGCGGCCGGTGCCGGACACCTGACCGGAGAACAGCGGGAACCAGCCGAGGTACTCGTTCAGGAACACGTAGAAGGGCTTCACCAGGGGAGCCAGCACGGCGATGCCCCAGAGGCCGTAGACGACCGACGGCACCGCGGCCAGCAGGTCGATGACGTAGCCGAGGACCGGAGCGAGTCGACGCGGCGCGAAGTGCGAGATGAAGAGGGCGATCCCGAGGGACAGCGGCACGGCGATCACGAGCGCGATGAGCGCGGACCAGACGGTGCCGAACACCAGGGGGCCGACGAAGTCCCAGAAGTTCGTTGCCTTCCCGGGCAGCTCGCCGACCTTGGCGGAGAACGCCGGGATGCTCTGCCAGACGAGGAACGCGGCGACGAGCACGAGCACGAAGAGGATGAGGCCGCCGGCGATGACCGAGGCAGCGGAGAAGATCCGGTCACCGACGCGGACGACGGCCTTCGGCTTGATCGGGGTGACGGTGGCCCCTGGCTGGGCCGGTGCGGTCGTCATGGGGTACTCCAGTCGGAGGAACGCCGGGGGAGGCGACGGGTGCGGGTGGTGGAGCGGGGTGGGACGTCCGGGTGCGGGCTCTTCCCGGTGGGAGCGGTGATGCTGCGCTCCCGGTGGCGGCGGTGGTGCTGCACTCCCGGTGGGGCCCGGACGGGCGAGGGCCCGGACGCCGGTCATGTGGGTGGGACCGGCGTCCGGGCGCTCAGGGGGCCTTACTTGATGGACGCGACCGCGTCCTTGGCCTTCGACGCCAGGTCGGAGGAGAGGGCGGCCGACTTGGCCTCCTTCGCAGCGGCGTCCTGAGCAGCGCTCGAGACGACGTAGTCCAGGTAGCCCTTCACGAGCTCGGCCTTGTCGGCGTCCTTGTACTCCTGGCACGCGATGGCGTAGGAGACGAGGACCAGCGGCCAGGCACCGTCAGCGGTGTCCTTGCGGTCGATGTCGATCGCGAGGTCGTTGTCCTCGCGGCCGGTTGCGATCTTCGAGTCGGCGACGACCTGCGCGGCACCGTCGGCCGAGATCTCGGTCGCCTTGTCGCCGACCATCAGCTTCGCGCGGTCGAGGTCACCCGCGCCGGAGTCGTCGATGTAGGTGATGGCGTTGGTGGCGTTGCCCATCGCGGAGGCGACACCGGAGGTGCCCTTCGCGCTGTCACCGACCGAGTACGGGAAGGTCTGGCTCGGCTCTTCGGTCCAGACGTCGCCGGCGTTCGCGGAGACGTACTCCGAGAAGTTCTGCGTGGTGCCCGAGTCGTCGGAGCGGTGCACGACCGTGATGTTCGCGTCCGGCAGCTTCGCGTCCTTGTTCAGGTCGGCGATCTCCGAGTCGTTCCACTTGGTGATCTTGCCCGAGAAGATGCCCGCGATGGTCTTCGCGTCGAGGGTCAGGTCGCTGACGCCGTCGACCTTGTACGCGATGGCGATCGGGGAGATGTAGACGGGGATGTCGATGCCCTTGGTGTCCGCCTTGCAGGACTCGAACTTGCCCGAGAGCTCCTCGTCCTTCAGTGCGGCGTCGGAGCCGGCGAAGTCCGCGGCACCCGACATGAAGTTCTCGCGGCCGGCGCCGGAGCCGTCCGGCGTGTAGTTCACCGTGACGCCCTTGGCTTCGTCCTGGAAACCGGCGGCCCAGGTGGCCTGCGCGGTCTGCTGTGCGGACGAGCCCGAGCCGGTCAGGGTGCCGGAGAGCTTCGAGTAGTCGCTGCCGCTGGTGGAGGAGGACTTGGTGCTGCCCGCGTCCTCGTTTGCCGCGCACGAGGAGAGCACGACTGCGCCGGCGATCGCGATTGCTGCGATCGAACCGATTCGCTTGATGTTCACAGGGGTCCCTTCGGGAATGGAATGCAGTGGGACCACTGCGGTCCCTGGGCCGGTGCCGACCCGGGAGCGACTGTAGGGACGCGAGGTGACGGGGATCACCCCCGCTGGTGAACGGAAGGTGAACGAGGGGTTGTCCGCGTCGGGGCGGCGTGCGCCGCGCCCGCGCAGGGAGCAGGATCGGGGGCACTGTGCGCGCGTTCGGAAGATACGCACGCATGATCGCGGAAGGGCGGTCGGGAGGCCCGGATCGCGTTCTCCGGGCGCGGCGCGGCCCGTCTCGTGGCCGGCTACCGGACGCGTCCGCTGTGGCCCGGTGGCGCTGCTGTCCGGCGGCACTGTGGTCCGCCGGTCTCGGGTCACGCCGAGATCGTGTTGCGGTGCGTCTCGACCGCGACGAGTGTGTCTCCGGCGATGTGCATGACGGAGAAGTCCCCGACGGACAACATCGCCGCACGACGCAGGTCGAAGCGGCCGGAGTCGTCGGCGGTCACGGTGGCGATCCGGGCGATGATGTCGGGCAGCACCGGGCCGTGCGAGCAGAGCACGGCGGTCTTGCCCTTGTCGAGGCGGCGCCGGACGACGCCCTTGACGTCGGCGGCTCCGCGGTCGTGGGCGTCCTGGCTGATGTCCGGGGTGCTCGAGACGCCGAGCTTCGTCGCGGCCGAGAGCGGTTCGACGGTCGCGAGGCACCGCGCCGCCGTGCTGCTCACGATCTTCTTCGGGCCGAACGCCGCCACCGGCGCCGCGGCGGCCTTGGCCTGCGAACGGCCGACGGGCAGCAGCGGTCGGGTGGCATCGGGACCGTCCCAGTCCGAGCCGGGCACGGTCTTCGCGTGGCGCAGGGTGATCAGGGCGAAGGTGCGGTGCTGTCCGGCGGCGGCGCGTTCGGCGAAGCGGTCGAGGATCGCGACGTCCCGCTCGTACGTCAGACGGTTGCGGGCGTCGTCGATGGTGACCCACTCGAGTGCGGCGACCTCGTGGTTCGGCTCGAAGGCCCCGGCGCGGGCGTACTCCTTGGCCGAGACCCGGGCCGCCCAGTAGTGCACGACCTTGTCGCGACCGTTCGGCAGCACGTACTCGGCGGTGCCGAGCGGAGCGCCGAGGTGGACGCGGTAGCCGGTCTCCTCGTCGATCTCGCGCACAGCGGTCGTCGGGACGGCCTCGCCCGGGTCCACCTTGCCCTTGGGCAGGGAGACGTCCTTGTGGTGGTCGCGGTGGATGAGCAGCACGAGGGGTGTGCCGTCCTGTTCGCGCCAGACGACCGCGCCCGCAGCGACGACGGGGCCCGAGGGACCGCCGCTCACCGAGTCGAGCGCTTCCGAGCCGAGATCTTCCGCATGGTCACATTCTGCACGTCCTCGAGCGGGCGGCCCGCATCGTCGGTGGAGTGCCGCGTCCACTCGCCGTCGGACTCCAGGTGCCACGAGCTGGCGGTGTCGGCCATCGCCATGTCGAACATCTCCTGGACCTCGTTGATGTGGTCCGGTGCGACCAGCCGCACGAGTGCCTCGACGCGACGGTCGAGGTTGCGGTGCATCATGTCGGCGCTGCCGATGAACACCGCCGGGTCGCCGTCGTTGTGGAACGCGAAGGCGCGGGAGTGCTCCAGGTAGCGGCCGACGATGCTCCGCACGCGGATGGTGTCGCTGACGCCTTCCATCCCCGGCTTGAGCGAGCAGATGCCCCGGACCCAGACGTCGATCGGCACCCCGGCCTGGCTCGCCAGGTAGAGCGCGTCGATGATCTGCTCGTCGACCATCGAGTTGACCTTGATCCGGATGCCCGAGGGCTTGCCGGCACGGGCGTTCGCCGCCTCGGTCTGGATGCGCTTGAGCAGGCCCTTCCGCAGGTGCAGCGGTGCCACGAGCAGGCGCTTGAACTTCTTCTCGATGGCGTAGCCGGACAGCTCGTTGAACAGGCGGGTGAGGTCCTTGCCCACGGTGTCGTCCGAGGTGAAGAGGCCCATGTCCTCGTAGATGCGCGAGGTCTTCGGGTTGTAGTTGCCCGTGCCGATGTGGCTGTAGTGCTTGAGCGTCCCGCCCTCTTGCCGGATGACGAGCACCAGCTTCGAGTGCGTCTTCAGCCCCACCAGGCCGTAGACGACGTGCACGCCGGCCTTCTCGAGCTTGCGGGCCCAGGTGATGTTGTTCTGCTCGTCGAAGCGCGCCTTGATCTCGACCAGGGCGAGGACCTGCTTGCCGGCGGCCGCTGCGTCGATGAGCGCTTCGACGATGGGGCTGTCGCCGGACGTGCGGTACAGCGTCTGCTTGATCGCCAGGACGTTCGGGTCGGCGGCGGCCTGCTCGAGGAACGCCTGCACGCTCGTGGCGAAGGACTCGTAGGGGTGGTGGACCAGGACGTCGTTCGCCTTGATCGCACGGAACAGGTCGGGCTTCGTGTTCGGCTCACCCGGCTGGAACTGCACCGGGGTCGTCGGCACGTGCTTCGGGTAGTGCAGGTCCGGGCGGCTGATCTTCGAGATCTCGAACAGCCCGCCGAGGTCGAGCGGCGACGGCAGCCGGAACACCTCTTCCTCGGTGATGTCGAGTTCACGCACGAGCAGGTCGAGGGTCACCGGGTCCATGTCCTCGGTGATCTCGAGGCGGATCGGCGGGCCGAACCGGCGGCGCAGGAGCTCGCGCTCGAGGGCCTGGATGAGGTTCTCGGCCTCGTCCTCCTCGATCTCGACGTCCTCGTTGCGGGTGACCCGGAACACGTGGTGCTCGAGGACCTCCATCCCCGGGAACAGGTCGTCGAGGTGGTTCGCGATGAGGTCTTCGAGCGGGATGAAGCGCATCCGGCCGGAGTTGTCGTCGGGGAGCTTGATGAAACGGGAGAAGTTCTGCGGCACCTTGAGGCGCGCGAACTCCTGGCGCTGCGACTTCGGGTTGCGGACCCGCACCGCCAGGTTGAGCGAGAGCCCGGAGATGTAGGGGAACGGGTGCGCCGGGTCGACCGCCAGCGGCATGAGCACCGGGAAGATCTGCTCGTTGAAGTACTCCCGCATCCGCTGCCGGTCGGCTTCGTCGAGGTCGGACCAGTGCTCGATGTGGATGCCCGCGGCGTCGAGGTCCGGCTTGAGCGACCCGATGAACGCCTGCGCGTGCCGGTCCTGGAGCTCGTGGGCCTTCTTCGCGATGTCGCGCAGGACGTCACTGGGGGCACGGCCGACGTTGGTCGGGACGGCGATGCCGGTGTCGATGCGGCGCTTCAGGCCGGCGACGCGGACCATGAAGAACTCGTCGAGGTTGGACGCGAAGATCGCCAGGAAGTTCGCTCGCTCCAGCAGGGGCTGCGTGCGGTCTTCACCCAGCTCGAGCACGCGCTGGTTGAACCTGAGCCAGCTGAGCTCGCGGTCGAAGTAGCGGTCCGTCGGCAGCGACTCGTGCTCGATCTCGACGACCTCGTCGAAGTCGTCGAGGTCGGGTGCGACGGATTCGCCGTCGAGCTGCGGTTCGGTGTCCATCCCCACATCCTGCCACCCGGCCCCTGCTGTCGGAGGGGCCCCGGTGGACGCTGTGGAAACCGGTGGTGAACCGTTCGTGTGTGGAGGAACGGTCACGATATACCGACGGTGACATCTGCCCGGGTTTGTGGGTATGGTGGGCCGTGTCAGAGCCTCCGGGGGGATTCCACTGCGCGGGGGTGCAGCTACGAATGAAAGAGGTTCATCATGTCGCGTGTCCTTTCGACCGAGCAGGCCAAGACCGCCATCCGTCAGGTCCAGTCGATCGTCAACGGTGGTTTCACCGATCAGATCTCGCAGCTCGACGCTCAGGGCCGGATCCTCTCCGACTCGAACGTCTGGGACGGCCCGCTCGCGGCGACGTTCCGTGGGTCCACCTGGCCGGAGACCAAGGCTGCTCTCGACAAGGCGAAGACCGAGCTCGAGCAGCTCCGCACGCAGCTCGACAAGATCTCGCAGGACATCTTCACCGCAGGCGGCGGCGCGTAAGCACCAGCCTGTTCCCGCCCGGACCGTCGCATTCGCGGCGGTCCGGGCGTTCGCGGTCGGTGGGGCCGCTTCACCAGCACGATCAGCACGACAAGCACCGACCCTGGGGGGACGACCATGGCGAAGATCCACGCCAACACGGATCCGATCGAGTTCGACGATGCCACCGCGGATGCGCTCAAGAGCTCGCTGACCGCGTCGGCTGACGCGATCAGCGGACAGAAGGCATCGAGGCAGTCGTACGTGACGACCGCCTCGCAGGAGTTCCGCGGGCACTTCTCGCAGCTCTTCACGCAGAACGCGGGGACGGCATCGAGCGATGCCACCAACATCGTCGACGCCCTCGAGACCATCGCCGGGTGGATCGACACCATGAAGGCCGCCGCCGCGGACGAGCGCGCGCGCCGCAAAACCGCCCGCGAGTGGCAGGAGCGCGAGGACGATCGCAACGGGTTCCAAGACTTCCTCAACGATTCCTTCCACTACGACCCGATGCCGACCGTCGAGAACGAACCGGCGCCGAAGTTCGACCCGCCGGCCGTGACGACGAAGCCGCGTGAAACCCCGAACCCCGGGGCCGGCGGTGGTGGTGGCGGCACGTCGTCCGCCCGGCCCGCTGACCTCCGCTCGTTCGCGACCGGTTCCTCGACGCTGAACCGCGCCCTCGACGGCAAACCCGGGGCGCTCCGCGGCAAGCTCGCCGACTTCGCGACGAAGTGCTCGTGGGCGCACATCGACGCCGGCAGCGTCGTGACGGCGTTCGAGCAGTGGATCGGGGCGAACGACCAGGACGTCACGTGGGCCAACACCGTCGCCGACGCCTTCGCGGCCGCCGGCGGCGAGGGTGCCGTGTCCACCGTCGCAGACTCGGCCCTCGCTGCGGCGCTCGCCGCGGCCGGCGTCTCGCAGACCCGCACCGACCTGCAGTTCGAGCCGCCGACGGCCTACGGCGCTCAGCCCACCACCGGCTTCTCGATGGACCCGGTGAATACCACGACGGGCAACTTCCTCGAGCCGGAGTTCGACCTGGCGTTCACCGGTGCATCTGCGGCGCTGCAGGTGACCCGCATGTACAACTCCCTCGACCAGCACGTCGGGCTCTTCGGTCCGGGGTGGGCGTCGATCCTCGAGACCCGTCTGCTCCTCGACGACGAGGGCGCGTCGTTCGTCGGCGCCGACGGTCGTCAGGTGCGCTTCCCACGTGACGGCGAGGGGTGGGCCCGTGGCGTCGGCGAGAACCGCTGGCTCGCGGCCGAGGGCGACCGGCTCGTCGTCTGCGACAACCAGGGCGAGCGCATCGACTTCTCTCTGTCGGGGCTGTGGCTCGGACAGCGCGGCGGTGCCGGTACCGCGGTCCGCGTCGAGCGGGACAGCGACGACGTCGTCGTGCGTCTGGTACACGAGCGCGGCCGCGCGGTCGACATCGACCACGTCGACGGCCGGGTCGCGGTCCTCCGCGCATCCGACGGCCGCCGGGTTGAGTACGGGTACGACGAGCGCGGCCGACTCGTCTCGGTGACCGACGCCGTCGGCACCCGCACGTACGGCTGGAACGAAGACGACCTCATCACGACGGTCACGAGTGCGGCCGGTGTCGTCGAGGTCGACAACACCTACGACGCACAATGCCGCGTGGTCGAACAGATCAGCCCGCACGGCCGCACCGTGCGGTTCGCCTACCTGCCCGGCCGCGTCACGGTGGTGTCCGACCACGACGGCTCGCGGTCGAACTCCTACATCGCTGACGCTAAGGGGCGTCTCGTCGGGGTCATCGACTCCGACGACCGACGCCAGTCGATGAGCTACGACCGGCACGGCAATCTCGTGTCCGCGACCGAGCGCGACGGCTCGGTGACCGTGCACGCGTACGACGACCGCGGCCGTAAGACCCGCACCGTCACGCCCTCCGGCGGCGACCTGACCTACGGGTACGACGACCAGGATCGCGTGACGACCGTCGTCACCGAGGCCGGTGCGGTCGTGACCTACGAGTACGTGGGCGACGACCGCGACCCGTCGGTCATCGTCGACCCGGTCGGCGGCCGGACGGAGCTGAGCTGGGACGGGGGGCTCCTGCGCCAGGTGGTCGACCCCACCGGCGTGCGGATCGAACTCGAGTACGACGCCTTCGGCGAGCTGGTCGCGACGACGAACGCGCTCGGTGACACCGCGCGCGTCGAGCGTGACGCCGCCGGTCGGCCGACTGCGGCGATCAGCCCCACTGGCGCTCGCACCGAGTACCGCTACGACGCCGCGGGTCTGCTGGAGTCCCGGCAGGATGCCGACGGAGCGGTCTGGCGCTTCGAGCATGCCGCCGGCGGCCGGATCAGCGCGGTCATCGGCCCGCTCGGGGCGCGCACCGAGTACACATACTCACCGGACGGCGAACTGCACACCGTCACTGACCCCCTGGGTCGCACCACGACCCGGACGTACGACGACCAGGCGAACCTCGCGCGGCTCGAGATGCCGGGCGGCGCGGACTGGACGTTCGCGCACGACGCTTTGTCGCGCCTCCAGGCCGTCACCGACCCGACCGGCGTGACTTGGAGCCGCGAATACGACGTGAACGGCCGCCTGTCGAGCGTGGTCGACCCGACCGGGGTCCGTCAGGACTTCTCGGAGGACGCCAAGACCGGGGTCGCGTCGCTGCGCGACGCCTTCGACGCGGTCACAGTGCAGTTCGACGCCTACGGACGACCGGTCGAGAGCGCCAGCGACGAGTTCGGCTCTGAGCTCGTCACCTACGACGCTGCGGGACGCCCCGTCGAACTTGTCGATGGGGAGGGCGGACTGACCAGGATTGAACGCGACCTCGCGGGCCGGGTGATATCGCTCACCACCCCGTCCGGCGTCCGCGCAACCTACGAGTACGACCTCTGCGGCCGTCCGTCGGCCGCAACCGATCCGAGCGGCGCACGCACCGTACTCGAGTACGACGCGCACTCGCGTGTCGTCCGGTGGACGCTGCCCACCGGGGACACAGAGCAGGTCGTCTACGACGCAGTCGGGCGCGTGGTCGCGCGGACGACGCCGGGTGCCGGCACCAGTCGGTTCCGCTACGACGCTGCCGGGAGGCTCGTCTCGGTCCATGACGCCCGGTACGGCCGGCGCCGGTTCCGCTACGACGCCTCGGGTCAGCTTGCGGCGACCGTCAATGGTCTCGGCGGTGTCACCACCTTCGCCCACGACGAGCGAGGTCGGCTCACCACCGTCACCGACCCAACGGGCGGCGTCACAACCCGTACGTACGACGATGCAGACCGCATCACAAGCGTGACCGACCCGCTCGGGCGCACCACGACCGCGGCCTACGACGCCGCGGGCCGTCAGGTCGGCCAGACCGATCCCGACGGCCACACTGTCACCTGGTCCTACGACGCGGCTGGCCGGCAGCGGGACGTCGGCGTCGACGGTGTCGTCCAGTTCGAGCTCCGGCGGGACGCCCTCGGCCGGACTCTGACCGTCACCGACCACACCCGCGGTGCCGGACGGAGTGTGGAGCACGAGCTGCACCACGACCGACGGGGGCTCCTGGTCCGTCGAAGCCGTGGCTCGGCGGCGATCGGGTGGGAGTACGACGCCGACGGGAACCGCACGGCGCGCATCGACCCTGCCGGCACCCACACCGCGTTCCGCCGGAACGCCGCCGGACTCGTGACCGCGGTGGAGCGGGGCGGTCTCGGAGTCGGCACCTTCGCGTACGACGCCGGCGGGCGCATCGTCCAGTCGGCGACCGGGGACCTCGTGCAGGCGTGGTCGTACGAGGGCGGTGTCCTCGTGGCGCACACCACGACCACTCCCGACGGCGCCCAGGTCACCCGGATCGCACGAGACGACGACGGCCGGATCGCCGCGATCGATGGCCCCGACGGACGTGTCGATTACACATTCGACGGCGCCGGGCAGCTCGTCCGCGCAGGCGACTCCACCTGGGAGTACGACTCCGCCGGTCGGCTGGTGTCCGAGACCGTCGACGGCGTCACGACCACGTACGAGTACGACCGCGCCGGACAGCTGACCGCCACGTTGCGCGACGGTCAGCGGACGGAGTACGTGCACGACGGGCTCGGCCGCCGGGTGCGTCGCACCGAACCGGACGGTTCCACGACCGAGTACACCTGGTCGCCGCTGGGGTACCTCGCAGGGCTCGTTACCCGCGACGCCACCTACGCCGAGACCGGGCGCAACGACGTGTGGACGGATGCGCTCGGCGAACTCGCCACCGTCGATGACGTCGAGGCATGGTGGGACACCGCGGCCGCCGTGCCATCCCTGATGTCGATTGGCGGGAAGAGCGTCCTCGACCTCCCGGGTGGCGTCACCGCCGTCGGAACGAAGTGGACGACGCCGGGCTGGCGCAATGCCCGGGCGACCGATGCATCCGACCCGTGGGCGACGCTCGCCGGGGTGTCCGGCGCCGCGCTCCCCGCAACCGTCGGACTCACCGCGACCGGTGGAATCAACATCGGCGGCCTCGAGTGGCTCGGTGCTCGCGTCTACGACCCTGCCGCCCGTGGCTTCCTGTCCGTTGACCCGCTCGCGCCCGTGCTCGGGTCGGGATGGTCGGGGAACCCGTACTCCTACGCCGGGAACGACCCGTTGCACGCGGTGGACCCCTTGGGTCTCCGACCGGCGACCGACGCTGACCTCCAGGCGTACCGGGATGCGCATCAAGGGGTGTTTGATGGCGGCTGGTGGAAGGACAACTGGGAGTACGTCGTTGGCGGAGCTGCAATTGTGGGAGGAGGCATCCTGATGTTCACGGGAGTTGGCGGACCAGCCGGGATGATGCTGATCAGCGGCGGTCTCGATGTCATTATGCAGAAGGCCACCACCGGCAACGTCAACTGGGCTCAGGTAGCCGGCGCCACCGCGCTTGGCGCGATCCCGGGAGGGGCAGGATCGCTCTTCAAAGCGGCGAAGTACGGCGGGCAAGGGCTTCGTGTCGCCGAAAACGTCGCTGCCCCTACGACCAGGGTCGTCAAGTCCCTCGCGACGAACATGGCAGTCAACGGCGCGGCTGGCTCTGGCTTCGGTGTTGCTGCGAACGTCGTCACGAGCGTGACGTCGAACAAGCCGATCACCGCGAGAGGGCTGCTTGGTTCCGCTGGAGGTGGGTTCGTGGCCGGTTCCGTCAGTGGCCTTGCCGGTCCAGCCGGAGGGAGCATCGCAGAGCACTTGCAACGTCCGGTGGAGTCAGTGGTCTCTAAGTTGGGCACATCGGCCGTGGGATCGGTGGCAGCTACGGCTGGCACGACTGTCGACCACTGGATATCCGGCGAGGATATGTCCTGGAACGACGTGATCTGGAGCACGGCGTCGGGTGCCGCCGCCCCCCACCTCTCGTTCGGTGAGAAGTACACCCAGACCAACTTCGAAGCCCTTCGGAAGGTTCCCTATACTCAGACCCAGACGTGGCAGGGATTGACCGGAAGCGGGCGAAACGCTGTGGCCCTTCGGGGAGGCGCGGCGATCGGTTCCGCTGTCGGCGCTGGAGGAGACGTGATCCACGATTCAGTGAGTGGCGTGATGGGATGGTGACTTGAGTACTCGAGTGCGCCGTTATCGCCCGCTGAGTCGAGCGGGCGTCGTCGGCAACATCGCGCTGATCGCTCTCACGGCCGCGGTCGCGTTCTTCTTCGGATTGCAGCAGCTGACGTTTCCGGTCGTCTTGGCGAATGTGCTGCTCGCCGTCACCCTCGCCGGCCTTCTGGGGTTCCTCGGCTCGGGGTGGGCAATGCTCGGCTTGGCGGTCGCGTTCTTCGGAGGGCCCCTTGCAACCGAGTTCTTGCTCGTCGGCGCGCAGCTGTCGATCCAGACCTGGTTCATGAGCCTCATCGCTGGTTGGACCCTCGGGGCACTGGCCCGGCGGCACGTCGATAGGGGACTCCCTGGTCGCGACCGAGCCTCGGGACCTGCACTGCAGTGGTGGGTGCGCGGCCGGCGATACGTGCAGAACTCCCCGACCCTGGCTCAAGTGGAGGCGAAGGTCCGCGCCCTCGACGGCCGTGAACGTACGTTGGTCTGCGTCATCGATCGAGATCGTCAGATCAACATCTGTGGCGATGCCGCACGGGAGGTCATCGTCTTCAGGACTGAGGACGTGACCGATGGAGAGCGGTGGGAGCTTCCGCTCGGCGGCCCGGTTGATGCGTCGGATGTTGTCGAGATCGCCATGGGAAACGTTTCTGCTCCCGTGGCTCGAGGCCTCACGGTGGACGTTGAAGCGGCGCTGAAGATCGTTGAAGCGTTTCTTGCGAAGAAGAGGGTTGATAGTGGCGCAGGGACCTGGCGCGGTGGTGAGGTGTTGACCGTTCGGCCTTCGCTGCCGTGATCGATGGTGGCGCACTTCAGGGGGCGTCACTACGAGCGCATGGGGAGCGCATCCCGCAAGCTACGGCGTTGATGGTGGTCTCGCCCGGTGCGGTCGAAGGGTGGCGTGGGAACGCGAGCTGAAGAAATCTCACGGCAGGCCGGTGCTGGTCCAGGGGAACAGGGTGGTGCCGGTGGCGTGGAGGCTGCTGTCAGCTGGGGTAGTCGCCGCAGGACTGTGGTTGGCGTGCTCGCAGGATGTGTTCGGTGGCGCGTGGTTCACCCGCGTCTGGTGTAGCGCGCTCCTGCTGTTCTTCGGGTTACTGGGACTGATGCTGGCGGTGAGTACCATCCGCACCCGGGTCAAGGTGTTCCCCGACCGACTCGAGGCGACCGTCAACTTCCGCGGCACCAGGACCATCCGTCCTGGCGAACTCGCCCGCTTTCGAGCGTCAGGCAAAGGCAACGACGTGGTCAGCGCCGCTACCGCTCGCGGACGACGCGGATTTCGGTCGAACCGGTTCCACCGTCACTACGACGTACTGAACGACTGGCTTGATCGGAACGGCGGCGAGCCTTGGGTCGAGCACCAGGCCTTCTTCATCAAGCTCACTCACCAGACGAAGCCGCAGCCAATCCGCAACGCGCTGTCGATGCTGACCATCGTCGCGTTCTACCTTTTCACGCTTGCCATGTTCCCGGGACTGTTCGTCATGAACGCATACGACAGCGCGCACCGGGAGCGAGTCACTTGCACGGCGACGTCTGCGGAAGCTGTCACACTGTCGAGTCGGTCCGCGAAGGGCGTCGGCGCTTCTTACGCTGGTGTGGGGTTCGACGCGCCTGACTGTGGCCGTCTGACCTATTCGAAGACGATCTCGTTCGGGAACCAAGACGCTTTCGCTCGCCGCTACGACCGTGCCCCCGGGGAGTACGCATTCACCGTCGGTGGCGCGTCGTTCTGGGTCAGGGAGCATGCGCCGTGGGTGCCGCTGGCCCCGGAGGTGTACGGCGTGAGCGAGCCGGGTGAGCCTGCGGCCGGTATCGATGAATGACTCCGGGGCTGCGCGACTCGCACGGCGAAGACGCGTCCGGCGAGACAGGATCCTGGCTTCGATCGTCTTCTCCGTCTTCGTGCTCGTTCCCTTGCTGGGCTTCTTCGTCGGGCCGATCACGTTGAAGGTCTACGACGCAGGACACCGGCTGCACGTCGTCTGCACCGTCAGCTCCGCGCGCAGCAGTGCGGACTCGTCTCGCTCCCTGAAGGGCATCGGCTCGTCGACGTCGCAGGTCGTGTTCGAGACGTCCGACTGCGGAACGCTCGTGCAGACCTGGGGTGTGAATCGCGACAACGAGCACGACTTGGCGCGGGGCGTCGTCGAGGGGGAGCGCTACCGGTTCGACGTCGGCGAGGGGTCATTCACGATGCGGGATTTCTTGAACACGATCCGCCAGGCCGTGTACGTGAAGAGCTTCGAGCCAGCGCGAACACGGTAGGTCTGGCTGCCCAGCGCGGCAGCAGTCCGCCGCTCAGCGTCCGAAGACCCTGACGAACTCGCCCCACTGCGCCGGTGCCCGATGCTCGAGCCATGCGCAGAGCTCGGGGTAGGCGGCGTCGATCGACAGGACGCTGATCACACCGCGTTGGCCGTGCACCTTGATGTCGAGCCCGCCGAACCGGTTGGTGGTGGGCCGGATACCCTTGATCGCCGCGGGGTCGACGGCCCGCGCCGCACGGAACATCGGCGTCACGACGAGTCTGGAGTCGTACGCCTCGACGCGGCGACGCTTCTGCCCGACTCCGAGGTAGACGAACAGGATCCCGAACAGCACCATGCCGACGCCGGCGATGAGCATGCCGATCGCATCGGGGTCGTCGAGCAGGCTGAGCGTGGCCAGGAAGAAGAACCCGCCGACGACGACGAAGACGATGCCGATGATGCGGAGCAGCAGGTAGCTGAACCGGCGCGCGCGGACGGTGAAGAGCACGCCGTACGCCTCGTCGCCGACGACGGAGGACGGTGGCCGCTTCCTGTCGCTCTGACGGACGAGCGCGCTGACGACGGCCGGGATGGCGACCATCGCGGCCAGGGCTATCACCACCGGCGACAGGTTGATGTTCACCCGTCCGCCCCCGTTCGTGCGTTCGTGCGCGGTCGTTCGAAGGGCATGACGCCCTGGTCCCCCTGGATCATGCGTGCAGAGTATCAGCGGGCTGTGAACAGGGACGGGTAAGCCCGCAGATGCTCTATGTTGGATTTCAGCGGCGAGCTGTGGCCCGAACGGGGGTGGCTGGCGGGGCCGACCCGCCCGGACCCGACGCTGTTCAGCAACTAGCATCGATGTGCTCGACGATTCTCTTGGGGGGAAGACCGTGATCAACCAGCGTGCCGGGAACACCGGAACACGAAGCACCAGTCGCCGACTCGTGGGGGCGGTCGCCGTGACGGGGATCGCTGCGCTGGTACTCGCTGGCTGCACTTCCGACGACAAGCCCGTTTCTGACCCCTCGCGGGTGCTGCAGACCGTCGACACGCGCCTCGCCGCGGATGGTTCGATCACGTCGATCTCGGACACCGCGATCTCGGTCGCCGGCAAGGACTCGTCGTCTGCGACGACCGAGCACGACCCCGCGAAGGCAGCGAGTGACCTGCCACTGCGCATCACGACGCAGTACTCGACGAAGAAGAAGACCGGGACGGACCTCGCCGACCTCGACGGCTACTCGGGTCGGGTGTCGATCGACCTGACGATCGAGAACCTGACGGTCAAGTCGAAGAACCTGACCTACGACGTCGCGGGCACGTCGCGTTCGACCCCGGCACTCGTGGGCGCGCCCTTCAGCATCGCTGCGTCGACCGTGCTGACGGGGACCGCCGCGGACCGCGTCGTCACGGACTCCGCCGACTCCGGCTCCTCGACCGACGGTGTCGTGAGCACCAACGAGGACGGCGACGCGGTCGTCCAGTGGGGACGGCTGCTCGCCCCGCCGACCTCCGGCGCGAGCAGCACGCTGCACCTCGTCGCCGACGTCGAGGACTTCACCGCGCCGACCATCGACGTCGCGGCGCAGCCCGGGCTGTCGACGGACCTGTCCTCGACCGGCGTCGTGAACGCGGCGTTCGGGTCCGACAACGATTCCGAACTGGCGCTGCAGCGCCGCACGATCGACCTCATCGCGCAGGTCAACGAGGTGCTTGCCCGTGCCGGCGGCACCATCACCGAGGTCCGGTCGAACCTCGAGACGACGTCCGAGACCCTCGGCGTCAGGACGGCGGAACGCCTGAAGGAGAGCAGCTCCTCGCTGGCGAGCACGATGCAGTCGCTCTCCGAGCAGCTCGGCTCCCTGAACGGCGATCTCGGCACCACCGTGAAGGCCACGCAGTCGACGGTGTTGCAGCAGCTCCAGCAGACCACCACGAGCCTCGACAGCCTGCTCGGCGACACGTCCGCGACCGCGCCGGCAACGGTGCTCGACGGCAACGGCTGCGCGGCCACACCGAAGACCCCGTCCGCCGGGGGCAGCGTCTACGGCAACCTGCTCCGCGTCTCGGCGCAGCTCACCGGCTACGCCGACGCCAGCGAGGCGTGCAAGCAGCAGGTCAGCACGCAGCTGGCGGGATCCGTCGGCCCGGCGTCGCCGGACGCGGCGACGTGCGCCCCTCAGGAGGCCCGTGGTTCGTTGACCTGCGCGCTCTGGGAATCGTCGCGTGCAGTGAGCACCTCGTTGATCGGTCTGGTCAACACCGGGCAGCAGCTCGCCGACCAGCTCGACCCCAAGCTCGCGGACTCGGCGATCGAGCAGTCGGACGCCCTGCGGGCCAAGCTCGGGGAGATCGACACCGCCGTGCAGGCGCTCGGCAGCGACGGCACCGGTGAGGTCGCGCGCACCCTGCAGGCGTTGCAGGACCTGCGTGACCAGACCGCTGACGACCTCGGCCCGGTGCGCGACGCCGTCACGACGGTGAACCGGCAGGCCATCGCAGCGCGCGCCCTCGTGGGCGGCGCCGGCGACGGTCTGTTCAGCACCTCGATGCAGGCGCAGAACCGCGAGGTCGCCGACCAGCTCTGCGCTCTCGCGGCGACCGACCAGCTCGACGCGGAGCAGGCGGATGCGCTGCGCGGGTACCTGACCACGACGCCGTGCCCCGGCGCCGAAGAAGGCACGACGCTGAAGCCCGGCGGGCGGTTCAGCACCCCGATGGACGAACGCCTCACGGACCAGGCGGAGCAGTGGGATGCGGTGGTCGCGGCGACCGATCTCCGTTCAGCGACCGGTATCGGTGCCGCGGTGACGACGCTGTCCGACGACGTCGACGCGCTCGACGACGGCATCGCCGAGGTGCGTCGAGCGGTGCGCGACGACGGTGGCTCGGTCGACGGCGCAGCCCGCCAGCTCGAGGAACTCGTCGAGCAGGCAACGAAGTCGAGCGCAGTGGTCGGCACCCAGCTGACCGCGATCAGCACGCAGCAGACCGAGCTGCAGGACGCCGTCCGCAAGGCCTTCGCCGACGCGTCCACCCAGTCCGAGAAGGACGTCCAGAAGATCATCGACCAGCAGGTGCGGCAGGTCAGCGAGACGGCGAAGGGCAGTCGTGACGCCGTCATCTCGGCCTTCGACAAGTCGATCGCCGGCCTCCGTTCCACCTCTGGCGAGGTCACGAAGGACTCGAAGGGCACGATCGACGAGCAGCGGGGGACGCTGGAGCGGGAAGGCTCCGAGCTGGCGTCCGCCGTCGACCGCCAGACGGCGTCGAGCCTGGAGCAGATCGCCGCGAGCACGAGTGCTTCGACGCGCGACGTCCAGGGCGCGTCGACACTGCTGACGGGCGACCTCAACCGGGTGATGCTCGACCTGGGTGACCGCAAGGTCAACGGATCCGGCATCCTCGGCGCGATGGCCACGAGCGCGGCGAAGTCCGACTCTGCGGACTACCAGCTCGCCCTGGCATCGCAGAACGCCGCCGGCTACGCGAACGTCCGCGCCGAGGACGTCGCCGGGATACTCCTCCAGCAGGAGCAGTTCCGCGCCTCGATCGACGCGGCGACGACGCTGCCGGCGTTCCAGCTCAAGGTGCCGGCCAGTGCGACGTCGACCACGCTGTACACCTTCCGGATCGGGGCTGAGCGATGAGCGACCAGACGACCGACCAGACGATCAACCAGACCGAGGGCACCGACGCCGGGCGTCCGCGCAACCGACGCCGACTGCTCATCGTCGGCATCGCCGTGCTCCTGGTGGCCGCGGTGGTCGCCGCCGTCCTGACGTTCCGGGCGATCGCCAGCAGCGCGCCTGCCGAAGCCGTCCCGGCCACGGTGCCCGTGGGCGTCACCGTCAGGGGCGTTCCGGAGGACACGAAGATCGGCGTCGTCGTCACCCTGGGCGACGGCGAGGGCTCCGAGTGGAACGAAGCGGCGCAGGGCGCCCTCGTCGCCGAGCGACGACTCGCGCTCGGCGGAACCGACATCACCCTCGTCACGAAGAACGACGGAGGGACGATCGCTGGGGCGAAGGCCGCTGTCGCCGACCTCGCCGAGAGCGGCGTCGCGGGCATCGTCGTCGCTTCGTCCGGAGCGCACGTGACCGGAGCGCTCACCGCTGCGGCGGCGAAGGGCGTCCCGGTCGTGCTGCCCTACGCACCCGCCGAGAAGGACTCCTGGACGACCGCCCCGGCAGCCGGCTCGGTCAGCAGTGCCATGACTGCTGCGCTCGGTGACGCCGGATCACCGCTCCTCGTCGACCTCGGCGGCGGTGCTCCTGCAGGGCTCCGGGTGGCGCACGTCATCGACGGCGACGACACCTCGGACACGGGCTCGCTCGCCGAGACGATCGCCGCACGGACCGGTGTGAGCGGTGCGGGCGAGGGTGCCGACGAAGCGCAGGACACCGACCGCAAGGTGGACCCGGACTCCGATGCGGTCGTCATCAGCGGTTCGGCGCAACGACAGGGCGCCCTGGTGGCAGCACTCCAGGCCGCCGACGTCACGGTGCCGGTCATCCTCACCCCGGACGCGACGAGCCCGGCCTTCGGCGCAGCGCTCGTCGACGGCGGTGGCAGCCTGAGCGGCACCTTCCGGACAGTCGGAGTGGCCACCGACGACGCACGGGCGCTCTCCTCCGACGCCGAGGGGCGGGCGATGTCCGCGTTCCTCGGTGGTGTCCGGGTGCTCGCGGACGATGCAGACGCCCAGAACCTGACGGGCGACCGGCCCTTCTCGGCGGTGGCGGGAGCAGCGGACTCCCGGAGCCACGACGCCGTCGTCGCGCTCGTCCGCGCGGTCGGGAAGGCCCAGAGCGTGGAGCCGACCGACGTCACCGACGCCCTCGCCACGCTCGACCTCGACTCCGCGGCGGGGATCGCCGGCCCGCCGCTCGACTTCACCCGGCAGCAGGCGCTCGGCGCGCGCGCGACCGTGCTGTCGGCCTCGGCGCAGCAGCTCGGTCTCCGACCCGCCAACGTCGCCGCTGGCGGCTCCGATGACGCATCCGGCGACGACGCGGCCCAGGCCACCTCGCTGGTGTGGTTCGAGGACTCCACCGCACGCTGACCCACCCACGCACGGACCCCCGAGAAGGACAACGCGAGCATGCGCCTGCTGATCGAGCTCGACGACCGTCGCGAGGCGGTCGAGGTGGACGGATGGTCCGGCGCGTCCTCCCTCGGAGAACTCGTCGCCGCCACGATCGGCGTCGAGCTCGACGCCGAGACCTCCCTCGCGGTCGACGGACACCGAACCAGCGCGGCGACTCCGCTGCGTGACCTCGTCCTGCTCGAGGGGTCCCGTGTCGGACGCACGCCGCAGGAGCGCCCGCAGTTGGTCGACGACTGGAGTGTCACACTCGCCGGGGGGCTCGACGCGGGTCTGGTCGTGCCGATCCCGCGCAGCCGGAAGCTCGTCGTGGGCAGGGCACCGCAGGCCGACGTCGTGCTGCCCACCGAGAGCGCGTCGTGGGAGCACTGCACGATCGAGCGCGAGGACGACGGGGTCCGGGTGCGCGACGCCGGTTCGACCAACGGCACCGTGATCGCGGGCGAGCGCATCGATGCCGACGGTGTGCTGCTCACCGGGACCACGAGCGTCATCGTGGGCGGCGCCGTGCTGTTGGTCCGGCCAGCGCTGGACGAGGTCCCCGTGCCGGCCGCGGGCTCGCTGGCCAACCTGACGCCCGCGGCGACCGCGCCGTTCAACCGCCCGCCCCGAGCCGGGCGGAACACCGAGACCGAGACCGTCGACCCACCCGCCAAACGCGAGGTCCCCCAGGCCTCCAAGTTCAGCTGGATCACGGTCGCAGCGCCTCTGGTCCTCGCCGGGGCGATGGTGCTCCTGCTCGGCGACGCACGGTTCGCCCTGTTCGCGCTGCTGTCTCCGGTCACCGCGATCGGCATGTGGTTCGAGCAGAAGCACCGTCGGGCGAAGAACCTGAAGGAGGAGGACACCCGCTTCGCCGAGGCAGTGGAGTCCTTCCGGGGTGAGATCGCCGAGGCCGCAGCGGTCGAGGCCGCCCGTCGGCAGGAACTCGTCCCCGACCCGGCCACCGTCGTCCGCCGGGCCGAGCTCCCCACCACCCTGCTGTGGCAGCGACGCTCCCAGGACACCGACTTCCTGAGCCTGCACGCCGGCACCGGAAACGCACCGTGGCGCCCCGAACTCGATCAGCGGGCCGCGTCGTCCAAGCTCGAGGACGAAGCGAAGGCGGCCATCGCGGACAGTCGCCTGACCGCAGCACCGGTGGTGGCCGACCTGTCCGACGCCGGCGTCGTCGGGATCGTCGGTGACCGCGAGGGAGCACTCGCGCTGGCGCGCAGCCTGCTCGCGCAGGCCACCGTGCACTGCGGTCCCGCCGACCTGACGGTGGGCATCTTCTGTGACGCTGGCCGTGCCGATGACTGGGGGTGGGCCTCCTGGCTGCCGCACGCGCGCGTGGCGGGGAGCAGCACCGGTGCCCGTTGGATGTCGGCACAGCGTGACCAGAGCGCGGCGATGCTCCGAGGGCTGCGGGAGTCGCTCGACGAGCTACCGACCCCGAACCTGCTCGTCGTGGTCGACTCCGAGGTGCTCACCGAGGGGCGCGATGCGCCCGCCCGCAACCTGCTCGGCGAAGGGCGCACCGTCCCCGGACAGTCGCTCCGTCCCGGTGAGCAGCCACGGCGGGTGAGCGGGATCGTCATCGCGACCAACGAGCAGCAGCTTCCCGCAGCCTGCACGACGATCGTCACGGTCGGTGCCGACGCCGCCGCGACGGTCTACCGGCCGGAGGACCGGACCCGCGTCGAGGACGTCGTGCTCGCCGGACTCAGCGTCGAGACAGCCGAACGGAGCGCCCGCGGCGTGGCGCACTTCGACGATCCCGAACTGCTGGTTCCGGGGGCGTCCTTGCCGTCGCTCGTCCGCCTGCCGGAGCTGCTCGCGGGGGACGACACGGTCCCGCGAACCCAGGCGGCCACGAGCCCCGTCGACACGATCCGAGCGGCGTGGGGCGCCCGCACCGGCTTCTCGACCCCGATCGGGTCGTCGGAGAGCGGCGTCCTCGAGCTCGATCTGGTCCGCGACGGGCCGCACGGTCTGGTCGGTGGCACGACGGGTTCAGGCAAGAGCGAGTTCCTGCGCTCGCTCGTCGCCGGGCTCGCTGCACGCAACGATCCCACCCGCCTCAACTTCCTGCTCGTCGACTTCAAGGGCGGCGCCGCGTTCGCCGCCTGTGAGCGACTGCCGCACACCATCGGCACCATCAGCAACCTGGACGAGCAACTCGCCGACCGTGCGATCCGTGCACTCGAGGCCGAACTCGAGCGTCGTCAGCGGGTGTTCGCCGCAGCCGGCGCGGACATCGACAACCTCGACGCCTACCTGGCGACGAAGCCCGACGAACCGATGCCGCGCCTGCTCCTCGTGGTGGACGAGTTCGCGATGCTGGCGAAGGACTTCCCCGACGTCCTCACCTCGCTCGTCGCCGTCGCCGCGGTCGGTCGGACACTCGGCGTCCACATGATCCTCGCCACCCAGCGGCCTGCTGGCGTCGTGAGCGAGGACATCCTGGCGAACACCAACATGCGGGTGGCGCTGCGGGTGCAGAGCCGCGAGGACTCGACCAACGTGATCGGCGTGCCCACCGCCGCGGGTATCGGTCGCCAACAGACCGGTCGCGCGTACGTGAAGCTCGGGCAGGACGACATCACCCCGGTGCAGACCGCGCTCGTCACCGGCCGTGCTCGCGACGAGCGTGCGGAGCAACCGGTGTCCGTCCGACCGACCGACGTCTTCGGCGTGCCCGCTCCGATGCCCGCTCCGGCGCCGACGGCGGCCGACGTCACCGACCTCGACCAGCTCATCGAGGCGATCGCGCAGGCGAACGCCGCCGCCGGGCACGCCCCGCCGCGACCGATCTGGCCCGAGGCCCTCGGCGATCGCGTCGAGCTGGCCGAGCTGGCGCCCGTCGTCGGACCGCTGCGGACCGTGCCCGTCGCCCTGGCCGACGACCCGGACCACCAGCGCCAGGTCACGACCGGGTGGGACCTCGACGAGGGCAACCTCATGCTCATGGGCATCCCCGGCAGCGGGACGAGCACGGCCCTCGCCACCCTCGCCTTGCAGCTCGCCGAGGCGACGAGCCCGGACGACCTCGACCTGCTGGTGCTCGACATGGGTCCAGGCGACCTGGCGCCCCTCGCGCAGCTTCCGCACACGACCGCCTACGTCGGCTCCGGTTCCGGCGCGGGGGAGGTGCAGGCGCGGTTCCTCCGGCACCTGCGCGTCGAGCTCGAGCGACGTCGCGCCACTCCGGGTGGCCGCCGGGCAGTCGTGTTGATCGACGGCCTCGCGGCCCTGCGCGACGAGTACCAGGACTTCGAGGGGCAGCTGCTGCTCGACGCCCTGTACCGCGTCTACGCCGAGGGGCCCGCGCTCGGCATATCGTTCGCCGTCTCGACGACCCGCGCCAAGGCGGTCCCGTCCGCGATGGACGAAGTGACGACCCAGAAGTGGATGTTCCGCCTGGCCGACCCGTACGACTACGCCTCGATCGGCGTCCGCCCGAAGGACGTCCCACCGCCCGTAGCCGGTCGCTTCATCGACTCGATCCTGCGGCTGCAGTCCCACGTGGCGACGCCGGGCGTCCCGCTGGCGCAGGCCGTCGATCGCCTCGTCGAGCGCTGGCCCGGCACGGCTCCGAAGGCGAGTGCGGTCGGTCGGCTGCCCGACGCCGTCCTGGTCGACGAACTCGGTGCGGGTGCGGTGTTCGCGGGGGAACCGTGGCGGATCCCGATCGGGGTCGCCGAGGACGACCTCCGTCCCGCAGCGCTCGAGGTCTACGACGGCGAACACGTGCTCGTTGCGGGTCCAGCCCGGTCGGGCAAGTCGACCGTGCTCCTGGCGCTCGCGGCCCTCGCTCGCGCCGCGGATGGCGTGCGACCGGCGGTCTGGGCGATCTGTGATCGCCGTTCGCCGCTCGCCTCCGGGGACTTCGACCGCATCGCCGTCGGCCCCGACGAGGTCCCGGCGCTGCTGGCCGGGCTGCGGCTCGAGCGTGGACCGGTGCTGCTGTTGATCGACGACGCGGAACGCTTCGATGACGGCGACCAGGCCATCGCGACGCTGCTCGCGACCGAGCGCCCCGGGCTCTGCGTCGTCGCGGCGGGCCGCTCGGCGGACCTCCGATCGCTCTACAGCCACTGGACACGAGCGGTCCGCAAGTCGCGTTGCGGCGTCCTCCTGCAGCCGGACGTCGACTACGACGGCGAGTTGCTCGGCGTCACGCTCCCGCGCCGAGCACCGGTGGCGCTGACCGTGGGTCGCGGCTACGCGTCCTCCGGCGGCGCCGTCCGCCTCGTGCAGACCGCGTCCGCAGGCAGCTGACCGACTGACTGACGGACTGGAGGCCCGTGGCGGCGCCGCCACGGGCCTCCACGCTGTCAGCTGGTCGCGCGACCGACGCGCTCAGCCCCGACAGGCCCGCTCAGTCGCGCGTCGTGATCCCGAAGGGCGAGCTCTCGAGGTTCGTGAAGTTCCCCACCGTCGCCCGGACGGTGCACGACGGGGCGACGGAGAGTGCGGTGACCACGAGCCCGTCGGACGACACGGCCAACGCGCCCGAGCAGCCGTCGGCGAACCGGACGCCGGACTCACCGCCGGCCACGTCGACGAGCATCTGCGACGGCCGCCCGCTGCTCGGACTGCGGTAGAGCGGGTTGAGCTCGTCGGCACCGTTCGGCCAGACCGGCACCAGGGTCACCGGCAGCGCCGTCTGGCTGACCGTCCGGTCGGGCGTGCGGACCTCGACGCCCTGCAGCCGCTGGACGGGGTAGGCAGTCCCGCGGACGGCGTCGTCGGTCACGGCTGTGGTGGTCGCCTCGCCGACACCCTCGAGCCAGGTCTGCAGCGCGGCACCGTCCTTGACAGAGAGTGGCACAGAGGCCTCGACCGTGACGTCTCCACCGGCGGGGACCTCGACGCCGGACAGGCTCCACGCACACGCCGTGTCCACACCGGTCAGCGACGGCTGGTTGCGCTTCGCCGTGATGCCCTCGCCGGACCAAGTGGCCGCGGGGCAGGAGTCTCCCGACCGAGCACCTGGCAGCACCTCGAGGAACGGTCCGCTGAGGGTGGCCGCCTGCGCCGCGTACGTGATGCGCAGGTCCACGGTGCCCTTCGCCGGGTCGATGGTGGCACGCCGTGTGGTCGCGAGGCCGGTGGGAAGCGGCTGGTCCTGCTGGTAGGCGTTGGCGGCCTGTGCGGTCGCGGAACCGGGCCCCGGCGTCTTCTGGAGAGCTCCGGGCAGCCACACGACGCCACCGACGATCAGTGCGGCGACGAGCACGACGCCGATGCCGCCGAACAGGAGCGCACGGTTGGTCAGCCATTCGGGGCGGGCGAACCGACGCGTCGGTTCGGGCTCGGCGGCCGGTGCGGCGGGCAGCGGCTGCCGCGCCATCGGCCGGATGACGGTCTGCGACCCGGCGGGGCCGAGCTCCGGGGCCGGCCCGACGACCGCGGTGTCGTCCCCGGTGGCGGTGGTCTGGGATCCCGTCGCGTCGTCGGGGCGGACCCCACGGACGACGGTCGCCGGACGCTCGACCTCGTCGAACGAGTCCGGGTCGCTGGAAGCGACCAGCGCGGATGCCGAGGCGAGGGACCGTGCGAGCCGACGGAGAGTCCCCGCCGCGTCGGCCGCCGACGGCCGGGCGTTCGGGTCCTTCGCCAGCAGGGCAGACACCGCCGTCCACAACGGGTCCGGCACGTCGAGTGGGGGCGGGTTCGACGTGACGTGCCGGTACGCCACTGCGAAGTCCGTGCCAGGCCCGGCGAACGGCGTGCGACCGGACAGCAGCTCGTAGAGCATGACCCCGGCGCCGTAGACGTCGGCGGCCGGACCCGAGCGGCCGTGGCTGATCGACTCGGGTGCCATGTACTGCGGTGTGCCGAGGAGCCCGGTGGTGGTGCGCTCGCGCTCGGCGACGACGGAAGCGATGCCGAAGTCGCTGACCCGGACGTCGCCGGTCGCGCCGGACTCCCACGGGGCCTGGAGCAACACGTTGTCGGGCTTGACGTCACGGTGGGTGACGTCCTGCTCGTGCGCCGCAGCGAGGGCGTCGAGGGTCTCGGCGGTGATGGTCAGGGCGTCACGCGGAGTGAGCGGCCCGTTCGCCGCGAGCAGGTCGCGGGCGGATCCGCCCGGCACCAGGTCCATGACGATCGCGAGCCGGTCACCCTCGACGACCAGGTCACGGACGCGCACGACGGACGGGTGCTGCAGGGCGAGGAGCACGGAGCGCTCCCGGACGAAGCGCTCGACGATCTGCGGGTCGGCGGCGAGTTCGGCACGCAGGAGCTTCGCTGCGAAGGCATCACCGGTCGCAGTGTGTTCGACGCGCCAGACCTCACCGGTGGCACCGGTCCCGAGCAGTTCGACCAGTCGGTAGGACGCACCGAGCGGTTCGCCCTGGCCGTACTGCCCTTGACGGTCCTGCGCCACGCGTTCCCCGATTCCCCCGATGGCCGACCCCTCGCCGACCACGCAATGTTACCGGCCGGGCTGCTCCGGCGCCGCGTACTGCACGTCGATCGCGTGCTGCGTGAACCCCGAGCGCCGGTACAGCGCGAGCGCCGGCTCGTTGTCCCCCTCGACGTACAGTGCGGCGGCGGTCAGCCCACGGCCGTGCAGCCGGGCGGTTCCCGCACGCATGAGCACACCACCGAGCCGCTGTCCCTGCAGGTCGGGCCGCACGGCGACGGCGTAGAACTCGCCGATGCCGTCCTCGACCTTGAGCCAGCACGACCCGGCGAGCTGCCCGGAGGCATCGCGGAGCAAGAGCAGGTCGTCGCCGGAGAACCAGGCGTCGGCTTCGCGGGCGTGCAGGTCGTCCAGCGTCATCCGCCCCTGCTCGGGGTGGTGCGCGAAGGCTGCGGCGTTCAGCGCGAGCCAGTCGGTCTCGTCGTCGGTGCCCGGGCGGAACGTCGAAAGGCTGAACCCGTCGGGCAGCTCGACGTCGGCGGCGACGTCCACCTCGGAGTCGGCGACGGGCGCCCGGAGCTGCAGCAGCGTGCGGACCGCGCGCCAGCCGAACCGGTCGGCCAGCGCCCGCGCTGCCGGGTGGTCCCCGTGCGCCCAGGCGAGCCGGGGAGCGGCCCCGCCGCCCAGCGCGAGCGCCTGCGTCACCAGGGAGGTGCCGATGCCGCGGCCGCGGGCCTCCTGGGCGACGACCATCTCGAGCTCACCGTCACGGACCACGGCGACCCCGTCGTCGACGGACAGGACGCTCGCGCGCCCGGCGCGGACGTCCACCAGGGTCTGGTCGGAGAACGGCGGGGCCTCGCCGGGGGCGACGAAGGCGCCGAGGTCGGGCAGCACTACTGCCCCATCAGGCGCTCGGCCTCGTCGTCGTAGACGTTGAAGCGGTACCCGACGTTGCGGACGGTGCCGATGAGCGACTCGAGGTCGCCGAGCTTGGCGCGGAGCCGTCGGACGTGCACGTCGACGGTGCGGGTGCCTCCGAAGTAGTCGTAGCCCCAGACCTCGCTGAGCAGCTGCTCGCGGGTGAAGACGCGTGACGGGTGGGTGGCGAAGAACCGCAGGAGCTCGAACTCCTTGAACGTCAGGTCGAGCGGCCGACCGCGGACCTTGGCGGAGTAGCTGGCCTCGTCGATGACGACACCGGACGCCTGGATCTTCGAGCTCGTCTGGCCCTTCGCGGCACGACCGGCCGACAGGCGGATGCGGGCGTCGATCTCGGCGGGGCCGGCGCTCTCGAGCACGACGTCGTCGACGTTCCAGTCGCTGTTCACCGCGGTCAGACCGCCCTCGGTGACGACGAGCACGATCGGCGTGGTCGACCCCGACGAGGCGAGGATCTTGCACAGGGCCTTCGCGCTGACCAGGTCGGTGCGGGCGTCCACGAACATCAGGTCGCTCTGCGGGGCGTTGACCAGCTGCGCGGCCTCGGCCGGCACGTGGCGGATCCGGTGGCTCAGGAGGCCCAGGCTCGGCAGGACGTCTCCGGGCGCGGTCGAGGTGAGTACCAGGAGCTGTGCCACAGGACCTCCGGAGGTGGATGACGTCGTGGAGACATCCTAGTGATGCCCGGGAAGGACTCATCCGGCCGGACGGATTGCGCGCCGTCCCGCACAGCACCGCACCGGCGGTGCGAGCGTCCCGCACGAGCACCGCACCCGGCGGTGCAAGCGTCCCGCACGAGCACCGCACCCGACGGTGCGAGCATTCCGCACGTCCCCTGTCATGATGGATCGCGTGACCGAGCCCGTGCACCCCACCGACCAGCGTCGCCTGCGGCTGACGTCCGTCCTGCCGGTCTGGGTGCTGGCGGTCGTCGGGGCGGTGCTCGTCCTGACCCTGGCCGAGCGTGACTCGTTCGCCTGGCTGCTGCTCGTCTTCGTCGCCTGCGTCATGGTCAGCTTCGTGCTGCAGCTCATCACCGCCACCAAGGACGGGCTGGTCGAACGGATCAGCATCGCGTCGTCCGGGGCGTTCGTCGTGGTGCTCGTCACCGCGGTGGTGCTCCTGGCGCGTTGAGCCGAGCCGCGTAGACTCCGGACCATGGATTCGCTGCTTGCGCTCGAGCTCTTCTACGTCGGCCTCCTCGGCCTGGCGTCGCTCGCGATCGCGTTCATCTCGGTGGTCGTCGTCGTGAAGCTGTTCAAGGGTCAGCGTTGATCGAGCTGCCCGAAGGCCTCGCCCCCGAACTGGTCCCGCTGTCGTGGCTGGTCGGCGTGTGGGAGGGCACCGGTGTGGTCGAGTACCCGGTCGGTGACGACGACGAGGTCCGGAACTACGAGTTCGGCCAGCGCGTCAGCTTCAGCCACGACGGCCTGCCCTACCTGAACTACTCGTCCACCACGTGGCTGCTCGACGACGACCACACCCCGCTCGCCGCCGAGATGGGCTACTGGCGGATCGACCGTCCGACCGAGCCCGGCGACCGCGGCCCCGCGATGCTCCTGGGCGAGGGGCCCACGCCCTTCAGCACGGTCGAGAGCGTCGAGGCGCTCCGCAACACGACCGACGGCTTCGACGTCGAGGCCGCGATCATCCACCCGACGGGCGTCAACGAGCTCTACGTCGGCCGTGTGCTGAAGGGCCGGATCGACCTGTCGACCGACGCCGTGCTGCGCTCGCCGAACGCGAAGGACTACTCCGCCGCGACCCGCCTGTACGGCCTGGTCGAGGGCAAGCTCTTCTGGGCGTGGGACATCGCCGCGCTCGGCCGTGAACTCACCTCGCACGCCTCGGGGCAGCTCGCGAAGGTCGACTGATGTCGGTGTTCGCCGCGCGGGACGGCTTCGTCGCGGCCGATTCGGTCGCCGCGCACTTCGGCAACCCGATCGGGGAGCAGCGACTGCTGTCCCGCGGCCGCGCCGTCGTCGAGCTCGGTCTGGGTGTCGTCACGGTCTCCGGGCCGGACCGCCTGTCGTGGCTCAACTCGATCACCTCGCAGCAGCTCACCGGGTTGCCCACGGGCGTCAGCACCGAGACGCTCGTGCTCGACCAGGCCGGACGCGTCGAGCACGCGGCCCGGATCGTGGACGACGGTGCGACCGCCTGGCTGCTCTCCGAGCGCGCTGACGCGGCACCGCTCGCCGGCTGGCTCGACTCGATGCGCTTCATGCTCCGGGTCGAGGTCGCCGACCGTTCGGCCGACTTCGTCACCCTCGGTTGGCTCGGCGAGGCCGCACCGTTCGCCTCCGTCGAACTGCCCGAACCACCCGTCGCCGAGTGGGTCGACCCGTGGGGCGTCGTCACGCCCGGCGGGTGGGGCTACGCCGCCCAGGAGGCCCACCCCGGCTCCGACTGGACCCTCCGCATCGCCGTGGTCACCCCCGGCACTGCGGCCGCTATCGCCGCGTCGGACGTCCCCGTCGCGGGGCTCCTGGCGTACGAGGCGTTGCGGATCGCCGCCTGGCGACCGGTCCTGTCCGACGTCGACGAGCGGACGATCCCGCACGAGCTCGACTGGCTCCGCTCCGCCGTGCACCTGTCGAAGGGCTGCTACCGCGGGCAGGAGACCGTCGCCAAGGTCCACAACCTCGGGCACCCGCCGCGTCGGGCCGTGCTGCTGCACCTGGACGGGTCCGACGGCGTGCTGCCGGCACCCGGCACCCCCGTGCTGCTCGACGACAAGCAGGTCGGTCGGCTGTCGGCGTCGGCGATCCACCACGAGCTCGGTCCGATCGGGCTCGCCGTGGTCAAGCGTTCCCTCGACCCCACCGCGACCCTGCGGCTCGAGGCCGACGACGTCGTGGTGACCGCGGCGCAGGAGACCATCGTCCCGCCCGAGGCCGGTGCGACGGCGAACGTCCCGCGCCTGCCCCGTCTCGGAGCCGTGAAGCGCTCCTAGCCTGCGCGTTGACGGTCGCAAGACACCGGTGTTCGCCGGTCGCACCGCGGTTCGCGGGTGTTCGGAGCGCGAACACCGGTGTTCTGCGCCGCGGCGTCAGGCGGGCTCGACGGCCGACCAGGGGACGCTGAGCTCGCCGAGCCGCCACCTGGTCACGCCGTGCAGCACCGGCCACCCGCGGTCGCGCATGCCGCGCACCGTGGCGATCCACCGCTGCCGGGGTCCGTACGTGCCGAGCGGAGCCGCGACCGCCCACGACAGGTCGAGATCGCCGAGGAACGCGTGCACCCGTTCGCCGGGCACGTTGCGGTGGATCAGGGCCTTCGGCAGGCGCTCGGCGACGATCGAGGGCACGTCGAGCCCGGCGAGCCGCAGCGACACCGTGAAGGTCCGTGGCGCGACGTCGTCGAGCGTGACCCACGAGGCGACCCGGCCGACCTCGTTGCAGGTCCCCTCGACGAGCGCACCGCCGGGCTGCAGCCGGTCCTGCATGATCCGCCACGACCCGACCACCGCGGACTCGTCGTACTGCCGCAGCACGTTGAAGGCCCGGATGACGGCGGGTCGGCGCTGCCCGGGCGTCGGCGTCTCGAAGCCACCCAGGCGGAAGGTCACGCCGTCGCGGGTCCCGGCGTTCGCGAGCGCGACCCGCGAGGGCTCGATCTCGATGCCGGTCACCTCGACGTCCGGTCGGACGGCCGCCAGCCGGTCGCGGAGCTCGAGGGTGGTGGTCGGCGATGCCCCGTAGCCGACGTCGGCGACGAGCGGGTCGTCCGTCCGGCGCAGCACCGGCAGGGTCGCGATCCACCGGTCGACGCGGCGGAGCCGGTTGTACCCGGTCGTCCCGCGCGTCACGTTCCCGATGGGCATGCGTCAAGGGTACGGGGCCGGTACCGCTCGGTAGACTCGGAGGCATGACCTCCACGCTCGTCCTGCTCCGTCACGGCAACAGTGACTGGAACCAGAAGAACCTGTTCACCGGTTGGGTCGACGTCCGGCTCAGCGAGCTGGGCGAGAAGGAGGCGAAGCGCGCCGGCGACCTCATCGCCGAGTCCGGCATCGTCCCCGACGTCCTGTACACCTCGCTCCTGACCCGCGCGATCCAGACCGCGGACATCGCGCTGCTGCAGGCCGACCTGGCCTGGCTGCCGGTGAAGCGCGACTGGCGCCTCAACGAGCGCCACTACGGCGCCCTGCAGGGCAAGGACAAGGCCCAGACCCTGGCCGAGTACGGCGAGCAGCAGTTCATGGAGTGGCGCCGCTCGTTCGACGTCCCGCCGCCGCCCATCGCAGACGACGCCGAGTGGTCGCAGTCCGGTGACCGCCGCTACGCCGAGCTCGGCGACCAGCTGCCCCGCACCGAGTCGCTCAAGCTCGTGATCGACCGCCTGCTGCCGTACTGGGAGTCCGACATCACGAAGGACCTCGCCGCCGGAAAGACCGTGCTCGTCACTGCCCACGGCAACTCGCTGCGTGCGCTCGTGAAGCACCTCGACGGCATCTCCGACGACGACATCGCCGGTCTGAACATCCCGACCGGCATCCCGCTGGTGTACGAGCTCGACGACGACTTCACGCCGACGAAGCCCGCGTACTACCTGGACCCCGAGGCCGCCGCTGCCGGCGCCGCCGCCGTGGCCGCCCAGGGCGCCAAGAAGTAGCGCCCACGCAGAACGCCCCGTCCGGCATCCGGGCGGGGCGTTGGTGCGTGTGCCGTGCTTCCCGGAAGCGACAGTGGGCCGCCAACGTTCCGCCGACTCCTGTCGCTCTGCCAGGAGGAACGGATCGCCCCGTCGACGACGTGTCGCTCCGGCAGCATGGTCGGCTCGACGAGCCGTGGCTGGTCAGACGAAGTGCGACGCGATCTCCTGCACCAGGGCCCCGACGTCGTAGGGCTTCGTGGTGTCGACCCGGATCACCGGGACACCGGCGAGCCCGACCGGGTGCGCGTCGTCGCCGTGCTCGTCCCAGAAGGCCAGCACGTCGGCCATGTCCCCGTGCACCTCGTGCCGCACCGGCACGGTGCCCGGGTCGTACCGGTCCCGCAGCCGCTGCTCGGCGGTGGCGCGGTCCGTGTCGCACCACACCTCGACGGCGCGCGGCGACCCGGCGGAGGCGAGCCCGGCCTCCAGGCGGTCCCGGTCGCGGGACGGCAGCCAGACGGCGTCGAGGACGACCCCGTTCTCGACGGCCCGGGCCATGGACCACATCGTGTCCATGGCGATGCCGCCGAGCGGACGCGAGGCGATCATCGGGCCGACGACGTCGGCCAGGGGCTCCTTGATGCGGTCCTTCGACAGGAACGGGCAGCCGAGCACCTCGGCGAGTGCCGTGCCGATCGTGCTCTTGCCGGAACCGGGCATGCCGTTGACGATGATCGCGACCTGGGCCATGCCACGATCCTCGCAGACCGATCGGGTCGGGTCAGACCGCCGCGGTCGAGGTGGACGCGCCGGTCCAGTCGCCGGTCGCCAGGTACTCGACCTTCTTCGCGATCGAGACCGCGTGGTCGGCGAAGCGCTCGTGGTAGCGGGAGGCCAGGGTGGCGTCGACCGTGTCGATCGGGCCGCCCTTCCAGGCCTCGCCGAGCACGAAGTCGAAGACGCTGGCGTGCAGCTCGTCGACGGCGTCGTCCTCGTCGCGGATCTCGGCCGACAGTGCGATGTCCTCGGTGGCGAGCAGGCGCGTGAGCTTCTGCGCCATCGCGACGTCGTGCTTGCCCATCTCCTTGAAGGTGCTGCGGAGGCCCTTCGGCACGACCTTCTCGGGGAATCGCTGGCGGGCGAGCTGCGCGATGTGCTCGGCCATGTCTCCCATGCGCTCGAGCGAGGAGCTGACGCGCAGGGCGGTGACGACGACGCGCAGGTCGCGGGCCACCGGCGCCTGGCGGGCCAGGATGTCGATCGCGATCTCGTCGAGGCTGTTCGCAGCGAGGTCGATCTTCTCGTCGTCGGCGATCACCTCTTCGGCGAGGGCGACGTCGGAGTCGCCGAAGGCCTGCGTGGCTCGGGTGATGGCGGACTCGACGAGCCCGGCGATCTCGGTCAGTCGCTCCTGGACGTCCTGGAGTTCCTGCTGGAAGACTTCGCGCATGGGGGAGTACCTCTCTCTGCGTACCGGACGAGTGTCGTCAGCGCAGGTGAACGAACGGTGACGCGGGGCTGAACGCTTCGCGTTCTGGCCTTCCGCGGACGGTGAACGGTACCGGAACCCCGCATGACCATCCCTACACTGGCGGCATGGACAACGCGTGGCTCGTGCCACTGTCGATGCTCCTCGGCGGGGTCTTCGGCGCGGGCGTCGTGGTGCTGATCATCACCGCCGAGCGCACGGCACGTGCTGCCGACGTGGCGGAGCGGACCCTGCCGGACGGTGTCGCAGCGGTCATCTCGACGATGCACAACCCGGCGGTCGTCATCGACCCGTCGAACACCGTCGTCGCGGCATCGCCCCAGGCACTCACCGCGGGGCTCGTCGTGCGCCGACGTCTGGTGCACCAGGAACTGCTCGGCCTGATCGACCGGGTGCGCAAGAGCGGGGAGATGGGGGCGGAGGACCTCGAGCTGCCGCGTGGCCGCCACGGGGAGCTCATCGGCTACCTCAGCTTCCGCGCCGCCCAGCTGGGCAACCGGTACGTCCTGCTCACCGCGGACGACCTGACCGAGAGCCGCCGCATCGACGAGGTCCGCCGCGACTTCGTCGCCAACATCTCGCATGAGCTGAAGACCCCGATCGGTGCCATCGGGCTGCTGTCGGAGACGCTCGTGCTCGCCGCCGACGACCCCGCGCACGTCAAGAAGTTCGCCGCGCAGCTCATCACCGAGTCCGAGCGGCTCGGGGCGCTGACGAAGGACATCATCGAGCTGTCCCGCCTGCAGTCGGTCGACGCGCTCGAGAACAGCGAGGAGACCGGCATCGACAAGATCGTGCAGGCCGCCATCGACGGCAACGAGGTCGTCGCCCGCGCCCGGTCGATCGAGATCATCCGCGCCAAGAAGTCGAAGCTGCGGGTGATGGGCGACCCGGGCCTGCTGCAGGTCGCGGTGTCGAACCTCATCGCCAACGCGGTGAAGTACTCGCCGGACGGCACCCGCGTCGGTGTGGGCGTCCGGTCGTCGAAGGGCTTCGTCGAGATCGCCGTCACCGACCAGGGTGTCGGCATCCCCGAGGCCGACCTCGACCGCGTCTTCGAACGGTTCTACCGTGTCGATCCCGCACGGTCGCGCGCCACCGGGGGCACCGGCCTCGGGCTCGCGATCGTCAAGCACGTCGTCAGCAACCACGGTGGTGACGTGCGCGTCTGGTCGCAGTCCGGCAAGGGCTCGACCTTCACCATCCGTCTGCCCGAGGCAGATCCCGAACTGACCACAGCCCTCGAAGAGCAACTGGAAGAGCAGCCATCGTGACCAAGATCCTCATCGTCGACGACGAGCCGGCCCTGAGCGAGCCCCTGGAGTTCCTGCTGCAGCGTGAGGGGTACGAGACCTCCGTCGCTGCCGACGGCGTGACAGCGCTGTCGAAGTTCGACACGGAGAACCCCGACCTGGTGCTCCTCGACCTCATGCTGCCGGGCCTGAGCGGCACCGAGGTGTGCCGGCAGATCCGGACCCGCTCGAACGCGCCGATCATCATGCTGACCGCGAAGGACTCGGAGGTGGACATCGTCGTCGGGCTCGAACTCGGCGCCGACGACTACGTCACGAAGCCGTACTCGACGCGGGAGCTCCTGGCCCGGATCCGTGCGGTGCTCCGACGGCGTACCGAGGACGACCCGGCCGACAGCGGCATCCTGCAGGTCGGCGGCATCCGGATGGACGTCGAGCGCCACACGGTGTCCGTCGACGGGTCCGAGACGCCGATGCCGCTCAAGGAGTTCGAGCTCCTCGAGCTGCTGCTCCGGAACGCCGGCCGCGTGCTGACCCGTGGGCAGCTCATCGACCGGGTGTGGGGGTCCGACTACTTCGGCGACACCAAGACCCTCGACGTGCACATCAAGCGCATCCGCTCGAAGATCGAGCGGGTGCCGTCGACCCCCGAGATCCTGGTGACGGTCCGCGGTCTCGGCTACCGCATCGAGGCGTAGGCCCCGCGACCGGTCACGACTCACCGCGCGTCGTCCTGGGAGTGGTCGCAAGTCGTCGCCTCCGGCGCCTTGCAGTGACGGTTCGTGACCACTCGACGAGTGGTCTGCGACGAGTCATGACCGGGCCGTGCGCGAGGGCGCGCGCGACGGCTGGCGACGGCTGGCGACGGCTGGCGACGGCTGGTGTGTGCACCGCACGGACAGGAGGCCCGGTGCCGGTCCCTGGGACCGGCACCGGGCCTCCCGGTCTGCAGTGGTCGAGCGTCGCGTCAGCGCGTCAGCGCGGACGGACTACTGGCCGTCCGTCGGCGTGGCCGTCGGGGTCGAGGTCGGCAGCGTGACCGTGTCGGTCGGCTCCGGGGTCGGGCTCGGCGCGAGGGTCTGGTACTCCTCCTGCGAGCTGGTCAGCACCGGCACGTTCGCCGAGGTGCCCTCGGCGTCGGGGTAGCTGAAGTAGACCTTGACGAGCGATCCGGGCTTCGCGTCCGCGTTGTCGAACACGATCGGCTCGGCGTCGGCGGCGGTGGTGCCCTGGGTGGTGTCGCCCTCTTGCACGCTCGACTCGGCGTCGCTGCCCGCACCCGCTGCCATGGCGAGGTCGACGTGGCTGTTCGCCGGCACGTCGACGGTCTGGGTGTCGCCGCCGATCTCGATCGAGACGGTGTAGTCGTCCTGGTCGTCGTTGTTCACGAGCGTGCCGATGAAGCGGGCGCTCTCGCCGTCGTCCGAGATCAGCAGGGCGTTCCGCACGTCGACCTTGCCGGTCGAGACGTCCACGCCGTCGGTGATCTGCTTGATGTCGACGGTGTGGGCCGGCGACATGAACTCGCACCCGGTGGCGCCGAGCGCGATGGTTGCCGCAACGGCGACGGACACGAGTACCCGAGGTCGCAAGAGATTCCTCCGTAAGTCACGATGAGGACCGGGCGGTCCCCGCGCCCATCCTAGCGATCACCGGGAGGGGTGAGCGTTGAGGGTCCCCTTACCGGAACGGCCCTTGTGGTAAACTGGAGGTCTGGGAACGGAGCCTGATACATGCAATTCGAGGTCGGCGAGACCGTCGTCTACCCCCATCACGGGGCGGCAACCATCTCTGAAGTCAAGACTCGCGTCATCAAGGGCGAGGAAAAGGTCTACCTGAAGCTGCGGGTGACGCAGGGCGACCTGACGATCGAGGTCCCGGCGGACAACGTCGACCTGGTCGGCGTCCGTGACGTGATCGGCAAGGAAGGGCTCGACAAGGTGTTCGAGGTCCTCCGGGCACCGTTCACCGAAGAGCCCACGAACTGGTCACGCCGGTACAAGGCGAACCTCGAGAAGCTCGCTTCCGGTGACGTCATCAAGGTGTCCGAGGTCGTCCGCGACCTCTGGCGGCGCGATCAGGACCGCGGGCTCTCCGCGGGTGAGAAGCGGATGCTGGCCAAGGCCCGGCAGATCCTGATCTCCGAGCTCGCGCTGGCCGAGAAGACCGACGAGGACAAGGCATCGACCGTCCTCGACGAGGTCCTGGCCTCCTGAACGCCTGAACGCTGAACCACTGAGCGCGACAGCACGAACGACGACCGCACGGTTCCCCGACGGGGTGGACCGGGCGGTCGTCGTCGTTGCAGCGGGGTCCGGCACCCGGCTCGGCATCGGGACGGCGAAGGCGTTCGTGCCCGTGGCCGGTTCGCTGATGCTCGCGCGGGCACTCGAGCCCCTGTTCGCGTTGCCGTCGCCGACGCTCGTCGTCGTGGTCGCACCGGCGTCGCACCTGGACGAGTGCCGGCAGGTGGTCGGTTCCGTCGCGGGTGCTGCGGTCGCGTACACGGCCGTCGTGGCCGGAGGCGCGGATCGCCACGGATCGGTCGAGGCCGGCCTGGCCGTGCTGCCGGACTCCGTCACCACGGTGCTCGTGCACGACGCGGCACGGTGCCTGACACCCGCGGCGCAGTTCGCGCGGGTGTTCGACGCCGTCGCCGCCGGGGACGGTGCGGGCGTCGTGCCGGCACTCCCCGTCACGGACACCGTGAAGCGTGTCGACGGTGACGTCGTCGTCGAGACCGTCGACCGTGCCGCACTCGTCGGGGTGCAGACGCCGCAGGGCTTCCCCCTCGCCGCACTCCGGCGGGCGTACGCGGTGTCGTCGCAGTCCGAGACGGACGATGCCGGCGTGTTCCAGGCCGTCGGGGGCACCGTCCGGTTCGTGCCGGGTGACGCCGACGCCTTCAAGATCACGACGCCGTGGGACCTCGGCCGGGCTGAGTCGATCGTGCGGGCGCGGTCCGAAGCCGGTCCTGGTGCTGGTGCTGGTGCTGGTGCCGGTGCGGCGGGTGCCGGCCAGGCGGACGCCGCCGCGGTCCGACTCGGGCTCGGGGTCGACGTGCACGCCTTCGACGACGCCTCGCCCTGCCGCGTCGGGCTGCTCGACTTCCCCGGCGAACCCGGGCTCTCCGGGCACAGCGACGGCGACGCGGTGGCGCACGCGGTGTGCGACGCCCTGCTCTCCGCCGGGGGCCTCGGCGACATCGGCGGCCGCTTCGGCACCGCCGACCCGCAGTACGCCGGCGCCACGGGCGACGTCTTCGTCCGCGGCGCGGTCACGCTGCTCGCCGACGCGGGGCTCGTGCCGGTGTCGGTCACCGTGCAGGTCATCGGCAACCGGCCGCGCATCGGTCGTCGCCGTGACGAGATGCAGGACGCCCTGTCCGCCGTGGTCGGCGCACCCGTGGCGGTGTCCGGCACCACGACGGACGGACTCGGGTTCACCGGCCGCGGTGAGGGGCTCGCCGCGATCGCCACCGCGCTCGTGCGTCCCTCCTGAAACCGCGGCCCCGCGCCGATTAGGGTTGAGGCGTGACCGTTCGCCTCTACGACTCCCGCGCCGCAGCCGTCGTCGACCTCGTGCCCCTGGTCGACGGACACGTGAGCGTCTACGTCTGTGGGCCGACGGTGCAGTCGTCGCCGCACATCGGGCACCTGCGGTCCGCGCTGGTCTACGACATATGGCGCCGGTGGCTCACCCACCGCGGGTACCGGGTGACCCTGGTGCGCAACGTCACCGACATCGACGACAAGGTCCTCGACCTGGCTGCCGGCACGGACGAGGCGTGGTTCGCACGCGCCTACCGGGTCGAGCTCGAGTTCACCGCCGCGTACAACGCCCTCGGCATCCTGCCCCCGACCTACGAGCCGCGGGCCACGGCGAGCGTGCCGCAGATGCACGAGATCATCCAGCGTCTCATCGACCGCGGGCACGCCTACGCCGCCGACGACGGCTCGGGCGACGTCTACTTCGACACCGGCAGCTGGGCCGACTACGGGGTGCTCACCCGGCAGCGGCGCGAGGACATGGTCGAGGCTGCCGACGCCGATCCGCGTGGCAAGCGCGACGCCCGTGACTTCGCGCTCTGGAAGGGTGCGAAGCCCGGCGAACCGTCGACCGCCAACTGGGACTCCCCGTGGGGCGCCGGCCGTCCGGGCTGGCACATCGAGTGCTCGGCGATGTCACGTCGGTACCTCGGCCCCGCGTTCGACATCCACGGCGGCGGGCTCGACCTGCGCTTCCCGCACCACGAGAACGAGCTCGCGCAGTCCACGGCCGCCGGGGACCCGTTCGCGTCGTACTGGCTGCACAACGGCCTGGTGACGGTCGAGGGGCAGAAGATGTCGAAGTCGCTCGGCAACTCGATCTTCGCCGCGGACTTCATCGGATCTGCTCGTCCCGCGGTCGTCCGGTACTTCCTCGGCGCCGCCCACTACCGCTCGTCGATCGACCACCACGAGGGCTCCCTGGCCGAGGCCGAGGCGGCGTACGACCGCATCGCCGGGTTCCTGGAGCGCGCCGAGCCCCGGCTCGAGGGCGTCCACCTCACCGATGCCCCATCCGTGCCCGAGGCCTTCGCCGCGGCCATGGACGACGACCTCTCCGTGCCCCAGGCCCTGGCCGTGCTGCACGAAACCGTGCGCACCGGCAACGCCGCCCTGGACGCCGACGATGCGGAAACGCTCGGGACCGCGTACCATCAGGTGGCTGCGATGGTGGAGGTGCTCGGCATCGACCCGCGAGCCGCCCACTGGTCGGGCGGCGGCCACGACACCTCGGCAGGCCCGCTCGCCGCCCTCGTCGAACGCCTCGTGCAGGAGCGCGCGGACGCCAGGGCAGCACGGGACTTCACCGCGGCCGACCGCGTGCGCGACGACCTCGCCGCCGCGGGCATCACGATCGAGGACACGCCGTCCGGAACACGCTGGAGCATCGCCTGAACACGGCAGTGCCGAACAGGAGCTACGCATGAAGAACGTCTCGGGAAGCAAGAAGGGTCGGCCCGGCGCCGTCCGCGCCGGTCGCAAGGGCAACAAGCAGGTCGGTTCCGGCGGACAGGGCGCGCAGGCGCTCGAGGGCCGCAAGCCGACCCCGAAGGCCGAGGACCGCCCGTACCACCCCGCGGGCAAGCGCAAGGCCGCGAAGGACCGCTTCGAGGCGGCCAAGGGTCGGCACGGTTCCTCGAGCACCCCGCAGGGTCGCACCGGCCGTCCGCCGGCACGCAAGACCGACGACTCCGAGCTGGTGACCGGGCGCAACTCGGTGCTCGAGGCGCTGCGCACGAAGACCCCGTCGTCGACGCTCTACATCGCGTCGCGCATCGAGGTCGACGACCGTGTGAAGGAGATCCTCGCGCTCGCGAACCACCGTGGCGTGCCGATCATCGAGCTCATGCGTCCCGAGCTCGACCGCATCACCGGGCACGACAGCGTGCACCAGGGCGTCGCCCTCAAGGTGCCGGCGTACCAGTACGCCGTGTCCGAGGACATCGTCGAGCAGGCGTTCTCGCGCGACCAGGTCCCGCTGCTCGTCGCCCTCGACGGCATCACGGACCCCCGCAACCTCGGTGCGATCATCCGCTCGACCGCGGCCTTCGGTGGACACGGCGTCATCGTGCCGCAGCGTCGCTCGGTCGGTGTGACGGCGTCGGCGTGGAAGACCTCGGCCGGTGCCGCGGCCCGCACCCCCGTCGCGATGGCCCCGAACCTGACGCAGACCCTGAAGTCGCTCAAGTCGATGGGCCTGTTCGTCCTCGGGCTCGATGGCGACGGCGACGTGGAGCTCGACGGCCTCGAGCTCGCCGACCGCCCGATCGTGATCGTCGTCGGTTCCGAGGGCAAGGGCCTGTCGCGCCTGGTCACCGAGACCTGCGACGCCATCGTGTCGATCCCGATCTCGAGCGCCACCGAGTCCCTGAACGCTGGCATCGCCGCGAGCGTCACCCTGTGGGAGGTCGCGCGGCGCCGCCGCACCGCGTAGCCCCGGCGCTTCGTCCGCAGCAACGGTCGCCTCCCCTCGTGGGAGGCGGCCGTTCCTGCGTGCGGCGCCGACCGGGGCAGGCCCGACGGGTCAGGACACGTCGGATGATGCCCGCCGTGTGGTCACGAGTCGTCGCTGCGCGACGCCGCAGGCGACGGTTCGTGACCGGCCGACGTGCACCTGTGGGGTGTCGTGACCGCTCGACGTCCAACGGCACCACCGGCGGTGCAGGTGACGGTCTGGAGGGCCGGCACCGGTCTCCGGGACGCACGCCGGGCCTCCAGGCGGTCGCGTTCTCGAACCCCGAGCGGCCACGACCCATCGGCGGGTGTCGGCCGTGTGGTCACGCGTCGTCGCTGCGCGACGCCGCCAGCGACGGTCTGTGACCAGTCGGCACCCACCCGGCGGGGCGTCGTGACCGACCGGGGACCGCGTCAGACGGTGGCGCGCCAGTCGTCCACGTCGTCGGACTCATCGGCGGCGTCGTCGTCGAGCACCGGGATCGGCACGGTGATCGACGAGGTCGGCGGGTTGATGAGCAGGCGCTCGTCGCGACGGTGGCGGAGCACGTCGTTGATGTACGCGGTCGTGGCCTCTGGCAGGGAGACGGAACGCTCCTCCTGCTGGGACATGAACCAGCGGTGCTCGAGCAGCTCGTGGAACACCTCGGCGGGTTCGAGCCGACCGCGCAGGTCACGGGGGATCGACCGGACGACGGGCTCGAAGACCCGTGAGACCCACTCGTGCGCCACCATCTCCTCGTCGAGTTCGTCACGGCCGTTGCGGGCACGGTACGAGTCGAGGTCGTTGAGCAGGCGCCGGGCCTGGTTCTCGCCGGCGTCGAGCCCGGTGAGCCGCAGCAGTCGGCGCTGGTGGTGCCCGGCGTCGACGACCTTCGGCTGGATCCGGACCTGCGAGCCGCCCTCGGTCGTGTGGATCGACAGTTCTTCGATGTCGAAGCCGAGCTCGTTCAGGCGCTCCACGCGGTCGTTGATGCGCCAGCGTTCCTTGATGTCGAACTGCTCGGTGCCGGTGAGCTCGGTCCAGAGCGTGCGGTACTGGGCGACGATGCGGTTCGAGACGTCCACGGGGTCGGCGTTCTCGTCGAGCCGTCCGCCGGCCTCCAGGTCGAGGAGCTCGCCGGCGATGTTCACGCGGGCGACCTCGAGGTCGTTCTCGCGCTGGCCGTTCGACAGCCCGCCGGGGTAGAGCTTGCCGGTCTCCGCGTCGACCAGGTACGCGGCGAAGGCGCCGGCGTCGCGACGGAACAGCGTGTTCGACAGGGACACGTCGCCCCAGTAGAAGCCGATGACGTGCAGGCGGACGAGCAGCAGCGCGAGGGCGTCGACCAGACGGGTGGCGGTCTCCGGGCGCAGCGTCTGCGAGTAGAGCGCACGGTAGGGCAGCGAGAACCGCAGGTGACGGGTCACGAGCACAGGGTGCAGTGGTTCACCGTCGGCATCGGCGCGGTTCGTGATGACCGCGACCGGGTCCACACACGGCACGTCCATGCGCTGCAGGGTCCGGAGCATCTCGTACTCGGACCGGGCGACCTCTTCGCCGGTCTCCTTCACCGCGGCGACGTACCCGCTCAGGTGCACGAACCGCACGAGGTGCCGTGAGATGCCCTTCGGCAGCGCGACGATCGCGTCGTCGGGCCAGTCGGCGAGCGGCAGGTCCCACGGCAGGTCGAGCAGGCCGGGGTCGACGGTGGCGGCGGTGATGGACATCGAGTCGGGCACGGTGGTTCCTCTGGTGTCGGGGACAGCCGAGAGCCCGCGTCCGGCCTGGTGAGGCGGGCGCGGGCTCTCGGGGGAGTGCGCTGGTTACGCGCTGACGACGGCCTTGTCGTCGAGGCGGTCGCCCGACTCGGTGTCGAAGGCGTGCACGTGGCCCTGCTTCGGCGTGATGACGATCGTGTCACCGATCGACGGGTGCGCACGACCGTCGACGCGGGCGACGATGTCGGCGCGCTGGCCGTTCACGTCGGCGTGACCGTACAGGTAGCCGTCGGCGCCGAGCTCCTCGACGACGTCGACCGTGACGGGCAGGCCCTCGCCGGACTGCGACACGACGACGTCCTCGGGGCGGATGCCGACCGTGATCTGTGCGGCACGGGCGTTCGACAGGGTGTCGCGGTCGATCGCGTGGTTGAGCGTGCCGAACTTGATGCCGCCCTCGATGACGTCGGCGGGCAGCAGGTTCATGGCCGGCGAACCGATGAAGCCGGCGACGAACACGTTGTTCGGCTTCTCGTACAGGTCGCGCGGGGTGCCGACCTGCTGCAGGATGCCGTCCTTGAGCACCGCGATGCGGTCACCCATCGTCAGTGCCTCGGTCTGGTCGTGCGTGACGTAGACCGTGGTGACGCCGAGACGACGCTGCAGCGACGCGATCTGCGTGCGGGTCTGGACGCGGAGCTTGGCGTCGAGGTTCGACAGCGGCTCGTCCATGAGGAACACCTGCGGCTGACGGACGATCGCACGGCCCATCGCGACACGCTGACGCTGACCACCGGAGAGCGCCTTCGGCTTGCGGCCGAGGTAGTCCTCGAGGTCGAGGAGCTTGGCGGCTTCCTGCACGCGGGTGGCGCGCTCTTCCTTGCCGACGCCGGCGATCTTGAGCGCGAAGCCCATGTTCTCGGCGACGGTCATGTGCGGGTACAGCGCGTAGTTCTGGAACACCATCGCGATGTCGCGGTCCTTCGGCGGGACGTCCGTGACGTCGCGGTCGCCGATGCGGATCTGACCGGAGTTGACCTCTTCGAGGCCGGCCAGCATGCGGAGCGAGGTGGACTTGCCGCAGCCCGAGGGGCCGACGAGGACGAGGAACTCGCCGTCGGCGACGTCCAGGTCGAGGGAGTCGACCGCGGGACGGTTGCCTCCGGGGTAGAGACGGGTTGCCTTGTCATAGGTGACGGACGCCATGAGCGTTCGGTCCTTCCTTCACCGGCAGGTACGTGCCGGACGATCCGAGTGAAGCGGTGTGCCCGTACGGGCCCCGGACAGTCGTCGTCGACTGTCGAGCTTCATACAACACGAGTTCACCCGGGTGCGCCAGTGTTTTCCCCCTTGGTCGGCTGCTTCCCAGAGCGCCCCACTACAATCGCCGGGTCCGTCCGCCGAGCAGGGGAACGCCGAGCGGACACCGATCAGGAGGACGACGCACCGATGAACAACCGCCCCGAGGGTGCTGCCCGCGCCGCGCGGAACGAGCGCCGTGAAGCCGCCCGCCAGCGAGCCCAGCGTGCCCGGACCCAGCAGAAGCGACGCCAGCGCGGTGTCCGGCTCGGACTGCAGATCGGACTCGGGGTCGTGCTCCTCGCCGCCGCGACGATCGTCACGCTCGTGCTGGTCGACTCCGTGAAGCCCGCCGGGCCCGGACCGTCGACGATGTCGCAGGGCGGCATCACGATCGGACAGGACCTGAAGCCGGTCACCGCGTCCGCATCCGGATCGGCCTCTGCCGCCCCGAGCAACGCCGAGACCGACGGTGCCGGGACCGTCCGGATCACCCTGTACGTCGACTACCTCTGCCCCGGCTGCGGCCAGTTCGAGCGGGCCAACGGTGACTACATCAAGGACCTGGTCGACTCCGGAGCGGCCACGGTCGACATCCACCCGGTCGCGATCCTGTCGAACCGCTCGCAGGGCACGAAGTACTCGCTCCGCGCCGCGAACGCCGCTGCCTGCGTCGCCGAGCACTCGCCGAACCAGTTCTACGCGGTCAACCAGGCGCTCTTCGCGAAGCAGCCGGACGAGGGCACGGCGGGCCTGACGGACGCGGAGCTCACCGACGTCGTCACGGGCGTGCAGGGACTCCAGGAGCGCAGCGCCGTCCGGAGCTGCATCACCGACCAGGACTACGCCAAGTGGGTGGACGAGCAGACGTCGAAGGTGTCCGACGGCACCATCCCCGGGTCGACGCTCAAGGAGTTCCCCGGCACGCCGCTCGTGCTCGTGAACGGCCAGCGGTACGAACTGACCTCGCCGGTCACGAACGACGACTTCCGCACCTTCGTGGTGACGGCCGCCGGGACGACCGACGCGACCCCGACGCCCACCCCGAGCGCGACCCCGACGCCCACGCCGACCAAGCGCTGACGTCCGGACGAGCGCTGACGTCCGGACGAGCGCTGACGTCCGGACGAGCGCTGACGCGCTGACCACGGGTAGGAGGCCCGGTGCCGGCTGGCACCGGGCCTGACGTCCGCAACGGCGCGGCTACAGGGCCGAACCCGGGATGCTCAGGGTGTCGCAGTGCGTCGCACCCTGCTGGTAGCCCCGCAGGAACCAGCGCTGCCGCTGCTCGCTCGACCCGTGCGTGAACGAGTCCGGGTCGACGCGGCCGGTCGAACGCTCCTGGATGCTGTCGTCGCCCACCGCACTCGCCGCCGACAGGGCGTCCGTGATCTGTGTCCGGGTGATCGGCTCGAAGAAGGTCTCGCCGTCCGCGTCCTCGGTGGTCGCGGCGTCGCCGACCCAGGCCCCGGCGTAGCAGTCCGCCTGCAGCTCGACGCGGACACTGTCCGACGACGCCCCCGTGCCGGAGCGGTCGGTGCTCGCGAAGGATCCCTGCAGCTGCTGGATGTGGTGCCCCCACTCGTGCGCGACGACGTACATCTGCGCGAGCGGACCGCCTGACGAGCCGTACTGCGACTGCAGGTCGTCGTAGAACGCGGTGTCCAGGAAGACCGCCCGGTCCGGCGGGCAGTAGAACGGGCCGGTCGCGGCGGACGCCTGCCCACACGCGGTGTCGGTGGAGTCCTGGAACAGGAAGAACTCCGGCGAGGTGTACGAGATGCCGAGGGATCGTGCCTCGGACGTCCAGTAGGCGTCGAGGGACTCGGCTGCGCCCTCCATCCGGCACTCGACGCGCAGGTTGGCATCCCGCCCGGTCCGGCACTCGGGGGCGGCGTCGGCGGACTCGCCCCCCTGCTGGATCGTCGTCAGGCCGTTGTCGCCGCCGACGATCCCGCTCAGGTCGACCCCCGTGAACTGCAGGATCAGGAACACCACGACGGCGCCGACACCCACGGCACCACCGCCGATCGCCGTGGTGCGACCCCGCCGCTTGACCTTGCCGCCCCGGAGCCGAGCATCGTCGTTGAACGTCATGGCCCCGAACCTACCGATCAGCGGCCCCGCGTAGCGTCGGCGGCGTCGGCCACCCCGACACCTGACGTACACCTGTCGTACAACCGGAAGGAACCGCACGATGGCCACTCCCATCAGCACCGTGATGAGCCCCGCCCGCTACGTCCAGGGCAAGGACGCGATCACCCGCGTCGGCGAGTTCATCGCCCCGATCGGCAAGCGGCCCCTGATCGTCGCCGACGACGTGGTCTGGGGCATCGTCGAGACCGCCGTCACCGAGAGCTTCCGGTCCGCCGACCTGGCCGTCGAGCGTGTCGGGTTCGGCCGCTTCGCCACCCCCGAAGCCGTCGACGAGCTCGTCGAGCAGATCGCCGCGAAGGACGCCGACGTCATCGTGGGACTCGGCGGCGGCTCCGCCATCGACGCCGCGAAGGCCGCCGGACACCTGGCCGGCATCCGGTGGGCGAGCGTCCCGACGGCCGCGTCCACCGACGCCCCCACCTCGGCGCTCGCCGTCATCTACACCGCCGAGGGCGAGTTCATCGAGTACCGCTTCTTCCCGCACAACCCGGACCTCGTGCTCATCGACACCAGGCTCGTCGCCAACGCCCCGGTGCAGTTCCTGGTCGCGGGCATCGGCGACGCGCTGGCGACCTGGGTCGAGGCCCGTGCCGCGAAGCGTGCCAACGCCGACACCATGGCCGGCGGCCTGCAGACCCAGACCGGCGTCGCGCTGGCCGAACTGTCGTGGAGGCTCCTGCACGAGAACGCCCTGCAGGCCATCGAGGCCGTCAAGTCCAAGGTCGTCACCCCCGCGCTCGAGAAGGTCGTCGAGGCGAACACGCTGCTGTCCGGCCTGGGGTTCGAGTCGGGCGGGCTCGCCGCCGCCCACGCGATCCACAACGGGCTGACCGCCGCTCCGCAGGCCCACGGCCTGGCACACGGGCAGAAGGTCAACATCGGCACGATCGCGCAGCTCGTGCTCGAGGGCGCCCCGGCGGAGGAGATCGAGGACTTCGTCGTCTTCACCACGAAGGTCGGCCTGCCGAACACCCTGACCGAGATCGGCCTGACGGTGGACGACCGCGACGTGCTGCAGGCCGTGGCCGAGGCCGCGACGGCGGAGGGCGAGACCATCCACAACATGCCGTTCCCCGTCACGCCGGAGCTCGTGGTCGACGCCCTGGTCGCGATCGAGGGCATCGCGCGCAGCATCCGCGCCGAGCACGGTCTGCCGGAGCCCGTGCTGTACGAGCACCACTGACCCCGGCGCGGGATCAGGTGCGGATCAGCGGTTCCATCGTCGCCAGGTCCGCACCGATCCCGACGTCGACGAGTTCGATCCGACCCGCGAGGGTGGCGGCGGGTCCGGTCAGCAGTCCGGCCTTCACGCCGCCGAACGTGACGGTGACGTCGGCGTGCAGGACGTGGTCGTCCGCGACGCCGCCGGTGTCCACGTCGACGCCGCTCGGCACGCCGACCGCGACGACGAACGGCGCGCGCTGGTCGCGGGCGAGCTCGCGGATCGCGTCCACGACCTCGCGGGCGGGGGCCCGCAGTGCGGTCGCGCCGTGCACCCCGATGCCGAGGATGCCGTCGAGCACCAGGTCGGCCTCGAGTGCCGCCTCGGTCGCGACGTCGGCCAGGCGCTCGCCGTCGCTCCGGCCGGCTGCCCGCAGGATGTCGGCCGCTCCGCCCGCGTTCGGTCCCGAGGTGCCGGACGCGCCGTCGAGCAGACGGGCGCCGGCGTCCAGCGCCGCTGCCAGGCCGGCCGCGTGGACACGGGAGCCGACACGCAGGACCGCCACGTGCCTCCCGGCCGCTGCCAGGCGAGCACCCGCGAACAGGGCGTCCCCGCCGTTGTCGCCGCTGCCCGCCAGCACGAGGACCGATCCCGGCCCGTCGACCGGCCGCACGGCCGGGTCGTCCAGCAGGTCGCCGACGATCCGCGCGAGCCCTGCGGCGGCTCGCTGCATGAGCGGTTCCCCCGCGTCGAGGTGGGGGCGTTCCGCCGCCCGGATCTGATCGCCGCCGTAGCCGTCCATGGCGACCACACTGCCCCGATACGCTGGAGAGGACATGTCACTCGTCCCCGAAGCGCCCCGCCCCCGGTTCGTGATGTCGCCCGACGGGCTGCGACTCGCGACCTACGACTTCGGCGACCCCGACGCCCCGGCCGTCATCGCGGTGCACGGGTTCGCCTCCGGCGCGGTGCTCAACTGGCACGCATCGGGCTGGACGCGGCACCTGGTCCGTGCCGGCTACCGCGTGCTGGCGCTCGACCAGCGGGGGCACGGCGTGAGCGCGAAGCCGCACGACCCGGGTGCCTACTCGATGGACCTGCTCGTCGCCGACGTCACCACGGTCATCGACACGTACCTGCTCGACGACGTCGCGTACCTCGGCTACTCGCTCGGCGCCCGCGTCGGCTGGCACACCGCCGAACGCCTGCCCGGCCGGATCTCGCGAGCGGTCTTCGGCGGGATCCCGGACGCCGACCCGATGCGCCGCGTCCGCGTCGACCAGGCGAAGGCCTACATCGCCGACGGCACCCCGATCGAGGACCGCGTGACGAACGGCTACCTGACGATGGCGGGCAACGTCGAGGGCAACGACCTCGGCGCGCTCGTGGCCATGGTCGAGGGGATGCGGAACAGCATCGAGCCGACCCCGCAGAACGCCCCGGCGCAGCCGCTCCTGATCGCGGCCGGCAGTGAGGACGGCATCCGCGACAGTGCGGTCCGGCTCGCCGAGGCCGCACCGGACGCCACCTTCTTCGAGATCCCGGGGCGCAACCACTTCAACGCACCGACCTCGCGGCCGTTCCGCGAAGCGGCGCTGCGGTTCCTGTCCGCCCCGCGCTGAGGGGTACTCGTGGGTCCCCTCGGTCGGACCCCACCGGGCGTACCGTCCCCGCCATGGACTACAGACTCCTCGGCAACAGCGGGACATCGGTGTCGACGCTGACCCTCGGCACCATGACGTTCGGCAGCGAAGCCGACGAACCCACCTCACACGCCATCCTCGACGCCTTCGTGGCCGCCGGTGGCACGCTCGTCGACACGGCGGACGTCTACTCCGGCAACGAGTCCGAGCGGATCATCGGCCGCTGGCTCGCAGCACACCCCACCGAGGCGGCGCAGGTCGTCCTCGCCACCAAGGGCCGGTTCCCGCAGGGCGACGGTCCGAACGACCTCGGGCTGTCCCGACGACACCTGCGCGTGGCCCTCGACGCCTCGCTCGAACGGCTCGGCGTCGACCACATCGACCTGTACCAGATGCACGCCTGGGACGCCCTGACCCCCATCGACGAGACCCTGCGGTTCCTCGACGACGCCGTGTCCGCCGGCAAGATCGGCTCGTACGGGTTCTCGAACTACCTCGGCTACCAGGTCACCAAGGCCGTCTACGAGGCGAAGGCGCACGGCTGGGCACCGCCGGTCACCCTGCAGCCGCAGTACAACCTGCTCGTCCGCGACATCGAGCACGAGGTCGTGCCCGCCTGCCTCGACGCCGGCATCGGCCTGCTGCCCTGGTCGCCCCTGGCCGGCGGCTGGCTGTCGGGCAAGTACCAGCGCGACGAGGCCCCGTCCGGCGCCACCCGCCTGGGCGAGAACCCGGAGCGCGGCATGGAGGCGTGGGAGGCCCGCAACGGCGACGAGCGCACATGGGAGGTGCTCGACGCCGTCTCCGAGGTGGCCGACGCCCACGACGCGTCGAAGTCGCAGGTCGCACTCGCCTGGCTGCTGGCCCGGCCCGCGGTCACGAGCGTGATCCTCGGTGTCCGCACCCTGTCGCAGCTCGAGGACAACCTCGGTGCCGCGGACCTGGTGCTCACCGACGACGAGCTCGCCCGGCTGACCGACGCCAGCGCTCCCCGCATCGACGACTACCCCTACGGCACGGCCGGCGTCGCGCAGCGGGAACGGAAGATCACCGGCGGGCGCTGAGCGGACAGGACCCGTGCGCGTTCGTGCACATCGTGCGGATTTCCGCGGATGTGGGGTCAGGGTGTGGACGCGCGGGTCGGTGAGGTGTCATCCTCGTCGCACGACCGGCTGGTTACCGCGTCCAGCGCCCGGAACGCCCCCTGATCCGCGTTCCGTGTGCCGATGCCCCGGGCGAGACTTCGCCCGGGGCATCGCTCTGGGGCCGGCAGCGGGACTTGAACCCGCAACCCCCGTATTACAAGTACGGTGAAAATACGCCAAACGGAGTTGCATGTGCTCCGATTGGAGGTGTAGGTTCTCAGATGTGCACAGATGTAACACGGTGTGCACAACCCACCGGCTACACGAATGGCACCACAACATGCGCACGATCAGGAGAAGAAGATGAGCGACCAGCTGGAACCCGCACCCACGCAGACAGCCGAGCTGACCGTGCAGGTGCCCGTGTCGCTGATCGAGCGGCTGTACGCAGGTGAGGACGTGGTTGACGCATTGCACGACCTCGTGCCACATCAGGACTCGCAGCCGCGCCCGAGCGCCCGGCCGTGCACCTGCCCGCCGCCTGCGACGCACCTCGGCGAAGGTCCGGACCAGGACTGCCCGAAGCACGGTGACCGTTTCCACGTCGCTGTCCCACCGAGCATCGCCGACATGGCACCGGGGACGACGTTCACCGCGGAGCTCACGAGGTATCCCGGCCGTCCACTCCACTTCTCCCGCGACCACGGCCCGTACGTGATCGGCGAGGGATTCAACTACGTGTCAGCGGAGGTCGACCCGTCCACGATCCGCGACATAACCCCGCCCCGAGCGGACTGAACAGAAGAGGGCCGGCCCGCGGCAACGGACCAGCCCTGGATCCCAACCCGTGACTGAACCACGAGAGGAACACGACCACGCTATGCGTGACCACCGACAGCACGACAGAAGAGCAGCCGGGGACAACGGCGTCCCCGCCAACGGCAACGACACCAGCACGATGTGAGGAGACACGATGGCGAACCGGAAGGGCATGGGCGGCCTGTACAAGGACGCCCGCGGCTACTGGACCGGGGCCGTCGAGCTCCCCTCACGCGACGGCAAGCGCCGCCGCAAGATCATCCGCGGCAAGGACCGCACCGAGGTCATCAACCGCCTCGACGACCTCAAGCGCGAGCTCCGCGACAACGGCGACATTGACACCCGCGACATCACCGTGAAGCAGTGGTTCACCTACTGGCTCGACAACATCGTCGACCGTGAGCTCCGCCCGAAGACCGCCGAGCGGTACCGCAACATCACCGAGCACTGGGTCATCCCCATCATCGGGGGGAAGAAGCTCAAGCAGCTCACCTCCGCCGGGATCCGCTCCGTCACCGACGCCATGGTCCGCGAAGGCGGATCCGCGACCACCGCACTCACCGCGCACCGCATCATCTCCACCGCACTCGAGTGGGCACTCCGCGAAGGCCGCATGACGAAGAACCCCGCCAAGCTCATGGCCGCCCCCCGCAAAGCAGCATCCGCACTCGACGCCCTCGACCTGCAAGAAGCCCTCGACCTCTACACCCACGTCCGCAACGCCGGCGGCCCCGGCTTCGCCCTCTGGGCCACCACACTCCTCACCGGCGCTCGCCGCGGCGAGGTCATCGGGCTCGAGGCGGACCGTGTTGCCGAGGAGCTCGACATCTCGTGGCAGCTGCAGCGGCTCACCTGGCGGCACGGCTGCGCACCGACGTGCGGGTACAAGCGCGGCGCGGAGTGCCCGCAGCGGAAGCTCGTCCTCCCGAACGACTACGAGTACCGGCACGTGACCGGCGGCCTGTTCCTCACCCGCCCGAAGTCGAAGAGCGGGTGGCGCATCATCCCCCTCGTCGACCCGCTCGCGTCCGTCCTCCGCGACCACCTCGAGGCGCACCCACCGGCACCGAACGGCTTCGTCTTCACCAGGAACGGGAAGCCGATCGACCCCTCCGACCACTCCCGATCCTGGCGGTCGCTCCTCGCCGAGACGGGCATCGAGAAGAACGTCCGCCTCCACGACATCCGGCACACCACCATCGACCTGCTGACGATCGCCGGCGTCCCCGACGACGTCATCGTGCAGATCGCCGGCCACGCCTCCCGGATGCAGACCAACGCCTACAAGCGCCGCAACGACATCCCCCGCATGCGCCTCGGCATGGCCGCGATGGGCGACCTCTTCAACCAGCCAGACCGTGCACGTTCAGGAACACTCGAGCGAGGCGCGTAGACACGTCCAGCTCGCGCGCCAACCGCGCACAGTCCGGGGCCCACTTCATCAGCTCCCGGCACTCGTCCAGGTCGATCAGGTTCTTCGCTGCAACCCGATCCGCCTGGACTTCGTGCTTCGGCCGGTCATCCTCATGCCCAAGGACCGCGTGCGCGACACCGTGCGCCAGCGCCGACCGGTCATGCACCCTCCGCAGCCCAGAACGCACCACGATCGTGTTGCGCTCCGGCAGCCACAGCTCATGCGCCGTCCGGATCGGTGCGTGCACCACAGTCAGCCCGAGCGCCTCAGCGTGCTCGTACGGGTCGTACATCTTCCCCCAGGTCGGTGGTTAGTCGAACTGCTCATCGGTGTCCATCTCAGGGTCGATGGTCGCCGCCTTCTTCCGCTCCGACTCGATCTCCTCGACAGTCATGTCCTCGACCCGTCGAAGCGGACTCACATTCTGCGCACCGACCCCTGACACCACGGCATCCATCCCACCCATTCGCCGAATAGCGCGATCCGAGAGCTCCGACGGCGTCAACCCGAGCGCGCCGGCGATCTGGGTGAGCTGACCGAAGCTGATGTCGCGCTCGCCGGGGAGGAGTCGATTGAGCGTGCCGTAGGGGACGCCGGAGCGAAGCGCGAGCTCACGCACGGTGATGCCGACGGCTGCGCGTTCGGCTCGGATCTCGGCCGCGAGGGCCCGGTTCGCCGCGGTCTTCTGCTCGTTGTCTGCCACGTTCGGAGAGTCTACGGCTCCGAACGGCACCAAATCACGCACATTGTGCAACTCTGGTGTTGCGCTACTCCGAACGGAGTAGTAGGTTCGCCGTATGGAGAACAGAGCAGCGGCCATCACCGTCACGAAGCGCGTCACCGACGCACTCGTGCGGTCGGGCAACACGCTCGACACTCTCGCACAGGCCACCGGCACTTCCGGTTCGGACCTGCGTGCACGCCTCGACACGACGTCGGAGCTCACGTGGGCAGAACTGGTCGCAGCCGGTGGCCTTTCGCGTATCCACCCGTCCCGATTCTTGGAGGCAGTCGCATGAGCGACACGATCACCCCGACGGATCGGATCGAGGCCGAGATCAAGGAGGGCAAGCTCCTCTACTCGACCGCGTCCCTGGCACGGGCCGTTGAACGGTCCAACCAGTTCATCCGCAACGACATCCGCGATGGCCACCTCAGGGCGGCCAAGGGCGGCAAGGGCGAGCGGGCCTCGTTCCTGATCGAGATCTCGGAGGCTGAGCGCTACGCCAAGTGGCTCGCCTCCGGCAGACCCGAGGACTAACTACCCCGGTCACACCCGCCCATCTGGGGCGGTATTCGTCGCGCCCGAAAACGGCCCCGAGGGGCACGCTCCCGCCGCGCCTGCACGTTCAGAACTACACAGAGGGCTCACCCAGTCACGGAGCGATCGCGTCCCCAGCAAGGACGCGTGGAGCGGTACGTGGCCAGGGGAGTCGAAGAAGCGATGCACGTCTCGTCCGGCCTTGGAACACAGGCACCCCGCGCAACAGGGGAGACGACGACGTGACCGCCGTCAGGCCGCGATTTACGCGGTGCAACGGCAGGTCTGACAGGTCCGGCGACGCGCAGCCGGAGCGCCCGAGGTTCGACGTCCTCGGCAGACCACGACAGCGACGGAGCTGACCCGAACCTCCGCCGTCGCTGCTCCCTGTTCACATCAACCCGAGGAGGGCAGAGCAATGGCTCACCTGCTGCAGATCGTCGAGGCCAACCACGACGAGAACGAGTTCTACACCCTCGGTGGTGCTGGCTTCCGCACGGAAGCGGAGCGCACCGCCAACCTCGCCACCATCCCGGTGTGCGACCACAACTGCGCCGACGACAACCGCTGCTACTTCCTGGACGTCCTCGACCCGGCCGACGACTTCTCCGTCCTCGAAGAGCGAGAGATCAGCGAAAGCACCGTGAAGACGCTCCTCGGGGTCACCGACCTCGAGCCCCTTCGCCGGCAGGAGCGGGAGCTTCTCGACGCCGAGATCGCGGCCCACCGAGAGTCGGTGACCGCATGAGCCCCGCAGCCCGCACACACGACCCCGAGACCAGCCACCTCGCTGCCAGAGCAGCGCACAACCCCACCGAGGTGCAGCAGCACATCCTGCAGCTCATCCCCGCACGGACCTCCTTCTTCGACCGCAGCGCCGGCTTCACCGACGAGCAGATCATCGACGAGTACAAGCGCCTCGCCAACGAGCACGGCTGGACCGTCCCCACCGACCAGTCGATCCGCTCCCGCCGCGCCGAGCTCGTCGCTGCCGGGAAGGTCGTCTGGACCAAGGAGCACGGCCGGACCCGCAGCGGTGGCAAGAGCCGCACCTGGAAGGCTGTCCGATGAACGACCGCTGCACCCGGATCGCCTGGGCCGCCTACTTCACGCTCGTCATCGGTGCACTCGTCGTCTGCGCGGTGCTGGTCATCGTGGGCGGTGGTGACCTGTGACCGGCCCGAAGGCTAAGGAGAGTCTGCTGGCCGTCGCGTTCTTCGCCGCGGTCCTGGCCGCAATGTTCCTCCCGTCGGCGCTGTGAGCGAGGACGACAAGGCCGCCGGCGACCTCGCCCCGCGGTCCTGGCGGAACTACCACCGCAGCCGCCGCGCGAGCGAGATGCGCCGCGACCTCGAGGCGGTCGACGAGAGCCTGATCGTCACCGACTGGTGGGAGACCGACGACCCGGACGCCGCCTCGTGAGCCGCAAGCGCGGACGCGAGCGTCGCCGCATCCTCGAGCAGCTGGCACAGGCCCCGCAGACCTTCGTCGAGGAGGTCGCGCCGGCCCGCCTGCTGCAGACCACCGACGTCGGTCTCGTCGTCGCGTTCCGCACCGCCGGCCACCGGCTCTCCCGAGAGCCGCAGCACCGCACCATCGGGACGCTCATCGGCGTCCGCCCACCCGAACTCAGCTCACCGAACCGCATGCAGCTCGTCGTCCAGCAGGGCGCGGCCGAGGCGGTGTTCTTCGTGGACATCGGCGAGCCGGTCATCACCCGGAGACCCTCATGACCTTGACCATCACGGACCTCTTCGCGGGGGCCGGCGGATCGTCGACCGGCGCGCTGCAGGTGCCCGGTGTCGACGTCCGCATCGCGGCGAACCACTGGCAGCTCGTGTGCGACATCCACGCGCTCAACCACCCGAACACCGACCACGCTGTCGTCGACCTGCACCAGGAGCGGCCGTCGTTCTTCCCGAAGACCGACATCCTCTGGGCCTCGCCCGAGTGCACGAAGTGGTCGCAGGCCAACGGCGCGAAGCTCCCCGCGATCGAGGAAGGGCTGTTCGAGGACCCCCTGTCTGACGACGCGAAGAACCGCTCCCGCCTGCTGATGTTCGACGTCCTCCGGTTCATCGAGCACCACCGCTACCGGCTGGTCATCGTCGAGAACGTCGTCGACATCGCGACGCAGGCGAAGTACCGCACCGCGTGGGACATCTGGCGATCCGAGCTCCGGGCGCTCGGCTACCGCTTCCGCGTCGTCTCGCTCAACTCGATGCACGCCCAGACGTTCGGAGCACCTGCACCGCAATCCCGCGACCGCATCTACGTGGTCGCATGGCCCGAGACAGCGCCGCCACCGGACATCGACCGGATCCTCCGCCCGAAGGCGTGGTGCGATCGATGCGACGACGTCGTGGAGTCCGTGCAGTCGTTCAAGCCCCGGCGTGAGGTCGGCCGCTACCGGCAGGCGTACGTCTACTGCTGCTCCCGCTGCGGATCGATCGTCGAGCCCGGGTGGCTGCCGGCGGCCGCCGCGATCGACTGGTCGATCCCTGGCGAGCGCATCGGGGATCGGTTGAAGCCGAAGACGCGGGCACGGATCGCTGCGGGGATCGCGCGGTACTGGGGTCCGCTGACGCTTGAGGCTGCGGGGAACACGTACGACTCGACGAGCCCGGCGCATCCGCGGCACGGTGAGCTCGACGGGTATCACCGGGTGTGGCCTGTCGGTGAGCCGTTGCGTGCGCTACACACGACGAACTCGAAGGCGCTGGCGGTGCCGGTTGAGGGTCGTGATGGTGTCGCTGCAGCTCCTGTGGGCAGCCCGCTGAGGACGCAGACGACCCGCGCGGACAACGCCCTCGCGCATCTCCCGTTCATCGCTGAGATGTACGGGACGTCGACCGCGCGGCCCGTCTCCGAGCCCGCCGGCACCTTCACGGCGGGCGGCAACCACCACGGGCTCGTGCAGGCCTACTACGGCACGACACGTGAGGCACGCCCGGACACGGACCCACTCGGCACGCTCACCACCGTCGACCGGTACGCGCTCATCACCAGGCACAACAACGTCCGCGGTGACCAGGGCAGCCTGACGACCCAGGTCGAGGAGTACCTGCGCACGCTTACGACGACGGCATCCCAGTCGATCATGCGCCGCCCCGGAACGGTGACCGCCGCCGACCTCCGAGAGGCGGAGGCGATGGTCCCCGAGGTGCGGTTCCGGATGTTCCAGCCGCACGAGGTCGCCGCCGGCATGGCCTTCCCCGCCGACTACAAGTGGCAGCCCCCGGACCGGCTCCGCCCGGTGTCGAACCGCGACCTCGTCAAGGCCGCCGGCAACGCAGTCACCCCACCGGCGGCCCGCGACCTCATCGCCGCGGCCATCGCATCGCTCGGCTCCGAGTACGAGGCGGTGGCCGCATGATCTGCACCACCGCGCTCCTCGACGGCGGCCCGTCCGACGGCGAGCGAGTCCCGATCGCCGGCGCGACCGAACTCCACGCCCCGGAGGTCATCGTCACCCACGAGGGGCAGAAGCACCGCTACGTCGCCGCCACGGGCCCCATCGCGGACCGCTGGCGACGGACCGGCGTCGCGCTCTACAGCTGGAAGGGCGCACTGTGATCGGCCCGAAGACGGCGAAGCCCACCGCGGCCGATGAGAAGCAGGCGTACGCGATCGCCGCCGGCCGCGACGACCTCACCTGCCAGCGCTGCCTCGGCTGGTGCGGTGCGCCGCAGCAGGACCACCGGCAGAACCGACAGCCGGGCAACACCGTGCCGTCGAACCTGCAGACCCTCGGGCTCGTCTGCCACCAGTGGAAGACCGAGCACCCGGCCGACGCCATCGCGGACGGCTGGGCGGTGCCCCGCTGGGCGGACCCGCGCGAGTGGCCCGCCCGCCGATGGTTCCGCAACACGAACGGCGTCACCGTCCGCAAGGGCTGGTGCCTGTACACGAACACCGGCGCAGTCCTCGAGATCACGGAGGAGGAAGCCCGACAACGAATGGAAGGAGTGACGTGACATGCCGAAGGACAAGCGACTGTGGATGACCTTCCCCATCGACTTCTGGCAGCACCCGAAGATCGCGCCGCTCTCGGACCTCGCGTTTCGCACGTTCGTGGAGATGAACGGCTACTCCCGGATGCAGGACCTCGACGGCCGCATCCCGGCCACCATCGCCCGACGCATGTGGAAGACGAGGGCGCTCAGCGAACTCACCAGAAACGATCACTCAAAGCCGTCTGTGAGCTTGGTGGACGACGTGTACGTGATCTGGAACTACGCCGAGCACCAGGAGACCCGAGCGGACCGCGAAGCGCGAGAAGCCCGGAATCGCGCCAATGGCGCGAAGGGCGGACGCCCACCGAAGAACCGACCGGGAACCCAGTCGGTTACCGACTCGGTTAGCGAGTCGGGTGCCCAACCCGAACCGACCGAAAACCAGAGTCAGAGTCAGAGTCAGAGACAGAACCTGACTGACGGAACATACCTACCTGAGTCAAGTCACGTAGGTGACCGTGCGAGCCCAAGGACTGACTTGTCCGAAGAGGTCATCAGCGAAGCGAAGCGGGCCGGGGTCGATGACCTCCCCGCGGTGCTGGGACTGCTCGAGCCGATCGTCGGGGACCTGAACCCCCGCCACGGCATCGAGCTCGCACAGATCATCCTCCGCCGGGCGCGCACTCCCGTGCTGCAGCCCACCGCGTACATCGCCCGCGCCTGCGAGAAGCGAGACGAGATCCGACGCATCGCCGTCGACGTCCTCGACCTCCCGGGAGTCGCGTAGGCACCAACCACTGACATTCGAGGAACACCATGACCAGAGCATCGAAGGAGCACCTCTGCCCGCCCGGCCACAAGCACGGGCAGACGGGCACCTGCTACAACCAGCACGGGTGCCGCTGCACCCCCTGCCGGAAGTCCCGTGCCGACGTCGCACGCATCCGGCACCGCGCGCAGGCGTACGGCCGCTACAACCGGCCCGACTTCGTCGACGCGGAGCCGATCCGGGAGCACATTGCGCACCTCCGCGCGTTCGGCCTCGGCATCAACCGCATCGCCGACCTCGCGGACGTCCGCATGATCCAGCGCCTCGTGTACGGAGATCGGGCGGAGGACCCGACGGCGGGACGGGTTCTCCCGAATCGCGTCGCCGGCGACAAGGCCCGCCGGATCCTCGCAGTCCGCCCCGACTTCGCACTGGTCGCCGACCTCGCGAGGGTCCCGTCCCGCGGGGCGCAGCGCCGACTGCAGGCTCTCGTCCGGCAGGGCTGGTCGCTGCGTCACCTCGCCGTCCGTATCGGGCTGGGTCCTTCCGAGTGCAGTCGCATCCTCCGCACGTCACACGTGTCCGGACGCACCCACCGGAAGGTCGCCGCCCTCTTCGACGAGCTGTGGGACAAGACGCCGCCGAAGACGAACCGGTACGAGCTCCACGCCTACAACCGGGCAGTCGCCTTCGCCACACAGAACGGCTGGCACCCGCCCCTCGCATGGGACGACATCGACCTCGACGACCGCCCCGCGGAAGCCCTCCGCAACGACAGCGTCGACGACATGGCCGTCGAGCTCGCCGTCGCCGGCGAGGACGTCCGCCTCACCCCTGCCGAACGCCGCCTGGCGGTCACGGAACTCCACAGCTACGGCCTCACGGACCCCGACATCGCCGCCCGCCTCCACTGCTCCGACCGCACGGTCCTCCGCATCCGCGAAGAACTCGACCTGCCCTACAACGACAACCCCTACAGCCCACCCGCCACCGCGACACCAGCCGCGGCCTGACCTCAACCCGCGGCACCCGCCGCAGAACGGACACACCATGACCGAGAACCTTGACCTCGAGCTGCGCCGCGACGCGATGCACTCCGCCATCAGCGCAGGCTCGGAAGCGCCGGCAGTCGCTGAGCAGCTGTACCAGTTCCTCACCGCCACCGATGAAGACCGCTTCCAGCCGCTCATCGACGCCGAGCGCGAGACCTGGGCGGCGAAGGGCTACGACCAGGCGCACGACGACCGTCACGGCCGGCAGCACCTGCTCGTGCAGGCGATGCAGTACGAGCTCCGCGGCCGTCACGCGGCGGCGCTGGCGCTGCTGCAGCAGGCAGCGCGGACCGTGGCTCGGGACAAGTTCCTGCCCGTGGGCACGAAGGTGCGAGCCACTTCGGAGAACGGCATCGCCGTCGAGGGCAAGGTGCAGGCCGTCGACCCTGACGTGTACCGGGTCGACGGGCGGTACTACACCGCCTCAGAGGTCGAGGTGCTGGCGCTCCCCGTGGCGGTCGGAGACATCATCGAGTCCGTCGCCGACCTCATGCACCTGCCCATCGGCACGGAGGTCCTGGACTGCGAAGGCGACCGGCACATGCTCCACACCGACGGGTGGTCCTTCGCGCACTACCCCCACCGCCCGCTCGACGACGGACGCAACGTCATCCGCAACTGGCTCCCCGCGAGGGTCCACAAGCTGCCGGCCGACGCCTGACCACCCACCAGCACACCCGGCGAGCGCCGACCCCACCCCAGGGGTCGGCGCTCGCCCCACTCACGCGGCGCTCGCCGCAGACAGGAGGCCCATCGTGGCCCAGTACCGCAAGAAGCCCGTGGTCATCGATGCCGAGCAGTGGGACGGAACGGTCAACGACGCCGGCCGGATCATCAGCTGGGTCCTCGACAACCACCCCGAATCGCAAGTGCCGTCGTTCGCCGAGACGAACGAGACCGAGCACCGGGAGCACGCCGAGCTGCGCATCTCCACGATGGAGGGCGTCATGACCGCGTCGCCGGGTGACTTCATCATCATCGGTGTCCAGGGTGAGACCTACCCCTGCAAGCCGGACATCTTCGCCGCGACGTACGAGGCCGTCTCGTGACCGTCGACACCACCGAGCTCCGCGCCCGCTCGAAGATCATCGACCCCGGCCTCCCGCTCACCGCGAAGGCGATGACCGACGCAGCCGACGAGCTCGACGCCCTCCGCGGAGCGCTCGCCGCAGTCCCGCACGCCGAGCTGTGCCGGCTGCTCATGACCCGCGACGACGAACCCTGCAGCTGCGAGAAGAGCGCGACCGCCGCGGCGAACCCGCTCGTGATCGCAGACGCGACCAGCGTCACGTACCTCGCCGCCCGACGCCTCAACGTGTACGGCCCCGGCGGCCGCATCGTCGGAGTCCTCGGAGTCACCGGGGTGCACATCGACCAGCAGGACGACGGGCGCACGATCCACGTCGCCTTCGAGCAGGGAGAGAGCGGCCAATGAGCACGTACTGGTACTTCGAATGCCTCGACCACATCCCGGCGCTGCAGTCGGCAGAGTTCACGCAGCACACCGACGACGGTGCGTACCGGGCAGGTGTCGAGCTCGCGCAGCAGCGCCCGGTCGTCGCCGACGGCTGCTCGACCGGCACTGGGCACTTCGAGGGCAACGCACGCTCGTTCCTCGTCCAGCACCCGTCCTGCCGCCTCGACGTGGTCAGCGAGTACGGCGAACGACGCGCACTCCCGGACTCACAGACGCCGAGCATCGCCGGCATGGCTCCGGGGACGACGTTCCGGGGACGAACGCTGGACGGCGTCCTGTCCTCAGTGGATCTGCTGTGGTTCGTCGACGCCGCCGGCAACGTTTTCAGCATCGGGGCGCACCACATCGACGGGCAGCGCATCGACCCGTCCACGATCCGCGACGTGACCCCTCCGACGGTGACGTCGTGATCGCCCTGCAGCTCACCCTCGACGCCGTCGGCTGCCTCATCGCGGCCGGCGGCGTCCGCTTCGCCCAGGTCTGGTTCGACGACGCCGCACACGCCGCGTTCCGGAACCGCTGGCACTGACCACCATCCGAGAGGAACCCACAGCATGACCCTCACGCAGCAGTTCACCGACACCCTCGTCGTCATCGCCTGTTCGGAGTGCGACACCTCGTTCGGCATCACGAAGAGCATGAACGCCGCCCGCCGCGAGGACCACGGCACGTTCTTCTGCCCGGTCGGCCACCGACAGCACTACCCGGGTGAGTCCCCGCTCGAGCGGGAGCGGCGGCTGCGACAGACCGCTGAACGCCAGGCCGGCTATGCACGAGCGTCCCGCGACGCCGCCCGCGACCAGGCCGAGGCTGCCGAACGGTCTGCCCGTGCCTACAAGGGCCACGCCACCCGGCTCCGCAACCGCATCGCGGCCGGCATCTGCCCGGTCCCCGACTGCCGGCGCAGCTTCCAGAACGTCCGACGCCACATCGCAGGGCAGCACCCCGCGTGGGCACACGAGCACGCTGAGGTGCTGGCCTCGTGACCGGCCTGATCAGCACCGAGAACGGCACGGTCGCCGTGGACCACGACGTCGACACGGTCACGCTCGTCGTCACGACCTCGGGGGAGCAGGCCCTGCTCGCGATGGAGCCGGCCGAGGCTGCGGCGCTGGCGAAGGCGCTGACGGCCGAGGCGCAGAACGCGATCCACGCCGAGCGGATCCGGCGGCGCTGATGCTCGAGCCGCACCACCCACCGGGGGAGCCCTGCACCCCCGCCTGCAAGGACGAACCCGAGCAGTGCCCGAACAACCAACCGACCCCACCACGGCGAGCCCTCCGGCAGCGGAGAGCTCGCCGTGGTCGTTCCCAGATGAGGAACACGAGATGACCACCAACGACATCGACTTCCGAATCGCTCGGGAGATCCTCAACGAGCGCGAACGACAGGACAAGAAGTGGGGCGACCCGAAAGACCTGCCGAACGGCACCGGGCCCAACGTGCGAACCCTCGCACACGTCGACGCGTCCGCAACGTTCTACATCGACCTCGCCAACGGCACAGTCCTCGCCGACGCAGCCCGAACAGCCTGCGACGCCAGAACCACCGACGGCACCGTCACCTACGCCGACATCCTCCTCGAGGAGCACTTCGAGGCTCTGGCCGAGGAGGACCCCGAGAAGCTGTTCGACGAGCTGATCCAGGTGTCCGCGGTCGCGCAGAAGTGGTGCCGTGCCCTGATCGAGCACCAGGGGGTGCAGCGATGAGGGCGTGGCTGCGCGAGGTCCGCCGCAAGCTGACTCTCCGCTGCGCCCACTGCGGACACCGGTTCCGGTGGAGGCGCGACTACAGGCACTCGTTCGGCAACCGCGAGGTCTACCACGGGATCTGCATGAGCTACCTGCTCTGGCATCGACACGCGACCGAGCGTCTGGCCGTACTCGACACGGTCTGCGACATCACGGGCATCACCGGAGGCACCGTCCGCGGCGTCCTCGAGGTGCAGGCCGACGACGAAGCCCAGCGAGTCGAGACGACGAATCGCGCGTTCCGGGTCTTCTGCGACCTCGAGCGTCTCCGTGAGCAGCAGACGGCAGGTGATGTCCGATGACCGGGCTGATCCCGCTCGTGCCCCTCATCGTCGTCTGGCTGATCGGCGTCCTCAACCGCACCACCGTCGTCGAGATCCGGCGACGCCCCACACGCGGCGAGCGCCGCGGGAAGGAACAGCCATGACCGACACCACTCCCGTCCCCGACGACCTGCTCGCCCGAATCGCTGCCGCCTCGAATGCCGGCAAGGTCGAAGATCTCCGGTCCCTCGCGACCGAGCTGCCCGTCCCGACCCCGCCGCCCTCGACGCTCCGGATCATCGACATCGCCCAGTGCACGCTCACCATCGACCGCGTCGGCTTCATGCGCACGACCCGCACCGCCGAGTTCCCCGCCGAGTACATCGACCGCATCGCCGCGCAGCCCGACCCGATGACCCTCATCGAGCAGGCGGTCGACGAGACCACTCAGCACGGCGACTTCGACTACCGCGATCGCGTCAAGGTCGCCATCCGCGCAGCCCTGGAAGGAGCCACCCAGTGACCGTGAAGACCTTCGAGACTTACACGATCCTCTGCGACGAGCCCGACTGCCGTGCGGACTTCGTCGAGCAGTGGAGCGGCGGTGATTACTCGGGCATGGGGTCCGTCGACGAGCTCGACCTGGCTGACGTCGACTGGGTCGAACGGGACGGCAAGCACTACTGCGCCGAGCACGCCGAACTGCACCCAGAAGGCGCGGACACCCCACCAGTGCCCGAGTCGGACCCCACCGACCTCCCACCCACGATGTTCGACATCGAACCCCAGCAGGAGACCACATGACCACAACCACCGAACAACCGCAGCGCTCGCCGCAGACAGTGGTCACCCACTGCATCACCGACACGATGCGCGACCAGATGCCCTGCCTTCGCCGCGGCGAGCACCTGCCCGGCTGCGACGGCATCGAGTACGAGTGGTCCGAGCGCGACGACCGGTGGCTCGATACGAACCGGGCCTGCACCGGGTGTGAACCCCGACCGGCTGTGCACGGGCTCCTCTGCGGTGGGCACTGGGCGCGCGTGGATGCCGCGTGCAAGGCCTGGCCCGCCCTCTCCGACGTGCTGCACCAGTTCGACCGTCTCGTGCAGCAGGAGGGCGGCACGAGCGGTCACGAGTCGTCCGTGCCGATCTCCGCCACCAAGCTCGCTATCGACGAGGTCGAGTCCCACCGCCGATCGTTCACCGGCAACGTCGACGTGTGGGTCGCCACCGATCGGGGAGCGGCCGAGTCCATCCGGTTCGCCGACGCCGTGAACCGGGCACTCCGCACGTTCCCCACCGAGGAAGCCGCGCACCGCGTGCAGGTGCTCCGGTGCCCCGATTGCGAACTGCGGACGCTCATGTGGATGCCGCCCGTCATGTCCACCGACAACGTCCGCATCGTGTGCCACAACCCGTCCTGCAGCTACGACGTCGACCAGGACACCTTCCAGCCCGAGACCAGAACCGTGGAGGCAGCATGAGCGCCTGGGTCAGCATCCGCGAGGCCGCCATCCTCGCCGGCAGAGCACCGCAGAAGATCTACGCGTGGATCGACAAGGGGCACCTCACCGCGCGGCGCAACGAGCACGGCCGCCTCGAGGTCCGTGGCGTGGACGTCCTCCGCGCCGAGTCGACGATCAAGCCGGGCCGACCCCGCGGCACCGTGACACGCCGCTCCGACATGCTTGACTTAATGCGGGAAAGGCGGGAAAGTAAGTAATGAGGATCCAGAAGTGCGCGTAGCAGAGGATCCCCTTCGACATTGAAAGCCGGTGGCCCGTGGTCACCGGCTTTCGTCGTTTCAGGCGAACCGTCGAGCAGCACGCGCCGCCATGCGCGCAGCCGTCACGCGCTGCACCCGGTGCGCGACCGGCGCGAACTCAGCCAGGACATCCTCGCGAGCGACCAGGCCCAGCAGACGCTGCTGGTACCGCACCCACGACACCCCGAACACCTCACGCACCGCAGCTTCCTTGCTCCGGTCGTTGCTCGGTCGTTGCTCCTCGAACACGAGGATCGCGCGCTCGTCATCAGTCATGCCCACATCCTCCGTCGCGCCCCCGACAGGCGCGGCCCCAGACGTACCCGCGACCACGCTGAGCGCTGCGCGGGTGCACGAGTGAGGCAGGCAACGCGCCTGCCCACGACAACCAGGCCAGGGGTTGATGTGTCCCCTCATTGAGCGTCGCACCGGCGCGAGAAGCCGAAGCGGTGCCGGTCTTGCCCTCCGTCAGCGGGGCTCCACCAACTTCCTCGTGCCCGCCGACACGCACCGCCACCGCATCTGTCGCCGACCCGCCCTGTCACGGCGGGCGACACCGGCCACACCGCGAACCAACGCACGCGGCGCGAGCACGAGGAACCCTCTTCCGCATCGAGTCCATTCGGGTTGGCGCTCGATGCGGGACCACTCAGGCCGCGATCCCCGAGGTTAGCCGCGCTGGCATGCGGAGCCCGGACGGGACGGCCGACCACGTAGGAGGCAACGATGCCCAGCCACATGGGTCGACGCCAGATCGTCAACGGCATTGAAACCGACGCCTACAGCCGATGGGGTCGCCGCTACCTCTGCTACATCCAACGGGCAGGCGTTCGCAAGAGCATCAAGCGCTCCACCCACCGACGCGAGCGACGAGACAAGCGTGCAGCCATCCGCGAGTCCGCAGCCTGACGACCTCTCCGCACACCGGACGAGGAGCAACGTCCCACGCCCCACACCACCACCCGAGATCGTCGCCGAGATCAACGCCGTCCTCGCCGACGTCATCGAAGACAGGAGCTGACCATGAAGCTCTCCGAGATCCGCGCACTGCTCACCGCGCACGGCTACTCCACCACAGCTGAACTCGACCGCGTCGACGTGAAGCGCGCCGCTGGCGCAGTCATCGGCGTCGACATCATGTTCACCGACGGCACCGTCGCCTACCTGCCGACAGAGACCGGGTAGGCCAGCACAATGGCCGGAGGGGCCATCTCCACACCCGGATACCGGGAGCCCCATCGAACCGGAGACCCCCTCTGGCAGACCACACCCCGACCGGCCGACCCGGTCACCGCACACCGCACCAGGACGAACACCCGCACCTCGCTCGAGCCCATCGGCTACGACGGCGAGGGTGCGCCGCTGTACGCATGGCAGCTCGACGACGAGCGCTGACGACAGGAGCACAACGTGGGTGAGCAGTGGTCAGGCAGCACGCGCAAGCAGCGACTCCCGCGCGACTGGGACGAGCGACGCACCACCGTCCGCGATCGAGCAGGCGGCCGATGCCAAGCCACCATGCGCGACGGCACACGCTGCGTCGAGGTCGGCACAGACTGCGACCACATCGTGCACGGCGACAACCACGCACTCTCGAACCTGCAGTGGCTCTGCTCATGGCACCACGAGAAGAAGACCGCACTCGAAGCACTCGAAGCACGACGATTCACGCGCGTCCCGTCGGCCCGTAAGCCACGCGAGAAGCACCCAGGACTCAGGTAGACGCAGGCGCGATGAACGTCCGGCACGCGGGCGCACAGAGGCCCCCATCCACCCCCTCCCCCCGGGCCCGTCCTGGTCGTAGAGGTGCTGTGGCTCCGGCCGTGTACGGGTCTGGGGTTCCTGGGGTCCGCCGCGCCGAGCTGTGCATATCGCATACGAACCAACACGCCCTCTGACCGGAACGGACACGCGGGCTCTACCCGAAACGGGAGCTCACCATGCCTGGTCACGGCCCTGCACCGAAGGACCCGAAGAAGCGCGCACGGCGCAACTCCGACCCCACCGTCGTCCGCATCCTGCCGCGCGCCGTCGTCGCGCAGCCCGAGCTGCCGACCATCTCCGTCGAGGAGGACGGCGAGCTCCGCGAGTTCACGTGGCCGGCGATCACCCGGCAGTGGTGGGACATGTGGGCGACCTCGCCGCTGTCGCTCGACTTCACCGCGACGGACTGGTCCGAGCTCCGCGACACCGCGCTGCTCCACGCCCGGTACTGGAACGGCGACATCAAGCTCGCCGCCGAGCTCCGGTTGCGCACCGCGAAGTTCGGCGCGACACCCGAGGACCGCGCGCGGCTCCGGATCACGTTCGCGCAGGCCGAGGAGGCCGAGACGAAGACCACCGCCCGTCGCCCCAGCTCGCGTGAGCGCTTCGGCGGCACTGCACTTCCCCCGGAAGCGACGGCCAACTGATGCCGTGGCGACCACTCGAAGGCGAGACGTTCCCGACCCTCGGCTACCACGTCGCCGACCAGATGGCCGAGTTCCTCGAGTACGTCGTCTCCCGCGAGCAGCTCGAGTTCCTGGTCCGCCTCTACGAGATCGATCCGCTCAGCTGCAAGCGCGTGAAGACCCGCGCCATCGTCCAGCGGCCCCGCGGCTGGGGCAAGTCCCCGTTCCTCGGCGCGACCGGGATCAGCGAAGCGCTGTTCGAGGTCGTCCCCGACGGCTGGGACGCCTTCGGGCAGCCCGTCGCCCGCCCGTGGATCGACTTCAAGAGCATCATCAACATCCCGGTCACGGCGACGTCTGATGACCAGGTGCAGAACACGTGGGCACCGATGCTCGAGATGGCGCGCATGGACGCGCTCGTCAACGAGTTCGACGTCGACCCGATGGACACGTTCATCGCGATCCCCGGCGGCAAGATCGAGCCGCGCACCTCGTCCGGCCGGTCCATCAAGGGCCTCCCGGGCCAGGTCGCCGCGATCATGGACCAGACCGAGGAATGGGTGAAGGGCAACGGCGGTCTCCGCCTCGCCCAGAACATCCGCAACAACTCGACGAAGGCGTCCGGGATCACGATCGAGTCTCCGAACGCGTTCACCCCGGGTGAGAACTCGGTCGCTGAGGCATCGGCACGCGACTGGGACCTGATCGAGTCCGGGAAGTACCCCGATCTCGCCGCCGCTCGGCAGATCCTCTACGACCACCGCGAAGCGCCGGCTGACACGGACCCCGCCGACCGCGAGTCCCTGATCGCCGGCCTCCGGTACGCGTACGGGGACAGCTCGGACCACCCCGACGGCTGTGTCCTGCACGATCCGCCGTGCGAGCCCGGCTGGGCACCGATCGAGCGCCAGGCGCTGGCGTTCCTCGACACGTCCAACGACCCGCAGGTGCTCCGCGCCGACTTCCTCAACCAGATCACCCACGCGACGAACTCCTTCGTCTCCCAGCCCGAGCTGCGCGCGATCCTCGACGTCGACAAGGTCATCTCGAAGACGGAACCGGTCACGCTCGGCTTCGACGGCTCGGAAGGGCGCAAGCCCGGCAAGGGCACCGCCGACTCGACGGTCCTGATCGGTTACTCCGTCACGCAGAAGCACCTCTTCCAGATCGGCGTCTGGGAACAGCCCGACGGCCCGAAGGGTGAGGGCTGGCGACCGCCGGTCCTCGAGATCGAGGCCGCCGTTCGGCAGGCCTTCAAGGACTACAACGTCGTCGGGTTCTACGCGGACCCGTCCGCAGGCTGGGCCGGCCACGTGAAGACGTGGGAGGCCGAGTACTCGAAGCGGCTCAAGGTCCGGATGTCCCGTGACGAGCCGATCCGGTGGCGGCAGAAGGACCTCGCCCGGACGACGGGCACCTTCGACCAGCTCGAGTCGGCCATCAGCGCCGGCAAGGAGTCGATCACCTACGACGGCTCGCCCGAGCTGACCTCGCACTTCATCAACGCCCGCCGCGACCGTCGCCGGTCCGGGTACGTGCTGATGAAGCCCGAGCACGACCCGGACGGCTCGAAGATCGACGCCGCCTGGGGTGCGATGTTCGCCTACGCGGCCGGCATCGATGCCCTCGGCGCGAAGCTCACGAAGAAGAAGACCGCCGCCCGCCGCATCTACTGAGAGGGGCCCCGTGGCTACCACACCCGCCGAATGGCTCCCCGTCCTGGCGAAGCGTCTCGACGCCCGCCAGAAGCGCATCGCCCGGAACCGGTCCTACTCGAACGGCAACGCGCCGCTGCCCGAGATGGGCAAGAACACCCGGTCGACGTGGGTCGCCTTCCAGAAGAAGGCGCGCACGAACTACGGCGGGCTCGCGTGCGAATCCCTCGGCGGCCGTATGGTTCCGAACGGGGTTCGTGTCGGCGCATCTATGACGACCCCGGGCGTGCTCGCCGCGCGTCGAGTGTGGCGCGACAACCGCCTCGATGTGGTGTTCGGCGACGCGATCTCGAACATGCTCACCACGAGCGTCGGCTACCTCATCACCGGCGTCCGCGACGGCCAGCCGATCATCACGTCGGAGAAGCCCGAGCAGGTCATCACCGCGCCCGATCCGACGCAGCCCTGGCGGGCCCGAGCGGCGCTGAAGGCGTGGCGCGACCCGGATCTCGGTGTCGACTACGCGCTCATCTGGCTGCCCGGCGTCCGCCAGCAGTTCGTCCGCAAGTCCACGAACGACAACGGCACCCCGTTCGACACCGTCGCCGGCGACTGGGACGTGTTCGGCGAGCCCGAGGCCTACGCCGGCGGCGTCCCGGTCTACGTCCTCGAGAACAAGGACGGCGTCGCGGAGTTCGAGCCGCACACCGACGTCATCGACCGCATCAACCTCGGCAAGCTGCAGCGCCTCGTCGTCACCGCGATGCAGGCGTTCAAGCAGCGCGCCATGAAGGGCGGCCTGCCGACTGAGGACGAAGACGGCAACTCGATCGACTGGGCGAAGCTGCTTGAGCCCGCCCCCGGCGCGCTCTGGGACCTCCCCGAGGGCATCGACGTGTGGGAGTCCGAGCAGACAGACATCCGCCCGCTCCTCGAGGGGGAGAAGGCCGACGCCCGCGACTTCGCCGGCGCGATCCGCACCCCGATCTCCGTGTTCATCCCCTCCGGCGAGAACCAGTCCGCCGAGGGCGCAGCGAACGCGAAGGAGGGCGAGATCCAGAAGGCGAAGAACCGCATCGCGCGCGCCACCGCACCGATGTCCGCCTCGATCCTCGACGCCCTGCGCGTGCTCGGAGTCGACACCGGCGACACCGTCGAGGTGCTGTGGATGCCGCCGGAGCACGTCTCGTTCACCGAGAAGACGCAGGCCGCCGCGCAGGCGAAGGCGGCCGGCATGTCGGCCCGGTGGATCAAGCAGAACATCATGGGCATGTCGCCGGACGAGATCGCGCAGGACGAAGCCGACGCGGCCACCGACCAGCTGCTCGCGGCGACCCTGATCGGAGCTGCCGGTGGCTCTGGCAACGCTTGACCAGCTGACCGCGGCCCACCAGACGACGACGAAGCAGATCCGCGACCGGACCCTCGCCCTGACGGCGGCCCGGTGGGATGCGTCGCCGGACTACCGGGACGCGGACATCGACCGGCTCATCTCGCAGATCCTGCCGCAGGTGCAGGCCGGCCAGCTCGCCACGGCGACGCTGACCAACGCCTACATCGGGCAGGCGGCCCTCGTCGCCGGCACCCCCGCCGGCGCGAGCGTCGACCGGGACGCGATCCTCGGCTACCGGGGCACGCCATCGGCCGACGTCTACCGCCGCGGCGCGGTCACGTTGTACACGGCGCTGTCGAACGGCTCCCCGTTCGACGCGGCGGTCGCGTACGGCCTCGACCGGATGCTCACCATCGTCGCGACCGAGCTGCAGCAGGCGAAGAACCGGCAGGCGCAGCGGGCGCTCGAGGCGTCCGGGTTCTACGGCTACCGCCGGGTCCTCACCGGCCTTGAGAACTGCGCGCTGTGCGCCATCGCCTCGACGCAGAAGTACTCGAAGCACGAGCTCATGCCGATCCACCCCGGCTGCGACTGCGGGGTGCAGCCGGTCAAGGAGTCCGACGGGCCCGGCACGATCCTCGACCCGGACCTGCTCGAGCGCACGCACGCGCTCATCGACCAGAAGCTCGGCGGCCCGTCCGACCGCGGCGCACGTGACCTCGGCATCGAGAAGACGTCGTCGGCCGGCAAGCCGCTGAGCGACTACACGGACCTCGTCGTGGTCAACGAGCACGGCGAGCTCGGACCGACCCTCGCGTGGCGGTCCGACAAGTTCACCAGCGCCGCGGACATCGCAGCGCTCACCTGACTTCCCCACGCCGTGGGGAGTGACCGAAACGGTCAACCATCAACCCGAAACGGGAGATACCGATGTCGGAAGACGACAACAAGCCGAAGCCGACCGAGGGCGCAACGCTCGAGGAGCAGCTGGCGGCAGCACTCGCCGACGCTGAGAAGTGGAAGGGCCTGTCTCGCAAGAACGAGGAGCGGGCCGCGTCGAACGCCGAGAAGGCGAAGAAGTTCGACGAGCACGAGGAAGCGAACCGCACCGAGCTCGAGAAGGTCCAGGCACGCGCTGAGGCCGCTGAGAAGGCAGTCGCGGAACGCGACGCCAAGGAGGCAGCCGTCAAGCTCCGCGAGGAAATCGCCACGGAGAAGGGCTTCGCCGATCGCAAGATCAAGGCGACCGCGCTCCGCGGCACGACTCGTGAAGAGCTCGAGGCGCACGCCGACGAACTGCTCGAGCTGATCCCCGCTCCGCCCGGAGCGCCGTCCGCTGACGGTCAGGGAGCTGCCGGTGGAGACATCGGCAAGGGCGAGATGTCGGCCGACGACATCGTGGCGGCCGCAACCGCCAGGTAACCCCCGCTGGCGTTCGGCCACGAACCCAAGCGGACCACTCATCCATCCAAGGAGGAATCGTGGCAGAGAACGTGTTCATCAAGGGGGAGAAGTTCGCAGCGACCGCGCTCGGACTGCTCCGCCGCACCGTGAAGGCCCCCGGGCTCTTCACGACCAAGTACGGCGTGGCGGACTTCCGCGGCGCGGCCGGCGACGTCATCAACATCAAGCGCCCGGCGGTCCTCGTCGCGCGTGAGAAGCCGTGGCGCGGGGACGACGCGATCGTCATCGACCGTCTCGTCAACACCAAGATGCAGGTCGCTCTCGACCGGCACGCGTACAGCGCGGTCGCGCTGTCGCCGGAGGAGGAGACGCTCGACGAGATCGACTACGTCCGCGACGTCCAGTCGCCGCAGGTCACCGCAGTCGCCGAGTTCATCGAGGGCATCGTCGTCGGTGCGCTGACCGGCGCGACGTACGTCAACACGGTGAAGTACGACCAGAACAGCACCGACCCGGTCGAGTCCGACCCCCGCAAGGTCGCGATCCGAGCTCGGAAGCTGTTCCAGACGGCGCACGTCCCGGTGACCGGCCGGTACTGGCTCGTCGGTGCGGACGTCTCCGAGGCGATCGCCGGCTACGAGAAGCTTCTCGACGTCGACACCGCCGGCCTGCCCGAGGCGCTGCGGGACGGTGTGGTCGGCAAGCTCGCCGGCTTCATCATCATCGAGCTCGACGCCCTCGACCCGAAGGCGTCGTTCTTCGTGCACGAGTCCGCAGTCGCGGTCGCGAACGTCGCCCCGGTGGTCCCGAACGGGGTCGCCAAGGGCGGCGGCGTCGCGGCCGGCAACGGTCTCGCCGTCACGCAGCTGTGGGACTACGACAGCGACCACCTGCAGGACCGTTCCATCGTCCACTCGTTCGCGGGTGCCGCCGCCGTGCTCGACCCGAAGACGAAGGCAGACGGTTCGCTCGACCTGAACACGGACGACAGCCCGAAGCTGCAGTTCGTCCGAGCGATCAAGGTCACGTTCACCGCGAAGACCGCGGCGGCCTGAGAGGAGTGAGGTCATGACCAAAGCGCTGGCAACGAAGGAAGACGTCGTCAAGGCGCTCGGCCGTGACCTCACCGCCTCCGAGGCGAATCAGGTCGACGTGCACCTGCTGAAGGTGTCGGAGCTGTTCCGGCTCGAAGCGCGCCAGCAGTTCACCCTGGGCCGGTCCACCAACCGGCTCCGGGTGACTGCTGGCGCGCTCACCCTCCCGCAGCGCCCCGTGCGCGCGGTCCTCACGGTCGACGGTGAACCCGCCGACCGGTTCACCCTCATCGGGCAGCGCCTCGAGGTGCCGGTGCCCACCGGCACGACCGTCGTGGTCGACTACGAGCACGGCTCCGACGAGGTCCCCGACCTGGTCACGCTCACCGTCGCCGGCATCGTCGCGCAGCTGTTCGAGGCAGACCCGCGCGCCCGCGCCGGCGTCTCGCAGCGCGGGGAGACCCGCGGCCCGTTCAGCTCGCAGGAGACCTACGCTGCCTGGGCGCAGGGCGCGGCCCCGCGGCTCGCCCCCGATGACGTCCGCACCGCGCAGTCGTACCGGGTGAAGTCGTACGGCCTGATCGTGCAGGGGTACTGATGGCCGGCGAGACCGTCACCTGGCACCACCGCACCGACACTGGCCAGCGCGACCGGTACAACAAGCCGATCCTCACCGCCGCCGACACCCCGCTCGACGACGTCCTCATCGCGCCGAACCTCGGCGACGAGGTCACCGGGACCGCCGAGAACACCTCGAGCACCCGGATCACCCTCTACCTCCCCGCCGTCGCCGGCATCAGCGCCAACGACGAGCTCACCGTCCGCGGCACCCGCTACAAGGTCCTCGCCGACGAGGCCGACTGGTCGACCGGCATGAGCGACTGGAAGCCCGGCTCCGTCGTGCAGCTCGAGCGGAAGGACTACGTCAGTGCCTAAGTCACGCGTCGTCCTCAACCGCCGCGGCTTCGGAGCCGTCCTCGCGTCCAAGGGCATCGAGGACCAGCTGCGCCCGCTCGCCGACGACATCGCCGCGCAGATCCCCGGCGGCGCGACCGTCACCGCGATCCGCACCGGCGTCGGCACCTCGAACTCCCGCGTCCGCCTCCGCGTCGAGGCCGTGGTGTGGGAACGTGCCCGGCTCATCTCCGCGATGCGCCAGGTCCTCAGCAACGCCCAGTCTCGCTAGGAGGACCCGTGCACGGCATCGTCTACGACGACTTCCTCGCCCACCTCATCCGACGCACCGACGCCCTCCTCACGGCGCGCAGCGAGCCGCACGCGGCCGGCGTCGAGGTCTCCGACCAGAAGTCGCCGGACAGCCGCCGCGCGGTCGTGCTGACGACGAGCCCGGGCGGCGGCACCAGCAACACCCTGCGGACCTCCTACGTCACGGTCGACGTCATCACCGACGACCAGGGCACCACGGTCGACCTGATCAACCTCGTCCTCGCGCTGGCGACCTCGCGCGGTGCCGGCGGGATGGTCGACGGCTCACCGATCACGTTCGCCGAGGTCAACGGCGGCCCGAACGCGGACCCCGCGGCGGACGGCTACTTCAAGCAGACCGCGCAGCTCGAGCTGCGACATCGCGGTCGCAGCCTCTGACCCACCATCTCGAAGCCCTGCCACTGGCGGGGCTTCTCTCGTTCCTCCCACCGAGCAGGGACCCCAGGGGCACACGCCCACCACACCACAACTGGAAGGAAGGGCCCTCGTGTCCCTCGAAGCAGAGAACGTCCGCGTAGCGGTCACGGGCGCGGTGTACAGCGCCCCGAAGACCGCCACGCGGCCCACCAGCGCCACCAGCGCGCTGACCGGCTACATCGACCACGGCTACATCGGCGACGGCGGTGTGACCGAGACCCGCGACCGGTCGACGAACCAGATCCGCGCGTGGCAGAACGGCGCGCTCGTCCGCGAGCCCGTCACCGAGTCCTCGATCAAGTACCAGTGCATCCTCCTCGAGACCAAGAAGGAGAACATCGAGCTCTACTACGGCGCGAAGGTCGCCGACAACGGCTCGATCAAGATCAACCCGTCGAAGACCGGCGGCCGTCGCCGGTTCGCGGTGGACGTCATCGACGAGGAAGACCTGATCCGCGTCGACGTCCCGGACGGCGAGATCACCGAGGTCGGCGACCAGGTCTACGTCAACGGCGAGCCCATCGGCTACGAGATCACGATCACGGGCTACTCGATCACCGACGAGGAGACGGGCGAGTCCTACTCCGCCGTCAAGTGGTACGGCTCCCTCGACACCACCGCGGGGGCCTGAGACATGGCCGCCGCGAAGACGATGCACGTCCGCAACATGCGGACGGACGAGATCCGGGAAGTCACGCCGGAGCAGCGCGAGGTCCAGGACAAGGGCATCTGGGTCCTCATCACCGGCGAGGACGTCAAGCCGACGCCCCCGCCCGCCACCGCCGAGTCGAGCGACAAGCCCGACGCCGGCACGGCGACCCCCAAGACCACCTCGAAGGCGTCCGCGCCCAAGGAGTGACCAACCGGTGTGCCGGGGCGCTCGGGCCCCGGCACACCTCCTACCCCTTCCGAGCACTCCCACCGAGCTAGGAGAACCACTATGGGCGACACCGCCACCAAGGCCCTGCAGATCAAGGCCAAGTCCCGTCCGCCGCTCGTCGTCGAGTACGACGGCACCGAGTACGCGCTGCCCGGCCGCATCCCGGCCGAGATCATGACGATCCGCGCGCAGTACAAGAAGCCGCGGAACCCGGAGAAGAAGGTCCAGGATGAGTGGCAGCGCGAACTCGGCGTCGCCACGATGGACAAGTTCCTCGAGCTCGTCCTGCCCGAGGACTTCCGCGCCGTCGTCGACCTCGAGGACATCGAGACGGTCTTCGAGCACTGGGCGGAGCACGTCGGCCTGGGGGAATCGAAGGACTCCGACAGCTAGCGGAGTCCTTCCCCGACGAGCTCGTCTGGGAGCTCTACCAGCTGGGCCTCGACGTCGACGACATCGGCGACGACGAGGGGTCCACCGAAGAGCAGATCGCGAAGGCGGTCGACCACGTCAAGGTCGACCGCCTTCTGCGCGTCGCGACCCGCGACACCGCCTCGGTGCTCTTCGCCGCGCAGCACGGGTGGGACTTCCCCGTCAGCCGCGAGTGGATCCAGAACGCGGACTCGATGGACCAGTTCGCCGCCGCCCAGTGGACCAAGGGCAGCCCCCGCCCCAAGCCGTACCCGCGCCCCTGGCCGAACGCCAACACCAACCGCCTCGGCAAGACCAACCTCACCCCTGCAGCAGCGCGGGAGGTGCTGCGAAGAAACAGGGAGGGCCTGACCCATGTCGACTGAGTCCGCCATCGCGTACGTCTCCGTCGTCCCGCAGGCCAAGGGTGCCGGCCGGGCGATCGAGCGGGAGATCAACCCGCAAGCACTCGGTACGTCGATCGGCAGCAAGATGTCGCCCGGCTTCCTCAAGTCGGTCGGGTCGATGGCCGTGAAGTCCACCGCGATCGTCGGCGCGGGCGTCACGGCCATCGGCGCGAGCATCGCTGCCGTCGCCGCGAAGAAGGGCATCGCCCGACTCCTCGACATCGACGACGCCAAGGGCAAGCTCGCCGGCCTCAAGACCTCCACCGAGGGCATCGCCAAGATCATGGACAGCGCCCTCGCATCCGTGAAGGGCACCGCGTTCGGGCTCGGCGACGCCGCCGGTGTCGCATCGAACGCCGTCGCCGCCGGTATCAAGCCCGGCCAGGCGCTCACGAAGTACCTCAAGCTCACCGCTGACGCAGCCACCATCGCGGGCACCTCGCTCGGCGAGATGGGCTCGATCATCAACAAGACCACCACCAGCGGCAAGGTCTACACCGACAACCTCAACCAGCTCGCCGACCGCGGCATCCCGATCTTCCAGTGGTTGCAGGACGAGTACAAGGTCTCCGCCGACGACCTCTCCGACATGGTCCGCAAGGGCGAGGTCGACGCGGCCACCTTCCGCAAGGTCATCGAGGAGAACATCGGCGGCGCTGCCCTCGCATCCGGGAAGACCGTCCGCGGCGCATGGGCGAACGTCGGGGCATCCCTCGGCCGTCTCGGCGCGATGTTCCTCTCCGGAGCCGTCGCCGGGGCTCCCACGCTCTTCACCTCCATCACGGGGGCAGTCGACCGCGGCACGGCAGCACTGCAGCCCTACGCGGACGTCCTCAACGAGAAGGTCTCGGCCGGGATGGCTGCCATCGCCGGATGGATCGACCGCGTCGACTTCGGGAAGGTCATCGCCGGCGCGGAGGCATTCGTCGGCAAGGTCCGCGACATCTTCACCTCGCTCAGCAGCGGCGACACCGACACCGCCCTCGGCAGCGTCGGCGCGTCCCTGTCCAAGCTCACCCCGGCCTTCACCGCGTTCCGCGAGCAGCTGCCCGAGCTCGGCGACTCCGCCGGCAAGCTCGCCGCGGCCGGGATCACCGTCCTCGCCGGCGGGCTCGGGTTCCTCGCCGACCACGTCGACACGATCGTCAAGTACATGCCGCTGATCGTTGCCGGCTTCATCGCCTGGCAGCTCGCCTCCCGGGCGACGGCCGGGGCGTCGGTCGTGCTCCGCACCGCCGAGCTCCTGGCCCTGCCGGTGCAGATCAAGCGGAACATCCTCCGCCTCGAGGCCGCGCGCCTCGAGTACGCGGCCGCCCGCGGCATGGGCGTCTCCGCTGCCGCGACCGCCGCCAACACCGGCGTCACCAACCAGAACGCCTCGGCCCTCGGCCGCCTTACCCTCGCGCAGCGGATCTCGACCGCGGCGACGACGGTCGGCACCGTCGCGACGCTCATCGGCGCTGGCGCACTGCGCATCTTCGGTGCTGCCGTGAAGGTCGCGATGGGGCCGATCGGCATCATCATCGCCATCGTCGGGGCGCTGGTCGCCGGTCTCGTCTGGTTCTTCACGCAGACGAAGCTCGGCCAGGCCATCGTGCAGACCGCCTTCGCCGCGATCAAGGTCGCGGTCGCAGCGGTCGGAGACGCCTTCGTGTGGCTCTGGGAGAACGCGATCAAGCCCGCATGGGACGGGATCGCCGCCGGCGCGACCTGGCTGTGGCAGACCATCCTGCAGCCCGCGTTCGCCGGCATCGGCCTCGCAGTGCAGACCGTCGGTGGGTTCTTCGTCGCCCTGTGGACGAACTACATCGCCCCGCCGCTCACCGCGATCGGCAACGCCGTCGGCTACCTCTGGAACAGCTGGATCTCCCCGATCTTCCAGCTGATCGGCGCGATCGTCGTCTGGGCCGGCGGCATCTTCGCCTCGGCCATCTCCGGGATCGTCAGCCTGATCGTCAACACCCTCGGTGTGGCCTTCAACTGGCTGTGGACCGGCGTCATCCAGCCGGTCTTCGCCTGGATCGGTGCAGCGATCTCGGTCTGGTGGACCACGGTGTCGTCGATCTTCGGCTTCGCTGTCGGCTTCGTCCGGGGCACCCTCGGCGCGGCCTTCACCTGGCTGTGGTCCAGCGTGATCTCGCCGGTGTTCAGCTGGATCGGTTCGGCCGTCTCCGCCTGGTGGAACGGCCTCGTCCTGCCCGTCTTCGGGGCCGTGGTCGGCTTCCTCCGCACCACCCTCGGCCCGGTGTTCACCTGGCTCCGCGACACGATCATCCGCCCGGTCTTCTCCGGGATCGGCACGGTCGTCCGCGGGGTCTGGAACTCCTGGCTGAAGCCGGTCTTCGACAAGATCGCGAACATCGCGAAGGTCATCATCCCCGCGGCGTTCACGGTCATGAAGGACAGCATCGGCAAGGCGTGGGACGCCGTGAAGACCGCGGTCAAGGCCCCGATCAAGTTCGTCGTCGAGACGGTGATCCAGAAGGGGATCATCGACAACTTCAACAAGGCCGCTGGCTTCTTCAAGACCAAGAAGCTGCCGAACGTCTCCCTCCCCAAGGGGTTCGCGACGGGTGGCTACACCGGCCCCGGCGGGAAGTTCGACCCCGCTGGCATCGTGCACGCGGGCGAGTTCGTCTTCACCAAGGAGCAGACCGCCCGACTCGGCGTCGGCCGGCTCTACGACATCGCCCAGAACGGCTACGCCAAGGGCGGCCTCGTCACCGACGCGAAGAAGAACGTCGCCGCCGGGTGGGACTGGATCGCAGGCAAGGCCGGCAAGGCGTGGGACTGGACGAAGAACGCCGCCGAGACCGCACAGTCGGTCGTCTCCGACCCGATGGGCACCCTCGGCAAGCTCGCCAAGGGCCTCATCGGCCAGATCCCCGGTGCCGGCGGGATGCTCGACGTCGCCAAGGGCATCGGACAGAAGATCCTGTCCGGCGCGATCGACAAGCTCAAGGGCATCGGCGACCTGAACCCCTTCGGCGGCAACGGCGCAAACGGGCAGCTCCCATCCTCGGCGCTCGCCAAGGCCAGCGGCTTCGCTCCCGGCTCCGGTGTCGGCGCGACCGGCGGACTCCTGCAGAAGGGAGCCGCCGCCGCGTGGAACCTCGCCAACAAGGCATCGGGTGGCATCCTCCGGCTCACGGAGGGCTACCGCGACCTCAAGGCGCAGGCATACCGGTGGTCGCTGTTCAAGAACGGCGGCAACCTCGCCGCTCCCATCGGCACGTCGGTGCACGGCCTCGGCCGTGCTGCCGACGTCGCAGGCGGGCAGTCGTGGCTCCGCGCGAACGGCGCGAAGTACGGCTGGGCGAACACCGGTCTCGGGTTCTCGCAGCGGGAGCCGTGGCACTTCGAGTTCAAGGGCATGTCGCAGAACGTCCCGCAGCTCGCCGCCGGTGCCCTCGTCGGCCGCCGCCCGGGCGGGACGCTCGTCAACGTCGGTGAAGGCCGGTACGACGAGGCCGTGGTGCCGCTCACTCCGCGCATCACCGACGCCCTATCCGGCGATCGGCGCACCGTCCAGCGGGGCCCGCTCGTCGGGAGCCTCACCCTGCAGTCGACCGGGGTCATCAAGGAAGACCTCGCCGAGGTCGACCACTACCTGAGCTCGCTCGAGCGGGGAGGACGTCACAAGTGAGCACCGACTGGAAGCTCGACTGCGGGCCGGACGGGGTCATCCTGTTCGGCTCGCAGTCGTCGCGGTACCCGTTCGACAAGGCACCGGAGATCAGCGACGCCGAGCGGGAGAACCAGGACAGCTCCCTCCCGGGCATCGACGGGAACTTCTTCGGCGACGACACCACCGCGGGACAGACGGTCGCGTTCGGACTCAACGCACTCGGCGAGACCGACGCCGAAGCTGAGGCGCTGTACGCAGCGTTCCGGAAGGCCTGGCGAGCGGACAGCATCCGCCGCACGCCAGGCGCGACCGCGACACTGACGGCCCCGTCGGGCCGGTCGACGTTCGGTCGACCGCGGCGGATCACTCCCGCGTACATGCCGATCGGTTCCGGCGCGGTCGGCGTCACCGCCGACTTCGCCGCCCAGGACGACCTCTGGTACGGCCCCGAGGACTACCTGCAGGTGCCGTTCGCGCTGTCCCAGTCGGGTGGCTTCGTCTTCCGGGAGTACAGAAACGTCGAGGGCCTCACCCTCGCCGAGTCCTCGCCCGGGTCCGGGCTCTACCTCCCGACCGGGCTCACCGAGGAACCGCCGGGTTCCGGCCTGTACTCGCCCGACGGACTGATCGAGTCGTCGCCGGGTTCCGGCCTGTACGCGACGACGTCGCGGGTCACCACTGCCGAGGGGCTCCGGTTCCCGCTCGTGGCACGCGGGTACACGACCGCCGAGAACACCTTCACCGTCCTCGGAGACGTTCCCACCTGGCCGATCATCACGATCAACGGTCCGATCCTCAACCCCACCGTCGAGGTCGCCGGCCAGTTCCGGTTCACCGCGGCGACGTCGCTCCGCTACGACGAGCAGCTCACGATCGACACCCGACCCGGCCGGCAAAGCGTGCTCCGCAACGGCACGCAGATCGCGTCACTGACCCGCACGTCGACGCTGCTGCCCGCCGCGGCGCTGCCGCCCGGCTCGCACACCTTCACTCTCTCCGGCTCGTCCTCGACCGGCGCACCAACCGCGCGGATCGTCTGGCGCGCCGCGTACCCAACCCCCTAAGGAGGGCGACCCCGCATGGCTCTTGATGGTGTCCCACTCGCAATCGGCGGCGACGCCGAGCACAGCCCGAGCTCCGTCCGTCAGCTGGTGTACCTCGCCACCGGCGGCCGGCAGGGTGTCGCCGCCCCCGGCGACCTCAAGGTCACCCAGCTCGACGTGCCCGGTGCCGGCGTGAAGGTCGCGTCCGGCGGCGGCGCGGTCCTCAACCGGGTCGCCGCGCAGGAGGCGTACTCCGTCCGCAACGGCGTCGCCGACACGAGCAGCGTGAAGTTCACCCCGACGGGGTCGGCATCGGGCCGCTCCGACCTGGTGATCTGCCGCGTCGACAACCCCTACATCGACGGCAACGCCCAGGCTCCCGCGGATCCCCGCAACGGACCCTACGTGAAGTTCGACATCATCCCCGACGTGCCCGCCGGCACCCGGTCGCTGCAGGAGCTCAACCAGTACAAGGGCCTGTCCGCGATCGAGCTCGCCCGCGTCGACCTGCCGAAGTCCACCGGCACCGTCACGAACGCGATGATCACCGACCTCCGGTCGCTGGCGAACCCGCGGTCGGAGCCGCAGACGCTCTTCGGATCCGCCGAGCCCGGGGCCCGCCTCACCTCGTCGACGTTCACCGCGTGGCCCACCACGAACACGTACGAGGTGGACGTGCCGCCGTGGGCGACGCACATCATCGCCCGGCTCGAGTTCATGGGTGGCCAGAGCGCGGCGAAGGCCGCCGGGTCGCTGCGACTCATCCTCGGCAGCTCGACCGCGTTCGGGCAGTACGACTACAACTACGCCGCCCAGAACGGGCAGGCGCGGCAGATGGTCGTCGTCGCTGGTGAGCTCAAGCTGCCGGCCGCGGTGAAGGGCACGAAGCAGCCGCTCCGGATCTCCGGTCTCCGCTCGGACGGCGACGGCTACCTGTTCACCGTCGACTCGACGTACTACCTCGCGGACGTGCAGTTCGTGGAACGGCTGGCCTGATGGAGCGGTTCATCATCCAGCGCGCCGTCACCGGTGAAGTGCTCTCGTACGACTTCCGCGGCATGACCGCCGGCGCGCCCACTCGGGAGCTCTCCGCGGTCGGGACGATGCCGATCACGGTCCCCGCCGCGCAGGCGAACAGCAACGCGTCCGACGGTGAGCCCCTCTTCGACGAGTGGGGCACCATCGTCACCGTCGCCGACGACGACCAGATCCGGTTCCGCGGCATCGTCACCGACGTCTCGTACGCCGGCCCCGAGTGGAAGCTGACTCTGTCTGCTCTCCCGACGGTCCTCTACGGCTGCCCCTACGGCGACGAGCCCTACTACGGGGCCGAGGTCGACCCGGCGTCCATCGTCCGGAAGCTCGTCGCGCACGTGCAGTCGTTCCCGGACTCCGACATCGGCCTCACCGTCGTCGGGACCACCCCGGTCCGCGTCGGCTCGTTCTCCACGCAGCGGCGCATCGAAGCCGTCGCGTACTACGACGAGAAGGTCCGCGACTACAAGGCCGAGAACAAGACCCTGCAGGCGCTCCGCAAGATCGTCGCGACCACCCGGAAGACGGCCGCCACGCAGCGCACCAGCCGCGCGAACGCGTCGAAGGACCTCACCGCCGCGAAGAAGGCACTCACCGCTGCGAAGCGGGCACTCACTGCTGCGAAGAGCGCGCTCACGGCGGCGCAGAAGACGAAGGATCCGGCGAAGATCGCCGCGGCCCAGACCGCCGTCCGAAACGCCCAGACCGGCGTGACGGATGCCACCGGGGTCGTCAACGACCGCCAGGCGGCCCTGAACGGCCGCGACGGCAACCTCGACACCACGAACGCTCGCATCAAGGCGCAGCAGGCCGACGTCGACGCGCAGGCCGCGATCGTCGCGACGATGAAGGAGCGGAAGGACAAGGCGTCGGAGCTGAAGAGCGCCGCGCAGCAGCAGGAGTCCGAGGATGGTGGTGCGTACGCGCTCGAGGCGTGGGAGGCACCGGACTGCGGGCGACTCATCGACGATCTCGCGAAGGACGCTCCGTTCGACTGGGTCGAGGAGCACTACTGGTCCGGCGACGTCCCGGCGACCCGCATCCGGATCGCGTACCCGCGCACCGGCCGCCGCCTCGAGGGTGACGGAGCGCCCACGTTTCAGCAGGGCGTGAACATCGCCGTGCGGCTGCAGCCCGCCTCGTCCGGGGGTGACTTCGCGAACACCGTGTTCGGCATCGGCGCGGGCGAGGGGGCCGGGTCCATCCGCCGGCTGATCTCGAAGCGGGACGGCCGGCTCCGCCGCGTCGCGACGCTGCAGTCGAAGGACATCAAGTCGAAGCAGGACATGGTCACCCGGCTGCAGGCGGAACTCGTCGCACGTCAGGAGACCCTCGCTGTCGACTCGATCGTCGTGACCGAGCACGTGAACAGCCCCCGCGGCTCGTACGCGCTCGGCGACGACATCTTCGTCCAGGGGAAGGTCCCGCACTACGGGGACTTCGGCCTGTGGCACCGCATCGTCGGCATCACCGAGAACACGAACGGCACGACCGAGATCAGCCTGCAGCTGACGGACTCGTTCACCTACGGATCAGGAGTCGAGTGATGGACGCATCCGAGAAGGTCGCGCGTCGCCTGTACGCCATCCAGGTGCAGCTCGAGCGACTCGGCCGATCGTCTCAGCTCGGGAACACCACGATCGGCGGTGACGCGGCCGTGGGCGTCACTGACGTCGTCGGCGAAGCGGTGGTCACGAACGACGCCATGCCGGACGTGCAGGGCGACGCCGCCGACGGCAACGAGGGCGTCTCGGACCTGCAGGCGAACATCTCCGCCGCGGACGACGACCTGGTCGCTCGCTTCGAGGACGCCGCCGCAGACCGGGAGGACGCCGCGGCCGAGATCCTGGACTCGCTGCAGGACATCGCCGCAGCGTTCGGGGAGGACATCACCGGGCTGTCCGACCGGGTCGACAACGTCATCGTCGGGGCGGGCATCACGCTGCTGCTCTACTCCGACGAGGAGCCGGAGGGCACCGCCCCGACGGGCTCGACGTGGTTCATGGTCAACCCCGCCGAGGACATCGTCGGTCAGTGGCAGCAGACCGGCACCTACGAAGCACCGGTGTGGACGCCGCGCCGGATCGCGTCGGAGGTTTTCGCGAACGTCGACGTCGGCAAGCTCACGGCAGGCCAGGCTGCGATCCTCGACCTCGTCGCCATGAAGATCGCGGCGTCGACGGCGAACCTGCAGACCGTCAACGTCGGGAACCTCTTCGTCACCGAGGGCGCGACGATGCCGCAGGCGGTCATCGACTACCTCTTCGCGAAGGTCGTGCAGGCGAAGCAGATCGTCGCCGAAGTGGTGCAGACCTCCCAGTCCGGCACCCGCGTCGAGATCCGCAACGACAGCAGCGACCGCGGCCACGTCTACTTCTACGACTCGAACGACGCACTCGCCGGCGACATCCAGGGCGTACCCGCGCCCGACGACCCGCCGGAAGGCGCATCCGCCCGGCAGAACGGGCTGTCGTTCGCCGGCGACTCGCTGTTCATCGGCGACGTCACGATCGCCAACCCGGGCGACGGACCAGCGTCCGTGCAGATGCAGGCTCCGGGTGCGCTCTTCGACACGGTCTACGTGAACGAGATCCGTGACCCCAAGACCGGCCGCGTCGTCGTCGGTCAGGCGACCGGAGTGACCCAGAACGTCCTCAAGGCGATGTCGGGCAACCCGGTCCTCGGACAGCTCGGCTACGCGACCTGCACGTGGCAGATCGTCGGGGCAACCTGCGAGGTGAAGTACTCGATCTACTTCCGCGGCACCCCAGCCCCGGGGTCTGGCCGCTGGTATCTCGAGCTCCCCATCCCCGCAGTGATGCCGGCTGGCGTGAACTACACGCCGATCCTCACCGGCCGGTACGACCGCAACGGGTCGAACGCCAGCGGTTTCGCCGTCTACGGCGACACCGACGGCAGCAACCTCGACCGCATCGCGTACCTCAGCACCGACACCGGTACACGCCTCACTGGCTCGCTGCCCAACCTCGCCATCGACACCGACCGGCTCCTGCTGCTCGGCCACTACCAGATCGCCTGACCCGAAGGAGAACCAGCATGTCGGTCATCGTCGGAACATCCGAGCTACCCGGACGCACCCACGGCAAGCCGCAGGCAATGTCGAACGTGCAGGCCGGGTACAACCTCATCGCCGCCCTCGCCGAGCTGAAGCGCGACTACGGCATCGTCGTCACCGTAAACGAGGCCGACCGGTCCCGCCCCGACCAGTACGGGCTCCGAGTCGACTACCTCAACGGCAACGGCGTCCTCGCCGCGTACTGCGAGCTCGGCCCGCACCCGGACGAGTTCACGCGCGGCACCTGGACGTCGACCCACGACCCGAGGAACCACGGCAACGCCGCGGACCTCGGCGGCCCGGGTGGCGCAGTCATCAGCGACCGCGCCCGGAACCTCCTCGACGGCAACCACCCCGACGGTGTCATCGGCCGCAAATACGGCCTCTACAACACCGGCTGGTTCTTCTCGAGCCGCGAGATCTGGCACTTCAACATCTACCCCGAGCGGGCCGCCGTGCTCGCCCCCGCACCGTCCACCAACCAGTCCGGCACTAAGCCGGCCCCGAGAGAGGCACGAGACATGAAGGTCATGAAGGCATCCAGCTACTGGTTCGCCATGATCGGCGCACGCACCTGGAAGATCGCGAACATCCGCGTCGCCGGCAAGACGTTCCCCGGCTCCCAGGTCCGCGACCTGCTCCTCCGCGTCGAGAAGTCCACCCCCGAGAAGCCCGCCACGTTCAACGACCTCGAGTTCGAGATCATCCGCGCCGCCCTCAAGCGATTCAAGTAGGAGAACCCACCATGCTCGCAACCATCCAGAAGTACGCCAAGGCCCTCGTCGCGCTCCTCGGCGCACTCCTCACCGCCGGCACCACCCTCATCCCCGCCGAATGGGCCCCGTACCTGTCCCTCGTCCTCGCGATCGCCACCGCGCTCGCCACGATGCAGGTGCCGAACACGGACCCCACCAAGCCGGGCGAGGGTGACGTGCTCGTCCCCGGTGACGGCCTCGGCGACGACGGCCAGCCCAAGCACGCCGCATCCTGACCCGGAGGTGACCGGATGCACCCCATCCGTCTGATCAAGCGGCTCGCTGCCGTGTCCATCTGGGGCCCGAACGGGGTCGACCCAAGCGACGACCGTGTGCGGTGGTTGCTTCGGGTCGGCCTCCCCGCGTTCGACGTCTTCGCGATCGCGTTCGGTATCTTCGGGTACCTGGGCGGCATCCCGGCGCTGCGCGACTCGTTCGGTGAGGGGTACGCCCAGTCCTTCGGCCTCATGCTGTCGGCGACGGCGCTCGTCTGCCTCTGCGGCATCGCGTTCCCCGCGCTCCTGTGGCGGATCGAGTTCTGGGGCAAGTGCTTCCTGCTCGGGCTGCTGCTGCTGTACTCGGCGTCCGTGTTCCTCGCCGGGGCGGTCGGTGGCGACATCGGCCGCTCCGGCGTCGGCTGGGCCATCCTCGCGATGGCCGTCGTCCCGTCGTGGCGTGTCAGCGACATCGCACGCGACCGGGAGGTGCACCAGTGGAAGTGATCGCCGCCGCGGCCACGGCAGCGTCTTCGCCGATCGAGCCGTTCCTGCCGTACATCGCCCCGGTCGTCGTCGCGCTGATCGCCGGCTGCATCGCCATCTGGACTTCCCGCCGGTCGACCCGGGTCGAGGAAGCGAAGACCCGCGCGCAGTCGCAGACGTCGCAGTTCGACCAGGCGATCGAGCTCGACAAGTACACCCAGGCTCGCATCGACGCAGCTGTCGCGAAGGCGATCGAGCCGTGGGTGAAGCGGGTCGAACGCCTCGAGCGCGGCTACGCGCAGCTCGCCACCACGCTCCGGAGCGTCCGTCAGGCGTTCCGCGAGTACATCCGCGCGGTCCGGGCCCAGTGGGGCCGTGCGGTCGAGCCGCCGGCGGTCGACGCGCACATCCGCGAGCTGCTCGCGGAAGACGACCTCGACGGAACGTTCGACGAGCGCGGCATCGCCCAGATGCGCGCCGACTACCACCAGCCGGACGCTGACCCGGCCCACGACTGAAAGGGCTCATCATGGGCACGAACCTCGTCCCGTCTGTCGACTCGGACACCAAGCAGCTGCGCGACGACGTCCGCGCTCGCCTGACCGCGAACTTCCTGGACCCCCTCACCCCCGAGGGTGCAGCGATCGCGCGCCTGATCGCGGCCTCGGCAGGTTCAGCGGTTGCGGCCTCATCTGCCGCACCCACTCCGGCGGTCGCGTATTCCATCGCGGCGTGGGGCGACTCGATCACTGAATCGGGGACAGGGACGGACTCGTACGTCGACCTGCTCGGCCAGGCGACCGGCCTGCCCGCCTACAACGGCGGCAAGTGGGGCCAGTCTTCCCCGCAGATTGCAGCGCGTCAGGGAGGCGCTTTCGCAGCGCTCACGTTCCCCAGCAACCTGCTCCCCGCGTCCGGTTCGGTGGTCGTCACGGCCGACGTGAATCCGCTCGGCGGCTCCTACAGCGGATCCCGGACGGGAAGCGCACACGGGGTCGCGGGGACGCTCTCCTGGGATCAGCCGACGAACACCCTCACCTGGACCCGAACCACCGCGGGGTCGTCGGTCCAGCTCTCCGGTTCCGCGAAGTTCGTCCCCACGGACGCGGTACGAACGGCCAACCGCGAGGCGATTCAGATTCTCTGGATCGGCCGCAACGGCGCTCAGGACGTGGCCGGCAACATCGCTGCGCTTCGCCGGATGGCCGCGTACGCGAACGCTCGGTTCCTGGTGCTGAGTGTGCTGCCCTGGGCAGGGCAGGTGTCGCCGGACGCCACCAACTACGCCTACCTCGAGGCCTTCCCCGAGCAGTACCGTGACATCGGCGGGTGGCTGCGAACGCCCGAAGCGGCTACCGCTGCCGGGGTTGTCTTCACCGCTGACGACCAGGCGGACATCGCCGCAGGCCTGACCCCACGGTCGCTCCGCGCCGACGACGTCCACCCGAACGCCGCCGGCCGCAAGGCGATCGCCGCGTACCTCCTCGCCGAGCTCCGCAAGCTCGGATGGGTGTCGACCACGCCGTACCTCCCGCCGACGCTCGCGGCTGCAGCCACGAACCGATGGGACCTCAGCGGCCGGGCCGCCGGTCAGGCGCTCGCGACCGTGGCCCCGATCGCAGGGTCGATACCGCTGACGCAGTCGACTTCTGCCTCTCAACCCGTCGCGGTTGCGGACCCGCTGTTCAAGCGGAACCCCGCCCTGGTCGGCGCGACAAGCATCGGGGGGTACCTCAGTGCCACGCCGACGGTTGCCTCCGTGACCATCGTCGGACGACTGACCGACGCGACCGACGCGAACGGGAAGCTGTTCGCCAACCTGCTCGGCGTCCTGCTCCGAGTCAACGGAACGAAGTACGGCACGTACGCCACGTCCGGCGGCGCAGCGATCAACGGGACCGCGGTGGCCGATGCTCTGCCGCACGTGTTCACCGTTGTCCTGAACGGGACGTCATCGACCCTGTGGGTCGACGGGGTGAAGTACGGCACCGGGACAGCTGCGCCGTCCAGTGCCCAGCTCAACCTGGGCGGTGGCGCAGGCTTCGAGGTTCTCGAGCTCATCTACAACGACTCCGCCCTGTCCGACGCGACCATCACCTCGAACGCCGCAACGCTCCGCTCGGCGTACGTGAAGTAGGAGCACCGGAAGTGCCCCCACCCCGCCAGTTTCGGCGAGGTGGGGGCGCTCTTCCTGTTACGGCCGCAGCGCCGCGGCGACACCGGCGGCGAACTGCTCGTGCCCCTCTGCAGTGAGGTGCAGCCCTTGTTCGTTGAAGCTCAAGTCCCAGCCGTAGGTAGAGACGTACAGCGCGTCGTGGTCCTCGGCTACCGCGCGGAGTGCCCGGTCGACCTCGGCCTCCCCATCGGCCCTCTGGGGCGCGTGCGGGGGGCCGACGAGGACGATCTGCGTGGCGGGGTCGATCTGGTCGATCAGCGAGTCGGCGGCATTCGAGATGTCGTCCACATCGGCTCCGACGTCATTGAGGCCACCTTGGATGATCACGCGGTCCGGGTCGTCCTGCAGTGTCTGCTCGACGCGCGTTGCGAACTGGTCGTCGCCGCAGTAGCCGCCGGCCGTGTAGCCCGTGTAGCCGACGCTGTTGACGGCGACCTGGTCGCCTGTGTCCTGGGCGAACGCGAAGACCCAGCCATCGCGTCGGTCGCCGAGGTCGTCGCCGGCCGAGTAGGAATCCCCCAGGATCGCGGTCGTTCGCTCGCCGCCGGGGATCACCAGGTGAGATCCCTCGCCCTGCTTCCATGCCTCCACCCGCTCGCACCCTGCTTCTGCTGCTCGGTGCGCGGCGTAGGCCCGGTGGCCGATGAGCCCTCCGACGCCGACGATGACGACGAGCACGGCCGCTGATGCGATCGCGACTCCTCGCCGGCCGACTCCCTTCCCCCAGATCATTGCGTTCGCTCTTCCTTCGGTTCTGTCGGTGGAGTCAAGACGCGGTGGCCTCGACCGGCTCCATGCCACTCGCCGGCATGACGGTGACGCGCCAGGCTGAGTCGATCGGCTGCTTGAAAGCGACGACCCCGGTGCCCTTCGCGCCCGGCTGCAGCTCGAGTAGGGCGTGCTCGTTGTAGGCGTCGATCAGGGCGTTGTACTTCTCGACGTCGTCACCGGCTGCGTCCTCCCACTCGGAGAACGCATCCTCGAGCGGGACGCTGTCGACCTGCTCGCCGTCCTTCGTGATGACGGTGAGGCCGTACATGTTGAGCGTCTCGGTGCCGTTGGTGTTGTCCAGGGTGACCGGGACGAGGGTGACGGGGCCGCCGTCCACGCTGGCGCGCGCTGCCTCGATCGGAGCGATCGCGGCGTCCGTGGTGTCGCCGTCGAGGGTGAAGGTACCGGTCGCCCCCTGATAGTCGAACGTCCACGTCTTGTCGACGTTCTCGGTCGGGGTGGCCTTCGTCTCGCTCGGGGCGGTCTCGACCTCGGCGGACGCACCGCCCGCGGTCTCGGATCCGGACGAGCTGCAGCCCGCGAGTCCGAGGGCGATCGCGAGGCCTGCGGCGGCGATGATGTGCTTCTTCACAGTCCGAGCATAGGTCGCCTTCCGGTCGGGCTGTCTACCCCCGTTCGCGGAACGGCTCAGAACAGCCGGAACGAGAAGCCATTGCCGAGGCGGATGGTGACGTGCCCCTTGGATGAGACGGAGATGGGGCCCTTGCGTGCGGACGCGGAGACGCCGCGGCCTGTGACGTTGAGGCGGACCCCACGGCCGAGCTTCTTGCTGCGGCGGAACAGGAGGCCCATCAGCGCTTCGCCTCGGGCTGGTACTCGAAGTGCCAAGGCTCGTGGAGAGCGCCGTCCCAGGAAGGCTCCGGTGCTGCCGTGTCGTGCAGCGACCGGCCCCGCTCCGGTCGCGCGCCCCACTTGATCCAGCGCGCGTAGAGCTCGCTCTGCCGCGGCAGCTCGTCGCTCATCGCTTGCTCCCTCGCTCGAGCACGCCGAGGAGCTCGTCGCACAGCCACGTCGCCGTCGACAGTCCCTTGCGGACGGTCACGAGGATCCGTGTTGCCTGGTCGGCGCGGGTTGGGCGGATCAGGTCAGTCGTTTCGCTCATCGTCTTCCTCCACGTAGTCACGGAGCTTCTGCCGCACGACCGCGGTCAGGGTGGTGCCGACGGCCCGCGCTTTGGCGAGCGCGGGTTCGTACTCCTCGTCGGGGATCCGGAAGGGTCTGACGGGGGTGTGGTTCTCCTTCGGGGTCATGGGGTGAACGTACCACCGTGTATATACACACGCAAGGGGGATCACCGATCCGAACGCCGCGGCTTCGGCGCTCGCCGCGTGACCCGCTCGCGAGGCAGCCACACCCGGTGCGCGAACCCCATGTGGACGAGCTGGACGTACACGCGGTCATCGGTCGCGGCGTCCACGAAGCCAGGAAGCCGCTGCCGGCCCGTGCGCGAGAACACGACGTCGACCCACACCGGCGCATGATCGACCGACTCGGACCACTCCACGCCCTCGATGCCCTGCGGCTGATCCTCCGGCGGGTCCGGATGCTCGGGCGGGGACCACTGGTACTGCGGCATGGGGAGGAGCGTACGGACGATGGGCGACTTCCGGAATCGCAGGAAGCGGCCCGTTCTGAAAATCTGTGGATAACTCTTGCAGTGCCGATGAAGCAGCGAGCTTCACTTCCCGGGAATGAAGCCAAACGCTTCACCTTGGGGCGGGGACTGGCCCCCGATCTGGTGCCGTGGGACTATCGGCTTCACCTTCGGCTACACGCCGGGGGCGGTTCTGGGGCCGGCAGCGGGACTTGAACCCGCAACCCCCGTATTACAAGTACGGTGCGCTACCAATTGCGCCATGCCGGCTGACGCCGCTCATCCTACCGGTGAGGGCGTCCGGGGCTCACTCGCCCGACTTCTCGGAGAAGTTCAGCGAGATCGAGTTCATGCAGTACCGGTCACCGGTGGGGGTGCCGAACCCGTCGGGGAACACGTGGCCCAGGTGCGAACCGCAGCTCGCGCACCGGACCTCGGTCCGGGCCATGCCGAGCGAGTTGTCCTCGATGAGCTGCACGGCGTCGGGGTTCACCGACTCGTAGAACGACGGCCAGCCGCAGCCGGAGTCGAACTTCGTGCCGCTCTTGAACAGCTCCGCGTTGCAGGCCGCACAGGTGTAGACGCCGGCGCGCTCCTCGTCGAGGAGTTCACCGGTCCACGGTCGTTCGGTCCCCGCCTGGCGGAGGACGGCGTACTGGTCCGGGGAGAGCTCCTCGCGCCACTGGGCGTCGGACTTGTCGACGTTGTATGCCATTGGTTCCTCCTGCTTCCGGTCGGGCTCTTCCGGGCACTCCCGACCACTTCAGTAAACTCGCCACGATGTCCGAGCATTCCGTGCACCACGCCCGCTGGACCCGTCTGACGACGGACGCACTGTACGGCATCGTCGTGCTGCGCAACCGCGTGTTCGCGCTCGAGCAGCGGGTCACCGCCGAGGACTTCGACGGCCGTGACCGCGAGCCCGACACCGAGCACTGGTGGTTCGGCACGGACACCGCTGCGGTTGGGTACCTGCGGCTCATCCGCCCGGCGGTGGACGAGGTCCACCCGGACGGCGCCGAGTCGCCGGCGTGGGTCATCGGGCGGGTCGCGACCGACCCGGGGCACCGCGGGCAGGGGATCGCCGGCCGGCTCGTCGCCGCCGTCCTCGACGAACACGGACACGACCCGTTCGTCCTGCACGCCCAGGAGTACGTCGCGGCCCTGTACGAGCGGTACGGCTTCGTGCGGTTCGGGGAGCCGTACGTGGAGGCCGGCATCCGCCACGTCGGCATGCACCGGCCCGGGCGCTGATGGACACCCGGGCCCGGTACGCCGCCTACGCCGACCGCATCGAGGCGGTCTCACCGTCGTACGCCGCCTGGGCACGGTCGCTCGACGACGCCCTCGTCGCGCTCCTCGCCGAGGTCCCCGAGCAGCAGCGGCAGCCGGAACTGTTCTTCGCGGTCGCGCGGCGGCTGGGCGCGGACCCGTCGGACCCGGGTGCGCTCGGCGCGCTCGGCCTGGAGGCCCGCCCCGCGCTGGTCACGGCCCTCGCGTCCGCCACGGTGCAGGCCAACGACCCGCGGCGGCTCGCCCCGGTCGTCCCGCTCTTCGCGGCGCTCGCCAAACGCTCCGTACGGCCGCTCGGCCTGGTCGATGCCGGGGCTGCCGCCGGGCTGTGCTCGATCCCGGACCGGGTGACGCTCGACCACCGGACGTCGGAGTCCGGAGTGTCGGCGGAACGCGCCCCGGTGCCGTCGTCGCGCCCCGACTCCTCGGGGCGCGACGACCACGGCGGGGCGCGCACCGAGCTCGTCCGGATGCACACGGCGGTCGACGAACCCGCGGTCCGTCTCGTCGCGGACGTCTCCGGGGTCCTTCCGGCTCCGGCGAGCAGGCCGATCCGGATCGGCGCGCGGATCGCGCTCGACCCGAACCCGATCGACCTCGCCGCACCGGGCGCGTTCGACCGGTTGGTCGAGGCCGTCCCGCCCGAGGCGACGGAGCGGATCGCCCTGATGCGCGAGGCGGCGCGCGCGACGCTCGCCGTGCCTCCAGACCGGCTCGTCGGCACGCTGCCGGGTGACCTCGACCGTGCACTGGACGCCCTGCCGGACGACGTCGAGCCGGTCGTCCTGACCACCGGGACCCTGGTCTACGTGCCGGGCGCGGACCGGCAACGGTTCGTGGACCGGATCCGTGAGCGGGGGGTGCACTGGATCGCCCTCGAGCGCACCGGGATCCTGCGCGATGTGACCGCGACGCTCCCCGATGGCGTCGACGCCGCTGACCCGGACGCGTTCGCGACGGCCTCGATCGACGGGGTCGCGGTCGCCGTCTCCGACCCGTTCGGTACCCGCGTGCGCTGGTTCCGTGCGCCGAACCTGTGACCAGTGTTCGCGACAGTCCAGCCCCGTGCCAGGGTCCGGATCGACTCCACCCCTACGATGTGCGAGACCCGTTACCCGACCGTGATCGGAACCGCCGTGACCAGCCCCACCGACGAACGCAGCACTGAGCAGCTCAGCGAGCTCGCCCAGCGCGTGCTGTCGTTCGAGCAGGACCGGGCACGGCACGACCGCACGAAGGAAGCGGAGATCCGGGTCGAGTTCGAGATGTCGGCGGCGCGCTACTACCAGGTGCTGAACCGCGTGATCGACTCGCCCGCGGCACTCGCGTACGACCCGCAGCTCGTCAGCCGGCTGCAGCGGCTCCGGCACGCGCGCACCAGCGCCCGGGCCACGCGCAGCTTCGTCGCGCCAGGCGTGGCTCCCGAAGGACGTGAAGAGGAACGATGAGCACGAGATTCCCCCGAGACCGGTTCGACGACGTCGCCGACGGCCCGCGGGTCGGTGCGCACCGCGGTGCCCAGCGTCGCGGCCGTGGCTGGATCGCCTTCGCCTGGGCGGCACTCGCCACCGGGGTGCTCGTCGGCATCGGCGTGCTCGTGCTCGCCCTGCTGAACGGCAGCTACTCCTTCAACAGCTCGGACTCTCCGTCGGCGTCCACGTCGGCGTCCGCCACCGCGAAGCCCTCGGCGACGTCGAAGCCGTCCGCGTCCTCGTCGGCCGGATCGGGCTCCGCGGGGTCCGGCGCGGGCAGTGCCGCGGCCGCGACGCCGGCGCAGCAGGGCACCACCACCGTGGTGGTCCTGAACGGCACGACCACCACGGGCCTGGCAAGCCGGGCGAGTGCGGCGCTGACCGGTGCCGGCTGGCAGGTCGCCTCGACCGGTGACGCCGGCACGACGGGCTCGACGTCGACGATCGTCTACTACCAGCAGGCGTCGCAGGCGGCGGTCGCGCAGGGCATCGCGAAGCAGCTCGGGGTCACCGCGGTGCAGCAGTCGGCGGCGTTCCCGAACGCGGACGTGAGTGTCGTCCTCGGCGCGGACTACACCGGTTGATCCCGGCACCACCGCGTTTTTCGCGCATTGTGTGACGGGTGTGTTTCGGGCACGTTGAATTCTGACGGAATCGACGTGAAACAACGTCACACCTCTTGCCTGATCCGGCGCGTTCGGTCAGAGTCCCATGCAGACGACGATCACGTCGTTCCGCACTGCAGTACCAGGGAGCAAGAGATCATGGCCAACGGAACCGTGAAGTGGTTCAACGCTGAAAAGGGCTTCGGCTTCATCACCGTGGATGGAGGGGGCCAGGACGTGTTCGTGCACTACTCGGCCATCGACATGTCGGGTTACAAGGTCCTCGAGGAGGGCCAGGCCGTCGTGTTCGACGTCGGGACCGGGTCGAAGGGCCCGCAGGCAGAGTCCGTCCGCCCCGCCTGAGCACCACCACTTCCAGAACGCGCCGTCCCGTCGGGGGCGGCGCGTTCGTCGTGTGCGGGGGTGAGGACGGGTGCGGGGAGCGCGACCGCGGCGGTGGTGCGGGGTCCGCCGGACGTGGCGTGTCCTGGGAAGTCGTCACGAGCCTCCCGACTGTGTTGCACTCGCACCCGTCGAGTGCCAGAATCGGCGTTGGCACTCGCTCACGCTGAGTGCCAGCACGACCCCCAAGACGACGTCCGGGAGGGACGAAAAACCACATGGCTAAGATCATTGCTTTCGACGAGGAGGCCCGCCGTGGCCTCGAGCGCGGCCTGAACCAGCTGGCCGACGCCGTGAAGGTGACGCTCGGCCCGCGCGGCCGCAACGTCGTCCTCGAGAAGAAGTGGGGCGCCCCCACGATCACGAACGACGGTGTCTCCATCGCCAAGGAGATCGAGCTCGACGACCCGTACGAGAAGATCGGTGCGGAGCTCGTCAAGGAGGTCGCCAAGAAGACCGACGACGTCGCCGGTGACGGTACGACCACCGCGACCGTCCTCGCCCAGGCGCTCGTCCGCGAAGGCCTGCGCAACGTCGCCGCCGGTGCCGACCCCGTGTCGCTCAAGCGCGGCATCGAGAAGGCCGTCGCCGCCGTCTCCGACCAGCTCCTCGCCAACGCGAAGGACATCGAGACCAAGGACCAGATCGCCGCGACCGCGTCGATCTCGGCCGCTGACCCGACGATCGGCGCGCTCATCGCCGAGGCCATCGACAAGGTCGGCAAGGAAGGCGTCGTCACCGTCGAGGAGTCGAACACCTTCGGCACCGAGCTCGAGCTCACCGAGGGCATGCGCTTCGACAAGGGCTACCTGTCGCAGTACTTCGTCACCGACCCCGAGCGTCAGGAAGCCGTCTTCGAGGACGCCTACATCCTGATCGTCAACTCGAAGATCTCGAACATCAAGGACCTCCTGCCGGTCGTCGACAAGGTGATCCAGGCGGGCAAGCAGCTCCTGATCATCGCCGAGGACGTCGACGGCGAGGCCCTGGCCACGCTCGTCGTGAACAAGATCCGCGGCATCTTCAAGTCCGTCGCCGTCAAGGCTCCGGGCTTCGGCGACCGCCGCAAGGCCATGCTGCAGGACATCGCGATCCTCACCGGTGGCCAGGTCATCTCGGAAGAGGTCGGCCTCAAGCTCGAGAACGCGACGCTCGACCTGCTCGGTCGTGCCCGCAAGGTCGTCATCACCAAGGACGAGACCACGATCGTCGAGGGTGCCGGCGACGCCGAGCAGATCGCCGGCCGTGTCCGCCAGATCCGTGCCGAGATCGAGGCGACCGACTCCGACTACGACCGCGAGAAGCTCCAGGAGCGCCTCGCGAAGCTCGCCGGTGGCGTCGCCGTCATCAAGGCGGGTGCCGCGACCGAGGTCGAGCTCAAGGAGCGCAAGCACCGCATCGAGGACGCCGTCCGCAACGCGAAGGCTGCCGTCGAAGAGGGCATCGTCGCCGGTGGTGGCGTCGCCCTCATCCAGGCCGGTGCCGTCGCACTCGAGGCCCTCGAGCTCGAGGGTGACGAGGCGACCGGTGCGAACATCGTCCGCGTGGCCATCGACGCGCCGCTCAAGCAGATCGCGCTGAACGCCGGTCTCGAGCCGGGCGTCGTCGCCGCCAAGGTCCGCGAGCTCGAGTCGGGTTGGGGCCTCAACGCCGCGACCGGCGAGTACGTCGACCTGATCGCCGCCGGCATCATCGACCCCGCCAAGGTCACGCGTTCGGCGCTGCAGAACGCGGCGTCGATCGCCGGTCTGTTCCTGACCACCGAGGTCGTCGTCGCCGAGAAGCCCGAGCGCACCCCCGCTGCTCCGGCTGGCGACCCGACGGGTGGCATGGACTTCTAAGTCCGCCTGACAGAAGGGCCCCGCACGCTGCGCGTGTGGGGCCCTTCTGTGTGTGGGGGTGGGTCTGTTGGTCACGACACCCCGCTCAGGCTCGCGGCGCGGTCACGAACCGTCGGTTTGGCCGGTTCCCGTCGACACTTCGTGACCGTCCGGCGGCGCAGGAGCGGGGAGTCAGGACCGGCTCGTGGATGCGGCTTGCTCGTGTCGCGCCTCACCACTCCCGCACAGGAGGCCCGACTCACCTCGTTCTCCACAGGTTCCGAGCGCAGGTGGTCGGCTCGCGCGCCCTGCAGCGACCATGACGGCATGCCAGCTGCCCGTCGCCTCCCCGCTCCGTTCGACCGATCCACCTTCCGCGTGGCCGATGCCGTGGGTGGTGGCATTCATCCGGAACGACTCCGACGTGCCGACCTGGCAGCCCCGGTCCACGGTGTCCGCGCTCCGATCGACTCGGTGGACTTCATCGACGCCGTCGCCCTGGTCATGCGTCCCGACCAGTTCTTCAGTCACACGACCGCCGCTGCGATCTGGGGTGCGCCACTGCCGCAGTCGGTGCAATCGCTCCGGACCGTGCACGTCTCCACTGTGGGAGACGGGGTCCGGATGCGTCGGCCGGACGTGATCGCGCACCGCATCCGTCGGCCGACCGTCGTCGAACACCGCGAGCGCCGGGTCAGTTCGCCCGCGCAGATGTGGTTCGAGTGCGCCGGTGTCGTGGACCGTGACGGCCTGGTCGCGATCGGGGACCACCTCGTCGGAGTGTCGGGTCTGGCGACTGCGGACGACCTCCGCGCTGCGATCCGTCCCGGCACGCGCTTCGCGCTCGCTGCTCGACGCGCGCTGGACTTCGTCCGGGAGGGCGCGGAGTCGCCGCAGGAGACCTGGCTCCGTCTGGCAGTGGTCGAAGCGGGGTTCCCCGAGCCGGAGCTGAACGTCGACGTGCACGACGGTGCGGGACGGTTCCTCGGCCGCGTCGACATGGCGTGGCCGGAGTTCGGCATCGCGTTGGAGTACGACGGCGATCACCACCGCGAGCGCGACACCTTCCGACACGATCAACGACGGGACAACGGCTTCGTGGTGAACGACTGGCTCGTGATCCATGCAACGGCGTCGGACGCCCACCGGCCCGCAGTGTTGTTCGAGCGGCTCCGGCAGGCGTTCGAGGTCCGTGCGGTCGGAAACCGTCGGCGCTCGGCGTGAGAGCGGCATGTGCCACGCGGACGAGTACTTCGTCGGGCGGTCACGACATGTCGTCGGCTGTGCGCCGGTCGGTCACGAACTGTCGGTCAGCGAGTGCGCAGACGACAGATCGTGACCACTCGGCGGCCGTGAACGGGGTGTTGTGCCCAGCCGGGCCGCCGCGGGACGCACGGCCCTCGCCGGTCAGGCGGTCAGGCGGCGAAGTCGCGGGGGAGCAGGGGGAGCCAGACGCGGAAGGTCGCGCCGCCGCCCTCGGTGTCGAAGACCTCGACCGAGCCGTGGTGCGCCGCGACGATCCCGGACACGATGGCGAGTCCGAGACCCGAGCCACCGGTGTCGCGTGCGCGTGAGGTGTCGGCACGCCAGAAGCGCTGGAAGATCTTCTCGCGCAGCTGCGGCGGGATGCCCTCACCGTGGTCGATCACGTCGAGGTGCGCCATGCCGCGCTCGTCGTCCACGCCGATGCCGATCTCGATCGGGTCGTCGTGCGCCGTGAACCGCATGGCGTTGCCCATCAGGTTCGTGACGATCTGGCGGATCTTGTTCTCCTCTGCCAGGACGATCGGCGGACGCTTCGGCAGCACGACCGTGGGCAGCGGCGTGGTCTCGTCGGTCGGTGTGGCGCCGGCGTCGATGTTCATCGCGCGCGTGCGGCGGGCTCGGAGGCGCGCGATGGTCTGGCGCGAGAACGCGATCGGGCCCGTGGTGTTCGCCGAGGTCGGCGACACGGGCGGTGCCTCGCCGGTGTCCGGAGAGACGACGGACGACGGGGACGACGACGGACGGACGGCCTGCGGCACGCTCTCGCCGGTCAGGGAGTCCTCGACGAGGACCTGGATCTCGCGGTCGGGGTTGGAGGCCATGGTGTCGAGCGCCGAGTCGCGGGCGATGGCGACGAGGTCGACGGGGCCGAGCTCGAGCGGCTTGGACTCGTCGATGCGGGCGAGCTGCAGCAGGTCCTGCACGAGCAGGCCCATGCGCTGCGCTTCCTTCTCGATGCGCTCCATCGCCTGGGCGACGTCTTCTTCCTTGCGGAGGGCACCCATCCGGTACAGCTCGGCGTACCCGCGCAGGGACACCAGCGGGGTGCGGAGCTCGTGGGAGGCGTCCCCGACGAACCGGCGCATCTGGTCGATGGTGCGCTCTCGGTCCTCGAACGCGGAGTCGATCCGCTCGAGCATCACGTTGAGGGAGCGGTTGAGCCGGCCGACCTCGGTGTTCGGGGTGTCGGCTTCGAGGCGCTGGTTGAAGTCACCGGCGGCGAACCGGGCCGCGGTGTCCTCGACGTCGCGCAGCGGGTCGAAGGTCGCGGTGACGAGCAGCCGGGTGAGCATGGCGCCGAGCAGGATGACCGAGGCGCCGAACCCGAGGAAGATCGCGGTGAACTTGCCGATCGTCTCGTCGGTGCCGGCACTGGAGACCGCGATGAGCACGTAGCCGGTCTCGGTGGTGCCGTCGGACTGGTTCTGCAGCGACGCCGGGATGATCTGGGCACGCCACTCGTGGTCGTGCTGGCTGTCGTACAGCGAGATGCGCTGGTTCGACTGCGCGGCCTGCACCAGGGTGGCTTCGCGGACGTCGGGCCGACTCGACGCCTTCGTCTGGCAGATCCGGTCGCCGTCGGCGTCGTACGCGGCGACGTAGGCGCTCTGCGACACCACGACGGACAGCTTGCAGTACTGCTCGCCGTCACTGATGTTCTGGCCCTCGAGCTGCTCGGTCGTCTGCTTGACCGTGTTGTCGAGCTGCTGCATGAGGTAGGTGGACAGCACCGTCATCGTGCCGAGTCCGGCGACGAGCAGTCCGAGCGCGACGAGGAGCACCGTGATCCCGGTGATCTTGGTGCGCAGGGAGATCCCGTCCCACCAGTGGTTCATTCGCGTGTGCATGCTGCCTCAACGATAGACAGCGGCCGCCCGGTGAAACCGGACGGCCGCCGTGAAGTCGAGCCCCGAGGGGCCCTGGCCCCTAGGAAGCCTTGGACGCCTTCAGCATGTAGCCGAAGCCGCGCTTGGTCTGGATGATCGGCTCGGCGGAGTACTGGTCGAGCTTGCGGCGCAGGTACGAGATGTAGCTCTCGACGATGCCCGCGTCGCCGTTGAAGTCGTACTCCCACACGTGGTCGAGGATCTGCGCCTTCGACAGCACGCGGTTCGGGTTGAGCATGAGGTAGCGGAGCAGCTTGAACTCGGTGGGGGAGAGCTCGATCTGCGCGTCACCGATCGTGACCTCGTGCGTGTCCTGGTCCATCGTGAGCTCACCGGCGCGGATGATCGCGTCTTCCTCGTCGTTCATGGTGCGACGGAGGATGGCCTTGATGCGGGCGACGATCTCGTCGAGCGAGAACGGCTTGGTGACGTAGTCGTCACCACCGACGGTGAGGCCGGTGATCTTGTCCTCGGTGTCGTCCTTCGCCGTCAGGAACAGGATCGGCGAGGTGTAGCCCGAGGAACGCAGGCGCTTGGTCACACCGAAGCCGTTCATGTCGGGCAGCATCACGTCGAGGATGATGAGGTCCGGCTCTTCTTCCAGCACGGCGGAGATCGCCTGTGCGCCGTTGCCCACCGCACGCACGGCGAAGCCGGCGAAGCGCAACGAGGTCGTCAGGAGGTCACGGATGTTCGGCTCGTCGTCGACGATCAGGATCTTGGGGCCATCGCTCATGGTCTTATCTTCTGACTGTTCCCTCGGGGTTTCCTGAGAGCGGTTCGTACGTCAGCCCACGGGCGTCTGGACCTGGTCGGCGTCGAGGATCGTGTAGGAGTACCCCTGCTCCGCCAGGAACCGCTGCCGGTTCTGCGCGAAGTCCTGGTCGACGGTGTCGCGGGCCACGAGCGTGTAGAACGACGCGGGCAGGCCGTCCTTGTTCGGTCGGAGGAGTCGGCCGAGCCGCTGCGCCTCTTCCTGCCGGGACCCGAACGAGCCGGACACCTGGATCGCGACGGTCGCGTCGGGCAGGTCGATCGAGAAGTTCGCGACCTTGGACACGACGAGCACATCGACCTCGCCGGACCGGAACGCGTCGTACAGCCGCTCCCGTTCGTCGACCGGGGTCGCTCCGGTGATCTCCGCCGCGTCGAGCGACGCGGCCAGTTCGTCGAGCTGGTCGATGTACTGCCCGATCACCAGGATCTGCTCACCGCGGTGCTTCTCGATGAGTTCCCGCACCACCGGGGTCTTCGCCGGCGACGTCGCGGCGAGCCGGTAGCGCTCGTCGTCGCTCGACGCCGCGTACTCCAGGCGGTCCTGGTGCGGCAGGTCGATGCGGACCTCGTAGCAGGAGGCCGGCGAGATGTAGCCCTGCGCCTCGATCTCCTTCCACGGGGCGTCGTAGCGCTTCGGCCCGATGAGCGAGAAGACGTCGCCCTCGCGGCCGTCCTCGCGCACGAGCGTGGCGGTGAGGCCGAGGCGTCGGCGGGCCTGCAGGTCGGCGGTCAGCTTGAACACCGGAGCGGGGAGCAGGTGCACCTCGTCGTAGACGATGAGGCCCCAGTCCAGGGCATCGAGGAGCGACAGGTGCGTGTACTCGCCCTTCCGACGGGCGGTGAGGATCTGGTACGTCGCGATCGTGACCGGCCGGATCTCCTTGACGCTGCCCGAGTACTCGCCGATGTCCTCCGGCGTCAGGGTCGTGCGCTTCAGGAGCTCGGTGCGCCACTGCCGCGCCGAGACGGTGTTGGTGACCAGGATGAGCGTCGTCGCCTTGACGGTCGCCATCGCACCGGCGCCGACGAGCGTCTTGCCCGCACCGCAGGGCAGCACGACGACGCCGGAGCCCTGGGCGAAGAACGTGTCGACCGCCTGCTCCTGGTACGGCCGCATGTGCCACTCGGCGGTGTCCAGGTCGATCGGGTGCGGCTGGCCCGGGGTGTAGCCCGCCAGGTCCTCGGCCGGCCAGCCGAGCTTCACGAGTTCCTGCTTGATCTGCCCACGCGCCCACGGCTGCAGTTCGACCTCGGTCGAGGACCGCATGTCACCGAGCAGCGGCTTGATCCGCTTCGACCGGATGACCTCGGCGAGCACCGACGGGTCCTCGGCGGTGAGCAGCAGGAGCGGCAGCCGCTCGAGTTCCTCGGCGGGGGAGTTCGCGATCACGGGCGCGTCGGGGCGTTCCTCGCGACGGATCACGAGTCGTCCGTAGCGCGAGACCGTGTCGCGGATGTCGACCGTGACGCTCTGCGGCACAGGGAACTTCGCGAAGCGTTCCAGGGTGTCGATCATCGCCTCGGCGTCGTGGCCCGCGGCGCGCGCGTTCCAGAGTCCGAGTCGGGTGATCCGGTAGGTGTGCACGTGCTCGGGAGCGCGTTCGAGCTCGGCGAAGGCCGCGAGCTCGTGGCGTGCGTCCTCGGCGTCGGGGTGCGCGACCTCGAGGAGCACGGTGCGGTCGCTCTGCACGATCAGCGGTCCGTTCATGACCTGCCAGCCTAGCCGTCAGCGCCTGCGTACTGGTGACCGCACGGCTCAGGCGTCGCTCTCGACCGACACGACGAGCGACAGCGGCAGCGTGCGCTCGACGTCGACGGCGGTGTCCCGCCCGCGGACGCGTCCGGCGGCGACCGACGTCGGCACGATCGAGAACGGTCGCTCCGAGCCGTCCGGCATCCGGACGGTCACGCGGATCGGCGTGCGCCCGCGGACGGCCAGGTCGATCTGCCGGCCGAGCCACTCCTGCTCCGGCTCCGCGTCGCCGCGCCGGGTCGTCAGGCGGAGCCGTTCGACGAGTGCGTGCGCCGACTGCTCCGGCGAGCGTCCGGTGGGGCTGCGCCGGCCGGGAGGCCCGTGGTGCGCCTCGGGACGGGCTGCGGTCGTCAGGACGGCCGGGTAGCGCTGGTCCTCGAGTGCGTTGTGCACGACGTGCGGCGGGTAGCGCGTGGTCAGCGTCGTCAGGTCGGGCCGGTCCCAGGCGAGCTGCCGGAGTTCGGCGTCCACCCCGATCAGGTCGAGCTGGTCGGGGGTGCCTCGGACCTCGGTGCCGACACCGCCGGGTCCCCGGTCGACGACGATGCTGCCGTCGCGTCCGGCGACCTGGTCGATCAGGTAGGCCAGGGGCTGCGGGATGCCGGTGGCCGACAGTCGCCCGAGCAGCGCCAGCAGGTCGTCGCGGGAGTGTCCGGCCCGGAACGCCGTGCGCAGGGTGTCCTCGGAGATGCGGTACCGCGCCGCGAGCCCCGGTGCCTCGAGCACGGCGACCGTGCGCAGGGCGTCGTCGTCCACCGGCGCGAGGGGGCCCGGCGCGATGACGGTGAGGTCGTGCTGCAGGTAGACCCGTTCGACGGTGCCCGGCAGGTCGTCGGCGGCCTGCTCGGCGTCGCCGTCGAACAGCGCCCGGCCCGTGCTCGTGACGAGACCGTCGACGGCCAGGCCGAGCGACGCCGCGGTGCCGGCGACGTCGAGCAGCAGGGCGTCGAGCCAGCGGGATCCGGCCGGGTAGGCCCAGCGTCCGAGCGGTACGAGGTCGCGCAGGTCGCCGTCGGCCCGCGCGAGCACTTCGTGCACGGCCGGCGGGAGGGTGTCCGACCACGCGGCCACCAGCGACACCCAGCGCTCCGGCCAGCTGGCGAGCAACCAGGCGTGCCCGGCGTCGGTGACGATCCAGCGTCCGGTGTCGGGGTCGGCGAACCCGATGCCGTCGAGCAGCGCCAGGCGACCGGCGACGAGTTCGGCGTCGGTGCCGATGCGCTCCGCGAGGGTCCGGGCGAGCGGCATGCCGATCCCGCCCTTGACGAGTTCGCGGACCGCGCCGGCGTCGACCGCCCGCAGCAGCTCCGCGAGCACGGTCATCGTCGCGAACGCCTGTTCCGCGCCCGTGGTGCGCGCACGCTCGAGCGCCGCGGCGTCGAGGACGGGAGCAGCGAGGCGGACCTGCTCCGGGCCTCCAGGCTGTTCGTCGAGTGAGGTGAGGTCGGGGTGGGCGGCCACGCGTGCGGCGACCGCATCGTCGACGGCGCCGTCCTGGTCGGCCAGGCCGAGCTCGACCGCGGGGCCGAGCGCGTCGACGGCACCGCCGTCGCGGAGCGCCAGGATCGTGGCGCGCGGCAGGTGCTCGACGGCGGCGTCCACAGCGTCGTCGCCGCGGAGCGCCTCGGCGAGGTCGAAGAAGTCGGTGATGCGCTGCGGGCCGGTCTCGGCGAGTGCAGCGGTGGGGAGTCGCCTCGCCGCGACGAGGCGCTGGAGCGCGTCGTCCGGCATCGCCCGGAGTCGGGCGGCGAGGTCGGCGGTGGTCGTCATCGTCCGGTGCCAGCGTCCGGGGCGGACGTCAGCGAGCCGTCCGGTTCGCTCGTGCGCGACGTGTCCAGGTGATGGCGAGGAGCGTGAAGACCAGCACCATGCCGATCGGGAAGCCGATGAGCGGGACCGCCATGATCACCGGCCACGGCATCGACGCCTGCGCACTCGAGGCCGTCAGCCACATGACGATGATGGCCGCCATGCAGAGGAAGGCAGCGATGAAGATGCCACCGATCATGAACGCCAGAGCGCGTTCGGTACGATTGAACGTCAGCGGGGGTTCTGCGGAATCCTGCGGGTTCCCGGTTGATCGGGTCGGATTGGCCATCGACCCAGGATATCCGACGCACCACGGCCGTACCACGACCTCGAGGAGTCCACGCATGCCCACCGGCAAGGTCAAGTTCTACGACGACGACAAGGGCTTCGGCTTCATCACCGGAGACGACGGCGACCAGGTGTTCCTGCACGCGTCCTCGCTGCCCGACGGCGTCGTGACCGTCAAGGCCGGCACGCGGCTCGAGTACGGCGTCGTCCAGGGCAAGAAGGGGTCGCAGGCGTTGTCCGTGCGGCTGCTCGAACCCCAGCCGTCGCTGTCGCGGATGACCCGTCGCTCCGCGGACGACATGGCCGTGATCGTCGAGGACCTGGTGAAGGAACTCGACCGGATCAGCGGAGACCTCCGCCACGGCCGCTACCCGAAGAACGGCGATCGCATCGCCGCCATCCTGCGGCACGTCGCAGACCAGTTGGAGGCGTGACCCCATGACCGAGTCCGAGACAGCAGGGGCCGAGACGGCTCCCGACGCAGCGTCGACCGACGCCGTGTCCATCGACGCAGCGTCTATCGACGCAGCGTCCATCGACGCAGCGTCCATCGACTACACCGACCTGGCGCGCGAGGCGTTGCTCGAGGTCACCCCCGAGTCGACCGTCGGCGCACCCGTCGGCACCGTTGACGAAGGGGACGGCGTCGTGTCCGTCCTGTTCGCCAACCGCCTGCCCGGGTACCCCGGGTGGCGCTGGACCGTCAGCGTCGCGAAGATCGGCGACGACGAACCCACCGTGCTCGAGGTCGAGCTGATGCCCGGGGACGGCGCGCTCGTCGCACCCGAGTGGGTTCCGTGGTCCGAGCGGCTGGCCGAGTACCGGGCCGCGCAGGAGCACGAGGCAGAGGACGGCGAGTCGGACGAGGACGACGAGTCGGACGATGACGATGACGACGACGAGTTCGACGACGACGAAGACGAGTCGGACGACGACGAAGACGACGACTACGACGACTCGGACGACGAGGACGACGAGGACGACGACGACGAGTCGGATGACGACGACGATGACGAGTTCGATGCCGACGAGGACGACCTCGACGAGTCGGACGACGACGACATCGAGGGCGTGGACGTCGATGCGCTCGCCGATGTGAGTGACACCGACGCCTCCGACGGCGCCGACGGTGCCGACGGTGCCGACGAGGATGAGGCTCCGCAGTCGCCGCGCCGCCGCCGTGCCCGCCGCGTGCAGCCGGTCGAGCCCGACGCCGACCTCGAGGTGGACCAGCTCGACGCGGGCGAGGCCGACCCGGACTTCCACCGCGCCTGACGCACCCGTACCGACGAACGAACGGGCCCGGCACCACCGATCTGGTGGTGCCGGGCCCGTTCGGCGTTCCGGCGGGTGTCCCCGGCGTCAGCGCAGGGCGTCGACCGTGAAGTCGATCGCACGCACGAGCTTCGCGACGTCGTCCGGGTCGATCGCGGTGAACGTCGCGACGCGCAGCTGGTTGCGGCCGAGCTTCCGGTACGGCTCGGTGTCGACGATGCCGTTGGCGCGCAGGGTCGCAGCCACGGCCTTGGCGTCGATCGAGTCGTCGAGGTCGATCGTGGCGACGACCTGCGACCGAGCAGCGGCGTCGGTGACGAACGGGGTGGCGTACTCGCTCGCCTCGGCCCAGTCGTAGATCGTCGACGACGAGGTCTTCGTGCGGAGGTCCGCCCACGCCAGACCGCCGGACTCGTTCATCCACCGGACCTGCTCGTCGAGGAGCAGCAGCGTGGAGATCGCCGGGGTGTTCAGGGTCTGGTTCAGGCGCGAGTTGTCGACCGCGTTCTTCAGCGACAGGAACTCGGGGATGTACCGGTCCGATGCGGCGATGCGCTCGATCCGCTCGATCGCCGCGGGGGAGAGCAGCGCGAGCCAGAGCCCGCCGTCAGAGGCGAAGTTCTTCTGCGGCGCGAAGTAGTAGACGTCGGTGGCGCTGACGTCGAACAGGGCACCACCTGCGGCACTGGTCGCGTCCACGACGGTCAGGGCACCGGCGTCACCGGTCGCTCGGACGACCGGGGCCATGACGCCCGTCGAGGTCTCGTTGTGCGGGTAGGCGTAGACGTCGACGCCGTCCACCGGCTCGAGTGCGGCGAGGGAGCCGCCCGGCGCTTCGACGACGTGCGGAGCCTGGAGCCACGGGGCTGCGGCGGCCTTGGCGAACTTCGACCCGAACTCGCCGAAGGACAGGTTCTCGGCCCGACGCTCGATGAGGCCGAAGGCGGCGGCGTCCCAGAACGCTGTCGAGCCGCCGTTGCCGAGGACGACCTCGTAGCCCTCGGGGATCTGGAACAGGTCGGCGAGGCCGGAGCGGACGCTGCCGACCAGGTCCTTCACGGGCTTCTGGCGGTGCGAGGTGCCGAGGACCGTGGCGCCGCGCGTCACGAGTGCCTCGAGCTGTGCACCGCGGATCTTCGACGGACCGCAGCCGAAGCGACCGTCGGTGGGGAGGAGTTCGGCCGGGATGACGATGTCTGCCATGCACCGATCCTACCGACGCCGATCCGCATGCCCCCGCCCGTGTACCGGCCGGACGGGGTGGGTCCGGCGCACCCGCTCACCGCGTCCGATGACCCTTTCTCACGTGTGCCCGGGCGCCGGTCGGTGTTCGTCGGTGCGAACAAGTAGTGTGGTCGGCGCTGGGCCCAGACATGAGAGGCGGACCGTGACCGATCTCGTCGACACCACGGAGATGTACCTTCGCACCATCCTCGACTTGGAGGAAGAGGCGATCGTGCCGCTGCGCGCGCGCATCTCCGAGCGCCTCGGCCACTCGGGTCCGACCGTCTCCCAGACCATCGCCCGCATGGAGCGCGACGGCCTGGTCGTCGTCTCCGGTGACCGGCACCTGGAGCTCACCGACGAAGGCCGTTCCCGCGCCACCCACGTGATGCGCAAGCACCGTCTTGCCGAGCGCCTGCTGGCCGACGTCATCGGACTCGACTGGGCGTTCGTGCACGACGAGGCATGCCGGTGGGAACACGTCATGAGCGAGCAGGTCGAGGTCCGTCTGCTCGAGATGCTCGGCAACCCGACCGAGTCGCCGTACGGCAACCCGATCCCCGGGCTGGCCGAGATCGGTGGCCCCGCGGCCGCCGGGTTCCTCGACGGCGTCCAGAACATCGTCGCCGCGACCGAGGGCACCGACGCCGTCGCGACCGGCGTCATCCGGCGCCTCGGCGAGCCCGTGCAGTTCGAGCCGGAACTCCTGCACCAGCTCCGGACAGCGGGTGTCATGCCCGGCCGGGTCGGCAGTGTGCAGCGTGCGGGGGCCTACGTGGCGGTCCGTGTCGAGGGCGAAGACTCGGGCATCGAGCTCCCCATCGAGGTTGCCCAGCACGTCTACATCGAGCGCGACTGACCCCCCCCGGGGTCGTCCCTGAGAGTCTTTACCGATTCGTTACCTCGGGGCGTTTTGTCTCGACACGGTAACGACGCCTCCGTACACTCGTCCGAGTCGCCGTGCTGCCCCTGAGCCGGAGACCCGTGGCAGGACGTCTCGAACCCGTCTCCTGCCTCGATCGGAAACGATGACGAACGGATGGGGTTGCACACCGCCGGACACCCACGGCGGTGTGATGACGAGACGTTGGAGACACACCTCTTGACGCAGACCGGTACCGCCGCGGACGACCAGACGCCCGCGAACCCGACGAACACCGAGAACGCCACCACCGCCCCGCTCACCCGGCGGGCCGTGCGCGAGACCGAGGGCCGAGCCGTCCGCAAGGTCGTGCCGGTGCGCTCCGCTCCGCTGCCCGGCGGTCGTCGTGCCGCGCAGGCCGCCGCCGCCGCGAGCACCGCGAAGGCCAGCTCGGTGTCGCGGAAGCGCAAGTTCCTCGCGCCCGTCGTCCTCACCGTCGCCGCCGGCATGTTCGGGACGGTCGCGGTCGCTCCGGCCTTCGCCGCGACGTCCGCCAGCAACTCGACCGTCGCCGCGGACGCCCAGCGTCAGGTCCGCGCCACGCAGAGCCAGGAGCTGTCGGTGTCCGACGCCGTGGCGCTGGCGGACACGAGCCGTGACGGCTACGGCGCCACCTCCACCGCGACGCTCAACGCCGAGAAGGCGGCCGCGCAGGCAGCCGCCGACCAGGCTGCTGCAGCGAAGCAGGCCGCAGCTCAGGCGAAGGAGACGCAGGCCGCCCGCGCCGCGACCGCGAAGCAGTACGCCTCGTACACCGGGCCGTCCGCGGCGGAGTACGCAGCCAGCTCGTCGGCGGCGAACACCCCGTTCTCGCTGCCGGCCGTGGTCAACACCGCCAAGCAGTACATCGGCACCCCGTACGTCGTCGGCGGCGCTGACCCCTCGGGCTTCGACTGCTCCGGCTTCATCATGTTCGTCTACGCCCAGTACGGCATCAACCTGGCGCACTCGGTGCCGCTGCAGGACCAGGCCGGCACCACGATCCCCGAGTCCGAGGCGCAGCCCGGCGACGTCGTCATCTTCAACAACGAGGCGCACGACGGCTTCTACATGGGCAACGGCATGATCATGGACGCCCCGAAGCCCGGTGGCGCGGTGTCCATCCGCCCGATCTGGACGAGCGACTACCACATCGTCCGCTTCGGCATCTAGCGAACACTGCCCCCGGGGGAGTGTGAACTTCTCCAGAACCGGCCCGCACACCCTCGTGCCGGGCCGGTTTCTGGGTTAACCTGACGCTGCACCGGTCCGCACCGGCGCGAACAGGAGACCCTCATGTCGACGTTCCGCACGACCCGCACCATGGGTCGGCGCGCGCGTGTCGACATATGGTCGAGCACAGCCTGCGTGCACGAGCACGCCCCTGCATGACGAGAGCACTGCCCATCCGGGTGGTGCTCTTCGTGGTTCCAGGGGTGTGAACAGGCCGTGTTCACCCGTTCCGCGTCGTCGGTCCGACGCACCCGCAGCGCCTGGAAGCCGTCCAGGCACGTCGGAAGGGAACCCATGCGCACTCTCGTCCTCAACGCCGGTTACGAGCCCCTCGCGGTGATCTCGTTCCGACGAGCCATCGTGCTGGTCATGAACCAGAAGGCCGCCGTCGTCGCGGCCGACGTCGAACACCCGGTCACCGGGTCGACGTCCAGCTACGAACGTCCGACGGTCATCATCCTCACCCGCTACGTCCGCATCCCGCACTCCCGGCTCGTGCCCGTGTCCCGTCGCGGCGTCCTGCGTCGCGACGGCAACCACTGTGCCTACTGCGGCCGGCACGCCACCACCATCGACCACGTGCACCCGCGGTCGCGCGGTGGGCAGGATTCGTGGGAGAACCTGGTCGCCTGCTGCCTGACCTGCAACAACACCAAGGGCGACCGCACCCCGCAGGAGATGGGGTGGCGCCTCCGGTTCCCGCCGAAGGTGCCGCACGGGTCCTCGTGGGTCGTGCGTGGCATCGAGCGCCCGCAGGCGGAGTGGGACGAGTACCTCGTGGCCGCGTAGCGGCCGTCGGTAGGAGGCACCACGAGACGGACGGGAGGCCCGTGGCGACGCCGCCACGGGCCTCCCGTCCGCCCTGACGGGCGTGCAGGGCACGCGGCTCCGCAGCCGGCGGGACCGCCGCGCCACGCCGGGCGGCACCGAGACCACCTGACCCGGCCGGGCTGTCCGGACAGGTGTCGATCGATTTCACCTGCCGTCCACGCCGTGTGCACCGGGACGGAACCCCGCCCCACCGGTTGCCTGCGACAGTTGCGACGTCCGCACCGGACCGGCGTCCCGCACTGCCCGAAAGGTCTCCATGCCCCGCTCCGCACGCACCGCACTCGACACCGAGACGGACCACCAGCCGCTGACCGAACGGTACGACATCGTCGTGGTCGGCGCGGGCATCGTGGGACTCGGCATGGCGTACGAGGCACTCCGGCAGGGCGCCCGGGTCGCGGTGGTCGACCGTGCGGGCGCGGTCGTCGGGGCGAGCGTCCGGAACTTCGGCCACGCCTGCGTCACCCCGCAGAGCGGCGAGGCAGCCGGGTACGCCCAGGAGGCACGCCGCCGCTGGCTCACACTCGCGCAGCTCGCCGGCTTCACGGCCCGGGAACGCGGTGCCCACGTCGTCGCCCGTCGCCCCGAGGAGATGGCGGTGCTCGAGGAGTACCGCGACTCGGGCGCGGAGGTGCGGCTGGCCGACGCGGCCGAGATCGCCGCGGCCGTGCCGGTCGACCCGGACACCGTCCTGGGCGGCGCGCACCTGGCGCACGATCTGCAGGTCGACCCCCGGGAGGCAGCACCCGCGATCGCGCGCTGGCTCGCCGAGCAGGGGGTCACCTTCCTCTGGCGCACCCCCGTGCTCGAGGTCGCCGCCGGCGCCGTCCGCACCGGTCGCGGCGTCGTCGAGGGGACCAGGGTCGTCGTCTGCACCAACCACGACCTCGACCAGCTCTTCCCGGAGCTCGCCGAGTCGATCGGCCTGGTCCGCTGCCGGCTCCACATGCTGCGTGCGACGATCCCGCTCGCCTTCCCGCTCGCCACACCGCTGCTGACCGGGTGGTCGCTACTGCGCTACTCGGGGTTCGCCGCGATGCCCGGAGCGGGAGCACTGCGGGACCGGCTCGCCGCCGACCTGCCCGAGGGGGTCCGCTGGGACCTCAACCAGATGTACACGTCGCCGCCGGACGGCAGCGTCATCGTCGGCGACACCCACGAGCGCGGGGTCGACGCACCGCCGTTCCAGGACGAAGACGGCTTCCGGCTGCTCGTCACCGAGACCGAGCGCCTGTTCGGTGCGCCGGTCTCCGTGGTCGACCGGTGGCAGGGCGTCTACGCCTCGGCGCCGGGGCGGGAGTTCCTCATCGACCAGCCGCTGCCCGGCGTCGACGTCGTGACGGTCACCACGGGCATCGGCATGACGACCGGCCTCGGCATCGCCCCGGCGGTCCTCGGCTGAGGGGGACCGTCAGTCGCGGAGCCGCCGACCAGGCCGGCCAACGCTGCGACCCCGGCGGCTTCTGGCACCGGCGAGGTCGTCACGCGGTCGTCACACCGCGGCCACAGCCTCGTCGACCTCGGCGAGCACCGACGGCAGCTCGGCGACCGAGTCGAGGACGTGGGTGTGCTCGACCGTCGCGAAGTCCGCGTCCTGGTGCGTCCCGGTCCGCACGCCCGCCACGACGGAGGCGCCGGCGCGGTGCCCGGTGAGCAGGTCGGCAACGGTGTCACCGACGACCGCCACGGCACGGACGTCGTCGGTGCCGGTCCGGAGCACGGCGGTGAGCACCATGTCCGGGTACGGGCGCCCGCGCCCGGCGTCGGCGGGGGAGAGCGCGAGGTCGACCAGCGGCCGCCAGCCGAGCAGGTCGAGCACCGCGTCACGCGTCGCGGGCGAGAACCCGGTGGTCAGCGCGATCTGCCGACCCGCGGCGCGGAGTGCGACGAGCGTCTCGACGGCACCGTCCACCGGCCGCACGCCCCGGTCGAGGGTGCGTGCGTAGGCGCGTTCGAACGCGGTGTTCGCAGCCTCGGCGCGGACGGCGTCCCCGTCGAAGAGCGCCGTGAAGACGGCGATCTTCGACTGGCCCATGGTGTCGACGGCGTACTGCACGGCGTGGTCGTGCTCGGCGCTCCCACGCTCGAGGCCGACGTCGGTGAGCGCGGCGCGGAAGGCGTCGAGGACGACGCCACCGTCGTCGACGGTGGTTCCGGCCATGTCGAGGCAGACGAGCGAGATCATGGGACTCCTGGGTACGTGCCGCCACGCCGGGACCGGCGCGGTCCGACCAGCGTCGACGCACCCCATGGCGAGCAGACGATGCGCGGGTGTCCGCCAGGTGAACGCCGCCGGGAGGCTCGTCACGGCCTGTGCGGACATGCAGCCGGTCCGCCAGGGGGAGCGGCTCCGGTCCGCGCTCGCCGATCTGCGTCGGTGGCGCCGCGTAGCGTCGGCCGCATGGGCGAGACACCGCACATCGACGGCGCGACCATCGACGACCTGCGCGCGCGGCTGCGCGCCACGCGCTGGCCGGACGCACCCGCCGGGGTCGGCTGGTCGCTCGGTGCCGACTACGACGTTCTGCGGCCACTCGTCGAGTACTGGGCCGACGGCTTCGACTTCGACGCGCACCGTGCCGCGCTCGAGGCGCTGCCCTCGCGTCGTGCCGTCGTGGACGGCATCGGCATCCACGTGCTGCACGCCCGGGCCGCACAGCCGGACGCGCTGCCGGTCCTGCTCGCGCACGGCTGGCCGGACTCCGGCTGGCGGTACCGGAAGGTGCTGCCGATGCTCGTCGACGCCGGGTACGACGTCGTCGTGCCGGACATGCCCGGGTACGGCTTCTCGGATGCGCCGCCGCAGGTGCTCGACGCCCGGCAGGTGGCCGGCATGTGGGCGACACTGATGACGGATCTCGGGTACGAGCGGTTCGCGGTCTCCGGTGGCGACATCGGCACACACGTCGCCCGGTACCTGGCACTCGACCACCCCGACCGGGTCGTCGCCGTGCACCGCATCGACGGCGGGCTCGCCTGGCCGGGGCTCGACCCGTCGACGCTGTCCGCCGCCGAACGGGAGTTCGTCGCCGCGACCGACCGCTGGCGCACCGCCGAGGGCGCCTACGCGATGCTGCACCGGACGAAGCCGCAGACCGCAGCGGTCGGGCTGAACGACTCACCCGCTGGGCTGGCCGCCTGGATCGTCGAGAAGCTCCGGGCGTGGAGCGACTGCGACGGCGACCTGTGGTCGGTCTACACGCGCGACGAGGTCCTGGCGCTGCTCACCGAGTACTGGGCCACCGCCACGATCGGCTCGGCGATGCGGATGTACCACGCGAACGCCGCGATCCCTGCGGAGCAGCTGGAGCGACGGGTCGAGGTGCCGTCCGGGTTCTCGATCTTCCCCGGCGACCTGGTGCGGGCGCCGCGCGAGTGGCTCGAGCGGACCACGAACCTCGTGTTCCACCACGAACTCGACCGCGGCGGGCACTTCGCGCCGTTCGAGCAGCCCGACCTGTTCGTCGACGAACTGCACGCGTTCCTGGGGCCCTTCCGCCGCTAGAGTGGACGCGCCAGCCTCTGTAGCTCAATGGAAGAGCAGTTCCGTCCTAAGGAAACGGTTGGGGGTTCGAGTCCCTCCAGGGGCACCAGATCGAAACGGTTCGAGTTCCTGCCGCACGTCGGTGTCGCTCAGTGTCTCGACGTCGCGAGGTTGACGGCGTTCACGAGGTACGAGGTACGAGGTCCGGGTCGCGATCGCGTACTTCACGTCGTCGCTCACCCCGGTCGGGTCCTCCGAGAACGCATCGAGGTCGGACTCCGCGATCCCGGTGAGCGACGCGATGTTCGCCACCGTCAGCCCGGAGACCTGCGTGAGACCCTCGAGCATGCCCCGGACGCGGTCATCGTCGGGCACGCTCCCAGTCGCGGCCAGCATGGCTGCGAAGACGGCGAGCCGCTGCGATTCGTCGGGAGTCAGCCCGGTCCCGAGGGCGGTCAAACCCTGGTGCTCGGTCCCTGGCCCGGCCAGGTACGCGGAGAGCGTGGACTCCGAGATCCCGGTCATCTGCGCGATCGCCTCGAGCGCGACGGAACGGTGCTCGATCAGCGCGCGGAGTTCCGCCCGGACGTCGAGGGCCTCGGCAGTCATCTCGTTCCCTTCATCGGTCGCAGGACTCTCCGCACCATGGTGCATCATCCAGCGGGCTGGGCCGGCGGGTCCTCCGGCACGGGGTGTTCCGCCTGCCAGAGCGCGTCGACCTGGCCGAACTCCCGCGGGTAGCACTGGGTGTCGAACACCTCGAGGCCCTCGGTCGGCGTCGAGTACAGGTACCAGGGGCCCGTGCCGACGGGTCGGCTCGTCCAGGACCCGTTCGCGAACCAGAGGAGGGGCACGTCGTCCATCGGGTGTCCCGCCTGCGTCAGGCAGGCCTCGAGCCGGTTGAACGCGGCGCGGTACTCGTCGAGGGTGATCCGGCCGTCGCGGATCTCGGCTCGCTGCTGGGCAGACGGATCCGCGATCGGCGCGGACTCGCCCCACGAGGCCCAGACGGCGTAGCGGGCGGAGCCGCCGCCCATCACGGAGACGGTCACCGACGCACGTCCGGAACCGGTCGCAGGGGACAGGCTCCAATGCGCACCGGTCGCGCCGGGCGTGCAGCGGGTCGGCCCGTCGACGGTCGTCCCGTCGACGGCCACGGTGAAGGTCGCCGGGTCGAGGCACTTCCACGTGAGCGTCACACGGTCAGCGTCCGCGGGGCGGGCACCGAGCGAGAACGAACCATCGCCCTGCGTGCTCGCGAAGGCCGGAGTCCCGAGGATCGTGGCGTGGTTGACGTCCTCGACCATGTAGCGCGTCGAGGTCGCAAGGGTGCTCTCCAGCGCGGCATCCGGGTCGCTCGACGGGAGGGCAGCCGCGGTGATCCCGCCCGTGACGGCCGATCCCGCCAGGAACGCCGCCGCGATCGTGAGGACCGTGCCGCGGGTCGGTCGGCGACGTCGACGGAGCGGCGCTCCGGTGGCGCTGGTCGCGTCGACCTCTGCGACGAGTGCGTCGCGCATCGCCGCGAGCCGGGGGGAGATCTGGTCGTGGTTCACAGTGTGCCTCCGAGGGGTTCCGCTGTCGCCGAGTACTGCTTGTGGAGCCGCGCCTTCGCACGGTGGAGCCGGGACTTGACGGTGCCGGGCGGGACGCCGAGGACGGTCGCGGCCTCACGCTCGCTCAGCCCCTCGAGCACGCAGAGGGACAGGACGCGCTGGTCTCCGATCGGAAGACCACGGAGTGCGGTCACGGCCTCTGCGTCGGTGAAGGAGTCCGCCGGGTCGGGTGCCGGGTCGTCGACCGGGAACCTGCCGAGGAACGAGCGGTGGCGCCGAGAGGCCCGCGTCAGGTTGTGCGCCGTGTTGGTCGCCGTGACGAGGAGCCACGGCAGCATCGAGTCGTCGACGAAACGGACGTGGTCCCGCTTCCGCCAGGCTTCGAGGAACACCACGGCGACCACGTCGTCGGCGTCGTCCGGCGTCGGGACGAGCGCTCGGACATGACGACGCAGTCGCGCCGCGTGCCGGTCGAAGAGCCGACCGACCGCACGGCCGTCCCCGGCGACGCCCAGGGCCCAGTCGGACCGGTCCCCCGTGATCTGGTTCATGCTCTGTATTGTCCGGTCGCCCCGGATCGGTTCCTGGTTCTGCCCGACCAGTTCTCCACAACCGTCGCCCCGGACGGTAGTCGACCCCGCTGGCCCCGTACGATTGACCCCGTGTCCAAGGTCCTGAGCAGTCTCCCCGTCGGCGAACGAGTCGGCATCGCGTTCTCAGGGGGTCTCGACACCTCCTGCGCCGTTGCCTGGATGCGCGAGAAGGGAGCGATCCCCTGCACGTACACGGCCGACATCGGCCAGTACGACGAGCCGGACATCGACGCCGTCCCGAGCCGCGCCCACGAGTACGGCGCCGAGATCGCCCGACTGGTCGACGCGAAGAGCGCCCTGGTCGAAGAAGGCCTGGTCGCACTGCAGACCGGTGCGTTCCACATCCGCTCCGGCGGCAAGACGTACTTCAACACGACGCCGCTCGGTCGCGCGGTGACGGGCACGATGCTCGTCCGCGCCATGAAGGAAGACGGCGTCGACATCTGGGGCGACGGCTCCACCTACAAGGGCAACGACATCGAGCGGTTCTACCGCTACGGCCTGATGGCCAACCCGCGCCTGCGCGTCTACAAGCCGTGGCTCGACTCCGAGTTCGTCGAGGAGCTCGGCGGCCGCAAGGAGATGAGCGAGTGGCTCGTCGCCCGTGGGTTCCCGTACCGCGACTCCACCGAGAAGGCGTACTCGACCGACGCGAACATCTGGGGCGCGACGCACGAGGCGAAGAGCCTCGAAGAGCTGTCCAGCGGCCTGGACATCGTCGAGCCGATCATGGGTGTCGCCGCCTGGCGTGACGACGTCGAGGTCGCGACCGAGATCGTCAGCGTCCGGTTCGAGGCCGGTCGCCCCGTCGCGATCAACGGCGTCGAGTACACCGACGCGGTCGCCCTGGTCTACGAGGCGAACGCCATCGGTGGCCGCCACGGCCTGGGTGCGTCCGACCAGATCGAGAACCGCATCATCGAGGCGAAGAGCCGCGGCATCTACGAGGCGCCGGGCATGGCGCTGCTGCACATCGCCTACGAGCGCCTGCTCAACGCGATCCACAACGAGGACACGGTCGCCTCGTACCACAACGAAGGTCGCCGTCTCGGTCGCCTGATGTACGAAGGCCGCTGGCTCGACCCGCAGTCCCTGATGCTCCGTGAGTCGCTGCAGCGCTGGGTCGCCTCCGCCGTCACCGGCGAGGTCACGCTGCGTCTGCGTCGCGGCGACGACTACACGATCCTCGACACCACGGGCCCGGCGCTGTCGTACCACCCGGACAAGCTGTCGATGGAGCGCGTCGGCGACGCCGCGTTCGGGCCGGACGACCGCATCGGCCAGCTCACGATGCGCAACCTCGACATCGCGGACTCCCGATCGCGACTCGAGCAGTACGCCGCCGCCGGCCTCATCGGTGGCGCGACGGCCGAGCTCGTCGGCGAGCTCGAAGCGGGCGAGGCCGAGGAGATCCTCGGTGGCGCGATCGTCGCCTCCGACGCCGAGGACGCGATGGGCCGTCGCACCGACCTGGCCTCCGAAGGCGCCGCCTTCGACTCCGGCACCGACTGATCGAGCGGACCCGCGCCCTGGGCGCGACCCCCTGACGACTGGAGGCCCGGTGCCAGCTGGCACCGGGCCTCCCGTCCGTCGTCAGCCGCGAAGCGCATCCGCCTCGACGGCGGTGGGACGCGACCGTATCGTTGCGGTACCGGGTCAGTCATCAGGGACTCGTCGTCACGATGCTCCTCACGATCTGTGGGGTCTGGCACAGCGGGTCGACCCGGACGGATCCGAGATGCGCATCATCTCGACGAAGGGCTGGTCATCATGGCCGCCAACTTGCAGAACATCTGGCACCGCCACGGGCTCCGGTCCCCGGAAGAACTCGCCGCCCTCGTTGCCGAGCGCCTCGAAGGAACCGGCCACCAGCTCGTCGGCGCCGGCGACGCGCGCTACGAGCCGACGTACGCAGACTTCCTCGGCGAGCAGCTCTGACCCGCAGCGGATTGCCGCTCGACCGTCGGTAGAGTCTGCGCATGCGTACAGCCCGAACCACTGCGGCGGCACTGGCGATCGTCGCGGCGGGACTGCTGACGCTCGTCGGCGTCCAGCCCGCGTCTGCCCACTCGGCCCTGACGAGCAGTACCCCGGCGGACGGGGCGGTCGTCACCGAACCGCTGCAGACCGTCGACCTGACCTTCTCCGAGGCGCCGCTCGCCGGCCTCGACGCCGGGCTCCGGATCCAGGTGACGGATGCTGCCGGCACGGACGTCGCCACGGGTGACGTGACCGTCTCCGGCACGACCATGCGCCGCGCGGTCGATCTCGACCGGGGCAACTACACGGTGCTCTGGCGGTACGTGTCGCCGGACGGCCACCCGATCGAGGGCACGCTCGCGTTCGACTACCGGGCTGCAGCTGCTGTTCCGACCCCGAGCGCGACCGGTGCTCCGACCCCGACGGCGAGCACCGCGCCCACACCGAGCGCCACCGCGACGGCCACCGGGGCGTCCGACGGAGCGCCGTCGTCGTCACCGGGCATCGCGCCCGGCGTGTGGGTCGCCCTCGGCGCCGGCACGGTCCTGGTGGCCGGTGCTGTCGTCGTGCTGCTGCTGCGCCGTGGGCGCAGCGCCGAGCGCAGCTCGTAGCGCGGCGCACCTCACTTCGTGAGCAGGAACGGTCGGGTCGCAGGCGCGCACCCGACCGTTCCTGCGCACGAAGCGCACGCGGCGCGACCGCGTGCGCCACGGGAGTGGCCTCGAGTGCGGCGCCGGCGCGGTGCGGAACACGATCGGGACGAACAACACCTCTGCGCGATCGACAGCACCATCGCGTGGCATCGAACTGTCGATCGATCCGGTCCATCCGGGCCGATCGGCGTGATACTGGGGTGGTGCGTGAACTCCAAGCCGCCATCGCAGCGGACCTCAACGTCCAGCCGACCATCGACCCGGAGCAGGAGGTCGCCCGTCGTGTCGGGTTCCTGCGTGACTACCTGCTGACGACCGGGGCGAAGGGGTACCTCCTCGCCATCAGCGGCGGGCAGGACTCCACCCTGGCCGGCCGCCTGACCCAGCTCGCGGTCGAGTCGCTCCGTGCTGAGGGGCACCCGGCCGAGTTCACGACCGTCCGCATGCCCTACCGGGTGCAGGCCGACGAGGACGACGCCCAGCTCGCCCTGCAGTTCATCGCGGCCGACCCGGGCATCACCGTGAACATCGAGCACGGGGTCGACGGGGTCGTCGAGGACACCGCGGCCTCCGGCGTCGAGCTGAGCGACTTCGTGAAGGGCAACGTCAAGGCCCGCATGCGCATGGTCGCCCAGTACGCGGTCGCCGGGCAGCGTGGCCTGCTGGTGGTCGGCACGGACCACGCGGCCGAGGCCGTCACGGGCTTCTTCACCAAGTACGGTGACGGCGGCGTCGACCTCACCCCGCTCACCGGGCTGTCGAAGAGCCAGGGGCGGCAGCTGCTCGAGCACCTCGGCGCACCCGCCCGTCTGTACGAGAAGGCCCCCACCGCGGACCTGCTCGACGAGACGCCCGGGCAGACCGACGAGGCGAACCTGGGGCTGTCCTACGCCGAGATCGACGCCTACCTGCAGGGGCACGACGTGCCGATCGAGGTCGCCGAGGCGATCGAGTCGCGCTACCGCGCGACGGAGCACAAGCGGCAGGTGCCGGCGACGCCCTTCGACGACTGGTGGCGTGCGGGCGCGTAGGCGCTGACGCGACACGGCCGGGAGGCGCGGTGCAGGTGATCCTGCACCGCGCCTCCCGTCTGTCGTCCCCGACACTTCCCTGCGCGCCCCCCGCTGTCCGCCGGCGCTCCTAGGATGGGAGCCAACGGAACAACAGATGCGGAATCCAGGCTGGTACCTGGTCCGCAAGGGGGGAAACATGGACGTCCTGTTCGCGCTCGGAGCCATCCCGCTGGTCATCGTGGGGATCATCGTCCTCGCCGTGATCGCGCTGATCTACGCCAAGGTCGTGTACCGCAACGCCGGCGCCGACGAAGCGCTCATCATCACCGGCAAGCGCTCGCGCAAGGTCAAGAACGACGACGGCACCGAGACCGTCGAGTCCGGTATCAAGGTCGTGCTCGGCGCCGGCGTGCTCGTCCGACCCTTCTTCGAGAAGGTCGCGAAGCTGTCGCTCAGCTCGCGCGCGATCGACATCAACGTCAACGCGCAGGACTCCCGAGGGGTCACCATCGACGTCGAAGCGGTCGCGCTCGTCAAGGTCGGCGAGACCGACGCCTCGATCCGGGCTGCCGCGCAGCGGTTCCTCGGGCAGGAGAAGAAGATCGACGACTTCGCGCGCGAGGTCCTGTCCGGTTCGCTCCGCGCCTCGATCGGTGCGACCGACGTGTCGACCATCATCCGCAAGCGCGACCAGCTCACCGTCGCCGTGCTCGACGTCGCGAAGGACGCCCTGCACAGCCAGGGGCTCGACGTCGACTCGTTCGAGATCAAGGGCATCTCGGACCGCAACGAGTACATCAGTGACCTCGGTCGTGCCGAGCGTGCACGCGTGCGACTCGAGGCCGAGAACGCCGAGGCCCAGGCCGACCGTGAAGCGCGAGAGGCGCGCGCGACCGCCGACCAGGCGATCGCCGAGGCCGAGAACACCCTGGCCATCCGTCGTGCCGCGCTGCAGCTCGACGCCGACCGTGCGTCCGCCGAAGCCGCTGCCGCCGGCCCGCTCGCCCAGGCGCGTGCGTCCCAGGGCGTCGTCGAGCAGGAGCAGATCACCGCGCAGAAGCGTGCCGAACTGCGCCGTGCCGAGCTCGAGTCCGAGGTCTCCGCCGTCGCCGAGGCCCAGGCTCGCAAGACCCGCGTCGAGGCCGAAGCCGCTGCCGGTGCCCAGGTCGAGACCGCACGCGCCCAGGCCGAGGCCCGCCGGATCTCCGCCGAGGCCGTCGCGGCCGAGGCGAAGGCCGAGGCGGATGCCCGCAAGCTCGCCGCCGACGCCTCACGCGCCGAGGGTGAAGCCGCCGCCGACGCGATCCGTGCGAAGGGTCAGGCCGAGGCCGATGCGACCAAGGCGCAGGCCGACGCGCTCGCACAGCACTCCGAGGCCGTCCTGCGGGTCAAGGCGATCGAGACACTGCCGAGCATCGCCCGCGAGCTCGCTGCTCCGATGAGCAACATCGACACGCTCACCGTGGTGTCCTCCGACGGCGCCGGCGCACTGTCGAAGAGCGTCGTCAGCCAGTTCAGCGAGGTCGATGCGCTGCTCGGTGCCACCGCCGGGTTCACCCTGAGCGACATCGTGAAGAGCACCACGACGGGGCAGGCAGCCGCCCGAGCCGTCGTGCGCGAGCAGGCGGCGCCGCAGGCCGAACCGGTCGAGTAACCGAGCGGACCCGTTCGGCGGGCGCGTCGGGGGTCAGCCCTCGCCGCGCCCGTTCTCGTCCTGTTGGTCGCGCTGCTGCCCACCGGCGTCCTCACGCTGCTGCGACCCGGCGTCCTCGCGCTGGTCGGCCAGCCGCTGCTGCCAGACGACACTGCGAGCGGCGCCCTCGAGCACGTCGTCGACGCTGCGTCCGCTCTGTGCGGCGAGGGCGCCGCTGAGCCCAGCGGTCAGGGTCCCACCGGCCGCGGCGAGTCGCTCGACGACCTCTTCCTGCCGCTGCGTCAGGGGCTCGTCGACCAGCTCGTCGATCGTGTCGCGGATGTTCTGCTCGCTCGCGTCCAACGCCGCTTCGTCGCCGGACTGCAGGGCTGCTGCCTCGCCGACGACGACGAGACCGAGGCGCGCGGCGTCGTCTTCGGGGCGCGGGGTGCGGTGCTCGTCAGTCATGCGGTGGACCGTACGCTCCGGCGCGCTGCGCTCCCTGGACAGATGCGTCCCCCGGCGTCCGCGGACGAGCCGTCAGTCGGCCCAGCGGCGGAGCAGCCACTCGGCGGCCGCCACGCCCTCGCGCCGCTGGAAGTCGCGGATCGTGGGCATGTTCGGTGGCGCCGGCGGCAGGGCGTGCTCGAAGAACAGCCCGGCGAGCCCGGCCAGCACGGCGTCGATCGTGTCGGCCGGAACCTCGGCGAACACCGGGTGCGTGGCGAGGTGGTGCTCGACGTCGGCGTCCTCACCACGCACGAGGGTGTCGAGCAGGTAGGTCAGTGGGTCGAGCCAGTGCGCACCCACGCTCGCCCAGGGCCAGTCGACCACCCAGACGAGCCCGCCGCCGTCGACGAGCAGGTTGTCCGCTCGGCAGTCGGCGTGCACGAGGTGCTCGCCGTCGACGAGCGCGGCCGCCTGCGATGCCGCACGGGCGATCGCGGGGCCGGCGTCGAGCACGTGCGGCGGCACGACCTCGGCGACGCGGGCGGCGGTCGCGTCGTCGGTCAGCATCCGGTCCCAGGCCCCGAACTCGTCGCGCAGGTCCTCGGCGATGCGGGGGAGTGCCGCCAGGGCGCCGGTCGCGAGCGGCAGGGTGTCGAGCGCGTCGAGTACGGCCGTCGTGTCCGAACCGTCGAGGTGGCTGCCCGGGTGCTGTCCCGCGACGTCGTCGAGCACGAGCGCGACCCAGTCGTCGCCGTCGACTGTGGTGTGCAGTGCGTCGAGCAGTCGCGGCGCCTGCACGGTGGTCGGCAGCTGCGCCATGACCGTGGCCTCGCGCCGGTGCAGCTCGAAGGCCGCTTCGTTGCGCGAGCGCGACACGGTCTTCACGAAGGCGCGTCGTCCGGCCCCGGTCGTCACGCGGTCGGCGCTGCCGGGGGACCACCCGCTCGCCTGCGACTGGGCGGTCACGACGGGCCCGCCCAGTACCCCTTCCACCTGCTGCCGCAGCGTCGTCGGTACGTCGGTCCAGGTGGTTCGCCCCATGACCCGACGCTACCTGAGAACCCGTACACAAACGTGCACGCTCGGCAACTTTGCGTTGGCGGCAAAGGTGCTCGGGGTGTAAAGTTGCAGAGCCTGCAAGGTTGATCCTGCTTCGGGGTCCCGACCAGGCCGACGACCACCACGCCACACCCCCTGTGAGGAACACCGCATGTCCACTGCCACCGCACCCGTCGAGGTGTCGCGCGGACGACAGGACTCCCCGGCGAGCACGCCGGGCAAGCCGATCATGTCGCACCGCCAGATCCTGCTCGTCATCTACGGCCTGATGGCGGGCATGTTCCTGTCCTCGCTCGACCAGACCATCGTCGGCACCGCGATCCGCACGATCGGCGACGACCTGCACGGCCTCGACCAGCAGGCCTGGGTCACGACCGCCTACCTGATCGCGTCGACCATCACCACGCCCATCTACGGCAAGCTCTCCGACGTCTTCGGTCGTCGCCCGCTCTACATCTTCGGCATCGCGGTCTTCATCCTCGGGTCGCTGCTCTCGACCCTGTCGACGTCGATGACCATGCTGGCCGCCTTCCGCGCGTTCCAGGGCATCGGTGCCGGTGCGCTGATGTCGCTGCCGCTGGCGATCATGGGCGACATCCTCGCGCCCCGTGAGCGTGCGAAGTACCAGGGCTACTTCCTGGCGGTCTTCGGCATCTCGTCCGTCATCGGCCCGCTCATCGGCGGACTGTTCGCCGGTGCGAGCTCGATCGTCGGCATCACCGGCTGGCGCTGGGTGTTCCTGATCAACGTGCCGATCGGCGTCGCGGCGCTGCTCATGGTGATCGCGTTCCTGCACCTGCCGAAGTTCGGCGAGGCCAGGGCGAAGCCGCGCATCGACTGGTGGGGCGCGACCTCGGTCATCGTCACGCTGGCACCGCTGCTCCTCGTCGCGGAGCAGGGTCGCACGTGGGGCTGGGGTTCGGCGAGTGCGCTGGCCTGCTACGGCATCGGCGCGCTCGGCCTCGTCGCCTTCCTGGTGATCGAGACCCGCATGCAGGACGACGCGATCATCCCGCTCAAGCTCTTCCGCTCGGCCACGTTCTCGATGGCGACCGTCCTGGGCTTCCTGGTCGGCTTCGCGATGTTCGGTGCGATGCTCACCATCCCGCTCTACCTGCAGATCGTCACCGGTCTGACGCCGACGGAGTCCGGGTTCGCCACGCTGCCGATGATCGGTGGCCTGATGATCGCCTCGATCGCTTCGGGTCAGATCGTGGCCCGCACCGGCCGATACCGGATCTTCCCGGTCATCGGGACGGCGCTGGTGTCGCTCGGCTACGTCGTCCTGACGTTCATGACGATCGACAAGCCGCTGTGGTTCCTGATGATCGGCATGTTCCTGATCGGTCTCGGGCTCGGCCAGCTCATGCAGAGCATCACCCTGGCGTCGCAGAACGCGGTGCAGCCGCGGGACATGGGTGTCGCGACGTCGTCCGCCACGTTCTTCCGCCAGATCGGTGGCACGCTCGGCACCGCCGTGCTGCTGTCCGTCCTGTTCTCGCTCATGCCGACGAACATCCTGCACGCCACGGCGGACCAGTCGAACCTGAAGCCCGCCCTCAGCGCGGCGCTCGACCCGACGGTCGCGAGCGCCAAGGCGAACCAGGGTGTCATGGACCAGATCTGGAACCCGATCGTCACCCCGCTCCAGCAGCAGGTGCAGTCCGGGCTCGACACCGCCACCGACCAGGTGATCGCGGCCACCGCCGGTGCTCCCGATGCGGTGCGGCAGCAGGCGCTCACCGCAGCCGCCGACAAGGCGCACGCCAGCGTGCAGGACGGCCGACTCGTCGTCGACTGGTCCGACTCGTCGCAGCGCACCTACTGGGTGGACCAGCTCGCCCCGGAGCTGTCGAAGCAGATCGACAAGGGCGCGAACGACTCGAAGGACTCGAACGCCGAGACGAGCGACACGTCCTACCTCAACGGTGCGGACCCGGCCCTGACCCGGCCGTTCATGTCGGGGTTCAACGCCTCGGCCGTGACCGTCTACTGGGTCGGTTTCTCGGTGATCCTGCTCGCGTTCGTCCTGAGCTTCTTCTTCAAGGCGCCGCCGCTCCGCAAGAGCTCGGCCCTGCAGGAGCAGGCGGACGACGCCGGCACCGCCGACGACCTCGAAGCGCAGGCCGTGCGGGCCGCGGACACGATGGGCTCGCCCACCGCCCCGGTCACCGGTTCGATCTCGGTCCAGGGCGGTCGGTCCAAGGACTGAACCCCGCCGGGCCTCCTCGTCACACGACGCGGAGGCCCGGCGTCGCACGGACCCGAGAGCAGGACGGAGCGCAGCACGTGCACCAGACCACCACCACCGAGGACCTCGTCGCGAGCGACTGCGGCCTGCGGGAACGCAAGAAGCAGCAGACCCGGTCCGCCATCCACCGGTCGGCACTCGCCCTGGTCACCGATCGGGGGCTCGCCGGGGTGACGGTGGAGCAGATCTGCGCGGACGCCGGGGTCTCCCCGCGGACGTTCTTCAACTACTTCCCGTCGAAGGCCGAGGCGGCCCTCGGGTTGCCGGCGACGATGGTCCCGGACGCGGCGCGCGCAGTGTTCCTCGGTTCCGCGGGTCCGCTGGTGTCGGACCTCTGCGAGCTCGTCGCGCAGACGGTCACCCTGCCACAGGACCGTCGGCGCATGAAGGAGCTCGTCCGGGCCCGGCCGGAGATGGTCCCGGCGATGATGCAGTGGATGGCGCACGCCCGGCAGACGGTCCTGACGGTCGCTGCCGAGCGGGTCGGCGAGGACACCGCGCGGACCGCGACCACGCTGGTGATGGCCGCCGTGATCGAGTCGGCCCACCGGTCGGCGGACGGTTCGCGCGACGAGCTCGCGGCGCGGCTGCGTGCGGTCGTCGCCGAGATGGGGCGGCTCGCCTCCGCCTGACCGGCGCGACCATCGCGTCGCCCCCGGCGCGGGGGGCGAGAACGGCCTGGAGGCGCGGTGCGGGACCGACCCGCACCGCGCCTCCAGGCCGTTGATGCGTCCAGACCGCCGCATGCGCAGTCATCGGACGGTTGCGGGATGACTTTCGCCGAAACGGCACGAACACGGCTCTTGACGCGCAAGACATCGGATGTTTTGATTGCACCGTTCGGTCGACGGAGACCGGACGGCAGGAGACACAGATGAGCCGCATCACCGGTCTGCACGTGCACGACATCCGGTTCCCGACCTCGCGAGAGCACGACGGGTCCGACGCCATGAACCCCGCTCCCGACTACTCCGCCGCCTACGTCGAGATCACCACCGACGCGCTCGACGGCCTGGTCGGCACCGGCTTCGTCTTCACCATCGGCCGCGGCAACGAGGTGCAGGAGTCGGCGATCGCGGCGCTCCGCGGGCACGTCGTCGGCGCCGATGCCGAGGCGGTCCTGGCCGACATGGGCGGCACCTGGCGCGCGATGGTGCACGACTCGCAGCTGCGGTGGCTCGGCCCGGAGAAGGGCGTCATGCACATGGCGATCGGCGCCGTGGTGAACGCCCTGTGGGACCTGCGGGCGAAACGTGCGGGGCAGCCGCTCTGGGCCCTGCTCGCCGACCTGCGCCCCGAGGAACTCGTCGACCTGGTCGACTTCCGGTACCTGACCGACGCGATCACCCCGGCCGAGGCGCTCGAGCTGTTCCGCGCCGCCGAACCGCTGCGTGCCGAACGCCGTGCCCGTCTGGAGCGCGAGGGCTACCGCGCCTACACGACGACCCCGGGCTGGCTCGGCTACGACGACGAGAAGCTCGCGCGGCTGTGCCGCGAAGCCGTGGACGACGGGTTCACCCAGATCAAGCTCAAGGTCGGCGGCGACGTGGACGAGGACGTCCGACGGATGGGCATCGCCCGCGCCACCGTCGGCGCGGACGTCCGGATCGCGATCGACGCCAACCAGCGCTGGGACGTCGACGAGGCCGTGGCGTGGATCGACCGGCTCCGCCCCTTCGACATCGCGTGGGTCGAGGAGCCCACGAGCCCGGACGACATCCTGGCCCACGCCGAGATCGCCCGGCGCATCGCCCCGATCCCGGTCGCGACGGGGGAGCACATGGCGAACCGCGTGATCGCGAAGCAGCTGATCCAGGCCGGGTCGATGTCGGTGCTGCAGATCGACGCCACCCGGGTCGCCGGGGTGAACGAGAACCTGGCGATCCTGCTCCTCGCCGCGAAGCACGGCGTCCGTGTCTGCCCGCACGCCGGCGGTGTCGGCCTGTGCGAGGCGGTGCAGCACCTGTCGATGTTCGACGCGGTCGCCCTGACCGGCGACCTCGACACCCGGTGCATCGAGTTCGTCGACCACCTGCACGAGCACTTCGTGACCCCGGTCGACGTCCACGACGGCCGCTACTGGCCGCCGACCGCGCCCGGCGCCGGCACCGAGCTGCTCGCCGACACCCTGACCACCCACGCGTTCCCGGACGGCCCGGTCTGGGCCGAGTCCGACGCAGCGCACGTCCCGGACGCCGTCCGGGTCGCCTGACTCCCCCCTCCCCGCACACCCCATCACCACGACGAAGTGGAGACACCGATGCAACGACGACGTACCGCCGGGCTGGCGGCAGCAGCAGCTGCCGTGCTCGTGCTCACCGGCTGTTCCGCTGGCAGCAACGCCAGCGACGGCCAGTCGAAGGACTCCCTCACCTGGGCCATGTGGATCGCCGGGAAGGAGGACAAGGCCGCGTGGCAGAAGGTCGCCGACACCGTCAAGACCGATGACGACGTGGACGTGTCGATCCAGGGCTCCCCGTTCAACGACTACTGGACGAAGCTCCGCACGCAGCTGTCGACCGGCACCGCCCCGTGCATCGTGAGCATCCAGTCGCTCCGCGCCGCGAACTACACGGACGTGCTCGTGCCGATCGACGACATGGCGAAGCAGGCCGACCTCGACCTGAGCGAGTACGACCAGACGGGGCTCGACGGCATGAAGGTCGACGGCAAGCTCTACGGGCTGCCGTACGACACCGGCCCCATGGTCATGTTCTACAACAAGGACATCTTCGACAAGGCGGGCGTCGCCGAGCCGAAGCCGGGCTGGACGGTCGACGAGTTCGAGGACGCCGCGAAGCAACTCAAGGCCGCCGGCACGCCGATCTGGGGCACGAGCGTCGAGGACATCCCCCTCGAGTCGATGATCCTCGGCTACAACGGCGGTCGGGTCATCGGGGCCGACGGCACGCTCGACGCCTCGAACACGAAGTTCGCCGAGGGGCTCGACTGGATCGGCAGCCTGGTCAAGGACGGCTACGCCACGCAGGCGAGCACCGACGGCTCCACCGACGACAACGCGTTCGTGTCCGGTGACGTCGCGATGTACAGCGACGGCCCGTGGTCGATCATCAGCCAGAAGGCCAAGGTGCAGTTCGACCTCGGCATCACGACGATCCCCTCGGGCACGGACGGACCCAGCTCGTTCGCCGCCGGGTCGGGCTTCGGCATCTCGAAGCAGTGCAAGTACCCCGAGCAGGCGTTCAAGGCCATCACGACGATGACGAACGAGTCCACGCTCACCTCGCTCGCCGAGCAGGGTCGCGCCTTCCCGGCACGCACCGCGGCGCAGCAGGCCTGGTACGACAACGCCGGCATCGACGGGGTCGAGGACGCCCTGAAGACGGGGCTCGAGAACGCCACCCCGCTGCCCGGCAACAAGCAGAGCGACCAGCTCAACCAGCTCTTCGCGCAGTACGCCCTGCAGGCGGTGAACGGACAGACCTCCGGCAAGGACACGATGTCGTCCATCGCGAGCCAGCTCGGCTCGCAGTGACGGGCGTCACCCCCTGACGGACGGGGAGGCCCGCCACGGCCCCGCCACGGGCCTCCCGTCCGATCCCCACCCTGTTCAGGACCGCGCGAACGACGAGGAGGTCGTCGCATGACCACCATCCAGGACCCACCCGCCGAGGCGGCGCTGCCCGCCCCCGCGGTCGCGGTCGCGACCGGCGCGGCGCCCCGCCGGAAGACCGGCGGCGCCGACGCCGAGCTCGGCCGCCGCTCGTGGTGGGGCGCGGCGTTCGCCGCACCGCACTCGATCGGCCTCGTCGTGTTCACGGCGTTCCCGATCCTGGCGTCGCTCGTCGTGAGCTTCATGAACTGGCCGATGCTCGGCCAACGCTCGTGGGCCGGCCTGTCGAACTACGCGCAGCTGTTCTCCGACCCGATCTTCCGGACGGTCACGCTCAACACGGTGCTGTTCGTCGTGCTCTACGTGCCGCTCAACCTGGTCGTGTCCCTCGGACTCGCGGCCTGGCTCACCCCGAAGATCCGGCACCGGCACGTCTTCCGCGTGCTGTTCTTCATCCCGACGATCACGCCGATCGTCGCGAACGTCGTCGTCTGGCGGATGCTGTACCAGCCGGGCGGCGCCATCGACGCGACGCTGCAGTCGACCGTCGGCGTGCACGCCCCGAACTTCCTGGCGGACGACCACTGGGCGATGCTCGCCGTCGTCGCGATGAGCGTCTGGCAGGGGTTCGGCTACAACATGCTGATCTTCTCGGCGGCGCTCGACTCGGTGCCGGAGAACCAGATCGAGGCTGCCCAGCTCGACGGGGCGAACGCCTGGCAGATGTTCTGGCGGATCAAGTTCCCGCTCATCTCGCCGTCGATCTTCTTCGCGACGATGATGACCCTGATCACCTCGTTCCAGGTGTTCGTGCAGCCGTTCGTCCTGACGAAGGGCGGTCCCGGCACCGCGACCGAGACCCTGGTGCAGTACATCTACAACACCGGGTTCCAGACCCAGCAGCTCGGGCTCGCATCGGCCGGGGCATGGGTGCTGTTCGTCATCATCCTCGGCATCACGGCCGTCCAGTTCCTCGGACAGAAGCGGTGGGTGCACTATGAGTGAGCTGACCTCGTCCAACCGGACGATCAACCCGCGGGCGCTGCCCCGCACGCACCGGCAGGCCGGCAGGGTGCGGCACGCAGTCGGGTACGTGCTGCTGTGCCTGGTGGCCCTGCTGTTCGTCTCGCCGCTCATCTACATGGTGGCGACGAGCCTGAAGCCGTCGGCCGACGTGTTCACGACCCCGCCGACCCTGTGGGGCTCGTCCATCGAGTGGGGCAACTACGCGCAGGCGTTCACCTACCTGCCGTTCGCCCGGTTCATCCTGAACGGCGTGTTCGTCGCCGCGGCCGGCACGGCGATCAACGTCGCCGTCGCGGTGCTGTCCGGCTACGCGTTCTCACGACTGCGGTGGCGCGGCCGGAACACGGTGTTCGTCCTGTTCCTCGCGACGCTGATGATCCCGCAGGACGTCCTCGTCATCCCGATGTACGTGATGATGCAGGGCTTCGGGTGGGTCGACACGTTCCAGGCGCTCATCATCCCGTGGGCGTTCACGGCCCTCGGCGCGTTCCTGGTGCGGCAGTTCTTCCTCACCGTGCCGCAGGAGCTCGACGACGCCGCCCGGGTGGACGGTGCCGGAGCGATCCGGACGTTCTGCTCGGTGATGCTCCCGCTCGCCCGGCCGACGATGGCGGTCCTCGCCGTGTTCTCGTTCATCGCGTACTGGAACTCGTTCCTCTGGCCGCTCGTCATCGTCAACGACGTCGAGGCCCGTGGCACCATCCCGCTCGGCCTGCAGCAGTTCTTCGGGCAGCAGGGCTCCGAGTGGAACCTCGTGATGGCGGCGTCGGTGATCTCGATGCTGCCCACCGTGATCCTGCTGATCCTGCTCCAGAAGCACCTGGTCAAGGGGATCGTCACCAGCGGTCTCGGCGGCCGGTGACGCCGCCGGACGTCTTCCCTCGTCCTCCACTGAAAGGAACACTGGCCTCATGACCATCACCGCACCTGCCGAGCCGCAGACCGCGACCGATCTCGCGGGGTTCCCCGCGTGGTTCTCCCACGACCGGTTCGGCATGTTCATCCACTGGGGGCTCTACGCCCTGCCGGCACGGCACGAGTGGGTGAAGAACCACGAACGGATCACCGACGCCGACTACCAGAAGTACTTCGACCACTTCGACCCGGACCTGTTCGACGCCGCCGACTGGGCCCGCCGTGCGCGCGCGGCGGGGATGAAGTACGTCGTCCTCACCACGAAGCACCACGAGGGCTTCTGCCTGTGGGACACCGCACTCACCGACTACAAGTCCACGAACACCCCCTTCGGCCGGGACATCGTTCGGGAGTTCGTCGACGCCGTCCGTGCCGAGGGGCTGCGGGTCGGTTTCTACCACTCGCTCATCGACTGGCACCACCCGGACTTCACCGTCGACGGCGTGCACCCCCGGCGCGACGACTCGGCGGAGGAGATCGAGGCGTTCAACGAGGGCCGCGACATGTCCCGCTACCGCGAGTACCTCCACGGTCAGATCGAGGAGCTGCTCACCGACTACGGGCAGATCGACTACCTGTTCTACGACTTCTCGTACCGGGACAACGACCACGAGGACATCTGGGGCGGCAAGGGTCGCGACGAGTGGGGCTCCGAGGAACTCATGGCGCTGACGAAGCGCCTGCAGCCGGGCATCATCGTCAACGACCGGCTCGACATCCCCGGTGACCTGGTCACCCCGGAGCAGTACCAGCCCGACAAGCCGATGGAGGTCGGCGGGGTCCCGGTGCCGTGGGAGGCCTGCCAGACGTTGAACGGCTCGTGGGGTTACGACCGCGACAACCTCAACCTGAAGCCGGTCGACCTGCTCGTCCGCATGCTCGTCGACGGCGTCTCGAACAACGGGAACATGCTGCTCAACATCGGGCCGACCGGTCGCGGTGAGTTCGACGGGGTCTCCCGCCGGACGCTCGAGGGCATCGGGACGTGGATGCACCAGCACGCCCGCTCGGTGTACGGCGCCGGACCCGCGAAGTTCGTCGCCCCGCGGAACACCGTCTACACGCAGAACGGGAACCGCCTGTACCTGCACCTGTTCGCCTGGCCGTTCGAGCACGTGCACCTGCCAGACCTGGCCGGCAAGGTGGCGTACGCGCAGCTGCTCAACGACGCGTCGGAGATCCACTTCCGCGAGATCCCGCCGGGCACCCGAGCGCAGAACACCGGGCTCGGCGGCCAGCCCGCCGGCACCCTCACCCTGACGCTGCCCATCGTGCGACCCGACGTCGCCGTCCCCGTCGTCGAGCTGTTCCTGCGCGACTGATGCAGCGGATCCTGACGCGGACGCGACTGCGGGCCGGGAACGAGGCGGCGTACGACACCGTGCACGCCTCGGTCCCGCCCGCGCTCGCGGCACGACTGCGCGAGGCCGGCGTGCACGACTGGACGATCTGGCGGGACGGGCTCGACCTGGTCCACCTGATCGAGGTCGAGGACCACCGGGCGATGCGCCGGGCGCTCGCCGACGACCCGGTCAACGCCGAGTGGCAGGAGACGATCAACCCGCTGCTCCAGGTGGCCGATGACTACTCGGGCGACGACGACGGCGTCCCGCGGGTCTGGTCGCTGGCGGACCAGGTGGACGGGATGGACCAGGTGGACGGCGTGGACCAGGTGGCCCCGTGACGGACCTCGCCCTCGACCTGGACCGTGGGCCGTTCTGGTTCGGTGGGGCCGGCATCGGCAACCTGCTCCGTCCGGTGTCCGACGACGACGCCCGCGACACGGTCGACGCCGCCTGGGACGCCGGGGTGCGCGGGTTCGACACCGCTCCGCACTACGGCCTCGGATTGTCCGAACGACGGCTCGGGGTGGCGCTCGCCGGACGCCCCCGGCAGGAGTTCCTCGTGTCGACGAAGGTCGGGCGGGTGCTCGTGCCGGGGCGCGGCGACGGCGACGACCTGGCGTCCGGGGGCTTTGCGGTGCCGGACGACACCGTGCGGCAGTGGGACCCGTCGCCCTCGGGCGTGCGGCGCTCGCTCGACGACTCGCTCGGCCGGCTCGGGCTCGACCACGTCGACGTCGCCTACCTGCACGACCCGGACGTCTACTCGCTCACCGACGGCCTGACCCAGGCGCTGCCGACCCTCGCCGAGCTCCGCGACGAGGGCGTCGTGCGGGCGGTCGGCGTCGGGTCGAACTCCGTCGAGGCGCTGTCGGCGGCCGTCGACACCGGGCTCTGCGACGTCGTCATGCTCGCCGGCCGGTACACGCTGCTCGAGCAACCGGCGGCGGCGCTCGTCGACCGGTGCGCGGCGCTGGGCGTCGCGGTCGTCGCGGTCGGCGTCTACAACTCGGGGCTGCTCGGGCAGGAGCGCCCCGCGGCCGGCGTGACCTACGACTACGCCGAGGCGCCCGCGCGGTTGCTCGCGCGGGCGAACGCCATCGCCGACGTGTGCGACCGCCACGGGGTCACCCTGCCCGAGGCCGCGCTGGCGTTCCCACGGCGGGCCCCGGCGGTCGCCGCGATCGCCCTCGGCGTGCAGTCCGCCGACCAGGTGCGCTCGAACGTCGCCCGGGCCGCCGTCGTCGTGCCCGAGGCGCTCTGGGACGGCCTGCGTGCTGCGGGCCTGCTCGACACCTGACCCACGCACGACGAAGGCACCCCGCCCACGCGGTTGCGCGGTTCGGGGTGCCTTTCGTCGTGCGCCGGTCAGACCGGCAGTGTGGTGCCTAGCGGCGCGAACCGCGGCCGGCGACGCGCGTGTAGATGAACAGCACGATGACGGCACCGATGATCGAGCCGATGATGCCGGCCGGCTGGAAGAAGCCGTCGTTCCCATCGTGGTTGAAGATCAGGTAGCCGAGGAATCCGCCGACGAACGAGCCGACGATGCCCAGGACGATCGTCATGAGGATGCCGATGTTCTGCTTGCCGGGGATGATGAGCCGGGCGAGAGCGCCGGCGATGAGTCCGATGATGATCAAGCTGATGATGAGACCGAGCACGGTGTCCTCCTCGTGGGTGCGGTTGCCGCGGCATGGTTGCCGGAGTCAGGGCCGAGGACTGACACAACTCCGAGGTTCCTGGGAGGATTGTCGGGTTCAGTCCAGGGAGCGCCGCAACCAGCGCTCGACCCCTTCGACGTGGGACACGACGAGGGCCTGCACGAGCTGCGGGTCGCGGCGTCGGATGGCGTCGACGATGGCCGCGTGCTCGTCGAGGGTCCGCTGCACCGAGCCGTTCTGGGTCAGCCCCCGCCACACCCGCACCCGCACCGTCTTGCTCGACAGGGCGTCGAGCAGTCCGGACAGGTACTGGTTGCCGCCGATGCCCGCGATGGTCGAGTGGAACAACAGGTCGTGGGCGACGAGGTCCTCGACGCCGGTGTCGTCGGTGACGGACTGCATCAGGGTCGCGAGTTCGTCGATCTGCTGTTCCGTGGCACGGGCGGTCGCCAGGACGGCGGACGCCGGTTCCAGGATGCGTCGCACCTCGAGCAGGTCGACGAGCGACCGGTCGTGGTGCATGTCGACGACGAACGACACCGCCTCGAGCAGGACGCCCGGTTCGAGGGACGTCACGTACGTGCCGTCGCCGCGTCGGACGTCGAGCACGCGGATGAGCTCGAGCGCCTTCACCGCTTCACGCAGGCTGTTCCGCGACAGGCCGAGTGACTCGCTCAGCTCCTTCTCGGGCGGGAGGCGCTGGCCGGGTTGGAGCTCGCCGCTCACGATCATCTGCTGGATGCGTGCGATCGCATCGTCGGTCAACGACGCCACGTCACCACCTCCTGTGGACCCGGCCGCCTGTGCGACGGGACGTCCCGACGATACCCGGGACGGGCCTCCAGGCCGTGCGGCGGAGCCGTGGCGCGATCACACCGGCCGCAGCCGGAGCGCCTGCATCCCGCCGTCGACCGCCAGCTCGACGCCCGTCGTCGACCGGGCGAGCGGGCTCGTCAGGTAGGCGACCGCCTCGGCGACCTCTGCTGCCTGCACCAGTCGGCCGTGCGGCTGGCGTGCCTCGAGCGCGGCGCGTTCGGCTGCCGGGTCGTCCGCGGTCGACAGGAGCCGTGCGATCCACGGGGTGTCGGCGGTGCCCGGGTTGACGGCGTTGACGCGGATGCCCTCGCGGACGTGGTCGGCTGCCATCGCGCGGGTGAGTGCAGAGATCGCCCCCTTCGTGGCCGAGTACAGCGCACGCTGGGGGAGTCCGGCGGTGGCCGCGACGGAGCACGTGTTGACGATGCTCGCGCTGTCGGAGGCCCGGAGGTGGGGGAGTGCGGCGCGGGACAGGCGAACGGCACCGAGCACGTTGACCTCGTACACGCGGCGCCACTCGTCGTCGGTGTTGTCCTCGACGCTCCCCTGAGCGCCGATGCCGGCGTTGTTCACGAGCACGTCGAGACCGCCGAGCTGGTCGACGGCCGACGCGACGGCGGCACGGACGGACTCGTCGGACGACACGTCGCAGGTGACGGAGACGAGTCCCTCGGCGGTGGACGGCTGCAGGTCGAGCACGGCGACCGCTGCGCCGCGCTCCCGCAGGGCTGCCGCGATGGCCGCGCCGATGCCGGAGGCGCCGCCGGTGACGATCGCGCGGAGACCCGCGTGGCTGCCGGGCGTCCCGGTGGTGCCGGTGGTGCCGGTCTGGTCGGTGGTGTCGGTCATCAGGCTGCTCCTACGGTCTGGCGCTGCGAGCCGAGCCCGTCGGCGGTGAGTTCGACCACGTCGCCGGGCTGCAGGTACGGCGCGTGTCCTGCGAGGGCGACCCCGGCCGGGGTGCCCGTGCTGATGACGTCGCCCGGGTACAGCACCATGAACTGCGACAGGTACCGGACGATCTCGACGGGTCGGAAGATCATGTCGGCGGTGGTGCCGTCCTGCCGCACCTCACCGTTGACGGTGAGCCGGAGCGCGAGCGCTGCCGGGTCGACCTGGTCGGGGGTGACCAGCCACGGGCCGAGCGGGTTGAACGTCTCGCAGGACTTCCCCTTGTCCCACTGCCCGCCGCGCTCGAGTTGGAAGGCGCGTTCGGAGACGTCGTTCGCGATGGTGTAGCCCGCGATGCAGGCGCTCGCCGCCTCGTCGGAGTCGCAGTACCGGGCGGGGGCGCCGATGACGACGGCGAGTTCGATCTCCCAGTCGGTCTTCTCGCTGCCGCGGGGGATCAGGACCTGGTCGTCCGGGCCGATCACCGTCATCGGGTCCTTCATGAACACGATCGGCTCGGTCGGGATATCGGCGCCGGTCTCGGCGGCGTGGTCGCGGTAGTTCAGGCCGATGCAGACGACCTTGCCGGGGCGGGCCACCGGTGCGCCGCGACGCAGGCCCTCTGCGTCGGGCAGCACCCCGACGTCGCCGGCGTCGCGCGCGTGCCGGACGCGGGCGACCGGGTCCGCTGCCAGGAAGGCGCCGCTGATGTCGGTCGTGATCGGGCGGAGGTCGAGGACCTCGCCGTCGGTGTCGACCGCGACGGGGATCTCGTCGCCCGCGGGGCCGAGTCGTGCGAACTGCATCGTTCCTCGCTCTCCGGCTGCACCGGCGCAACCAGAGACATCCTATGTCTGGTCCGAGGTGTCGACAAGGTTCCGGGTGCTGAGGGTCCTGTCATGCAGGTAGGTGCGTTCCGCCGTACCGCCGAGGACCGCCTGGCGGTCGTCCGGGCTCAGGTCGGCCAGCGCCTCGGTGGTGCGTCGGACCACGTCGTCGTAGGTCGTGGCGAGTGTGGAGACGGGCCAGTCCGACCCGAACATCGACCGCGCCGGGCCGAACCGCTCGACCACGGCGCGGACGTACCGGTCGACCGGCTGCCGTCGCCACTCCGGGCCGGCCTCGGTGAACAGGCCGGACACCTTGCAGGCGACGTTGGGGCGTGCGGCGAAGTCGTCCATCCGGCTCGGCCACCCGGGGTCCCCGCCCGCGATGTCGGGCTTGCCGGCATGGTCGAGGACGAACGAGGCCTCGGGCACGGCGTCGACCAGTGTCAGCGCTGCACGGTGCTCCCGTGCGCGGACGAGCAGGTCGAACGCCAGGCCGGCGGCGGCCAGGGCGCGGACGCCTCGGACCACCTCGGGGCGAGCGAGCCAGTCCGGGTCCGGTTCGTCCTGCGCCTGGTGCCGGATGCCGACCAGGCGGTTCCCGGTCACGGGGGTGCGACCGGGTCGTGCGACGAGGGCGGCGAGGGCGGCGATCCGGTCAGCGACGTCCGGGGCGGTCAGGTCCACCCAGCCGACGACCCCGGCGACCGGCTCGGGCTGCTCGAGGAGCCAGGCGGTCTCGCCGGGGTCGTGCACGGCCTGCACGACGATCGTCCGGGTGACGTCGGTGCTCCGAGCGGCGGCGCGCAGGTCGTCCACGTCGAACCGTCGGCGGATCGGGGCGACCGAGTCGTCCATCCAGGGGTACGGCCGGTCGGCGGGATCCCAGAGGTGGTGGTGAGCGTCGATGATCACGCGCTCATGATGCCTGATTCATCCGATGTTCACCCGCGCGTTGCCGGTGCGGCTCAGACGACGCCGGAGGCCTCGAGCTCGGCGCGCAGCTCGGCGTCGGACGGCTCGACGAAGTGCTTGCCGTTCGGCAGCACCACGACGGGGATGTTCTTCCGGCCGCTGATCGCCTCGGCACGGTCCGCCGCGGACAGGTCCTGCTCCACGTCGACGTACTCGTAGTCCACGCCGAGGGTGTCGAGCAGCGCCTTGGACCGACGGCAGTCGCGGCACCAGTCGGCGCCGAACATGGTCACGCGGTCGGGGGCAGTCGTCGCATCGCTCATGTGCAGAGAGTACGTCGGAGCGCCACCGGGCATTCCCGGAGCCCGCGTCGCAGGGCGACAGGACCGCAGGCCTCCGCAGCAGGCGCGTGCCCGGCCTCGCCCTACGATTGGCACATGCCGCCAGCACCCGACCCCGCGACGCTGGCCTGGGCCTCGGCGGCCGTCCGGCGGTTCGCCGCTGCGACCAACCTGCTCGTCGCCGCCCGCCGGTTCCGCATCATCGGCGGGGACCCCCGGGACGCTGCGGCGCTCCGGCACCTGCTGACCGCACTCGGCGCGCGCGAGGCCGACGAGCAGCAGCCGAACCCGCAGCAGCCGTCCGACCTGGTCGACCAGCTCTGGTGTCTCGGCACGCCCGAGGAATCGACGCCCGCCGTCGAGCAGGCCGCCGACCGCCCGCGCGGCACCACCCTGGTCGTCATCGACGCCGGCCGGTACCTGCCCGCCGTCGACGAGGACGCCTTCGGCCCCGTCGCACCCGCCCGCCCCGGCGTGCTCGCCGTCCCGATGCTGTCCGACGACGTCTTCCTCGTCTCCACCGGCCGCGACCCCGAGCACGACCCCGCAGCCGAGGCCCGCCTGCGATGGGCCCGGCGGTCGATGCCGGTCGCCCGGTCGGTCGCCGCCGAACTCCGCGACGGCGGACTCCTGCGCGGCACACGCATCGGCGTCGCGATGTTCCTCGAACCCAAGACGGCGGTGCTGAGCCTGCTGCTCCGCGATGCCGGTGCCGAGGTCGTCGTCTACGCCCACGCCGACGAGACCGACGACGCCGTCGCTGACGCACTGCGGTCCGCCGGCCTGACGGTGTTCGCGAGCAGCACCGCGACACTCGCCGAACAGAAGCAGCTGGCCCTCGCGATGCTCGACACGGCGCCGCACATCCTGCTCGACGACGGGGCACACGTCATCCGGCTCGCCCACCAGGAGCGCCCCGACCTGCTGCCGACGATGCTCGGCGCCGCCGAGGAGACCACGAGCGGCCTGCGACCCCTGCGTGTGCTGGCAGCGCGCGGCGAGCTCGGCATCCCCGTGATCGCGGTGAACGACGCCCGCACCAAGACGTTCTTCGACAACCGGTACGGCACCGGGCAGTCGACGGTGTTCGCGGTGCTCGACCTGGTCGACGGGCTCGCGTCCGGCGCACACCGATTGCAGGCTGGGCCCACGCCGCCGGTTCCGGCCCGACGCGCCAGCGGCGGGCTGGCCGTGCCGGTGGGGAGAGGCGCGGCGGCGGTCGCCGGGTTCGGGCACGTCGGCGAAGGGGTCGCCCTGGTGCTCGCCGCCCTCGGGTTCCGGGTGACGGTCGCCGAGACCGACCCGGTCCGCGCCCTGCAGGCCCGCTTCGCCGGGTACGCCGTGGCCCCGCTCGTCCAGGCGGTGCGTGACGCCGACCTCGTGATGAGCGCCACCGGGGTGCCGGACACCATCGACCTCGAGGTGCTCCGTGCTTGCGCGGACGGCGCGATCGTCGCCGTCGCCGGTGGGGTCGACCAAGAGATCGCGGTCGATGACGCCCTCGCCGCCGGGGTCGAACGGCGGCCCGTGGGGCCGAAGGCCGAGCGGTTCGTGTTCCCCGGCGTCGACGGCGGGCCGATCGTGCTCGACGACGGTGGCTGCATCAACATCACCGCGGCCGAGGGCAACCCGGTCGAGATCATGGACCTGTCCTTCGCCGTGCAGCTCGGCGCCGTCCGGATGCTCCTGGAACGCGGCGACGAGCTGGAGCGTGCCGTCGTGCCGATCGACCCCGCGGTCGACGACGTGACCGCCCGCGCGGCGCTCGCCGCGTTCGGGAGCCGACCCCTGCCTCTCCCCACCGGCACGGCCGGGCTGCCGCTGGCGCGTCAGCCCGGAACCGGCGGCGTGGGCCCAGGCCTTCCCCCTGAACACCCGGCGGACCGCGAGCCGGACGTCCGGACGCACCGTTTCGGAGACCCCACGTGAGCGCCCGACAGCACCCGGTCACGGTGCACTCGGCGCGCGTCGTCGTGCCGATGACCGCGCCGCCGATCGCGGACGGCGCGGTCGCCGTGCAGGACGGCCGCATCCTGCACGTCGGCGACCGGTCGTGGGTCATCGACCAGCTCACCGGTTCCGGCGCGACGTTCACCGAGCGGCAGTGGCGCGGTGCGCTCCTGCCCGGACTCGTGAACGCGCACTCGCATCTGCAGTACACCGGCATGGCCAGTGTCGGCCAGCGCCAGTACGGCGGGTTCGAGGACTGGGCCGCAGCGTTCAACGTCGACTACGCCGAACCGCACGACTGGCGGGCCGAAGCCGCGGACGGTGCACGGGCGTCGATCCTGGCCGGCGTCACGAGCATCGCGGACATCGTCACCGACATCGAGGCCGCCACCGCGCTGCAGGACGCCGGGCTCGGCGGCATCGCGTACTGGGAGGTGATGGACTGGGAGAACGACGCCTGGCAGTCGCACGGTCGCGACCAGGTGCTCGACGAACTCGACCGGATCCCCACGACGCCCGGTGCGGGTCTGTCGCCACACGCGCCGTACTCGCTCGAGGTCGCCCCGCTGCTCGAGCTCCCCGACATCGTGCGGCAGCGCGGTCTGCGACTGCACCTGCACCTCGGCGAAGCGGCGTTCGAGGGGGAGCGCACCGCCCTCGGTCCGGTCCCCGGGCTCGACGGGGTCGACGGCGTCGGACACGGGAACGACTGGCACCTGGCGAACGTGCCGTCGTTCCGGGCGCTGCGAGCCCTGGGCTTCGGCGCGAGTGCCACCGCGTTCGTCGACCGGCTCGGGGTGCTCGGCCCGGACTGCCACATCGCCCACGGCGTCTACATGACCGCGGCCGACCGGGCCCTCCTGCGTGCCCGGGGCACCGCCGTCGCACTGTGCCCGCGGTCGAACGCCGTCATCGGCCTCGATCCGCCGCCCGTCGCCGACTACCTGCGCGAGGGCAGCCCGATCGCCATCGGCACCGACTCCCTGTCGTCGTCACCGTCCCTCGACCTGATGGCCGACGTCACCGCGCTGCACCGGATCGCCCGCGCCCAGGGCTACGGGCACCGGGACCTGCACGAGCGGCTGCTCGCGGCGGCGACCCTCGGTGGCGCGCACGCGATGGGGCTCGCCGTCGGGCCGGACCGCATCGGGCACCTCGCCGTCGGGGCGCGAGCCGACCTGGCGGTCTTCGACGTCGATGCCCGTACCGTGCCGGACGCGCTCGCCGAGCTCGTCGAGGACGGCGCCGGGCGGGCGGCCGCCACCGTGATCCGCGGGGTCGTCCGTGCCGCGGCGGGCGTCGTCACCGAACCGGCTTCCCCGCACATGGACATCCCCGCACCGCACCAGGAGGAACGATGACCGAGACCGCACCCCGCCCAGGGATGGCCGCACGCCGAACCGTCACCGGTGAGCTGATCGAGTGGCTCGACGTGCCGAAGCGCGCGATCGCCCTCGGCATGGAACCGCACCCCGAGGGCGGTTGGTACGTCCGCACCTGGACCTCGCCGGCGACGGTCACCACCCCCGCGGGGGAGCGTCCCGCCGCCACCCTGATCCACTTCCTGCTCCCCCCGGGCGAGGCCTCGGCCTGGCACCGGGTCACGAGCGACGAGATCTGGATGTGGCACGGTCCGGACACCGTCGACCTGCAGCTCGGCGGCGACGGTGACGTCCCCGAGCCCGGCGCGACGATCACGCTCGGCCCGGACGCCGGCCGCGACCGGGTGAACGACGCGCAGGCGTTCGTGCGCGGCGGCGTGTGGCAGCGGACGATCCCGGGCGACGGCGAGGTGCTGCTGAGCTGCCTGGTGTCGCCCGGCTTCTCGTTCGACGACTTCACCATGGCCGACGACGGGGACTCTGCCGCCGAGTAGCACCGCGACACCGTTTCGCGTTGGTATCCCACCGCGAAGTACACTTCGACCTGCCCCCACCCCCCCTCGCACGAAGGCCCGACCGTGACCCGTCCCCTCCGCTTCACCCTCGCCGTCGCCACCGCCGCGGTCGCCGCCCTCGCCCTGTCGGCCTGCTCCGCCGGGGGCAGCAGCAACGCCGACGGCACCGTGACCGACGGCAAGCTCACGATCGCCACCGGTGACCCGGCGTACTCGCCCTGGGTCGAGGACAACAAGCCGCAGTCCGGCAAGGGCTTCGAGTCCGCCGTGGCGTACGCCGTCGCGAAGGAGATGGGCTACGGCAAGTCCGACGTCGTGTGGAAGCGCAGCACCTTCGACAGTGCCATCGCCCCGGGCCCGAAGGACTGGGACCTCAACGTCCAGCAGTTCTCGATCGACGCGAAGCGCAAGAAGGCCGTCGACATGTCGAGCGCGTACTACACGACGACGCAGGCCGTGGTCACGACGGAGAAGTCGAAGGCCGCCGACGACACCACGATCGCGGCGCTCAAGCAGGACGCCATCGGTGTCGCGACCGGCTCGACGAGCATCGCGAGCGTCAAGGACGTCCTCGGGGTCACCCCGCAGGTGTTCAACTCGAACGACGACGCCGTGCTCGCACTCAAGTCCGGCCAGATCGACGCCATCGTCACCGACCTGCCGACGGCGTTCTACATGTCCGGCGCGCAGCTCGACGACGGCACCGTGTCGGCGCAGTTCCCCGACGACGGCAAGGGCGACCAGTTCGGCTTCGTCCTGCCGAAGGACTCGGAGCTCACGAGCAAGGTCGACAAGGCCCTCAAGACCCTCGACGACGACGGCTCCCTGCACAAGCTGCAGACCAAGTGGCTGTCGTCCGAGACCGGCACCCCGGTCCTGAAGTAACCGCATGACGCTGCCAGCAGGCACCGGCACCCCGGTGGCCGCCCCCGCGCCGAGCCAGGTCGAGCTCGAGCGTCGGCTCTACCGTCGCCAGCGCGGCCGTCGTTCGGTCGTCGTGTCGGTCGTGTCCACCCTGGTCGTGCTCGCCGTCGTGTACTTCGGCGTCGTGAACACCCCCGGCTGGGCGGCGGTGCAGCAGTCGTTCTTCGACCCCGAGACCGCGATCGACACGTTCCCGGACATCCTGCTGGGCCTGTGGCTGAACGTCCGGATCCTGTTCTTCAGCGCCATCGGCGTCGCCGTGTTCGGCACCCTGCTCGCGGTCGTGCGGGGCCTGCGCAACCCGGTGTTCTTCCCGCTGCGGATGCTCGCGACCGGGTACACGGACCTGTTCCGCGGCCTGCCGCTCATCATCGTGCTCTACCTGGTGGGCTACGGCATCCCGGGGCTCGGGGTGTTCCCGCGGCTCCCCGCCGAGGTCTGGGGCACGATCGCGATCACCCTGACCTACTCGTCGTACATCGCCGAGGTGCTCCGGGCCGGCATGGAGGCCGTGCACCCCTCGCAGCGCCTGGCCGCCCGGTCGCTCGGGCTCTCGCACGCCAAGACGCTGCGCCTCGTGGTGCTGCCGCAGGCGATCCGTAAGGTCACGCCGGCGCTCATGAACGACTTCGTGTCGATGCAGAAGGACGTCGGTCTGGTCTCGATCCTCGGCGCCGTCGACGCGGTCCGCTCCGCTCAGATCGCGCAGGCCGAGACCTACAACTTCACCCCCTACTTCGTCGCCGGGCTGCTGTTCGTGGTGATCAGCCTGCCGCTGATCCGCGTCACGGACGCGATCGCGCGTCGGCAGCAGCGGCGTGAGCAGATCGGAGGGACCGTATGAGCGAGGCAGGCCTGGAGGCCCGTGGTGCGTCCGGTACGGACGCCGCGGTCCTCGAGCTGCGCGGGTTGCGCAAGGCCTTCGGCGAGCACGAGGTCCTGCGCGGCATCGACCTGACGGTGCACCGCCACCAGGTCATCTGCGTCATCGGGGCGTCCGGGTCGGGCAAGTCGACGCTGCTCAAGACGGTCAACCTGCTCGAGGGCGTCGACGACGGCGAGATCCTGCTGCAGGGCACGGACATCGCCGACCCGCGCGTCGCCGTCGACGCCGTGCGGGCCCGCATCGGCGTGGTGTTCCAGCAGTTCAACCTGTTCCCGCACATGAGCGTGCTCGACAACGTCACGCTCGCCTCCCGCCAGGTGCACGGCATCGGACGGGCCCAGGCCGAGGAGACCGCGCGACGGTTGCTCGACCGGATCGGCCTCGCTTCGTTCGCCGACGCGTACCCCGACCGGCTGTCCGGCGGGCAGCAGCAGCGCGTCGCCATCGTCCGGGCCATCGCGTCCGACCCCGAGCTGCTGTTGCTCGACGAGGTCACGAGTGCGCTCGACCCCCAGCTCGTCGGCGAGGTGCTCGACCTGGTCACCGAGCTGAAGCGGCAGGGCTCGACGATCCTGATGACGACGCACGAGATGCACTTCGCGCGGAACGTCGCCGACCGGATCGTCTTCCTGCACCGCGGCGAGGTCGTCGAGCAGGGATCGCCCGCCGAGGTCCTCGACCACCCGCAGCACCCCGCGCTGGTCGAGTTCCTCGCCCGCGTGCACGCCTAGGGCGTCAGCAGCACCTTGCCGATCACCTCACCGTCGCGCACGCGGCGGTGGGCCTCCTCGACCTCGGCGAGCGGCAGTACCGAGTCGATGACCGGTCGGATGCTGCCGTCGGCGACGAAGGGCCAGACGTGCTCGCGGACGGCGGCGACGATCGCGGCCTTCTCGGCGAGCGGCCGGGCGCGCAGGGTCGTGCCGCTGATCGACGCGCGCTTGCGCATCAGCACCCCGAGGTCGAGCTCGGCGGTGCGGCCGCTGCCCGCGGCGATCACCGCGATGTGCCCGTTCGGGGCGAGGGCCTGCAGGTTCCGGTCCAGGTAGGACGGGCCGACGACGTCGAGCACCACGTCGACACCGACCCCGTCGGTGAACGCCAGGACGCGCTCCACGAAGTCCTCCGTGCGGTGGTCGACGACCAGGTCGGCACCGAGGTCCCGGGACGCGGCGACCTTGCGCTCCCCACCGCTCGTCGCGATCACCGTCGCACCGAGGGCCTTCGCCCACAGCACCGCGTGCGACCCCATGCCGCCCGTGCCACCGTGCACCAGGAGCGTCTGCCCGGGTCGGAGCCCGGCGAGCATGCCGGTGTTCGAGTAGACCGTGCAGGCGGCTTCGGGCAGACCGGCGGCCTCGACCAGGTCGACCCCGTCGGGGACCGGCAGCACCTGGGTGACCGGGGCGACGACGAGCGACGCGTACCCGCCGCCGGAGAGCAGTGCGCACACCCGGTCGCCCACCGCGACGGTCGTGACCCCGGTGCCGACGGCCCGGACCGTGCCGGAGACCTCGAGCCCGAGGACGTCCGAGGCCCCGGGCGGCGGCGGGTAGTTCCCGGCGCGCTGCTGCAGGTCCGCGTTGTTGACGCCGGCGGCGGCGACCTCGATCAGGACCTCGTCGGTGCCGGGTCGGGGGTCGGGCAGGTCGGTGACGGACATGGAAGCGTCGTCGAACGTGATGGCGTGCATGCCCTCGACGGTACGCGCCCCGTCCCTCGTGCCGGCTGTCGGGGGCCGCGGACGGCCGGACCCGGAGCGGATCTTCCCTGTACGCTCGATCATGGATCTGCACCTCATCCGGGGGAGTGCGGACGGATCGAGGGGGACCCTCCACCATGCCCAAGAAGCTCATCGCGCTGGCCACCGCCGGCCTCGCACTCACGCTGCTCGCCGGTTGCTCCACCGGGCCGTCCAAGGCCGAGCAGTGCACCCAGTTCGAGAAGACCGTCAAGTCCGCGGCCGAGGGCGTGCAGTCCGAGGCCGCGAACCTGCAGTCCGACCCGGACGCCGCCGTCACGAAGCTCAAGGAGCTCGACGCGAAGATCTCCGACGGCGTCGACGACCTGTCGGACGACGACCTGAAGGCCAAGGGCGACGCCTTCGAAGAGGCCTACGGCGACCTGGTCGACGACATCGAGGACATCGCCGAGGACCCGAAGTCGGCCGACGTCTCGGGCCTGACGAAGTCCAGCACCAAGGTGCAGGACGCCGGCAATGCGTTCCAGAAGGAGTGCAACTCCTGATGCGCCGCACCCTCACCGCGCTGGCCACCGCCGGCCTCGCACTCACGCTGCTCGCCGGTTGCTCCGGCGGTGACGGTGGCAACGGTGGCAACTCGTCCGGCGGCGACTCGGGGGCGTCCAGTGCACCCTCGGCGTCGAAGACCGCCGCGGCGGCTCCCGCGCAGAGCAAGCAGGAGGCCTGCTCCCTGCTCGAGAACGAACTCGCGTCGTTCCTCAAGGAGCAGGGTGCCAACACGGCTCCGTCCGACGTGAAGGCCCGCGGGGCGCTCATCGGCGAGTTCGTCCAGCGCATCGACTCGGCGCTGACGAAGGTCTCGAACGAGCAGGTGCACGACACGTTCGAGGAGTTCTCGGGCGCGGCCAAGCGCTACAGCTCGGCCATCGAGTCCGGTTCGGCAGAGGACTCGACCGAGGTCAAGAAGGCCCAGTCCGACGTGCAGAGCACGCTCGACCAGGTTTCGGCCGTCTGCCCCGCCAAGAGCTGACCACCACCGCGCACCAAACACGACGACGCCCCGCCCTCCTGCGAAGGAGCGGCGGGGCGTCGTGCATCCCAGGGGGACGGGTCAGGCGGCCGCGGCCTGCGACGCGTCGAGCCGTGCGACGTCCTCCGGTCGCAGCCGCACGGTCGGCGCGGTGATCGAGTTCAGGATCGACTGCGGGCGCGACGCCCCGGGGATCGGGACGACGACGTCGCTCTTCTGCAGCTCCCACGCCAGGGCGATGACCTGCGGGGTGACGCCACGGTCGCGGGCGATGTAGGCGAAGTCCTCGAACGCCGTGCCGAGGTCCGCCGCACTCCCGATGCCGCCGAGGGGGCTCCACGGCAGGAACGCGATGCCGAGCTCGTCGCACAGTTCGAGCTCCGGCTCGCTCGAGCGGAACTTCGGCGAGTACTGGTTCTGCACCGAGGCCAGGCGTCCGCCGAGCACCTCGTTCGCGGTGCGGATCTGGTCCGGGTCGGCGTTCGAGATGCCCGCCATCCCGATGACGCCCTCGTCGAGCAGCTCGGCGAGCGCCCCGATCGAGTCGGCGTAGGGCACCGCGGGGTCGGGACGGTGGAACTGGTACAGGCCGATCTGCTCGACGCCGAGCCGCTTCGCCGACGCCTTCGCCGCCTCCTTCAGGTACTCCGGGTGCCCGTTCTGGGTCCAGTTGCCGGCTTCGGGGCGCAGGTGTCCGCCCTTCGTCGCGATGAGCACGGCCGAGGTGTCGTCGTGGTACTCCCGCACGGCCCGCGCGATGAGCTCCTCGTTGTGCCCCACCTCGTCGTGGCCGCCCAGGTGGTAGGCGTCGGCGGTGTCGATGAGCGTGACACCGTTCTCGAGCGCTGCGTGGATCGTGGCGATGGACTGACGCTCGTCCGGTCGGCCCTCGATCGACATGGGCATCCCGCCCAGACCGATGGCACTGACGGACACGTCTCCGATGACTCGTTGCTTCATCGGCCCAGCATGCGCCGGGGGTGCGCCCGCACGCCCAGGTGGTCACGCCGTGGCCGTGACCGACAGGTGGACGGGAGGCCCGTGGCGGCCCCGCCTTCGCGCCTCCAGGCCGGAACGGACACGCGTTCTCCGACAGGACACGCGTCGATCGACGCGTGTCCTGTCGGAAGCGTGGTGACGGTCAGGCGCTGGCGGACACCGACGACGCGGCGGAACCGCTGTCGACGGCGTTCGCGAACACGACGCCGCCCCAGGCGATGACGACGATCGCGAGCACGAAGCCGATCGCGGCGATCCACCACGACGGCTTGCGGCGGATCCAGGCGCCGATCGACAGCACGATCGTGGCGACCCCGATGACGAACGCGCCACCGACCGCGATGGCGGCGCCACCGAAGTACCCGCCGGGCGAGCACCCGGCCGAGGCGTCGCACGACGTCGTGGCCGAGGCGACCGCGATGATGCCGACGACCGCCGTGATCGCGGTCATCACGGCACCGAACACCAGGAGCAGGACCGTCGAGATCCGGTCGGCGAGCTTCGCCGGCGGGAACAACGTGGTGCCGCCGCGCTCCCACGCCGCGCGCTGCGCGTCCGTGGGGGCGGAGGAGGGCTGCTGCGGAGGGCCGGGGACGTTGGACCAGGTCATGCGTGCAGTCCTACCGCGCCTCGACCCCGAACGCCTGTGCGAGCCGCTGGATCTTCTGCGCCCGACCGAGTCGGGGCAGGTCGGAACCGTCGCGGATGACCCGGCCGCGGGCCTCGAAGTCGTCCAGGAAGTCCTGTGCCCAGGCGACGTCGGTCGGGGTGGGGGAGATGACCTCGTTGATGACGGGGAGCTGCTCGGTGTCCAGGCAGAGCTTGCCGGTGAGGCCGAGCGACACGGCGACCTGCGACTGCTCGCGGAGGATCGGGTGCGACGACCCGACCGTGGGGCCGTCGATCGGGCCGGGCAGGTCGCCGACGCGCGAGGCGACGACGAGCTTCGACCGCGGGTACGCCATCGCGAGGGTGTCGGCGCTCGTCCCGGTGTCGCGGCGGTAGTCGCCGGACCCGAAGGCCAGGCGGAACGCACCCTGCGCCTTGGCGATCGACACGGACTCCTCGATGCCGAGCGCCGACTCGACCAGGGCGATCACCGGCGTCTGGCCGCCGAGCCGGTGCCAGGTGTCGGTGACCTGGGCGGGGGACTCGGTCTTGGCGAGCATGACGCCCTGCAGCCCGGGCAGGCCACGGAGCTCCTCGACGTCGTCGGCCCAGAAGTCCGTCGTGACGTCGTTGATGCGCACCCAGGCCTCGCCACCGCCGGCCAGCCAGGCGGCGACGCCCTGCCGTGCCGAGGGCTTCGCGGCGGGGTCGACGGCGTCCTCGATGTCCAGGATGATCTGGTCGGCGCGGGACCGCTGGGACTTGTCGAACCGATCGGTCGCGGTGCCGGAGACCAGCAGCCACGAGCGTGAGATCTCGGCGGGGACCGATCGACGCCGGTTCGGCGTGGGGGCGGACGGAGCGGTGCGGTCGTCGATGGCCATGCCCCGTTGGTACCACACCAGAGGGGACGAACGCCTCGCTCGGACGCGTGCCGCGTCGATGCGGAAACCCCGAAACCTCGGTTCATTGCCAGAGAGGCCGTCCGGTTCCGCCTACAGTGTCGGATGTGTGGCGAGCGGACAGGGTGACCGACGGTGAGGACGACGTGAACGACGACGTCCCCGTCGAGGGTGCCCGCGCGCGCTCCGACGACGATCGAGACGAGCAGCAGGACGTGGACCAGGAACGGACCGACGACGAGCCGGACCGCATGCTCCGCCCGGAGCTGCAGATGACGAGCCCGCAGGCGATCAGCCTGGGCGACCCGCGGTTGCAGGCGGGCAACGCGGCGGAACCGACGTGGGACGGCTGGCGCACCCAGCTGACCGGGGTCGGTGGCACCAGCCCGCTCACGCACTTCAGCGACCACCCGCGCGCCCGCATCGAGCTGTCGACCACCCACCCCGGTGGTCTCGCGCAGTTCATCACCGGCAAGACGACCCTGCTGTCCAGCCTGATCCGCGACGAGGTGGCGCTCCGTGCCGCCCGCGTGGCCGCCGGACACGTCGAGGCGAAGGGCACCGAGCTCGCCACCGTGCGCGGCATCGACGCCGTGAAGCTCGGCATCGGCATGGCCGACTGGAAGCACGGCGACGAGCAGTTCCGCGGCCCCGTGCTCCTGCGACCGCTGGCGATCCGTCGGCACGGACGCGACTTCGAGGTGCGACTGCTCGGCGAGCCGGTGCTCAACCCGGGCCTCGCCGACGCCCTCCACGAGCAGTTCGGGGTGATCCTCGACGCGCAGTCCTTCGTTGCCCTCGCGCAGCAGGACGGCTCGTTCACACCGAACCCCGTCATCGACCGGCTGCGTGGGCTGACCGCGCACATCCCGGGCTTCTCGGTGCACGCCCGACTCGTCGTGTCCGCCTTCGCCGAGGTCGCGACCGGCATGGTCGAGGACACCGGCGACCTGTCGCACCCCGTGCTGGACGCCCTGGCCGGCAACCCGAGCGCGAAGTGGCAGGTCGAGCAGTCCTACCACCCCGTCGAGCAGACCCCGTCGGACGAGCGCAGCCCCGAGACCGACACGCTGCTGCTCGACGCCGACGACGAGCAGGAGAACGTGATCGCCCAGATCACGGCCGGCAACTCCATCGTCGTGAAGACCCTGCCGGGCACCGGTGGCACCCAGACCATCGTGAATGCCCTGGGCGGTCTGGTCGCGGCGAACAAGCGCGTCCTCGTCGTGAGCCCGCGCCGCGCCACCCTGCGGGGCATCGCCGCACGCTTCGGCGAGGTCCAGCTGCCCGGGGTCGCCGTCACGCCGTCGACCCTGCGCCGCGACGTCGTCCGTGCCATCGCCCGCAACGAGAAGGCCGCGCGGCCGAACCTCCGCGAGGTCGACGACGCCCTGGTCCGCCTGCGCAAGGTGCTGAAGGACTACCGCGGCTCACTCACCCGCAAGGACCCCGACTTCGGCGTCTCGGTGCTCGACTGCCTGGTGGAGCTGTCGCGCCTGTCGCTGCTGCCCGTCGCCCCGTCGACGACCGCCCGGCTGTCGAAGCAGTCCGTGGCCTCGATGGTCGACGGCCGGTCGCGCGTCGCCGAGACGATGGTCAGCGCCGCGAACCTCGGCGAGTTCCGCTACGGCCCCGACGACTCGCCCTGGTACGGCGCGAAGTTCTCCTCGAGCGACGGGGCGCAGCGTGCGCACCGCATCGCGAAGGACCTGGACGCCGACGGCCTGCCGACCCTGCTCCGCCGCGCCCACGACCTGGTGAGCACGACGCACATGCGCCAGTTCACGACGATCAACGAGCTCGGCATCTACCTGCGCCTGCTCACCGAGATCCGCGACACGCTCGACCGCTTCCTGCCGGTGGTGTTCGACCGCTCGGTGTCCGAGCTCGTGGCCGCCACCGCCCCCCGCGGCGAGGGCGCCCCGATGTCGTCCACGAACCGTCGGCGGCTGAAGAAGCTCGCGCGTGAGTACGTCCGACCGGGCGTGCACGTGTCCGACCTGCACGAGGCACTGACCCGCGTCCAGCAGCAGCGCGTGCTCTGGCAGCGCTACGTCGCCGCCGGCGTGAACCCCGAGGTGCCGACCGGCATCGCCGACGTGCAGGTGCTGTTCTCGAACGTCGCCGAGGACCTCGCGCGTCTCGACGAGCCGCTGGGCCGCACCGAGCGCGACCGCCAGCTCGCGAACACCCCGGTCGACCAGCTCGTCCCGACCATCGCCGAGCTCGCCGCCGAGTCCGACGTCCTGCACAACCTGCAGGAGCGCACCGAGCTCATGCAGACCCTGCGTGACCTGCAGCTCGAACCGCTCATCACCGACCTGGCGAACCGGCACGTGCCGGACGTGCAGGTGCCGGCCGAGCTCGAGCTCGCCTGGTGGCAGTCCGCCCTCGAGACCATGCTCGAGTCCGACCGGGCCCTGCTCGGCGCGAACACCGACATGCTCGACCGGGTCGAGGCCGACTTCCGCCTGGTGGACGACGCCCACGCGGCCGGGGTCTCCCAGGGCCTGGCGTGGCAGCTCGCCGAGAACTGGAAGGTCGGTCTCGTCGACTGGCCCGAAGAAGCGACGGCGCTCAAGACGCAGCTGCGTGACGGCGCGATCACCTCGCGCCTGCTGCAGGACTCCGCACCGCACCTGTCCCGGTCGATCGCCCCCGTCTGGCTCGCGAGCCCGTACGAGGTGCCGCAGATCGCCGACACGATGCCGTTCGACACCGTGATCCTGGTCGACGCCGGTGCCGTGACGATCGCCGAGACCGTCGGTGCCGTCCGTCGTGCCCGCCAGACCGTCGTGTTCGGTGACCCCGTCACCCAGACACCGTCGCCGTTCCGCATCGCCGTGGACCCCGAGCACCGGGCGCTGCAGGTCGACGAGGGCACGCTCGACGCGTTCCACGCGGACTCCGCACTCGCGAAGCTCTCCACCCTGCTGCCCACCCTGTCGCTGTCGCGGTCGTACCGCGCCGGCGGCGAGGACCTGGCCGAGCTCGTGAACCGTCGCTTCTACGGCGGCAAGATCGAGTCCCTGCCGTGGGCCGGCTCGTTCCTGGGCCACGGCTCGATCGCGCTCGACTACGTCAGCGACGGCAAGGCCGTCCCCGACCCCGAGTCCGGAGCCGTCGAGAGCGTCGACGCCGAGGTGGACCGCGTGGTCCGGCTCGTCATCGACCACGCCCGCACCCGCCCGACCGAGTCGCTCATGGTCATCACCGCTTCGGCGAAGCACGCCGTGCGGGTCGAGCAGGCCGTGCTGACCGCCGCCCAGGGCCACAAGGACCTGACCGAGTTCGTCATCGGCGACCGCGCCGAACCGTTCATCGTGGCGACGCTCGAGCAGTCGGTGGCGCAGAGCCGCGACCGTGTCGTGTTCTCCATCGGGTACGGCCGCACACCGCACGGCCGCGTGCTGCGCGACTTCGGTCCGCTCGGCAAACCCGGCGGCGAGCGGCTGCTCGCGGTCGCGATGACCCGTGCCCGTCGCTCGATGGTCATCGTGACGTGCTTCCAGCCGTCCGACATCGAGGCCGAGCGCATGGGCCACGGCACCATCGCCCTCGCCGAGATTCTGGCCGAGGTGCGCGCCCGCACGACCGCCGAGTACGTGCCGGACGACTCCGACCCGTTGCTCGTCGACCTGGCACGTCGCCTCGAGATGCGCGGTATCCCGGTCGCGCTCGGCCACCGTGGCAAGCTCGGCCTCGTCGCCGCGCACGGCGGGGTGTGCGTCACCATCGAGACCGACGCGTCACTGGTGAAGGGGTCGCTGCGCGAGTCCCTGCGCCTGCGCCCCGAGGTGCTCCGTCGTCTCGGCTGGCACTACGTGCGCGTGCACGCGTTCCAGCTGTTCTCCGACCCGGACCGCGTCGCCGACACCGTCGCGTCCGTGCTCGGGGTCGACCGCGGTGCCACGCAGGAGATCTCGATCCCACCGATCCCCGCCCGCCGGTGAGCACGCAGGATCTCGATCCCCGCGTGTCCACGGTCGGCCCCGCCCGCCGATGAGCCGCCGGGCCTCGCGGCCCGCCGGTCCGGTGGCGCCGGAGACGGACCAGCTGGTGGGCACGTGGACGCGGGCCGACGACGTGTCGTCAGCCGCGCCTCCCGGATCAGCGGTCCCGCAACCGGACACGGACGACCCGTCGGGAGGCCCGGTGCGGCGCCGCAGGCGCGTCACCACCCAGCCGGTGGCGGGCTACGACCCGGCGCCGCCGCCGGAGCCGGCGCGACACCGCGACGGTGAGAACGACGACCAGCTCCGGCGCGACGTCCCGCCGCACTGGTAACCGGTACCCTGGCCCGTGATGACTGACACCGCGCGGCAGCGCCCCGACTGGCAGACCTGGCCGAACCTGATCACGCTGTTCCGCCTCGTGCTGATCCCGGTGTTCATCGGCCTCGTCGTCGCCGGCCACCCGGGGTGGGCGCTCGTCGCCCTCGTCGTGATCGGCGTGAGCGACTGGGCGGACGGCTTCATCGCCCGGAAGTTCGACCAGGGCTCGAAGCTCGGCAAGGCGATCGACCCCGTCGCCGACCGTCTGGCGATCATCGCGATCGTGCTGTCCCTGGTGCTCGTCGGCCTGCTGCCCTGGTGGGTGGTGGCCGTCGTCGTGCTCGTCGACCTGGTGCTCGTCGTCCTGTCGAGCGTGCTGTTCCACGGCAACCCGGACCTCGACGTCACGTGGACGGGCAAGATCCGCTCGGCACTGCTGTTCGTCGGGCTGCCGGTGCTGCTGTTCTCCGCGGTGCACACCGTCGACGAGAACGCGCCGTGGGTCCGGGTCGTGGCCCTGGTCTTCGTCTACCTCGGCACCGCGGGGCACGTCCTCGCCGGCGCCCAGTACGCCGTCGCGATGTTCGCGAAGCGCCGGGCTGTCTCCGCCGCCTGACCCCCCCTCCAGCGCAAAACACCGGTGTTCACGCTGCGCACCGCGGTTTGCGGGTGTGCAGAGCGGGAACACCGGTGTCTTGCGGGTCCGAGCGCGGTCGTGCGCCGGGGCTAGAGCTTCGTCGAGCCGCCGATGCCGGGCCCCTCGGGAGCGTTCGACGGGGCGATGTGCGCCCCCGTGCTCGCGGCGCCACCGTTCTGCGGGCGGAGCAGGTCGCGGATCTCGAGCAGCACTTCGACGTCGGTCGGGGGCACGTCCTGCGGGGTCTGCTCCTCGTCGTTCTTGACGCGCTCGAACGCCACCTTCTTCAGGTGGTTCACGGGTACGACGAGCGCGAAGTACACGACAGCGGCGACGATGACGAAGTTGATGACCGCGCCGATGATCGCGCCGAAGTAGAGCGTTGCGCCTTCGCCGGAGACCGTGGGGATCTTGACCTTCAAGGCTTGGTCGAGGCTTGAGGCGTTGAACACCGCACCGATGAGCGGGTTGATCAGGGCGCTGACGATCGTGCTGACGATCGCGGTGAACGCCGCACCGATGACGACTGCCACGGCCAGGTCGATGACGTTGCCGCGGAGCAGGAACTCCTTGAAGCCCTTCATGCGAGGGTCTCCTTCCGGGTCGAGGACGGCCGCCGAGTGGCGACGCGCCCAATGTATCCGGAGAGCGCAGACCGCGTCAGGACGCGGCGGACTTCGAGCTGCTCGGCTTCGACTCGGGCTTCTTCGCCGGCTCGGACTTCTTCGGCTCCGACTTCGCAGGGGCGCTCGACGACCCCTCGGCCTTCGGCGCCGGGCGGGAGTCGGTGCGGTAGAAGCCACCGCCGTTGAAGGTCACGCCGACGGGGGAGAACACCTTGCGCAGGACGCCGCCGCAGACCGGGCACTCCGTCAGGGTGGCGTCGGAGAACGACTGCTTGATGTCGAACGCGTTGTCGCACTCGGTGCAGCGGTACGAGTAGGTGGGCACATCAGCTCCGGAACGTGATGATGCGTGACGGCGTGATGATGCCGTCGACGGGTTCGTCGTGGGGTTCGCGCGGGACCTCGTCGAGGTACTCCGCGTCGAAGATCACAGCATAGACGGGCGGGCGGTTCGCCATGGACCCGAGGGTCTTGTCGTAGTAGCCGCGCCCCCAGCCCATGCGGACCCCGTCGTGCGCCACCGCCGCCGCGGGGGCGAGGATGGCGTCGACGTCATTGATCGCGAGCGGGGACAGGACCTCACCGACGACCTCGGGCAGGCCGAGCAGGCTCTCGGTCTCGCTCTCACCGTCGCCCACGGCCCAGTCGAGCAGGCCGTCCTCGCGGGTGACGGGCAGCAGCACGCGGATGCCCTGCTCGAAGGCCCAGTTCAGGAACGGCCGGACGTTCGGCTCGTCCGGCGCGGACAGGTACAGGGCGATGGACGTCACCTGGCGCTCCTCGACGAAGCGCTGCAGGGTCGCGGTCAGGGTCTCGGTGTCCGCGTCGCGTTCGGTCGTGGTCCGGGTGCGCCGCCGCTGCCGGAGTTCGGCTCGCAGGGCGCGCTTCTCGTTCCCGAGATCGGCGATCATGCCGAGGAGTCTACCGAGGGGTGTCGTTGCGGCTTCCCGCCGGGAACGCGCGCACTCCCGTGTCCCCCGGAGCGACGACATGCCCTCGAAAGGGGGATCGGATACGGTCTGACCATGGGCTTCCAGATTTCGAAGGCGGTGATCCCGGCCGCAGGGCTGGGTACCCGCTTCCTCCCCGCGACCAAGGCGATGCCGAAGGAGATGCTCCCCGTCGTCGACAAGCCGGCCATCCAGTACGTGGTGGAAGAGGCTGTCGGTGCCGGGCTGACCGACGTGCTGATGATCACCGGGCGCAACAAGAACGCGCTCGAGAACCACTTCGACCACGTGTCGGAGCTCGAGGAGACCCTCCGCAAGAAGGGCGACCACGAGAAGCTGCAGAAGGTGAACCAGTCGACGGACCTCGCCGACATGCACTACGTGCGCCAGGGTGACCCACTCGGCCTCGGCCACGCGGTGCTCCGCGCGAAGATGCACGTCGGCCGCGAGCCGTTCGCCGTGCTCCTCGGTGACGACATCATCGACGCCCGTGACCCGCTGCTCCAGCGCATGATCGAGGTCCAGGGCGAGAAGAACGCCACCATCGTGGCCCTGCTCGAGGTCCCCGAGTCGCAGACGCACCTGTACGGCATCGCCACGGTCGAGCCGACCGAGACCGACGACGTGGTGAAGATCACCGGCCTCGTCGAGAAGCCCCCGCAGGGCGAAGCGCCCTCGAACCTGGCCATCATCGGCCGCTACGTCATCCGTCCCGAGGTCTTCGACGTCCTCGAGAAGCAGGAGCCGGGCAAGGGCGGCGAGATCCAGCTGACCGACGCGCTCATGAAGATGGCGAGCGCCGAAGAGTGGACCGGCGGCGTGTACGGCGTCGTGTTCCGTGGACGCCGGTACGACACGGGTGACAAACTCGACTACATCAAGGCGATCGTGCAGCTCGCCTCGGACCGCGATGACCTCGGCCCCGACCTCAAGTCGTGGCTGAAGGAGTTCAACGCGGGCGAATAGTCGGCCATCCCGCTCGGGTCCGGTGATCACGGACCCGGGCGGGACACCCCGTCCCGCTCCGGGGCGGGACCCCGGAGGAACCCAGCGATGACGACGATCCCGACCCTGTCCCACGGGCGGGTCACCATCCGGCCCCTCCGGCTCCGCGACACCCGCGACCTCGACGCGGCACTCGCGACGAACCGCTCGTGGCTCCGCACCTGGGAAGCCACGAACCCCTCCGGACACGTCTCCACCGACGTCCGTGGCAGCATCCGCGCGCTCCAGGCCAACGCCCGCGCGGGACTCGGTCTGCCGTTCGCGATGGAGCTCGACGGCCGCTTCGTCGGGCAGCTCAACGTCTCCGGCATCTCGTACGGCTCGCTCGCGAGCGCCTCGATCGGCTACTGGGTCGTCGAGGACGCCGCCGGCCACAACGTGACGCCGATCTCCGTCGCCCTCGCCGTCGACCACTGCTTCCGGTCGCTCGGCGTGCACCGGATCGAGATCTGCATCCGGCCGGAGAACGCCCCGAGCCTGCGGGTCGTCGAGAAGCTCGGCTTCCGGTACGAGGGGCTCCGTCGCCGCTACATTCACATCAACGGGGACTGGCGCGACCACTTCTGCTTCGCACTGGTGGCCGAAGAAGTCCGCGGTGGCGTCCTCGAGCGCTGGGTCCAGGGGCAGGTGCCCCCGGGCGTGGGGACCGTGCCGCTCGCCGCTCGCGACGAGGCCGCGATGCCGCTGGACACGACGCCGCGCATCTGACGCGCTGCACCTGACGGGCCTGGAGGCGCGGCGCACCTCCCACGGATTCCGCCCCGACACGCGCAACACGCGTCCGGCAATGACGGGGCCGGGGAACCGCCGCCCCTACCGTGTTCGCATGGCAGGAATCGGCTCGTGGGGTGGCGGCATCGTCCTGCTCGTCGCGGCCGTCCTCTGGCTCGTCTACCTGATGCCGTCGTGGGCCGCCCGTCGTCAGTACCTGGCCACCGAGCGGAACGCCATCCGGCTGCAGCAGACCCTCCGGATCCTCGCGCAGACCGCCGAGCTGCCGGACGAGGTCCGCATCGAGATGAACGCGAAGTCACTGGCCCAGGCGCAGCGCGTCGCCCGGTCCGAAGAGGCCAAGCGCACCGCCATCGTCCGGGCCCACGAGGCCGCGCGGCAGCGTGAGATCACCCGCCGCCTCGCCGAGCAGGCCCCGGTGCTCGAGCGGGCATCCGCCGTGCCGGCCCTGACCGCGATGCGGATGCGCCGTTCCCGGCTCGGAGCGACCCTGTTCGGCACGCTCGGCATCGTCATCGCCCTCGTGGTCTTCATCGCATCGCCGTCGCTCTGGCTCGTCGGTGTCGCCGGCCTCGTCGCCGCCGGTGGGTCCGCAGCGGTCCTGGCCCAGCTGCACCAGGTGGCGACGGCGCGGAAGCAGCGTCTCGCGGCCGCCGAGACGGGCGCGATCCGCGCCTCCCGGCAGTCCACCGCGTGGACCGACCCGGCGCCGCCCCTGTCGACGGAACAGCCCGCTGTGCCCGCGCAGGACCGCTCGTGGACCCCGAACCACGTGCCGAAGCCCCTCTACGTGGAGCGACCGGCCGCGCCGGCCGCGTCGCCCGAGTCGTCGGCCGAGCTCGCCGCCCGGTTGAAGGAGCGCGTCGCCGCGGCCAAGGCGGAAGCCGAGGCCGAAGCTGCGGCGATCCGTGCGGGCGAGTCCGACCCGTCGCTCGCCACCGTGTCCCGGATGCGTCCCGAGCTCGAAGAGGCGGCGGCGTCGCTGTCCGCGCACGACCAGGGGCGTCTCGCCGAGCGGCTCGGGCTCCGGGCCCCGGCCGCGTCCGCCGGCCTTGCCCCCGGCGCTCCTGCTCCAGCCGCTCCTGCTCCCACCGACGAGCCTGCCGGGCCGCCGAGCAAGTGGGCCGGCATGGGCGTCCTCGACGACGATGCGTACCAGCAGGCCGACCTCGACGCGATCATGCGACGGCGCCGCGCGGTCTGACCCGCGGCACGCCCGACGGGCCACGCGCGATTTCGGCTGGGCCGAACGAGGGTGCTAGTGTGGTCGAGCACTTGGGGCTATGGCGCAGTTGGTAGCGCGTCTCGTTCGCAATGAGAAGGTCAGGGGTTCGAATCCCCTTAGCTCCACCACGTGGCAACCACGAGAACGGCCCGGAACCGACAGGTTCCGGGCCGTTCTGTCGTTGCTGCGCGCGTGCGGCGAGACCTTCCTCCACAGGCCGAGCAACGGGGATCGTTCGACACAGTTCACGCACCGGGGTGGTGTGTTGTCCAACGCATCGCCCTAGACTCCCGGTGCGCCGCACGGGCGTCGCCGGCCCACCGGGCCCGACCAGGGGGAGAGCATGTTCCGTATCAGTCGTCTCGTCGCGACCATCGCGACCACGGTGGTGGTGGCCGCCGGCATCGCGGTCGCCGGACCGTCCTCGGGTGCGTCCGCGGCGGTCACACCGCTGGGTGTCGACATCTCCTGGCCGCAGTGTGGCAGCCAGGTGCCGACCGACCAGGCGTTCGGCATCGTCGGGGTCAACGAGTCCCTCGGCAACACCACGAACCCGTGCCTCGCCGAACAGCTCGACTGGGCATCGAAGTCCGTCGGCGGTTCGGCCCAGCCGAAGACCCAGCTGTACGCGCTGTTCGCCAACCCGGGGCTCCAGGCCTCGGTCTGGCCGACGTCGAACAGCTACCAGGGCACGGTGCCCACCAACCCGTTCGGCACGTGCGTGACCAAGAGCGGCAAGAAGCAGCTCACCCTGGCCTGCTCGTTCATGTACGGCTACGCCCGCGGGTACGACGACGTCCAGAGCCGTGGGGTCCCGACCCCGTCCGCCTACCGCTGGTGGATCGACGTCGAGACGGGTCTGTCGTACCAGCGCGACACCGCGCAGAACCGTGCGGCGATGCAGGGCATGATCGTCGGGCTCAAGACCGCCGGCGTGAAGCGGATCGGCCTGTACTCGACCGGGTCACAGTGGAAGACCATCGCCGGCACCGTCAAGGCGAACAGCCCGCTGTACGGCCGCTCGAACTGGATCGCGCTCGGCAAGAGCACGGTGACGAAGGCGCGGAAGGCCTGCTCCGGCACGCCGCTTCCCGGCGGCACCATCGCCATGGTCCAGGTCGAGGTGCCCTACGGCTCCGGCACCATCGACCGCAACGTCTCCTGCACCTGATCGACCTGACCTGACCTGACCTGACCGACGGACGGGAGGCCCGGTGCCAGCTGGCACCGGGCCTCCCGTCCGTCCGAGGGTCGCGTCAGACCCGTCGCCACCGCCCGATCGTCAGCCCGCGATGCTCTCGGTCAGCACGCCGGACTGCGCGAAGGTGGTGTGGATCGCGTTCGCGGCCTGCTCGAAGGCGCGGTTGCCGCGCGAGACGCCGAGCGCGCCGCCCTTGATCGCGGACTTGCCGGATCCGCGCAGCAGTCGGGCGACGGTGCGGCCGTCCGGGGCGATCATGATCTGCACGTCCAGGCGGGTGTGGAACGTGCGGTCGTTCGCCATGCCGCCGATGAGCAGCGTCAGGCCGAGGCTGCCGCGGGTCGCGCGGAGCGCACCCTGTTCGGCGTCGTCGACGGTGTAGCCCTCGTGGGCGAGCGCGTCGCGCACCTGGGCACGGGCGGTCTCGGGGTCGGTGGCGACGAAGAAGTCGTGGCTCTCGGGCATGTGTGTGTTCCTTCCGAACGGGTCCGCTGGGACACGGAGGACGCTCGTCCCCGGAGATGATCATGCCGTGTCGGAACGACGGAGGTGTCGCTTACGCTGGTCGTGTCATGACTGCCTCGATGAACCGCCGCGCACTCCTGTCCCTCGCCGGCGTCGCCGGGATCGGTTTCGCCGTTGCGGCGTGCTCCTCCGGTAGCGACAAGGGCGGCGACGGCGGCAGCGGCCGGGGCAGCTCCGGCGGCGGGGGCGGGACGACGTCCACCCCCGCGACGAAGCCCGTCGCGAAGGCCCTCGCCCCGGCGCAGGTCCCGCTCGCCGGTGGCGTCACGGTCACCGTCACGGGGACCGGGCTCGCCGCGGTCAAGGGCGTCACCGTCGGTGGTGTCGCTGCGCGCGACGTCGAGGCGACCGCGTCGAAGGTGACCTTCACGGCCCCGCACCAGGCGATGTACACCGCCGGTGACGCCGACGTCGCGCTCTTCACGTCGGCGATCGAGCCGAGCCCGTCCGCCAACCAGTCCTCGGACGGCAACGGCAGCGCCGCGAACGACGGGCAGAGCGGCGCCACCCAGGACACCGCGACCACCACGCCCACACCGACCGCCGCCCCCACACCGGACGTGGGCAGCGCCGTCGCGACGACCACCCTCGCGTACGCCGCACTGACCGACGTCGACCGGCAGCTCGCCTACGCGATGCGGTACTGGAAGGACTACAACCTCGCCGAGTACGGCACCATGAACCCGATCGGCGGCGACTGCGCGAACTACGTCAACCAGACGCTCATCGCCCGCGGCTGGAAGCAGCGGTCCGACTGGTACAACCGCGCGGCCGGCGCCGAGCACAGTGCGACGTGGACCTACTGCCCCACCATGGACCCGTGGCTCGAGACGAACGCGGCCGAGTTCGGTCTGACCCGGCGCTCGTCGGACGAGCGCGACAAGGTGCAGGTCGGCGACATCGTGTTCTTCGACTGGAACGCCAACGGCTCACCGGACCACACCACCATCGTGTCCGAGGTCTTCACCGAGTCCGACGGCACCATCCGCATCAAGTCGGCGAGCCACAACCAGGACGGCCCGTACCGCGACCTCGACGAGATGATCACGGTGCAGCATCCCGGTGGGACGGCCTGGTTCCACACGTTCGACGCGTAGCGCTGTCCAGGCCCGCACGACACCGGTGTTCGCGCGTCGCGCCGCGGTCTGCGCGTGTTCAACCGGCGAACACCGGTGTCTTGCAGAGCCGACGGACAGGCCCGCTCAGGGGTACCCGAGGAACCAGAGCAGCACGATCGCGACCGGCTGCAGGCACACCCCGACGACGAGCCACGTCACCGCCCGCCGCCGTGTCCCCACGAACACGTCCGACCCGAGCAGCGGCGCCATCGGCATGAGCAACCGCGGCAACGACTGCTGCGGCAGGAACACGGCCACCAGGTACAGCCCGTACGAGGCCGTGAACGCGAGCACGTCGGTGCCCAGGGCCCGGGTGCTCCTGCGCGAGATGAACCACACGGCGCCGGCGAGCACCACCACGACGAGCCCGATGCCGAGCGGCCCGAGCCACGTCGACGCCATGATGAACCACGGCGTCAGCGGCGCGAAGTGCTGCCGGCCGACGAACCCCACCCACCACGACAACTCGGTGTCCAGGTAGGCGTCCGGCCGCCCCGTCACGGCGGTCGCGATGACGGGCCACGCCAGGCCCGCAGCCGCGACGACCAGGCCGGTCACCACGATCGCGATCCGATCGCGCCACGGGAACACCTCGGCGGCTCGCCCGGACCGGCGCGCTCCGACCCACCGCACCACCAGGTGCACGGCCAGTGCCAGTGCCAGCGCCAGGACCCCGGGCTTCGTGAACGCGGCCACGACACCGAGCGGCGCGATCAGCCAGTACCGTCGCCGCACCAGGGCCAGCAGTGCGCCGAACAGCAGCACGAGCAGCAGGCTCTCGGCGTAGGCGACCTGCAGCAGGAAGCCCGTCGGCGCGAACGCGAACAGCGCGGTCGCCCAGCGGGCACGGTGTGCGCTGCCGACGGCGAGCACCAGCCGGTACAGCAGCACGCACGCGCCGGCTCCGGCGATCGAGGCGACGACGACTCCGGCGACCCAGAACGAGGCGCCGGTCAGCGTCATCAGGATCCGCACGACCGTGGGGAACACGGGCAGGAACGCCCACGCGTTCGGCAGGACGTGCCCGGCGTCGTCGACGGGCAGCGTCTCCGGGTACCCGTGCTCGGCGATGATCCGGTAGAACGAGGCGTCCCACGACCCCGAGAACGTGAAGAACGACGGGTCGCGTCGGTACGAGGCGAACGGCCAGCCGTTCGCGGTCGCCAGCAGGTACACGGTCGCCAGCAGCACGGTGCTCACCACCCGGGAGCCCATCCAGAGCAGCAGCGGCGCGGTCCACGCGCTGTGCCGTCCGGTCAGCAGGTTGCGGAACCCCCGCCTGGAGGCCCGGCTCGCTTCGGCCACGTTCGTCACCCGCCCGATCCTCCCAGACCGTGGGCCGCGCCCCGCATCGCGGGTCGCCACCCGCCCGGCGCGAGGCGACCCGTGTGCGTCGTGAGCAGCGGTGGTCGGGTCCGTCTGCCGGAGGTGACCACCGCTGCTCAGGGGGTGTGGGCCTCCCGGCTAGCGCTCCGTGACCGCGCGACGGATCTGCTCGATCGGGACCTTCGGGGAACGGTCTGCGTTGAGCAGGCCGTTCGTCTCCTGCACGGTGTCGGTGAGCTGCGTCCAGCAGGACCCGGCGAGGAACGAGCTCGCACGGACCGCGTCGTACAGCGCGGTGATGCGGGAGACCCAGTCGTCGCCGTCCGTGGCCGACGTGTACCCCCAGCCGTCCTCGCGCTGGACGCCCGGCTGGTAGTTCACGCCGCCGAACTCGGTGAGCATGACCGGCTGGCCGAGGTCCTCGGCGCCACCGACCAGGATGCGGCGGTCCGCCGGGCCGATCCCACCGAGCAGCCGGGTCCGTGCGGTCTCGTCCGCGTAGGTCGCTGCGAGCCGGGGTCCGTCACCCTCGTAGTCGTGGATCGTGACGATGTCGGAGTTCGTGTGCTCCCACCCGTCGTTCGAGATCACCGGACGCGTCGGGTCGAGTGCCCGCGTGACGTCGGCGAGGGCCCGGGCGTAGGCCTGCTGGGCCGGGTCGGTGGCGATGTGCTGCACACCCCAGCTCTCGTTGACGGGCACCCACGTGACGATCGACGGGTGCGAGGCGTCACGCTCGACGGCGTCCATCCACTCACGCACCAGTCGCTGCACGGCGCGGGGGGAGAACGCGTAGGCGCCGGGGGCCTCGCCCCACACCATGAGTCCGAGTCGGTCGGCCCAGTACAGGAACCGCGGGTCCTCGATCTTCTGGTGGTTGCGGGCTGCGTTGAAGCCGAGCTCCTTGATGAGTTCGACCTCGCGGCGGAGTGCCCGGCGGGACGGGGCGGCGATGTGCGATTCGGGCCAGTAGCCCTGGTTCAGGACGCTGCGGACCTCGTGGCGTCGGCCGTTGAGCAGGAACGCGCCGCCGTCGACCCCGACCGTCCGGATCCCGAAGTAGCTGGCGACGGCGTCGAACGGCGTCGCCCCGGTACGGGGGAGCAGCGAGACCGTCGCGTCGACCAGGCGTGGGGCGTCCGGGGTCCAGTGCAGCTCGTCCTCGGCCTGCCCGTTCGTCTGCCGCGCGATCGGGACGACCACGTCGAACTCGTCCCCGGTCTCGCCGACGGTGGTCTCGATCGTGGCGAGGTGCTCGTCGCGTTCGTCCCAGCGGGCCTCGACGCGCAGGCGCTCGCCGCCGGTGCGGTGCCCGTCGAGCCGGACCGTCAGGCGCATGGTCGCGTGGTCGACGTTCGTCCAGCGCAGGGACGCGATCGAGACGGTCGGCACGGCCTCGAGCCAGACCGTCTGCCAGATCCCGGTGGTGCGGCGGTACCAGATCGCGTGCGGGTCCTCGTGCCAGTCCTGCTTGCCGCGCGGCTGGGTCAGGTCGTGCGGGTCGTCCTCGGCGCGGACCACCAGGGTGTGCACGGCGTCGGGGTCCGTGACCAGCGCCTCGGTCACGTCGAAGGAGAACGGCGTGTGGCCGCCCTCGTGCTCGCCGATGAACTGCCCGTCGACCCAGACGCGGGCACGGTGGTCGACGGCACCGAAGTGCAGCACGAGTCGAGGCGCGCCGGTGCCGAACCCGGCGGCGTCGAGCTCCGAGCGGGTGATCGCACGGGAGTACCAGACCACCGGGTGGAATCCGGGCTCGTCGATGCCCGAGGCCGGGGACTCGGGCGGGAACGGGACGACGATGTCCCGGGCGTCGGTGAAGCCGGTGCGCCAGGCGTCGTCGTCGCCGTCGTTCCGGAACGACCACGTGCCGTCGAGGTCGGCCCAGGCGGTGCGGAGCATCTGCGGCCGGGGGTACGTGCCGTCCTGCCGCGAAGCGAGGGGGAGGCCGGGGGCGGAAGCGGAGTCAGGTGCGGCCACGGTGCCGTCGAGCGTGCTCATACCTCCATGTTCCCGGTTCGGTACATCGTTGTAAAGGGCATGCCGCCCGCTGTCGCGCCGAGGACTCGGCACCTCGCCAGCCCCCGGCGCGTAGGTTCCGCTGCATGAGCGACGGAGCACCCAGCGCCCCCGACACCACCGCCCCCGACACCCGCACGCCGAGCGACCACGACCTCGAGTCCTGGATCGCCGACCGTCGCTGGTACGCCTCGAAGGGGTCCGTGCCGCGTCTCCGCACCATCTCGACCGACGACGGGACCCGCCTGGTGCTCGACGAGGCCCCCGCGGTCCCTGTGCTCTACCAGGCACCGATCACGAGCGGTCCCGACGGCACGGTCGTCGACGCCACCACCGACCTCGCGTGGGTGTCGGCGCTCGCCGCACGCATCGACGCGGCGCCGGAGTGCCTCAGCCCGATCGGCCGGGTCACCGCGGCCCGCGTCCTGACGGGCGAGCAGTCCAACACCTCGGTCATCTGCGACACGGAGTCCGGCGATCGCGTCATCATCAAGGTATTCCGCGTGCTGCACCACGGCGACAACCCCGACGTGACCACGCAGCTCGCCCTCACCGCGGCGGGCAGCACCCGCGTGCCCCGGGTCTACGGGGCCCTCCGCGCCGACTGGCCCGACGTCGGCCGCCCGGACGGCGCCGCGACCGGCCACCTCGCCTTCGCCCAGGAGTTCCTGCCCGGGCTCGACGACGCCTGGCGCGTCGCCCTGCAGGAAGCCCAGGCCGGCACGCCGTTCGGGGACCGAGCCGAGCAGCTCGGCACCGCGCTCGCCGACGTGCACCGCACCCTGGCCGGAGCGCTGCCGACCGAGCCGGCCGACGCGTCGCGACGCGCCACCGCAGTCGCCACGATGCACGCCCGACTCGACACCGCCGCCCGCGAGGCCCCGGCCGTCGCCGACCATGCCGACGCGATCCGTGCGGTCTACGCCCGGGCGGCCGACGCGATCTGGCCGGACCTGCAGCGCATCCACGGCGACCTGCACCTCGGGCAGGTCCTGGCGGCTCCGGATCCCCGCGGGTGGGTCTTCCTCGACTTCGAGGGCGAACCGCTCCGCCCCCTCGACGAACGGTCGCTGCCGGACGTCACCCTGCGCGACGTCGCGGGCATGCTCCGCTCGTTCGACTACGTCGCCGGTGCCCTGGCGCACGACGCCGAGCCGGTCGACGCGTCAGCCTGGGCAGCCGAGGCGCGAGCGCGCTTCCTCGACGGCTACCAGCGCGGCACCGGCGCGGACCTCGCCGGCCACAGTGCGCTGCTCGACGCCTTCGAGCTCGACAAGGCGGTCTACGAGGTCGTCTACGAGACCCGCAACCGACCCGACTGGGTCGGCATCCCGCTGGCGGCCGTCGCGCGCCTGGTCGGCGACAGCGGGTCCTGACCGCGACCCACGAACGAACAGGAGGCCCGTGGCGACACCGCCACGGGCCTCCTGTCCGTCACCGGGTGACGCCCGTCTAGTTGACGGGTCCCGTGTACTTCTCGCCCGGCCCGGCGCCGATCGCGTCCGGGATCGCCGACGCCTCGCGGAAGGCGAGCTGCAGCGACCGCAGCCCGTCGCGGAGCGGGCGGGCGTGGTGGTCGCCGATCTCGGTCGCGGCGGCGGTGACCAGACCGGCCAGCGCGGTGATGAGCTTCCGTGCCTCGTCCAGGTCGGTCTGCTGCTGCGGGTCGTCGGCCAGGCCGACCTTCACGGCCGCGGCACTGAGCAGGTGCACCGCAACGGTGTTGATGAGTTCGACCGCCGGCACCTCCGCGATGTCCCTGGCGGCGTCGATGCCGGTGTCGTCGATCGGGGTGTCGCTCACGGTGCTCCTCTGCTAGGCTTGCTCGCGGCAGATGCTGTCCGTGTGCCATCAGTTCTCTTGACATCAGTTCTCCTGACGTCACGAACCCTGACAACTCCCGGACGGTGTCACGAAAGAGGAGTCTCTCCCACCCGCGGCCGCGTTCCACCAGGCTACCGGGTCACCACCGCTCCGCGAGCGCACGTGTTGCGCTCGTCGGTCGGATCCCACGGATCCGATGCAGGGCGGCTGCCGAACGGGTCGACATCCCGTGCGTCAGATCTCCTCTCTCGTGCTGTCGTCCAGGGCAAACGCCCCGGACGGCCACCACCTGATTGAAGGAGCTCCGCATCACCGATCCCCGTACCAACGACCGAATCCGCGTTCCCGAAGTCCGACTCGTCGGTCCGCAGGGTGAGCAGGTCGGCGTTGTCCCGATCGCCATGGCCCTGCGTCTCGCGCAGGAAGCCGAACTGGATCTGGTCGAGGTCGCGCCGAACTCGAAGCCGCCCGTGGCCAAGATCATGGACTACGGCAAGTTCAAGTACGAAGCCGCTCAGAAGGCCAAGGAAGCCCGTCGCAACCAGGTGAACACGGACCTGAAAGAGGTCCGTTTCCGCCTGAAGATCGACGTGCACGACTACGAGACGAAGCGCAAGCGCGCCGAGGGGTTCCTCCTCGGTGGCGACAAGGTGAAGGCGATGATCCTCTTCCGTGGCCGCGAGCAGTCGCGTCCTGAGCAGGGTGTCCGTCTCCTCCACAAGTTCGCGGAAGAGATCGCCGAGTTCGGCGTCGTCGAGTCGCGTCCGACCCAGGACGGCCGCAACATGACGATGATCATCGCCCCGCTCAAGAACAAGTCCGACGTCAAGGGCGAGCAGAACGCCAAGCGTGCTGCACAGAAGGCCGAGCGTCGTGCCACCGAGCACGCCGCGAAGGGCAAGGACGAGGCCGAGGCCGGTTCCACGTCCGAGGCCGCTGCGGAATCCACGGACTCCGCGGCCGAATAGGTCCCCGGACCGAACCCGCAACGACGCGGCCCCCCATCCATCCCACGGAAAGGCACCACCATGCCCAAGCAGAAGACCCACTCCGGGTCGAAGAAGCGCTTCAAGGTCACCGGTACCGGCAAGATCATGAAGCAGCAGGCCGGTATGCGTCACAACCTCGAGGTCAAGAGCTCCAAGCGCAAGGCCCGCCTGAACGAGGACCAGGTCCTCTCCAAGGGTGACGCGAAGAACGTCAAGAAGCTCCTCGGCCACTGAGCCCCGCAGATCGTAAAGGAATAGTGCAATGGCACGAGTAAAGAGAGCGGTCAACGCCGCCAAGAAGCGCCGCGTCATCCTCGAACGCGCCGAGGGCTACCGCGGCCAGCGTTCGCGTCTGTACCGCAAGGCCAAGGAGCAGGTCACCCACTCCCTCGTCTACGCGTACCGCGACCGTCACGCGAAGAAGGGCGAGTTCCGTCGCCTCTGGATCCAGCGCATCAACGCTGCGTCCCGTGCGAACGGCCTGACCTACAACCGCCTCATCCAGGGTCTCAACCTGGCTGGCGTCGAGGTCGACCGTCGCATCCTCGCCGACCTCGCGGTGAACAACCCCGAGACCTTCACCGCGCTCGTCGAGACCGCGAAGAAGGCCCTCCCGGCCGACACCTCGGCCCCGAAGGCTGCGTAGTCAGTTCTTCTGCTCGCGAAACCCCCGCCGCACGGCGGGGGTTTCGTCGTTCCTAGACTTGGGTCGTGAGCGATCTCCTCGAGAACCCCCGTGCCGGACGCGTGAAGGCCGTTGCGGCCCTGGCCAAGAAGGACGTCCGGGCCGAGACCGGCCTGTTCCTGCTGGAAGGACCCCAAGCGGTCCGCGAAGCGCTGGAGTACGCGCCGGAGCTCCTGCGCGAGCTGTACGTGACCCCCACCGCCGCAGCCCGCTACGGGCTGGACGACGCGCCGGTGGACACGTGGTTCGTGACCGAGCAGGTGCTCGACGCGATGGCGGACACCGTCACCCCGCAGGGCGTGGTCGCGGTGTGCCAGCAGTTCCCGACGTCGGTGAAGGACGTCTTCCCGGACCGCGCTGCGGCTGCCGCCGACGCGGAGGCCCGTGATGCGTCCGACGAGCAGGCCGCGTTGCCCGGACTGGTCGCCATCCTCGAAGAGGTGCGGGACCCGGGGAACGCCGGCACGATCATCCGCGCCGCGGACGCGGCCGGAGCCGATGCGGTGGTGCTGACCGGCCGGTCGGTGGACCCGTACAACCCGAAGGTCGTCCGGTCGACGACCGGGTCCCTGTTCCACGTGCCGGTGTCGGTGGGCGTCACGCTCGCGGACACGATCGAGCGGGCGAAGGCCCTCGGCTACACGGTGCTCGCCGCCGACGTCTCCGGCGACGACCTGCCGGTGGTGCGCGCCGAAGGGATGCTCGACGGTCCGACCGCGTGGGTCTTCGGCAACGAGGCACGCGGGCTCACCGCCGACGACCTGGCGCTCGTCGACCGGGCAGTCAAGGTGCCGATCTACGGGCAGGCGGAGTCGATGAACCTCGCCACGGCGGCGTCGGTGTGCCTGTACGAGTCGGCCTTCGCGCTCCGGAGCTGACGCTCCTCCACAGATCGGTCGTCGGCGTCGGCCATCCACCGTCCGCTCGGTGCAGGTGGGTGGTATCCCGACGGCCGGTAGGCTTGGGTCTCGTGTCAGAACCTCTCGAGATCAGCGAATCGGCCGTCGCCGACGCGGTGGACGCGGCCCTCGCCGCCGTCCGTGCCACGACGACGGTCGCCGAACTGAAGCAGGCCAGGGCCGAGCACACCGGTGAGCAGTCACCGTTGGCGCGGATGAACGCATCGATGCGCAGTGTGCCGCCGGAACAGAAGGCCGCGGCGGGCAAGCTCGTCGGGCAGGCCCGTGGGCGGGTGAACGCGGCGATCGCCGAGCAGGAATCCGTCCTCGCGGTGGCCGAGGAACGCGCACGGCTCGAAGCCGAACGCGTCGACGTCACCGCGTTGCCGACCCACCGCGCCACCGGCTCCCGCCACCCGCTCTCGCTGCTGAACGAAGCCGTCGCCGACATCTTCGTCGGCATGGGGTGGGAAGTCGCAGAAGGCCCGGAGCTCGAGCACGAGTGGTTCAACTTCGACGCGCTGAACTTCGACCAGGACCACCCCGCCCGGGCCATGGCGGACACGATCTTCGTCGAGCCCGTCGACCGGCACCTGGTCATGCGGACCCACACCTCGCCGGTGCAGGTGCGGTCGCTGCTGTCGCGTGACCTCCCGCTGTACGTCATCGCGCCCGGACGCGTCTACCGTGCCGACGAGCTCGACGCCACGCACCTGCCGGTCTTCACCCAGGTCGAGGGCATCGCGATCGACAAGGGCCTGACGATGGCGCACCTGCGCGGCACGCTCGAGCACTTCGCCCGGCAGATGTTCGGCGCCGAGGCGCAGATCCGCCTCCGCCCGAACTACTTCCCGTTCACCGAGCCCAGTGCCGAGATGGACGTCTGGCAGCCGAACGCCAAGGGTGGCGCACGGTGGGTCGAGTGGGGTGGCTGCGGCATGGTCAACCCCAACGTCCTGCGTGCCGCCGGGATCGACCCGGACGAGTACCAGGGCTTCGCGTTCGGCATGGGCATCGAGCGGACGCTGCAGTTCCGCAACGGCCTGAACGACATGCGTGACTTCCTCGAGGGCGACATCCGCTTCTCGCAGCAGTTCGGAACGGTGGTCTGATGCGCGTCCCACTCCGTTGGCTCGGTGAGTCCGTCGACCTCCCCGACGACGTCACCCTCGAGCACGTCCACGCGGCGCTCGTGTCGGTCGGCTTCGAGGAAGAAGACGTCCACACCTTCGACCTGACCGGCCCCGTCGTGGTCGGTCGGGTGCTCGAGCGCGTCCCCGAGCCGCAGAAGAACGGCAAGACCATCAACTGGTGCCAGGTGGACGTCGGCGAAGCCGAGCCCCGCGGCATCGTCTGCGGCGCGCACAACTTCGACGTCGGCGACCTCGTCGTCGTCACGCTGCCCGGTGCGGTCCTGCCCGGGCCGTTCCCGATCGCCGCCCGCAAGACCTACGGACACGTGTCCGACGGCATGATCGCCTCGGCGCGCGAGCTCGGGCTCGGCGACGAGCACGACGGCATCCTGCGCTTCGCCGACCTCGGCATGGAGCCAACCGTGGGCGCCGACGCGATCGCGCTCCTCGGCCTCGACGACGCCGCGGTCGAGATCAACGTCACGCCCGACCGTGGGTACGTGCTGAGCATGCGCGGGGTCGCTCGTGAGTACGCGCACGCCACCGGAGCCAGCTTCCACGACCCCGTCGAGCGCATCGCGCCGCGTGCGGCCGAGGGCTTCCGGGTCACGATCGACGACCAGGCTCCGGTCCGGGGTCGGGTCGGCGCCTCCACGTTCGTCACGCGCGTCGTGCGCGGGATCGACCCGGCAGCGAAGACACCCTCCTGGATGGTGTCGCGTCTGTCGCTGGCCGGGGTGCGTTCGATCTCCCTGCCCGTCGACATCACGAACTACGTCATGTTCGAGCTCGGCCAACCGCTGCACGGCTACGACCTGCAGACGATCGCGGGGGGCCTCGGCGTCCGCCGGGCGAACGCCGGTGAGACGCTCGAGACCCTCGACGGCACCGTCCGGAAGCTCGACCCCGAAGACCTCGTGATCACCGACGACGACGGTCCCGTCGGTCTCGCCGGCATCATGGGCGGGGCCCGCACCGAGATCTCGGCGAGCACGACGGACATCCTGATCGAGGCCGCCGGGTTCGACCAGGTCTCGATCGCCCGCACCGCTCGTCGGCACAAGCTGCCCAGTGAGGCATCCCGTCGCTTCGAGCGCGGGGTCGACCCGCTGGTGGCCGAGGCCGCGGCGAACCGCGCCGTCGAGCTCCTCGTCGAGCTCGCCGGCGGCACCGCCGACCCCCTCGGGTCCACGCTCGTCGACAGCGACCCGCGGCCGACCGTCACGATGCGGGTCTCCCGTCCGGCCGAGCTCGTCGGCGTCGACTACACCGACGCCGAGGTCATCGAGACGCTCCGTGCGATCGGCGCCACGGTCGAGTCCGACGGCGAGCAGCTCGCGGTCACCCCGCCCACCTGGCGCCCTGACCTGACCGACGACACCACGCTGGTCGAAGAGGTCGCACGCATCGTCGGCTACGACCGCATCCCGAGCGTCCTGCCCGTCGCCCCGCCCGGCCGGGGGCTGACCCGGCACCAGCAGGCACGTCGTCGGGTGGCCTCGGCGCTGGCCGCGGCGGGCCTGACCGAGGTCGTCACGGCCCCGTTCGTGTCGGCCGCCACGCAGGACGCCTACCCGGGGATCGACCCGCAGGGCGGACCGAGCGTCGTGCTCGCCAACGCCCTGGACAGCGAGCAGAAACTGCTGCGCCGCAGCGGCGTCCCGGCCCTGGTCGACGCCGCCCGCCGCAACGTCTCGCGCGGGCTCGTCGACGTCGCCCTGTACGAGACGTCCCGGGTGTTCCTGCCGGTGACGGGCGTGACGGTCGGCACCGACGAGGTCCCGGCGGGCGCGGCCCGGCCCGACCGTGCGATGCTCGAAGCACTGGACGCCTCGCTGCCGGCCCAGCCCTTCCACGTCGCCGCACTGCTCACCGGCCACCGCGTCATCAAGCAGCCCGGCGCCACCGCGGAACCGTTCGGCATCGCCGACGCCATCGACACCGCCCGCCAGGTCGCGTGGGCCGTCGGTGTGGAACTGACCGTCGCGCAGGCCACCCACCCGTCGCTGCACCCGGGTCGCGCCGCGTCCCTGCTCGTCGACGGCACGGTCGTCGGCGTCGCCGGGGAACTCCTGCCCGGACTGGCCGAGGCCGCCGTCCTGCCCCGCGTGGTGGCGGTCGTCGAGCTCGACCTCGACGCGCTCGTCGCCGCAGCCCCGGAACTCGTCGCGGTCGCGCCGATCGTCTCCTACCCGGCAGCCACGCAGGACCTCTCCCTGGTCGTCGACGCCGGGGTACCGGCCGGCGAGGTGCTGGATGCGGTGCGCTCTGGCGCCGGAGACCTGTTGGAGTATGCTCGGCTCGTGGATGACTACCGGGGCTCCGGCGTGGACGAGGGACAGAAGTCCCTGACGTTCGCCCTGCGCTTCCGTGCCACGGACCGCACGCTGACCGCTGCCGAGGCCACCGAGGCCCGTGACGGCGCTGTCCGACGTGCCGGCGAGCGATTCGGGGCGACCCTGCGCGACTGACCCACACGGGATCAGCACCGCCCGGGGTCGCCGCCTCCGACTCTCTCGACGACCAGTCCGACCAAAGGTGGAATCCCATGTCCGTATCCGTCGCCGTGGCGGGAGCCTCCGGCTACGCGGGTGGTGAGCTCCTGCGTGTGCTCTCCGCCCACCCCGAGTTCGAGGTCAGGACGGTGACCGCGTTCTCGAACGCCGGACAGCCCCTGATCGCGACCCAGCCGCACCTCCGTTCGCTGTCGCACCTGACCCTGGCGGAGACGACGGCCGAGACGCTGCGCGGGCACGACGTGGTCTTCCTGGCGCTGCCGCACGGACAGTCGGGTGCGATCACCGCGGAGCTGGGCGACGACGCGCTCGTCATCGACTGCGGCGCGGACCACCGTCTGACGGACCCGGCTGCGTGGGAGCGGTTCTACGGCGGCGACTACTTCGGCGCGTGGACGTACGGCCTCCCCGAACTCCTGCTCGCGGCTCCCACACCGGGTTCGGCGGACGAGTGGCGCGAGGTCGACGACATCGCCTCCCAGGGCAAGCAGCGTTCCGCCCTGGTCGGCACGAAGCGCATCGCGGTCCCCGGCTGCAACGTCACCGCGGTGACGCTCGGCATCCAGCCGGGCGTCCAGGCTGGCCTCGTCGAGTCCGACGACCTCGTCGCGGTGCTCAGCGTCGGGCCGAGCGGTGCCGGCAAGAAGCTCAGCACCACCTACCTGGCCTCCGAGATCATGGGGTCCGCCAGTGCCTACGCCGTCGGGGGGACGCACCGGCACGTCCCCGAGATCCAGCAGAACCTGCAGGTCGCGGGCGCCTCCGACGTGACGATCTCGTTCACGCCGGTGCTGGTCCCGATGTCGCGGGGGATCCTGGCGACCACGACCGCGAAGCTCTCGCCCGGCGTCAGCGCGCGTGACGTCCGGCTCGCGTGGGAGCAGGCGTACGCCGACGAACCCTTCGTGCACCTGCTGCCCGAGGGCGAGTTCCCCCGGGTGGCCGACACGATCGGCGCGAACACCGCGCTCGTCGGCATCGCCGTCGACGAGGCCGCCGGCCGCGTCGTCGCGGTGACCGCCCTCGACAACCTCGCCAAGGGCACGGCGGGCGCCGCCGTCCAGTCGGCGAACATCGCCCTCGGTCTCCCCGAGACCACGGGCCTCAGCGTGGACGGAGTCGCACCGTGACCGACGCAGGCACGACCACCCAGACCGAGCCGGGCCTCCAGGGCGTCACCGCGGCAGCGGGTTTCCGCGCTGCCGGCGTGACTGCAGGCCTGAAGACCAGCGGCAAGCCGGACGTGGCACTCGTCGTCAACGACGGCCCCGACGCGGCCGTGGCCGCCGTGTTCACCAGCAACCGCGCCCAGGCGCACCCGGTGATCTGGTCCCGCCAGGTCGTCGGGGACGGCGTGGCCCGGGCCGTCGTCCTGAACTCCGGCGGCGCGAACTGCTTCACCGGACCGTTCGGCTTCCAGACCACGCACCTGACGGCCGAGGCCGTGGGCGACGCCCTCGGGATCGGGGCCGGCGACGTCGTCGTCTGCTCCACCGGGCTCATCGGCGTCGGCGACCAGTCCTTCCGCGACAACGTGCTCCGTGGCGTCGACCTGGCGAGCGCGGCACTCAGCGACGACGGCGGTCCGGACGCCGCGACCGCCATCATGACGACCGACACGAAGGCCAAGCAGTCCGTCGTGACCGAGGACGGCTGGACCGTCGGCGGCATGGCCAAGGGTGCCGGCATGCTCGCACCCGGGCTCGCGACGATGCTCGTCGTCATCACGACCGACGCCGTGCAGACCCCGGACCAGCTCGACCAGGCGCTCCGGGCGGCCACCCGCATCACGTTCGACCGGGTCGACTCCGACGGCTGCATGTCCACCAACGACACCGTCGTCCTGCTGTCGTCGGGTGCGAGCGGCGTGACGCCCGAGGTCGGTGACTTCCAGGAAGCCCTGACCGCGGTCTGTGCCGACCTGGCCCGGCAGCTGCAGCAGGACGCCGAGGGCGCGAGCCACGACATCACGATCGAGGTCGTGCACGCCGTGACCGAGGACGACGCCGTGACCGTCGGTCGGAGCGTCGCCCGGAACAACCTGTTCAAGGCGGCCGTCTTCGGCAACGACCCGAACTGGGGACGGGTGCTCGCAGCGATCGGCACCACCGACGCCGAGTTCGACCCGTACGCGGTGGACGTCAGCATGAACGGTGTCCGGGTCTGCCACGCGGGCGCACCCGACGAGCCGAGCGACAGCGTTGACCTGACCCCGCGCGACACCCACGTGCGCATCGACCTCGGTGTCGGCACGCACTCGGCCACGATCCTGACCAACGACCTCACGCACGACTACGTGCACGAGAACAGCGCGTACTCCAGCTGATGGCGGCCGACACGAACGGGGCCGGCACGCCCCTCACGAAGGAAGAAGAGCACGAGTTCGCCGCGGTCAAGGCCGCGACGCTCATCGAGTCGCTGCCCTGGCTCAAGCGCTTCTCGGGCAAGGTCGTCGTGGTCAAGTTCGGCGGCAACGCCATGGTGAACGAGGACCTGAAGCGCGCCTTCGCCGAGGACATGGTCTACCTGCGCTACGCCGGCCTGCACCCCGTCGTCGTGCACGGTGGGGGTCCGCAGATCTCCGCCGCCCTCAAGGAACAGGGCATCGAGTCCGAGTTCCGCGGCGGCTACCGCGTCACGACGACCGAGGCGATCACGGTCGTCCGTGACGTCCTGGCCGGCGAGGTGAACCGCGAGATCGTCGACTTGATGAACGAACACGGCGAGGGCCTGGCCGTCGGCGTGTTCGGCGACGGCGGCTCGCTGTTCACCGGCGAGAAGAAGGGCGTCGTCGTCGACGGGCAGGAGTACGACCTCGGCCATGTCGGGGACATCACCCACGTCGACCCGTCCGGTGTGCTCGCCGCGATCGAGGCCGGCCGGATCCCGGTGGTCTCGAGCATCGCGATCGACGACGCGCACCCCGACCAGGCGCTCAACGTGAACGCGGACGCTGCGGCCGGTGCCCTGGCGATCGCACTCCGGGCGTCGAAGCTCATGATGCTCACCGACGTCCCGGGGCTCTACCGCAACTGGCCGGACCGTGACTCGATCGTCGACCTCATCGCCGTCGAGGAACTCCGTGAACTCCTGCCGAGCCTCGAGTCGGGCATGATCCCGAAGATGACCGCGTGCCTCGACGCCGTGGTCGGCGGGGTCGGCGGCGCGACCATCATCGACGGCCGGATCCCGCACTCGATCCTGCTCGAGGTCTTCACCCTGCGGGGTGCGGGCACCGAGGTGATCCCGGACCCGAGCCGACGAACCGAGAACCAGATGACCCACGCCGAGATCGGCCGACGCGTGGCGTCGCCGTCGATCGACAGCAGTACCGGCCAGCACGTGGCGGGTACGGACGAGAAGGGACACCAGCAGTGAGCACCGAGACGCAGACCGAGACCTGGAACGACCGGTTCGGGGCGTCGCTCATGCGATCCCTGACCCCTCCGAAGATCATGCTCGAGCGCGGACAGGGCTGCCGTGTGTGGGACGTGGAGGGCAACGAGTACCTCGACTTCCTCGCGGGGATCGCGGTGAACTCGCTCGGCCACGCGCACCCCGCGTTCGTCGCAGCGATCGCCGACCAGGCGGCGAAGCTCGTGCACGTGTCGAACTACTTCGCCACCCCGCCCCAGCTCGAACTCGCCGAGCGCCTCAAGCGCATCACCGGCGCGGGGGACGCGGGTCGGGTCTACTTCGGCAACTCCGGCGCCGAGGCGAACGAGGCCGCGTTCAAGCTCGCCCGCCTCAACAGGGGCGCCGACGGCACGAAGACGCGGATCCTCGCGCTCAAGCAGGGCTTCCACGGACGGACTATGGGCGCCCTCGCGCTCACCGGCAAGCCCGCACTGCAGCAGGACTTCCTGCCGATGATCCCGGGCGTCGAGCACATCGACACCTCGATCGACGCGCTCGAAGCGTCGATCGACGACACCGTGGCCGCCCTGATCCTCGAGCCCATCAAGGGCGAGGCCGGCGTGGTCGACCTGCCCGAGGGGTTCCTGCTGGCCGCCCGCCGGCTGACCGAGGAGCACGGTGCGCTGCTGATCCTCGACGAGATCCAGACGGGTGTCGGCCGGACCGGCAACTGGTTCGCGTTCCAGGGGCACGGGGTGACGCCCGACGCCATCACGATCGCGAAGGGCATCGCCGGCGGCTTCCCGATCGGCGCCCTCGTGACCTTCGGCTGGGCATCCGACCTGTTCTCGGCCGGGCAGCACGGTTCGACCTTCGGCGGCAACCCGCTCGGCACCCGTGTGGCGAACGCCGTGCTCGAGGAGATCGAGCGCGCCGACCTCGTCGCCAGCGCGGTGGTCAAGGGTGAGCGCATCCGTGACGGTATCCGTGCCATCGGCTCTCCGCTGGTCGAAGAGGTCCGCGGCACCGGCCTGCTCATCGGCGTCGGTCTCGCCGGCCCGGTCGGCCCGCTCGTCAACGCAGCCGCCCTCGAACGCGGCCTCATCATCAACGCCCCCAACGAGTCGAGCCTGCGCATCGCGCCGCCGCTCATCGTGTCCGACGCCGAGGTCGACGAGTTCCTGTCGATCCTCGCCCAGAGCCTCGCGGCCGTCGCCGCAGCGCAGGAGCCCACCGCATGACCCGCCACTTCCTCCGCGACGACGACCTGAGCCAGTCCGAGCAGTCCGCGATCCTCGACATCGCCGACCGCATGAAGGCCGACCGCTGGGCGGAGAAGCCGCTCGCCGGTCCGCAGAGCGTCGCGGTGATCTTCGACAAGTCGTCGACCCGCACCCGGGTGTCGTTCCACGTCGGCATCTCGGACCTCGGCGGCAGCCCGCTGATCATCTCGACGGCGAACAGCCAGCTCGGCGGCAAGGAGACCCCGTCGGACACCGCTCGCGTGCTCGAGCGCATGGTGTCGGCGATCGTCTGGCGCACCTACGGCCAGGCCGGGCTCGAGGAGATGGCCGCCGGCACGACGGTCCCCGTCGTCAACGCGCTGTCCGACGACTTCCACCCCTGCCAGCTCCTCGCCGACCTGCTCACCATCCGTGAGCACCGCGGCACCCTGGCCGGGCAGACCGTGGCGTTCATCGGTGACGGCGCGAGCAACATGGCGCAGTCGTACCTGCTCGCCGGTGCGACCGCGGGCATGCACGTCCGCGTCGCCGCTCCGGCCGAGTTCTCCCCGTCGGCGCAGGTCGTCTCCGACGCCGAGGACCGCGCTGCCGTGACGGGTGGCTCCGTCCTCGTCGTGACCGATCCGGTGGCCGCTGTGGCCGGTGCCGACGTCGTCGTCACCGACACCTGGGTCTCGATGGGCAAGGAGTCCGAGAAGCAGTCGCGCCTCGACACCTTCGCGGGGTACCGCGTCGACGACGCGCTCTTGGCGCACGCCGCCGCCGACGCCGTCTTCATGCACTGCTTGCCGGCAGACCGTGGGTTCGAGGTGACCGCCGACGTCATCGACGGTCCGCGCAGCATCATCTGGGACGAGGCGGAGAACCGTCTGCACGCCCAGAAGGCGCTGCTGGCCTGGCTGCTCGCCAACGACTGACCGACCGGGTGATCACCAGTGGCTGACCGCGTCGTCCTCGCGTACTCGGGCGGTCTCGACACCTCCGTCGGGATCGGCCGGTTGCGCGACGGCACCGGCAAGGACGTGGTGGCACTCGTGGTCGACGTCGGCCAGGGCGGCGACGACCTCGAGGCGATCCGGCAGCGCGCACTCGACTGCGGCGCGGTCGAGGCGCTCGTGGTCGACGCCAAGGACGAGTTCGCGGACGAGTACATCGTGCCGGCGCTCCGAGCCAACGCGCTGTACCAGAAGCGGTACCCGCTCGTCTCGGCCCTGAGTCGACCGCTCATCGCGAAGCACCTCGCCCTGACGGCGAAGCAGCTCGGTGCGGACAGCGTCGCGCACGGCTGCACGGGCAAGGGCAACGACCAGGTGCGCTTCGAGGCCGCCGTCGCGGCGATCGCGCCGGACCTCCGGACCATCGCCCCGGTGCGGGACCTCGCCCTCACCCGCGACCGTGCCCTCCAGTACGCGCAGGAGCACGGGCTGCCGGTCCAGCAGCCCGAGCGGCAGCCGTGGTCGGTCGACCAGAACGTGTGGGGTCGTGCCGTCGAGACGGGTCTCCTCGAGGACCCGTGGAACGGCCCGACCGAGGACCTCTACGCGACCACGCAGGACCCGGCCCTCCCGCAGCCGGCCGACGAGGTCACGATCACCTTCGACCGCGGGGTGCCGGTCGCCCTCGACGGGCAGCGGTTCAGCGTGCTCCGGATGGTGCAGGAGCTCAACGCCGTCGCCGGCAAGCACGGGGTCGGACGCATCGACGTCGTCGAGGACCGCGTGGTCGGGATCAAGTCGCGCGAGGTCTACGAGGCACCGGCCGCGGTCGCCCTCATCGCCGCGCACGAGGAACTCGAGAGCCTGACGCTCGAGCGAGACGTCGCGCGGTTCAAGCGCGGTGTCGAGGCCGAGTGGGCCGACCTGGTCTACGACGGCCTGTGGTTCGGCGGACTCAAGCGCAGCCTCGATGCCTTCGTCGAGCACACCCAGCAGCACGTCTCCGGCGACGTCCGGTTGCGGCTGCAGGGCGGACGCGCCACGGTGACGGGTCGTCGGTCCGAGCAGAGCCTCTACGACTTCGACCTGGCGACGTACGAATCCGGCGATGCGTTCGACCAGTCCGTGTCCAGGGGGTTCATCGAACTCTGGTCACTGCCCAGCAAGATCTCCGCCCGCCGCGATGCGGCGAACTGACCGACAGCCGCACCGCACCGACCACCAGCCCGCGGCCCCGCCCCCGGCGCGCCCGAGCACCGACGAAACGACGCAGGACGACATGACCGACGAGAAGACCGACGCCACCAACACCGGTGCCCTCTGGGGCGGCCGCTTCGCCGACGGCCCGAGTGCGGCCCTCGCTGCGCTCTCCAAGTCGACGCACTTCGACTGGCAGCTCGCGCCCTACGACATCGCGGGGTCCCGTGCCCACGCCCGAGCGCTGCACACCGCGGGCTACCTGACCGCCGACGAGCTGGAGCGCATGCTCGCCGGCCTCGACCGGCTCGAAGCGGCGCACGCCGACGGCACGCTGCAGCCCGACGACTCCGACGAGGACGTCCACGGCGCCCTCGAACGCCTGCTCATCGCCGATCTCGGTCCCGAGCTCGGCGGCAAGCTCCGCGCGGGTCGCAGCCGCAACGACCAGATCGCCACCCTCGGCCGGATGCACATGCTCGACCACGGACGGCGCATCGGGCGGCTCGTGATCGACCTCGTCGACGCGATCACCCAGCAGGCCACCGAGCACCCGGCCGCGATCATGCCGGGGCGCACGCACCTGCAGCACGCCCAGCCCGTGCTCCTGGCCCACCACCTGCTCGCGCACGCCTGGCCGCTCGTCCGCGACCTCGAGCGCCTGCGCGACTGGGCCGGCCGCGCGAGCGTCAGCCCGTACGGCGCCGGTGCGCTGGCGGGCAGCTCCCTCGGTCTCGACCCCGCTGCGATCGCCGCGGAGCTCGGCTTCGACCGCCCGGCCGACAACTCGATCGACGCCACGGCAGCCCGCGACGTCGTCGCCGAGTTCGCGTTCGTCCTCGCGCAGATCGGCATCGACGTCTCGCGTCTGTCGGAAGAGGTCATCCTCTGGAACACCAAGGAGTTCGGCTTCGTCCGGCTCCACGACGCGTTCTCGACCGGGTCGAGCATCATGCCGCAGAAGAAGAACCCGGACATCGCCGAGCTCGCACGCGGGAAGTCCGGGCGTCTGATCGGCAACCTGACCGGCCTCCTCGCGACCCTCAAGGGACTGCCACTGGCCTACAACCGCGACCTGCAGGAGGACAAGGAGCCGGTCTTCGACTCGGTCGCCACGCTCGAGGTCCTGCTGCCCGCGTTCACCGGCATGATTGCGACCCTGACCTTCGACACGGACCGGATGGCGGAGCTCGCCCCGCAGGGGTTCTCGCTCGCGACGGACGTCGCCGAGTGGTTGGTCCGCCAGGGTGTGCCGTTCCGTGACGCGCACGAGGTCTCCGGCGCGCTCGTCCGGTACTGCGAGGAGCGCGGCATCGAGCTCGACGAGCCGACCGACGACGAGTACCGGTCGGTGTCCGAGCACCTCACGCCCGACGTCCGTTCCGTCCTGACCATCGAGGGCAGCGTCGCATCGCGCTCCGGCGTCGGCGGCACCGCACCCGACCGGGTCGCCGAGCAGCTCGCGTCCGTCACCCGCCGCGTCCGCGACCTGGCCGAGGGCGCACCCTTCTCGCGATGACCCCGGGGATCGCCGCGCTGCTCGCCGAGCCCGCCCCGATCATCGCGCCGGCCCTGCTCGGTGCGACGATCGCGGGGCGCGGCGTGGCGCTCCGCATCACCGAGGTCGAGGCCTACTCCGGCCCCACCGACCCCGGCTCACACGGACACCGGGGGATGACGGAGCGCAACCGCCACCTCTTCGGTCCGCCCGGCACGCTGTACGCCTACCGCTCGTACGGCATCCACACCTGCGTCAACGTCGTGAGTGGGCCGGCCGGCACCTCGTCGGGCTCCCTGCTCCGCGGTGCGCAGGTCGTCGAGGGGCTGGACCTCGCGCGAGCGCGTCGCGGTCCGACGGTCGCGGACGTCGCGCTGGCACGCGGGCCCGGCAACCTCGGGGGAGCGCTCGGCGCGGTCCTCGGGCAGGACGACGGCACGTCGCTCCTCGACGGTTCCGGCCCGTTCGTGCTCACCCTGGCACCCGGCCTGGAGGCCCGGCTCGCCTCCGCCGGACCGGCCCGGGTGATCGACGAGCTCCTGTCCGAGACCCTGCCCGGCCCGCGGGCCGGCGCTGCCGTCCCACGGATCTCCCGCGGTCCGCGCACCGGCGTCGGCGGCATCGCCGGCGGGGTGCAGTACCCCTGGCGCTTCTGGCTGACGGGTGACCCCACGGTCTCGACGTACCGACGGCACAAGGGTGCCCTCGACTCGTGAACCCGGCCACGGGCCTCCCGGCTGCCGCGCCTGCCGGTCGTCCGTCGCCGCTACGATGGCGGGGTGTCCAGTGATACCGCTCAAGACGTCCTGACGCGCCAGCAGAACGACCCCGCCTTCGACTCGGTGTGGGACGAACTGCAGTGGCGCGGTCTGGTGCAGGTCTCGACCGACGAGGCCGCGCTGCAAGAGGCCCTCGACGGTGAGCCGATCACGTACTACTGCGGCTTCGACCCGACGGCCCCGTCGCTGCACTGCGGCAACCTCCTGCAGCTCCTGACCATGCGCCGGCTGCAGCTCGCCGGGCACAAGCCGCTCGCGTTGGTGGGCGGGTCGACCGGTCTCATCGGCGATCCGCGTCCGACGGCCGAGCGCACGCTGAACACCCCGGAGACCGTGGCCGAGTGGGTCTCCCGACTGCAGACCCAGGTGTCGCGGTTCCTCAGCCCGGACGGCGACAACGGCGTCCGACTGGTGAACAACCTCGACTGGACCGCCCCGATGTCCGCGATCGACTTCCTGCGCGACGTCGGCAAGTACTTCCGCGTCAACTCGATGCTCAAGAAGGACGCCGTCGCCGCGCGGCTGAACTCCGATGCGGGGATCAGCTACACCGAGTTCAGCTACCAGATCCTGCAGGGACTCGACTACCGCGAACTCTGGCGCCAGTACGGGTGCACGCTGCAGACCGGCGGTTCGGACCAGTGGGGCAACCTGACCTCCGGCACCGAACTCGTCCGTCGCGCCGAAGGCGCCACGGTGCACGCCCTCGGCACCCCGCTCATCACGAACTCCGACGGCACGAAGTTCGGCAAGAGCGAGGGCAACGCGATCTGGCTCGACGCCGAGATGACCTCGCCGTACGCGATGTACCAGTTCTGGCTCAACACGACGGACGCGGACGTGATCGCCCGGTTGCGGCAGTTCACGTTCCTGACGCGCGCCGACATCGAACGACTCGAGCAGGCCGTCGCCGACGAGCCCTTCCGACGAGAAGCCCAGCGGACCCTGGCGTTCGAGGTCACCTCGATCGTGCACGGCGTGATGGCGACCCAGGCGGCGATCGACGCCGCGGCCGCGCTGTTCGGCAACGGCGACCTCGGTGCGCTCGACCCCGAGACCCTGCGGTCGGCGATCGCCGCGCTGCCGGGGTCGGTCACGCTCGACCCCGGGGCGGACGTCGCACGGGCACTCGTGGAGACGGAACTCGTGAAGTCCCTCGGCGAGGCCCGCCGCGCGATCGACCAGGGCGGTGTCTACGTGAACAACGTCCGAGCCGAGGACGCGGCCGCCCCGTTGTCCGACCTCGCCCTGCCCGGGGGAGTCCTCGTGCTCCGTCGTGGCAAGAAGACCCTCGCCGGTGTGACGCTCGGCTGACCCCGGTCGCTCGACCTCTCGTGATGCCCGGTTCCCCTGCGGAACCGGGCATCACTGCGTCCGGGCGACGCGTGTTGCACAACGCGACACGCCCGGGATGGGAGCTGGCTTGGCGCACCCGCTCAGGGCTGCGTATAGTTCTTACTCGTCACCCCAAAGGTGCGGCGGAGCGGCTGGAGCGAAAGCCCAGAGCACGTCGGCCCTCAAGCGGGACCATCCTCCACTGAAGTTCAGATCGGGCCTTGCGCCGGATCGCTTCGACGCCTAGGATGACAAGCCCACCGGTTCTCTCCCCTCGGGATGAGCCACTGGACCTCCGGGTCCGACGAACAACCGGTGGCAAGCCAAGAACACAAGCCTTGTGGCTGAAGCTCGAACTCGAGCCGAAGAGCAAGTGCGTCTGGTCCTTGAGAACTCAACAGCGTGCACATTGTCAATGCCAATTTATTGATTGACCTCGTGCCTGGTCGGCTTGCTGACTGGGTCATGAAGCAATTCCTTTTGGATTGAAGATTGTCAG
>Ga0308170_10000071_pt1 | contig 222730 bp, 196 predicted proteins | sample PhyBR2_2_FD_202136 | JGI IMG/M metagenome (GOLD analysis project Ga0308170, IMG submission 202136) | Phyllosphere microbial communities from UC Gill Tract Community Farm, Albany, California, United States - DLSLSB.R2 | ecosystem: Host-associated > Plants > Phyllosphere > Unclassified | place... | reverse complement strand
TCGGCGGCTTCGCCGCCGACCCTGCGATACTGCTTGCCATATGTCCTGGGACCGTCAATCCCTGGTTTGAGCGATAATCCCTTTTTTCTTACCGAACTCACGCATGTCCATCCGCCTGATCGTCGGCCTCGGCAACCCTGGCCCCGAATACGAACAAACCCGCCACAACGCCGGCTTCTGGCTGGTCGACAACCTGGCCAACGGTCTGCCGGGGTGCCGCCTGCAGCGCGAGTCGCGTTTTAATGCGTTGGTCGCCAAGACCTCGATCGCCGGCAACGATGTCTGGCTGCTCGAACCGCAGACCTACATGAACCGCTCCGGCCAGTCGGTCGGCGCGCTGGCGCGCTTTTATAAAATCAATCCGGACGAAGTGCTGGTCGTGCACGACGAACTCGATCTGCTGCCCGGTGTCGCCAAGCTGAAGAAGGGCGGTTCCTCGGGCGGCCACAACGGTCTGAAGGACATCACCGCGGCCCTCGGCACCCAGGAATACTGGCGACTGCGCCTCGGCATCGGTCATCCACGCAGCCTGAATTTGCAGCAGGCCGTGGCCGACTTCGTGCTGCACCGCCCGCGTCGCGAAGAGCAGAGCCTGATCGAAGAGTCGATCGACAAGGCCCTGCACATCATCCCGCTCGCCTGCGAAGGCAAACTCGATACGGCGATGATGCGTTTGCATACGTCCTGAATCGTACTCGCCGTCATAGTAAAAATTACCCTCCCTTGACCACGACCTGCGTGCGCAGGTCGCGCAGCATGCGCTCGAGCGCCGGCCGCATGCGGCGGTAATCGTCAGGCGAGCAGGTCGCCGCCGTGTGCCGGAATTTCAGTTGCCGCTTCACCGTCACCAGCGCGCCGCGCCGCTCGTAGCGCGAGCGGTAGGCGAAGTTGGCGTCTTCCACCTTCAGCGCGCGCGGCAGTGCCAGCACGGTCGCCCGCTTCGGCAACCTGAACTGCAGTTCATCCTCGGCATCGATTGCCGGACACACGAATTCCTGGCGCCGCTGCGGCTCTTGCGCGAATGCCTGCACCGCGTCGTCCAGCCCGCCCCAGAAGTTATAAGTGGTCGCCAGCCCGGCCGGGCCCGGCAATTGGGCGAAGCTGTCGCTGGCGCCGCGAAACGACAGCGTGTAGTCGTCGCCGATGCTGTCGGTATCGCCCGGCTCCAGCACGCCGCCGCCTCCGTGCCCAAGCCCCTGCAGCATGCGCTCGACGAAGCGCTCACGCTCGCCCGACGCCGTGGCGCGCACCACGCGCCGATAGGGTTCGGCCTCGGCGCCGCTGCTGGTGCGGGTGACGCGAAAGCGGCTGCTGCCGTCGCGCCCGATGTCGAAGCGGGTCAGGGTGCGGCTGCGCGCCGGCTGCAGGAACGGGATCATCGTGAACTCGCCCGAACGCGCCAGCACTGCCGGCTTGCCCAGCAGGCCAGGGGGCAGGAAGCCGCCCGCCACTGATTCGGCGGTAGGATCGAGATACAGCTGCAGCGACGGCACGTACACGATGGCGTGGTTCAGCACGCCGAGCGTGGGGACTTCGGGCAGGCGGTAGGCGTCGCCGTTGTTCACCAGCGCCACCGTGCTGTCGATGCCGGCGCTGGCCAGCAGGGCTTCGAGCAACGTCGCGTGGTCCTTGCAGTCGCCGTAGCGGTTGGCCAGCACGCTGGCCGCCGGGTGTGGCACCACGCCGCCCGGACCAAGATACACGCCGACGTAGCGCACATTGCGGCGCACCCAGTCCGAGAGGGCGATCGCGCGATCGCGCCGGTCGAGCTTGTCGCCTGCGACGCGCGCCGCCAGCGCCGCCACGGTATCGTCGGCCAGCGCCTTGCTCGCGGCCCGTTCCTGGTAGGCGCGCGCAAAGGCGGCGTAGTCGGCGAAGGTCGACACCGCGATCCGCTTGCCGTAGTCGAGATAGCTGACCGAATCGGCTTCGATGCGGGCGTTGTCGCCGTCGATGTAGCGCCAGGCGTAGCGACGCTTGCCGGGCGGCCCGGCGCCTGCCAGCGGCTCGAACCCGACCGCATCGGCGTGGAGTAGCATCGACGGCGGCATGTCATAGATCAGGCGAAAGTCGCGCTGGCGGTGAAAGCGCGCCGCCGTCAGGTCTTCGAACTGGCCGGGAAACAGCGGCGTATGGCGTCGCACGACGTAGCGCAGCGCCAACCGGTCGCCGGGCTGGATATCGGGGAAGACCACGATTTTCAGGCGCGTGTCCTGGAACATCGGCGCGTCGAACGAGGCCGCTTCTTGCTGGTCGCGGATCTGGTGCGGCTGCACCGCCAGTTTGCGTCCGTCCGCCTTCTCGGTATGCGCCTCGACCGAGACCACCTGGTCGAGCGAGCCGTTGTAGCTGATGTAATGCTGGGCGTGGTCGTGCAGGGCGTCGCGGGTGGCGATGGTCTTGACCTGCTCGACGGTGAGCGTGTAGCTGCCGTCGGGCTCGACGACGAAATGCTGGACGTGGCGCTCGACGGTTACCGAATGGTCGGTGCCATGGTCTGAGCCGGCAGCCACGCGCGCATGCGTCGGGAACAGGCCGGAGAGCGACCACAAAAGCAGGCTCAACATGACGATGCAGCGCAGGGGCATGGCATTCTCCAGGCACGCGACCGACTCATGTTACGGGGCGGCGCAAGGCCGCGCTTGATCCGGCGCAAGCACACTCTTCCTGCGATAATTCGGCCATGAAGGCACTTACTTTCCACGCCGGTCCGCTGGCCATGGCCCGCATTGCCCAGCACGGCCTGCAGGCGCGCGACATCGCCATCGTGCCGGCCGCTGCGGGCGGTCCCAAGGGCCTGATCTTCCAGGCGCTCGACAGCTGGATGTTCGGCGACTGGTTCCCAGGCGCGCCACGCCGGCGCGACCTGATCGGCGCGTCGATCGGCGCCTGGCGTATGGCCGCAGGTTGCCAGAAGGATCCGGCGAAAGCGTTCGCGCTGCTGGGCGAGCTGTATGCCGGCCAGCGCTACACCAGCTTGAAACCGACGCCGCAAGAGATCGACGACGTGGTGCAGAATCTTCTGGCCGAGCTGGTGCGCGGACACGAAGACGACATCGTCAACCACCCGCATCACCGCCTGCACCTGATCGCCGCGCGCGGACGCCGTTCACTGGCCGCGCCCGGTCACCGCTACGCCGAGCTACGCGGCTTCGCCTCGGCCGCGCTGCACAACGCCGGCTCGCGCGCCTGGCTGGGGCGCCTGATGGAGCGCGTCGTGATCAGCGACATGCGCAGTCCGGCGCCCTGGTTGCGCGACCGTTTCGACGCCTTCCCCACGCATTTCACGGCGCTCACGCGCGACAACCTGGCATCCGGCCTGCTGGCCTCGGGCACACTGCCTTTGATCATGAAGCCAGTCACCGGCATCCCCGGCGCGCCCGAGGGCAGCTACTGGGACGGCGGCCTGGTCGACTATCACCTGGCGCTGCCGTATTCCCGGGCAATGCCGACAGAAGATGCGCAACAGGGCGAACTGGTGCTTTACCCCCACTTCACCCCGCACATCGTGCCGGGCTGGCTCGACAAAAGTTTCCCGTGGCGGCGCGCCGCACGCGGCCCGAATCGCGGCTGGCTCGACAACATGCTGCTGGTGGCGCCGTCGAACGATTTCCTGGCCACGCTCCCCAACACCAAGCTGCCCGACCGCACCGACTTCCACTTCTATGGCCTGAACCACGACGAACGCATTCGCGTCTGGAAGCAATCCATCGGCGAGGGCGGACGCCTGCGCGACGAGTTGGCCGAGTTCGCCGAGCGTCCCGACCTGTCGCGCATCCTGCCGATCTAGCCAAACGCGATAGACGCAAAGCGTTGCAGGCTAGATGGAAGCGCGCCGTTTTTTGCGGCAGGGCAGGGCGTCCGGGGTTACAATGCGGGGTTTGAGAGCGCCCGCCTGGCCGCTCGCGTTTACCGAATCTGAAAGAAATTCCCATGACCCTCCAATGCGGCATCGTCGGCCTGCCCAACGTCGGCAAGTCCACCCTGTTCAACGCCCTGACCAAGGCCGGCATCCCGGCTGAAAACTATCCGTTCTGCACCATCGAACCGAACGTGGGCGTGGTCGAAGTGCCGGATCCGCGCATCGACGCGCTGTCCGAGATCGTCAAACCCGAGCGCGTGGTCAAGGCCATCGTCGAGTTCGTCGACATCGCGGGCCTGGTGGCCGGCGCTTCGAAGGGCGAGGGTCTGGGTAACCAGTTCCTGTCGCACATCCGCGAAACCGACGCCATCGTCAACGTGGTGCGCTGCTTCGAAGACCCGAACGTGATTCACGTGGCCGGCAAGGTCAGCCCGATCGACGACATCGAAGTCATCCAGACCGAGCTGGCGCTGGCCGACATGGGCACCGTCGAGAAAGCGATCCACCGCGAAAATAAAAAAGCCCGCTCGGGCGACAAGGATGCGGCCAAGCTGGTCGCGCTGCTCGAACGCGTGCTGCCGCACCTGAACGAAGGCCAGCCAGTGCGCACCATCGGCCTGGACAAGGACGAGATGGCGATCATCTATCCGCTGCACCTGATCACCGCCAAGCCGGCGATGTTCGTGGCCAATGTGTCGGATACGGGTTTCACCAACAACCCGCTGCTGGACCAGCTGACCGAGTTCGCCAACAAGCAGAACGCCCCGATCGTGGCCATCAGCGCCGCCATCGAAGCCGAGATCGCTGAAATGGACGACGCCGACAAGGCCGATTTCCTGGGCGACATGGGCATGGAAGAGCCGGGCCTGGACCGCCTGATCCGCGCCGCCTACAAGCTGCTCGGCCTGCAAACCTACTTCACCGCTGGTGTGAAGGAAGTGCGCGCCTGGACCGTGCCGATCGGCGCCACCGCCCCGCAAGCGGCCGGCGTGATCCACACCGACTTCGAGCGTGGCTTCATCCGTGCCCAGACCATTTCGTACGACGACTACCTGACCTACAAGGGTGAGTCCGGCGCCAAGGAAGCGGGCAAGATGCGCGCCGAAGGCAAGGAATACGTGGTCAAGGATGGCGACGTGCTGAACTTCCTGTTCAACGTCTGATCTACCGGGCGCTTCGGCGCCCACCCCTCGCAAGCCCTTCCCGCCGGAAGGGCTTGTTGCTTTTTGGCTTGCGCATTCAGTGCCCCTTAGTATTTTTCCTTCCCCTGCAAGAATGAATCAGTTGATACCCCTGCCGTACTGGCGCGCCGCGCTGGCCGAAGTCAGCCTGCTGCATCCCGAGGTCGCGCCCGACAGCCATCCGATCGCCATCGGGCAAGCCGAAGGCGAATGGCGCATCACGCGCGCGGTGCCCGACGTGGCGGGTTGGGTCGAGGGACAGTTCGCCGCCAGCAAGCTCGAGCGTGGTGGCAGCATCCCCTTTGTGCTGGTGCCTGCGCGGCTGACCCCGGCGGCCAGTCACGGCGTCAAGCACGACGGCGCCGAGCTGCACCGGGGCGCGTCGGTGCTGTGCATTCCATGCCTGCTGGACCGCCAGGGCGTCTTGCTGCCGGACCCCGAGCGCCTGCCGTGGATTCCGCGCGAGCTGCTGGAGCCAACCATGCGCCGCATTGCGCTCGGCACGCTCGACAGCCAGGATGCCTTCATCGGCAGCCTGCCACTGAAACCGGGTGGCATGAGCGACGTGCTGCGCATCGCGGCGCAATTGTTCCAAGCGGTGACGGGCGCCGGGCTGCCCGTGCTGGCGCTGGACCTGGGTGAAGAGCAGTTGCTAGAATTCGCGCTCGACGAGCATCACCTGGTGTCAGGCTGGCACGGCATCGCCTACGAGCCGCCGATCGTCGCCCGCCATCTGGTGAAACTGTACGACAGCATCATCAGCGAGCGCCCGCCGACGCCGCTGCTCGACGCGCTGCGCACGCTGCTTGAACAGCCAGCGCGCGCGCCGCTCGCGCTGCAGGATGCGGCGCCGTTTTATGCCAGAACGGTCGGCCACATGAACCCGGCGTATCCGCTGTCGCCGTCCCAGCGCAACGCGATGGTCGAGCTGCAGCGGCTGCCGGAAGGGCGGGTGCTGGCGGTGAATGGTCCGCCCGGCACCGGCAAGACCACGCTGCTGCAAAGCGTGGTGGCGCAGCTGTGGATCGATGCCGCCCTGGCCGGCGCCGAGTGCCCGTTGATCGTGGTCGCCTCGACCAACGTGAAAGCGGTCGAGAACGTGCTGGACAGCTTTGCGCGCATCGCCCTGGAAACCGGACACAAGCGTTGGCACCTGTACGGGCGCGGTTTCGGCCTGTTCATGGCGTCCGAATCTCGCCAGAGCCAGCACCCGCTGTGCAGTCACAAGAGCCATCCGTTCGAGGAGTTCGAAACGCCCGAAGCACTGGTCGCGGTCGAGCGTTATTACCTCGATTGCGCAGCGCGCTATTTCCGCCGCCGCAGCGATGGCGTCGGCACCGTGCTGCATGACCTGCACGCGCAACTGGTTGCCATGGCCGCCGACCTGGAAGCGCTGGTTGCAGCGCGCCAGGCCTTGTTCCATGCCTTTGGCCAGGATGTCGACACCGGCGCCGTGGCCGGCTATCAAACCTTGATGGCGACCTGGGACGCCGAGCTGGCGCGCTGCAGCCAGGCGCTGGCGCAATTACGCGCCGCGATGGACGAATGCGACGCCGCCAGCGCCGAGGCGCTGCGCGCCTATGAAGCGCGGCGCGACGACATCGTGCAGGCCGAAAAATCCTGGACCGCCTACCTGGCCGAGTCCCCGGTCTGGCTCGACCTGCTCAGCTTCCTGCCGCCGCTGCGCCGCCGGCGCATGGCGCGCGACCGCCAGGTCTTGCTGGGGCACCCGCTGACGGCCGACCTGCTGCACCGCGCCGACGGCGTACCGGGCCACTTCCACATGCTCAAAAAAGAGGCGCTGCAGCACAAGACCGCAGCCCTGGCTGCGCTGCTGGCGCAGAAGCAGGCGCTGGCGGACCAGGTCGACGCGCATAAACAGGCCGTGGCCCAGGCCGAACAGGAACGTGCGCGCGTTGCTGCTGCCTTCGGCGCCTGGCACGACATCGCCGGCGACGATCCCGAATTGCTCGATGCCAGCCTGGCCAACCTCAACGACTACCTGGACCGCACCCTGCGCGCGCGCATGTTCTCGGTCGCCGACTGGTACTGGTCGGGCCAGTGGATCCTGGAAGTGCGCCAGCGCATCCGTGCTGCCGTCAAGGACACCAAGGGCCGGCGCAAGCTGGAAGCCAAGTACCGCCGCTTTGCCAAGCTGGCGCCGTGCCTGGTGTCGAACTTCCACATGGCGCCGTCGTTCTTCACCGCCTGGGAAGGCGAGGACATGCCGTTCTGGAACACGATCGACTTGCTGATCGTGGACGAGGCCGGGCAGGTAGCGCCCGACATCGGCGCGCCGATGTTCGCCCTGGCGCGGCGCGCGCTGGTGGTCGGCGACACCTTCCAGATCGAGCCGGTCTGGAACAGCGGCGAAGCGCTCGATCGCGCCAACGCCGTCAAGTTCGGCCTGGCGCCGACAACGCACGATCCGGCCTACGACGCGCTGGAGGGGGGCGGCTTTACTCCGGCCAGCGGCAACCTGATGCGCATCGCCAACCGCAGCTGCGCCGTGCAGCAATACCCGGACCTGCGCGGCCTGATGCTGACCGAGCACCGGCGCTGCGTGCCGGAACTGATCGGTTACTGCAACACGCTGATCTACGGCGGGCGCCTGGAGCCGAAGCGCCCGCCAATCCCGCTCGAAGACCGCATCCTGCCGCCGTTCGCACTGATTCATACGGGCGGCGCCGACAGCCGGCGCGGCGGCAGCCGCTGGAACGACAGCGAGGCGGCAGCGATCGTCGACTGGCTCAAGGCGCATCGCGAGCGCATCGAACAGCACTACATCGACGTGGACGGCGCGCCGACGCCGATCTGGAAACTGGTCGGCATCGTGACCCCGTTCGCGGCCCAGGCCGCGGCGATCGAACGGCGTTTGCGGCGCGAGCTGCCCGACCTGCTGCGCAAGGAAAGCCGCCTGACGGTCGGCACCGTGCACGCGCTGCAAGGCGCCGAGCGCGCCATCGTGCTGTTCTCGCCCACCTATGGCGAAGGCTTCAACGGCAGCGCCTTCTTCGACCAGAAGCCGAACATGCTCAACGTCGCAGTCTCGCGCGCCCGGGACAGTTTTATCGTCATCGGCAACGGCAAGCTGTTCGATGCCGGGCGGCCGTCGCTGCCGTCTGGCTTGTTGGCGAGCTACCTGGCCGACCAGCCGTTGTCCGAAACGGCTGAGCATTAAAACCAGCGGCGCAGGCAGTCGATTCCGAAGCAAGATTCAGCCATCGGAATTCGGCCTGCGCCGTTGAATGCTGCCATACTGATGGCCTTACCTGTTTCCCTTCGCGACAGCATGGCCACCATCTCCGAACTCGTCCTTTACCCGATCAAATCCTGCGCCGGCCTGTCGGTGCCGGAAGCGATGCTGTGCATCGACGGCCTGGCGGCGCAGGGCGTGTACGACCGCGAGTGGATGCTGGTCACGCCCGAGGGCCTGTTCCTGACCCAGCGCGAATATCCACGCATGGCCGTCATCCAGCCGCGCCTCGAGGGCGATGCGCTGCTGGTGGAAGCGCCCGGCATGACGCCGCTGCACCTGCCGCTGGCGCACGATGCCACTGCGACGTCACTGGCAGTGCAGATCTGGGATGACCGGGTGCTGGCCGCCGATTGCGGCGACGCCGCGGCGCTGTGGTTCTCGAGCGCGCTCGGCGCGCCGTGCCGCCTGGTGCGCTTCCGCCCGGACGTGGTGCGCCCGACCAGCACCAAATGGACCGACGGCGTGCCCGCCGCCACACGTTTCTCGGACGGCTATCCGATCCTGCTGATCGGCCAGGCTTCGCTCGACGATTTGAACGCGCGCTTGCAGCGCGCCGGCCGCGCCACGCTGCCGATGAACCGCTTCCGCCCGAATCTGGTGGTGGCGGGGATCGACGCGTTCGAAGAAGATTTCGTCGGCGCCTTTACCGCCGACGGCGTCGCGCTGCGACCGGTCAAGCCATGCGCGCGCTGCCCGATCCCGGCCATCGACCAGGCCACCGGTATCCCCGGCCCCGATCCGCTCGACATCCTGCAAGCCTACCGCGCCAACGCGCGCATGGACGGCGCGGTGACGGTCGGCATGAATATGATCGTGCTCGACGGTATCGGCCACACGGTGCGGGTCGGCCAGGCGCTCGACACTGAACTCGTGTTTTGAAGCAGCAACAAATACTGGGCAGGAGCACTGCAACAGTGTAGCGAATCGTCTACGGCAATCCATTTTTCATATCCAAGCATTCCGGGATGGCGTAATGTTACGGTTATTGCTGAAAGGAATGCTTTATGCATGAGCCGAGCGCGTCGGCGCGAGAACTGATGGTGGAAAATGAGACCTTGCGCGCGCGCATGGCGTACCTGCTCGAGCAGGCCGAACGCAACCATGAAATCATGGGTCGCCACCAGGCCTTCGACCTCGAGATCGTCGGCGCCGGGAGCTTCCCCGACCTGGTCTCCACCATCTTCCGCACGCTGCCGGTGATCTCGGAGCTCGACATCGTCACCTTGTCGCTGGTCGATCCGGACGCCGACATCTATACCGTGATGCACCGCCTGGGCGTGGATTTCGAGGGGTTCCCGAACCTGATGTTCTGCGAGCACGCAGTCGAGCTCGGCTTTGACATGTCGCCCGAGCGGCGCCCGCGTCCGCTGCTGGGGCCGTACACCCCAAGCCGGCACTGCGCCGCTTTCCCGCACCCACCCGTTGGCCTGCAAAGCGTGGCGCTGGTGCCGCTGCTGCGCAATACGCGCCTGATCGGCAGCCTGAACCTGGGCAGCGCCGACCCGACCCGCTTCACGCCGCAGCTGGGCACCGACTTCGTCGAGCACATGGGCTCGATCATTGCGATCTGCCTGGAAAACGTGATCAGCAACGAGATGCTGAAGTACATCGGCCTGACCGACTCGCTCACCGGCGTCTACAACCGGCGCTACATGGACCGGCGCCTGGTGGAAGAGATCTCGCGCGCGCGGCGCCAGGGTTATCGGCTGTCGTGCATGTACATCGATATCGATCACTTCAAACGGGTCAACGATACCGTCGGGCACCAGGGTGGCGACGACGTGCTGCGCGAAGTGTGCGCGCGCATCAAGGCCGAACTGCGCATGTCGGATGCGCTGGGCCGCTTCGGCGGCGAAGAATTCGTGGTGCTGCTGATCGACGCCGACCTGGAGAGCGCGAACATCGTGGCGCAGCGCATCCGCGCCGGCGTGGCCGCGCAGCCGGTTGACCTGAGCACGGGCGAGCGGGTCGACGTCACGGTGTCGATCGGGGTAGCGGCGCTGGTTACACCCGTGACCGATGCGGCGCGCGAGGCCGCCATCGAAGGCGTGGCGCAGGATCTGGTGGCGTCGGCCGACGCCGCGTTGTACCAGGCCAAGGCGGGTGGACGTAACCAGGTGGTGATGTTCGCCTGATATTCGCCGAATAACGCGGCGATCGTAGGGTTGGCGGCGAAGCCGCCAACCCTACGCACCATATCATCGGTCGGTCAGAGCAGGCGCTCCTCGGCCCGATTCAGTGCTTCCCCATCCCCACGCAGCACCACCACGTCACCGGCCAGCAGTACCACGTCCGGCGCCAGCGCCAGCCCTTGCCCCCCGCGTCGCAGCGCCGTCACTTCGGCCCCGATCTCCTCCAGTTGCAAGCTACCTAAGCGCATCCCGGTCGCCACCGAATGCTGATGCAGCCGCACCGAATGCAACCGCACCTGGCTCTGTTCCAGGTCGCCGGACGCATCGCCCGCGCCGTGGAAGTAGCCGCGCAGCGCCGCATAGCGTTCGTCGCGCGCGGCCTGCACCCGGTGCACCACGCGCCGCAGCGGCACGCCCATCGTCACCAGTGCATGCGAGGCAAGCATCAAGCTGCTCTCCAGCGCTTCCGGCACCACCTCGGTGGCGCCGGCCGCCTTCAGTACATCCATGTCGGCGTCGTCATGGCTGCGCACGATCACCGGTAGCGCCGGCGCCAGCTCGTGCACCAGGTGCAGCACGCGCAGCGCCAGGCGGGTGTCGGCGAAGGTGATCACCAGCGCGCTGGCGCGGTTCACACCGGCCGCGATCAGGCTTTCGCGGCGCGCGGCGTCGCCGTACGAGACGCTGGCGCCGGCCGCCTGCGCTTCCTGCACCCGCTCGGGATCGAGGTCGAGCGCGTACCACGACAGCTTTTCTTCGCCCAGCAGCGTGGCCAGGCTTTGCCCGCTGCGCCCGAAGCCGGCGATGATCACGTGCTTCTGGGTCTTCATGGTGCGCGCCGCGATCTGCGTCAGTTGCAGCGACTGCGTCATCCATTCGTTGGCCGCGACCTTCATCGCGATGCGGTCCATATGGGCGATGATGAACGGCGCGGCCAGCATCGACAGCACCATCGAGGCCAGCACCAGCTGCATCACGAACGGGTCGACCAGGCGCGATTCGGACGCGTGATTGAGCAGCACGAAGCTGAATTCACCGGCCTGCGCCAGCGCCAGGCCGGTGCGCATCGCGGTGCCCGGCGCGGCCCCGAAGGCACGCGCCAGCAGCGCGATCAGGCCGAACTTCAAGCCGACCGGCAGCGCAAGCAAGAGAAGCACCACCCACCAGTGTTCCAGCACCATGCGCACATCGAGCAGCATGCCGATGGTGATGAAGAACAGGCCAAGCAAGACGTCGCGAAACGGCTTGATGTCTTCTTCCACCTGGTGTTTGTAGGGCGTCTCGGAGATCAGCATGCCGGCCACGAAAGCCCCCAGCGCCAGCGACAGGCCGGCCTGCTCGGTGATCCAGGCCGCGCCCAGCGTCACCAGGAGCAGGTTGAGCATGAACAGCTCTTGCGAGCGGCGCTTGGCCACGATCGTGAACCAGCGTCCCATCAGCTTCTGGCCGAAGAACAGCAACAGCGCCAGCACCAGCGCCGCCTTCAGCGCGGCCCAGCCGAGGGTGGCGGCCAGGTCTTCGGGATTGCGCGCCAGCGCGGGAATCAGGATCAACAGCGGCACCACCGCCAGGTCCTGGAACAGCAAAATGCCAATGATGCGCCGGCCATGCTCGCTCTCCAACTCGAGCCGCTCGGTGAGCAGCTTGACCACGATCGCAGTCGACGACATTGCCAGCGCGCCGCCGAGCGCGAACGCGGCCTGCCAGCCCAGGTTCAACTGCGGCAGCATGAAGGCCACCAGCAGCGCCAGCCCCATGGCCACGGCGAGCGTGGTCACCACCTGCGCCAGTCCGAGCCCGAACACGATGCGGCGCATCGAGCGTAGCTGATTGAGCGAGAATTCGAGGCCGATCGAGAACATCAAAAACACCACCCCGAACTCGCCCAGCGCGTGGGTCGTGGGGCTGTCTTCGGCCAGCGCCAGCGCGTGGGGGCCGATCAGGACCCCGACCGCCAGGTAGCCGAGCATCGGCGGCAATTGCAGCGAGCGGAAGGCGACCACGCCGAGGACGGCGCAGCCGAGCAACAACAGGGTCAGTTCGAGGCCGGAATGCATCGGGCACGCGTGGGTAAAACAGAAGGGGATGCGGCTGTCAATACATGACTGGATGCACCCGTGAAATACGTGGCGCCGCGACCATCACGTTGCCGGCTGTTGTAGTTTGTTACGACTGGCAAGTTTTTTGCTTTCTCAATTCGTTTATACTTCCAAAATGAGTGTAACCGATCAAAAACCAATGTTGAATAGTTTTGACGAGACCCAGGCCGGGCGCGTGCTGGCGCTGGGTCGCGAGACCCTGGCCATCGAGGCCGACGCCATTCGCGCACTGCAGGCGCGCCTGGGCGATGACGACAGTTTCGTCGGCGCCGTGGCGATGATGTTCGGCTGCGCGGGACGGGTCGTGGTGTCGGGCATGGGCAAGTCGGGCCACGTCGGGCGCAAGATCGCCGCCACCCTGGCCTCGACCGGCACCCCGGCCTTCTTCATGCATCCGGGCGAAGCCGCGCACGGCGACCTGGGCATGGTCACCGCCAATGACATCCTGATCGCGATCTCCAATTCGGGCGAATCGTCCGAGCTGCTCGACATCCTGCCGGCCGTCAAGCGCCTCGGCACGCGCGTGATCGCGATGACCGGCAAACCGGCTTCGCGCCTGGCCAGGCTGGCCGACGTGCACCTGAACATCCATGTCGACAAGGAAGCCTGCCCGCTGAACCTGGCGCCGACCACCAGCACCACGGTCACGCTGGCGATGGGCGACGCGCTGGCCATTGCGCTGCTCGACGCGCGCGGTTTCCGCGAGCAGGATTTCGCGCTGTCGCATCCGGGCGGCGCCCTCGGTCGCCGTCTGCTGACCCATGTGCGCGATGTGATGCGTAGCGGCGACGCGATTCCGCAGGTGGGACCGGACACGCCGCTGGCCAAGGCCCTGCTCGAGATCAGCCAGAAGGGCATGGGCATGACCGCCATCGTCGACATGGATGGCCGTCCGATTGGCGTCTTCACCGACGGTGACTTGCGCCGCCTGATCGAGCGCCTGCACGATTTTTCGAACATCCTGATCCGCGACGTGATGCATGCCAATCCACGCCGCGTGCACCCGGAACAGCTGGCGGTGGACGCCGTCGCCGTGATGGAAGAATTCCGCATCAACCAGATGCTGGTCACCGATGCGGATGGTCGCCTGGTCGGCGCACTGCACATCCACGACCTGACCCGCGCAAAGGTAATCTGATGAGCACCCAGTTTCCGCCAGTGGACCACATGCAGCGCGCTGCGCGCGTGAAGGTCATGATCTTCGACGTCGACGGCGTGCTGACCGACGGCAGCCTGACCTATGGCCCGGACGGCGAAGTCACCAAGACCTTCAACGTGCTCGATGGCCTCGGTATCCAGCTGCTGAACAAGACTGGCGTGCAGACCGCCATCATCAGCGCGCGCCTGTCGCCGATCGTGGTCAAGCGCGCCGCCGACCTGGGCATCTCGCACGTCCACCAGGGCATCCACGACAAGCGCATCGGCTTTGCCAAGCTGTTGGAAAGCACCGGCGTCACGGCCGAGGAATGCGGCTACATCGGCGACGACGTGATCGACCTGCCGCTGTTGATGCGGGTCGGCTTTGCCGTCGCGGTGCCGTCCGGCCACCCGGAAGTGCAGCACCGCGCGCACTACGTCACCAGAAATGGCGGCGGCCGCGGCGCGGTGCGCGAAGTGTGCGACCTGGTGATGCGCGCCCAGGGCAATTACGAACAGGCGCTCGCGCCGTACTTCGCGTAAGGACCGCGCATGGCCACTACCTATAAACGCACCGCGCACCGCTGGAACCTGCTGGTGGTGATGGTCGTCGGCGTGTTCTTCGCCTTCGGCAGCTTCTGGCTGCTGCAGCTGATGCAGGCGTCCGACCCCGACGGGCAGCTGGGCGGCCCGCCCAACGAACCCGATTACATCGTCGAGAATTTCTCGTTCGTGCGCATGACGGAAAATGGCCAGCCGAGCTACCTGATCTCGGGCAAGCGCCTCGAGCACATCCCGGAAGGCGACGTGTCGTATGTCGACGCGCCGCTGCTGCGCGGCGTCGAACCGGGCCGCCCGCCGATGACGGTGAACGCGAAGAACGCGCGCATCCATCACCAGGAACACCGGGTCGAGCTGCTTGGCGACGTCGACCTGCAGCGTCCGAAGACCGCCGCCGCCGAAGCGCTGCATGTGCGCACCCAGGCGCTGACGGTGCTGCCCGATGAAGAGATTTTGAAGACCGACCAGCCGATCGAGATGCAGCTCGGCGCCTCGCGCGTGAAGGGCACCGGCATGATCGCCAACAACGCCACCCAGAAGCTGCACCTTTCCAGCCGCGGCCAGATCGTCTATCCGCCACGCCCGCGCTGAACGCTCGAACATCGAGCCGGCGCCGCGTTAACCCAAGACCAGCCTCCAACATGAAAAAATTATTCGCTGCCGCACTTCTTTCCCTGCTGTCGCTGACAGCATTCGCCGAACGCGCCGACTCGCTCAAGGAGGCGGTCGTCGAATACGATTCGCTCGACGTCGATGAAGTCAGCGGCACCCGCATCCTGACCGGCAACGTGATCCTCACGCGCGGCACCCTGGTGCTCAAGGCCGACCGCGCCCTGCTCAAGGAAAGCCCGGAAGGCTATATGAGCGTGACGCTCACCGCCAACGCCGGCAAGCTGACCACCTTCCGCCAGAAGCGCGACGGCGGCCCCGATCTGTGGATCGAAGGCCAGGCCGAGCGCATCGAATACGACGAACGTTCGGAACTGGTGCGGCTGTATTCGAAGGCGATCGTCAAGGAGCTGGAAAGCAGCCGCATGACCAACCAGATCACCGGTCCCTTCATCTCGTACGACAACCGCAAGGAAGTGGCCACTGTGCGCAACGACGCCAGCGGGCAAAGCAAGGTTGGCGGCGGTCGCGGCACCCTGATCCTGGCGCCCAAGCGCGCCGCCACCGGAGGGGCCCAATGACGGCGCCGCGCACCGAGATGCGCGAAGGCGGCAGCACCCTGATCGTCAAGGGCCTGCAAAAAAGTTACGGCAAGCGGCTGGTGGTGCGCGACGTGTCGCTGCAGGTCGAGTGCGGCGAAGTGGTGGGCCTGCTGGGCCCGAACGGCGCCGGCAAGACCACCTCGTTCTACATGATCGTCGGCCTGGTGCCGTCGGACGCCGGCTCGATCGACATCAACGGCACCGACATCTCGAGTTTGCCGATCCACCGCCGCGCGGTGCTGGGGCTGTCGTACCTGCCGCAGGAAGCGTCGGTGTTTCGCAAGCTGACGGTGGAAGAAAACATCCGCGCCGTGCTCGAACTGCAGAAGGACAACGGCAAGCCGCTGTCGAAAGACCAGATCAACGAACGGCTCGACACGCTGCTGGCCGATCTGCAGATCGAGAAGCTGCGCGAGAACCCGGCGCTGTCGCTGTCGGGCGGCGAGCGGCGGCGCGTGGAGATCGCGCGGGCGCTGGCGACCAACCCGCGCTTCGTGCTGCTCGACGAACCGTTCGCCGGGGTCGACCCGATCGCCGTGATCGAGATCCAGCGCATCGTGCGCTTCCTGAAGGAGCGCAAGATCGGCGTCCTGATCACCGACCACAACGTGCGCGAGACGCTCGGCATCTGCGACCGCGCCTACATCATCAACCAGGGTGCGGTGCTGGCATCGGGCCGCCCGGACGACATCATTGCGGATGAATCGGTGCGGCGCGTGTACCTCGGCGAACACTTCCGCATGTAGTGATGAAACAGTCCCTGCAACTACGCACTTCGCAGCACCTGGCGCTGACGCCGCAACTGCAGCAATCGATCCGCTTGCTGCAGTTGTCGACGCTCGAACTGCACCAGGAAATCGAGCAGATCCTGCACGATAATCCGCTGCTCGAACGGCTCGACGACCCACTGGATAATTCGGTGCGGCTGCTGGCCGATGGCGCCATCAACACTGCGCCCGCCAACGGCGAAGCGCCGCCGGCGCCCGGCCAGCAGGCCGAAGGCGAGGGCGCGCCCGCAGCGAGCGACGGCGAAGGCAGCGGCAGCGAGCAGGAACACGGCGACAGCGAGATCGACTGGAGCAGCGGCAGCGGCGCCACCAGCAACGGCGACGATGAAGACGGCCGCCCGCAACTGGAAGCATCGGCCGTGTCGCTGCGCGAACACCTGATGGAGCAGGTGCGCGCCACCAGCCTGGCGCTGCGCGACCGCGCGCTGGCCGAACTGGTGATCGATGCGCTCGACGACAACGGCTACCTGGAAGAGCCGCTCGACGACATCCATGCGCGCTTGCCCGAGGAACTCGAGGTCGAGATTGACGAACTGCGCTGCGCACTGGCGATGGTGCAGAGCATGGACCCGGTGGGCGTGGGCGCGCGCAGCGCGGCCGAGTGCCTGGCGCTGCAGATCCGGCGCATGCCCGGCGTGCCGCTGGTGACGCGGCGCCTGGCCTTGACGATCGTCGAAGGATATCTGAGCTGGTTCGCGCAGCGCGAATACAGCAAGCTGAAAAAAGCGCTCGACTGCGACGACGACGACCTGCGCGAGGTGCAGGCCGTGGTGCGCCAATGTAATCCGCACCCGGGCGCCGCGTTCGCATCGAACGTGTCGGATTACGTGGTGCCGGACGTGATCGTGCGCCGCGCCAGGAACGGTTGGGCAGTGACCCTGAACCCGGACGTGATGCCGCGCCTGCGCGTAAACACCCTGTACGCGGGCCTGCTCAAGAGCGGCAAGAGCGAGATGCAGATGGGCGCCCAGCTGCAGGAAGCGAAGTGGCTGATCAAGAATATGCGCCAGCGTTTCGACACCATCCTGCGCGTGGCCGAGGCCATCGTGGAGCGTCAGCGCAACTTTTTTTCGCACGGCGCGGTTGCCATGCGTCCCCTTGTCTTGCGCGAGATAGCTGATACACTGGGTCTGCACGAGAGCACAATTTCTCGTGTCACAACGCAGAAATACATGCTGACCCCGCACGGCATGTTTGAGCTGAAATATTTCTTTGGCAGCCACGTCGCCACCGAAGCGGGGGGAGAAGCATCCTCGACGGCGATCCGCGCGCTCATCGCGCAATTGACAGGAGCAGAAGACCCTAAGAATCCATTGTCCGACAGCAAGATCGCGGAGATGCTCGGGGAACAAGGCATGGTCATTGCACGCCGAACGGTTGCAAAATACCGGGAAGCCCTCAAGATACCCCCTGTAAGCCTTCGCAAAGCCTTGTAACTGCGCCGTCCACACAGCTCAAGTGCCGCACTCCTGCGGCGCCGGTGTGGGTCACCCGGCGCATCATCTTCAAAGGAGTGTGTATGAACCTCACAATCAGCGGTCACCATCTCGAAGTTACCCCAGCGATCCGTGAATACGTTCAGAATAAGCTCGAGCGCATTATTCGCCATTTCGACCAGGTCATCGACACGCATGTGTTTTTGGCGGTCGATAACCTTACTGAAAAAGAAAAAAGGCAGAAAGCTGAAATCAATGTCCAGGTGTCCGGCAAGACCCTGCACGTGGCCAGCGTCGCACAAGACCTGTACGCCGCGATCGACACCTTGATGGATAAATTGGATAGACAGATCCTGAAGCACAAGCAGATGCTGCAGGACCATAATCGAACGGCGATCAAACGCCTGCCGGAAAACGGCGAAGCTGCGGAAGCCTGATTGTTTACATCAGCCTGACACGCGGCACCATAGCTAAGGGCGTCCAACGGGGCGCCCTTTTTGCGTGTGCGGTGTTCATCTTGGTTGTGGCGCCGGTTCGGTAAAATGGACGCTTTCCCGCTACCGAAAACATCATGACCGACCACGTCCTGACCCGCGTCGCCAACGGCGCCGGCATCATCACCCTCGATCGTCCCAAGGCCCTCAATTCGCTGTCGCTCGAGATGGTGCGCGCGTTGACAAGCACGCTGCTGGCCTGGCGCGACGATGCATCGGTCAACGCAGTCGTGCTCACCAGCAGCAGCGAAAAGGCGCTGTGCGCGGGCGGCGACATCCGTTTCTTCTACGACGTCGGCCGCGGCAATCCGCAAGGCGGCAGCGCACTGCTGGAAGATTTCTTTACTGAAGAATACGCGCTGAATCACCTGATCCATTTCTATCCGAAACCGTATATTGCGCTGATGGACGGCGTGGTGATGGGCGGCGGCATGGGCATTGCCCAGGGCGGTCCCGGGTGCGGCCTGCGCATCGTGACCGAGCGCACGAAAATGGCAATGCCCGAGGTGAACATCGGCCTGTTCCCGGACGTGGGCGGCAGCCATTTCCTGTCGCACGCGCCGGGGCAGCTGGGCAATTACCTTGGCTTGACGGGGTTGACGGTCGGCGCCGCCGACGCGCTGTATGTGGGGCTGGCCGACGTCTATATTCCGGGCGAACAGATCGAAGCTTTAATGGCCCTGATCGATGCAACGCCTGGTGCGGATGTGCCGGCAGCGATTCGTGCATTCGCCGCCGGGTTTGCGGGTCAAGCCGGCGCCGGCGAACTGCAGGCGCAGCGCGCGTCCATCGACACCCACTTCGGCGCCGGTTCGGTGGCGGCGATCATGGCCTCGCTCGAACGCGATGAATCGCCGTTCGCGCAAAAGGCATTCAAGGCGATGCGCCAGCGTTCGCCGCTGCTGATGTGCGTAACGCACGAGTTGCTGCAACGCGGCGCGGCGCTGCAGGTGGCCGATTGCCTGCGCATGGAACGTTCGCTGGTGCGCCACAACTTCGAGCACGGCGAAGTGCTGGAAGGCATACGCGCGCTGGTGATCGACAAGGACAACCTGCCACAGTGGAATCCGCCGACACTCGATGAGGTAACGCCGGACATGGTGGCGCGCTTTTTCGAACCGGTGTGGCCCGACTACGCGCACCCGCTCAAGTACCTTGCATGAAGTGCGTCATGCATATCCGTTTCTGCTAACGCTTCTGCGGAGAAGCCAATGGTTCAAGCCGCCGGATTCTTCGGCTGCTCCCGATGCCGCACGATCACCCGCTCGGACTTGTCGAAATAAGCGCCGAGGTGCTCGGCCATGTACACCGAGCGATGCTGCCCGCCCGTACAACCGACCGCCACCGTCAGGTAGCTGCGGTTGTCGGTCTTGAACGAGGGCAGCCACTTGGCGACGAAAGCGCGGATGTCTTCCAGCATCTCGGCCGCGCTCGGCTGGGCGTCGAGGAAGGCGATCACCGGGGCGTCGCGGCCGGTCAGCGGGCGCAGCGCCAGGTCGTAATACGGATTCGGGATCGCGCGCACGTCGAACACGAAGTCGGCGTCGAGCGGGACGCCGACCTTGAAGGCGAACGACTCGAAGAACAGCGTCAACGGCGCGTGCGCCAGTTCGGCCAGTTCCTTGATCCAGGCGCGCAGTTTATTGGCCGACAGTTCGGACGTGTCGATCACGTGGCCCAGGTTTTCGATCGCCGACAGGCGCTCGCGTTCTTCGGCAATACACTCGATCAGCGTGCGGCGCGAGGCTGGGTTTTCACCGGGGCGCAGCTCGTGCGACAGCGGGTGGCTGCGCCGGGTTTCCGAGAAACGCGCCACCAGCGAGTGGGTGCTCGAGGTCAGGAACATCACCTTCACCGAGTGCCCGTCTTCGCGCAGGCGGCGCACGCTCACCGGCAATTCGACCAGCGATTCGGCACTGCGGGCGTCGACCGCTACCGCGATCTTGCCGGTGCCGGTCTCGTTCACGGTATTGATCAGCGCCGTCAGCAGCGCCGGCGGCAGGTTGTCGACGCAGTAGTAACCTGCGTCTTCCAGAACGTTCAGGGCGACCGATTTGCCCGAGCCGGAGATACCGGTAATGAGGACGATGTGCATGGTGCGAATGATACCGCAAGCGCCGGGGCAAGCGCACATCGCAAACCAGATTGCGATAGCGTTTATCGCGCCATGATGCGTGTCAATATGACCCTGTAAATACGCGTTAGTGCAGGTATTCCGGGTCTATTAATCCGAGCTCATCGCCTGGCGCTGGCGTTCCATGAATTCCTGCAGCGTGTCGATGCCACGCAATTGCAGGATGGTATTGCGCACCGCGGCTTCGAGCAGGACCGCAATGTTGCGGCCGGCCGCAACAGGAATCACCACCTTGCGGATCGGCAGGCCGAGCACGTCTTCGGTCGGGAAGTGGAACGGCAAGCGCTCGACTTCTTCATCCATCGCACCGCGCTTGACCAGGTGCACGATCAGCTTCAGGCGCATCTTGCGCCGCACCGCCGTCTCGCCAAAGATCGCCTTGATGTCGAGCAGGCCCAGGCCGCGCACCTCGAGCAGATTCTGCAGCAGCGGCGGGCAGCGGCCTTCGATCATGTTCGGGGCGATGCGCGAGAATTCGACCGCATCGTCGGCCACCAGGCCGTGCGAGCGCGAAATCAGCTCCAGGCCCAGTTCGCTCTTGCCGAGACCGGAGTCGCCCGTGATCAACACCCCCACGCCGAGCACGTCCATGAACACGCCGTGCATGATGACGCGCTGCGCCAGCTTTTTGGACAAATAAACGCGCAGGAAGTCGATCACCTGCGCTGCCGGCAGCGGGGTCGAAAACAGGGGAATGTTCTGCTCGTCGCAGATGGCGAGGATGTCGGGCGGGGTTTCCAGGCCTTGCGCGATGATCAGCGCCGGCGGACCGCCGCCGATCAATTCGCCGATCACGTGGGTACGCGAATTGAGCTTCAGGCGGTGGTAATAGTTCAGCTCCTGGTGGCCGAACACCTGGATCCGCCCGGGGTGGATCAGGTTCAAGTGGCCGACCTGGTCGGCGGCCGACGCGGCGTCGCCGGCGATCTGGCGTTCGCCGCCGGGGAAGCCCGCGAACCAGCCGAGTTGCAGGCTGTCGCGATTATCGTCGTACAGCCGTTGGATGGTCAGCGGAGTCTGCAGCATGGCGTGGTCGTCAAAGGCGCGGCGTGATTGCCGAGCAGACAGTTTAACCCAGGGCTTGCAGGCTGGGTTGCCAGTTGATGATGCGCTCGTGCACCGACTTCGGATCGGTGTCGCCGGCCAGGGCCGTGCGCACTGCTTCATCCGAGAACAGTTCGGCGATCTCGGACAGGATCTCCAGGTGCTGCTGGGTCACGTGATCCGGGATCAGCAGGAAGAACAGCAGGCTGACCGGCTGGCCGTCGGGCGACTCGAATGGAATCGGCTCCTTCAGGCGCACGAAGGCGGCCAACGGCGCCTTCAGGCTCTTGCTGCCCTTGATGCGGCCGTGCGGGACGGCCACACCATGGCCGAGGCCGGTGGAGCCGAGCCGCTCGCGTGCGAACAGATTCTCCGACACGATCGAACGGGCAATGCCGCAATTGTTTTCGAAGATCAGTCCGGCTTGTTCGAAAGCGCGTTTCTTGCTCGATACTTCGATGTCGAGCTGCACATTTTCGAGCGAAAGGATTTTGCTGAGATTGGTCATGACATGTGGTGCGATGCACTAGTGGGAGTGCTAGCGAGCACGGATTATAGGCCTGTTTCCGGCGCGAGACACTCGAATTCGCGACAGTTTGCCGTCCTCGCCGCAAGGCGATGCGGTAGCCGGCGAAACACGACAGACAAGCGATTTTTGCTCAACTGTTAGGTCGCGCAATTTCCAAGACAAATTCGCGGCCCGTACCTGCAATTGCTCGTTGGGCGGCAGAATCTCCGATTTTTGCACGCACCATGCTTAAATCTTGAGCAGGGCGGCCAGAGTGGCGTAGCCAGGGGCAGGGCCACGCGCGGCTGGGTGCTGTCGCCAAAAAGGCACAGCGTTCGGTCAGCCGCTGAGCCGTATCCTGCCCCGGAACCGATATTTACTGGCGCGCGCCACGCAGGTTGGACGGTTTTCCGGTGCTGAAGTTGGCGCGCCACGGGTTGATGTCGAGGCCACCGCGGCGGGTGTAACGGGCATACACGGCCAGCTGGTTCGGCTTGCACTGGCGCAGCACGTCCATGAAGATACGTTCTACACATTGCTCGTGGAACTCATTGTGTTCGCGGAAGCCGATCAGGTATTTCAGCAAGCCTTCCTGCTCGATCTGCGGGCCGGCGTAGCGGATCTGCACCGTGCCCCAGTCCGGCTGGCCGGTGACCAGGCAGTTCGATTTCAGCAGGTGCGACACCAGGGTCTGCTCGACCGGCGCTTCATCGTGGTTGGCGCGCAGCAGCTCGGGCGATGGGGTGTACTGGTCGATCTCGACGTCCAGCCGGTCCAGCAGCTCGCCGTCCAGTTCGCCCAGTTTCAGGCTGCCGTATTGATCCGGATGGGTCAGCACGATGTGCACAGGGGCGCCGAACGCGTTCGACAGATCGTCGCGCAGCAGCGCCAGCAGGGCGTCGGGGCCGGCCAGGCGGGTCTGGTTGAACGAGTTCAGGTACAGCTTGAAGGATTTCGATTCGACGATGTTGGGCGAGTCGGCCGGCGCCGTCACGGTCGCGATCGCGACCTGCGGCTTGCCGCGCATGTTCAGCCACGACAGTTCATACGCGTTCCAGATGTCGACGCCGAAGAAGGGCAGCGTGCCCGACAGGCCGAGCTCGTCGCGCTTTTGCTGGCGCGCGATCGGGAACAGCAGGTCGGGGGCGTATTGGGTCTGGTAGGCAGACGATTTTCCGAGGGGAGATTGGTCAGGAGTATTCATCGAAAGAAGCGCAGACGGAGGCTTATGCCCCCAAGAACAATTTATAGACGGGATTGTTACTTTCATCCCAATAGCGATAACCGAGCGAGGCCAGAAATTGCTGGAATTCTGCCATCTCGGTCTTCGGCACTTGCAGGCCAACCAGGATCCGGCCCACGTCGCCGCCTTGATTGCGGTAGTGGAACAGCGAGATATTCCAGTTCGGCGCCATGCTGTCGAGGAAGCGCATCAGCGCGCCCGGCCGTTCGGGGAATTCGAAACGATACAGCAATTCGTCGTGCGCCAGCTGACTTTTTCCGCCGACAAGATGGCGGATGTGCAGCTTGGCCAGCTCGTCGTGGGTCAGGTCGACCGTCTTGTAGCCGTGCTCTTCGAAGGTGCGTGCCAGCATGCCGGATTCGCTGCGGTTGCCCACCTGCACACCGACAAACACGTGCGCCTCGCTCGCATCGCTGATGCGGTAATTGAATTCGGTAACGTTGCGCGGACCGACCAGCGCGCAGAAACGGCGAAAACTGCCGCGCTGCTCGGGCACGGTGACGGCAAACACGGCTTCGCGCGATTCGCCCAACTCGGCGCGCTCGGCCACGAAGCGCAGCCGGTCGAAGTTCATGTTGGCGCCGCACGCCACCGCCACCAGGGTTTCGCCGCGGATCGGTTCGCGGTTCATTTGCGCCCGTTCGATATAGGCCTTGGCCCCGGCCACCGCCAGCGCGCCGGCCGGCTCCAGGATGCTGCGCGTGTCCTGGAACACGTCCTGGATCGCGGCGCAGATGGCGTCGGTGTCGACCAGGATGATGTCGTCCACTACTTCCTTTGCCACGCGGAAGGTTTCCTCGCCCACCAGACGCACCGCGGTGCCGTCCGAGAACAGACCGACGTCGGACAAGGTCACGCGTTCGCCGGCCTTCAGGCTGCGCGCCATGGCGTCCGAATCGATTGTCTGCACGCCGATGATGCGGATGCCTGGCCGGATCTGCTTGACGTAGGCGCCGATGCCGGCGATCAGGCCGCCGCCGCCGATGGCGACGAAAATCGCGTGGATCGGGCCCGAGTGCTGGCGCAGGATTTCCATGCCGATCGTGCCCTGGCCGGCGATCACGTCCGGGTCGTCGAACGGGTGCACGAAGGTCAGGCGCTGTTCCTTTTCCAGCAACAAGGCGTGGTTATACGCATCGGTATACGAATCACCATGCAGCACCACCTCGACGTTGGCGCCGCCGCGGCCCTTGACCGCGTCGATTTTCAGTTGCGGCGTGGTAGTCGGCATCACGATCAGCGCGCGGCAGCCGAGGCGGCAGGCCGACAGCGCCACGCCCTGCGCGTGGTTGCCGGCCGAGGCGCAGATCACGCCGCGCTTGAGTTGCTCCGGCGTCAGGTTGGCCATCTTGTTGTAGGCGCCGCGCAGCTTGAAGCTGAACACGCTCTGCATGTCTTCGCGCTTGAAATAAATGCGGTTCCCGGTGCGCTGCGACAGGGTGGGGGCGAGGTCGAGCGGGGTTTCCTGGGCGACGTCGTAGACGCGGGCGGTCAGGATTTTTTTGAGGTAGTCGGTGGTCATGGTCGGGATGGAAAAGTCTGGCCAGCAGGGGCTGGCGATCCGGACGACGCTCCGTTCTGCTCGGGTGGGTGACCGTTGCGTGCGGGCCGATACGGGGCGCTGGATAGCAGGCCCGGCGTATCGTGTCGTTACGATATGTGCGCTTCATTATAATGGAGCCATATTACCAACGCTCAAGCTCATGATCGAATCCGCCGTCCAGTGGCTGCTGGAACTCATCGCCGCACCCAGCGTAGGTCTGACCTCCATCTTCATCGTCAGTTTCGTCTCCGCAACGTTATTGCCGCTCGGCTCCGAGCCGGCCGTGTTCGCTGTCATCAAGGCCAATCCCGACATGTTCTGGCCGGCCATCCTGGTCGGCACCGCCGGCAATACGCTGGGTGGCGCGTTCGATTATTTCCTGGGTTACCGCGCCAAGGTGGCGTTCGCCAAAGAGCGCCAGAGCCGCTGGTTCAACTGGCTCAAGCGCTATGGCGCCAAGACCATGCTGCTGTCGTGGCTGCCTGTCGTGGGTGACCCGCTGTGCACGCTGGCCGGCTGGCTGCACCTGCCGTTCTGGCCCAGCGTGATGTACATGTTGATCGGCAAGTTCATGCGCTACCTGACCATGACGATCGCGCTGCTGTACATCCCGGACGGCTTCTGGCACTCGCTGGGCGACATGCTGACCCGCGTTTTCGGCTAGCGTAACCAAGTGCCACGGCAGGCGTCCGGCACGCCTGGCGCGGGCACGCCATAATGGGTCATTCACCTTGCATCTCGAAGACCCGTTCCATGACCCAGCCACTTCCCGTCCCCCTCGAAAAAGCCTACCGCCTGATGAACCACGGCCCGACCGTGCTGGTGTCGAGCCGGCACGGCGAAGCCGTCAATGTCATGGCCGCCGCCTGGTCGATGCCGCTCGACTTTCAACCGCCCAAGGTGGCGGTGGTGCTCGACAAGAGCACGCTCTCGCGGCGCATGATCGAAGCATCTGGCGAGTTCGCCCTCAACGTGCCATCGCGCGAACTGGCGCGTTTGACGCTGCAGGTCGGCTCGACCTCGGGCCGCGACGTCGACAAGTTCATGGCCTTCGGCGCCGGCGCCTGGCAGGGCGAGCGGGTCGGCGCGCCGCTGCTCGACGGCTGCCTGGCCTGGCTCGAGTGCCGCCTGATTCCCGAGCCGCACATCCAGGAAACCTATGACCTGTTCCTGGCCGAAGTGGTCGCGGCCTGGGCCGATCCGGCGGCATTTCGCGATGGGCACTGGCAGATGGAAGAGGGCGGCAAGAAAAGCATCCATTACGTCGCCGGCGGCCACTTCTTCGAGATCGGCAACGCCTTCGAAGTCAGTACCGCCGATGGCGACCCGACCACGACTTCCGGCGCCTGACGAGATATGCCATTCCGATGCCCCGACTGTACAAACATTGCAACCAATGAGCCGCTGGCAAATAAAGTTTGCACATTATTCTTAGGATAAACATTTTGTTGCGTCGCCGATAATGGCGAACCCTGCACTGCCCGAGCGTGGTGCAACGCAATACGCTAGAATGAACATCCTTCGGGCCTGTCCGACTGTCGAATTGCCTCCCAGCCTGCACCCATGAACGCACCCGCACATATCCATACCCTGCTCGCCGACAACGCACCCGCGCGCCTGCGCGAGATTCCCTACAACTACACCTCGTTTTCGGACCGCGAAATCGTGATCCGCCTGCTGGGCGAGTCGTCATGGGAACTGCTCGACAGCCTGCGCGGCGCGCGCCAGACCGGGCGCTCGGCGCGCATGCTGTACGAGGTGCTGGGCGACATCTGGGTGGTGCGCCGCAATCCCTACCTGCAGGACGACCTGCTCGACAATCCCAAGCGCCGCGCCGAACTGATCGCGGCCCTGCACCACCGCCTGGCCGAAATCGACAAGCGCCGCACCACGGTCGATGCGCTCGACGGCGGTGATCCGGCCATGGTCTCCACGCGTAGCGCCGCGGTCGAGCAGCTGCTCGCCGCCGCGCGCCGTGCGGTGGACGATTTCGGGCGCGAGTTCGCCGACACCTGGGACTTGCGCAAGCGCGCCACGAAGGTGCTGGGCGCCTACACCGACAAGCGCAACATCCGCTTCGACGGCATGCACCGCACCTCGCACGTGACCGACGCCACCGACTGGCGCGTCGAGTACCCGTTCCTGGTCCTGATTCCAGACAGCGAAGACGAGATGGCCGGCCTGGTGAAAGGCTGCATCGAACTCGGATTGACGATCATCCCGCGCGGCGGCGGCACCGGCTATACGGGCGGCGCGATTCCGCTGACGCCGATGTCGGCCGTGATCAACACCGAAAAACTGATCGGCATCGGCGAAGTCGAGATGACGGCGATGCCGGGTCTGGACCGCGACTACGCCACCATCCACACCTACGCCGGCGTGGTGACGCAGCGCGTGTCGCAGGCGGCCGAGAAGGCCGGCTTCGTGTTCGCGGTCGACCCGACCTCGGCGCACGCGTCCTGCGTGGGCGGCAATATCGCCATGAACGCGGGCGGCAAGAAGGCCGTGTTGTGGGGCACCGCGCTCGACAACCTGGCTTCATGGCGCATGGTCGACCCGAACGGCGACTGGCTCGATGTCACGCGCATCGGCCACAACCTGGGCAAGATCCACGATGCGCCGACCGCCGAATTCCTGCTCGAGTGGCGCCATCCGTCGACCAGGGGCGCGCCGAAGGGCGAGCCATTCCGCACCGAGACCCTGACCATCGAGGGCAAGCGTTTTCGCAAGGAAGGCCTGGGCAAGGACGTCACCGACAAATTCCTTTCCGGCCTGCCGGGGATCCAGAAAGAGGGCACCGATGGTTTGATCACATCGGGCCGCTGGATCCTGCACAAGATGCCGAAGTTCACGCGCACCGTGGCGCTGGAATTCTTCGGCCAGGCGCGCGATGCGATTCCATCGATCGTCGAGATCAAGGATTACCTCGACAGCCTGCCGAAGAACGGCAACCCGGCATTTTCCACGCTGCGCCTGGCGGGCCTCGAGCACCTCGATGAACGCTACCTGCGCGCGGTCGGTTACGCCACCAAATCCAAGCGCGGCGTGCTGCCCAAGATGGCGCTGTTCGGCGACATCGTCGGCGACGACGAGAACGCGGTGGCGATCGCCGCCTCGGAAGTGGTGCGCCTGGCGAACACCCGCGTCGGCGAAGGCTTCGTCGCGGTGAGCCCGGAAGCGCGCAAGAAGTTCTGGCTCGATCGCGCCCGCACCGCGGCCATTGCGCGCCACACCAACGCCTTCAAGATCAATGAAGACGTGGTGATTCCGCTGAACCGCATGGGCGAGTACACCGACGGCATCGAGCGCATCAACGTCGAGCTGTCGATCAAGAACAAGCTGCAATTGGTCGAGCAACTGGCCGCCTACCTGGCCAGCGACCATCTGCCGCTGGAGAAGAGCGACGACGCCAGCGATGGCGTCGACCGCGACGAGATCATGGGCGAGCGCCCAATGCAGGCGCGTGCGCTGGTCGACCTGGTCGGCAAGCGCTGGGCCTTCATCCTGGCCAACCTGGATTTGCCGCTCGGCCAGGTGCAGGCGCAATTGGAGTCGTTCGGCCTCGATCACCTGTCCGCCGCACTTGAGCAGCGCCTGATCGTGCAACCGGACGCGCGCCTGTTCGACGCGGTGCAGGACCATACCGTGCGCGTGTCCTGGAAGCTCGAGCTGCGTACGCCGCTGCGTCAGATCTTCAACGGCGCCGCCTACAAATGCATCCTCGAAGAGACCACCGCGATCCACCAGCGCGTGCTGCGTTCGCGCGTGTTCGTGGCGCTGCACATGCATGCCGGCGACGGCAATGTGCACACCAATCTGCCGGTGAACTCGGACGACTACGCGATGCTGCAGGACGCCCATAAAGCGGTCGAGCGCATCATGAAGCTGGCGCGCTCGCTCGACGGCGTGATCTCGGGCGAACACGGCATCGGCATCACCAAGCTCGAATTCCTGATGGATGAAGAGATCCAGGAATTCCGCGACTACAAGGTGCGCGTCGATCCGGAAGGGCGCTTCAACAAGGGCAAGCTCCTGAACCTGGAAGGCGCGCACGCCGACCTGCGCAACGCCTACACGCCGTCGTTCGGCCTGATGGGGCATGAATCCCTGATCATGCAGCAAAGCGATATCGGCGAGATCGCCAACAGCATCAAGGACTGCCTGCGCTGCGGTAAGTGCAAACCGGTGTGCACCACCCACGTGCCGCAGGCGAACCTGCTGTATTCGCCGCGCGACAAGATCCTGGCCACGTCGGCCCTGATCGAAGCGTTCCTGTACGAAGAACAAACCCGCCGCGGCGTCTCGATCCGCCACTGGGAAGAATTCGAAGACGTGTCGGACCACTGCACCGTGTGCCACAAGTGCGTCACGCCATGCCCGGTCAACATCGACTTCGGCGACGTGTCGATGAATATGCGTAACCTCTTGCGCAAGATGGACAAGCGCAGCTTCAAGCCGGCCAACCGCGCCGCCATGTTCTTCCTCAATGCGACCGATCCGACCACCATCAACGCCACGCGCAAGGCGATGGTCGGCCTGGGCTTCAAGGCCCAGCGCCTCGGCAACCGCATGCTGAAAGGGTTGGCCAAGCCGCAGACCGCAGCGCCGCCGCCGACGGTCGGCAAGGCGCCGATCCGCGAGCAGGTGATCCACTTCATCAACAAGAAAATGCCGGGCAACCTGCCGAAGAAGACGGCGCGCGCGCTGCTCGACATCGAAGACGACAAGGTGATCCCGATCATCCGCAACCCGAAGAAGACCACGGCCGACACCGAAGCCGTGTTCTACTTCCCCGGCTGCGGCTCGGAGCGATTGTTCTCGCAAGTCGGCCTGGCGACCCAGGCGATGTTGTGGGAAGTCGGCGTGCAGACCGTGCTGCCGCCGGGTTACCTGTGCTGCGGTTATCCACAGCGCGGCGCCGGCCAGTTCGACAAGGCCGACAAGATGATGACCGATAACCGCGTGCTGTTTCACCGCATGGCCAACACGCTCAACTACCTCGACATCAAGACGGTGCTGGTTTCGTGCGGCACCTGTTACGACCAGCTGGCGACCTACGAATTCGAGAAGATCTTCCCGGGCTGCCGCATCATGGACATCCACGAGTACCTGCTCGAGAAGGGCGTCAAGCTGGAAGGCGTGAACGGCACCCGCTACATGTACCACGACCCTTGCCACACGCCGATGAAGATGCAGGATTCACTGAAAACCGTGAATGCGCTGGTCTCGACCGTCGACAACGTCAAGATCGAGAAGAACGACCGCTGCTGCGGCGAGTCCGGCACCTTCGCGGTGACGCGTCCGGACATCGCGACCCAGGTCCGTTCGCGCAAGGAAGTCGAGATGGAGACGGGCGCTGATAAACTGCGCGCCGACGGCTTCAAGGGCGACGTCAAGATCCTGACCAGCTGCCCATCGTGCCTGCAAGGGCTGTCGCGCTACAACGACGATGCCAACACTTCGGCCGACTACATCGTGGTGGAGATTGCCAGGCATCTGCTGGGCGAGAACTGGCTGCCCGATTATGTCGGCCGCGCCAACAACGGCGGTATCGAACGGGTGCTGGTATGACGGACTCTTTGCGTGAACCCGGCTGCGAGCTGTGCGCGCTCGCTGCGCCCACCGTGTGGCAAGGCGAGAAGTTCAGCGTCATCGTGGTCGACGACGCCAACTATCCGGGCTTTTGCCGCGTGATCTGGCGTGACCATGTGCGCGAGATGAGCGACCTGTCTTCGGACGATCGCCTGCTGTTGAACGAAGCCGTGTTCCGGGTCGAACAGGCGGTGCGCGAAGTGATGCAACCGCTGAAGGTCAACGTGGCCAGCCTCGGTAATGTGGTGCCGCACCTGCACTGGCATATCATTGCGCGCTATGCGGACGACGCGCATTTCCCGGCGCCCGTGTGGGCCCAGGCGGTGCGTTCGACCGACCCTGACATCCTGGCGGCGCGACGCGCGCTGTCGAACCAACTCGGCGCCGCAATCGCGCGCCGTTTCAACTGAATAGAAAAGCCATCATGCACAATCCAACCGAACTGACCCTCCACCAGAAGTCGCGCGTGCTCGACATCGCCTACGACGACGGCAGCGCCTTCTCGCTCCCATTCGAGCTGCTGCGCGTGTATTCGCCGTCGGCCGAAGTCAAAGGCCACGGCCCTGGCCAGGAAGTGCTGCAAGTGGGCAAACGCGACGTCGGCATCGCCGACGTCGAGCAGGTCGGCAACTACGCCATCAAGCCGGTCTTCAGCGACGGCCACGACACCGGCATCTTCAGCTGGGACTACCTGTACGAGCTGGGCCGGAGCCAGGATTCGCTGTGGCAGCAATACCTGGCGCGCCTGCAGGCAGCCGGCTTCGACGAAGCAAGCGGCCGCGCGCCGGGTACGCTGCTGCCGGGCATGGCGCCGGTGGCGGCCAAGTCGGGTGGCGGCTGCGGGTCGGGTAGCTGCGGCTGCAAGTAAGTTTTGAATGGTGCGCCGCTTGACGCAAGCGGCGCAGTGCATCTATTCGCGTCCACTGTTCTCGACAGTGGAGATCAACTTGGCGCCACAGCTCGTGGCGTGACCTTCAAAGGCGACCGGCACTCCTTCGATTTTCACTTTGGGGTCGCCTTCCGTAAACGACAAAGAGCACGTCCGCGGACGTGCTCTTGCTGTTTGCATGCCCGTCAAGCGGGCAGCGACATTATGCCTGCGGCTGGATGTTTGCAGCCTGCTTGCCTTTAGGGCCGGCAGTGATGTCGAAGGTCACGCGCTGGTTTTCCTGCAGCGATTTGAAACCGGTCGAGTTGATTGCCGAGAAGTGTGCGAACACGTCTTCGCCGCCGCCGTCAGGGGTAATGAAACCAAAACCTTTTGCATCGTTGAACCATTTGACAATGCCAGTCGCCATTTTTGAATCCCTCAAAATTGATTTATATGTTATTGCTTCGCAGGCGAATCGGAGGACTGGAACCAGCGAAACACTCAACGTTGCGACTTTAATTATAGGCAGAATTTTTAAAATTTCGGCAAGATTTTTTCATCCGTGCGTAGTTTTTTCCACAATGCCGAACACGTATCTTGCGGCCGCATGTGCAGGCGGCCGCCAGGGTGTCAGAAGGTCAGCGGCAAACGCACCGTCAGCGTCACGTCGGGGGTGTCACGGGTCACGCCGGCGCCGACCGCGATGTTGAGCGAGCGCTGTGGACTGAGGCGGTACGAGAAGCCGAGCAGCAGGGTGCCGAGCTGGGTGCGCACCGAGCCGGGGACCGTGACGCTGTTCTGTTTCATGCGCGCGATGGTGCTGTGGTCATAGCCCAGGCTGAGAGAGGCCTTGTCGTTCAGGGCCAGCCCCATGCCGAAGTTAAAGCCGATCACGCTGCCCGGTTCGAGCGAGCCAAGCGGCTCGCGGTCGCCGTTGCGCACCAGGCGCGTGACGTTGTCGCGCTTGAAGTTGTGCAGGTAGCTCAGGTTGCCGAAGAAGACGGCCGGATCTGACGGATAGAGCCAGGTCAGGCTGCCCTGCAGCGAGTGGAAGCCCGAGCCGGTTGGCAGCGACAACGGCAGGCCGGTGCCGGTCACGTTTTCGCCGACGCAGCGGCGATCGCAGTCGGTGACGACCTCGAACGGATCGCGCCCGGTGCGGCTTTTATAGCGCAGGCCGCCGATGTAGTAACCCTTGTCGGGACCACCCTTGTTGAGCTGGTAGCGCCCGGCAACTTCGATGTCGCCCATTGCCTTGCCGGTGGTATCGAACACGCGCTCGACGGCAGTGCCGGTGAACAGTTCGCGGCTGACGGTGGCGTCCGAACGGTACACGTAGGGCACCTTGAGCTCGACTTCCATCCGGTTGTTGATGCCGGTGCGGCCGGTGATCGAGGTGGTGAAGGTGTTGCGCTTGATTTCACGCACGTCCACCAGGCCGATCAGCAGCGCCGGGATCACCGTATAGCCGACCAGCGCCACCCGGTTGCTCGACGAATAGCCGAACTGTATCGCCGGCTCGAGCACATAGGTGCCGCGCGGGGTCAGCACGCCGGGCTGATCGAAGATCGGGGCCACTTCGGGCGGTTTGTTGGTGGTGTCGTTGCGCTTGTTCTGGGCCTGCTGCGGCTGCTGCTGCTGTGCTGCCGCCGGCTGGCCCGGTGCAGGCACGCCAGGCTGGTCGGGACGCGGCTGCGGCGGCGCAGGCGCCGGCACGCCGGTCAAGGCCGGTGGCAATACTGGCGGCTGGGCGACCGGCGCCTGGCCGGTCATGTTGCCACCCGTGCCGCGCTGCTGCGACAGCGTGACGCCATCGGCGCCTGCGGTCGGCAAGGCGAACGGCGCGCCGTTCAATGGCGTGGGATCGGTGAGCGGGGCGCCTTGCGCCGCCAATGCCAGCGCGTCGGCCGCAGGCGACGCGGTGGCGGGCGCCGGCTGCATGCGCTGTAGCTGCGCGCGCTGGGCGCGCAATTCGTCGACCAGCTGATTGACCAGCGCGCGCTGCTGTGCCAGTTCGTTCTTCAGTTGCAACAGTTCGTTCTTCTGTTCTTGGGCTGAGACTCCAGCGCCCGTTTCAGGTGGTTGGGCGAGCACGGGCGGCGCCAGGAAGGCGGCCGCCAGGCCGGCGGCGCCGAGCCGCGCGACATGTGGGTGCATCCAGATTCTCCATGGTTGAGATTAAAAATTGTTAGTTTCCAACTGCCCGTAGCACGCCGTCACGGATAGTTGACTGGAAATTCATGTCTTTCAACAACGACATGCTGTTGACGGACGAACTGATCGTGGTAGCGGCCCGTATGTCCTGGCCATTGAGCGTGTTCTGCAGCAGCGTCGCGCCATTGTTGAGCGCGATATCGCTGCCCACGAAGTTGTTGTTGCCGAGTTGGATCACCTTGGCAGCGCCGAGCGCGTCGTGCGCCAGGCGCGCCTGCTCCGCGGTCATGGCCGACAGATCGGGAATCGCGATGTTCGTGCGCGACAGCACTTCACCGTTGACCGACACCACGCGCTCGATGCCCAGTGCAAGGTTCAGGCCGCCGGCGACCTCGAAACCGCCGCGCGCCTTGTCGAGCGTCTCGTGCGCCACCGGGGTGCCGAGCACCGGCAGCAGCTTGGCACCGGCGTCGCCTGCCTTGGCCGGCAGTGCGCCAAATGTGGCGGCGACAAGGCCCAGCAGGGTGGCCCGGGTTGAACGCGTCCAGCACATGATCATTCCTTTTAAAAATCGCCCGGGCCGAACTTCGGCAGCGAGGCGCTCAGCTGGTCCTGGTGCATGCCGGTGCCGAGCGGGGCGCGCGGGGCGCCGCGCCAGTCTTCCGGCATGTTGAACGCCACGCCATCCTTGTGGCTGTGGATCACAAACAGCAATTTATTGCGCCAGATTTCCTGGAAACGCTCCATGCTCACCACGCGGTTGCCGGTGGACGGGTCGCCCAGCAAGATGCGGCCGTCTTCAGAGCCCTTGATCACGACAAAGTGGTTGAAACCGCGGTCGGTGATCAGCACGATGGCCGGCAGCTTTTCGGCGATCAGTTTTTCGATCGGCAACTTGAAGCCATCGGCGCGAAAGCCGCGCGTGGCCAGAAAGCGCTGCATGTCGAGCATCGAAAAGCCTTCCTTGTGGATCTTGGGCTGGTCGCCATTCGCGTACATCTGCTGGAACACGGTCTGTTCCGGCGTCGGGGTGTTGTAGTGATGCGAGAGCAGTGTGGCCAGTGCGGCCGCGCCGCAGCTGTAGTCGTATTCCTGGCGCGTGGTGCGCTTGAATTTCATGTCCTTGAGGCTGGTCACCGGCACGTTGACGCGCGGCAGAATCGCCATGTCGAGCGCCGACGCCGTCAGCGGCGCCAGCAGAACGCCGCTCAGTGCAGCGTTCAGTGCAACAATCTTGAGACCTTGTTTCATGCTTCTTTTCGCTTATTGCAATTGCAGGTTGATGACCGTGGCATTCTGGATCAGCACATTCGCACCGCTGTTCTGGATCACGACCGGCAGACCCGACGCGCCCGAGAACGAGCCGTTGTCGATGATGTTGAAACCGGTGGTGACGTTGGTCGCGCTGTTGTTGCCGACCGTGCCGCCCAGCGTCGCGGTCGCTTCGGTGAAGACGACATCGGCGCCGCCGCGCAATTCGCCCAGCACGCTAGTATCGGCAGTCTGGCCCCAGCCATTGGCCGGATCCGCATCCCGGCCCGGCGCCACGTGCACCGTCGACAGGAAGCTCACGTTCACCGGTAATTTGGCCGGCTCGTCGGCCCGGGTCGCGAGCGGCAGCGCAAGCAGCGCAGCCAGCAGAAGAGGGGTAATCCGTTTCATGATGCCTCGCTTGAAAACCGCCACGCGCAGCTGCCGCGTGGCGGATCGCTACTGTTAAGCCGCACCGGACATTCGAGGAATGCCTGGCGCAGACTCGTTTGCCATTACTGGCCGCCGCCAACCGTCATGTTCGACTGCACGTTGACGCTTTGCTGGATCAGCGACGAGAAGCCGTTGTTCTGGCTGATGACCGAGATACCAGCTGCGCTTTGCGCGATGCCGCTCATCGTATTCGACATATTGAACTCGCCTGCAGTGACGTTGGCGGTGCCGCCGTTGCCGCCAGTGCCTGCGCCGCCGATGCCGCCGGTGCCTGCGCCTGCGGTCAGGGTGCCGCCGCTGCCGCCTGCGCCGCTGGTGGTGGCGCCGCCTGCGCCGCCTTCGCCGCCGGCGCCCGAGGTCGCATCACCCGAGGTGGCTGCGCCACCGGTGGCCGTGCCGCCAGTCGCTGCGCCGCCTGCGCCACCGGTGCCGGTCGATGCGGTCGCTTCCGCGCCCGCGCCGCCCATGCCGCCGGTGCCGGCCGTGCCGCCCTGGCCGGCGCCGCCCGCGCCGCCAGTGCCGGTCGCGCCTGCGCCGCCTGCGCCGCCGGTGCCTGCCGCACCCGAACCGCCCGCGCCTGCGGTGCCGGTGGCGCCAGCGCCGCCGGTGCCGGCCAGTGCCGCGCCATTACCGGCGGTGCCGCCGGTCGACGAGCCGCCTGCTGCGCCGGCACCCGAGGTGTTCGAGCCAGCTGCGCCCGAGCCGCCGGCCGCGCCTGCCGCGCCGGCGCCGCCGGTGCCGGCCATCGAGTCGCCCGCGGTGTTGCTGCTGGCGCCGCTGGTTGGGCTGCCGGCAGTGCTGGTGCCGCCGGTGTTGCTGGCGCTGCCGCTGGCGCCGCCGGTGCCAGGGGTGTCAGTGCCGCTGCCTGGCATGCCGCCCGAACCCGAGGTCGAGGTCGCGTCGCCGATGGCGGCGCCGCCACCCTGCGCGCCATTCGATGCCGTCAGGGTCGAGCCGGTCGAGGTGCCGCCAGACGCGCCCGCGCCGCCCATGCCGCCGGCCGCACCGGCGCCGCCGGTTGCCGCGCCCGTTTCGCCGCCTGCGCCGCCGGCGCCGGAGCCAATCGCGCCGTTCGCGCCGCCGTTGCCGCCGGCCAGCGAGCCGGTCGAGCCGCCTGCGCCGCCGGTTGCCATGCCGCCGGCCGCGCCCGCGCCGCCGTTGGCTGCGCCGCCCGCTGCGCCCGAGCCGCCCGAGCCCATGCCGCCTGCGGCGCCGTTGCCGCCGGCCGCGTAGCCGCCGGCCGCGCCTGCTGCGCCCGAACCGCCGGTGGCGCCCGACGCGCCGCTGGCGCCGCCAGCACCGGCCGTTGCGTTGCCGACCGTCGTTGTGCCGGTAGTGGCAGTGCCTGCCGTGGCATAGCCGCCCGCGCCGCCGGCCGCGCCAGCCGCGCCGGTGGCGGCGCCGCCTGCTGCGCCGTTACCGGTGGCCGAGCCGCCGGTGCCAGCAGCGCCTGCGCCGCCCGTGCCCGATGCGCCGGCGACCGAGCCGTTGTTCTGGGCGTTATTGCCGATGTTGCTGATGGTGTTGCCGTTGACGCTGCCGCTCAGCGAGCTGGTCGCGGTGGCGGACGAAGTATTGAATGAGTTGGCAAGCGACGAGGTGGCTGCGCCGCCGTTCGACGCTGCCGAGCCGGCTGCAGCAGCGTGCGCGTCGCCGGTGCTGTTGTTCTGGGCAGAACGGTCGTCGGTGTTGGTGCTGTTGTTGCTGTTGTCGGTGGTGTTGTTGCTGTTGCGGGTATCAGTGACCGTGCTGTTGTCAGTGTTGGTAACCGTCGACGTGGTGCCCTCGGTTGGAGTGGTTTGTTGTGCGTGGGCCATGCTGAAGGTCAGGGCGATCGCGGTTGCCAGGATAGTGCGCTTCATTTGTTGCTCCCCTAAATGTCACTGATCAAATTTTCCCGAGGTCCCCATGACACCCGGTCCAATTAGCTATTAGCAGTTAGCGTGCCAACCTGCCTCGATTTCGTAAGTATTTGATTTTGCGAGACTATTTTGATGAGCTCAGAACCCTCGAAAGCACTCGATGAGGATGGACAAGTTGTTAAGGTGAGATTGTCACAAGAATGTGACAATGCTGTTGCCAAGCCGATAAAACTGTATCAAATTGTGACTGGCATGCAGGGTGCATGGGGCTGCCGTTCGGCCCCGGCATGCTGCCCCGAGGCAAGCACACCGGTGCGAAGGCCTTGATTTGATTGACGAAACTGCGTAGGCGCAGGATGACGGCAGGGAAGGTGATCGGCTTACGTACTGATCGAATGTTTGGCCATCAGGCGATACAGTGTCATGCGCGATACACCGAGCTCACGCGCGGCCTGGCTGATGTTGTTGCCGCTGCGCGTCAGGCTGTCCCAGATCGCACGTCGCTCGGCGCTCAGGCGTGAACTGCCCAGGCCTTCGGCAACGGCGACGATCGGCCCGGCGCCGGGAAGATCCAGGTCTTCCGGCATGATCAGGCGATGCTCGGCCAGCACCATGGCGCGCCGCACCCGGTTGACCAGTTCGCGCACATTGCCGGGCCAGTCGTAGCACGCCATGGCTTGCAGCGCCTCGCGGCTCACGCCCTTGAGTTGCGCGCTGCGTTCTTCGGCGAACTTGTTGAAGATGAGCTCGGTCAGCACCGGCAAGTCTTCCTTGCGTTCGCGTAGCGGCGGCACCCGGATCGGAAACACGCTCAGGCGGTAATACAGATCCTCGCGGAAGCGCCCTTCGCGGACCGCTTGCGGCAGGTCGACGTGCGTCGCGGCGATCACGCGCGCATCGACTGCAATCGTGCGCGTGCTGCCGACGCGGTAAATGGTGCGCTCTTGCAAGAAACGCAGCAGGCTGGCCTGCAGGTCGAGCGGCAGGTCGCCGATCTCGTCGAGGAAGATGCTGCCGCCGGATGCCGCTTCGATCAAACCCTGCTTGTCGCGGCTGGCGCCGGTGAAGGCGCCGCGCTCATGGCCGAACAGCTCGGAGTGAATCAGCGCCGGTGCGACCGCCGCGCAATTGATGGCGATGAAGGGGCCGCCGGCGCGCTGCGAACGCAGGTGGATTTCCTGGGCCGCCAGTTCCTTGCCGCTGCCGCTTTCACCGGAAATCAGCGTCGGTGCGTCGACCGCGGCGATCTTGTCGATGTGGGCGCGCAGGCGCACGATAGCGGCCGAGTTGCCATCGATGTGACCGGCCCGCGCCATGCGCTTGTACGGGGCAATCGGCCGGCCCAGCGTGGCCATGCCGTGCGCGTGGCCGAGCGAATGCTGCAGGCGCAGGTTATCGACGGGCCGGGTATGAAAATCGAACAGGTGGGCGGCGACCAGTTCGCGCAGCGCAGGCTGGTCGATGCGCGCCGCGTCGAACACGCCGACCCAGCGCATGCTGTGGTGCTGGCGCAGGAAGCGTTCGATGTCGGCGTCTGCCTCGCCGTCGCCGCGGTCGAGCAGCAGCCCGACGCCGTAATGCTGCTGCGCCAGCACCTTGCGCGCCGCCGCCAGGCTGTCCACCACGCAAACATCCCAGCCGGGCAGCTCGCCGTGGCAGGCGCGTGCCTGGGCGCTGCCGTTGCTGCTGATACAAAGTAGCCGTTTGATCGTCACCGTCGCCCCTCGTTAGCGCCGGATCTGGCCGGCTTTGTTATCGTGAGTCCCGGTGCTGGATTGCATGGACTTGACCCCGGTGCTGCAGCAAGGGCATTGCCAGGCAAGAAAGGCGATTCCATGAAACCCGGAAGGGCATGCAGTCGGCGCGAGAGAAGTTGGCATTGTTTTAATAATGGTTTCAGCTTCGTATGAACCATTTGCGGTGTCATACCAAATGATACGGACAATCATTATTTAATTGATACGATATTACCGGTCGAAGCTTGGGTCGGGAAGCGCAATATGCGTCGCGTGCCAAGCCGTTGTGGGTATCCAACACGCTTGCGCTGCCGCAGCATCGCCAGGCGCTGATGGCTGCGCGTCTCGTGCCATTGGCTGCTTGTATAATGTGGCAACCCCAACCCGCATGCACATATGACCAATACCACTCACTTCGGCTACAAGACGGTTGCCGAGGACCAGAAGGTCCAGGAAGTCGCCAAGGTTTTCCACTCGGTCGCCGCCAAGTACGACGTCATGAACGATCTGATGTCGGCCGGGCTGCACCGCGCCTGGAAGATGTTCACGATCGCCCAGGCCGGCGTGCGTCCCGGCTTCAAGGTGCTCGACATTGCCGGCGGCACCGGCGACCTGGCCAAGGCGTTTGCCAAGCAGGCCGGCAAGAGTGGCGAGGTCTGGCTGACCGACATCAACGAGTCGATGCTGCGGGTTGGCCGCGACCGTCTCTTGAATAAAGGTCTTGTCACCCCAACCATGTTGTGTGACGCGGAAAAGCTGCCATTCCCGGACAACTACTTCGATCGCGTCAGCGTCGCCTTCGGTCTGCGCAACATGACGCACAAGGACCAGGCGCTGGCCGAGATGCGCCGCGTGCTCAAGCCCGGCGGCAAGTTGCTGGTGCTGGAATTTTCGAAAGTCATCGCGCCGCTGCAGAAACCGTACGACCTGTATTCGTTCTCGGTGCTGCCGTGGCTGGGCCAGAAGATCGCCGGCGACGCCGAAAGCTACCGCTACCTGGCCGAATCGATCCGCATGCATCCCGACCAGGACACGCTCAAGGGCATGATGCTCGACGCGGGCCTGGAACGGGTCCAGTACTACAACCTGACCGGCGGTGTGGCCGCGCTGCACACCGGCATCAAGATGTGATTCACACGCTGTAACGCTGCAAGCAGACAATTATTTTAAGGACGAGACGATGAAAAAATTTCTAGTGACGACGATTCTGGCGGTGAGCGCCTTCTCGATGGTCGCTGACGCCTTCGCCCGACCGCTGGGCGGCAAGCGCTCGGTGGGACGCCAGTCGCAAGCGGTGCGCCAGATGCCGGCCCCGGCGCCGGCGCCAACGCCGAACATGCAGCGCCAGAACCCGAACCAGGCCGCGCCTGCCGCCGCTGCCGGCGCGACCGGTGCTGCCGCTGCAGCCGCCACCAAGCGTCCAAGCATGTGGAAAGGCATCCTGGGCGGCGCGCTGCTCGGCCTCGGCCTGGGCGCGCTGTTGTCGCACCTCGGTATCGGCGGTGCGCTGGCCAGCGTGATCTCGACGATCCTGATGATTGCGCTGCTGGGCCTGGCCATCATGTTCATCGTGCGCATGTTCCGTCGCAAGGACACCCCGGCCAACGCCGGCCTCGGCGGCAACATGAATGGCAACTTCAAGCCGGCCATGGCGGGCGGCGTTGCGACGCCTGAAATCGGTTCGGGCCTGCGTCAGCAGCCGGCCGCATTCCAGGGCAACACCGGCGGCGTGGCGCTCGACAAGAGCACCGCTTTCGGTAACAGCGGCGCGGCAGCGCCGGCGCACCAGCAGTGGGGCGTGCCGTCCGACTTCGACAGCGAAAGCTTCCTGCGCCATGCCAAGTCGTCGTTCATCCGCATGCAGGCGGCCTGGGACCGTGGCGACACCAACGACCTGCGCGAATTCACCTCGCCCGAAGTGTTCGCCGAACTGAAACTGCAGATCCAGGAGCGCGGCGGCGCAGCCGATTTCACCGACGTGGTCAGCATCGAGTCGCAACTGCTGGGCATCGAACAGACCGCCACCGACTACCTGGCCAGCGTGCAGTTCACCGGCATGATGCGCAACGCGCAAAATGCGCCGGCCGAGCCGTTCGTGGAGGTGTGGAACATGTCCAAGCCGCTGGCCGGTGCGGGTGGCTGGGTGCTGGCCGGTATCCAGCAAATCGCTTGATAACGGACTGTAAGCGCACGGTCGAATTATTTTTCGACAAACATTTCGTGCCACCGGGTTTGCGCCCGGCAAACTGGTAAGATCGAGACCGCCCGCTTTACCCCGGGCGGTTTTGTTTTTTTAGCCCAGGCTCCCATGTTTCCCAGTATGCCCACCACCTTGTCCGCCTTGTCGCCGCGCCATGTTCTGGATCTGCCGGCAGCGGCCGTGATCAACCATCTGCTGGCCCAGGAAGACTGGGCGAGAAAGGCGCTGGCACGCCATGCCGGCAAGCAGGTCTGCGTCGACACCGGCGCGGCGCGGCTGTGCCTGCGGGTGGCGGCCGATGGCCTGTTCGAAGCCGCCGAGGGGACGAGCCTCGAAGCGGACGTCACCATCCGCGTCAAGCTGGCCGACCTGCCCTTGATCTTGCAAGACCGCACGCGCGCGCTGTCGTACGTGAAGATCGACGGCGACGCCGAGTTCGCCAACACGATCTCGCAGCTGGCCAATGGCCTGCGCTGGGATGCCGAGCACGACCTCGAGCGCGTGGTCGGCCCGCTCGGTGCGCGCCGCTTGGCGCAGGCCGCGCGCGGCGCCGTGGCGGGAGCCGGCGGGGCAGGGCGCCGGCTGGCTGAAAACCTGGCCGAATTCCTGGCCGAAGAGCGCCCGGTGCTGGTGCGTCCGCGCCAGCGCGACGCCTTTGCTTCGGACGTGGTGCGCCTGCGCGACGACGTCGAGCGCACCGCCAAGCGCATCGCGCGCCTCGAGCAGCAACTGGCGCAGATGGACAGCAAACCCACTTTTACTCTTCCCAGCGCAGACCTGAATCCGGATCGTCGATGATATTGAAATTCCTGCGCCTGCTGCGCATCCTCACCGTCTTCACCAAGTACGGCCTGGACGAAATCGCCGTCACCAGCATCAATGCGCCGCGCACCGCACGCATGATGAACACCTTCTTCTTCTGGCGCACCATCACCTCGCCGCGCGCGATCCGGCTGCGCATGGCGCTGGAAGAATTGGGCCCGATCTTCGTGAAGTTCGGCCAGGTGCTGTCGACCCGGCGCGACCTGGTGCCGCCCGATATCGCCGACGAACTGGCGCTGCTGCAAGACCGGGTGCCGCCGTTCGGTTCCGACCTGGCGGTGGCCCAGATCACCCGTTCGCTGGGCGCCCATCCTGATCAATTGTTCGCTCACTTCGAGCGCGAGCCGGTGGCCTCGGCCTCGATCGCCCAGGTCCACTTCGCGCGTCTGAAGGATGGCAAGGACGTGGCGGTCAAGGTGCTGCGTCCCGGCATGAAAAAGCTGATCGACGAAGACATGGCGCTGATGCGCCTGGCGGCCAGCCTGATCGAAAAAGTATGGGGCGAAGCACGGCGCCTGAAGCCGCGCGAAGTCGTGGCCGAGTTCGACAAATACCTGCATGACGAGCTCGACCTGATGCGCGAAGCGGCGAATGCCAGCCAGCTGCGCCGCAACTTCCTCAATTCCGAGCTGCTGATGGTGCCGGAAATGTACTGGGACTATTGCTCGAGCAGCGTGATCGTGATGGAGCGCATGCGCGGCATCCCGGTGTCGCAGATCGACCGCCTGGCCGCCGAAGGAATCGACCTCAAGAAGCTGTCGAGCGACGGCGTGGAGATCTTCTTCACCCAGGTGTTCCGCGACGGTTTCTTCCACGCCGACATGCACCCTGGGAATATCCTGGTGTCGGTCGAGCCGGAAACCTTTGGCCGCTACATCGCGCTGGACTTCGGCATCGTCGGCACCCTGAACGACTTCGACAAGGACTACCTGTCGCAGAACTTCCTGGCCTTCTTCCGCCGCGACTACAAGCGCGTGGCCGAAGCCCACATCGAATCGGGCTGGGCGCCGCCGAGCACGCGCGTCGACGAACTCGAATCGGCCGTGCGCGCCTGCTGCGAGCCGATCTTTGACCGGCCCTTGAAAGACATCTCGTTCGGCCAGATTTTGCTGCGCCTGTTCCAGACTTCGCGCCGCTTCAATGTCGAAGTGCAGCCGCAACTGGTGCTGCTGCAAAAGACCTTGCTCAATATCGAAGGCCTGGGGCGCCAGCTCGATCCCGACCTGGATCTGTGGAAGACCGCGAAACCGTATCTGGAACGCTGGATGGGCGACCAGGTCGGCTGGCAGGGTCTGCTCGAGCGCCTGCGCGCCGAAGCGCCGCGCTACGCCCAGATCTTCCCTCAACTGCCGCGCCTGGTGCATCAGGCGCTGGAGCGCCAGGGCCATCCGCACATCGTCAATGCGCACACCAACAATGCCGACCTGATGGCGATGCTGCTGATCGAGCAGCGCCGCACCAATCGCCTGCTGGTGTTTGTCAGCTGCGTGGTGGCGGGGTTTGCCGTGCTGGCGGGGTTTGGCGTGGTGGGGATGTTCGGTTGATGGCGTGAAAACCGATCAGCCAAAGAAAAAGCCCGCTCGCGCGGGCTTTGAAGCAAGTATTCTTCTATGGACTGCGCTGATCGAAACCGCGCCATCTTCTGTTTCTTCTTTACGGGGAGTAGCAGGGATTCCCTGCAACCAACATTCGGTGAAGAAGGCGTATTAAAACATCGAACTTAATGCTTGAGCAAATGAAACACCGCTAATCGTCGCTAGAGATGGCGAAAAACAACAATGGCCGCGTCCCGCTTGCCAGCCTCATGCATTCATGCCAGCCCCATCGCCGCCAAACGGCTAATCCCTTTGTAAAAGCTTTATAATTCAGGGTTTTGACGATTTTTGCGGAGCACCGAGAATGCCGATTTACGCCTACCGCTGCGAAGAATGCGGTTTTACCAAAGATGTACTGCAAAAGATGTCGGACCCGGTCCTGACGGTCTGCCCATCGTGCGCCAAGCCGGCCTTTAAAAAGCAGGTGACCGCCGCCGGTTTCCAGCTCAAGGGTACCGGCTGGTACGTGACCGATTTCCGTGGCGGCACGCCGCCGGCCACCGGCACGGCCGGCAATGGCGCCGCCGCACCGGCCGCATCCGAGTCGAGCGCACCAGCCGCCGCGGCAGCACCGGCAGCCCCGGCCACGCCTGCGCCGGCTTCCGGTTCCACGTCGAGCGGCGACAAGAGCGGCAGCTGATCCGGCGCCGGCCGCGCGCCGCGCCATCACAACAATAACGGAAACCGATGCGCAAATATTTCCTCACCGGCTTGCTGGTCCTGGTGCCACTGGCGATCACGGCCTGGGTGCTGAACCTGATCATCAGCACCCTCGACCAGTCGCTGCTGTTCGTCCCGGCCGCCTGGCAGCCGCGCGTGCTGCTCGGTGCCGACATCCCCGGCGTGGGCGCGGTGCTGACCCTGGCCATCGTGTTCCTCACCGGCGTGCTGGCCAACAACCTGGTCGGCAACTACGTGATGCGCCTGGGCGAACGCCTGATCAAGCGCGTGCCGGTGGTCAGTTCGCTCTACGGCAGCGTCAAGCAGGTGTCCGACACGCTGTTCTCGTCCTCGGGCAATGCCTTCCGCCAGGCGGTGTTGATTCCGTATCCGCACGCCGATTCGTACACGGTCGCGTTCCTCACCGGCGTGCCGGGCGGCGACGTCATCAACCACCTGGTGGGCGACTATGTCAGCGTGTATGTGCCGACCACGCCGAATCCGACCTCGGGCTTCTTCCTGATGATGGAACGCAGCCGCGTGCGCGAACTCGACATGTCGGTCGACGCCGCATTGAAATACATCGTCTCGATGGGCGTGGTGGCGCCGGCCAGTGTGCCGGCCGCGGCGCCGGTCGCAAGCGTAACGCTCGACGCGCTCAGCAAATAACAGCAAGCACAGAATAGGGGCCTTCGGCCCGCCAATTTAACCAACCTGGAACGAAAACTATGTCCACCATGCGTACCAACTACTGCGGCCTCGTCACCGAGGAACTGCTGGGCCAAACCGTCAGCCTGTGCGGCTGGGTGCATCGTCGCCGCGACCACGGCGGCGTGATCTTCATCGACCTGCGCGACCGCGAAGGCCTGGTGCAGGTGGTCTGCCATCCGGACGCCGCCGCCGTGTTCAAAGCTGCCGAGCACGTGCGTAACGAGTATTGCCTGCGCATCGTCGGCACCGTGACCAACCGCCTCGAGGGCACGGTCAACAACAACCTGAAGTCGGGCAAGATCGAAGTCACCGCCACCACCGTGGAAGTGCTGAACGCCTCGGTGCCGGTGCCGTTCCAGCTCGACGACGACAACCTGTCGGAAACCACCCGCCTGACGCACCGCGTGCTCGATCTGCGCCGCGGCCAGATGCAGCACAACCTCAAATTGCGCTACAAAGTCTCGATGGAAGTGCGCAAGTACCTCGACAACCTGGGCTTCATCGACATCGAAACCCCGATGCTGACCAAGTCGACCCCGGAAGGCGCGCGCGACTACCTGGTGCCGTCGCGCGTCAATGCCGGCAGCTTCTTCGCGCTGCCGCAGTCGCCGCAGCTGTTCAAGCAACTGCTGATGGTGGCCAACTTCGACCGTTACTACCAGATCACCAAGTGCTTCCGCGACGAAGACCTGCGCGCCGACCGCCAGCCGGAATTCACCCAGATCGACTGCGAAACCTCGTTCCTGACCGAGCAAGAAATCCGCGACCTGTTCGAAGACATGATGCGCGTGGTGTTCAAGAACGCCGCCGGCATCGACCTGCCGAACCCGTTCCCTGTGATGGACTTCGCCACCGCGATGGGCATGTACGGTTCCGACAAGCCTGACATGCGCGTCAAGCTCGAGTTCACCGAACTGACCGAACTGATGAAGACGGTCGAGTTCAAGGTGTTCAACAGCGCCGCCAACCTGCCGAACGGCCGCGTGGTCGGCATGCGCGTGCCGCAGGGCGGTTCGATGCCACGTTCGGAAATCGACGCCTACACCCAGTTCGTGGCGATCTACGGCGCCAAGGGCCTGGCCTACATCAAGGTCAACGAGAAGGCAAAAGGCCGCGATGGCCTGCAGTCGCCGATCGTCAAGAACCTGTCCGACGAAGTGCTGGCCCAGATCCTAGAACTGACGGGCGCCGAAGACGGCGACCTGATCTTCTTCGGCGCCGACAAGGCGAAAGTCGTCAACGACGCCATCGGCGCGCTGCGCGTGAAGATCGGCCACTCGGAATTCGGCAAGAAGGCCGGCCTGTTCGACGAAGTCTGGTCGCCGCTGTGGGTGATCGACTTCCCGATGTTCGAATACGACGAAGACGGCGACCGCTGGACCGCGACCCACCACCCGTTCACCGCGCCGAAGGACGGCCACGAAGACATGCTGGAGACCAATCCGGGCGCCTGCATCGCCAAGGCCTACGACATGGTCCTGAACGGCTGGGAACTGGGTGGCGGCTCGATCCGTATCCACCGCGAAGAAGTCCAGAGCAAGGTGTTCCGCGCGCTCAAGATCGACGCCGAAGAAGCGCAGCTCAAATTCGGTTTCTTGTTGGACGCGCTGCAATACGGCGCGCCGCCGCACGGTGGCCTGGCCTTCGGCCTGGATCGCTTGATCACCTTGATGACCGGCTCCGAATCGATCCGCGACGTGATCGCCTTCCCGAAAACCCAGCGCGCGCAAGATCTGTTGACCAATGCGCCGTCGGAAGTGGACGAGAAGCAGCTCAAGGAACTGCACATCCGTCTGCGCACCGAGCAGAAGGTGGCCTGATAGGGTCTTGAATGGCCGGGCTGCATGCCCGGCCATTTTTACGTATGCCTGCCCACAAAATCCCCGAATCGGTCCTGGTCGTCATCCACACTTGCGCCATGGACGTGTTGCTGCTCGAACGCGCCGATCGTCCGGGCTTCTGGCAATCGGTCACCGGCTCGCTCGACGCGCCGGATGAGCCGCTATTGGCGACCGCCGCACGCGAATTGTTCGAAGAGACCGGCATCGTGGTCGACGGCGAACACATCCGCCTGCGCGACTGGCGCCTGTCGAACATCTACGAGATCTACCCGGTCTGGCGTCACCGCTACGCCCCCGGCGTTACCCACAACACCGAGCACGTGTTCTCGGTCTGTGTCCCCCGCGATATTCCCATCCTTCTCAGTCCACGCGAGCATGTGCAGCACGCTTGGCTGCCCTGGCTTGAAGCAGCCGACCGCTGCTTTTCGTCGTCGAACGCCGAAGCCATCCTCCAGTTACCGCATCAGCTTGGTAATTAGCATTTACCTACGGAAATAACTCGCGTTTCACAGAGTCAAATCCTGTTCACTTTGTAATAATTTGTTACTTCTGGAAAATAAGAAGCTGACGTTTTTTAGCAAAAGTACGAGAGTGCTATTTTCATGCCGTATCTGTGCGGTAACGCCCATATGACGGGCGAATTTACAAAATCCTCCTATGAAATTACACTTCTTGACATCCCTCATGGCATTTTAATAACCATAGGAAATTTGTATCCCGCCTATAAACACCATATATTCGACGTTTGACATATGGAAATCAGTAGAATATCGTCAACAGTTCACCAGGCGGTGAAACCTGAAAGAAGACCTTTTCTAGCCGATGATTCTGGAGGATCAAATTGAACAAGCCTGAACTCAATAACGACAAAAAAGTGAAAGAAATCACTCTGGGTGAGGATTGCATCTATATCGACCTGTTCGGCGGCCTGCGCCTGAGCGGTCCATTGGCGCCGGTCGCCAAGATCACCGACCAGCAGCCCGAACGCAAGCCACGCCGCATGATCGTGTCCGGTCACGAAGCTATTTACGACGAGGCGCTGGCGCTCGGCTGAGCCGCCCCTGCAGCGCTCTTCTCCTACGCACGGCACCCACCGGTCGACGCGCCGGCCACCCCCCAGCCGCTGCGATGCACCCCGCGCTTCAGGCAAGCGCACGATTGGGCCCGTTTCACGAGAACGCCGGCCCGATCCGGGTAGAATGTTCCCATGAAAATTCGTGTAGCCACCTACAACATTCATAAGGGCGTTTCTTCGCTGCGCAGCACGCCCCGCGTGATCGCCCTCAAGAAAGCGATCGCCGAATTCGACGCCAACGTCGTGTTCCTGCAAGAAGTACAGGGCCGGCACGACCGCTTCCAGGCCCGCTATGGCAAGGAAGAGCGCGGTCACCGCTACTGGCCCGAAACGGCGCAATACGATTATTTCGCGCCTGACGCCCACCATACCGCTTACGGCATGAACGCCGTGTACGACCACGGTCACCACGGCAACGCGCTGCTGTCGTGCTGGCCGATCGAGAATTCGCACAACCACGACGTCTCCGACCACGCCTACGAACAGCGCGGCATCCTGCACTGCGTGCTCGGCACGCCCGAGTGCAAGGTGCATTGCTACGTGGTGCACCTGGGCCTGTTCGAGGGCAGCCGCGGACGCCAGGTGGCGTCGCTGATCGAGGCCGTCAACGCCTCGGCGCCGAACGGCGAGCCGGTGATCATCGCGGGCGACTTCAACGACTGGCGCAATACCCTCAGCGACAAGCTGCGCGCCGGCCTGGGCGTGACCGAAGTGTTCGACGAACTCGGCCCGCGCTCGCCGCTGGGCGACATGGTGCGCAGCTGGGCCGGCCGCCAGCCGCGCCTGGCCCCGGCGCGCACCTTCCCGGCCGCGCTGCCGTGGTTCCGCCTGGACCGCATCTACGTGCGCGGCTTCAAGGTCAACAACGCCAAGGTGATGCACGGTCCGCTGTGGGCCAAGCTGTCCGACCACGCCCCGATCGTGGCCGAACTCGAGCTGGCCGACCCGGCGAAGCACTGCGCCGTGCGCTAGGGCCTGCCGGTCCGCCATGCGCAGCCTGAGCTTTGTAGACAACAACGACATCACCCTGCTGGAAAGCGGCGTCGCTTTCTTTCCGGCCTTGACGGCGGCGCTCGACGCCGCCCAGTACGAGGTGCTGTTCGAAACCTATATCTTCGCCGACGACGACACCGGCCGCGCGGTGACCGAGGCCTTGATCCGCGCCGCGCAGCGCGGCGTCAAGGTGCGGGTGCTGGTCGACTGGTTCGGCACCGGCCACCGCTTCAGCCGCCGGCTCGGCGCCGAGCTGGTCGCGGCCGGCGCCCAGTACCGCATCTTCAATCCCTTGTGTAATCGTGGCGTGGCGCGCTCGCACCGCAAGATCACCGTCATCGACCGCGAAGTCGCCTTTGTCGGCGGCATCAACGTCAACGACGACTGGCTGTGCGACCACGCCGACGGCCATCGCCTGCCGGCCCCGCGCTGGGACTTCACGGTGCGTGTGCGCGGGCCGCTGGTGGCGCAGATCCACCACGAAGCGGCGGGGCAGTGGATGCGCACCGGGCGTCTGCACCTGCGCACGCGCCTGAAACTGTTCAAGGAAATGCGCAAGCAGCCGATGCCCTCTTGCGAAAGTCCGGCCCGGGCCGCATTTGTGGTGCGTGACAACCTGCGCAACCGCAGCACGATCCAGCGCGCCTACCTGCAGGCGCTGGGCCATGCGCGCGACAGCGTGCTGCTGGCCACGCCGTACTTCGCCCCCGGGCGCAAGTTCCGCAAGGCCCTGGCGCATGCGGCGCGGCGCGGGGTGAAGGTAACGCTCCTGATCGGGGTGGGCGAATTCCGGATCCAGGATGCGGTGGCCCATTCGTTCTATCCCAAGCTGCTGGCCGATGGCGTGCGGGTGGTCGAGTACCGCAAGACCCAGCTGCACGCCAAGGTCGCCGTGATCGACGACAACTGGGCCACGGTGGGTTCGAGCAATTGCGACGGCCTGTCGCTGTTCGTGAACCAGGAAGCCAATGTGGTGGTGGACGATCCGGCATTTGCCGCGACGCTGCGCCGCCACATCGAGCGCGGCATCGCGGACGGGGTCGAGGTGTGCCCGCAGGCGTTCGCCCATACCGGCTGGCTGCGGCGGGCCAGCTACGGCACTGCCTACATGCTCTACAAGCTGGCGATGCGGATTGTCACGATCGGCTACACCTGAGGGATGAACTGGAAAAGACAATGAGCGACGAAAAAGACAATGTAAGACTCGACAAATGGCTGTGGGCGGCGCGCTTCTTCAAAACGCGCTCGCTGGCCCAGGACGCGGTCGACCGCGGCCGCGTGCGCATCGGTGGCGAACCGGTCAAGCCGGCGCGCACGGTCAAGATCAACGACAAGATACTGATCGACAACGGCTCGGATCGCTGGGAAGTGATCGTGGCCGCGATCTCGGGCGCGCGCGGTCCGGCGCCGGTGGCGCGCACGCTGTATTTCGAGACCGACGAGAGCATCAGCCGGCGCGAGAACGACAAGGTGGCGCGGCGGCTGTACCCGGAACCGAGCCTGGAGATCAAGGGGCGACCGACCAAGCGCGACCGGCGCGCGATGACGCAGGTCGGTGGCGGCGACGACGAGTAGGCCGTCTTGGAAGTCCGGTACCGGATTACTGCCTTCCATCAACGCATAGGTCTTGCCGTCGAAACGGTGGCGGGCAGTCTGCTCGATCGTGGCGTCGTGATGCGTGGTGATGGCGCGCCCCTGGCCCTGGTCGGGCTACTGGTCCGGGTCTTCCGTAAAGTGGCAGCGCTTGGCGCTGAGCAGGACGATCGCGGCCAGCAGTGGCGCACCGGCGCGCGGCGTCAAGAGGCCGCAACCATGTAAACCAGCACTGCCAGCAGGACGATCACCAGGAGTCCAAAGCGCGTGAGCCAGTTGCCCGCTGCCTGCGCTTTGCCCGCATCCTGCACCATGCTCCGGTTCGCTTTTACCGTCTCGCCCGCCTTCTGCACGATGGACTCGGCGCTCTCCCGGTCCAGTCCATGAAAGACCAGGTCGGCCACGGCTTGTTCGACCGTGGCGCCTTCGTCCAGGCGCGCACAGGCGCGGCCGAGCATCACCAGGAAGTCGGCCAGCATCGCTTCGCTGGAGCGCTCCGTTTCCTCGTCCGTGAAGGCGCGAATCGCTTCGCGCAATGCAAAGTCGGTCGGTTCGGTCGCTTCCACGACCTGGTATGCGGTGCTCATCTGGCGTCTCCTTGTGCGATTGCTTGTTGTGGTGGATGTATGCGGATTTACATGTCGATCGGATTCGTGCCTGCAACCAGGGCGTAGGCCTTGCCGTCGAACCGGTAGCGCGCGCTTTCCCTGATCTCCTTGACCACATGTTCGACCGGTTGCTCGTCCGATGCTGCGTCGGACAGGCGATAGATCCTGCCGCTGAAATCGACCAGCATGTCGGCGTACCCATCCGCCGGCGGCGCGTCGAAGCGGATCGCGCCTTCGATATCCCGGCATTGATCGCGCTCCGGCGTGCAGCCGTCGACGTCGTTCGAGGTCTCCATCAGGCTGGCCAGTTCGCGGATGCCATGGCCCAGCTCAAAAACCTTGGTATAGGTGAAGGCGTCGCCGCGATTGAAGATGTGCGACGACAGGATGAAGCCCGGCTTGTCGATGCCCAGGCTGACCCAGCGCACCTTGCCGATCTGTCCCATCCCGCCCATCGCGACGTAACTGTGGCGGTTGCCACAGGCGGCGTGACAGCGTGCGCGGGCTCGGTTGCCTCCTTGTCCCGAGGAGAACAGGCGAGCAGGGCAAGCGCCAGTGGCAAAATGCGCAAAAAGGTCATTCATTGTCCAGAGGAACGTAACTATTGGATAATGAACTAAAGTGACAATCAATGGCGCGAGAAAGAAACATTGCCAGTGCTTGGCAGGCAGATGCCAGTCAGGCGCAGCGCCTTTGCGAGCGGCATGATCCCCGCAATCGAGACACCCATGCGTGCAAAAATGCGGTACCTTTATGGCTGAATCGACAAATCGGTCGCATGGCGTTGTGCAAGCCCGGCGGCCCACCAGGGCGCATTCTCCCAGCGCTAACCGTTGTCTTTCATCAATAGAACGCCAACTCTAAGTTCCCGTTTGACATTCCAGGCCCGATAGATAATAGTACGAGCGTTCGGATTTTTTCGATGCAGGGGATACTATCAACGCTTCAACCAAATTCATGCGCAAGGGCGAACAGACGCGGGCCGCAATCCTCGATGTCGCGCTCGAGCTCGCCAGTCGCAACGGTCTCGAAGGCCTGACCATCGGCCTGCTGGCCGACCGGATGAACATGAGCAAGTCGGGCGTATTCGCCCACTTCGGTTCGCGCGAAGATTTGCAGCTCGAAGTGGTCAAGCTGTACCACCACCGCTTCGAGGGCGAAGTGTTCTTCCCGAGCATCAAGGAAGCACGCGGCCTGCCGCGCCTGGTCGCGATGTACACGCGCTGGGTCAAACGGGTGTCGGTCGAGATCGCGTCCGGCTGCATCTACATCAGCGGCGCGGTCGAGTACGACGACCGCGAAGGTCCGATCCGCGAAGAGCTGGTGTCGATGGTGCGCGCCTGGCAGGGTGCGCTGCTGCGCAGCGTGCACCAGGCCACCGAGGCGAAGCACCTGCGCGCCGACATCGACGCCGAGCAGCTGGTGTTCGAGATGCATGGCCTGATCCTGGCCCTGCACCACGACGCCCGCTTCCTGCGCAATCCCGGCGCGGTCGAACGCGCCGAAGCCGGCTTCGCGCGCCTGATCGAGAACGTCCGCAGCAAAGAACAAGCAACAGCACAGCAAGACCACCAGGCGGCATAAGCCGCCGGCCAAGTCCAAATTCACACCCTTCGTCAGGAGAAAACCATGGGTCAGTACGTCGCGCCACTTCGGGATATGCAGTTCGTGTTGCACGAGTTCCTCAACGTCACCGAGGAGTTCAAGAGCCTTCCGAAGTACGAAGAAATCGACGCCGACATCATCAACCAGGTGCTGGAAGAAGGCGCGAAATTCACGCAGGAAGTGCTGTTCCCGCTGAACCACTCGGGCGACCGCGAAGGCTGCCATTTCGACGCCGCCGACAAATCGGTGACCACGCCGAAGGGTTTCAAACAAGCGTATAAACAGTATGTCGAAGGCGGCTGGGCGGCGCTGGCGTGCGACCCGGAATATGGCGGCCAGGGCCTGCCGGTTACGCTGAACAACTCGTTCTACGAGATGCTCAACTCGTCGAACCAGGCCTGGTCGATGTACCCGGGCCTGTCGCACGGCGCCTACGAGTGCCTGCTCGAGCACGGCACCGACGACCAGAAACGCCTGTACCTGCCGAAGCTGGTCTCGGGCGAGTGGACCGGCACCATGTGCCTGACCGAAGCGCACTGCGGCACCGACCTGGGCCTGCTGCGCTCGAAAGCCGAACCGCAAGCCGACGGCACCTATCTGATCACCGGCTCGAAGATCTTCATCTCGGCCGGCGAACACGATATGGCCGACAACATCATCCACCTGGTGCTGGCGCGCCTGCCGGACGCGCCTGAAGGCTCGAAAGGCATCTCGCTGTTCCTGGTGCCGAAGTTCATGCCGAACGACGACGGTTCGCTGGGCGAGCGTAACGGCATCGCCTGCGGCGCGATCGAAGAAAAGATGGGCATCCACGGCAACTCGACCTGCCAGATGAACCTGGACAATGCGCGCGGCACCCTGATCGGCCAGCCGCACAAAGGCCTGCAGGCGATGTTCGTGTTCATGAACGCGGCGCGCCTGGGCGTGGGCATGCAGTCGCTGGGCCTGACCGAAGTGGCGTACCAGAACGCGCTGGCCTACGCCAAGGACCGCATCCAGATGCGCAGCCTGTCGGGCCCGAAAGCACCGGACAAACCGGCCGACCCGATCATCGTGCACCCGGACGTGCGGCGCATGTTATTGACTGCTAAAGCCTACGCCGAAGGCGGCCGCGCCTTCACCTCGTACATGGCGCTGCAGATCGACCGCGAACTGAATCACCCTGATGAAGACGTGCGCAAGGAAGCCGCCGACGAAGTCGCGCTGCTGACCCCGATCATCAAGGCCTTCATCACCGACAACGGCTGGATCGCGACCTCGGAAGCGATGCAGGTGTACGGCGGCCACGGCTACATCGCCGAATGGGGCATGGAGCAGTACGTGCGCGACGCGCGCATCAACATGATCTACGAAGGCACCAACACCGTGCAGTCGCTCGATCTGCTGGGCCGCAAGATCCTGATGGACAACGGCGCCAAGCTGCGCAAGTTCGGCGAGAAGATCAAGTCGTTTGTGGAAGACAACGGCCTGGACGAGCAGATGTCCGAGTTCGTGACCCCGCTGGGCGAGCTGGGCGAGAAGGTCACCAAGCTGACCATGGAAATCGGCATGAAAGCCTTCCAGAGCCCGGACGAAGTCGGCGCCGCCGCCGTGCCTTACCTGCGCGTGGCCGGCCACCTGGTGTACAGCTACTTCTTCGCCCAGATGGCCAAGATCGCGCTGGCCAAGCTCGATTCGGGCGACAAGTTCTACGAAGCCAAGCTGGCCACCGCGCGCTTCTACTTCGCGCGCCTGTACCCGGAAACCGCGATGCTGATTCGCCAGGCGCGTTCGGGCGCATCGAATCTGCTGGCGCTGGATGCCGAGCTGTTCTAACCACCCACACGCAAAACTAAGGATTTGAGAATGTCCAATTTCATCGTTAAAAAAGTCGCCGTCCTCGGCGCCGGCGTGATGGGTGCGCAGATCGCTGCGCATTGCGTGAATGCCAAAGTCCCGGTCGTGCTGTTCGACCTGCCGGCCAAGGAAGGCCCAAAGAACGGCATCGTCCTGCGCGCCATCGAGAACCTGAAAAAACTCTCGCCGGCCCCGCTGGGCAACAAGGATGACGCAGCACTGATCGAAGTGGCCAACTACGAGGACAACCTCGACGTGCTGGCCGGGTGCGACCTGATCATCGAAGCCATCGCCGAGCGCATGGACTGGAAACACGACCTGTACGCCAAGGTCGCGCCGCACATCGCACCGCACGCGATCTTTGCGTCCAACACCTCGGGCCTGTCGATCAACAAGCTGGCCGAAGGGTTCGACAGTGAGCTCAAGGCCCGTTTTTGCGGCGTGCACTTCTTCAACCCACCGCGCTACATGCACCTGGTGGAACTGATCCCGACCACCGGTACGCGTCCGGAAATCCTCGACCAGCTCGAGACCTTCCTGACCTCGACCCTGGGCAAGGGCGTCGTGCGCGCCAAGGACACGCCGAACTTCATCGCCAATCGCGTCGGCATCTTCGGTATGCTGGCCACGATCCATGAAGCCGAAAAATTCGGCCTCTCGGTGGACGTGGTCGACGACCTGACCGGCGCCAAACTGGGTCGCGCCAAGTCGGGCACCTTCCGCACCGCCGACGTGGTGGGCCTGGACACGATGGGCCACGTGATCAAGACCATGCAGGACAACCTGAAGGACGACCCGTTCTTCAGCGTCTATAAAACCCCTGACGTGCTGGCGAAACTGATCGAGAAGGGCGCGCTGGGCCAGAAATCGGGCGCGGGCTTCTACAAGAAGGTCGGTAAGGAGATTCAACGCCTCGACTTCGCCACCGGCGAATACGTGGCGGGCGGCGCCAAGGCCGCCGACATCGTCGGCCGCATCCTGAAAGAAAAGGACCCGGTCAAGAAGTTCAAGGCGATGCGCGATTCGACCAACCCGCAGGCGCAGTTCCTGTGGGCGATCTTCCGCGACGCTTTCCACTACATCGCGTTCCACCTCGACACCATCGCCGACAACGCGCGCGACATCGACTTCGCGATGCGCTGGGGCTTCGGCTGGAGCGTCGGTCCGTTCGAGACCTGGCAAGCGGCCGGCTGGACCCAGATCGCGCAATGGGTGAAGGAAGACATCGACGCCGGCAAGGCATTGAGCGATGCACCGCTGCCGGCCTGGGTGTTCGAAGGCAGCGTGGCAGAGAAGGGCGTGCACACCGCCGAAGGTTCGTACTCGGCCACCAAGAATGCGTATGTTCCTGTGTCGGATCTGCCGGTGTACAAGCGCCAGCAATTCCGCGCCCCGGTTGCCGGTTCGACGAGCATCGACGCCAAGACCTTCGGCACCACCGTGTTCGAGGACGACAGCGTACGTCTGTGGCACTCGGACGACGAAGTGCTGGTCATCTCGCTCAAGACCAAGATGCACGTCATCGGCGATGGCGTCATCAAGGGCATCCAGCGCGCGCTCAAAGAAGCCGAAGCAGGCTTCAAGGGCATCGTGATCTGGAACACCGACGCGGCCGAAGGCGGCGCGTTCTCGGCCGGCGCCGACCTGCAATCGGCCCTGCCAGCCTTCATGGCCGGCGGCGCGAAAGCGATGGAGCCGATCGTGCGCGAGCTGCAGGACACCTTCATGGCGATGAAGTATTCGAACATCCCGGTCGTCGCTGCCGTTGCCGGCCTGGCGCTGGGCGGCGGTTGCGAACTGGCGCTGCATGCGTCGAAACGCGTGGCCTCGATCGAGTCGTACATCGGCCTGGTCGAAGTCGGCGTCGGCCTGGTGCCGGCCGGCGGCGGCCTGAAGGAAGCGGCGCTGCGCGCTGCGAACGAAGCCAAGGGCAACGACATCCTGCAATTCCTGAAGAACGGCTTCATGAACGCGGCCACCGCGCAAGTGTCGAAGTCGGCGCTGGAAGCAAAGGCCATGGGCTACCTGAAGGACGACGACATCATCGTCTTCAATGCGTACGAACTGCTGCACGTGGCGAAAACCACCGCGCGCGCCATGTTCGACGCCGGTTACCGTGCGCCGGCACGCAAGACCTTCCCGGTCACCGGCCGTTACGGCTGGGGCACCATCCGCGGCCAGATGGTCAATATGCGCGACGGCGGCTTCATCTCGGCCTATGACTACCAGCTGGGCGACACCATCGCCGAGATCGTCACCGGTGGCGACATCGACCAGGGCAGCGTGGTGAGCGAACAGTGGATCCTCGACCTGGAACGCAAGGCTTTTGTCGCCCTGCTGAACAATCCGAAGACCCAGGAACGGATCATGGGCATGATGCAAACCGGTAAGCCGGTTCGCAACTAACCGTCGCTGACAGAACAGGATTACTGACATGAGCAAACAACTTCAAGACGCATACATCGTCGCAGCGACCCGCACCCCGATCGGCAAGGCGCCACGCGGCATGTTCAAAACCACCCGGCCGGACGACCTGCTGGTGCACGCCATCAAGGGCGCCATGGCGGCCGTGCCGAACCTGGACCCGGCGCTGATCATCGACGCCATCATCGGCTGCTCGTTCCCGGAAGCCGAGCAGGGCTTCAACATCGCCCGTAACTCGGTGGTGCTGGCCGGCCTGCCGAACACCGTGGGCGGCGTCACCGTCAACCGCTACTGCGCCTCGGGCATCACCGCGCTGGCAATGGCGGCCGACCGTATCCGCGTGGGCGAAGCCGACGTGATGATCGCCGGCGGCGTCGAATCGATGTCGATGGTGCCGATGATGGGCCACCACCCCTCCATTAACATGGAGACGTTCAGGGACGAGAACGTGGGCCTGGCCTACGGCATGGGCCTGACCGCCGAAAAGGTGGCGACCCAGTGGAAAGTGTCGCGCGAAGACCAGGACGCCTTCGGCCTGGAATCGCACCGCCGCGCCATCGCCGCCCAGCAGGCCGGCTACTTCAAGGACGAGATCACGCCGGTCGAGGTGATCACCCGCACGCCGAACCTGGCCACCGGCCAGATCGACGTCAAGCGCCGCACCGTGGACACCGACGAAGGCCCGCGCGCCGACGCCAGCATGGAAGGCATGGCCAAACTGAAACCCGTGTTCGCGGCCAAGGGCACCGTCACCGCCGCCACCTCGTCGCAGATGTCGGACGGCGCCGGCGCCCTGATCGTGGTCAGCGAAAAAATCCTGCGCGAGCACAACCTGACCCCGCTGGCCAAGTTCTCGTCGTTCGCCGTGCGCGGCGTGCCGCCGGAAATCATGGGCATCGGTCCGAAGGAGGCGATTCCTGCAGCACTGAAGGCCGCTGGCCTGACCCAGGATCAATTGGACTGGATCGAGCTGAACGAAGCGTTTGCCGCGCAGGCGCTGGCCGTGATCCGCGACCTGGGCCTGGACACCAGCAAAGTGAATCCGATGGGCGGCGCGATCGCTCTCGGCCACCCGCTGGGCGCGACCGGCGCGATCCGCGCTGCGACCGTGGTGCACGCACTGCGCCGCAATAACCTGAAGTACGGCATGGTGACGATGTGCGTCGGCGCCGGCATGGGTGCAGCCGGCATCATCGAGCGCGTGTAAGCGATAACGGCGGTGCAAGTCCAGCCGCCATGCAGTGTTACGTGGGCGCTTCAGGCAACTGAAGCGCCCACGCGTCCTTGTAGGGTTGGCGGGTCTCCCGCCGACGCGTCCAACCAGTCCAAGAAAAACCCGGAGACCGCGACATGTCCATCCTCACCACCAAATCCGACGGCATCCTGACCCTCGAATTCAACCGCCTCGAGCGCAAGAACGCCATCACCGGCGCCATGTACCAGACCATGGCCGACGCCCTGCGCGACGCCGAAGCCGATACCACGGTGCGCGCCATCCTGATCGTCGGTAAACCCGAGATCTTCACCGCCGGTAATGACCTCGACGACTTCCTGAACAACGCCGGCGAAGGCGCCATGACCGAGCAGCGCCCGGTCTTCCAGTTCATGAGCGCGCTCGAGAGCTGCACCAAGCCGGTGGTGGCCGCGGTGGCCGGCGCCGCCGTCGGCATCGGCACCACGCTGCTGATGCACTGCGACCTGGTGTATTGCGCCGACAACGCCAAGTTCTCGATGCCGTTCACCCAGCTCGGCCTGTGCCCTGAATTCGCCTCGTCGCTGCTGGTGGCGCACGCCGCCGGCTACACCCGCGCCGCCGAAAAGCTGTTGCTGGGCGAAGCCTTCCTGGCCCAGGAAGCGCTGGACATGGGCATCGTCGCGCGCGTGCTGCCGGCCGCCGAACTGCTGGCCTTCGCCCAGGGCCAGGCCGCCAAGCTGGCCAAGCTGCCGCCAGCGTCGATCCGCACCACCAAGGCATTGATGAAGCGCGCCCGCACCCCGCTCATCAAGGAAACCATCGCCGCCGAGAACGAGCGCTTCAGCGCCATGCTGCAGGGCGCCGAGGCCAAGGAAGCGTTCACCGCCTTCTTTGAAAAGCGCAAGCCGGATTTCAGCAAGTTCGACTGATCCAGGCTGCCGCTGTGCGCTTTGGAGGTTGGGGCGGACATAATTTGAGATCGGCGGCAGCGTAATCTGATCTCTGCCTTACTCCGACGATTCTGAGGTGTCAGTGCAACTACGCCGGCTGAGAAGGCAGGCGGGTAACCGTGGCGACGCAGTCATATCTGGTCGCCATGGGCTCTGGAAATAGTGGAGAGGTAACCGGCGTCTTGCTTCTGCGTTAAAGAGGCGGCTATCGACCCGAAGCAGACTTTGCATGTGGACCTCTACCGAGCGTATTGCTGACAAACGCCATCGTTAGGAGTGTGGCTCAAGGCAACTGCATAACCGTCTGCGGAGTACCGAGTGACTAGCAGTCCGGTCGATGTGTCGTAGGTTCCGCCGTTCAAGGCGTGATCGATGAAGCACACCTCCAAGTCCTCAATCCCATCCCGATTGGCGTCCCTCCGACCCACAATCATCATTTGATACAACCATTCGCCAGGCGTCTCAAACACAAGCGCATCCTCAGTGGCTTTACTCGGCTTCATGCCGAAATCAGTAAATGTACGCATCGCAGGGGAGCGACGCGGCCCGAAAGAGCTTCGGATACTGGCCAAGTCGAATCTATCCGCCAAGAAGAGCCCGAGATCTTTCTTTGGAAAATAGCTCACAAGAGGGGCCGCTTCGACAACGTGCGCCATTATCAGGAGCGCCAAGGCGCACGAAGCAAGGCGGATTTTCATGACTAGACTCCCCGTCCCGGATGTCGCATGTCCGCTACCTTCCGAGGCGCCACCGGCTTATGCCTGCTCCTGCTGGAACTGTTTGCGCTGCAGTTCCATTTCCTGCATATAGCCCTCGAACTCGGCTGGCGTTTCAATGCGCCGCACCACCTGATCGTTGCTGTCTTCCACGGTGAACGTGCCATTGCGTTCCAGCACCCCCAGAATGGTGGCCTTGACGTTTTCAAATGACACATCGCTGCCTGTCGTTGCCAGCGCGGCCCATGTATCTTGGTTTATTGAAACATCGTGTTCGATAAAATCAAGGCTGAAGTTCACGGCGCTCTCACTATAAAAAACGGAACGTCCACCATAGCATGGACACAGCCGCCGCACGCCAGCTCTGCACGAGCTGCCAGACAGGGGGGCGAAGCGGCTTATGCCGCGCGTTCCCAGTGCCGCGCTTGAATGCAAGCAAGACAACAAATTTCCCCAAATATTCATACCACTGTCATCACACCGAACTAGCATGCCTTCCGTCAGCCAAGCCGGATGGCAATGAACAATGCTGACCGGCGTGCGCATCGGCGCGCAGTCTTTGCAGGCTGCCGCCCACCAAACGCGCCGGGCCGCATTCTCTGTTGCCTGAAAATAACTATCTACTGTCGAGAAGGTTCGCCCCATGAAAACGCCGTCGCACTTCTACCTGTTGCCATTCGCCGCCATGATGCTGGGATCGTCCGCAGCACATGCCATGCCCGTTTCCACCCTCAACGGCGAGCGGCCGCTGGTGATCGCCCACCGCGGGGCCAGCGGTTACCTGCCGGAAGAATCGGTGCAGTCTTACCAGCTCGCGATCAAGATGGGCGCCGATTACATCGAGGGCGATGTCTACCTGACCGCCGACAACAAGGCGGTGATGCTGCATGACGGCACCTTGAACGCCACGACCAATGTCGTGTCTTACGCTGCGACCCATCCCCAGATCGCGGCTCTGCGTTCCAGCAACGGCACTTACGATGTCAGGAAATTCACCCTGGCGCAGTTGGAGCAGCTGTCGGTCACCTGCCGCAACGCCGCCGGCTATTGCACCGACAAGACCTACTTCGATGCCACGACGTCGTACAGTTTCACGTCGTACGAGACCTTCCTCGACCTGGCCTACAACCATTACCTGGAGACCGGCTTCGCGGTCGGCGTCTTCCCCGAAGCCAAGCAGACCGGGCTGGGCGTGGCGGAAGCCATCCTCGCCGGCCTGATGGATCCGAAGTACAACGGCTACTTCACCACCACCGGCCGCGCCCTGACGCAGTCGTTCAACGCGGCGCAAGTGGAATACCTGAACGCCAACTCGTCGATCCCGGTCAGCTACCTTGGCGTGTGTCCCACCACGGCGGAGGCGGCGACGGCAGTGGCCGCCATTGCCGACGGTATCGGCCCCTCCAACCGCCAGCTCAGCGCAGCCTGCGTCGCGGCGGCGCACAATGCCGGGCTGACGGTCATGCCGTACACCTACCTCAACGATCCCGCCAGCTACCTGGACGGCTACAACCTGGGCGTGGACGGTGTCTTCACCAACTACCCGGACATCGCCGCCGATGTGCGCGACGAGGTGTTCGGCCCGGCGACGCCGGTGCCCGAGCCGCACTCGCTGGCGCTGCTCGGCCTGGGTTTCGCCGGCCTCGCGGCGCGCAGGAAGCGCGATAAGCGCAAGCAGGCCTGAGTTGCAGTCGGTACGGATTCAAGCCCGGCCCGTGCCGGGCTTGAATCCGGGTTGCATTGGAAACAAGAGGTGGGTAAAAATTTAGTTGGCATGTCATCAACGGTTCATCGTGCTTGCCTAAGCTGCTCTTTGCAAGCCCTGCGTTTCCACGACAACCGACCTGGATCCATCACATGCATATTCCCGATCACGCGTTCGTACGCTCGAAGGTGCACCAATGAGCCGCCGCGACTTCCTCCGCACAATGGGCAAGACCGGCGGCGCCAGTGCCGTGCTGGCTACTTTCCCGCCGTCCATCCAGAAGGCGCTGGCGCTGCCCGCCAACCAGCGCACCCGCAGCCTGAAAGATGTCGAGCACATCGTCGTGCTGACGCAGGAAAACCGCAGCTTCGACCATTATTTCGGCACCCTGGAAGGAGTGCGCGGATTCGGCGACCCGTTCCCGATCCCGGTGATGGACCGCCAAAACCTGTTCAACCGCAAGTCGGTGTTCGTGCAGCGCTCTGTGGGCGGCGCACCGGTGCCCGGCCGCCCCAACTGGCCGCAGGGCCGCGCCATCGCGCCGTTCCGGCTCAATACGGTGCAGGACTTCCCGGTGATGCGCGTGGCCGGAACGCCCCATGCCTGGCTCGATGCCCAGCTGGCCTGGGACCACGGACGCATGAACGACTGGTGCACCGTCAAGCAGAATCACGCGATGGGCTACTACGCCGAGGCCGACATCCCGTTCCAGTTCGCGCTGGCGCGCGCCTTCACCATCTGCGACCACTACCACTGCGCGGCCCAGAGCGGCACCAACACCAACCGCCTGTTCCTGTTCAGCGGCAACAACGATCCGATGGCGCTGGCCGGCGGCCCGGCCACCGACAATAGCCGCGATAACTTCAGTCCGGACATGTCCACCGACTACCTGTGGACCACCTATCCGGAGCGCCTGCAGGCGGCGGGCGTCAGCTGGCAGGTCTACCAGGACATGGCGGACAACTTCACCGACAACTCGCTGGCCGGATTCCGTTCGTTCCGCAACGCCTGGTACCAGCGGCCGGGCTATTCGCAGGCGCTGCGCGAGCGCGGCGTCAGCACGCGCGACCTCGACCTGCTCAAGGCCGACGTGATGGCCAACCGCCTGCCGCAGGTGAGCTGGGTGGTCGCCACCGCCGAGGGCTCGGAACACCCGGGTCCTTCGAGTCCGGCCTCGGGCGCCGACTACATCGCGCGCGTGCTGGACGCCCTGACCGCCAATCCGGACAGCTGGAGCAAGACGGTCCTGCTGATCAACTTCGACGAGAACGACGGTTTCTTCGACCACGTCCCGCCACCGGCGGTGCCGGCGTACACCAGCTACAGCGGCAATCAGGCGCAGTCGCAGCTTGCCGGCGCCTCCACCGTCGACACCAGCGGCGAATACCATCACGTGCTCAACGGCGCCGACGCACGTACCCACCACTGTCCCTACGGACTGGGGCCGCGCGTGCCGATGTACGTCATCTCGCCCTGGACCAAGGGCGGCTGGGTCAACTCGCAAGTGTTCGACCATACCTCGGTGGTGCGCTTCATCGAGGCCCGTTTCGGCGTGCGCGAACCGCTCATCAGCCCATGGCGCCGCGCCGTCAGCGGCAACCTGCTGACCTGCTTCGATTTCGCCAATCCCAACGACAACGGGTTCACGCAGTTGTTGCCCGAGACGGCGGCGCGCCGCGCGATGGCGCTGGCGCTGCCGAACACCCGGGTGCCGGCGACCCCGGCCACGCTGGCGGCGCCGGTCCAGGCTGCCGGCGTGCGGCCGGCGCGCGCCCTGCCGTACGAACTCCAGGTGCAGGCCCAGGTCGCGGCCGGCAGCGGGCAGGTCGAGCTGGGCTTCGAGAACCTGGGCGAAGCGGGGGCGGTGTTCCATGTCTACGACCGCCTGGCGCTGGACCAGATTCCGCGCCGCTACACCGTCGAGCCCGGCAAGCAGCTGAAAGGCCGCTGGAGCAAGGCTGCGGCCTACGATCTCTGGGTGCTGGGGCCGAACGGCTTCCATCGCCACATCGCCGGCGACGTGCGCGCAGCCGGCAACGCGGCCTGGCCCGAGATGATCCTGCGCGCCGACCGCAAGGCCGGCGAACTGCTGGTCGAGCTGGTCAACAACGGCGCCCAGCCATGCACCTTCCAGCTCGGCGCCAACAAGTACTACGCCGCCAGGCCGATGGAAGTGCGGGTGGTCGCGCGCTCGCGCAGCACGGTGCGGCTGGCGCTGGCATCAAGCGGCAACTGGTACGACTACAGCCTGCGCGTGAATGGCATGCCGGGCTGGCTGCGCAGATTCGCCGGCCACCTGGAAAACGGTTTGCCGTCGATCAGCGACCCCGCGATGAGCGGGGCGGCCCAACTCGACCAGTATCGCGTCGTTTGATTTTCACAAGGAGCTGATCATGAAATGCCGATTTCTTTTTGCCGCGGCCCTGTGCGCCCTGGCCTGCAGCGCCCACGCCGGCATCGTCTATGGCGACAACCTGATCGTCAACGGCGATGCCGAGGCCGGCCTGAGCGGGTGGAGCGGGTATCCGGACTACAGCATGTTCCAGTCGGTGAACTACGGCAGCAACTGGGTGCTGCCCAGCCAGCCTGGACCTGCCGACCGGGGCAATGGGATGTTTGCCGGGCTGGGCCAGTATGCAGTGGGTTACCAGACCCTGGACTTGAGCACCACGACGTCGCGCAGCATTTCCTACTCGCTGAGCGGATGGCTCGGCGGCTGGAGCAACCAGGACGACAACGCCCTGTTCTACGTGCAGTTCCTGGATCAGTTCGGCAACGAGATCGGCAGTTCCGCGCTCGGCCCCGTGATGGCGCAGGACCGCGCCAACCAGACCGGCTTGTACTATCGCGAGTCCGGCGGCCTGATGCCGAGCGGTACCCGCAAGCTGTCGTTCTGGCTGTCGATGGAGCGCCTGGTGTCGGCCGACAACGATGGCTATGCCGATAACCTTTCCTTCGTGCTGGCCGAGCCGGTGAACGAGGTGCCGGAGCCGGCCCTGGCCTCGACGTTCCTGCTGGGGATGGGGATGCTGGGCTGGGCGCGGCGCCGCAACAAGCCGGGCCGCGTGGGCTGAGCCGGCCCTGCTGCGCACGCCGGCTTACATGGCGTCGAACAAGGCGAGCGCGATGCGCGCCTGTTCCGACTGCTGCATGTCGGTATTGTTGAGCAGGACGACGGCGCGGCCGTCGCGCGGATCGTAGGCGAGCAGGGTCTTGTAGCCGCCGCTGGCGCCCGATTCCCAGGCCAGGGTGCGGGCGCCGCCTTTGGTGGCGACGGTCCGCACGCGGCCGCCGAGCGCGTAGTCCTCGGACGCGACGTGGACGGTCGCCAGTTCCTTGCGCGCCTTGTCCGACAGCAGCGGCGTGCGGTACACGGCGTCGGCCAGCGCGACCAGGTCGGCCGCGGTGCTGTACAAGGTGCCGCTGGCCGCCACCATCGGCGGGGCGGGCGGCGTCTTGCGCGTGCCGGATGCGCTGTACGCCACCGCCATGCCTGCTTCGTCTTCATAGCCGGTATCGGCGAACCCGGTATTGCGCACGGCGGCTGGCGCCAGCACCAGTTCCTGCACCGTCTCGATGAACGGCTTGTTGTTGGCCCGTTCCACGACGGCGGCCACCAGCAGCCAGTTGGTGACCGAGTAATCCCATTTCTCGCCCGGCGTCGCGTTGAGGGCGCCGGCGCCGAAGCGCAGCGCGCCCGCCAGCGGTCCGATGTCCTGGTCGCGGATCGCGGGGTCCTTGCGCAGCGCGTCCTGCAAGCCATTCGGAATCGCACTGCGATTCGACAGCAACTGGCGCAGCGTCACTTTGCCGTTGGCGGCTGGCAGTTCCGGAAGGTGGCGCGCAATCGGCGCATCGAGCTCGAGCTTACCCATGTCGACCAGGCGCAGCACGGTCACGGCGCTGATCCATTTGGTCACTGAACCGACCATGAAACGGGTGTCGTTCGCGTTGGCCTGCGCCTGCTCGCGCATGGCCAGGCCACTGGCGCGCGTCACCAGGCGCGAACCCAGGGCGGTGCGCACCGCGACCACGCCGCTGTAATCCTGCGGCGTATGGCGTTCGATCAGGGGGGCAGTGGCGAGATTGTCCACCACCGCACAACCCGGCAGCAGTGACAGGCTGGCAGCGAAGGCGAGGGCAGTTAGCCAGGTTGGGCGAAAACACATATGAGCTCCACGGGGTTGGGCAGACTGGCATTGTAGCTGCGGGACTGCGAGGGCGGACGACGTTGCGACGGGCTGCACAACGGCATGCACCGGCGGCGCAAGCTGCCGATCAACGGATCTGCGTTACGTGCGCGTCGCGCAGCGGCCGCCATCCCAGCTGCGCTTCGATGATGCGCCGGTACTGCGTGTCGATGTGCGCCGGCGTGCGGCGGATGTAGTCTTCGGCGGCGTCGCGCTGTTCGCCTTTGCAGCTGTCGAGCCAAGCGACCACCTGTTCGGCCGTCGGCACGTTGCCGTTTTCGCCCTCAAATTTCGGTGGCACCGCGGTCCAGACGGCGGCGTCGATACGCTTTTCCTTCAGCCAGGCGGCGATGCGCGGATTGGTTTGTGCGCCATCGACGCTCGGGATGCTGCCGATCCATTCCGGGTACCCGGACCTGATCTTTTCGCGCGCCTGCAGCATGGCGCGCGCTTCATCGAGGTCCTGGGTATCGAGATACGCCCAATAGGTAGGCATGGGGCGCGCGCTCTCGCACAGCACCAGCGCCAGTTCGGGGCTGTCGTCGCTTTGGCGCACGAATTCGAGCGGCATCGGGGGGCCGCCGGGATGCCAGCCGGAGGCCAGCTTGAGGACGCCGGGCTTCCACAGCAGGGAGCCCCAGGCAATACAAACGATGTTCATGGAAAGGGTGGACCGGAAATCAAAACACCAGTCTAGCCCGCTAAACAAAAACAGCGAGCACGGCTATGTACCGCTTGTACATACGCGGCGCCAACCGTCACTCTTCTTTCGTTTCCTTGGCGCCGGCGCCGAACAAGCGGTCCTTGGCCGACAGCAGCTTCTGCACCTTCGACCCCATCTTCATCAGCTGCGCCATCGATTCCGGCGACAGGCGCTGCAGGTCGTCGAACCAGTTGTTCGCCAGGTCGACCAGTTCATGCATCTCGCGCATGCGCTCTTGCGCGAACTTGTCTTCGGGGTTCCTGGCGTTGGCCAGGAGCGATTCGCGCAGCACCGACAGCGTCGGCGCGACTTCGCGGCGGCGCCGCTCGGCGGCCACCACGCGGAAGATTTCCCACACGTCGCCGAGCGAACCGAAGTATTCGCGGCGGTCGCCCGGGATGCGGGTCAGGCGCACCAGGCCCCAGGATTGCAGTTCCTTGAGGCCGATGCTGACGTTCGAGCGCGAGATGCCGAGCTTCTCGCCGATATCGTCGGCATTGAGCTGCGCTTCGGAGACGAACAGCAGGGCGTAGATCTGGCCCACGGTCCGGTTGATGCCCCAGCGGCTGCCCATCTCGCCGAAGTGGCTGACAAAGGTTTGGACGAGTGGAGTCATGGTTGCCAACTTTTCGATGTTCTTGAAACCTGAATTATCCCACGTAGGGGCCAGCTTCACAGGAGCCATTCCGGTGGCTGCCGGGATGACCGAAAAGCGCAGTCAATACCCGACTAAGCCACTGCGGCATCTGTTCAATTTGCTGACAGAAACAAATTTCAAGCGCATACTTTCAATGTTTTCTGGAAATTCAAAACAACAAAGTCGCAACAGGCAACTGTAACAGACGCTACGAAACATCGCATACCGAATCGCTGAACCAACATGAACCCGCACCGCACCCGCCCCATCATCCTCTGGCTCGCCGCCTTGGCGATCCTGTGGGGCTTGCTCAGGCCATCGCTGAACGCCTTCACGGCCTCTGGCAGTGGCAAGGCGCTGGTCGAGGGTGGTTACGAGGCAGGCGCTGGTCTGCCGGCGCTGCGCGGCACCGATGACGTCAAGGCGTTCGGCCACATCGCGTCGGCATCGCACGCCGACCTGGCCGTCGCCGCCTGGGTCACTGCCAAGGTATTTCCGGCGCTCGCCGCACAAGCAACGCATCGTTTCGCCGAACCGAGCCTGGCGCCCGCCAACGCCGCCCGCAGTTCCCACCCCAGCCGCGCGCCCCCTCTGCCGGCTTGATTCCCGCACCACCCTGATCTGACACGCGCTGCGCCGCGCTCCTGTGCCGCCTTCAACCAAGGCCCGGCAGGCGGGCACACGCCTGTCGCTTCCTGAACCTCGTCTGGAGAATGACCATGCTGCGCCTTCGACGCCCACAATGCGCCGCCCGAACGTCCGGCCAGTCCCCGCGCACCGGCGCGCTGGTGATGAGCGCCAGCGCACTGCTGTGGATCCCGCAGGCGGCCTTGCTGGCCTACGCCGTGCAGGGCCTGGCCGATGGCGCCGGCCTGGCCGCCATGCTGATTCCGGCGCTTGCCTACCTGGCGCTGGGCGTGACGCGCGCCAGCAGCGAAGCCTGGGGCGCGCGCCGTCTGTTCGCCGCGTCACGCCGTCAACTGACGCAGATGCGCGCCGCTGCGGCGGCCAGCCTGGCGTCGCGTTCGCCGCTCGACCGCGAGCGCCTGGCGTCGGGCCAGGCCGCCAGCGTGCTGGCCGAGCAGGCCGAAGCCGTGCTGCCCTGGCTGGTGCGCTACGGACCGGCGCGCCTGCGCACGATGCTGGTGCCGCCCGCGATCGCGCTGGTGGTGGCGTATCACTCGTGGCTGGCGGCGCTGATCCTGGTGCTGGCCGCGCCGCTGATTCCGGTCTTCATGGCCGTCATCGGCTGGCGCGCCAAGGCTGCCAGCGAAGCGCAACTGCAGGTGGTGGGCGGCATGAGCGGCTTCTTGCTCGATCGCCTGCGCGGCCTGTCCACGCTGCGCTCCCTCGATGCGGTCGACGCCACCGCGCGCCGCGTGCGTGCCAGTGCCGAGAGCGTGCGCGCCAGCACCATGCACGTGCTGCGCATCGCCTTTCTCTCCTCGACCGCGCTGGAACTGTTCTCGGCGCTGGGCGTGGCGCTGGTGGCCGTGTATGTAGGCTTTCATTTGCTGGGCGAGATCGGTCCCGGTAGTTGGGGCGTGCGCCTGACGCTCGAACAAGGCTTGTTCGTGCTGCTGCTGGCGCCCGCGTTCTTTGAGCCGCTGCGCGAACTGGCCGCCGTGTGGCACGACAAGGCCAACGGTGAAGCGGCGCTGGCAGCGCTGGGCAAACTGCAACAGGATGCGCTGGCGCTGGCGGGCGCGCTCAATTCGCCGCGCCTGCGCAGCCGCCCGGGCCGCATCCCGCAAGCGCCATCGGTCGACATCGAAGGCCTGTGCTTCGGCCATCCTGGTGGAGCGCCGCTGTTCGCTCACGAAGACTTGTACATCGGCGCCGGCGAACACGTGGCGCTGGTGGGACCGAGCGGCAGCGGCAAGACCACGCTGCTGTCGCTCATCGCCGGCCTGGCGCCGGTGGGCAGCGGCGCGCTGCGCATCGGCGGCGTGCCGCTCGACGGCGTCACTGCCGCCGACCTGCGTGCGCGCATGGCCTGGATCGGCCAGAAGCCGCATGTGTTTTCCGGTTCGGTGCGCGCCAACGTGTCGCTCGAACGGCCAGGCATCTCGCACGTCAGCGTCACCGCCGCCGTGCAGCGCGCTGGCCTGGGTCACGTGCAGCACGCCACGCCCGACGCCAGCCTGGGCGAGGGCGGCAGCGGCCTGTCGGGCGGTGAACTGGTGCGCCTGGCGCTGGCGCGCGCGATCGCCGCGCCGCAGGCCGGCCTGCTGCTGGTGGACGAGCCGACCGCCCACCTCGACCGCGACACGGCCGACGCCGTGATCGACACCCTGCTGTTATTGGGGCAGGGCCGCACCCTGATCGTCGCCACCCACGACCTGGCCCTGGCCGCACGCATGAAACGCGTGGTGCGCCTGGGCGAGCCTCTTGCCAAACGGAGCGCGGCATGAATACCAGACGACCGAATGACTTGATCCCTGTCCTGGCCCTATTCGCCCGCAGCGGCGGGCGCCGCATGCTGCTCGGCGCTTTTCTGTCCACGCTGGTGGTGCTGGCCGGGATGGCCTTGCTGGGCACCTCGGGCTGGTTCATCAGCGCCACCGCGCTGGCCGGCTTGACGGCGGCCGGCCTGGCCGGCTTCAACGTGTTCCTGCCGAGCGCCTCGATCCGCCTGCTGGCCCTGGGCCGCACCTTCGGCCGCTACGCCGAGCGCGTGGTGACGCATGACGCCACCCTGGGCGTATTGGCCGCGCTGCGCGAACGCCTGTTTCGCGGCTGGGCCCAGCCGCTGGCGGCGCGCGCGCTGCTGCGTCGTCCGGCGCGCTTGCTGTTTCGCCTGACCGGCGACATCGATGCGCTGGACGCGATCTACCTGCGCCTGCTGGTGCCGGCCGTCGCGGCGCTGGGCGCGGCGCTGCTGGGCGGCGTGGTGCTGGGCATGATGGACCGGCGCCTCGGCCTGGCGTTGTTCATATGGCTGCTGGTGTTCGGCCTGGGCGTGGCCGTGGTGGCTGCGCGTATGGGCCGCAAGGTGGCGCTGCGCCGCGCCCGCGCCCTGGAACGGCTGCGCGCTGGCGCGATCGACCTGGTCGCCGGCCAGACCGACCTGGCCATGGCCGGCCGCTTGGCCGCCCAATGCGACCTCCTGAAGCACACCGACGCCAAACTGGCGCGCGCCGACGATGCGCTGCATCGCCTCGACACCGGCGCCGGCTGGACCTATGCGGTGGGTGGCCATGTGACGGTGGCGGCGACCCTGCTGGCCGTGGGCGCGCTGGCGCAGCACGACCAACTAAGCGCGCCGGGCGCCGCGCTGGCGCTGTTGATCGCGCTGGCCGCGTTGGAACCGTTCGCCGCGCTGCGCCGCGGCGCCATCGAGGCCGGCCGCAGCTGGCTGGCCGCGCGCCGCCTCGGTCCGCGCCTGCGCAACGAAGACGCACCAAGCGCCGCCCCGGCCAGCCACGGCAGCGCCGCCCTGTGCCTGTACCAGGCCACTGTTACCCATCCGGGCCGCGACGGCGCCGCCCTGCACCACATCACCGTGCGCATCGACGCCGGCGAACGCGTGGCCATCATCGGCGGCAGCGGCGCCGGCAAGTCGACGCTGCTGGCGCTGGCCGCCGGCGAACTGCAGGCGCAGTCGGGCCAGGTGCTGGCGCGGCCCTGCACCTGGCTGACCCAGTCGACCCAGCTGTTCCAGGACAGCCTGCGCGACAACCTGCGCCTGGCCGACCCGCAAGCGAGCGACGAGCAGCTGTGGGACGCGCTGCGCGCCGCCGGCCTCGAAGCCGACGTGCGCAAGCTGGCGCAGGGACTGGACACGATGCTGGGCGAGGGCGGCCTGGGCCTGTCGGGCGGGCAGTCGCGCCGTCTGGCGCTGGCGCGCCTGCTGCTGCGCCGCGCCGACTTCTGGCTGCTCGACGAACCGACCGAAGCGCTCGACGGCGCCACCGCGCACGACGTGCTGGCGCGCCTGGCGCATCACGCGGCGGGACGCACGGTGCTGCTGGCTACCCACCTGCGGCGCGAGGCCGAACTGGCCGAGCGCCTGCTGGTGCTGAAAAAAGGATGCCTGGTCGCCGACCTGCGACGCGGCACCCGTGAATTCGACGCGGCGCTGGGCGCGCTGCGCTGCCACTGAATGTCGCCCGATTTTTGATTAACACATAGAAGAAAGGATTCATCATGGATCTCGACGTTGTCGGGCTCTCCCGACTGCAGTTTGCCCTCACGGCGCTGTACCACTTCCTGTTCGTGCCCCTGACGCTGGGGTTGTCGATGCTGCTGGCCATCATGGAAACCGTGTACGTGATGACCGGCCGCCCGATCTGGCGCCAGATGACCAAGTTCTGGGGTGTGCTGTTCGGTATCAACTTCGCCATCGGCGTCTCCACCGGCCTGGTGATGGAGTTCCAGTTCGGGATGAACTGGAGCTACTACAGCCACTACGTCGGCGACGTGTTCGGCGCGCCGCTGGCGATCGAAGGCTTGATGGCGTTCTTCCTCGAAGCGACCTTCGTGGGCCTGTTCTTCTTCGGCTGGGATCGCCTGTCGAAGCGCCAGCACCTGGTGGTGACCTGGCTGACCGCGCTCGGCACCAACTTCTCGGCGCTGTGGATCCTGATCGCCAACGGCTGGATGCAGAACCCGGTCGGCTCGGCCCTGAATCCGCAAACCATGCGCATGGAAGTGACGGACTTCGGCGCGGTGCTGGCCAACCCGGTGGCGCAGGCCAAGTTCGTGCACACCGTCTCGGCCGGCTACGTGATCGCCGCCATGTTCGTGCTCGGCATCTCGGCCTGGTTCCTGCTCAAGGGGCGCCACACCGACCTGGCCAAGCGCTCGATGACGGTGGCCGCCTCGTTCGGCCTGGCCGCCTCGCTGTCGGTGGTGGTGCTGGGTGACGAAAGCGGCTACATGGCCACCGAACACCAGCAAATGAAACTGGCCGCGGTCGAAGCGATGTGGCATACCGAGCGGGCGCCGGCGGCGTTCACCGCGTTTGGCTTTCCCGACCAGGACGCGCGTGAAACCCACTACGCGATCCATATCCCGTTCGTGATGGGCCTGATCGGCACCCGCTCGCTGGAAACCGAAATCCCGGGCATCTACGACCTGGTAAAGCTGGCCGAAGTGCGCATCCGCCAGGGCATCGAGTCGTATGACGCGCTGGAACAGATCCGCGCCATGAAGGGCGGCGCGCCGGTGCCGTCCGAACTGAAGGCGCGCTTCGAAGCGCATAGCGGCGTGCTGGGTTATGCGCTGCTGCTCAAGCGCTATACCGACGATCCGCGCCAGGCCACCGACGCCCAGATCGCGCAGGCAGCGCTGGACACCGTGCCGCAGGTCGCGCCCCTGTTCTGGTCGTTCCGCATCATGGTGGCACTGGGCATCTTCTTCATCGTGCTCAACGCCGTGTTCTTCTGGCTGTCGGCCAAGCGCAAGCTGGACGCCCATCCATGGCTGCTGAAGGTGGCCGTGTGGTCGATCCCGCTGCCATGGATCGCTGCCGAAGCCGGCTGGATCGTGGCCGAACTGGGTCGCCAGCCGTGGGCCATCGAAGGCGTGCTGCCGACCGCGGTGGCCGTGTCGAACCTGGGCATCCAGACTGTCTTGACCACCCTGATCGGCTTCGTGGTGCTGTACTCGATCCTGATCGTGGTCGAGATGAAGCTGATGCTCAAGGCGATTCGCAAGGGGCCGGAGCCCGAACCCGAACACACCCAGGGCGCCCACAGCCCGCTGATCGGCACCACGCCGGCCATGCGCACCGCCCCCATGATCACTGCGGAGTAAAACCATCATGATTCTTCACATGCTTCTCGATTACGACACCCTGCGTGTCATCTGGTGGGTGCTGCTGGGCGTGCTGCTGCTCGCCTTTGCCGTCACCGACGGCTTCGACCTCGGTACCGGCACGCTGCTGCCGTTCGTGGCAAAAACCGACCTCGAACGCCGCGTCGTCATCAATTCGGTCGGCCCGGTGTGGGAAGGCAACCAGGTCTGGCTGGTGCTGGGCGGCGGCGCCATCTTCGCCGCCTGGCCGCAGCTGTACGCGGTCTCGTTCTCGGGCTTCTACCTGGCCATGGCGGCGGTGCTGCTGGCGCTGATCATCCGTCCGGTCGCCTTCAAATACCGCAGCAAGCGCGATCAAGCGCGCTGGCGCACGACCTGGGACTGGGGCCTGTTCGTGGGCGGCTTCGTGCCGTCGCTGATCTTCGGTGTCGCCATGGGCAACGTGCTGCAGGGCGTGCCGTTCCGCTTCACGCCGGACATGCAGATCTTCTATGACGGCAGCTTCTTCGGCCTGCTCAATCCGTTCGCGCTGCTGGCCGGGCTGGTGTCGGTGGCGATGCTGGTCATGCACGGCGCCGCCTGGCTGGTGCTGAAAACCGACGGCGCAGTCGCAAGCCGCTCCCGTACCTGGGGCATCCGCGCGGCGCTCGGCACCGTGGTGCTGTACGTGCTGGCCGGCGTGCTGCTGTGGAGTTTCGTCGACGGCTACCGCATCACCAGCGCGATCAACACGGTCGGTCCGTCGAACCCGCTGTTCAAGACCGTGGAAACGGGCATCAAGGGCATGTGGTTCACCAACTACGGCGCCCATCCATGGACGCTGCTGGCGCCGGTCGCCGGCATCCTTGGTGCGCTGCTGACCGTGCTGGCATTGGTGCGGCGCTGGGAAGGCGCGGCGATGCTGACTTCGAGCCTGTCGATCGCCGGCATCGTGCTCAGCGTGGGCGCCTCGATGTTCCCGTTCATCCTGCCGTCCTCGATCCAGCCCGCGGCCAGCCTGACGGTGTGGGATTCGTCGTCGAGCCACCTGACGCTGTTCATCATGCTGGTTTCGACCTGCATCTTCCTGCCCTTGATCATTGCTTACACGAGCTGGGTCTACAAGGTCTTGTGGGGCAAGGTCGATCCGCACGACATCAGCGGCGGCAAGACCCACGCTTATTAATTTTCAAATCATCGAATCATCGAACGGAGAAAGGAATCGATCATGTGGTACTTCGCCTGGTTACTCGGCCTGCCGCTGGCAGCGGCCTTCGGCGTGCTCAATGCGATGTGGTATGAGCTGATGGATGACGCGGCGCGCCAGCGCGCTGTGGAAGAAGTGGTGGAAAATCCGGCGCATCACGCCAACGCGGTTTAGTGGAACAGGGGGCGGGGCGCACGCAACGCAGCGCGCGCGCACCGCTTGTCATCACCCTGTCAAAGTCATTCGACAGACTTCGAAGTGTGGCCAATCCAGGCCACGTCGTTCGCAACCACGGTCTATCGCATGCAAACCAATCTCGCCATCGCGGCGCTCGCCGCGCTCGCCCAGGAATCCCGCTTCGCCGCCTTCCGCCTGCTGGTGAAGGCCGGCCCCCAGGGCCAGTCCGCCAGCAGCATCGCCGCCTCGCTGCAGATGCCGGCGTCGTCGCTGTCGTTTCACCTCAAGGAACTGACCCACGCCGGCCTGATCGCGCCGCGCCAGCAAGGGCGCTTCATCATCTACGCGGCCAAGGTCGACACCGTGCAGCGCCTGATGGGATTCCTCGATTCGAGCTGCGGCGGCGCCGGTTACCGGCCCGCCACCACGCTGCCGATGCCCGACACCGATTTGCTGAGCGAACGCGGATTGCCGTAATAGGTCAGTTCGCCCATGCCCTGGACGTCGGCCTGCAGGCGGTTTTTGGCATGCACGCTGACCGCGCCGATGCCGCGGAAATTGACGTCGGCGTCCTGCGTGATCAGGTCCTTGGCGTCGACTTCGCCCACGCCTTCGGCGTTCAGGCGCAAGCGCTTGACCTGGCCGTTCATCTCCACTCTGCCGGCGCCACGGTAGTCGACATCGAGGCGTTCGCCGCGCACCCGGTTCAGGATGATCTGGCCGGCGCCTTCGCCGGTGAACGCGGTCAGTTCGGGCAGGGTGACGACCACGCGGTCGTCGTCGCTGATGTTGATGTTGCGTTTTTCCTTGAAGCCCAGGCGCAGCTCGCCGTTGACGACTTCGCTGGTAACGCGGTCGATGAACTTCTGCGAGCCTTCGACGCGGATCGAATGGGCCTTGCCGACTTCGACCACCAGGCTGACCGGGCCCTGCGCATTGATGGTCTTGAACGGGCTGGCGTTGCGCACCTGTTCGGCGGCCTGGCCGGCCAGGGTGACGACGGAAAGAAGGGCTGCAAGCGCGAGGCGTTTCATGGCTGTCTCCGGTGAGTTGATGAAGCCATTCTAGGCAGCGTGGCGGCGCACCGCGCAGGCGCTGCGATGGATTGCACAAAACGCGGTATGAACTGCAGCGGCCGCAAACAGGCCGCACCCGGTTAATGTTTGACGGCCATGTACTGGCCCTTGCCGACCTGCACCAGGCTGCAGCTCCAGCCGGCATCGGCGCGCACGATCTGCATGAACGGCGCCAGTTCCTGCGCATGCGAGACGGCGTTGTCGACCACCATCAGGCCGCCCGGACGCAGCACCCGCGCCAGCTGCGGCCACCACTCGGGATAGGCGCGCCGTTCGGCGTCGAGAAACAGCAAATCGACGCTGGCGTCGTCGCAGCCGGCCAGGTAGGCGCCGGCTTCGCCTTCGACCTGGCGGATGCGGTCGTGCAGGCCGGCGCGCACGAAGTTGTTGCGCGCCAGCGCAGTCTTGGCGCTGGAGAGTTCGACCGTGGTCACGGTGCCCGCGGGCCCGGCGGCGTCGGCCAGCCACAGCGTCGAATAGCCGTTCGACGTGCCCAGTTCGAGGATGCGGATGGCGCCGCTGGCACGCGTCAATACGGCCAGGAATTCGCCGGTGTCGGGCGTGATGTTGAGCATGCGGCCGGCGCGGTCGTCGGTGGCGGCGTCATGCTGGCGACCGAAGGCTTCGAGTTCCTTCAGCAGTGTTTTCAAGGCTGTTTGCATCATGGGGTCTCCTCCCGGTCAGAAAAAGCAGTTACCTGAAACGACAATGTCACGCGCACGATTGGGTGCGTACCAATATTGTCGAACAGTTAAGGCTATAATCTTTTCGTCCTTTATGTAGACGATATCATGCACATCTCAACCGTTACACTACCTGAAATGAAGCTCGCTGGCCTGCCTATTGCAGCTCCGTTATCGGTCCTGGAAGCGGATATCCCGGAGGTCTGGAAAGACTTCCTGGGTCGCGAAGAAGAGCTGGGCGAGAAACAAGACCTGCGCTATGGCATCAGCGTGCAGGAAAACGCCGGCGTGCACATCGAGTGCATCGCCACCGAGGTCGCCGACCTCAACGATCTGCCACCGGGCATGATCGGTATCCGCATCCCGGCGCGCCGGTATGCGCTGCTGACCCATCGCGGTCCGGTGTCGAACGTGCCGATGACGTACACGACCGGTGTCGCCGCGATCGAGCAGCTGGGCATGGTGCCGGACGAAGTGGCATTTCGCCTGGAGCGCTACGACCGCCGTTTCACGCCGGGCGTGGACGACGGCGAGCGCGCCGATAACGCGTTCGACATCCTGATTCCGCTGTACGGCTGACCCGACCGCGTGGATGTCGAAGGGAGAAATTGGTGCCGGTATGTTTCCCGACCGCCGGCGCCGGTAGGGCGGTTCGCACCGCCAGTGCCCTTCCCAAGGCAATGCCATTCTGGCGCCGGAATGTGACATCCGTTTGACGGGCCGGTCCTTTTTCCTTGTTTCCAGCTGTAAATTGCGCGGATAATTCTCCTTTCGCGGCCACGCCGGCCGTCATCAGGAGAAGCGCGTGCAAGACCAGCAGAACAAGGCCATTCCAGAAGCAGCCCAGCTCGACAACCCGGCGCGCAGGCGCATCTTCCAGGCTGCAGCGGCTGCCAGCGTGGTCGGCGCCGGTGCGCTGCCAGGCGTGGCACCAGCGGCGCCGGTCGCCAGGCCGGTGGCCAAAGGTTCGCTCGACGCCAAGTTGCGTGCCCACGTCAAGAACGTGGTCGTGATCTATCTCGAGAACCGCAGTTTCAACAACCTGTTCGCCGACTTCCCCGGCCTGGCCGCGCCGTTGGCCGATGCGCCAAGCGCTGCCGTGCAGCAGCGCGACCGCGACGGCTCGGTGCTGCCGACCTTGCCCAAGACCTGGGGCGGAATGGTGCCCGGCCGCCAGAACATCGGCGGCAAGGACTACATCACCACCGAAGCGCAATCGGCCAACCTGCCGAACGCGCCGTATGCGCTCAAGGATGCCGACGGCAAGCCGCTGCCGGAAGCGATCGTCACGCGCGACCTGGTGCACCAGTTCTATCACAACCAGATGCAGATCAACGGCGGCAAGAACGACCAATTTGCCGCCTGGTCGGACGCCGGCGGCATGGTGATGGGCCACTATGGCGAAACGTCGAAAACCCTCGGCCTGTGGCAGATCGCGCGCGAATTCACGCTGTGCGACAACTTCTTCATGGCGGCCTTCGGCGGCTCGTACCTGAACCACCAGTTCCTGATCAGCGGGCGGGTGCCGGAATATTTCAATGCCCATGAAACCGCGGCCAAGAACAAGATCGCGGTGCTGACCGACGGCGCGCAAGGCGTGCGCCTGGCGCTGGCGCCGGACTCGCCCAAGTCGGCGCTGGACGGTAAACCGAAGTTCGTGCGCAACGGCGCCATGACGCCGGACGGCTACGCGGTCAACACCATGGCGCCGCCGTACCAGCCGAGCTGGGTGCGCCCGGCGTTTGATGGCGACCCGCTGCATGCCGATCCGAAAGACGCGTCGACGCTGCCGCCGCAGACCTACGACACCATTGGCGACCTGTTATCAAAAGGCGGCGTGAGCTGGGCCTGGTACGGCGGCGGCATGCAGGCGGCGCTGGACGGCCGCGGCGCGGGCGAGCGTCCCAACTTTCAATATCACCACCAGCCGTTCAATTACTTCAGGCAGTTCGCGCCGGGCACCAAGGCGCGCGCCGAACACCTGCGCGACGGCGGCCTGGGCGACAGCCCGATCTCGAACAAATTCATCGCCGACGCGGTGGCCGGCAAGCTGCCTGCCGTGGCGTTCTACAAGCCGCAGGGCAACCTGAATCTGCATGCCGGCTACTCGGACATCGAGTCGGGCGACGCCCACGTGGCCAACATCGTCGAGCACCTGAAAAAGTCGCCGCAGTGGAAGGACATGGTGGTGGTGATCACCTTCGACGAGAACGGCGGCTGGTGGGACCACGTGGCGCCGCCACAGGGCGACCGCTGGGGCCCGGGCTCGCGCATCCCGGCGATCGTGGTGTCGCCACACGCCAAGCGTGGCGCGGTGGACCACAACTTCTACGACACCACCTCGATCCTGCGCTTCATCACGCGCCTGCACGGCTTGCCGCTGCTGGAGGGACTGGCGACGCGCAATGAAGCGTTCGCCGCACGTGGCGCGCGCGCTCCGGGCGACCTGACGGCGACGCTGCAATTCCGCGCATAGACCGGGGCAGTTTCGGGTCAAGGCCAGCCGGTTTCGGCTGGCTTTTTTTATTGTTATTGCCGAAACGTATCGCGCGCTAGTCTTGAACACACAGCGATACACTCAGCCCACTCGATCTTGCGTCGTTGACAACTTGTCGCCGGTGGCGCCCGGTATGTTGGCGACACAAGCCGTAGCGTCAAGAACAATCAGGAGCGTGTAACCGTCTCGAGTCGGCGCGCGATCCCATCCACTATCCAACAGGAGAACAACATGCAAAAGAAACAAATGATCAAGGGCCTGCTGGCCATGTCGGTTGCCGCAGCAATGTTCGGTTCGGTAGGCGCGCAAGCACAAACTGCCCCGGCCGCAGGCCAGCCAGCCGCCGCCGGCGCCACCAAGCTCGCTGCCGCCGACCGCAAGGCGATCATGGACATGGGCATGTCGAACATGGCTGAAGTCGCCATGGGCAAGCTGGCACAAAGCAAGAGCCAGAACGCCGACGTCAAGGCTTTCGCCGAGAAGATGGTCACCGAGCACGGCGCGGCACTGACCGAAGTGCAAACCCTGGCCCAGTCGAAGGGCGTGACCCTGCCGGCTGATCTGGACGCCAAGCACAAGGCCCAATCGGCCAAGCTGGAAAAAATGAGCGGCGACGCCTTCGACAAAGCCTACGCCAAGCAGGGCGGCGTGGCGGCGCACAAGGAAACCCTGGCCAAGCTGAAGAAGGCCGAGAAGGACACCAAGGATGCCGACGTCAAGGCGCAAGTGACCAAGATGATTCCGGTGGTCGAAGAGCACCTGAAGCACGCCGAAGGACTGGCATCGGGTTCGAAAGGCTCGTCGGGTTCGTCGGGCTCGACCGGTTCGTCGCACGCCGGCATGTAATACGCGCTAGCGGGAACGGCCGGCGCGGGGCCGGTGTTCCCGCAAGCGCTTGCGATTGGCGCGGGCTTCGGCCCGCGTTGTCATTTCTGCGGCGCCATATCCTGGCGCACTGGTTCGCGCTTCCATTTCCCTTCGATACGGTCGACCACGATCTCGATGCCGACGATGGCCTTGAGCAGCGCCTCGGTATAGTCGCGCGGTGCGTCGTCGACCGACCACGGATGCGGCTGCGCTGTTTCATGCCGGTTGGTCTGGTATGTTACGAGATTGCGCAGCCATTGGGCATCGTCGACTGCACGCAATGTGCCGTGCACGTGCACGACATCGTAGTCCCAGGTCGGCACCACGCGCCCACCATTTGCCGCTTTCTCGACCCGGTCCGGCGTAACGTAATGCGATGGACCGCGAAACACCACCAGCACCTGCTGCCCGGCGCGGCGCCACACCGGATTGCGCCGTGCGACATGGGCGCGCAGGATGCCGTGATCACCGCCCGCTACCAGTTCGAACGGCAAGTGCTCGGCGTCTGGCGCACCATCATTCGACGTGATCAGCATAGCCAGTGGATGGGTGGCGATCAGCGCATGCAGGATATGCGGATCGGTTTGTGCATGGCGGGCAGGGCAATACATCCGAACTCCCGGAATGAATCGTGGAATACCAGATAATAAATCTCAAATTAACTTGAGGTAATAATTACCTTCACCTTTACCTTTACCGAGCTGTTGCGATTGTTTACTGGCATGAGCGAAATCCGGCAGGTCATGACGCGGTATGATGCGGGTCTGGAATCTCGAGTTCCAGGCCCGCATTGTCATTTCAATCAAGCGCCTTCCATGACCGATCCTGAACGCCTTTCTCTTGATTCCATCGCTGCCCTGCAAGAGCGCTTCCAGGCGCAATCGCGCAAGGCCCAGTCGTATTACGCCGTGATGCACGAAGCGCGCGGCGTGCTGGGCAGCGACGATGCCGCCGACCGCTGGATGAATGCGCCGCTGGCCGCGTTGGGCGAGCGCACCCCGGCGCAACTGATGGGTGAGGGCCGCATCGACGAGGTGCTGGCGTGCATCCGCCAGCCGGCGCCGCGCAAGTGACGCTTGACGTGAGCTTGCGCCCGGTCACCCGGGACAACTTCGAGGCGCTGATGGATCTCCAGCTGCATCCGCACCAGCGCGAATTCCTGGCGTCGAATTCGTACTCGATTGCGCAGGCCAGCTTTTATCCGAACTACCATACGCGCGCCATCCATGCCGGCGAAGAGGTGGTCGGCTTCATGATGTTCGTCGTGCTCGATGGCGACCAGGACGAAGCGGGCGAATACAGCATCTGGCGCTTCATGGTCGATTGCCGGCGCCAGGGACAAGGCCTCGGCCGGCGCGCGCTGCAAGCGCTGCTGGGCGAGATCCGCAGCGACCCGGTCGCCTGCAAGGTCTGGATCAGCTACGTGCCCGGCAACGCTGTCGCGTCGAACTTCTACGCCAGCTTCGGTTTCGTCGAAACGGAAATCGACGACGAGGGCGAGATGGTGGCGCTGCTCGACTTGGCAAAGCAGCCGGCGGCCTGATTTATACTGGCGCGATGACGACGATCATCCGCTGCAGCTGGGCCAACCCGCTCAATCCACGCTACCTCGCGTACCACGACAACGAGTGGGGCGTGCCATGCCACGACGAGACCACGCTGTTCGAGATGCTCAATCTCGAAGGCGCGCAGGCCGGGCTGTCATGGGAAACCATCCTGAACAAGCGCGCGAACTACCGCGCCGCGTTCGATGGCTGGGATGCGCGCAAGATCGCAGCGTATGACGATGCCAAGGTGGCCGCACTGCTGGCCAACGCCGGCATCGTGCGCAACCGCCTGAAGGTCGCCGCCGCGATCACCAATGCCAAGGCCTGCCTGGCCATGCGTGAGCAGGGACTGACGCTGGACGACTACCTGTGGGCGTTCGTGGACGGCACGCCAATCGTCAACAGTTGGCCGGATGCGGCGCGACCGGCGCGCACCGAACTGTCCGACCGTCTCTCGAAAGACCTGGCGAAACGCGGCTTCAAATTCGTCGGCTCGACCATCGTCTACGCCTACATGCAAGGGATCGGCATGGTCGACGACCACGCGCCGGATTGCATCTGCCGCACCGGGCGCTGATATGCCGATCCAGGAACACTGGCGTGGCCGCGCGCGCTATACCGTCTTCGACAGCGACTACGCGGACGGGCACAGCGTCACGGACCTGATCGACGCCTGGCGCGCCGACCCGCAACGTCCCGCACATCTGCATGTGATCGCGCTGACGAATGGCCTGCAGCCGGGCTTCCACCGCATCCCGCAGCCGGATGCGGGCGTCACGCTCGACCTGCTGGCCGCGCCGCTGGCGTCAGCGCTGGCGCAGTTGAACGCGCACCTCGATCAGATTCGACTGCACGACGTGGCGGGCGCCGACTTTGCCCGTCCGCTGGCGCGCCTCACAGCGCTGCACGCACGCTTGAGCGCGAGCGCACTGACGCTTGAACAACGCACTGCGCTGCAAGCCCAGGGTTTCGTCTTCGATGGCGACCACGATGCCGTCTTCGCCAGCCGCAAGCCGCGCCTGCCCGTCACGCCGACACCCGAACGACGCGCGCTGGTGCTGGGCGCCGGCATGGCCGGCTGCGCCGCCGCCGCGCGCCTGTGCGCGCGCGGCTGGCACGTCACGCTGGTCGAGCGCCATCCGCAAGTGGCGATGGAAGCCTCGGGCAACCTGGCCGGCATCTTCATGCCGCTGCTTTCGCGCGACGACAACGTTCCAACCCGCCTGACACGCGCGGCCTACCTGTACGCGCTGCGCTATTGGGCGTCGCTGGGCGGCGTCGGCAGCGCCTTCGAGGGCGAACAGTGCGGCGTGCTGCAACTGGCGCGCGACGCCGGCCACGCCGCCGTATCGCGCGCAATCGCGGCTGACGGCAACGTGCCGGCCGACTTCGCGCGCTGGCTCGAGCCGACCGACGCGGCGCAGCTTCTCGGCCTGCCCGCACCGAGCGGCGGCTGGCTGTTCGCGCAAGGCGGCTGGGCGCGCCCGGGCAGCGTGTGTGCGGCCATGCTGGCCTCGTGCGGCAATCTGCTCACGACCCGCTTCGACGCCGGCAACGTCACGCTCGAACACGATGGCGACGAATGGCGCGCGCTCGGCGCCGACGGCGCAGAACTCGGCCGCGCCCCGACCGTGATCCTGGCCAGCGGCGCCGGCGCGCGCCACATGGCGCAGACGCAGGACTTGCCGCTGCAGGCGCTGCGCGGCCAGGTCACGCACCTGTCTCCGGAACATGCGCCGCAACTGCCGCTGGTGCTGTGCCGCGAAGCCTACCTGACGCCATCGAGCAGCGGCGTCACCTGCGCCGGCGCCACCTATGACCTCGACGACGATGCGGCGTTGCGCGCCGCCAGCCAGCAAGAAAACATCGAACGCCTGCGCGCGCTGGTGTCCGACCCGACGGCGGCGCAAGGCGCGCCGCTGGCCGGGCGCGTGGGTTTTCGCTGCGTCGCGCCGGACCGCCTGCCGCTGGTCGGCCGCCTGCCGGATTTTGGCGCCGCCGGCGCCACCGAGCGCCTGCGCGACGTGCCGCGCCATCCGGGCCTGCACTGCCTGCTGGGCTACGCTTCGCGCGGCCTGATCTGGGCCCCGTTGGCGGCCGAGCTGCTGGCGGCGCAGCTGGAAGGCGAACCGCTGCCGCTCGAGATGGCGCTGGTCGACGCGCTCGATCCGGCCCGCTTCGTGCTGCGCGCGCGCCGCGGCAGCCGCGCTCCCACAACCTTCGACGACGCTTGAGCGTTGTGTCTGTGCAAAAGGCGACGTTCAAGGCGCGTGCAGCACACGAAATGTCAAATCTGCAGGCGTATAATTTACCGATAGCAACTTTCAACGGCCGAAGGAGGCCGCGTCGATGGAACAATCCGAATCGTCACCCGAGCTGTCGCTGTTCCTGGCGTCCACCGCGCACGACATGAAGAACTCGATCAGCGTCCTGTCCGGCACGCTCGAGCGCCTGCTGGCCGACGCCTCGCCGCAGACCGAAAAGGCTTATCCGCAGATGGCGCAGATGCTGTACCAGACGCGGCGCCTGAACGACAACCTGATGCAGCTGCTGGCGCTGTACAAGCAGGTCGGCAAACCGGGTTACCCGTTCGACATGCAGCCGATCGAGGCCGGCCAGCTGGTCGAGCAGGTGGTGGCGCTGGGGCGCGTGCTGCTCGAGTCGCGCGGGATCACCCTCGAACTCGAGGTCGATCCCGAACTGGTGGCGCATGTTGATGAAGACCTGATCGTCGGCGTGGTCTCGCACGCGGTCAACAACGCCGTGCATTACACGCGCGACCGCATCCGGCTGGTGGTGCAGGGCGGCGAAGAGGGCATCGAATTTCGCGTCGAGGACAATGGCGACGGCTTCCCGCCGGCGCTGCTGGCGGCGGGCGCAGTCGCGGGCAAGGATACCGGCGGCATCGACTTCCTGACCAACAGCGCCGGCCTTGGCCTGTACTTCGCCGGCGAAGTGGCGCGCATGCACCGCCATCGTGGTCGCGCCGGCGCGGTGCGGCTCGAGAACGGCGGCCCGCTTGCTGGTGGCTGCTTCATCTTGACCCTGCCATGACCAGGCCCGGCGTACCGGCCACGCCCGCCGCCTTTCCTGCTCCAGATACGGGGCTCCCGGCCACGCCGCTTGTACCAGCGCCGGCGCCGCCGATAAAGGTGCTGGAACAGATCGACTGGGCCAGCAAGAACTATCTGATCGTCGACGACTTCATCGGCGTACGCCAGCTGCTGCGTGAAAGCCTGCGCAGCCTGGGCGCGAAGAACATCGACCAGGCGTCGAGCGGCGGCGAAGCGATGGCGCTGCTGGGCAAGCTGCGCTACGACGTGGTCCTGTGCGACTACAACCTGGGCGAAGGCAAGAACGGCCAGCAGGTGCTGGAAGAAGTGCGCGTGCGCCAGTTGCTGCTGCCGTCCTCGGTGTTCGTGATGGTGTCGGCCGAGAAGAGCGTCGAATCGGTGATGGGCGCGGCCGAGCACCAGCCCGACGCCTACCTGGTGAAACCAATCACCGAAGGGGTCCTGCTCACGCGCTTGAACCGCGTGTGGCGCAAGAAGCAGGTGCTGCGTCCGATCGACCAGGCGGTGGTGGAAAAGGATTTTCTGCGCGCGGCGCGCCTGTGCGACGAGCAGATCGCCGCCACCGGCAAGACCCACCTGATCGACTTGCTGCGCATGAAGGCGCGCATGTTCGAGCGCAGCGGCCAGCCGGCGCGCGCGCGCGAAGTCTACGAGCAGGTGCTGGCCCAGCGCGAGTACCACTGGGCGCGCGCGGGCCTGGGCAAGATTCGTCTGGCCGACGGCGAATTCGAGCAGGCGCGCCAGATGTTCCAGACCATCGTCGCCGAGAACCGCCACTACATCGACGCCTACGACCAGCTGGCGCTGGCCTACCAGGGCATGGGCCAGCACGAAGAAGCCGCCGCGATTCTGGAGCGCGCGGCGCGCCTGTCACCGAACTCGGTGCCGCGCCAGCGCAACCTGGGCCAGGCCGCGCTGAAACTGGGGAACATCCCGCTGGCCGAGAAGGCCTTTCGCAAATGCCTGGTGCTCGGTGAATACTCGATCCGCAAGAACCCGGACGCCTATCTTGGGCTGGCGCGCGTGTGCGGCATGAAGAACGAGACCAAGGACGCGCTGCAGTTGCTGCTGTTGGCGCAGCGCGAGTTCGGCAGCGGCAGCGGCGCCGAGCACGACTTCATGCGCCTGCGCGCCAAGGTCACCGAAGGCCTGGTGTTCCATGAAAGCGGCGACGAGCGCAATGCGCGCCGCGCCGGCGACGAACTCGAAGCGATGCTGCAGCAGGATCCCGCGCGCCCGAACAGCGCGATCTGTGTCGAGATGGCCACCATGCTGTTCGCGGTGGGCTTGAAGGACACGCCGGGCGACGTGCTGTGCCACGTGGTGCGCAACAACCACGACAACACGCTGCTGCAGGACGAGATCCAGAAGATCTTCGACAAGGCGCGCCTGGCCGAAGAAGGCGCTGTCATGATCCGCGCCGCACGCAAGGAAGCGGTCGACCTGATGAACCAGGGCGTGGTGCTGTGGAAGAGCGGCAAGCTGCGCGAAGCGGTGGAGTGGATGCGCGACGCGCGTACCCAGGTGCCGGACAATGTGCGGGTGCTGTTCAACGCCGTGCAGATCCTGGTGTCGCACATGAAGCAGCGCGGGTACGATGCGGAACTCGACCTCGAGGCGCGCGCGATCCTGGAGCGGGTCGACAAGCTGCAGCCGGGGCAGGGGCGCTTTGCGCAGCTGATGGAGCAGGTCAATGCCTGCCTGCCCAAGCCGGAGGCCGAACCCGGTGCGCAAGACGCCGTATCGGAAGCGCCGGCGCAGGTCCAGTTCGAAGCGAAAGCCAACAGCAAGCCGGCGCCGAGACCCGCGGCCAAGCCGAGCGCGCGCCCAAGCCGTTCGCGGCGCGGCTACTGAGTCGTCCAGATAAAAAAAGGAGGCCCGAATATCGGGCCTCCCTTGGGTTGTTACCTACTGCGTCAGCTTACTTGTTGTCGCTCTTGCGGGTAACGATCACGCTGGCGATACAACTACCTGCGATCAGCACCGCCACCACCGTCAGCGACGCCTGCACCGGGATGTGATACCACGGCATGATCAGCATCTTGACACCGATGAAGGTCAGCACCATCGCCAGGCCATACTTGAGCAGGTGGAAGCGGTCAGCCACGTCAACCAGCAGGAAGTACAGCGCACGCAAGCCCAGGATCGCAAACATGTTCGACGTGAACACGATGAACGGGTCGGTCGTGATCGCGAAGATCGCCGGGATCGAGTCCACTGCGAAGATCAGGTCGGTCACTTCGATCAGGATCAGCACCAGGAACAGGGGCGTCACATACCGCAGGCCGTTCCTGGTAACGAAGAACTTCTCGCCATGGTCGCCATCGGCCACCCGCAGGTGCTTGCGCGCCAGCTTCAGGACCGGGTTGTTGGCGACATCCGGCTCTTCGTCGACCGCCACCAGCATGCGGATACCGGTGAACAGCAGGAACGCGCCGAAGATGTACAGCACCCAGCTGAATTCACTGACCACCCAGGCGCCGGCACTGATCATCACCGCACGCATCACGATCGCACCGAGCACACCGTAGATCAGCACGCGGCGCTGGTACTGCTGCGGCACCTGGAACGCGGTGAAGATCAGCAGGAACACGAACACGTTATCGACCGACAGCGCTTTCTCGATCAGGTAACCCGAGAAGAATTCGAGCGCCTTCTGGTCGGCGATTTCCGAGCCGACCGTGCCGTTCAGGTACCACCACAGGCCGCCGTTGAACAGCAGCGCCAGGCTGACCCAGACCAGCGACCAGATACCGGCTTCCTTGACGCTGACCTTGTGCGCCTTGTTGCCACCAAAGACGAACAAATCCAGCGCCAGCATGATCAGCACGAAGCCGACGAATGCCGCCCACATCGGGCCGCTTGCAATTGTTTCCAGACCGTTCATGGAACCCTCCTGCCTGTTGTGAGTATCACGTGCATCGTGTTTCTCCCGTAAAAGTGAATAATGGTCTCACTATATGGTGCGCGAATGCATCGTACAATTCGATTATCATTGGTTCTGGATTCGATTTTTTCGATGTTTACGGGATAAGCGTGTCTTCACTCAACTATAAGCACCTGCGTTATTTCTGGATGGTGGCGAAAACCGGCAGCATCGCCAAGGCCGCCGCCCAGCTGCATCTGACGCCGCAATCGGTGTCCGGCCAGCTGACCGAATTCGCCGACAACCTGGGCGTGGAACTGTTTCGCCGGGCCGGGCGCAACCTGGAACTCACCGAGACCGGGCGCCGCATCCTCAGCTACGCCGAGAATATCTTCAGTACCGGCGACGAGCTGCTGGAACTGGTGCGCGACCAGAACTTCACGACCATGTCGTTCCGGGTCGGCTGCGCCGATTCGGTGTCGAAGCTGATCGCCTGCCAGCTGGTGGAGCCGGCATTAAAGTTGAGCGAGCCGGTCAAGCTGATCTGCCGCGAAGGCCGGCTCGACAGCCTGGTGGCCGACCTCGCGGTGCACCGGCTCGACCTGGTGATGGCCGACCGCCCGATCCCGCCGCATTTCAGCGTGCGCGCGTATAACCACTTGCTGGGCGAAAGTCCGATGACGGCGTTTGCCACGGCGGCGCTGGCCGAACGGTTGGGGCCGGATTTTCCTGCCTGCCTGCACAACGCGCCGATGCTGCTGCCGGGCGAGGACTTCGCCATCCACCAGCGCCTGCTGCGCTGGCTCGAGCACAGCGAAGTGCATCCGCACATCGTCGGCGAGTTCGACGACAGCGCCATGATGCAGGCCTTCGGCCAATCCGGCGCCGGCGTGTTTTTCGCGCCCACCGTGATCGCGCCGCAGGTATGCAGCCAGCACGCGGTGGTGGCGATCGGCCAGGTCGATGCGGTGGTCGAACAGGTGTACGCCTTGACCACCGAGCGCCGCATCAGCCATCCGGCTACCGTGGCGATCAGTACGCTCGCCCGTGATAAATTGTTTGTATAAAGAAGATGACCTGGCCACCGATGGCGGCCTTCAAAAATAACATCCGGAACTACCATGAGCTTGTTTGAACATCTGGCTGTACTGATTGTGCTGGTGCTGGCCGCCGGCTTTTTATCGCTCAGTGAAATCTCGCTGGCCGGCGCGCGCAAAATCAAATTGAAACTGCTGGCCGAAGCGGGCGACGAACGGGCCCAGAAAGTCATGTTGCTGCAGGCGCAGTCGGCCGACTTTTTCGCGGCGTCGCAACTGGGACTGAATGCGATTGCGATTCTCGGCGGTATTCTGGGAGAGGGCGCCTTGCGTCCCTATTTCCTCGACTGGCTGTCCTTGTTTTACACAGGACCGGGACGCGAAAACCTGGCGTTCGTGTTTTCGTTCGTGTTCGTCACCACGCTATTCGTGTTGTTCTCGGACCTGATGCCCAAGCGCCTGGCAATGATTGCGCCGGAAACCACGGCGATGTCGGTGGTGCGCCCGGTGCTGCTCATCATCCGCATCTTCCGGCCGTTTTCCTGGATTCTCAATCGCGTCGCGAACATGCTGTTTCGCCTGTTCGGCGTCGAAATGACGCGCGAAGACCGCATCACCTTCGATGAGATCTCGGCCGTGATGGAAGCCGGTTTCCAGGCCGGGGTATTGCAAAAGCAGGAACAGCATTTCATCGAGAACGTGTTCGAGCTGGAGTCGCGCGCGGTGACGTCGACGATGACGACGCGCGAAAACGTCGTGTTCTTCACGCAGAAGGAATCCGAAGACAGCATCCGCCAGAAAATCGCCCAGCATTCGCTATCCAAATTCCCGGTGTGCGATGGCGTGATCGACCGCGTGATCGGTTATGTCGACACGCGCGATATCCTGGTGCGCTTGTTGAACAACCAGTCCCAGTTCCAGCTGAACGAATCGAGCATCCGCACGGTGCTGATGATTCCGGATACCTTGACGCTGTCCGAATTGCTGGACCGCTTCCGCTCGACCAAGGAGACCTTCGCCGTCGTCATCAACGAATATGCACTGGTGGTGGGCGTGGTCACGCTGAGCGACATCATGGTCACCGTCATGGGTCGCTGGGGCGGTCCGCTGGAAACCGACCAGCAGGCCATGCAGCGCGAGGATGGCTCGTGGCTGATCGACGGCAGCACGCCGGTGGCGGACATGAAGCGGGTGCTCGAACTCGAGTCGCTGCCCGAGGAAGAGCACTACGAAACGGCAGCCGGCTTCATGATGTACATGCTGCGCAAGGTGCCGAAACCGACCGATAGCGTCGAATACGAAGGCATGCGTTTCGAGGTGCTCGACGTCGATCATTACCGGATCGACCAATTGCTGGTCAAGCGGCTGGAACGGGCCGATGTATCGAAGAATCCCGCTGCGATTCTCTAGGTTCATGAGCGATGCATAGTCGCTCGGTTCGCATCCTGTTCCCGGTTTTCGGCAGCCCGTCACAAATAGCTGACATCGTCTTTCATTAAAGATACATTCACCAATAAAGGAAAACAATGGCCACCCGTTTTATATAAAACGCGGTGGCATCACAAAACACCACGCCAGGGAATCCGCCGATGCTATCGATCAAGCAGCTCAACAAGACTTATTCCAATGGCGTCAAAGCCATCAACGATGTCAGTCTGGAGATTCCGAACGGGATGTTCGGATTGCTTGGACCGAATGGCGCCGGCAAATCGTCCTTGATGCGCACCATCGCGACGTTGCAAGACCCGGATAGCGGCAGCATCCATTTCGACGGCCTCGACGTGCGCGCCGATAAGGCGGGGCTGCTGCGCCAGCTTGGCTACCTGCCGCAGGACTTCGGCGTGTATCCGAAGGTCAGCGCCGAAAAGCTGCTGAATCACTTTGCCGTCTTGAAGGGACTGACTGGCAAGGGCGAGCGCAAGGAAGCGGTCGAAGGCCTGCTGCAGCAGACCAATCTGTGGGATGCCCGCAAGCGCGCGCTCGGCACCTATTCGGGCGGCATGCGCCAGCGTTTCGGCATTGCCCAGGCGCTGCTCGGCGCGCCGCGCCTGGTGATCGTCGACGAGCCGACCGCCGGGCTCGATCCCGACGAGCGCAACCGCTTCTTGAACCTGCTGGCCAAGATCGGCGAGCAGGTGGTGGTGATCCTGTCGACCCATATCGTCGAGGACGTGACCGATTTGTGCCCGCGCATGGCGATGATCGCCAAGGGCACGGTGCTGCTGCAGGGCGAACCGCAGGCCGCGATCGATACCCTGAAAAGCCGCGTCTGGCGCCGCACGGTCAGCCAGGACGCGCTGCCCGACTATCAACAGCGCTTCAACGTGCTGTCGACCCGGCTGGTGGCCGGCCGCCCGCAAATCAATGTGTACGCTGATTCGCAGCCGGACGACGGTTTCGTCAGCGTCGAGCCGGACCTGGAAGACGTGTATTTCCTGCAGATCCGCAATGCCGGGCGCGCCACGCCAGGGGCGCCAGTCGCGCCGATCGCCGCATCCGTGACGGCATAAGGAGCGGGCATGTTGAAAGAATTCTTCAAGTTCGAGCTGGGCATCCAGCTGCGTCAGCCATTGCTGTGGGTCTGCGCCTTGCTGTTCGGCGCGCTGGCGTTCGGCGCCACCACCACCGATGCCATCACGGTGGGCGGCAGCATCGGCAACGTCAATCGCAACGCGCCGCTGGTGGTGGCCAAGCTGCTGGGCGTGTTCAGCCTGATGTCGATGTTCGTGGTCACCATTTTTATTGCCGGCAGCGTGCTGCGCGACAGCGAAGTCGGTATCTCGGACATGCTGTTCGCCACGCCGATGAAAAAGCATGACTACCTGGCCGGGCGCTTTTCGGCCGGCCTGGTGGCGTGCCTGTTCATCTTTGCCGTGATCGTGGTGGGCATGATGCTCGGGCCCCTGATGCCGTGGGTCGACACCAACCGCGTCGGCCCGTTTCCCGGTGCGGCCTACCTGTGGTCGCTGGCCGTGATGGTCGTGCCCAACCTGTTCTTCATCGGCGCCTTGCTGCTGTTGCTGGCCTCGACGACGCGCTCGATCATGCTGGTATACGTCGGCGTGCTGGCCTTCTTCGTGCTTTGGGTGGTGGCCGGCAGTTTCACGTCCGACATCGACAATGAGTGGATCGCCGTGTTGACCGATCCGTTCGGCGTGCGCGCACTGGGCCGCGCCACGCGTTACTACTCGACCGCCGAAGCCAACGCCGGCTTGCCGGGCTTTGGCGGCTACATCCTGGCCAATCGCCTGTTGTGGGGCACGGTCGCGCTGGGATTATTCGGCCTGACATTGGCCTTGTTCAAGCCACAGCGCGCCGGCACCGGCAAGCGCCTGTTCGGCAAAGCCAAGGTGGCGGCCGCCAGCGGCGCGGTCACGCCGGTGCCGCTGGCGCTGCCGCGCATCGTGCCGCGCTTCACCGGCGCCACGCGCTGGATCCAGTGCTGGCATATTTTCGCGTTCGACGCTGGCGCGGTGTTTCGCAGCGTGCCGTTCCTGGTGATGCTGCTGATCGGCGTGCTGAACCTGGTCGGCGCGTCATCCCAGATGGACGAGCTGTTCGGCACCGGCGTCTATCCGCGCACCCACCTGATGGTGACGCTGCTGAATGGCAGTTTTACGTTCCTGCTCCTGATCATCGTGACCTTCTACGCAGGCGAGCTGATCTTCAAGGAACGCCAGGTCAAGATTGCCGACGTCAACGACGCTATGCCGATGCCGAACTGGGCGCCGCTGGTGGCCAAGAGCCTGGCGCTGGTGTGCGTGGTGTTGGCCTTTTTGTTGGCCGGCATCGTGGCCTCGATCGCGATCCAGCTGTTCAGGGGCGGCGCGCCGGTCGAGCCGTGGGTGTATCTGAGCGGCATGCTGTTTGCCGGGCTGCCGTTCATCCTGATGGGTTTGATCGCCATTGTGCTGCAGGTGGTTACCAACAACAAGTTCATCGGCTACCTCTTGATGATCGTGCTGATGGTGTGGCAGGTGGTCGCCGGTGTGATGCACCTCGACCATAACCTGTACAACATCGCCGGCCTGCCGAAGACGCCGTATTCGGACATCAATGGCTATGGCCACTTCGTCGAAGGCTGGGCCTGGTTCGCGCTGTACTGGACCTTGTTCACCGCTGCCGCGCTGATCGTGGCCCAGGCATTCTGGGTGCGTGGTTTGTCGCTCGACTGGCGCAGCCGGGTGCGCGCTGCCGGTCGCCGCCTGAAAGGGCCGGCAGGCGCGGCACTGGCGCTGTGCCTGGTCGCGTTCAGCAGCGTGGGCGGGTGGATCTTCCATAACACCAACACCCTGGCGCGCTATGAAGCGGGCGACGCCGCCATGGACAAGCAAGCCGCGTACGAGAAAACCTATCGCAAGTACAAGGATTTGCCGCATGCGAAGATCACCCGCGTGCGCGCCGCGGTGGATATTTATCCGGACCAGCGGCGCGTGATGATCCGCGGCAGCTACGTATTGCAGAACAAGACTGCGCAGCCACTCGACACCTTGCGCCTGCAATTGAATACCGATGTCGTGACCACTTTGTCCGGACTGCCCGCGCACCGGGTCGAGCTGAATGACAAGAAGCTTGGATTCGAGATCATCAAGCTGGCCAAAGCGTTGGCGCCGGGCCAAGCGATCCCGCTCGATTTCGTCGTCGACGTGCGGCGCGCCGGTTTTTCCAATGACGGCGCGGCCGATACGATCAACTACAACGGCACCTTCTTCAATAACCGCGCCTTCTTCCCGCTGATCGGTTACCAGCCGGACTTCGAACTGACCGACCGTAACGAGCGGCGCAAGCGCGGCCTGGGTGAACCCGAGCGCATGGCCAAGCTGGAAGATACGGCGGCGCGCGCCAATTCGATGTTCGGCGCCGATGCCGACTGGATCGATTTCGAAACCGTGGTGTCGACCAGTGGTAGCCAGATCGCCCTGGCGCCGGGCTACCTGCAGAAATCCTGGAAGCAGGATGGACGCAATTATTACCAGTACAAGATGGACCAGAAGATGATGCCGTTCTTCGCCTATCTGTCCGGCGACTGGCAAATCAGGAAGGGCGACTGGAAAGGCATCCCGATCGAGATTTATTACGACCGCAAGCACGCCTATAACGTCGACCGCATGATCGAGGGCACGCGAAAGTCGCTCGACTATTTCACGACCCAGTTCACACCCTACCAGCACCAGCAGGTGCGCATCCTGGAGTTCCCGAACTACAGCCGCTTTGCCCAGTCGTTCGCCAACACGATCCCGTTCTCGGAATCGATCGGCTTCATCGCCGACCTGCGCGACAAGAGCAAGATCGATTACGTGTTCTATGTGACGGCGCACGAAATGGCGCACCAGTGGTGGGGCCACCAGGTGACCGCCGCCAATGTGCAGGGCGCCAGCATGCTGATCGAATCGCTGTCGCAATACTCGGCGCTGATGGTGATGGAGAAGGAATACGGGCGCCACCAGATGGGCCAGTTCTTGCGCTACGAACTCGATCACTACCTGCGCTCGCGCGGCGGCGAAGCGATCGAAGAGCTGCCGCTGATGCGCGTGGAAAACCAGGATTACATCCATTACCGCAAGGGCAGCCTGATCTTCTACCGCCTGCGCGACGAGATCGGTGAAGAAGCGCTCAATCGCGCCCTTAAACGCTTCCTGCAAGACAAGGGCTATCAGGAGTCGCCGTTTACCACGTCGCGCGAACTGGTCGACTATATCCGCGCCGAAGCGCCGGTCAGCAAGCATGCGCTGATCGCCGACATGTTCGAGAAGATCGTCTTCTACGATAACCGCGTACTGGAAGCGAGCGCGAAACAGCGCGCGGACGGGCAATGGGACGTGACGATGAAGCTGCACCTGGCCAAGATGGAAGCCGACGGCAAGGGCAAGGAAACGCCACGCGCCTACGACGAGCCAATCGAGATCGGCGTCTTCGCACGCGCCAAGGGCGCCGCCGAAGCCGACGAACGGGTGCTGTTGCTGGACAAGCGCGTGCTCGATGGCGCCAATCCGGTGCTGACCGTGACGGTCAAGGAGCAACCATTCGAAGTCGGCGTCGATCCTTACAACAAGTTGATCGACCGCGTAGCGCGTGATAACCGCAAAGAGGTCAGTATCGACTAAGAGCGCCTGACAAAACCTCCACGGCTGCGTTGCATGGGCTCGCCGTACAGCCGTACTGTCTTCGCCCATGCGCCTTGCCCTGAAGGTTTTGTTCGGCGCTCTAAGCGGCGATGAAGGCCGCGCCGGACACCAGGCGCGAAAATGGGACAGCGCTGTCTCGACAGGCATGCGACAATCCGTTGCCGATCCTGCAAGCCGAATGCGGCAGGGGCACCCTTAACGAAAGCGTCCGCCATGTCGACACCCAAGCCGCGCCGCGGCTCCCCGTTACTCTTGTTGCCGATCGCCCTGATCCTGATCGCGTTGGCGCTGCTGTTCGCCTGGATCGGCGGCTGGATCGGCGGGCGCGGCGTGACGCCGCAAACGATGGTCAATACGGCCGAAGCGTCCGGCGCGCAGCAGAGCGGTTTTCGCCGTGCGCACAGCAAGGGCATCTGCATCGCCGGCACCTTCGTGCCGACGCCGGCGGCGGCGCGGCTGTCGACGGCGCGCGTGTTTTCGCAAGCGTCGACGCCGGTGCTGGGGCGGTTCTCGAATCCCGGCAACGACCCGCACGCGCCCGACAACAAGGCCGCGGTGCGCGGCATGGCGCTGCAACTGAAGACCGACGACGGCCAGGAGTGGCGCATGGCGATGAACAGCTTCCCGTTCTTCGCGTCGTCCACGCCGGAAGGTTTCCAGGCCCTGAATGCGGCCCGCTTGCCGGACCCCGCCACCGGCCAGCCAGACCCCGAGAAGATGAAGGCGGTGCTGGCGCGCCACCCTGAAATCAAGAATTTCATGGCGTGGTCGAAAACCGCGCCCACGCCCGACAGCCTGGCCAACACGCGCTTCAACGGCGTCAACGCGTTCCGCCTGACCGATGCCCAAGGCGCCACGCGCGCCGTGCGCTGGTCGATGCGTCCGCATGCGCCGTTCGTCGCTGCCGATCCCGAGCAGATCAAGAGCGCCGCACGCGATTACCTGGCGGCCGATCTCGATCGCCGCCTGGCAGCCGGCCCGCTGCGCTGGGACATGGTGATGCAGTTCGCCGCGCCGGGCGACCCGATCGAGGATCCCTCGAAGGCCTGGCCCGATACGCGGCCGGAAACGGTGGTCGGCACCTTGACGCTGACGCGCGCCGAGCCACAGCAGGCCGGCCCGTGCCGCGACCTGAACTTCGATCCGCTGATCCTGCCGACCGGGATTGCCGGCACCGACGATCCGGTCCTGCATGCGCGCTCGTCGGTCTATTCGGTGTCGTTCAATCGGCGCGAGCGCGAAATCAGCTCGGGTCAGACACGCAACGGGAGCGCCCGATGAATCGTCCACGCCATTTCAATTTGCTGGCCCGCCTGCTGCACTGGTCGATGGCGATTGCGATCCTGGCCATGCTGTTCGTCGGCGCGGCGATGGTGGTGTCGCTGCGCCATCGCGAGCAACTGCTCGATCTGCATCGGCCGCTCGGGCTGGCGATCCTGCTGCTGGCGCTCGTGCGCCTGGTCAACCGGCTGCGCCATACGCCGCCGCCGCTGCCGGGCGACCTGCCGCGCATCCAGGTGTGGGCCGCGCATGCATCGCACTGGCTGCTGTACGCGCTGATGCTGGCCATGCCGCTGATCGGCTGGGCCATGCTGTCGGCCGGCGCCTATCCGATCGTGCTGTTCGACGGCGTCAATCTGCCACCGATCCTGCCGCACAGCCCCGCGCTGTACGGTTTCCTGCGGCCGCTGCACGGTGTGCTGGCGTATGTGCTGTTCTTCACCATCCTGGCCCACCTCGGCGCCGCGCTGTATCACGCCTGGGTAAGACGCGATGGCGTATTCGGGCAGATGGCGAAGGGCGAATAGGCCAGGGCCTTTCGCTGGGCTCAATGCCCGCCGGTGTGCGGCGCGGCATTCGACGCTGCCGCCGCTGCATGCCCATGCCGCTCAAGCAGTTGTACGCACAGCCGCGCGATGTCGTGCTCTTCGCCCGGCAGCGCCGCCGCACCCAGCGCGCAATCGACGATGTGATACCCCAACGCCCGATAACTCTCGAACTGCGCCTCGTCGAACCACTGATCCGTCAAACTCTCGTGCGGATAACCGGGATGCCGCCGCCGGTAATTGAGCAGGTCGGCATTCTCGCTGCCGACGATCGCCGGCTTGATATACAGAAGCACGCCATCGACCGCGCCGCGGTCGGCCAGGCTGTAGCGAATCTTCCCCGCCGCGCAGCTGGCGCCGCACAAGCCATTGGCCGCCGTATCCAGCCGCGACACGTCAAGGTCGATGCGCACGTGCAGGTCGGTCGCGCAGCGCCGGATCGTGTTGCCCAGGTCTTCGAACGCCAGCGCACGGTCGCTGCCGACATCGAGCGCGATCACCAGCCTGCAGCGGCGCCGCACCAGCTCATAGATGCCGAGATTGTCGAAGTGGCCGCCGTCGGACAAGTGCACGTAATTGGCCTCGGCATCGGCCTGCCCGAACAATTCGGCCAGCAGGCTGAACAGGCCAATCGGCGGCGAGGCGCTGGTCCAGGCCTTGCGCCGTGGATTCGGGCACCAGCGCCCGAGCCGCACATTGAACATCGTCATCAGGAAATTGAGCGGCGCCGACGAGTGCGCCCCCATGTTCGGACTGGCCGCCGCGCCCGACAGCGCCACCGCCATGCCCAGGCGCACGCCGGTGTCGTCGTCACTGCCGCCGACGCCGGCGCGCGAGGCGTACCCATCGGTCGGGCGATAGCAACCGGCAGCGGGCGCCGGCGCCGACGCCAGTTCGTAGCCGCACCAGCGCGGCGTGAAGGCGAACGAGGCGGTACGCCGGGTCTGCCACGCCAGCTCTTCGCCGCCGACGAAGTTGAGCGAGGTATTCACGATTGGATACGGTTTCTGGTAGCGCAGGTCGGCCAGCAGCACGTCGTCGCCCGGATCGAACCCGGTAAACGGATGCGGCCGGCGCGCGCGGTTGCTGGCGCCGAAAAAGGCGCGCACGATGCGGTTGCGGTACAACATGTAGAGCGAGAACTTGTTGATGTCGACCCGCCAGCCGAGCAGCAGCGCGGCGCCGAGGAAACCGGCAAAGGCGGCCAGCAGCGTGGCGCCGTCGGTGGCCAATGTCGCGCGCGCATGCGCCGCATACACGCAAGCCAGGTCGGCGCGCGGGCAGTTGACAAGCGGAAGCGCCACCACGGTCTGTACCAGGGTGCTGAGCAGGGCCACGATCCCGAGCGTGAACACGTACGGCGCCAGGCGCGCGGCCAGGTCGAGCCGTCTTGACGTTGCCGAGTGCGTCCCGGCGCCGGTGCCGGTGCCGCTGCCGGCTTTCAGGCCGAACGCCGTCATCGCCAGCCAGCCGACCAGCGTGCCCAGGTTCGACCAGGGCGCATAGGTCAGCCAGGCCCAGTGCAGCAGCGGCGCGACAAAGAAACTGACGCCATACACCGCCAGCCAGCCCAGCGCCAGGATGGTGGCCCAGGCGCCTTGCCGGCTCCACCATTCGCGGCTGGCGTCGCTGTACAGGCGACCGATCAGGCCGATCATCAGGGTCATGGTGGCGCCGAACAGGGCCATCATGAGCGGCATGCCGAAGCTGGCCAGGGCGACCGCGTTGTTCAGCACCGGATGGGTGCCGGGACTGGGCATCAACGCCAGCCCGGCCAGCAACAGCACGGTGCCGAGCGTGAGCGCGCCCATGGCGCACATGAAATGCGACAAGCCTTCGCCCAGTTCGGCGCGGGTCAGGTCGCGCAGCGGCGTCGCGGCGCGCATGCGCGTGTACACCACCAGCGCGGCAGCGGCCAGCAGCAACACGACAATCACGCCAAACAGCAGCTGCGACAGGCGTTCGCCGTGGATTGCGCCGCCGGGCACGATCTCGGGCGCAAACGCACGGCCGGCTTCGACCAGCACCAGGGCCACCGTGCCGCCGCCTGCCGCGCAGATCGCGTAGCCGGCGCGCCGGTAGGGGCTGGCGCGGTCGTGCGCCAGATACCAGCCGCAGGCCCAGACGATGAAATAGACCACGCCTGGCGCCAGCAGCCAGTAGGGACGGTGCGCCAGCTGCGCCGGCAACAGCGAAGCGGGCAGGCCGGCGCCGAGCGCGCCCAGCGCACCGCCATGGCGCCACAGCCCGACGCTGCCGAGAAATCCCGCCAGCAGCAGCGGCAGGTTGATGCACCACAGTACCGCGCCCTGCGACAGGGGAAAGCGGCGCAGGCCCTGCGAACTTTCGGGCTTGCTGGAAATCGAAAGAGCGATACAGAACACGGCGAACAAAAACAGCAGCACGCCGCCAACCCAGGCGATGTCGCCCAAGCCGGCCCATGGTCCACCCGGCGCCACCACCCGGTGCACGGCCCATACGGCAAAACGCGGCAGCAGCAGCAGGGCGCACATCCAGGCCACCAGCATCGCCAGGTTCAGGCACGTGTTGCGCACGTACGTGCCGAGCAGGGTCCAGGTATCGGCGCTGAACATGCCGCCCTGCGGCGACAGGTAATTGCTGTGCTGGCGCAGGAAGCGCACCTCGGGCGCCTCGCCGGCGCCGGCGCCGGGCGCGAGCAGGGCCTCGACCTGTTTGATGTCGCCGCCGTGCGCGTGCAGGCACTTCGACAGCCAGCCGCCGATGAAGCCGCCGCCCGAGACGGTTGACAGGTAATCGATGCGGCGCAGCAAGGCGTGCGCCGCCAGCGCCTGCAGCGCGCCCAGGCCAAAGGTGGCGCTGCGCATGCCGCCGCCCGACAGGGCCAGGCCGGTCAAGGCGCCGCCATGGGCGCGGGCCAGCAGGCGCGCGCGGTCGGGCGGCAGCGCGCTGTCGAGCACTTCGCCGCTGTCGGGACGCAGCATGTCGAGTTCGTCGCGCAGCACTTCGTTGAACAGCGCGCCGGCGCCGGCGTCGAGGCAGCGCAGGGTGTCGGCGTCGATCGTGCTCGATGGCAGTAGGCCGTTACGGCGGCGCAGCGTGGCGAGCGCATCGGCCAGTTCGCTGATGCTGCGCACGGTCGGCGGCGGGTGGCAGTCGCACGCCTCGAGCTTGCGCCGCAGGTCGTCGAGCTGGGATTGGGTCAGGTGGGAAATGTCGCTGGGCTGCATGTGCGCCTCCGAAAAGCGGCGCGGCCGGGCGTGCGAGGCCGCCCGGTCAGTTCAGCACGGTTATTCCGCGTCCGCCTGCGGACGCATCAACAAATAAAACAGGAGATGCTGATGTGGAATCAGGCTTTGTCGCTCTTGCGCGCGCTGCGGCGGCCGCCCGCGCCGGCGCCATGTGCATCAGGCATGGCGGCGCCGGACTGGCCCGCCGCGCCATGTTGTGCTGCGCTACCGGATGGGCCGGATTCCGGCGCGCCGCCGGACACATCCATTGGCGAGCCGGCCGCCTGTTGCGGCGTTGCCGCTCCGGCGCCGGGCTTGTCGGGATGGGCGCCGTCCGGCGGCATGGCGCTGGCCACCGCTTGCCGGAACTGGTCTTGCAGCAGGCTCCACCAGGCGACGGCGGCCGGCATGCCGGCGTTGAGCGCGTCGGCGCCACCTTGCGCGGCCGATGCCGACGGCTGCGGCGTGCTGGCCTGCTGCGCACCGGATGCGGGCGGTGCGCCCTTCGGCACGGCGCCGGCGTTGGCCCCCGCTTGCGCTGCCTGGTTGAAGAACTGCGCAAACGGCGCCATCGCCGCGTCGCTGGCGGCGCCGGTCTGGTTCATGGCCTGGGCCATGCTGTCGCCCATCGCGCGCAGCGTGGCCAGGGTGCCGCGCTGGATTTCCAGTGCCTGGATCGTGCCGTGCAGCATGCCAAGGTTCAGATTGAGCCAGGCCTCGACCGCCTTCAGGTCGGCAATCTTCTTGTCCAGCTCCTCCACCGAAAGGGCTGGCGCGGGCATGGCCGGCATCCCCGACATGCCGGGAATCTGCATGCCGCCCCACAGGTTCTTGACGAATTCCAGCGTATCGGTCATTCCAGGCATGGGCTGCTTGAGCATGGCGGGTCTCCGTGGTATGCGTGATTGGGTGGGGCTAGCGTAGCAGATTACATCGGCCGGACAAAGACGCGACACATCCGTGAAGGGTGGCACGGTCGCGCCCGCGCTACACTAGCGGTATGCAATCCGCTCCGATTTTCCCGCGCCGGCGCCGCTCGCTGTTGCTGATCGCCCTGGTTATCCTGTTGCACTGGATGGCGCTGGGCCTGCTCGAAACCCGGCTGGTCCTGCCGCGTCACGACGGTCCCGGAAAAGGGCACAGCATGCTGCTGGCCCAGCTGCTGCCACCCGAGGCGGCGCCGGTGCCGCCCGATCCGGCGCCCGTGCCGCTGGCGCCGGCCGCACCGCCGCCACCGTTGCCCGAGATCGCGCCGCTGCCAGCCGAGCTGGGCGCGCCGGCCGTTGCTGCCAACGCGACGCCGCAAGGGACGCCGGGCGAGGCCGCACTTGGTTCCGGCAATGGCGACACCGTCGCGCCCACATCCGCGCCTGCACCTGAGCCGGCGCCTGAACCGACGCCTGAACCGACGCCGGCGCCGCCACAACCCGCGCCACCGCCGCCCACGCCCGAACTGCGCCGCTATCGCGTCGACATGCCGCCCCCGGCCCGCATCACGCTCGACGTAGCGCGCACCGACGCCGACGGCACCGAATGGTCGGGCGAAGCGCTGCTGGCCTGGCAACTGAACGACGACACCTACCGCATCCAGGTCGAGGCCGGTATCCGCGTGGTGTTCACCCGCGTCAATCTGGTGGTCCTGAACAGCGAAGGCGCAGTGGCGGCCACCGGTTTCGCCCCGATCAAGATGACCGAAAAGCGGCGCGGCCGCTCGCTCACCGCGACCCATTTCGACTGGACCGGCAACCGCATCACGTTCTCCAGTTCGCAGGCGACATACCCGCTGCTGGCAGGCGCCCAGGACAAGGCCAGCGTGCCGCTGCAACTGTCGGCGATCGCGCGCGGCGACGCCAAGCAATTGACGGGCGATATAGATATTCTGGTGGGCGAGGACCGCGACGCCAGCGTCTACCGCTTCCAATTGGTCGGCCAGGAACAGATCGACACCAAGCTCGGGCGACTGCAAACCTGGCACCTGACGCGCCCGCCAAAACCCGGTTCCTACAAGTCGCGGCTGGACATCTGGCTGGCCCCGGAACACGGCTGGTATCCGGTGCGGATTCGCAATAGTGAGTCAAGTGGAGCAGTAACCACGCAAACAGTGAATAATATCGTCTTGAGCCATTCAGGAACTTGATACTGTTATGAAAATAAGCAACTTTCAAACAGCCGGCGTGGCAATGCTGCTGGCCTCCGTCCTGGGCAGCGCATCGGCCCAGCCTGCACACCCTGCGCTCAAGCACGCCTTCGAGCTGCCGCCCTCGGCCGACCTGACGTATGACCTGGCTGCGCGCCAGCGCGGTCTTGCGCTCAAGGGCGAGGCGCTCGTCACCTGGCGCGCTGCAGATGGCAAGTACAGCACGCGGCTCGAGTCGCGCGTCTCGATCCTGGGCACGCTGAGCGACGACCGCAGCGAAGGCACGGTCGATGCTTACGGTCTGGCCCCGGGCCAGTTCTGGGAAAAGCGCATGCGCAAGGAGCCGACCACGGTCACATTTGACCGCGACAGCAACACCATCCGCTTCGAGGACGGCGACCAGACTTATCCGCTCAAGGGCGGCGAGCAGGACCGCGTCTCGGTCACCTGGCAGTTGGCCGCCGTGGCGCGCGCCGCCGGCGACAAGTTCAAGCCGGGCAGCGAATGGCCGTTCTTTGTGGCCGGCCGGCGCGATGCCGAAGCCTGGACCTTCAAGGTGGTCAAGCGCGAAAAAATCAAGACCGGCGTGGGCGAAGTGGAGGCGGTGATGGTGTCGCGCAAGCCGCTCAAGGACAGCCGCGAGCAAGCCATCGACGTCTGGCTGGCGCCGAGCCAGGAATGGTATCCGGTCAAGATCCGTTTTACGGAAGGCGACAAGGAAACCATCGAGCAGACGCTGCGCTCGATCACGAAAAAGTAAGCGGCGAGCGCGCTCTGGTCGCGCTCGGACAACCGCACAATGTTGCATTTATTGCAATGTAAGCACTCGCTCTTGAGTGTGTCTTTCCTGCAATTCCGGCCTCCGGTGGGGGCCGCCTATCGTTAATTGCCCAGTCTAAACTGTTATACTGACGCCCCCGCGGCGCTGAGCCGGCCTTCCCCGGCAGACCGCGTACGAGACTGGTACCAAACGATGATCGATCCACTTGCCGGCGCGGCCCTCGCAGCCGACGCCATGACCCCGACGCAGGATCCTGAACAGCTGGACCCGCTGCAGGCGCACTTCCAGGAAGGCATCGCTCCCGACGAGATCGAGCAAGTCTTCCACCTCAAGCGCGCCCAGCCGATGTTGTCGGCGTTCACCGCCCTGTTCCACGGCACCCAGGACGGGGTGCTGGTGCGCCTGCTGGTCTTGCGCGAACTGGCGGGCGACACCGCGACGTCGGCGTTTTCGCGCGCCGACATCAACCAGAAGCTGGCTTACCTGATCCCCGAAAGCCTGGAAACGGTACTGAATCGCCTGCGCGGCCATGGCCTGCTGGCCTGGGACGCGCCGGGCGCCGTCTATCGCATCACGCCGCTGGCGCGCAACGTACTGGCCGCGCTCGAGACCCTGCTGGCGCTGGGCAAACCGGAAGACGACGATGCCGAGATGGGCTTCCTGCTGTCGCAGGTGGCCGGCGCCCAGGCGGTGGGCGGCGTGACCGTCGACCAGCTCAAGCACTTGCTGGGACGCCTGGTCGAACTGACCGAGGAATTCCGCGACGCCATCGCCTCGGGCTCGGAATTTCGCCTGCGCACCTCGCAGGCCAAGTGGCATATGGCCTGCGACTGGGTCGAGAAGGGCTCCGTGATCCTGCGTGCGATCACGTCGGACGAACGGGCCGATTCGGCCACCCACCGCGCGGCGCAGGCAATCGGCCGCGCGCAAAGCGCCTTGCTGAACATGCAGGGCATGTTCTCGCGCGCGCTGAACCAGATCGAGCGCCAGCGCGTGCACCTCGGCCAATCCGGTCTGTCGACCACGGACGTCAAACGCTGGCTGCTGGCGCACGACGATTTGGCCAGCCTGGCCGCGGGCGCGATCGACCGTCCGGTGACGCCGCTGTTCGGCACCCCGGCCGAGATGATCGACGTGGCCGAGACTGAACTTCTGGCCGAACGTGTGATCTCGACCGGCCCCAAAGGCCTGCCGAGCGGCCAGGATGCGCCCACCACGATCAACGACAACCCGGCCATGATGGTGGAACTGAACGACTGGATCGGCAAGCTGGCCGATTTCGCCAACCTGGGCAACTTCCCGGAATTTTCGGAAGTCGGCCCGCGTAAGGTCCAGCTGCACGAGTCCTTGCTGCCGGCCAGCTTCGCCGTGGCCTCGTACCGCGCCTCGCTGCTGCCGCTCTTGGGCGACGTGGCCGAGGCCAGCCTGCAGGGCGCGACCGCCGACCTGGCGCGCCTGCCGCTCAGTTTCCAGACCCAGGACCAGATGATCGCGCTGGACGACCCGGAAGTGGCGGCCATGTCGATCGCCACGCTCTCCCTCAATCTCGACCTCACAGACACCGGCACGCCCCATGAATGACGATGCACAAATCCTGATCGCGCGCCTGCTCACGCACCAGACCCTGCGCCGCGACGACAAGATGGTCAAGCGCGCGCTGTCGGACGACGCCTTCCGCGCCGAAGTCGACAAGCGCCTGCTGGAGTCGGGCCTGAAACTGCTCGACAACGTCTACGCCGACCACGTCACCATCGCGTTGCACCGCAACGTCGAGCCGAAGATTTTTGGCGCCAAGGACATCTGGCAGAACAATAACTTCGGCCTGACGCGCGACGGCGTGGCCTTGCTGGTGGTGCTGTGGGCGCAGATCATCCTGCCCAAGCGCGAGCGCCAGGAAACCCACACCACCGTGATCGACGACCAGTCCGACATGTTCGACAAGGACAGCCCGATCCCGCGCGCCGAAGACACCTCGATCGGCATTTCGTACACCGCGCTGCTGTCGGACTTCGGCGATAAACTCGGCAAGAAGACGCGCATGGACATGAACCTGGGCGTGCTGTCCAAACTTGGCTTCATCGAGCGGCGCGGCGACGTGATCCTGGAAGGCCCGCTGCTCGACCTGATGATGGATACCGACGTGCTCAAGGAACGCATCATCAACGGCGCGCTGTCCGAAGTCTTCAAGCGCGCCCCGCTCGCGGCCGCGCCGCGCAAGGTGGTCGTCGATACTGACGCCGCCAACGATGCCGTCGCGACCGAGAGTTTTGACGCTGCCCCCGACACCCCAGACACCCCGAATTGAGATAGCCGATGTTCCACATTAAATCACTCGAACTGGTCCACTGGGATTACTGGCAGCGCATCAAGAACATCCCGCTCGACGCCAAGATCATCACCATCGCCGGCCAGAACGGTTCGGGCAAGACCACGCTGCTCGACGCGATGCGGACCCTGTTCGGGCTCGATTGCTCGATGGGGCGCACGTACAAGCACTATGCGCGCCACTCGGGCCAGCAAAGCGCCTGGCTGCGCGCGGTGGTCGACAACAAGCCGGTCGGACGCCAATTGTCGAACCGGCCGTTTCGCCATTCGGGCTTCTTCGCCGACGACGAAGTAACCTTGTTCTGCCAGGTGCAGAAGAACGGCGGCGACTGGAAGCGCCAGTACCTGATGCGACCGGGGAACGTCGAGATCGAGGAAGTCACCGAAGCGACCGACTGGCTCGGCGTCGAAAACTACCGCAAACGCCTGGCGTCGGCCGGCCTGTCGCCGGCGATGTCGAAGGTGCTGGCGCTGGAGCAGGGCGAGACCGATAAACTGTGCGAATACGCGCCGCGCCAGTTGCTGGACCTGGTGTTCCAGGTGTTCGGCGACAAGGAAGTGCTGGACGCTTACGACGAAGCCAAGCGCCATCAACGCGACACCGAGACGGAACTGAAGCGCTTCGAGGCCGAACTGGAAACCTCGCGCATCAACCTGGAAGGCCTGCGCCTGCGTGTCTCGAACCACCATCAGTGGTCCGACCTGCATAAGGAACAGAAGACCCTGAAGGAAGAGGTCTTGCCAGCGCTCGAATACCACGAAGCGCGCGAAAAAGCCGCCAACAACAGCCGCAATCTGCGCGAAGCGAAGAAGCCGCTGGTGCAGGCCGACAGCCAGCTGGCGGACAAGCGCAGCCAACTGGCGGCGCAGCAGCGCGCGCTGACCGAGGCGCAAAAGCTGGAAGTGCAGCTGGAAGAAGAAAACAGCGTGCTGGCCAAGCGCCTGGGCGAAGTCAACACGCGCCTGAAACCGCTGGAAAGCCTGCTCGAGCAGCGCGAACGTCTGCAGAAGCTGTCGGCGGACGCCGGCGCCGACATCGCCGAAGTGGCGAAACAGCTCGATGAGAAGGACGCCGAGCTGACGCGCCAGCGCGCCGCGCGCGACGCCATCAGCACAAAAATAGCCGCCGAAATGGCGACCATCTCGGCGCTGCAGGGCAAGAGCGCGATGCCGGAACCGGAAGCCCAGCGCCTGATGCGGCGCGCCTTGCGCGACGAGGGCATCGCCCACGCCATGCTGTCGGACATCGTCGAAGTGACGGATCCGAAGTGGCAGGGCGCGGTCGAAGGTGTGCTCGGTGGTTACGCTTCGGTGGTGCTGCTCGAGAACGCCAAGGATGCCCCGGCCGCGTACCGCCTGGCCGAGAAGGAACGCTATCGCCACTTCATCGTCCCCGATTGCGTCAACGCGCCAGTGGTCAAGGACGACAGCCTGCTGTCCGTCGTGCGTTTCTCGGGCAAGGCGCCGGGCTGGCTGATCGACCAGCTGGAACGCATCGAGCGCGTCGACTCGGTCGACGACGGCTTCAAGAGCCGCTCGGACGAATGGATCACGCCGGACGCCTACCACCGCGAACGCCGCGGCGGCCGTTCGCTGTTCGTGGAAGCATCGCGCTACCGCTTCGGCGCGGCCGGCAAGACCCAGCGCCTGGAGGCGATCCAGAAGTCGCTGCCGGCACTGGAACAGAAAGAAGACGCGCTGACGCTGGCGATCTCGAAACTGGCGGCCGAAGTGGGCGCGCTCAAGACCCGCATCGCCGGTGTCGACGCGGCCAAGGAACTGTCGGCGCGCCAGGCCGAATTCGAAGAAGCGGCGCGCGCGCTTGAACCTCTCAAGGCCGAGCGCCTTGAAGTGGGCGCGCGCCTGGGCGAACTGCAGACCCTGAGCAAGAACGCCACCGTCAACCGCACCCGCGCCGACACCGTGTGGCAGAACGCGCGCATGGCCTTGTCGGAAGCCGAAGCCGGCATGCGCCTGAATCACCGCCGCCAGATCGACCAGCGCAGCGAGCATGCCAAGGCGCTGCTCGACCTGCGCCGCAACTGGCGCGTGGTGCCGGCCAACTGGAAGAACCCGGACTGGCGCGGTGACTTGGTCGCCAAGCACCAGAACGCGCACCAGGTCAGCCTGCGACTCGGTTCGCTCGAACTGTCGCTGGCGCGCGAAGACTGGGAGTTGGACGCGACCGTGGTCGACCAGTATGCGCGCCTGCACGACCAGCTGGACAGCCGCCAGAGCGAGACCGAAGAACGGCGCTACCAGAACAACCGCGCGATCGAAGCCACCGGCAATGCGCGCGGCGCCTACATCGAGCGTCTGCGCTATACCATCAAGGCCTACACCAAGAACATCAAGGAACTCGGTTCGCTGGCCGGCATCGATGTCCAGGCCGACCCGGTGCGGCTCGAGAACGACGACGTGCAACTGGCCCAGGCCGGCCTGCACGTGCGCTTCAAGTTCGACGGCAAGGACCAGATCGGGATGAACGACGGCGAAGCCTCGGGCGGCCAGCAGGTGATGAAGTCGCTGGTGCTGTTGATTGGTTTGCTCAAGTCCGAGGAAGGTTCGGGCGGCTTCGTGTTCATCGACGAACCGTTTGCGCACCTGGATATCCGCAACATCCAGCTGGTCGGCGAGTTCCTGAAAAACACCGACGCCCAGTACCTGATGACCACCCCGTTGACGCACAACACCGACGTGTACGACCCTTCGGAACTGACGCTCATCACGAGCAAGAAGAAGAAGGACATGCAGTGGGCGCAGCCGATCTTTGTGCTGCAGCGCAGGAAAGAGGCGGAGCAGGCGGCGGCGTAATCGCCGGTCGCGCAAAACAGAAGGGACCCGTGAAGGGTCCCTTTTTTTACAGGCGGCGCGCAGCTGGCGCCAACGTTCGCTTACGCTGCGTCGACCTCTTTGCGCATCCGCCGCCGCCAACGCAGCAACCCCGCCGAATACATCCCGAAATACCCCGCCGTCAGCCCCACGCACAACATGGTCAGCGCCGAATCGGTCAGCTTTTGCGGCGCCACGTCCTTGCCCTGGTTGGCATAGATCTCGACCCCGAAATACAGCAGCCGCGCCACCAGGATCATGGCCATCACGATGCCCAGGCGCGCATTCGGCGTGAACCAGTAGCCTTTCTCACTAGCCTCGAAGCGGGTCAGCTTCAGCCCCCACACTGCATAGGCGATGCCGCCGGCCGCGCCGATCAGCAGCGACGCCAGGTTGGTGACATTGCCCAGCAGCTGCGCGGCCGGCACCAGGATCATGGCGCCGAACACCAGCACCGCGGTGTAGTGGCGCGACACGATCGAGCGCTGGTACGCCATCTGGCTCTTGATGCGCAAATAGATGCGCCAGACCAGCAGCGGGGTCAGGACCAGGAGGGCGAGGGTGGTGACGGTGATTTCCATGGTGCGGCTTCGGGAGCAGTGTTCGGAATCCGGGCATTGTAGCCGACCGCCGGCGCGCGCCGCGCGGCAGGAGCGCATGCTAAGGTTGGTCGACACGATTCTTCACAGGAGCCCCTTTCATGCACGCCATGCACACGCCTTTGCCGATGCCGCCGCATCCGGCCATCTACGCACACCGCGCCCCCGATCCGGCGCCGGCCGAAGACCCGATGCCGGAGCCGTTCGACGCGCCGCATCCGCACCACCAGCCCGGTCACCTGCCGCAGGACGAAGAGCCGGTGCCCGATCCAAAGCCGAGCTGATCAGGCTTCAGCCAGTCGCCTGCGCGTCGCTCCAGACCCGGTTGCGTCCCGCTTCCTTGGCCCGGTACAGGCCGCAGTCGGCCCTTTGCACCAGCGCGGCGGCGGTGGCAACATCGGGCTCGCTCCCCGGCAGCAGCGCCGCCACGCCGAGGCTGGCGGTGACGATACCGAACGGCGACGCCTCGTGCGCCATGCCCATCGCTTCGATCCCGGCGCGGATCCGCTGCGCCACCGCCAGCGCGCCGGCGGCATCCGTGTCGGGCAGGATCAGGGCGAACTCCTCGCCGCCGTAGCGCGCCGGCAGGTCGCGGGTGCGGTTGGTCTGGGTCGCCAGGACGCGCGCCACGCCTTGCAGGCAGGCGTCGCCGGCCGGATGACCATAGCGGTCGTTGTACTTCTTGAACAAATCCACATCCAGCAGCACCAGCGCCAGCGCGCTGTTGCCAAGTTCGGCGCGCCGCAATTCATGCGCCAGCACCTCGTCGAAGCGGCGCCGGTTGGCCAGCCCGGTCAGCGTGTCGGTGTGCGCCAGTTGCTGCAGGCCGAGGTTGTCGCGCTCGAGCACTTCGGAATAGTCGCGCAGCTTCTGGTCGAGCCGGTCGCGGATCGCGAATTGTCGGATCAGGCGCGCCGCGAACAGCGCGAACACCAGGCCGATCAACAGCGCCACCGCGACGATCACGATGCTCGAGCGCCTCCAGCTGGCCAGCAGCTCGTCCCTGGTCTGGCCCACCGCGATCACGAAGGCGAAATTGTCGAGCCGGCGGTAGCTGTACAGGCGCTCGATATTGTCGACCCGGGCCACCAGGAAATCCGACCCGACCGGCTTGTTCTTGATCGCCTGGAACACCACGCCCTGCGACAGGTTACTGCCGATGATGCGCTCGTCGAAGGGGCGGCGGTAGATCACGGTGCCATCGGCCAGCGCCAGCAGCACCGTGCCGGTGCGGCCCACGTCCAGTTCGTCGTAGATGCGCTCGAAGAAATTCACCTTCAGCGTGATCAGGGCGACGCCGGCGAAGCTGCCGTCGGCATGGTCGATGCGGCGCGACACCGGCAGCACCCACACGCCCGTGGAGCGGCTCTTGACCGGATGGCCGACATGGATCGCGCGCCCGGGATGCTCGGCGTGATAGCGGAAATACGAGCGGTCGGCATTGTTGCCGAGCGTGGTTTCCGGCAGCGAGGTGGCGAGCCAGGCGCCGTTGGCGCCGTACACAAAGATCCCGTGCAGCTCGGGCGTGGTGCGCGTCAGTTCGACCAGGTGGCGCTGCAGGCGCGTCAAGGCGACCGTCCCGGCGCCGTCGTGCTCGACCCGCTCGACCACGTTGGCCAGCGCCAGCGTGGTGGCCTTCATCGCCGCTTCCACCTGGGCCCCGACCATGCGCGCCACGTTCGAATTGGCCACTTCGGTCTGGCGAATCTGGTTCTGCTGCAAATGCCAGACGAACCAGCCGGTGAACGCGACCAGCAGCACGCACGCCAGCGCCGTGACGGCGACCACCAGCCGCACCACCGGGCGCTTCTTGACGCTCAGGCGAGTGACGTGGCTGTCCGGGTGGTCGATGGATGGGTTCAATGCGCCTCGTGGCATGTGCTCTGCGATGGTCATCAAGACGCGGCTGCCGGGCATGGCAAGCCGCGCCAGATCTTTCCTTGTGAGCACATTCTGGCACCAACACGCCGCCACTGGCGCATCTCTGCGCGGCGCCGCCATGCGCTGCCGCGCGCCGTGCTAGTCTCGGCTGCGGCGGGGCGCGTCCAGCTGCGCCATCGTCAGTTATCGATCAAGGAGGCGGCGCCATGCAACCACGCGAACACGAGCAACTGCTTGCGGTTTTGAAGACCCGTTTCGACAACAATATGCGGCGCCATCCAAAGGTGAGGTGGGACGCGGTACTGGCCCGGCTTGACGCCAATCTGGCCGCGCTGGCGGCGCTGAGCGCAATGGAGGCCAGCGGCGGCGAGCCGGACGTGATCGACGGGGATGCGCCGGGACTCATGTTCTGCGACTGCGCGCCGGAGACGCCAATCGGCCGGCGCAGCCTGTGCTACGACCGCGCCGCGCGCGAATCGCGCAAGGAGCACAAGCCGCACGGCAGCGCGCTCGACCTGGCGGCCAGCATGGGGGTGGCGCTGCTGGACGAAGCCGGCTACCACGCGTTGCAGGCGCTGGGCGAATTCGACACCAAGACCTCGAGCTGGATCGCGACACCGCCGGAGATTCGCGCGCAGGGCGGGGCGCTGTTTGGCGACCGCCGCTATGGGCGCGTGTTCGTGTATCACAACGGCGCGCAGTCGTACTACGCGGCGCGTGGTTTCCGGGCTGCGCTGCGGGTGTAGACGCGGCAGCAGGAACCGCCCCGGCGCACCGGGTCAGGGCCGTGCCTGGATCAACGCGCGCACCTTGTGCACGTCGTCCGGCGTCGCCGGGTTGTACACCACCAGCGCCAGGTCGGGCCGGCCGACGCCGCAACCCGCTTCGCCGGCCTGGACAGATCGGCGTCGAGCCAGCGCACGCGCGCCACACTGCCATGGGAGCCGCGAAGTGACGTTGCCGGACGAGGTCGACAGCGAGCGCTATTTTCCTGCCTGGGTTCCTGGCCAAGATGCCCTTGTCGGCAGGCTCCGGCGCGAGAGCCTGAGTGTGGCGTTCGATATCGTCTATCGGGCCAAACCGCCGGAGAAGCGCCGGCGGCGAACTGAGCCAATGATGCCGAGACCGGCAATCAGCATTGCCCAGGATGCAGGCTCTGGAACCTCTGCTGGAGAGAGGACCACATTGTCGATTGCAAATTCCTGGAATTCTTGTCCGCCCGTGATCGTCAAGGATGAAATGTTGACGAAGTCTTTGAAGTCAAAATTCGAAAATGATTCAGCCAGATTTTCGTCCACGAAAATCGTGTTGGTTATAATGCCATTCACTCCCATCGCAGTGAGCGTCAGATTCACGGGCCGACCGTATGTGAGAAAGGTCGTGGCAACATCCAGCGAGGTAAATGAGAATAAACCTTTGTTTGCGCGATCGAAAGTGATACTGCTCCCATTGAAGCCATAAAACGCTGTCGTTCCATTTGAAGTGCACCCGGTGCTGCTGCACATACCCAAATGGTCAGCAGGATTATCCATAAGATAGAATCCGAATGGATCGATCGCGGAATAACTTACCTTGAATCCATCTTCGCGGAAGCTGTAGTCGAAATAGCCGTAGCCCCCGTCCTGCGATTCGAAATCGATCGTTGCCGCCATGGCGGAATTTGTCAACAAGGCAGCCGTGATGGCCATCGCTACTTTTCGGATCATGGTTGGTTTCTTTCTGAAATAAAAACTATTAACAAACCGCCACCCTTTCGAGCAAGGGTAGTTTTAACAAAAAATTCCGGCAATGAATCTCACTGGGCATCAAAAGGAAATTGAAGTTCAATCATTAATAAGCCATTCAATGCTGCAGCTCGATATGGAATCAACGCATCAAATCGTATACCAATAATTTGAAGGAGATTGTATTAATGTGTATGTGTAAGGAATATCGACAAGCCGCGCCATATATTATTTTATGAAAACTTTTTTATTCTCAGCGCAAGATCAATTGACAATTGCTGCGGGTTTCATAATCGGCCAGGGCGGGATTAAATAAAGGCGCTGTCAGCGTTAACTATTGACGGGTTTGATCGCAATACGAAGCAATTTCTCAACAGAAGCGATGCGCTGACCGTCGAGCGCCCGGCGCCAGCCCAGATAATTCGGCAGGTAGCGCGAAGCCACCCCATGAAAGCGGGCGATCCACTCGCGCAAGCGCCCGTGGTACGCGGTCAGGCTGTAGCAGTCGCATGACGTGCTGGCGTCGGCGCTAGAAACGAATGAAGGTGGGAGTTTGGCGCGTCCAGGAGTAATCCTTCGACGGCTGCCAGAGGACGACCGGCTCATATGGGATCAGGTCGCGATCCCGGCCATCTGCGCTGGCGAGGTGTGATATTGCAGGGCCGGCGCCGTCAAGCGCCAGCCCTGAGGGCTTCAGTCAAACGCCCACGAATACAGCACATCGAGCGCGCTGTTGGTGCCGGTCTGGAAGCGCAGCGAGATGCGCGGATTGAGTTTATAGCGCAGGCTGACCAGGCTCGACGCCGTGCTGGCGCCTTGCTCGAAGCTCAGGTAAGCGCGCGACGAGATACGCTTGCCGACCGTGACCACGGTGCTTTCCAGCGCCGACGCGTCGCTGCCCATGTCGCGCTGCTTCAGGCCCACTTCGTCCACCCCGAGCGAGGTCGCCAGTTTGGTCTGGAAACCACCGGTGCCGCCCGCGCCGCCGAGCAGGGCGCCGGCGGCCGCGGTCAAGACATCCTTCTCGCTGCCGCTGGCCGTTTCCATGCCGTGACCGAGCACCAGCCAAGACAATTTGTCGCTATCGGACACGTTCGGCGTCGACACCAGGCGCGCGGTCGGCGACTGCGCCGTGCCGCGCACTTGCACGCCGGCTTCGACGTTGGTCTCGGACAACTGCTCGCCTTCGGGGCGCTTGCGCACCGCCAGCACGTCGAGCGATGGATTGTCGTACGGGCCGCTGAAGGTCAGGTTGGCGCGCTCGATCGACAGCCGCTGGCCATAGGCCGCATAGGTGCCGTTCAGGGCGCGGATGGTGCCGTTGATGCGCGGCTGGCCGGCGCCCGTCATGCGCACCCGCGCGCTGCCGACCAGGGTGGCGTCGATGCCCATCGCGCGCAGGCGGAATTCGTCGCCCAGGTCGGCCGTGAGGTCGACCGTCAGCGGTACTTGCTTCTCTTTGCTGGTCGGCGTTGGTTTCTCGACCCCGCGTCCGAGCACGATCACGTCGTCCGACATCGTTGGCCCGCCTTCGGGCGCGAATTCGATCAGGGCGCGGTCGGCGCGGAATTTGCCTTCCAGCGCGAAGCGGCTGGCGTCGCGCACCAGCGAGGCCTGGCCGCTGACCTGCACCGTGCGGTCGGGGCGCGACAGCGCTTCGAGTTTATCGAGCGTCAGGCGCAGTTCGGCGCTTGGCTGGCCGTCGGCGAAGCGCACGAAGCCATTCGCACTGGCGCTGCCCTGGCGGCCCTGGAACGTCAGGCGCTCCAGGCGCAGCTGGTCGCCGCCGAGCGTCGCGGCCAGCTGGCCGTTCTGCAGGCGCACGCCTTGCTCGGCCCAGCGCACGGCGAGGCGTTCGCCATTGACGTTGCCGCTCAGGCTCGGGGCGCCGAGGGTGCCGCTGGCACCGAGGGCCAGGCGCAGGGCGCCGTCGAGTTCCAGGCCCGGTTGGCCGGCCAGTGACGCCAGCCAGGCGATCGACGGCATATCGGCATTGGCCGTCATGCGCAGCGGGCTGTCTTTTTCAAGCTTCCCGCCCAGCATCTGGGCGTTGGCTTCGACATTCGCGCGGCCGGTGCGGGCGCCATCGAGGTTTAGGCGCACGCGCAAGCCGCTACCGGCGACATCGGCGCTGGCTTCGAACTGGCGCAGGCCGAGCGGCACCGGGGTGTCGCCGCCGACGATGGCGTCGCCGCGTTCGCGGAACACGCGCACATTGCCGGCCAGCGAAGGCGCGGCGCCGGCGCTCACCGGTGCGCGCATATCGACCGACCAGGCGGCGCCCAGGGTCAGGTCGCCGCGCGCGTTTTCGCGGATCGCTGGCGAAAATTGGGCGAGATACGTCAGTGGCACATTGTCGGCGTGGCCGCGGCTGGCCCAGCGCGGACCGCTCTTGCTCAAGCTGTCGACCGTGACGCTACCCGTCGCCAGTTGGATGAGCGCGCCTTCAAAGCTGATGCGCTCCGGGCTGGCGAGGCCCATCGGACCGGAACCGGGCGCGCCGGCGACCGTGATCGGCACCGGCTTTTGCAGGTTCATGGCGTAGCGGCCGCGGTTCTGCAGTGCGGCCAGGGTGCCGCTCCAGGTGTCGCGGTTCAAGCCGCCGCGGATTTCGGTGTTGGCGTCGAAAGCGTCGCCCACCGCCGACAGGCGCAGCGTGTGCGCGCCGCGGGTGCCCGTGGTCTGCAGGCGCACCGACGACACGCGCGTCTCACCGCTGGCGTAGTCCGTCACCTGTACGTCGCTCACCAGCGGGTCGGCCGCGCCGCGGCCCGCACCCAGATTGGCGCTGGCGCGCAGTGCGCGCACCGTGTGCACGTTCAGTAGTTTCAGGTTCTGGCCTTCGACCGACGCCGTCAGCGATGGCGTCTCCATGCTGCCTGACAGGGCGCCCGAGCCACGCAGCACGCCGCCGAAGTCGGGGCCGAGCGCGGCCAGTTGCGGCGCATCGATGCGCCAGTTCAGGACATCGCGCGCGGCGCCGAAGCTGCCCTTGGCCGCCACCAGATTCGGGCCGACGTGCAGGTCGACGTCGGCGTTCGACACGTGGCGGCGGTCGGCGGCCAGGCGCGCATGGCCCCAGAACGGCGAATTCGACAGGGTCGAATCCTTGACCTGCAAATCGAGATTGCCGCGCCAGTCGGCGCCGGCGCGGCCGCTGCCGCTGAAGGTGGAATTGATGCTGGCCGCCAGGGGCGAACCGAAGGCGGCCGGGTTGAAGCGTTGGGTGTTGCCACTGGCTTTGACTTCGACCGCACGTGCGCCTTCCGCGCCGCCGAGCCAGGCTTCGCCGCTGGCGCGCAAATTGCCGCTGCCGGTCTTCTTCTGCGCCGCGACCCAGCCCAGGTTCTGGGCGTCGACCTCGAATGTCGTGCGCGGCGCCGCCATGGTGCCTGTGGCGACGCCCCTGGCACTGACCGCGCCATACAGGTCGCTGCGCACCGCCGCCAGCTGTTTGCCGTCGAGACGCCATTGCAGGCGGTCGCCGGCGCCGCCGAAGGCGCCGTTCAGGGCCACCGTGTTCTGGCCCAGCGCCAGGTCGGCGTCGATGCCGCTGATGCGTTTGGCGTCGGCAGAGAGTTTGCCTTTGCCACTCAGGGCCTGGTTCATCAGGCGGCTGTTCCTGACGGCGAAATCGGCGTCGACGCGCCATTCGGGCGAGACCGCGCCGGCGGCATTGACGGTGGCATTGATGTCGGCCGCCGGCAGGTCGCCGAATTCGGATGGGTCGAAGCGGTTGGCGTTGACGGTGGCTTTGAATGCCTTCTTGTCGTCGAGATCGATGCTGCCGCTGGCCGTGATGCTGCCATGACCGGCCAGCAGGCGCGCTTCGCTCAGCGTGGCGACATTGTTCTCGAGCGTGGCCAGGGCCGACAGGCGCAGGCCGGCGTCGCTCAGGTTCGCCGCCAGGGTCTGTTTGGTCGCTTCGTTGGTGACCGTGATGTCGCCCTTGATCGCGGTCGGCTTCATGGCCGAGTGCAGTTGCTTGAGGTCGATGCGGTCGGTATGCAGCGCGAAGCGCGCGGTGCCGATGCCTTCTTCGTCCTTGCCGCGCTGGACGCCGCCGGTGCCGGTGAACTTGCCGGCGGCGCCGAAGTCGAGCAGCACGTCGGACACCTGCAGCGCCGAGAGGTTGCCGCCCAGCTGACCGTGCGCCGCGCGCAGCGGCAGGCGTTGCTGGTCGATGGTGCCGGCCGGGCCGTCATTGGTGATGTCGACGTTGCCGCTGATGTTGCGATTCGCATCGAGCTTGCCCGCCACGGCGAAGGTGAGGTCGGCAGTCGGCAGCGCCGGATTGAAGAAGCCCGGGTCGACGTTGCGTCCGCTCAGTCTCAGCGAGCGCAGGGGAATCTCGGCGAACGGCGCGATCTCGAAGTGGGCGTCGCCCACCGCGCGCCCGGCCTGGCCGCTGGCGTCCACCAGCGTCGCATTTTGCAGATCGCCGCCGACCTTCAGGTTCAGCTGGGCGGCGCGTGCGCCGGCGCTGGCCTGCGATTGGGTCAGGCTGCCGGTCGCGCCAATCTTGAACGGGCGCTGGGCGCCAACGGTGGCGTTCGCCGCCACCTGGCCGAACGGCGTGGCCGCCGCTGCATCCTGCACCACCCAGCTCTGCTTGTCGCCCTTGACGCGTGCGCGGATGTTGTCGACGCGGGTTTCGGCGCCGGCCAGGCTCACGATCGTCATGCGCGCCAGGCGCGCGTCGTCCAGCTCGACCTTGAACGGCGGGGCCAGGCTGGCCGGCAGCACGGTCGGCTCGTCTTCGCTTTCCTTGAGCGTCTGCATGCGCACGCTGGCGGCCCACAGTTTATCGACCAGGATGCCGCGCGACAGGATCTGGGCCGGCGACCAGTCGATGTCGATCTTCTCGGCCGTGATGACCTGTTCCGGCGTGCGCCACACCAGGCGCTCGATGTGCATCGAGTTGTACAGCGAACCGGACACGCCCGTCAGCGTCAGCTTGCCGCCGGTGGAATTGGCCACGCGCTGGGCGATCATCTGCAGCGTAGTTTCGCGCCCCAGGTACCACAGCGTGCCGCCAATCAGCACGCCGGTGACGGCGACGCCGATGGCGACGCGGCGCGGCCAGCGCCGCCCTTTGGTGGTTGGGGTGGTGTCGGGCGCGGGCGCCCCGTTGTTGTCGGGAGTAACCATCAGAACGTGAATCCAAGTGAGAAGTGCAGGCGCGCCTTGCGCACCGCGTGGCCGTAGGCCAGGTCGACATTGATCGGGCCGACCGGGCTGCGCCAGCGCGCACCGACGCCGTAGCCCGACTTCGGATTGATCGCGCCGAAGCTGTCGGCGGCGTTGCCGACGTCATAGAACACGGCTGCGCCCCACGGCGGCTTGAACCAGTACTGGTATTCGGCGCTGGCGGTGGCCAGGACCTTGCCGCCCACGGTGGCGCCGTTTTCCTCTACCCCCAGTTCCTGATAGCCATAGCCGCGCACCGATTGGTCGCCGCCGGCGCGGAACAGGAAGGTGCTCGGCACGCCCAGCTTTTCCTTGGCCACCACCGTACCGAGCTCGCCGCGCAGCACCAGGCTGCCTTTTTCGCCGAGCGGCTTGTACATGATGCCGCGCAGGTAGCCGCGCAGGAATTTCTCGTCCGTCAAAATCGGCAGCACCGCGCCGCCAACCTGGGCGTTGACCACGTAGCCGTTGGTCGGCTGGATCAGGCTGTCGAGCTTGCGGCGCGTGATGCTGTAGGTGAGGGGAATGCTGCGCGTGTAGGTCGGGTCCTGGCCCCCGAGTTCGCGCTTTTCGGCCAGCACTTCAAGCGTCAGGCTGCGCTCGAGCAGGGGCGAACCCCAGGCGCGGCGCGCGGCGATGCTGGCCAGGGTGGTGATTTCGCCGCGCAAGTCTTCGCGCTCGACGCCGGCGCTGACGCTGTCGTTGTAGCCCTTGGCCGTGGTCGGCCAGAAGAATTCGCCGCGCGCGGTCTGGCGCCGCTGCTCGTAGATCAGGTCGCTCTTGAAGCGTTTGCCGAACACGTTCAGGTCGTCGTAGCCGAGCTGGGCGCGGGCGCCGGTGTCGGTCGAAAAGCCCACGCCGGCCTCGACGTTTTTCTGCTTGTTCTCGGCCACGCGCACGATCACCGGCAGCGTGGTCGGGCCGGCGCCATTGGGCGGGGCCGGGGTGGCCGGATTGGCGTCGACGTCGTCGTCGTCCTTGATGTCCTGGATCTCGGCATTGAGCACGGCGCGCATGTCGACGCTGACCTCGACGCTGCTGAAGTAGCCGGTGTCCTGCACCCGCGACTGCAGCGCCTGCAGCGCCGCTTCGCTGTACTCGTCGCCCGGATTGATCTTGTTCAGGTTGGTAATGACAGTGGCCGGATAACGCTTCAGGCCGCGGATACGGGTTTCGCCGAAGCGCATCTCGGGGCCGCTGTCGATCACCACCCGCAGCAGGGCGCGCTTCGAATCGGGGTCGACCGTGGCGCTGGTTTCCACCAGGCGCGCACGCGGGAAACGGGTCTGCGCCACGTCGCGCAACAGGCCGCGCTTGGCGTCTTCCCAGTCGCCCTGGCGGAAGCGCGTGCCGACCGGCATGCTCCAGCGGTTGCGCAGGGCGCCGGCGTCGAACGGCGCGCCGCCTTGTTCGAACGGGGCGAAGCCTTGCAGCACCAGGTCGACGTCGCCGACCGTGACCGGTTCGCCCGGATCGACGATCACGCGCGCGACCGGCTGCGCGCCGGTGGTGTCGAGGCCGGCGGATACCTTGGGCGAGTAGTAGCCTTCGGTGGCGATGAGTTTGCGCACCTGGTCCGGCGCTTCCTTGACCAGGCGTTGCAATTGCTCCAGGTCGACCCGGCTATTGCCGCGCCAGCGCACCAGATCCAGGTTTTGTTCGATCAGCTCGTCCAACTGGCGCGGGGCGTCGATGCGCACCCGATAGTCGATGCCTTGCGGGCCGGCGGCCTGCAGCGTCGCGCTGGTTTGTTCGGCTTGCTGCGTGGCGACCGGGGGTGCGGCAGGCACGGCAGCGGGCGCGGTCGCCGCTGGGGCGGCCTGCTCGCCTGTCTGGCCGGCGGCCGGGGCCGTTGCCTGTTCAGTCTCCTGCGCGAGCGCGCTGGCCGACAACAGTAAAATCCCCGCGCTCAGCAGGAGACGGGGAAGGGGGCGCAGGCGGCGGGCAATCGATTCGGTGGGCAACGTGGAACTCCATAGGCGTACTGTTGACCATCTTATCTGATTGGCAAAGACGATGTCGGACGCGTAATGTTGCGTGTGCGCCTCGCGGCCGCAATCACACGGCAGGCGCGCTTTGTGCCAGAATTCGCGGTTTCCTGCCGCTTTTCACGCCCATTACCCCATGACGATGCCTTCTTCCGATACCGCGCTGGTGCTGTTCAGCGGCGGCCAAGACTCCACCACCTGCCTGGCCTGGGCGCTGGAGCGCTATGCGCGCGTCGAGACGATCGGCTTCGATTATGGCCAGCGCCATGCGATCGAACTCTCGGTGCGGCCAACCCTGCTGGCCAAGATGCGCGCCCTGAACCCGGCATGGGATGCGCGCCTGGGCGAGGATCACATGATCGATTTGTCGCTGATCGCCAAGATTTCGGACACGGCGCTGACCAGCAATGTCGCGATCGAGATGCAGGCCAACGGCTTGCCGAATACCTTCGTGCCGGGCCGTAACCTGCTGTTCATGACGGTGGCGGCGACGGTGGCGTACCGGCGCGGCTTGACGGTGCTGGTGGGCGGCATGTGCGAGACCGATTTCTCGGGCTACCCGGATTGCCGCGACGACACCATGAAGGCGCTGCAGGTGGCGCTGAACCTGGGCATGGCGACGCGCCTGAAAGTCGAGACTCCGCTGATGTGGATCGACAAGTCGCAGACCTGGGACATGGCGCGCCAGGAAGGCGGCGACGCACTGGTCGACCTGATCCGTTTCGACACCCACACCTGCTACCTGGGCGAGCGCGGCGAAGCGCATCCATGGGGACATGGCTGCGGCGAATGTCCGGCCTGTGCGCTGCGTGCGCGCGGCTACGAGCAGTACGTGGCGAAGCGGGCTGTAGCCTGAGTTTCAAATAAAAATGACCGGGACAATCCCCGGGCATTTTTTTATTACGCCTACCGCGTTTCAGAGCGCGACGCTACGCGCCAGGCGCTCCTTGCGCGAACGGTGCATCAGGTACCAGACCAGCGCCAGCGGCAGCACCAGGGGCAGCAGCAGCGGCGACACCGCCAGCGCCACCGTCAGCGCCGCGAAGGCCAGCGCGCCGATCACGATCACGCCGACCCCGGCGAACACCACCGCCAGCACCGCGGCCACCACCACCGTCACCAGGATCGCGATCAGGGTGCCGCCGCCGGCTAGCAGGGTGGCGGCCAGGAAGCCGAGCGGGCCGCCCTGCTGCTCGTCATTGAAGTACAGGTCCATGTCGCCGCTCCAGCTGAATGCATTCCAGACCAGCATGGCAAACAGGAACAGGACGATGTAGGGGGCGGCGCGTTTCATGGTGGTTTCTCCGGTGCGTGGTTGTTGTGTGATTGCACTGTAGGCGCGCACGCTCGCGCCGGCCAGCGGGATGCGACAGCCCGCATTTTTTGCGGAATGAAACGTGCGTACGCGCGATAAGAATTCTGCGCGCAGATGTCCCGGAGAATCGCCAGGAATTTCAGCTTGTAATGCACGGCAGCTTTCCTATACTGACAGCCTGCTCTGTTACAGGAGGATCCTATGCTTGCTCTGCTTCATGGATTCCGGGACCACCTGGCCATTGCCAACTGCGATCCCAAAGATCCGCCATCGGCGCCGCCCGCGATTCCGCCGATCATCATCAATCCATTCAACCGGCACACACCGCTGCCGCCGATCGACCCGCGCCAGACCCCGGTCGGGCCGCCGTTGACACCGCCACCAGGGCCCGGCTGGCGCTGCCTGAATGTCGCTTAAGCGCGGCCTGAGCAGTGCTTGGGTATGACATGAGCGCGCGGGCTGTTTCATGGGCCCGGTTTCCTCTATGATCTTGGCTTTAGGCGCAATCACGCCAGAGGAAAGCGACACATGAACGAACAAGCGATCGACCACGACGGCGAAGAGGAAGACAGCGGCCCGGTGCAGCAGCCGCGCCTGTGGCAAGGCAACGGCTGGACCGCGCGCGTCATCAAGAACGACGATGACGAAGGCTGGGCGGTGGCGATGTACAAGGACGGCGTGTCCGAACCGGCGCTGGTCGGTCCCTGGACCATGGGCCGCGACAAGAAGAACCCGAAGCCGCTCGACGTCAACGCCTTCAACACCCTGATCAAGACCGCGTCTGAAGTGATCCGCCGCCACGAGCAGCACATGCACGCGATCCTGCACAAGAACCTGTACATCATGACCGACGAAGGCGAACTGAAAGTGACGCTCGACATCGTGCCGGACGACGACGATCCGTACGCAATGCTGGCCGCCACCGACGAGATGGGCGAGCAGGTGGCGCGGGTGCGCGTGTCGGCCGCCTTCAAGCTGACCCAGGCGTCGGCCCAGGCCTGGATCGAGAACGACTTCCGCGCGCCGCGCTCGTAATTCTCCCCTTGCCAGCCGATCCAGCAGGGCAGGGAACTGCTAATATTTCCTCTACGCATTTTTCGTATTCACGTGTGATAGAGGAACGCATGGAACGTCTTGACCGGCTGGAAGCGGTCCAGTCGATGCTGCTCGAGATCGGGCAACTGTCGACCGGCTGCAGCGACATCACCGCATTCATCGAGGCCGTGCACCGCGCGCTGGGCCGCATCATGTACGCGGCCAATTTCTACGTGGCGCTGTCCGACCGCGAAGACGGCACGGTGCGCTTCGTCTATTTCGTCGACGAAGCCGATGAAAGCCCGGACCCGGGCGCGCGCATCCGCCTGCCCTCGCCCGAGCAGTCGCCCACTGCCTGGGTGCTGCTCAACCGCGCGCCACTGACCCTGACCGGCGCCGACTTCGCTGCGCGCCAAAGCAGCGGCGCCAACTATGGCAAAGGCAGCGCACCCGAGCACTGGATGGGATGCCCGCTGCTCGACCAGAACCACCAGCTGCTGGGCGCGATCGTGATCCAGAGCTATTCCACCGAGCGCACTTACAGCCGCGAAGACGAAGCCCTGTTTGCCCTGATTGCGAACCACATCTCGAACGCGCTGCAGGGCCTGCAAAGCATGGACCGGCTCGAGCGCGCGGTGCAGGAACGTACAGCGGCGCTGGCGCACGAGGTCGCCGAGCGGCGCCGCGCCGAGCAGGTGCAGCACGCGCTGTACCAGATCGCCGACCTGTCGGCGCAGGCGCTCGACACCGAGCAACTCAGCGCCAGCCTGCACCGCATCATCGGCGAGCTGATGGTGGCCGACAATTTCCTGATCGGGCTATACCACCCGGAGACGCAGGAAATCAGCATTCCGTATTTCGTCGACGAAAAGGACAGCACGCCGCCGGTACAGCGCTTCCCGTTCGGGATGGCGATGTGCTCGTATGTGTTGGCCAGCAAGCAGGCGCAGCTGCACGACCTGGGCAGCTTCCGCCAGCTGGTGGCAAATGGCGTGGTGAAAGAGCCGCTCGGCAACACCGAGATCGCCAGCTGGATGGGCGCGCCGATGCTGGTGCACGACCAGCCGTATGGCGTGCTGGTGGTGCAGAGCTACGATCCGGCCAACCTGTACACCAAGGTCGAGCTCGACCTGCTGGCGTTCATGGCCAGCCACGTCGCGGTGGCGATCGCGCGCATGCAGGCCGACCGCAAGATCCGGCGCGCCAAGCTCGAGCTCGAGCAACAGAATGCGGCGTTGAACGATGCCTTGCACGCGTTGCAGGAAGCGCAGTCGGAACTGGTGCGCCAGGAAAAATTGGCCTCATTGGGTCGGCTGGTGGCCGGCGTGGCGCACGAGATCAACACGCCGCTGGGCATTTGCGTCACAGCCACCAGTCACCTGGTGCAGGAACTCAAACTCACGCGCGAAGAACTGGCGGCGGGCGAGATGACCGAGGACAGCCTGGGCAGCTTCTTCGACATCGTCGACCAGACCCTGCGGATACTGACCACCAACACCCAGCGCGCGGCCAGCCTGGTGCGCAGCTTCAAGCAGGTGGCGGTGGACCAGTCGTCGGGCGACATCCGCAGCTTCAATCTGGAGGCGTATCTGAATGAAGTGCTGCTGTCGCTGCAGCCGAAATTGAAAGGGCGGCCGGTCAAGGTGTCGGTGACTTGTCCGAAAGACCTGGTGCTGGACAGCTATCCGGGCGCGGTGTCGCAGATCGTGACCAATATGGTGATGAATTCGCTGGTGCACGGGTTCGAGCGTGAAGACGCCGGCAACATCACCGTGCGCGCGGCGCTGGAGGCGGACGATTGGGTCGTGTTCGACTATGCCGACGATGGCGCGGGGATGGACAAGGATACGCTGGATAAATTGTTCGATCCATTCTTCACGACCAAGCGTGGGACCGGGGGCAGTGGGCTGGGGGCGCACATCCTGTTTAACCTGGTGACCGGGGCACTGGGTGGGACTGTGCGCGTGGAAAGTGCGCCGGGGGAGGGTTTGCGCTACCACCTGCGCTTCCCGCGGTCGCAGCGCAAGGAAAAAGCGGCAGCGTAAATTGATCCGCGTGGCCGTCAACCCTACGCCATCTCCCGATTGCTTAATCCGGCCACTTCGCATTAATCTCCAGCGCCCGATCCATATTCCTGATCAAGAGATCAACGTAATACGGATCCAGATGATGCCCCGCCACCTCACGCAAATGCTCGGTCACCTTGGCCGGCGGCCAGGCATCCTTGTAGCAGCGCTTGTGGCTCAGCGCATCGAACACGTCGGCCACCGCCACGATGCGCGCATACGGATGGATGTCGTGCCCGCGCAGCCCTTGCGGATAACCGTGGCCATCGAAGCGCTCGTGGTGCTGGTGCGCGATCACCGCCGCCGCTTTCAGAATCGGACGCTGCGAGCCGTCCAGGATCTGCAGCCCGACGGTCGGGTGCTGCTTCATGACTTCCCACTCGTCCTCGGTCAGCTTGCCGGGTTTGAGCAGGACCGCGTCGGGCGTGGCGATCTTGCCGATGTCATGCATCGGCGCGGCGTGCATCAGGACCGCGGTCTCGTCCTCGGGCATGCCCGACACCTCGGCCAGCATGTGACACACCTGCGCCATGCGGCGCACGTGGTTGCCCGCTTCGTGCGAGCGCGATTCGACCACGTCGCCCAGGCGCAGGATCAGCTCGGCCTGGGTATCGGTGATTTCCTGGTTCAGCAAAATGTTATCGAAAGCAATGGCCACGCCCGAGCAGAATACTTCCAGCAGTTGGGCGTCGATGTCCGAAATCTCTTCCACACCTTTGAGCACCAGCAGCGACGCCTTGCCGCTGTTGTTGGGGAAGTAGCCGACATAGGTGTCGCCGTGCAGGCGCGAGATGCGGTTCTTGCGCGCGTCGTCGAGCTTGGCCACCATGTCCGGGCCCATCTCGTCGGCGCCCATGTCGCCGATCTGGGCCAGCACTTCGTACTGGCTCTGGCCGGTGATCACGCTGGCCGCCTTCAGGCGCAGCAACATGCTCTGCTCCAGCCGCAGTAGCGCCACCACCTGCAATAGCAATCCGTTGGCGAAATCCTTCAGGCTGCGTTGCTGGAAGATGTGGCTCGAAGCGGCAATGACGCGCTCCAGGCCTTCGCGGTAGGTGTGCTGCACGCGGCGCGCTTCCTCGACCTTCATGATGTCGCGGTAGGCGCGCAGGGCGGCAAAGGTGGTGGTGAACAGCTTGGTGCGGTCGAGCTCGGTCTTTTCTTTGTAATCGTTGATGTCGTAGTCGACGATCACGCGCTCTTCGGGCGCCTGGCCCGGCTGCCCGGTGCGCAGCACGATACGGGTAAATTGGTTGTCCAGCTCCTGGCGCATCCAGCGCGCCACGTCCAGGCCGCTGTCCTCGCGCTCCATCACCACGTCCAGGAACACCAGCGCGATGTCGCTCTCGCGCGCCAGCACTTCCTTGGCTTCGGCGCCGCTGTAGGCATGCACGAACGACAGCGCGCGGCCGTCGAGGCGAAAGCGCGACAGTGTCAGCTTGGTGATGTCGTGGATATCGGGTTCGTCATCGACCAACAAGACCTTCCAAGGGGCGAGTTTGGGCGTGGCGGGAGCGAGGAAAGACATGACGAATCCGATAGCAATGGCCGGTTAAAATTGCTGAGCACACTTTGTTTTAAATTTAAAGAGTAGCCCAGGATCAACTTGATTGTAGTACGACCATTGATCTGTAACAACATGCAATATTAAAGTTGTGATTTAAAAATGTCACACCTTCACCCATGCTGGATGAAGCGTTGCAGGCAGCAGACAAGCGCGTTTCAGTCGTAGCGTTTCTGGCAGCGTTCGCAATAGAAACTGCGCCGCTGGGTCTTGCCGAGCTTGGCTTTCGTGAACGGGATGTCGCAGCGCGGGCAGATCGATTTGGCGTGCGCCAGCCAGTGCTGCTTGAGTACCCACTGCTTTTTCCACGCCAAAAAATCGAAGCTGTACTGGCGCGCTTCGTCGACCAGCGCGCGCAGCTTGGGCGCGGGCAGCGCGCCCATCGTCGACAGCGGGTGCACCCGGATGCGAAACAGCACCTCGTTCTTGATAATGTTGCCCACGCCCGAAAAGATGTCCTGGTCGAGCAGGGCGTCGCAGGCCAGCATGCCGGGTGCGGCGCGCAGCTTCTTGCGCGCGCGCTTCGGGTCCCAGGTCTCGGACATGACGTCGGCGCTGAAATCGTAGGCTTCAAACATAGCGCGGTCGATTTCCTTGACCGAGCAGGCATAGAAGTTCAGCTCGCCGCCATCGGCCACCTTGACCGACAGGCGCGGCGGCTTGTCGCGGTCTTCATCGATGCGGTACGTCCCGAACAACAGGAAATGGATGCGCAGCACCAGGTCGGGCATCTCGATCAGGAAATGCTTGCCCCAAGTGTGCAGCCCGACGATGCGCTGGCCGACCAGGCGTTGTGGATCGACGGCGCGCACATTGCCGCCCGCATGAACGATCTCTTGCCCGACGAAACGGGCAGATTGCTCTTTGAGAATATATAGCGATGGACCTTCTGGCACGGTTGACCTCCCCTTGTGCCATCTTGAACCGGCACCATTTATTGTCCTGTACGGAACCTAACATTTGGATACAAAACATTGACGAAGCGCGACGGCGCCAAGCGAGCGCGAGCGGTCAAAGCGGCGTATATTCGGGACATGATTCAGGGTGCAAACAGCTGACAGCAATGGAGAAACAACGATGAAAACGCTATTGAAAAGATCGGCCCTGGCGGGCCTGCTCGCACTCGGCGCCGGCATGGCGTCGGCGGAAGTCAAAGTGACGTATGTGGATTCGGACAAGTTCATCGATCTGCCGTTCTCGCCATGGGACCGCGAAGATGTGCTCAAGCGCTTTACCCAACATTTCAACAAGCTCGGCGAACGCTTGCCGCAGGGGCAGGACCTGGCGATCGAAGTCACCGACATCGACCTGGCCGGGCGCGAATACCCGGCCCCACGCAGCGGACGCGACCTCCGCGTGATGAAGGGCATGGCCGACTGGCCGATCATGAACCTGCGCTATTCGCTGACCCAGAACGGCCAGGTACTCAAGACCGGCGACGCCAAGTTGTCCGACATGAGCTACCAGCAGCGCATCAGCCGTTTCTCGGACAGCGATCCGCTGCGCTACGAGAAACGCATGATCGACGAGTGGTTCGACGAGACCATTCTGGAGAAGAAGCGCGGCAGCTGATCGGTTGTTCGCGGTTGGATGAACAACGGCGCCCTCGGGCGCCGTTGTGGTTTGTGCTGATGCCGTGCGATGGCCGGCGCCGCATGAGGCACGATCGGGCCGGCTGGCGCGTCAGTCCTTGTCGGCGGGGACACGCCCGGTCACCTTGCGGTTGATGGTGCGCATCGGGTCGCGCACGGTGTAATCGAGCGGCACCCTGAACAGCGCCGCGGCCGGCTCGGCGCGCTGCAGCCTGGCCAGCTGGTACACCAGCGCGCCGCTGCGCGGGTCGCTGCGCTTGTGATAGACGACGATGTCCAGGTCGGGCGCGGTCCAGGTTTCGTTGCTGACCGCGATCGGCTGGCGATTGCCGATCGCGCCGGCCGGAATGTCGTAGCTGCGCTGTGAACCGCGCGCCGCGACGCCGAAGAAATTGCGCGTGCCGAGGTCGCGCGTGGAGGCCTTGCCCGACCATTTGGCGTCGCTCGAGGCGCCGGCGATCATGGGGCCGATCTGGGCGGCGAGCCCGGCCAGCTGGGGCGGTGGCGGTGGTGGGGCAGGCGGGGCGGGTGGTGCGGCCGGCGCAGGCAAAGCCGGGGGCGCGGGTGGCGCAGCCAGCGCCCGCATCGACGGCGGCGCGGGTGGAGCAGGTGGTGCAGGCGGGACCATCCGGATCCGCACTTCCTTCTGTTCGTTGCCGTGTTGCACGTCCTTGATGATGACCTGGGTGTGCTCGGGCAGCTTGCCTTCGCGCCGCAACCGGTCGACCTCGCGGCGCGCTTCGGCGGCGGCCGCACGGGCGATGTCGCGCTCTTGCCGGGCACTCAAACGCGCGCCCTCGGCCGCGCTGCGCGCCACATCGCGCTCTTGTTGCGCCGTCAGGCGCGCCTGGGCGACGGCAATGCGGGCGGACTGGCGGGCCAGCTCGGCTTCGGCGCGCGCGATCCCGGCGCTGGCGCGCGCCGCTTCGGCCGACAGCGAGAAGCGGGTGGCGGTCTTGCGCTTCGGGTCCAGGTTCCAATGTTCTTGCTGTACCGGGTCGTAGATCGTGACGGTCTTGATGACGCCAAGCTCATCGCGTACTTCGGTGCGGGTGCGGCCGGCGCTGTCGCGGTAGCTCATCGAGCTCGACTTGTTGACGATCTGGTTGCCGTCAGCCAGTTGCTGCACCCGCTCGGACACGATTTCGGCGCTGTAGGGTTTGTTCTTGACGACCGCTCCACCGCCCAGGAAGGCGATCATGCCGGCGCCGGAGCGGCTGTCGATGGGCGGCAGCGGTGCTGCCGGCGCTGCGGGCGGCGCAGGCGGCGCGGAGAAGGATGCCGGGGCAGGTGGCGCAGGTGGCGCAGCCGGTGCAGGTGGCGCCGGGGCGATCGGCAAGTGGGCCTTGCCCGGCTGCAGCGCCGGCTCCTCGGCCAGCGCCGGGAAGGTGATGCCGGCGACGACGGCCGCGAACAGGAGGTGGTGGGCTTTCATGGATGTCCTCATCAAGTGATTCGCTTGCTTTGTTCTAATTGCTTGCGCTCAGGCGCAGCGCCAGCGGATGGCCGTCGGCCGCCACCAGCATCTCGGCGCGTACGGTGCCGCCGGCGTTTTGCGGATTGACCGGCACCCCCAGTGGCGCCAGCGCGCTTTGCGGCAGGTCGGCTTCGACCACGCGCGCATCCGGTTCGCGCGCGATGCGTTCGAGCGAATCGAGGGCGATGAAGGCGACGCCGTCGTCGACGCCGAGCAGCGGCGGGCCGACCGTCACCAGTTGCTGTGGCGCCAGCATCAACAACAGCAGGGTGGCAGTGGCCAGCGAACCGAAGGCGCCTGCGGCCCAGTAGGGTGGCGCCAGCCTGCGGTACCAGGGCTGGCGCTGCGGGAACTGGCGCGTAAAGGCTTGCATCAGCTCTTTTTCGACGCAGCGTGGCGCGTCGTGGCCGGCCAGTTCGGCGCGCAGGGTGGCGAATCCTGCGTCGAGCATGGTGTCGGGGAAGTCTTGTTGGGTGTCCATGGTGTTCCTTTCTTTCATGCCGGATGCGCGGGGTGCAGCGCATGCAGGCGCTTGGCCAGTGCCGCCCGTGCGCGCGACAGGCGCGAGCGCACGGTGCCGATGTCGACCTGGCAGACCGCGGCGATTTCCTGGTACGACAGTTCGTGCAGTTCGTACAGGATGACCGGATCGCGGTAGTGCGGCGGCAGCAGGGCCAGCGCGCGCCGCACTTCCTCGGCCGTTTCGTTGTCGAGCAGGCGCGCCAGCGGGCCCGTGGCGTCGCATGCCGAATCGGATGCCAGGTCCAGCCCGGCGTCGTCATCGTTGTCGGGCTCGGAGGCGGACGCGAGCACGCTCGCCATGGTTGGCTGGCGCCGGCGCGCTTGGTCCAGCTTGAGCGCCAGGTTGCGCGCCACGCCGAACAGGAAGTGCTGCAGCTGGCCGCGCAACGGGTCGTAGCGCAGGCGTCCGTTCAGCAAACCCATGAACGCTTCCTGCACGATGTCGGCGGCGGCGTCGGCCGACCCGCAGCGCAGCAGCGCAAAGCGGTACAGCGGGCCCTGGTGCCGGCAGTACAGCGCGGTGAAGGCGTCGGCTTTGCCGGCGTGCACCTGGCGCAGCAGCTCGCTGTCCGTGGGACCGGCGGGGCTTGCGTGGCTGGGGTCGGGGCGGGATAGGGTCGTCATGGCGGTCGTCGTTTACCGTATTCCGTCGGGCGCCCCTGAAAGTTCCAGGTTTTTATAAATAAAACGCTCCGGGCCGGCAAGCGGGCGGAGCGTATCGTTGCTGCGAACTACGGCGCCAGACTAGTCGGTCCAGTTGACCCGGTCGAACCTGGCGCGGAAGTCGTCCGGCATGGCCACCACCTGGCTGCTCTTGTAGTTGAAAAACACGAAGCCCGACTTGGCCATGGCAATCAGCTTCTTGTCGCGCGGGCGGGTAATGCGGAAGGTGAGGTCGCCGCCGTATTTGTTGAAGTCCATCACCCCGACTTCGAACAGCAACTGGTCGCGCGCATAGGCTTCGGCGCGGTAGGTGGCGGCCAGGTCGGTGACGATGATGCCGGTGCCGTCGCGCTCGGTCTCGGCGACACCGAACTCGAACAAAAAGCGCGCCCGGGCTTCGGAGATCATCGAAATCATCGACTCGTTGCCGAGGTGGTTGGCGGCATTGATGTCGGTAACGCGCACCGTCAGCGGCGTCGAGTAATAGAACTGGTCTTCGGGGAAGGTGAGTTGTAGTCGCGCCATCGTTTCATTCTAACCTCATGGTGCGGCGGCGCGGACGATTTTCAGGAGGCGTCCGGCGGCCGTAATCATGTACAGCTCGCCCTCGGCATCCTGCCCGAACGACACCACCCGGCCGATGTCGGACAAGCCCCAGTCGCGTTCTTCGCTCACCGCGCCGCCGCTGCTGGCATAGAAACTCTTCAGCCAGCCGCGGCAGAAGTCGGAATACAGATAGCGCCCGGTCAGTTCAAGCAGGGCGCGGCCGCGATAGACGAAGCCGCCGGTCACCGAGCAGCCGTTGACGTCATCGGTGCCGTGGTCGTAATCGAGGACGGGCAGGGTGATGCCGCTGCGGTCGCAGCTGTCGGCGCCATAGCACAGCGTTCCTTCGGTCACGTTCCAGCCGTAATTAAGGCCGCCCTGGCCGAGGCCGGCGATATTGATTTCCTCGCGCCGGTCCTGGCCCACGTCGGACATGTACAGCCGGTCGCCGTCGAAGCTGAAACGCCACGGATTGCGCACGCCCCAGGCCCAGATCTCGGGCCTTCCGGCAACGCCATCGCGGAAGGGATTGTCGGCGGGAATGGCATACGGCTGCGCAAGCGTGGAGCGCGACACGTCCAGGCGCAACAGCTTGCCCAGCAATGACTGCGGGTTGCGCGAATTGTTCTGCGGGTCGCCCGCGCCGCCGCCGTCGCCGGTGCCAAGGTACAGGTAGCCGTCGGGGCCGAACGCGACCTGTCCGCCGAAGTGGTTCAAAAAGTCAGGGTGCGGCACGCGCAGGATCACCAGCCCGGAGGTTGGATTGGCCAGGTTCGGATCCTGGCCCACGCTGAAGCGCTCGATGACGATATTGCGCTGCAGGTCGATGTAGTACAGGTAGAAGTAGCCGTTGCTGGCAAAACCCGGATCGAAGACAATCGACAGCAGGCCGCCTTCGCCTTCGAAGCCGACGCGCGCGATGATGTCGAGGAAGGGCGCGCCGCGCACGACGCCGTTTTCGATGATGCGAATCCGGCCGCGCCGCTCGGTGACGAACAGGCGCCGGTCGCCGGGCGGTGAGATGAGCCAGCTGGGGCTGTCGAGGCCGGTCACCACTTCGGTGACGGCCAGCGTCAGCGCGCCGCCGGAATAGGCGACCGAGGCGTTGGCGCTGGCGCCGGCGGCAACGCTTGCGTTCTGCGAGACGGGCGCGGGCTGGTAGGTTGCGCCGCCGCTTGTGACCGGCGAAGCCGTCACGGTGTAGTCGCCAAGCGCGAGACCGTTGAGGGTTTGCGACCCGGTCAGGTCTTGCTGGTAATTGTTGGGGCCGGTAACCCGCACGGCGGCATTGGTGCCGGCAGGCAGGCCGGAGGTGGCAACGTTCAGCGCGCCGGTGGTGATCGGTACCGGAGGGACCGGCGCGGTGGTGCCGGGATCGCCGCCGCCACCGCCGCAGGCGCTCAGGAACAGCGCAGCGAGCAGGGTCATGATCCAGACCGTGGCCCTGGCACCCATCGCGTTGGCGCGTTGGGCGGCGCAAGGCGCCCTTGAAAGCATGTCTTGCAAGTTCATGAGCAGCATGTCCGCCTCTCTTGCATCAGTTCGCTGAAAGCATTGTGCCAGCGAAAGGCCCGTGCCGGCCGTTCGACATCCCTGTATATGCTGGACAGTGTAGCGGGCGTGACGCAGCGCGCCGTTTGATCCACGCTTAAGTGCGCGCGGGCGTCAAATGGCTTGCTGTGTTGTCGAAGGTCGGCGCCGGCGCTGGATCAGCGCGGCGGTTCGGAAGGGGCGCGTGCGCGCGTCTTGCTGACCACGCCACTCGGATCGATCAGCACCACGAACTCGGCAAACCTGCCGGCGCCGGCAGGCGACTGGTACACCCAGGCCTCGTAGCCGCTGTCGAAGCGAATCGATTTGGTCGGCCCGAACGCGGCCAGCAGTTCAGCTTTGGTGGTGCGGCCGGCAACCACCGCTTGCGCCAGGCGCGCGGCCTCGACCTGGGTGCCGGGCGGCGCGGCGGACTGGGTGGCGCAGCCGGTCGCCAGCAGCGACAGCATCAGGGCGCAGCTTGCAAGGCGGATCGTCATGGCGCCTCCGGGGTAGCGGGCGCATCCTGCATGAACTCGAACTCGACCAGCGTATCGTCCGGCCAGCTGCTGTCCCACAGCGGCACGTAATACGTGCGGTCGAGCAGCACCTGGCAGTCGCAGAACGGCAGCATGTCGGGGGTCTGTTCGCCGCCCGCGTACAGCATCGAGAACGGCAGCGTCTCGACCCGGCTGCCGGCGCGTAGCGTCACCGAGAAGATCGGGCGCTCGGCAAAGAACAGGTAGTTGCCGTCGGGGCTGGTGCATACGCCTTCGGGCGTGTTGAGGGCGTCCGAGATCCAGCCGAACAGGGGCGAACTGTTCGAGACCAGGCCGGCTTCCTTGCCGACCCGGCATTCCAGGCGCAGGTCGCCCAGGCGGCGGCTACCGGCCGGCACGCCGGGCGACTCGATGCGCGCACGCCAGGTCATGCTGCTGGTCTTGCGGCTGGCGAGCACGGCGGCGTCCTGCTGCAGCGCCTGCTCATTGCGCGGCAAGACGAAGGTGTTGTCGGTTTCCACTTTCACCGGCACCGAGACAGTGTCGCCGGCGATGCGCAGCGTGATGCCGCGCATGTCGACCGACGGCAGGCGTGGCAGCAGCTGGAAGCGCAGGGTGGCGTTCGGCGCCAGAGCGCGTTCGCGTTCGAAGCGCTCCATGCCGCGAATCATTTTGCGGTAAGACTTGTCGACCGGGTCACGCGTCGATTTGACGTTGACCGTGGTCTGGGCTGGCGTCTGGTCCTGGGCCTGCGCGGGGAGCCAGGCCGATGCCAGCAGGCCGGCCGCCAGCGCCAGTCCAGGGAGGGAACGGACGAGCGGCCGCGCCATGTTCATCGAGCCGGTCACCAATAGCGCAGGCGGCCGGTGTCCATGTGGACGAACTGCGAACTGGCGTAGTAGCCGACGCCGCCGCCCTTGAGCGACATTGCCGCTTTTTGCAGGTTGCGCAGGTCAGTGCCCGGCAGGCGGATGTCGATCGCCTTGCCGTCCATGTGCAGGCTGCGCTTGGCGACGCCGCCGCTGCCGTGGCTGCGCAGGAAGGCGTTCGATTCCGGCGCGCGGTAGCCCGAAATGATGTGCAGTTCCTTGCTGTTGTCGAGCTTGTCGTTCAGCTGGCCCAGCAGCAGCAGCAGTTGCGGATCCATGTCCGCGATCTTGTTGCTGCGGTGGTCGCGCAATACCTTGTTGATGTCGTTCAACGCGTCCGGAATGAACTCGCCTTCGGCCCAGAACGTGCTCTTCAGTTTTTCGCCGGTATGCGTATTGTAAAAGCGCAGGCAGCATTCACCGGACGCTTTAACGGATGCATTATTGGCAAGAACTGGGAGGCTGAGGGAGGAGGAGGCGAGGAGGAGGGAACTTCTGAGGAATGCACGTCGTTGAATCATGTAGGGAGTCCTTACGCTGGTTCAGTGATCCGACAATGATACGCCTAAAGCGCGAAACGTGCAGATAAAATGTGGCAAAACGCGGCAAATCAGCTACGGTATCAAATCAATAATCATTCTTGAGAGGATTGTGTATGTTGGATATTGTCGAGAAAACCATGCATCACCGATTGCTCGCGGCTGCTTTGCTGGCGGCATATTCGACAAGCGCAATCGCGCAGGAAGTCACCCCAATCGACCAGCCGCCGAGCGCCAAAGGCTGGCGCGCCGAAACCGTCGCCAGCGGCTTGCCGCAGCCGTGGGGCATGGCCTGGCTGGCCGATGGCCGCATGATCGTCACCGGCAAGAAAGGCACGCTGCATCTGCAGAACGGCAACAGCTTCCAGGAGATTCCGATCGACGGTTTGCCAAACCTGTTCACCAGCGGCCAGGGCGGCCTGCTCGACATCGTGGTGCATCCAAACGACAAGACCAATCCACGCGTCTACATGACGATGGCCAGCGGCACTGATGCTGAAAATCGAACCGTACTGGTGCAGGGCGTGTTCGATGGCAAGCGCGTCAGCGGCATCAAGACCCTGTTCGCGGTCAAGCAGGGCAAGAGCGGTGGCTAGCACTTCGGCTCGCGCCTGTTGTTCCTGCCCGACGGCACGCTCCTGATGAGTATTGGCGATGGCGGCAATCCACCGCAGCGCGTGGGCGACCGGCTGGCGCGCGAGCAGGCGCAGAACCTGGCCACGCACCAGGGCAAGATCCTGCGCCTGAATGTCGACGGCAAGCCGGCCGCGGGTAATCCACTGGCCGCTCAGGCCAAGGCCATGCCGGAGATCTACAGCTACGGCCACCGTAACGTGCAGGGCCTGGCGCTCGATCCGAAGAGCGGGCGCATCTGGGCCAGCGAGCATGGCGCGCGCGGCGGCGACGAGATCAACCAGGTCGCCGCCGGCAAGAACTATGGCTGGCCGCTGCAAAGCTACACGCTCGATTACACCACGCGCGAGCCGATCGGCAAGCGCGTGCGCGACGTGCGCCAGGGCCCGGACGGGCAGTTGTACGTGCTGACCGATGAAGCCAAGGGCAGCCTGCTGCGCATCGTGCCGCAGTAACAACAACGGGCGCCAATGCGCGGCGCATGATCTGACGCCGCGCTGTCCATGCAGACACGTTTTTGTTTGTTGCCATCCTGAAAACTGCCTAGAATAAACGATCGACGTTGCGCTCACGGCGCGTCGTCGCTCCGGTCACTTCGTCCGTCCGCACCCATTCAGGAGGAGCAGCATGGCAGTATCCGCTCGTCGCAGTATCCGTCTCGCCGCAGCGCTGCTGCTGGCCACCAGTGTCACCGCGGTCCAGGCCGCACCGGCCAGGGCGACCGCCTCCACGCCGGACATCCCGATTCCCGACATCAAGTACACCAAGTTCACCCTCAAGAACGGCCTGACGGTGCTGGTGCACGAAGACCGCAAGACCCCGGTGGTGGCGATCAACACCTGGTACCACGTCGGCTCCAAGAACGAGAAGCCCGGCAAGACCGGCTTCGCACACCTGTTCGAGCACCTGATGTTCAGCGGCAGCGACAACTTCAACAAGACCTACCTGAACGCGATGGAGCGCATCGGGGCGACCGACCTGAACGGCACCACGAATACCGACCGCACCAATTACTTCCAGAACGTGCCGACCTCGATGCTCGATTACGCCCTGTTCGCCGAAAGCGACCGCATGGGCCATCTGCTGGGCACGGTCGACCAGAAAAAGCTCGACCTGCAGCGCGGCGTGGTGCAGAACGAAAAGCGCCAGCGCGAGAACATGCCTTACGGGATCGCCTATGAACTGCTGGTGACGAATACCTATCCGGTCGGCCACCCGTATTCCTGGACCGTGATCGGCAAGATGGAAGACCTCGACGCGGCCACCATGACCGACGTCCAGGACTGGTTCAAGGGTAACTACGGCCCCAACAACACGGTGCTGGTGCTGTCGGGCGACATCTCGCCGGAAGAAGCGCGCAAGAAAGTCGAGCAGTATTACGGCGCCATCCCACCCGGCCCGCCGCTGGCCAAGCACGACGCCTGGATCGCCAAGCGCAGCGGCACCCACCGCACCGTGGCCCAGGACCGGGTGCCGCAGACCCGCATCTACCGCACCTGGAACGTGCCGGGCGCGCACACGCCGGAAGAAGCGCAGCTCGACCTGGCCGCGCACGTGCTGGGGCAAGGCAAGACCTCGCGCCTGTACAAGCGCCTGGTCTACAAGGACCAACTCGCCACCAGTGCCTCGGCCAGCGACGACACTTCGGAAATCGGCGGCCAGTTCGACATCACGCTGACCGCGCGTCCCGGCGCCGATGCCGGCAAGATGGAGCGCATTGCCGACGAAGAGCTGCGCGCGCTGATGAAGAGCGGCCCGACCGAAGCCGAGCTGCGCCTGGCCAAGACCACCATCCTGGCCCAGTACACGCGCATGGTCGAGCGGGTCGGCGGCTTCGGCGGCAAGAGCGATCTGCTGGCCTCCTGCCAGACCTATACCGGCAATCCCGATTGCTACAAGGTCTACCTGGAGCGCATCAAGGCCGCTACCCCGGCCACGGTGAAACAGGCGATGAACGACTGGCTCGGCGACGGCGACTTCGTGCTGCAGGTCGATCCGTACCCGACCGGCCTGGCCGCCACCAACACCGGGCTGGACCGCAGCAAGGAACCGGCCGTGGGTAAACCGATGTCGCTCAAGCTGCCGCCGATGCAGAAGACCACGCTGTCGAACGGCTTGAAGGTGGTGCTGGCCGAGCGCCATGAAGCGCCGGTGGTGAACCTGCAATTGATGCTCGACAGCGGTTACGCGTCGGACGCGCCCGACATGCCGGGCGTGGCCAGCCTGGCGCTGCGCATGCTCGAAGAAGGCACCGCCACCCGCAAGTCGCTCGAGATCGGCGAAGAGCTGGAACGCCTGGGCGCGAGCTTCGGCGCGAATGCCAACCTGGACGGCAGTTTTGTCAGCATGAACGCGCTCAAGGCAACGCTGCCGCAGGCCTTGAACGTGTATTCCGACCTGATCCTGCACCCATCGTTCCCGCAGAACGAATTCGCGCGCCTGCAGCAAGACCGCCTGGCCGTGATCGCGCGCGAAAAAGCCGAGCCGTCGACGCTGGCGCTGCGCCTGACGCCGGCGCTGGTGTATGGCGCCGACCACGTCTACGCGCGGCCGTTCACCGGCACCGGCACCGAGCAATCGGTGGGGCGCATGACTCGCGCCGACCTGGTGAAGTACCACGCGACCTGGTTCAAGCCGAACAACGCCACCTTGCTGGTGGTGGGCGACACCACGCTGGCCGAGATCACGCCATTGCTTGAAAAACAATTTGCGTCGTGGAAGGCCGGCGAGGTGCCGAAGAAGGTCGTGACCCAGGTGGCGCCGCCGGCCAAGTCGCTGGTGTACCTGGTCGACCGTCCAGGCGCGCTGCAAAGCGTGATCCTGGGCGCCCAGCTGGCGCCGCCGCGCAACAGCCCGGATGCGCTGCCGCTGGAAATTGTCAACGACGTGTTCGGCGGCACCTTCAGCTCGCGCATCAACATGAACCTGCGCGAAGACAAGCACTGGTCGTACGGGGTGCGCAGCCAGCTGTCGGCGGCGATCGGCCAGCGTCCGTTTGTGAGCATCTCGCCGGTGCAGACCGACAAGACCGGCGCCGCGCTGGGCGAACTGGTGCAGGAGTACCGCAACATCGCCGGCCGCAAACCGATCGCCGGTGACGAACTCAAGTTTGCACTGGAAAACCGCACGCTGCGCCTGCCGGGCAGCTTCGAGACCGCGGGCCAGCTGACCGGCGCCTACTCGACCATCCTGCAGTACGGTTTGCCGGAGGACTACTACAACACCTATACCGAGAAAGCGCTGGCGCTGACGCCGCAGCAGGTCAATGCGCTGGCCGCGCGCAGCTTCACGCCGGAGCGCCTGGTGTGGGTGGTGGTGGGGGACATGGGCAAGGTTGAGAAGGACATCCGCGCCCTCAACCTGGGCGAGGTGCGCCGTATCGATGCGGACGGCAAGCCGCTGCCGTAGGGAAGAAGAAGAGATGTACCCAGCCGTGCGCTGGGTTATCGAATTCTCGTAGGGTCGGCGGCTGCGCCGCCAACCCTACGCCTTAACCTGCTTGTTGAATCTCGGCCGTAATCTCGTACGCACGCAGACGCGCCGCGTGGTCGTAGATCTGCGACGTGATCATCAGTTCGTCCGGCTGGGTCTTGTCGATGAAGGCGCGCAGCTGGCGCGAAACCGTTGCCGGAGAACCGATTGCCGAGCACGACAGCACGCTGTCGAGCATCATGCGTTCTGGCAGGTCGAGTGCTTCGAGGTAGCCGCTCACCGGCGGCTTGAGCTTGCCTGGACGCCCGGTGCGCAGGTTGACGAAGGCCTGCTGCATCGAGGTCGCCAGGTGGTGCGCTTCTTCGTCGGTCTCGGCGGCGAACACGTTGAAGCCGAGCATCACATACGGTTTGTCGAGCTGGCTTGAAGGCCGGAAGTTGGTGCGGTACATCTCGATTGCCTGCATCATCATCTGCGGCGCGAAGTGCGACGCGAATGCGTACGGCAAGCCGAGATGCGCGGCCAGCTGGGCGCCGAACAGGCTCGAGCCGAGGATCCACAGCGGCACGTCCAGGCCCGCGCCCGGCACTGCCTGCACCGCACGGCGGGTCGAGCCGGCGAAATAATCCTGCAGTTCCACCACGTCTTGCGGGAACTCGTCGGCGTCCGAGGACAGGTTGCGGCGCAGGGCGCGCGCGGTGACCTGGTCGGAACCGGGCGCGCGGCCCAGGCCGAGGTCGATGCGGCCCGGATGCAGCGCTTCGAGCGTGCCGAACTGTTCTGCAATGACCAGCGGCGAATGGTTCGGCAGCATGATGCCGCCGGCACCCACACGGATGCGCGAGGTGCCGGCCGCCACATGGCCGATCAGCACCGCAGTGGCGGCGCTGGCAATGCCCGGCATGCCGTGGTGTTCGGCCAGCCAGAAGCGGTTATAACCCCAGCGTTCGCCATGTTGGGCGAGGTCGAGGGAGCGTTGGAAAGAGGTGGCCGCATCGCTGCCTTCAGCGATTGGCGACAGGTCGAGTATCGAGAAAGGTATCATGGGAGCGATGATACGCCGATGTGAAAGAATGCGTGCGGCATGCCCCCAAAACGCTGTGATCGCATCGATCTGCTCAGCAGTTTGATCGCAGAAACACTGCAATTAAGCGCAATTGGCACTACAATAAAAGACGTTATTCATTTCCTCGCGGCTACCGTGCGCTGCTGTTTGTTTCGTCTGCTTACACTGGATGCCTGACTCAACGATCTGTCGATCGGTTGAAATTTATCCCACGAAACATTGAGGAGAACAGCATGAAAATGAATACCTTACTCAAAGGAATGCTTGGCGCCTCGGTCGCCGCCGCCATGTTCAGCACCGGCGCAATTGCGCAAACGAGCACCAGCGCAGGCCAAAGCGGCAGCAGCGCCGGCCAGAGCAGCAGCAGCGTCGGCCAGAGCGGCCGCACCGGTACCAGCAGCACGAGCGGCAGCATGAACGACCAGAGCAGCGGCAGCTCGTCGATGAGCGCCACCGGCAGCTCGCAGCAGCGTGACCAGATCCGCGATCGCCGCAGTGCGACCGGCACCACCGGCGCCACCGGTACCGCGGGCTCGATGGGCACCAGCGGCGCGACAGGCACCGGCACCTCGACCGGCACCATGGACAGCACCGGCCGCACCGGCACGGGCGGCACCACGGGCACCACGGGCCGCACCGGCACGGTCGGCAGCACCTCGGGCTCGACCGGCACGGTCGGTAGCGGCACTGGGGTTGGCTCGGCCGGTACCACCGGCGGCACCGGCCACACCGGTTCCAGCGCAACGATGGGCGCCAGCGGCGCAGCCGGCACCGGCACGGGCGCTACCGGCACCACCGGCGCCAGCGCTACCAACGGCGTCGGCGGCACCACGGGTACTACGGGCACCACCGGCACCACCGGCACCACCGGCACGGGTACAAGCGGCACCGGCCGCTGATCGCGGTTTGCCGGCATAGTGTGAAAGGCGGCCTTTGCGGCCGCCTACCCCAAAACGTCATTCCCGCCTGCGCGGGAATGACGTTTTGGGGTACCAAAAGAACGACTTTCGCTTGATTATCAGCGCACCCACGCCGTGCGCCACTGCGCCGTTCGCGCGGTGGCGCCGCCGCATCCGGCGCCAGCTCGACTTTCGCCGGCCCGGCCAGGTACTGCAGCGCTGGAGCTGGGCCTGGCCCGGATAGCGCGCGCACGGTCCCAGTTGCACGTCCAGTCCCGGCACTGCCGGCAATAGCTCGGCCGCGACGCCGGCACGCACGGCGCCGCCGCCCGGCGCCGCCGCATCAGCCCCGATCAGGTAGCCGTCCAGGCGCTTGAAACCGCAGTCGATGTTTTCGCGCCGCGCGATGCCTTCCACCAATTCCAGCGCGTGCGCGTAGCTGCCCGCCACCAGGCGCGCCTGGGCTGCGCTAGAGCGGTGCTCGATGCCGCCTTACCATTCATCATGGGGAAAGAAGTGGGCGCTGCTGCGGCCGCTCTCGCCGGCGCCAATGCCGAGCGCGTCGACCAGCAAGACGTCTTGCCCTTCCTGCGCCAGCAGGCAGGCGCTGGTGAGGCCGGCGATGCCGGCGCCGATCACGCACACCCCGGTTTCGGCGTCGCCGGACAAGCGGGCAAAGACGGGCACCGTGGCGCTGCCCATCCAGACCGAGGTCGAGCTGCCATTGCTTGCGCCGAGCATGCTGTTGCTCCTCTAGGTGATGCCTCAGAATGTGACAAACCAGTCTGGCGTGCCGACACAAAGCGCGGAGCACGCTCGCACGAGCGCAGAAAACACCGTGATCTGTGGCGCCCCAGCCGCAGCGGCGAACGGTTTTTGGCCGGCCACGAGCAAGCCTCGTATTTATGGCTTACTATCAATTTTCGTTGCAAATTAGAATTTCTCTCACATTCTCACGCCATGAAGCCGCTTTCCGCCCCGTTCGACGCGCTTGCCCCCAGCGCCATGAAATTGTCCGAACTGATCGGGGCACTGAGCTATGCGCTCGACATCACCGAAGGCCAGCCACCCGGGCACTGCGTGCGCTGCTGCTGGATCGGCATGCATATCGGGCGCGCCAGCGGCCTGAGCCAGGATCAGCTGTGGGAGTTGTATTACACGCTGCTGCTCAAGGACCTCGGCTGCAGCAGCAACGCCGCCCGCATCTGCGAGCTGTACCTGACCGACGACCTCGATTTCAAGCGCGGCTTCAAGACCGTCGGCGACAGCCTGCCGCAGGTGCTGGCCTTCGTGTTGAAGCACACAGGGCTAAAGGCCGGCCTGGCCGAGCGTTTCCGCAGTGTGATGACGATCCTGCGCGACGGTCCCGAGATCGCCCAGGACCTGATCGCCACCCGCTGCCAGCGTGGCGCCGACATCGCGCGCCTGCTGCGGTTTTCCGATGGCGTTGCCGACGGCATCTATTCGCTGGACGAGCATTTCAACGGCAACGGCAAGCCGGCCAGGCTGGTCGGCGAAGCGATTCCCGTGTACGCCCGCATCGCCCTGCTGGCCCAGGTGATTGACGTGTTCCATACCGCGGGCGGGCGCGCGGCGGCGCTGCGCGAGGCGAGATCGCGCGCCGGCAGCTGGTTCGATCCGCGCCTGGTGGCGGCGTTCGAGAGCGAAGCACAAGCCGATGCGTTCTGGGACACCCTTGGCGCCGCAGACATCGACGCCGCCGTGTTCGCACTGGAACCGGCCGGCCATGAAGTGGCGCTGGACGAAGACTACCTGGACGACATCGCCGCCGCCTTCGGCCAGGTGGTCGACGCCAAGAGTCCCTACACCAGTGGCCACAGCGCGCGCGTGGCGCTGTACACCGACATGATCGGCGAAGCGCTCGGTCTGTCGGCGCAGCGCCGCCGCTGGCTCAAGCGCGGCGCGCTGCTGCACGATGTCGGCAAGCTCGGCGTCAGCAACAGCGTGCTCGACAAGGCCGGCGCGCTCGACCGCGACGAGTGGGACGCGGTGCGCCAGCACGCCGAATTCACCGAGACCATCCTCGGCCGCATCGCGGCGTTTTCCGAACTGGCGGCGATCGCCGGCGCCCACCACGAGCGGCTCGACGGCGGCGGCTACCCGCGCGGCCTGGCGGCCGACGACATCCGGCTCGAAACGCGCATCATCACCACCGCCGATATTTTCGACGCCATCACCGCCGAGCGCCCCTACCGCGGCGCGATTGCGGTGCCGAAGGCGCTCGAGATGATGGAAAAGACGGTCGGCAGCGCGCTCGACCCGGCCTGCTTCGAAGCGCTCAAGCTGGCCCTGGCGCGCACGCCGCTGCCGTAGGCGTGGCGCCTGGATTCACGCCTGGCGCTTAAGGCGCGCGGCGGCGAAGCCGGCCAGCCCCAGGCCCGGGATCATCGCGCTCGACGGTTCCGGCACCGCGCTGATCGTCAGCGAATCGAGTCCCACATGGTTGGAATCGTCGGCAATGCCAACCTGCTGGACGCCGAAGCGGCCGGTCGGGAGAACCTCGCGAGCCTGTCTTCAATCGGTGTCAAGCTGGCGAAATTCGCGCTGCGGATAGCAAGATTTGACAAACATGCCTCTCCAGATGCCACCACAATCGCTTCACAAGCAGAACATCGAGCGCCCAGCGGCCCCGGCTGTTGCGGGCGCGAGGGTGTGAAGACGACCAACCGGTTTTGGAGAGCACATGAACAACTTGACGGCACCACGCAACACAAGGCGCACCGCGATCGCGGCGGCAGTGGCAGCGATCGGCATGGCGGCGCTGGCGCCGGTACGGGCGCAGACCGCCCCCGTCACGGAGGCGCAGACCGTGGTCGTCACCGGCGTGCGCGCGGCGCTCGAGCAGTCGCTGCGCCAGAAGCGCAATGCCGACGCGGTGGTCGAGGTGGTCACCGCCGAAGACATCGGCAAGATGCCCGACAAAAACGTGGCCGATGCGATCCAGCGCCTGCCCGGCGTGAATACCCAATCCTCGGCCGGCGGCGAGGGCGGCTTCGGCGAGAACGACCGCGTCAGCCTGCGCGGCACCAGCCCCAGCCTGCAGCAAACGCTGTTCAACGGCCACGCGATCAGCACCGGCGACTGGTTCGTGCTGAACCAGATCGGCGGCAACGTCGGCCGCTCGAGCAGTTTCTCGCTGCTGCCGTCCGAGCTGGTGAGTTCGATCGTGGTCCAGAAAAGCCCGACCGCCGACCTGGTCGAAGGCGGCGTCTCGGGCGCCATCAACGTCATCACGCGCCGCCCGCTCGATTTCAAGGAGCAGCTGACGGTGGAAGGCTCGATCCAGGCCAACTACAACGATTTGTCCGGCAAGACCGAGCCGCACCTGTCGGGCCTGGTGAGCTGGAAGAATGCCGCCAACACCGCCGGCATCCTGGTGCAGGGCTTCTCCGAAAAAGCCTCGGTGCGGCGCGACGGCCAGGAAATCCTCGGCTATACCCCGATCAGCGCCACCAGCGCGGCGGCGCTGGCCAATCCTTCTCTGGCCGGCGTGGTTGCGCCCACGTTTATTGGCGCGGCGCTGTTCGAGCAGACCAAGAAGCGCGAAGGCGGCGCGTTCGATGCCGAGATCCGTCCCAACCGCGATCTGACCCTCGACTTCAACGGTTTTTATTCGAAGCTCGAGGCGCCACACCAGAACACCAACTGGCTGGCGGCGCCGGCCAATTCGATCAACAGCCTGAACCTCATCCCGATCAATCCGGTGGTGCGTAACGGCACTTTGGTCGGCGCCGGCTTCACGCGCAACGCGGGCGAAGTCGACAACATCTACCGGCCCGACGCCGGCGGCGAATCCTGGTACCTCGACCTGAACGGCAAGTGGCGCGTCAACGGACGCTTCACATTATCCGGCAAGGCCGGCAAGACCCACGGCGTGGGCTGGGACCGCGACGACGTGTATTACCAGAACAATGTCGACGGCGGCATGGTCTATGGTTTGAATGGTCTCTCTCCAGCCTCGGTCAGCTACCCCGGCGGCAACACGACCTCGCCCGGCTCGACCGCCTGGGCCGGCGGCGGCGAATCGCAATCGGTGGACCAGGAAAAATACGCCCAGCTCGACGGCGAGCTGAAACTCGACAACGATACCTTCCAGGCCGTGCGCTTCGGCGCGCGCTGGACCGATCACACCCGCACTGCCGAGCATCCGCTCGAAACCCGTCCCGGCCCGGTCGGCTTCACCAATCCGGGACCGGCGTGGAGCGGCCAACTGTATCCAGGAGACTTCGGCAACGACCTGGGCGGCAACGTCGCCTCGAACTATTTTAAATACGACGGCGCCGCGCTCGGCGCCTGGGGCGCGATTCCCGGTAACCGCCTGCTCGACTACGTGCTGCGGCATAACTGGATGAACGAGTTCCGCGTTGCCGAAAAGACCGCGGCGCTGTACGGGATGGTCGACTTCGGCGGCGAAGTCGGGGGCAACAGCTGGAGCGGCAACGTCGGTCTGCGCGCGGTCGAAACGCGCCAGACCACGACCGTGAATTTGCCGGGCGGCCCGGCCCCGGTCACCGGCTCGGCCTTTGGCCCTTACACCCCGACCACCTTCAAGCGCACCTACCGCGACTACCTGCCGAGCGCGAACCTGAAATACAACGTCACGCCCGACCTGACGCTGCGCACCGCGCTGGCCAAGGCCATCGCCCGTCCCGACTACAGCGCGCTGGGCGGCTCGGTCTCGCTCAACGACGACGCCCTGAGCGGCAGCGGCGGCAACGTCAACCTCGATCCGGTGCGTTCGACCAACTTCGACATCGGCGCCGAGTGGTACTACGCACCGAAGGCGCTGCTGTCGGCCGGCCTGTTCTACATGGACCTGCGCTCGATCGTGGCCCAGGGCACCACAGTCGGCACCTACTACAACAACAAGCGCGAAACGCGCACCGAGTACCAGATCACGTCGCCGTTCAACACGAGCGGCAAGAACCGCGGCGTGGAACTGAGCTGGCAGCAGCCCTTGTACAACAACTTCGGCATGCTGGTGAACTACACCTTCGCCGACGGCGAGCTGGACGATGGCGGTGAACTGCTCAACTCCTCCAAGAACACCTGGAACGTCACCGGCTACTTCGAGAACGACGCCTTCTCGGCGCGCCTGGCCTACAACTACCGCTCGCGCTACAAGGCCGGCGTCGACCGCGGCGCCAGCCAGCATGTGGATGGCATGCCATCGCTGGCGGCCTCGGTCAACGTCAAGCTCAGCGAGCAACTGACATTGACGCTCGACGCGCTTAATCTCACGAACGAGACCATCACGATGTATGCCGAAAACCAGGACCGCCCACGCGCGTTCTATTCCAACGGCCGCACCTTCTATCTCGGCCTGCGCGGCAAACTGTAGTGGCGGCGCGCAAGCTCGAACTCCGGGGCGTCGCGCTGGCCTGGGAGTGCGTCAGCAACATCACGCGCGACGATGCGTTCACGGCGCGTCTCGTCATCCGCAACAAGGGCGCCGCGCCGATCGCCGCCGGCTGGACGCTGTACTTCAACACCTGCCGCAAGGTGCTGGCCGACAGCGTCACGCCCGGCTATGCGATCGCGCATATCAACGGCGACCTGTTTTGCCTGACGATGCCGAATGGCGGCGCATGGCAGCCGGGCCAGATGCACACGGTGCAATACGAATCGCTGCACTGGGCGATCAGCATCACCGATGCACCGCTCGGGTTCTATCTCGTGCCGGGCGACGGCGGCGCCATCGTGGAACTGGGCGACCCGCACATCGCGCCGTTCTCGCGGCCCGAACAACGCCGGCGCATGCGCGGCGACCTGGTGCCGACGGCGGATGCGGCCTGGCGTTTCGAACAGAACGCGGCGCTGTCGCTTCTGCCGCTTGAGGCGGTCGGTCGCATCACGCCGCGTCCGCGCACGGCGCGTTTCGACGCGCGGCGCTGCATGCTCGGCCGCGATACAGGCATCGAGCACGGGGCTGGGCTGGACAATGAAGCGGCCTGGCTGCGCGCGTTGCGGGCCGACCTGTCCGAGGGTGGCGCCGACAGCAGCATCGTGCTGGAAATCGGTGCGGTCGATGCCGGCGAAAGCGATCCCGCACTGGCGCGCGAAGCCTACCTGCTCGAGATCGCGCCGGATAAGGTGCTAGTGCGCGGCGCCAGCGCCCACGGCGTCTTCAACGGCCTGCAAACGCTGACGCAGTTGCTCGACGCCGATGGTGCTCTGGCGTCCGGCTCGGTGCTGGACGCGCCGCGCTTCGGCTATCGCGGCCTGATGCTCGACGTGGCGCGCCACTTCGCCAGCGTCGACACCGTGCTGCGCCTGCTCGACTGCATGGCGGCCTACAAACTCAATCGCTTCCACTTTCACCTGACTGACGACGAAGGCTGGCGCCTGGCGATCGGCGCGCTGCCCGAATTGACCCTGGTCGGCGCGCGGCGCGGGGTAGCGCGGCCGGGCCAAGCGCCATGCCTGCCGCCATCGTTCGGTTCCGGCGCGGCCACGAGCGGCTCGAACGGCAGCGGCTTCTATACCGCTGCCGATTTCGTCACCATTCTGCGGTATGCGCACGCGCGCCACATCGAGGTGATCCCGGAGTTCAATATGCCCGGCCACGCGCGTGCGGCGGTGCAGGCAATGCGGGTGCGCCACGCGCGCCTGCTGGCGACAGGCGACGTCGAAGCTGCGCGCGCATACCTGCTCAGCGATCCGCTTGACGCCTCGGTCTACGAATCGGTGCAACTGTGGCACGACAACGTGATGTGCATCGCGCTGCCTTCCATCGACCGCTTCATCGACACCGTGGTCGGCGAAGTCGCGTTGCTGTACCGCGAAGCCGGCGTGCCGCTGCGGGTGCTGCATACCGGCGGCGACGAAGTGCCAAGCGGCGCCTGGATTGGCTCGCCCACGTGCCAGGCGCTGATGCGTGAACGCGGCTGGAACGACGTGCGCCAGCTGCGCGCCGATTTCCAAGCGCGCTGCCGCGCGATCCTGGCGCGCCACGGCGCCGCCTTCGCCGGCTGGGAAGAGACCGCGCTCACGGCCGGCACGCAAGACGCCGGCGACGATTTCCACGTCTATGTCTGGAACAACGGCTGGGGCTCCGGCCAGGAAGACTGCGTGGCGCGCCTGGCCAATGGCGGTCACCGGGTGGTGCTGGCCGGCGCCGCCAGCCTGTATTTCGATTTCGCCTACGCCAAGCATCCCGACGAACCGGGCTACTACTGGGCCGGCTTCGTCGAGACGCGCGACGCTTTTGGATTGTGCCCGCTGGACGCGCCGGTGCTGCCCGCGCACGATGCGATGGGCCGCGCGCCCGATGCGGCGCAGGTGGCCGCACTGCAGCCGCTGGACGCCGGAGGACGCGCGCGCATCCTCGGCCTGCAAGGGCAGCTGTGGAGCGAGAACATGGGCTCGCGCGCACGCCTGGAATACCTGGCCCTGCCACGCCTGATCGGATTGGCCGAGCGCGCGTGGTCGCCCGATCCGGGGTGGCATGGCGCGAATGGCGCGCACGGCTTCGGCGCCGACTGGAACGAATTCGCCAACCGCCTTGGCCAGCGCGAGCTGCCACGCCTGGACCGCGCGCACAGGCCATGGCATTACCGCCTGCCGCCACCGGGCGCGCGGCTGCAGGGTGGGTGCTTGCAGGCGAATGTTGCACTGCCGGGTGTGCGCGTGCATTACACTCTGGACGGCAGCGACCCTGGCGCGCAGAGCCCACGCTTTGTCGAACCCGTGGCCGTGGACGGCGCGCGCGTGGTGAAGCTGGCCAGCATCGACACGCGCGGCCGCCCGGGTCGCATCGTCACCTTGACTCCGGAGCCGCCATGACCGCGATGAACGACGTTCCAGCCACCGCCATGCCGGCGCCCCGCCGCCATCCGCTGACGTGGGTGCCGACCCTGTACCTGGCGCAGGGCTTGCCGTTCTACGCGGTGGCGCTGGTGGCCGGCCAGATGCTCAAGAGCATGGGCGTGCCGAACGAGCAGATTGCGCGCTGGACCGGCTTGCTGGGCCTGGCCTGGGCCTTCAAGGCGCTCTGGAGTCCGTTCCTGGAACTGGCCCCGAGCCGTCGCATGGCGGTGGTGGCGTGCCAGGTCATCGGCGGCGCCTGCCTGGCGCTGGTGGCGCTGGCCCTGCAACTGCCGCTGTGGTTCGGCTTGTGCATGGCGCTGCTGGCCTGCGTCGCGCTGGCCTCGAGCACGCACGACATCGTCGCCGACGGCATCTATATCGCCAGCCTGGACGCGCGCGAGCAGGCCGCCTACGCCGGCTGGCAGGGCGCCTTCTTCAACGCCGCCAAGTTCCTGTCGCTGGGCGGCTTGCTGATCCTGGCCGGCGCACTGGAAAGCCGGCTCGGTGTCACCTCGGCCTGGACCACGGTGTTCCTGCTGCTGGGAGGCGCGATGGCGCTGCTCGGCCTGTACCACGTGCGCGCGCTGCCGGCCACGCCGCACACGCTGACCGGGTCGGCCCGCAATGTGCGCGCGATCGGCGCCACGCTGGCCGACGTGCTCAAGACCTTCTTCGCGCGCCCCGGCATCTGGGTCGCAATCCTGTTCATCATCCTGTTTCGCGCCGGGGAAGGGCAGATCCAGTCGATCGGACCATTGTTCCTGCGCGACGCGCGCGCTGTCGGCGGCCTTGGTTTGACAACGTCTGAAGTCGGCTGGGTCTACGGCACGGTCGGCACAGGCGCCTTTTTGGCGGGCAGCATCCTGGGCGGCTACTTCACTGCCTGGCTGGGCCTGAAACGCGCGCTGCCGTTTTTGATCGTGGCCATGAACCTGCCCAACGCCGTGTTCTGGTACCTGAGCGAAGCGCAGCCCGAGTCATTGACCCTGATCGCCGGCGCGCTCGGCGTCGAGATGTTCGGCTACGGCTTCGGCTTCGTGGGCGTGATCCTGTTCATCATGCAGGTGCTGGCCAGCGGCCGCTATCAGGCGGCGCACTATGCGCTCGGCACCGGCTTCATGCAGCTCGGTTTTGTCCTGTTTCGCACCATCAGCGGCGATATCCAGGCGGCGCTGGGCTACCGCGACTTTTTCGTGTGGGTCTTGGTGGCGAGCGTGCCGGTGCTGGTGTTGAGCCGCTTCATGCGGATCGAGCCCGTGCCGAAGTAGGGTGGATGGCTTGTCCAACCTACCGTTTCTTGACAGGCAGCGCCAGCCAGCCGTGCCAGCCGCCGTCATCACTTGCGTCGCGTTCGACGCGCTGGATATGCGGCCGCGTGCTATCGAGCCGCCACACCGATTGCCGTTCCAGCCAATCCTCGTACATGGCGCGAAAGCGCGGCCACTCGCCGCAGAAGTCGAGGCAGGCGTAGCTGCCGGCCGGCAGCAGGCGCAGGCCGAGCGCCGGGTCGTTCAGCGCCTCGCCCGCGGCGCCGAAGTCGTAGCAGTATTCGCGCTCGCCGGTGAAGCCCGGGTCTTCGTCGAACACGCCGTACCATGGCGTACCGGATGCCTGTTGGTGGGCATGAATGAAAGCGTTGCAGCTCGATGCCAGCGCCGCCCCCGACTGGCCGAAGAAGCGCTGGTAGCGCAGGCGCAGCGCCGGCAGGTTGCGCACGGCGACGCGCGCGGCGATGCTGCCCGGCTCCGGCGCACGGTAGGGCGCCTGCAATGCCGCCAGGTTGTTTGGCTCGGCCACGAAGAAACTGACGTCGCTTTCACGCCCGACCTGGGCGTCCATGTAGGCGCGCCAGCCGCCGTCGCGCCACGAGCGGGCCGACATCGCAAACTCCTGGCGGAAGGCCTTGGCAAACGCCGCGTTGGACGGAAAGCCGCAATCCTGGGCGATGCGCCCGACCGCGACATCGGGTTCGTGGCGCAGCAGGTGCGCGGCGCGGCGCAGGCGGCGCTTGCGCTGGTACTCCACTGCCGAGAACCCGGTCAGTTCGCGGAAGATGCGGTCGAAGTGGTAGCTCGAATAGCTGGCCGAGGCTGCCAGGCTGCCCAGCGCCAGCGGGTCGCCGACCGAGTCGAGCATCAGGTCCATGACTTCGTACAGGCGCGAGATGCGCGAGATGCGCTGTTCGCGCACGTCGTGCGGCATGAAGGCGGCGCGCGCGAGCGTCATGGCATGCGCTTGAGCGTCCGCCATGCGCGGCGCCGCCTGCGGCAGTCAAGCGCAGTGGATGCGGCGAACAGGGCAAGGGCGGGGCAGAAGAACATCGCATAATGTCTTTACAAAACTGTTGTCGATTATGCGGTCAAACGCGCAGCCGTGGCGGGATATGTGAGGTTTTGACAACAACATCCCGGCATGGCCCCGTTATCCGATGAAAGGCTGGTAAGGAACCGGCTGGGCAACCAGCGGCGTGGTGGCGGCAATGTGCTCGGCACTCTCGCTGAACCCCAGCAGCACGTCTGCCAGCGGCGCCCGGCCGCTGTCGAGCGCGTCGAGCCAGAACGCGAAGCCGCCCGCATCCGGCTCGCGGTCGAACACGTTCAGGTACAGTTGGTGCAGGAATGCGGCATTGTCCGGCGCGGCGCCGTACAGGTCGCGAAATTCGGCCGATTGCACGAAGGCGCTTGCCATGGCGGGCAGGTCCGCGCCGGCGTCGAGCCGGCTGATCCAGTAGCCGAGGCCGGCTTGGTCCGGTGCGCGGTCGAACGCCGCGTGGTACAGGCGGGAAGCCTGGGATACGCCATCGCCGGGCGCGACGTCGAACGCCAGCGCGCCATCGGAAAACAGCAGCCGCTCGACGCCGGATAACGCGTCGCGGCCGTCCTGGACGCCGCCGCGCTTGTCGTCGACCTCCCAACCGCTTCCGGCGCGGCGGATCTCGTAGTCGCCGCGCGCGCCCGTGTAGAGCGCAGTATCGAGGCCGGCGCCGCCGTCCAGGATGTCATTGCCGGCGCCGCCGATGAGCACATCGGCGCCGGCGTTGCCAGCCAGTCGATCGGCGCCGGCGCCGCCTTCGATCCGGTCGGGGCCATCGGTGCCGTCGTAGCGCTGGCCCGGCGTGACGACCTCGCCCGGGATATGGCCATAGCGCATATTGGCAGCGACCAGGGTCTCGCGCGCCACATTCGCCAGCAAGACCAGGTCCTTGAAGCCATGCGCCGTGCCAACCCCGTCCAGATCGCCCTGGAGCACCGTGTCGGCCCCGCGCTGCTCGAAACGCAAATGCGCGCTGGCAAACGGCGCCACGATCGGGATCAGCATTGCGTCGAACACCTCGATCACGTCCAGCACGTCGCCACCGGCGCCGGCCTGGAAGTCCAGGATCGTGATCGTGCCGTTGCCGGCGCCGCTGTCGATCGTGAACAGGTCGCTGCCCGACCCGCCGCTGAGCTCGACGGTCATGGCGCTGTTGAGCAGGTGGACCGAGAGGTGGTCGTTGCCAGCGCCGCCATCCATCTCGACCAGGCCGGTGGCCATGCCACGGTAGTCCGAGAAAGACAGGGCATCGTTGCCTTCGCCGCCGTCGAGCAGTCCGGCGCCGCCGGTCATGGTCAGCATGTCATTGCCGTCGCCGCCGTACAGTTGCTGGCGGCCCGCAGGCGCGTACATTCCCGGGCCGATGCTCAACTGGTCGTCGCCGTCCCCGCCGTACATGATGGCGCCACCTGCGTGATCGGACAGCACGTCGTTACCGGCGCCGCCGTGCAGCTCGTCGTCGCCGGCATCGCCGAACAGCCGGTCGTCGCCGGCGCCGCCATCGATCCGATCGTCGCCGCTTCCCCCCAGCAGCCAGTCGTCGCCGGCCCCGCCGTCGATCAGGTCGTTGCCTGCATCGCCGTCGATGAAGTCGTCGCCATCGTCACCGCGCAGCACATCGTTGCCGCCATAGCCGTAGAGCTCGTCGTCGCCGCCGGCGCCGTCCAGGATGTCGGCCCCGTCGCTCCCCAGCAGGCGGTCGGCGCCGGGCGTGCCGGTCGCGTTCAGCGCCTCCGGGCTGCGCGGCGCGAAAAACGTATACTCGATCGATTCGGCGCCGTTGAGCGCATTGCCGTCCAGGTCGAGCACGCTGCCGGCGCTGAACACGAAGGTATGGCTGGCGCTGACCAGGGGGAAGGGACCGGCATACACCAGCGTCGCCTCTGCTACAGTCAGCCCGGGCACGGCGCCGATAGCGCCGCTGTAGACGGTACCGGTCGGTCCGTAGATGGACAGGGCGCCGCTGCCGAGCTGGATCGGCTGTTGGAATGTGAAGACGAGCGGGGCGCCGAACGGCGTGCCAGGCCCGGGACCGGTGAGCAGGGTCGGACGGCCACCGGCGACGGCCACACTGGCGGTTGACGCATCGGCGTAGGCGCTGGCAAGAATGGGCATGGCTGAGCTCCGGGGCAAGTAGATGCGTCCTACTATTGCGCACCCGGTAATGTGTGTCCAGTACGCGCCGCTGTTTCATGCATGGGGAATATTATGACAGTCGGGCGTCATGCCGGGATCGCAAATACGCTACGCACACAGGGCTAATGTTTGATCTGTAATTGAATTTGTTTCCAAATGTACATAGTCAACCACGATGCCGGGGCGGTGTACAGCGCGGTGGCATTGGTGATCGCCTCGTTCCAGTACCGGCGCGGCGGCGTTGCCCTGATGCTGGTCTCGCTCTGGCGCGCGGTGGGCGAGGACTGGACGGCGCACGAGAAGCGCGAGCGCGAATTCAAGCGGCGCATGCGCGAGATGGTGTCGCAGCAGGCGCTGTCGCCGGTTTGTCACGCTTTGCTGGCGCGCCGCCGCGCGCGCCTGTGGTCAAATGGTTTCCCGCCAACTTCAGGGAAACCATCATGACGAATGCATTCAAGGCCGGCGACAAGGTGGAGTGGAAGTCATCGCAGGGCGCCGTGAGCGGCAAGGTCAAGAAAAAGCTGACCGCGCCAACCGACATCAAGGGCCATCATGTGGCGGCGTCGAAAGACAATCCGGAATACCTGGTCGCCAGCGACAAGACCGGGGCCGAGGCCGCGCACAAGGGCACGGCGCTGAAGAAGAAGGCGTAAGCCTTAAGACCGGATTCATCTTCGCGCGGCACACTCGGGAGCCGTTGGCAGCGTGCCGGCGGTGCGCCATACTGGCGGCCACATTCCTCCCCGGGTCCTGAACATGCGCATATTGCTGGTCGAAGACGATTCCTCGCTTGGCGACACCATCCAGTCCTGGCTGCGCCTGGACGATCATGCGGTGGACTGGGTACGGCGCGGCGACTCGGCCGACACCGCCCTCAAGACCCACCATTACGATTGCGTGCTGCTCGACCGCGGCTTGCCGGGCCTCTCGGGCGACGCCTTGCTGGCGCAACTGCGCGCGGCCGGCAACCGGGTGCCGATCATCCTGATCACCGCCTTCAATGCACTGGCCGACCGGGTCGAAGGACTGGACCTGGGCGCCGACGATTACCTCGTCAAACCATTCGAGCTGGAAGAAATGTCGGCGCGCATCCGCGCCGCCGTGCGCCGTGGGGCCGACCAGGTCAGCAACCTCTTGCGCCATGGCGCCATCGCCCTCAACCTCGACACCAAGGGCGCCACGCTGGACGGCGCGCCGGTGGCGCTGACCGCGCGCGAATACAACGTGCTGTACGCGCTGATGCTGCGCAAAAACGCCATCGTCACCCGCGCCCAGATCGAAGAGACCTTGTATGGCTGGGGCGACGAAGTCGAGAGCAATGCGATCGAAGTGTATATCCACAACCTGCGCAAGAAATTCGGCAGCGACAGCATCGTCACCGTGCGCGGCCTGGGCTACCGGTTGAAGAACGATGGCGCATAAGGAGGTGCATCGCAGCTGGTCGCTGCGCCGGCGCCTGCTGCTGGCCATCGTCACCGCCAGCACGGTATTGTGGCTGGCCAGCCTGGGCATCGTCACGCTGATCGCGTGGAACGAGACCAACGACGTGTTCGACGATGCGCTCGAGGAATCGGGCTACATGATCATGGCCGCCACCACCGACTGGAACGAGCGCGGCCTGCTGCTCGAGCGCGGCGCCGATGGCGCCCATGGCCGCAAGGTCGACATGCAGTACCAGATCGTGCGCGCCGGCCGCGTGATCCAGCGCACCGCCGACGCGCCGCTGCGGCCCTTCGTCGCCAGCTTCGACGACGACGACGGCTTCGCCGAAGCGCTGGTCGGCGACCAGCGCTGGCGCGTGTTCGTGGTGCGCGATGCGGCGCGCGAAGTCGAGGTGCAGGTCGGCCAGCGCCTCAAGGGGCGCTACGACATCCTGGAAGAACTGGCCGAGTCGCTGTGGCTGCCGGTGCTGGGTTTCCTGGCGCTGCTGGCGCTGGTGTGCTGGTTCATCACGGGCCGCATCCTGCAACCTCTGCGCCAGGCCGCCGCGGGCATCGCCGCCAAGACGCCCGATGACCTGGCCCAGGTCACACTCAGCGGCCAGCCGCGCGAAACCGCGCCCATCGTCGCCGCCCTGAACGGCGTGCTGGGGCGGCTCGACGCGGCGCTGCAGGCCGAGCGCCGCTTTACCGCCGACGCCGCGCATGAACTAAGAACGCCGCTGGCCGGTCTGCACATGCACGTGCAGCTGCTGCAGCGCCAGCATCCGGCGTTGGCGACGCCGTTTGCCAAGCTGCGCGCCGACGTCACGCGCCTGACGGCGCTGGTCGACAGCCTGTTGACGCTGGCGCGGCTCGATCCGCTGGCAAGGGAAGGCTTGAGCACACAGCCAATTGCGCTGCAGCCGCTGCTGGAGCGCGTGCTGGCCGCGCACGCGCAGGAGGCCGCGCAACGCGGCATCGCGGTGCAGCCGCATTGTGAACTGGCGACGGTGCGGTTCGATCCGCAGATGCTGGAGATCGTGCTGCGCAACCTGGTCGACAACGCGCTGCGCTATTGCCCGGACGGCAGCCGCATCGAGATCGCTGCGCGTCGCGTTGGCGAGCGCGATTGCCTCGTGGTGCGCGACGATGGCCCTGGCGTCGACCACGCCAGCCGCCAGCGTCTGAGCGAACGGTTCTTCCGCGTGCTGGGCCAGGAGCGGCAGGGCAGTGGCCTGGGGCTGTCGATCGTGCGCCGCATCGCCGACCTGCATGGCGCGCAGCTGGCGTTCGGGCCGGGGATCGACGGGCGCGGGCTGGCGGTCACGCTCGAGCTGGCAGCTTAAGATCGGGTTAATGTGCGGGCGGTGTAATGCGTCCATGCCTTCGATGACGAAGGCACCTGCACCAACCCATTACGATTAAAGGACCGATCATGACTCGCATCGCACAACTCTCCAGCATCGTCGCACTGCTCTGCGCTTCGGCCTTCGCGGTCGCTCAAACTGCACCGGCGGCGGCGCCGACCGCCGCACCGGCTACCGCAGCATCGGCAGCAGCAACGGCTGCCGCCAAATCCGGCTATACCGGCCCGTCGAGCGCGCCAATGATGAGCGTGAAAGACTTGCTGGCCAAGGGCAAGGACGACCAGATGGTGCGTCTGAAAGGCAAGCTGACCGGCCACAAGGGCGACGAAGACTACGAGTTCACCGATGCCAGCGGCAAGATGGTGGTCGAGATCGACGCCGACCGCTTCCCGCAAGGCGTCACGGTTGACCACAACACGACCGTGGAACTGATCGGCGAATTCGAGAAGGAGCTGTTCGGCGACGCCACGCTCGACGTCGAGCAGCTCAAGGTGGTGGGCGGCTAAGCGCCCCCGATCCATGCCGGCAGCTGCCGGCTAGTATTTCACCGAGCGCGCCAGCACCAGCCGGCTGTCCGAGGTAGTAAACACCAGGTCGGGCAAGCCATCGCCATTGAGGTCGCCGATGGCGACGGCGCCGGCATGGGTCTGGGCGAAGTCGGGCGAGCGCAGCGCATTCGACAATTCCATCGCGTAGTCAGGATTGCCACCGATGATCGCGTAGGCGCCGTTGCCGGTTGTTAGCAGGTCGGGTGTGCCGTCGCCATCCATGTCGCGCACGTCAAGCAGGCTCCACAGCGGGCCGATCGCGGTCTGGAACACCTGCGTCAGGCCGCCGCCGGGACGACGGGCATAGCCGAGCGCGACGCCGGTGCGCACCCCGTCGATGATCTTGCGCGCACCGAACACCAGTTCGGCTTTGCCGTCGCCGTTCCAGTCGAGCACGCGCATCGTTTCGCACACGTCGTCGACGCCGGGACACAAGCCGGCAGCTTCATCCGTCAGGGTTTGGTTGACGCTGTACACGCCGCGCCCGCCCGGTGCGAAGACCAGCAACCCGTTGGCGCCTGGCCCGGACAGCACGGGCGAATAAATGCGGTTGACGATCAGTTCGCGCTTGCCGTCACCGTCGAGGTCACCGGCACCGAATTCATACCTGCCGTCGCCCAGGGCGGCCGGCGCCTGCGCGCTCAGACCGGTTACAGTGCGCAGGAATACCTGGAAGCCGCCGGTTTCCCTGTCGATCGCCTGGCCATTGCTGCCGACCAGGTCGGCCATGCCGTCGCCGTCGACGTCGAGCAGGTCCAGGGTGCGCGCATACGGGGTGGCGATGAATGTGCTTGCCGCGTATTTGCCGTCGGCGCCGGCCTTGAACACGCGCAGGCCGGATGTGCGGAAGGTCTCTCCATACTCGAGTTCGGCCACGACCAGTTCCGGTTTGCCGTCATTGTCGACGTCCAGCGCGACGAGCGTCGGGTCGTAGATCGGCTGCTCGAGTAGGACATCGAGGCGCTGGACGGTTGCAAACTGGCCCGTTGCATCCTGCGTGTGCAGGGACAGCGCGTAGCCGTTCGCCGTTGGATGATCCGGTAGATCGAGGCCCGCCACATCGACCAGGTCGGGGCGCTTGTCGGCGTTGAGGTCGGCGATCGTGATCGACTTCATCCGGTTGTTGAGGTAGCCGGGAACCGCGACCAGGTTTTCGTAGACCGCGATCGAGGTCTTGAAATTGAGGACATAGTCGCTCTTGAGCACGCTGCCATCGGCCGCCGTGACGCCCGCCTTGATGATCAGCCGGTAATCGGCCCGGGTCGGCATGCCGGCGACCGGTTCGATCGTCACCAGCGTGGCCGGGTCGTTGACGCGCACCGTGACCGGGTAGGTCTGGCTGCCGTCGGTCAGCTGCACCTGGCCCGCGCCGATGCTCGACGCGCCCAGCGCCGAGGTGAATCCCAGCACAAAGGTGCCACGCGGATGGACCGCCTGGGCGCCGTTCGGCACGCTGGTGGTGGTGACCTCGAGCGCTTTCGCCGGCGTCGGAGCAGTGCCGGAGTTGCCGCCGCCGTTGCCTGGTGCCGGGTTGGCTGGGCTGCCGCCGCCACCGCCACCACCGCCACCGCAGGCGGCAAGGAGTGCGGCAAGAATGAATACGGCAGTCTTTTGGCCGAATGAGATGAGCATGGATGTCCGGTGCAATAGGCGAGCGCGTCGAAAAGGCCGCGCCGGCAAGGCGCGTTCAAAATCCAGTATAGCGACAAAAAAAGCTGCCTTGTCGAAACGGATTACGCAAAACTTCCCGGGGGCTGCATTTCATGCAGACCGGATGCCGATCGCTCACAAACAATAACCCGAGATGGGATGTTTCAACGAATACTTGTCTAACGTGCACTAGCTAACCGACATAGGTAGCCGATCGGCGGATCATGGAATCCATCAACTAGTGCATCGAAAGGAAACTATCATGGGTAAGTATTTCATCGGTTGGCTCTTGGGTATCCCGGCCGTCGTGCTGGTCATCCTGTATTTCATCTTCGGCTGATCGCACTGTTTTCAGTGCGCGCGAACAAACAGAACGCCACCGTCAGGTGGCGTTTTGCATGGTGCTCTCAGCGCAGCGCAGTTTGAATCACGGCCGCGTGCACTGCGGCAGCGCCGCGCGCGTGGCCAGCAGCGAGGCGCTGTCATCCGGCGACGGTGTGTTGTCGGTGAACTTGCAGCCGTACTGCGGATCGGCCACCACCGATGGGGTCAGGACATCGTCGCCTTGCGGCTTCACGCCTTTTTGTTCCCATTGAATCATGGCCTCGAACGCCGACACCTGCTCGGCGATCGTGAAATCGCAGTGGGCAATGCCGCGAATCGCGCGCTGCACCAGCAGGTTCGAGGTGCCGATCGCATCGGCGCGGCGCTTGTAGATCTGCTCCATCTTGAACGGCACGTACAGGTCGCCCAGCGTGTGGATGGTAACCACCGGCACCTTGATCTGGGCATTGGTCTTGGGCACCCAGCGCAGGCCGTCGCGGCGAAGGCGGTTCGCGTCCGGCGTGGCCTGGACCCGGAAGATCGACGTGTTGTAGGCAATCTCTTCATTGCTGAGTGCGGGATCGGCATCCAGCCCGTAAATGATGCCCGTGGTCGTGACCACGTCGTCGTTGAGGATGCCGAGCATCTTGCCGTCGCGCCCGAAGGTGCCCCAGACCGTGGCCTGCATCGGGCCGGCGTATGCATAATCCCACATCGGGCGCGGCCCGCCGCTGAGGTTTTCCACGATCCGCTTCAGGCGCATGCCGCGCTCGGTCGGCACCGCTTCAGCGCTTGGCGTGGCACCGCCGGGGAAGCTGGAAAACAGCGCCGCCTGCACCTGTGGCCCGCGCGTGGCCCAGTCGCGCACCGGCCATTCGGTGGCCGGCTGGCCGGCTTCCACCATCGCCGCGGCCTGGTAGGCGGCGAAGTAGTCGTACAGCTCGGTGTCGCCGAGCACCCCGCACATCGGCACCGCGCCGTGGTAGCGGATCTTGTGGTTGGCGCTGGCGATGTTTTCCTCGTCGACGGCAGCGGCGGTGACGTGGCCGCCCATCGAGTTGCCGATGATGTAGGTCTTGGTTGGCGCCGCCAGGGTGCGCCCGTTGCGGCGCGCGATGTCCGTAAACGCCAGCGCCAGTGCGTTGGTGTCTTCGACGCCGGCGCGCACGTCGTAGTAATTGGTGCTGTAGCTCGATGCCGCCCAGGCATAGCCCTGGCTCAGCAGGTGACGGCGGATCGCGGGCGACGACACGGTGAGGTTGGCGCCGGTGCCGTTGTAGCCGTGGGCGTACATCACCAGCATGCCGTTCCAGTTCTTCGGTACTTCGACCCGGTAGCTGGCCTTGTCCAGCACGCCCCACCAGCGGTCGCTCTCGGGCGCGCCTGGTAGGGCAGTAAACGGCGGGTTGGACTCGACCACGGCGTAGACGCGGCTGTCCTGCGGACGCGGCGACTCGGGCTGGACGGCGACCGGCGGCGCCGGTTCCGGGGGAGCTGGCGCCACCGGATCGTCGTCGCTGCTGCCGCAAGCGGACAGGGTCAAAGCGGCGAACAAGGGAATAACAAGTGCATGGCGCTTGTTGAAAGCTGGCTTCATGAGGTCTCCACGTTTGTTGTTTTGCACAGCGAAATTATGAATCGCTGTGTGGTTTATTCTAGGCCGAAATGGCCCAAAAGGTGGCAGCACGCATGCGTTTGCTGTGGTGTTTCGTCATCAAAACAAAACCCGCCGATAAAGCACGCGCACACAATTTTGTGCGTTGCGACATAGATATTTTCACAAAGTTATAATTCATTCATCGGTAATATCAGCCTGTTCGAAGGAGTTCCATGCAATTACGGTCAGCTAATCTCTCCATACGGTTTATCGTCCCGCTGGTCTGCGTATTGGCGCTGTTCGGCTATTTCGCGATGCCGTGGATGGAGAACTTCACCGTGCGCTGGTTCGTGCGTGACATTGACATGCGCGCGCAACTGGTCTCGCGCACCCTCCAGCTTCCGCTACGCAATTATCTGGAAGAAAACGCGGTCGACCGCATCAACGACATGTTCGACCGCGCGTTCCAGGACGAGCGCCTGTATGCGCTGGGTTTTTGCGATCCGTCCGGCAAGCTGCTGTACAAGACCGCCGCCTATCCCGAGTCGGTCGGTTGCTGGCGCATCGCGACGAATGAGAACGCCGTGAATCCGCTGGTACGTTTGGAACAAGGCCCGGTGCACGTGTACGCCAGCGAAGTGACGCAAGAGGGCCAGACCCTCGGCCGCCTGGTGCTGGTGCATGACATGAGCTTCATCGAGCGCCGCAGCGCCGACACCAAGAAATACCTGCTCGGCCTGTTCGTGCTGCTGGCCGGCATCGTGTCGCTGATCACGGTCGTGATCGCCCATCTCAGCTGGCATGGCTGGGTCAATGGCGTGCGCGAAATGCTGCGCCGTGAACTGTCGCCGCGCGGTGCGCGCCGCAAGCGTGGCGACGGCGCCCCGGCAGCCGGCAGCGACCTGGCGGCGCCGATCGCGGCCGACCTGGCGCCACTGGCGAGCGACCTGCGCGCGCTGCTGCGCGACTACCAGCACGACATGCAGACCACCAATGTCGACACCGAAGTGTGGAACCCCGACACCCTCAAGGCGCTGCTGAACAAGGACCTGGCGGGCGACCAGATCCTGGTGGTGTCGAACCGCGAACCGTACATCCACGTCGCCACGCCCGACGGCGTCAAGGTGCAACGTCCGGCCAGCGGCCTGGTGACGGCGGTGGAAGCGGTGATGCGCGCCTGCTCCGGCACCTGGATCGCGCACGGCGCCGGCTCGGCCGACCGCGCCACCGTCGACAGCCAGGACCACGTGCCGGTGCCGCCCGAGCAGCCGAGCTACACGCTGCGCCGCGTGTGGCTGTCCAAAGAGGAAGAAGCCGGCTACTACTACGGCTTCGCCAACGAAGGCCTGTGGCCACTGTGCCATATCGCCCACGTGCGCCCGGTGTTCCGCTCGTCGGACTGGGCCGAATACGTGAAGGTCAACCAGCGTTTCGCCGACGCCGTGATCGCTGAAGCGCGCTCGGACAACCCGGTGGTGCTGGTGCAGGATTACCACTTCGCCCTGCTGCCGCGCATGGTGCGTGCAGTGTTGCCGAAGGCGACCATCATCACCTTCTGGCACATCCCATGGCCGAACCCGGAATCGTTCGGCATCTGCCCGTGGCGCGAAGAAATCCTGGACGGCATGCTGGGCAGCACGATCCTCGGCTTCCACACCCCGTTCCACCGCAAGAATTTCCTCGATACGGTCGACCGCTACCTGGAAACCCGCATCGAAGACGAAGCCTCGACGGTCAGCTACGGCAACGAGCTGACCCAGGTAAAACCGTATCCGATCTCGATCGCCTGGCCCGAGCCGGTCGCCGGCGAACCGGACGTGGCCGCCTGCCGCGCCCAGATCCGCCAGACGCTGGGCTTGCCGGAAGACCATATGCTTGGCATCGGCGTCGACCGCCTCGACTACACCAAGGGCATCGTCGAGCGCTTCCAGGCGGTCGAGCGCATGCTCGAGCTGTACCCGGAAATGATCGGCAAGTTCACCTTCGTCCAGATCGCCGCGCCGACCCGCTCGTCGCTCGACGAATACCAGAACTTCGAGTCGCGCGTGCGCGCGCTGGAGCAGCGCATCAATGCCCGCTTCGCCAGCGGCAGCTACCTGCCGATCATCCTGAAAGCCGAGCACCACGACCAGGCGCAGCTGCGCACCTATTTCCGCGCCGCCGAAGTGTGCAGCGTGACCAGCCTGCACGACGGCATGAACCTGGTGGCCAAGGAATTCATCGCCACCCGCGACGACGAGCAGGGCGTGCTGATCCTGAGTCAGTTCACCGGCGCCGCGCGCGAGCTGCACGAAGCGCTGATCGTCAATCCGTACCACATCGAAGAAGGCGCCGAAGCGCTGTACCGCGCGCTGCGCATGCCGGCCGACGAGCAGCGCGAACGGATGCGCAGCATGCGGCGCCGGGTGCGCGACTTCAACGTCTACCGCTGGGCCGGCCGCATGCTGCAGGATGCGGCGCGCCTGCGCCAGCGCGAACGCGTGCGCACCAGGATCATGTCGCTGAGCCAGGACCGGGTACGCAAGGGGGCGCCATGACTGACGCCGACCGCGCGCTGATGGACTTGCTGGGCGCGCCCGATTGCGCGCTGTTCCTCGACTTCGACGGCACCCTGGTCGACATCGCGCCCACGCCCGACGCCGTCGTCGTGACGCCGCAACTGCTGGCGGCCTTGAGCGCGTTGCAGGCGCGCCTGGATGGCCGCCTGGCGCTGGTGTCCGGCCGTCCGATCGCCGAGCTCGACAAATTGCTGGCGCCGCTGGTGCTGCCTGCTGCCGGCGTGCACGGCATGGAGCGGCGCATGGCCGGCGGCCCGCTGCAGCGCCTGCCGGCGCCCGACTTTTCGCTGGTGCGTGCGCAGGCGCTGGCGCTGGCCGGGCAGCATCCGGGCCTGTGGGTCGAAGAAAAACACGGCGCGCTGGCCTTGCACTACCGCCAGGCGCCCGAATTGCACGACATCTGCGTGCAGACCATGGCGGCGGCGGTGGGCGCGAGTCCGGGGTTGCTGCTGATGGAAGGCAAGATGATCGTCGAGGTCAAGGCCGGCGGCGTCAGCAAGGGCACGGCGATCCGCGATTTCCTGGGCCAGGCGCCGTTCGCGCGATACCGTGCGCTGTTCATCGGCGACGACACCACCGACGAAGCCGGGTTCGACTATGTACAGAGCGTGGGCGGCGTCGGCGTCAAGGTCGGACCGGGCCCAAGCATCGCGCGCCATCGCATCGCATCGGCACAGCGCCTGCGCGCAGCGCTGGCGCGAGCGGCCGGCATTTCCACCATTGAAAAGGATTCACCATGAATGATGTGTCCCAACAGTCGGCTGTGAATTTGGCTGAAAATTCCGCTGGCGTCACCGATACACCGAACTCCCTCGATTGCGGCGTGATCGGCAATTGCGCCTTCAGCGCCATGATCGACAAGATGGGCCGCATGGTCTGGTGCTGCCTGCCGCGCTTCGACGGCGACCCGGTGTTCAACGCCTTGCTCGACCCGAGCGAGAACGGCAGCCTGTGGAGCATCGAGATCGAGGATTTCGCGCGCAGCGAACAGGCTTATGAACCGAACACGGCGGTGCTGCGCACGCGCCTGTACGACCACGCCGGCAACGGCATCGAGATCACCGACTTTGCGCCGCGCTTCCTCAGCCGCGACCGCATGTTCCGCCCGTTGACGCTGGTGCGCCGCGTGCGTCCGCTGGGCAGCGGCGTGCGTATCCGCATCAAGCTGCGTCCGCGCTTCGAGTACGGCGCCAAGGTGCCGCAAGTCACGCAAGGCAGCCACCATATCCGCTACGTGGGGCCGGCGCAGACGCTGCGCCTGAACACCGACACGTCGCTCAACTACGTGCTGGCCGAATCGTTCTTCGTGCTGGATCGCCCGATCAACTTCATGCTGGGACCGGACGAGACGCTGGCCGACGGCATCGAAGACACCGCCCACCGCTTCGAGAAAGAAACCGTCAGCTATTGGCGCACCTGGTCGCGCCGCCTGGCGCTGCCGCTCGAATGGCAGGATGTCGTGATCCGCGCTGCGATCACATTGAAACTGTCGCTGTTCGAAGACACCGGCGCCATCATCGCCGCCATGACCACCAGCATCCCGGAAGCGCCGGGCAGCGGCCGCAACTGGGATTACCGCTTCTGCTGGCTGCGCGACGCCTTCTTCGTGATCCGCGCCCTGAACGGCTTGTCCGAAGTGGGCACCATGGAAGACTACCTGCGCTGGCTGGGCAATGTGGTGGCGCGCGCCAAGGGCGGTCATATCCAGCCGCTGTACGGGATCGGTTTGGAGGAACAGCTGCCCGAGTCGATACTCGAGCATCTGCCCGGCTACCGCCGCAACGGCCCGGTGCGGATCGGCAACCAGGCGCAGGAACATTTCCAGCACGACGTGTACGGCAACATCGTGCTCGGCGCCGCGCAAGCATTCTTCGACCACCGCCTGTTCCGCCGCGCCGGCCTGGCCGAGTTCAAGGGGCTGGAAGCGGTGGGCGAACAAGCGTTCCGCGTGTACGACCAGCCGGACGCCGGCATGTGGGAACTGCGCACCCGCGCGCGCGTGCACACCTCGTCAGTGCTGATGAGCTGGGCAGCCTGCGACCGCCTGGCCAAGATCGCCGAAGAACTGGAACTGACGGATCGCGCCGCGTTCTGGAGCGAGCGCGCCGAACTGATTCGCGAGCGCCTGCTGCGCGAAGCGTGGAGCGAAGAGCGCCAGGCTTTTGCCGAAAGCCTGGGCGGACGCGACCTCGACGCCAGCGTGCTGCTGATGGCCGAGATCAACTTCATCGATCCGATGGACCCGCGTTTCGTCGCCACCGTCGACGCGCTGGAAAAGTCGCTGTGCGACGGCCCGTACATGCGCCGCTACGAGGCGCCGGACGACTTCGGAAAACCGGAGACCGCCTTCAATATCTGCACCTTCTGGCGCATCGATGCGCTGGCGCGGATCGGGCGCGAGGATGAAGCGCGCGCCGTGTTCGAGGCGATGCTGGCGGCGCGCAACCACCTGGGACTGCTGTCGGAAGATACCCATCCGGTCACGGGCGAAATGTGGGGCAATTTCCCGCAGACGTATTCGATGGTGGGCTTGATCAATTGCGCGGTGCGCTTGTCGAAGTCGTGGAATAGCGTGGTGTAACAGGGTGTGGGCTGGGCGTCGAGGAACGACGCTCAGTATCTGCCTTCGGTCGCCGGCTTGGTAGCGCGCCGGCAGCGTTCGGAACAGAATTTGACCTGCTCCCAGTCGCGCTCCCACTTCTTGCGCCAGGTGAACGGCAACCCGCAGTGCGCGCACGGCTTCGAGGGCAGGTCGGATTTCTTGCGCATTTTCATACGGGCGTGCGGGTCGGGCAAAGGGATATCAGCAGCTTACGCGATCGACGCGCAGGCCGTCGCGGCGACCATCGAAAACAGGATTCGGAATCAGGATGCGTTATATGGATTTCAGTTCGTGGCAAGGCGCGATGACGACGCTGATCGGGCTTGCCGTATTCACCCTGCTGGGCGTGGGCATCCGCATGCTCATGATGCAGACCATCCAGCAGCGGCGCGAGCGCATGAACCGCCAGATCAACGAGCGGCTCAAGACCCTCATTTCGGCCTACCGCACCCTGGGTGGTTCGTTTACCGGACGGCTGACGGTCGATCCGACCCATTTGCGCGACGTGCGCGAGCGCGAGCAAGCCGGGGTGGCGGAGATGGCGCTCGATGAAGCCACGGCGAGCAGTGACCGCACGCGCCGCATGCGCGACGCCGTCGAAGCGGCCCTGGCGGATATCCTGCTGCTCGGCACCGAAGAGCATTGCCGGCTGGCGGGGCAGGCGGCGGCCGACATGGCGGCGGGACGCCCGATCCATACGGCGGAACTGGTGGTCAGCCTGCGCAATTTCATCCGCAGCGCGCTCGACCTCGATCCAATGCCGGGCGACGTCGCCATTCCATTGCAGGGGCCGACGCGCACGCAGGGTGGCGCGGGGCGCGCCAGAGGCGAGGCGGGTGGTGGGCGGGGCGCTGGAGGCGGCAACAATGCGGAAGGGGGCGGCGGCATGGGAATGGGCATTGGCATGGGGATGGGGCGCAAGGACGCCGATCATCCGGGATAAGCCGATGTCGCGATGTTGACGCCAACAAGAACGCCACCCGCAGGTGGCGTTTTTTTTACGACTCGGTCGGGATATTTTTTAATGTGCCGCCAACTGCTCCGCCGCCACCCGCTGCAGGGCGCCGGCGGTCTCGGCATCGATGCCGATCTCGCGCGCAATGGGTTCGTTGGCGCCGAGCGCGCGCGGATCGCGGCCCGTCACATGGCCGAAGATGGTCAGCGCTTCCAGGTAGTAGCCGTGCGCGCTGCCGTGGAAGGCGTCGGGCGCCCACAGATTCACCTGGCCGGGATTGATGCCGTCGTACGGGTTGGCGTCGGCCACGCCGGTGGCGAACGCACGGTTCCACGCTTGTCCGACCGGGATCACCTTGATGCCGGTGCTGGCGGCAGCGGCGTCGTAGCCACGGCGCACGTCGAGCGCCATCTTCCCGATCGGCGCGCCATACCAGGCGCCGTCCGCTTTGTAGGTCTGGTCGGCGCGCGACCAGGTGGCGACCAGGCGGATGTTCACGTTCGGATTACGCGCGCGGAAGGTTTGCGCCAGCAGGCCGCTGTACTTGATCAGGAGCTCGGGATTGCCGGGGCGCGCCTTGTCGAGCGTGCTCAGGCTCTGGAGCAGCACCACGTCGTAGGGATGCGCGATGGTGGACAGCTTCTTGTCGTAATGGGCCTCGAGGCCGACGCCCGGCATGGTTTCCAGGCTGACGTCGTAGCGCAGTCCGGCCTGTACCGTCATTGCCTTGAACAGCGCCGGCACGCCGCCGATCGCGGAACCGTTCAGGTCGGTCACCGTACTGGGCCGGAACGACTTGACCAGCGGCGCGGCGCCGGCCGGTTCGCCATAGGTGAAGCTGTTGCCGATGAAGAGGATGCTGGTGGCAGGTGCAGGTGCAGGCATGGGTACAGGTGCCGTTGCTGGTGCCGGCGCAGGGGCTGGCGCTGGCGCATGTGTCGGCACAGGCTCCGGCGAGGTCGAGCAGCCCAGCGCCAGCACGGCGATCAGGACCGCACTGTGGCGCCATGCAGTGGAAAGTGACATAAGTTTCTTTTTGGATTGATTCTTGTGGGAACCGAGTGTGCCGCTGCTTGCGGATCAGGTCAAGGGTGAACTCATGCCTTGGATTATTTGACCTTCGCAACATCGATTGGCCCCGCACAAAGGGTGGCGCGATTGGCCGGGCGCGCCTTATCGTGCGCGCCTACCGCAGCGCATGATGGCGTTCCTTGCCCCGGCGTCGCCAATCGTGGCGACCAGGGCTTTATCCTTCATATGGAGACGAACATGCGATTCGCGCGGGAAAGCGCTATACCGATGGGTGCTGCAACGACGTGGCTGGTGCGCCTGATCCTGTTGCTGCTGTGCTTGTTTGGAGTTGCCCGGATGGCAAGCGCGCAACCGGTTCCGGCATCCAACGCAGAGGAAGAAAGTCGCAACGGATTCAGCACGGCCTACCGCGCGCTCAAGCTCGGTTCCGGCACGATTGCCGCTTACCCGCACATCAATGCTTCCGGCCAGGTCGCCTATTCACTGATCAATGGCGAACGCACCACCGGATTCTTCTACGACGGCGCCGTCATCCGCAACATCGGCTCACTGGGCGGGAGCATCGTCTACGTCAATGGCTTGAACGATGCAGGGCAGATCGCCGGCACGTCACTGGACGGACACGGCGTCGAGAACGCCTTTGTCTGGAGCGCCGGCAGCGGCATGCTGGGCCTGCTTGGACAGCCTGGCGTTGGCCGCTCGTACGCCATGGCAATCAACAGTCGCGGTATCGTCACCGGTTCTCTGAGTCGCCAAGCGGGCGATGCTGCGCGTCCGTTCCGCTGGAGCCGTGCAGATGGCATGCACGACCTGGGCGCCATGCCAGGTGTACCGGACCCGGCCACCGGCAGGCTGCTCAACGACGCCGGCCTGATCGCCGGCGTAACGACCATCGACGACGAATTCACCCGCGTATTTGTCTGGACCCGCGCAAATGGCATGATCGACATCGATACGCTGGGCAGCGTGGAATCGAATCCGGTGGCGATCGGCGCCGGCGGCGAAGTCGCCGGCAACCGGCTCGCCTCGCACGACGATGGCGGCGATCGCCCTTTCCTGTGGACGCGCGCGGGTGGCATGGTCGATCTTGGCATCGGCCGCGGCAGTACGGCGTGGGTGAATGCAATGACGCCTGGGCTGCACATCGCCGGCGGCATCGGATACCCCGATGGCCGCCAGCGCGCGATGTGGTGGACACGCCAGACCGGTATGCGCGAACTCGGCACGCTGGGTGGCCGAACCTCGATGGCGCGCGCCGTCAATGCCAGAGGGCAGATCGTCGGCTTCGCCGAGGACAAGCTTGGCGCCATGCGCGCCTTCGTCTGGAGCGCGCGCGGCGGCATGCTCGACCTGAACCGGCTGCTACGCCACGCGCCATCCGGCCTGGTGCTGGAACACGCGATGGCGATCAATGACAGCGGGGCGATCGTGGTGGCCTCGAATCGCGGGCTGGTGCTGCTCAAGCCGGACAGGCAAGGCAAGCATGTCACCGACGCGCCGACTGGCCAGGAATCAGCTCCGGCGCGCAGCCCGGCAAGCGAGTAGAAAATCGGTCGGCGTGCGATGTCACTTATCTGATTCAAGCTGTCCGGAGAGGAGAGTAGAATCGATCAAACCAGGTTGATGCCAGCGGCGGTGCGGCAACAGTCGCTCAGCAGGATTGACTGGTGGTAAGCTATTCATATTGTCACTTCAACCCTTGAAGGAACCGTATGAAACCGCTGTTCTCCTCCGACGAAGAAGCGAACGCAGCATCCTCGACGCCGACCACGGCTGCGCCGGTGTCCGCCCCCGCGTTCCCACCGTTGCTGGACACTGCCGGCACGTCGAACGCATTGCCGACGCTGCGTCCGGAAGCGAGCGCAGCGCCCTTGGTGCGGGTCGACATTTCCGGCATCGACGACAAGGCGATCGAGGGCCTGGGCGGCAACACCGGCGCCGGCGTGGCCAAGGTGTCGGCCAAGCTGCTCGGCACCGTGCGTGCGTCCGACGCCGACGTGTTCGGCACGCAGTTGAACGAACTGATCGCCACCTCGAAGGGCCTGGACCCGGCCAAGCTGCGCGCCGGCGGGCTGATGTCGCGCGTCACGAACATGTTCGGTTCGGTCAAGGAAAAGATGCTGTCGCAGTACCAGGTGGTCGAGTCGCGCATGGACACGCTGGTCGGCGAAATGACGCGCCATGCCAACGTGCACCGCGCGCGCATCCAGGATTTCGACGAGATGTACAAGGGCCTGGAAGTCTACTATCAGGGTCTGGACGCCGACGTCAAAAAGGGCGAGGGCTGGGCCGAGAAATTGCGTCAGGCAGTGGCGCAACAGGCAGCCCCGGTCAACGCGTTCGAAGCGCAGCAGGCAACTGAACTCAAGCGCCGCCTCGAGCGCCTCGAAAAACGCATCGACGACCTGCGCCGCGCGATGCTGATGGCGACCCAGATGGTGCCGCAGATCCGCCTGTCGCAAGACAACGCGCGCGCCCTGACCGATACCTTTACCGACATCGTCAATGTGTCGATCCCGGCCTGGCGCAACGTGTTCTCGCTGTACCTGCTGCAGCTCGAAGCGAAGCAGAGCGCAGCGGTCGCGAATGCCGCCTACGACGCCACCGACGCGGCCTTCCGCGCCCAGGCCGACATGCTGCTGGAAAATACCGAGACCGTGGCGCGCGCCAAGCAGCGTTCGCTGGTCAGCCTCGAAACGGCGCAGCATGTGCAGACCCAGCTGATCACCGCCTTCGACAAGCTCGAGCAGATTTCGAACGAAGGCCAGCAGCGCCGCAAGGACGAGCTGCCCAAGCTGCAGGAACTCGAGCGCGAACTGATCGCGCGCTTCTCGCCGGGCGCGTAGTGAGCAATCTGCGCAATCAACCAGCGTAACAACACGCCCATTGCCCGAGCCGCAGGTTCGGGCGAAAATACCATTCTCACCCTACAAGGAACGTTCATGTCGACGACGCTCGAAACTGGCCATCGCATCAACCTCGAAAAAACGGCGCCGGGCCTGAAGCGTGTTCGTATCGGCCTCGGCTGGAAGGTCAACGCGCTCGACGGCCATCCGTTCGACCTCGACTCGTCGGTATTCCTGTGCCGCAAGGACGCGGACGATCACCCGGTCATGATCAGCAACGCCCACTTCGTCTACTACAACCACACCACCTCGCCCGATGGCGCGGTGGTGCACTCGGGCGACAACCGTACCGGCGACAAGGATGGCGACGATGAAATCATCACCGTCGACCTGGCCCGGGTCGACCCGGCCGTGATGGAAATGCCGATCGTGGTCACCATCCATGATGCCGAAACACGCAAGCAGAACTTCGGCCGCGTGTCGGGCGCCTACGTCAAGGTCTATAACGACGAGACCGGTGAAGCGATCGCGCAGTACGACCTGAACGAAGACTATTCCGATAAAACCGCGCTGCAGTTCGGTTCGCTGTACCGCCGCGATGGCGAGTGGCGCTTCCAGGCCGTGGGCGCCGGCTTCAAGCTGAACCTGGCCACGTTCATTCGCAAGCTCGGCGGCACCGTCTGAGAACGGACGCGCAGTCCGGCGCCTGACGGCACGTAAGATGACCCATCAGACGCCCAAGGCATTCGATTTCGGCGCGGAGCCCGAGCCTCCCGCCGAGCCCGCGAGCCGTCCGGCTGCGCCGCGGGCGTTCGACTTCGGCGACGCGCACGATGCGCCGGCGCCCGCTGTCAGCAGCGGGCCGAGGACGCTGTCTTTCGATGATGACGATACGGCGCCGGCAGCCTCTGGCGTAACTGCCAAAGCGCCCAAGCTGCTGTTCGACAGCGAAGACCATCCCGCAGTACGCGACGCGCTGGCACTTGCCTGGGCCGACTATCCGGCGTTGGCGGCGCATTCCGGGCAGCGCCTCGCCGCGCTGTTCCGGCGCATCTTGCCGGTCAAGTTATCACTGGTGACGGAGTGGGCCGAAACGCCGTTGATGGAGCAGGCGACACGACTCCAGCCCATCACTGATCTGGTGCTGAAGTTCACGCGGATGGGCGTGCCCACGCTGCTCGACGCCGCGCTCGAAAGTACGCGGCCACCGACGGGCATGATCGGCAGATTATTGCGCCGCTCGTCAACGCCCGTCGAATACAAGCCGGCGCTGAGCGCGGCCCGTACCCAGTTGCTGCAGCTGCTGGCCGACAGCGAAGTCGCCGTGCGCAACCTGGAAGCGTCGGCGCAGAGCCTGAGCCTGCACGCGGCCGTGCTGGCCGTGGTATCCACCCTCGCCGGCGACGCGCCGGATACGACGCTGATCGATGCGCTCTTGCAGCGCCGTACGCTGATCCAGCAGGCAGTGCGCCAGGCCGAGCTGTCGATACTGCAAATGGGACAGGTACGCCAGCAGGCCACCGACCTGATCGGGCAGGTGTCGTCGTTCCTGACGGTGACGCTGCCGGCGCTGGAGATGGCGCAGGCGCAGCGCGGCGATTGACAGTACTGCATGCAAGCTCAACTACGCTGCAGTACCCACTCGTTGCAGCCCGATTTTCCGCCGACCGTCTTGAGTTTTTTCAGCTGATAACCTTTGCGCTTGAAGAATTCAAACACCTGTTCCGGCGTGCAGACTTCAAACGGATAACCTCCAAGCCAGTCGACCAGGTCGTACCAGACATTCATTCCGCGCGGGTAGTGGCGTTTTGTAAGCATGTTCAACAGCATGCGCGGCAGGGTCATGTGCGCCCCATGCACCCCGACGAAGAATGGCCGCGACCAGCGATGCTTGTTATAGAAATGTTTGGCGGATGTCCAATACCGGCTGGCGAATGGCTGGTGGTTATACAAGGCGATAAACAGTTTGCCGTTCTCGGCCACATTCATATCGACATTTTCCAGCGCCGCCCACATATTCCCCGTGTGGTGCAGCACGCCCCACGAATAGACGACATCGAATGTCCCCAGGCTGCGCAGATAGTCGATGTCCAGCACCGACCCTGATTGCACTTGCCAGTCATTATCCTGATCAAAATAACGTCTTTTTAATTCCCGGGCGCAGGCAACCGATTGCGGATCGTAGTCGAACGAAACCACCTTCGCGCCCAACATCCTGGCAGCGAGCGAAAACAGGCCGCTGCCACTGCCAATGTCGAGAAACGTTTTGCCTTCCAGATCATCGACTTCCAGCATGTGCCGCAGACTATCCTTGGCCGCTTCGATGCGCTGCTGGTTGAGCAGGCGTAGAAAATGCGACCAGTTGTTGCCGAAGGCGAACCGATCGCCGGAAGCCACTTCTTGTTTGTGATTGCTATCCGCTACCGAGGCTGTCATACCGTTCTCCAGGGTGTGCAATGCATGACGTTTATTGAAGGAATTGATTTATTCTGGAAATGAAATGTGGAATAAAAGAATCGCGACGCTGATCGTTCGTTATAACGAGAGTTTCAGCACAGCGTGTTGATGACTACCAAATCTGGCTGGGGCGGTATTGGCGAAAGAGACGCGATTGAAAAGCGGCTGTCCAATAAGAAACGCCACCGGAAGAAACCTTCGGGTGGCGTTTTCTGCAGCACGTCAGGGATGGCCCCTGACAATATCTCTTAACTCTTCTTCTGGCCCGCAATCCAGCGATCCGTCGCTGCTTCAAGCACATCGAGCGGCACCGCACCGTGCGACAGCACTTCGTTGTGGAAGGCGCGCAGGTCGAAGTCCTTGCCCAGCGTCTTCTCGGCGCGCGTGCGCAGTTCGCGCAGCTTCAGTTCGCCGATCTTGTAGCTCAGCGCCTGGCCCGGGATCGCGATGTAGCGCTCGACTTCCTGCACCGCCGTCACTTCATCCTGCGGCACGTTGTCCTTGAAGTAGGCGATGGCTTGCTCGCGGGTCCAGCCTTTTTCATGGATGCCGGTATCGACCACCAGGCGCACGGCGCGCCAGATCTCGGCCGTCAGGCGGCCGACCCACTGCCACGAATCGTCGTACATGCCGATTTCCTGGCCCAGCATTTCGCTGTACAGGCCCCAGCCTTCCGAAAACGCGGTGGTGCCGCCGAAGCGGCGGAAGGCCGGCAGGCCGGTGGTTTCCTGGGCCAGGCTGCGCTCGAAGTGGTGGCCCGGAATCGCCTCGTGCAGGAAGAACGCATTGGTGGTGAAGCGGGTGCGCGTCTCGGGCTTGTAGGCATTGAAGTAGAAGATGCCGGGACGCTTGCCGTCGACCGAGCCGCGCTGGTACGAGGCCGGCGCGGCGCTCACTTCGCGGAACGCTTCGACCGGACGAATCTCGAACGGCGCCTTCGGCACGTTCGCGAACAGTTGGCCGACCTTGGCTTCGACCTGCGGACGCAGCGCCTCGTAGGCCGCCAGGATTTCTTCGCGCGACTTGAAGCGCAGCTCGGGCGATGTATTCAGATGCTCGAAGAACTGCGGCAGCGTGCCTTTGAAGCCGACGCGTACCTTGGCTTGTTCGAACTGGGCGCGGATGCGCGCCACTTCGGCCAGGCCGATGTCATGGATCTGGGCCGGCGTCAGGTCGGTCGTGGTCGACTGGCGCGCCAGGAAGGCATACCAGTCGCGCCCGCCCGGCAGGGCGCCGATGCCGGCCGTGTCGCGGCCTGCCGGCAGGTAGGTGTCACGCATGAAGCCGAGCAGCTTGCGGTTGGCCGGCGCCAATTGTTCGCGCACCAGTTTGGCGTAGGCGTCCGTCAGGCGCGCCTTGTCGGCGGCGCTGAACGAGGCCGGGAATTTTTTGGTCGGGCCCATGTAGGTGCTGGTCGCCAGGTCGTCGCTGCCGACGTTTTCCAGCTGCGGCAAGACGCGCTTGATCAAGGCCTTCGGCATCACCACGCCCTGCTTGATGCCAGCGCGCATGTCGACGATCAGGTTGTCGACCGCCGGCGCGTAGCCGGCGGCGCGCTTGAGCCAATTCTCATAATCCTGCACCGTCTGGAACGGCTGGGTCGATGCGCCAGAACCGAGCTGGGCCATCATCAGGTGCAGGCCCGAGAACTGGTCCACCGGCGCCAGGTGCGAAGGAAAGCGCAGGCCGTCGAGGATCTGCTGCAGGCGATAGCGCAGCAAGTCATAGCTGATGCGGTCTTCCGGCGGCAGCGGGGTCGGATCGAACTTGGCGGTCTGGGCCAGGTACTTTTCGGCCAGCGCGCGGCTCTGGGCGCGGTTCTCACCAGAAGACAGCGCGCCGAAGCGGTCGTTGTAGCGCGCGTCGCCGTTGAACGTGGCGGCGATCGGATTTTCGCGCAGGTAGTCTTCCCAGTAGTCGGCGTACAACGCGTTCATCTTTTCGGGCGTGGCAGGCGTCTTGACCTGGGCGATGGCGGGGAGGGCGGCGCACAGCAGGGTGCACAGCAGCAGGGGAAGCGAACGGGTCATGGGTCCTCTTGGTGGTTCTTTATAGTTCTTGGTAGGCAAGGCGATGCAAGAATAGCATGGCGCCGGGTCGGTCAAACGCGCTTACTCCCCGGCTGGCCCGAGCGATGGCAGCGGCAACGGCGTCACCGTCACCTGCACATCCAGCGTCTGCTTGCCGCCGCCGAGCACGATCCCGCGCATCGGCGTGACGTCGCTGAAGTCGCGCCCCCAGCCCAGCGTGATGTGTTCATGCTGCACCAGGCAGCGGTTGGTCGGATCGAAATCGACCCAGCCAAATTCGGGGCAAAACACCGACACCCAGGCATGCGAGGCGTCGGCGCCGATCAGGCGCGGCTTGCCCTCCGGCGGATGGGTCAGGATATAGCCGCTGACATAGCGCGCCGGCAAGCCGATGCTGCGCAGGCAACCGATCATCAACTGGGCGAAATCCTGGCAGACGCCGCGGCGGCCGCGCATGACTTGTTCGAGCGGCGTGGAAATGTCGGTGGCCTTGGCGTCGAATTCGAAGTCTTCGAAAATCCGGTGCGTCAGTTCCAGCGCGGCGTCGAGTTGCGGCCGGCCCGGCGTGTAGCTGCGCCGCGCATACGCTTCAAGTTCCGGGAAGCTCGTCACATGGGGCGAGGCATACAGGTAGCGGCAGGCTTCGAGCGTGGCCGGGCTTTTTTCCTTGCCCATCATGTCGCGCACGGTTTCCCACGGCAGCGAGCCGGCAATTTGCGCCAGGCTGTGGCGCGCGCGCAGCGAGACGGTCGATTCGGCATGCACCAGCAAACTGTCATGCGGGTGGGTCAGCGCCACGTGGCGCGTGCAATTGCCAAAGTAGTCGGTGCCTTCCTTGCTGTCGAGCGCGACCGGATCGAGCCAGATCAGGTGCGATTCGGTCTGCTGGCAGGGAAACGAACGCGGCGACAGGTGCAGGTATTGCTGCGACAAGGTGACCGTGCTGCTGTACTGGTAGCGCGTTTCATGCACCACGCGATAGCGCGCGCGGATGTCGCTGCTACCGCTGCAATCATTGCTGGCCGGAGAGTCGATCATTTGCTGCGATTCCTTTGGCGACCGTTGTCGGTATAGCTGAAAAATTGTACGCTGATCTGTTCCGACAAGGCGGCGCCGGCCAACCCGATCCGGTTCAGTATGCCGCTCAGCATGGTATTGCCGTGGGTCAGGTCGGCGCCCGGATCGAGCGCCAGCAATTCGTCCTTCAAGGGCGCCAGCAAGCCTTCGCCGCACGGACCATGGGTTTGCGCGATCTTGTTCAGCGCGTTCAAAATGCCGTTCAGCTGGAACAATATCGAGCGCGGATTGGTCTCGTCCAGCAGCAGCAGATCCAGCACCGGCAGCCACTCGGGCTGGGCGCGGTAGCGGGCGCGGTAGGTGATGATGCTGTCGGACAGTTCCAGCAGCCAGTCGAGGTTGCCGTTCTCGTCCATGGCAAGCGCGCGCTGCAGCACCACGCTCTGGAACTGCAGCCGCTCCAGGCGGCGCCCGATCGACATGAAGCGCCAGCCGAGGTCGCGCGTCATGCCATCCATGCAGAACCCGGCCAGCGTCACCAGCGCCGCGGTGGCATCGTCGAGGATGGTCATGGCGTCCGACTGCGATGGCCGCTCGCCCGGCGCGGTCGCCAATTGCACCATGCGGTTCAGGGCGCGCCAGTTGTCGACCGAGAAGCGTTCGTGCAGCTGCCCGGCCAGCCGGTGCAATTGCTGCTGCTGGCGCGCCAGGCCCGGCACCGCCGGCGAGACCACCGCCAGCAGCAGGGCCGATTCGATCTCGGCATCGCTGAAGATGGCGGTGCGCGGTTCAAGGCCGGTCTCGCGCGCGGCAGGCTTCTTTTGCGTGTCGAGCAGGCCGAACCAGATGCACAGCGCTTCCACCGTCGGCCATTCGGCGCCGCGCTGGTCGAAGCGCACGTTGAACAGGAAGTTGAGGGCCACGCGCAGCAGGCGCGCGATGTTGTCGCAGCGTTCGGCGTGGCGCCCGAACCAGAGCAGGTTTTCGGCCACCCGGCTCGACAGATTGGTGTCTTCGCGCACCAGGTCCTTGTGCGTGATGCTGCGTCCCTGCATGCGGTGCACCTGGGTACGGTCGCGCGCCTGGACCCAGGTGTCCTTGCTGGCGCCGCCCCGTTGCATGGTCAGCACGCGCGCATCGGGCCCGGTGGCCACGCGGGTCAGGCCGCCCGGCATCACCACATAGCCGTTCGGGGTGGCGCAGGCGAACACGCGCAGGCCGACGGCGCGCGCTTCCAGCCCTGGCGCGCGGCCATCCTTCCACACCGGCGCCTGCGACAGGCGCACCAGTTCCTGGGCGATGTAGTTGTTCGGATTGGCGCGCAGGCGCGCGACAAACGCGGCGCGCGCCTCGCCATCGAGATCCTGGCCGAACACCGCCGCCTGCGGCGCTTGCGAGAAGCTCGGCTTGATCACCAGGCGGTCGAGTTTGCCTATCACGGTGTCGAGCGCCGCCGTTTCGCCGCACCACCAGGTCGCCACCGACGGCATTTTCAGTTCCTGGCCCAGCAGGCGGCGCGACAGGGCCGGCAGGAAGCCGAGCAGGGCACCCGATTCGAGCAGGCTCGAGCCGAGGCTGTTGGCAACCAGGACATTGCCGCGCATGGCGGCCTGGGTCAGCCCGGCCACCCCCAGCATCGAGCTTTGCAACTCGAGCGGATCGCACGACTCGTCGTCGACGCGGCGCATGATCACATGCACCCGGTGCAGGCCGGCCAGGGTTTTCAGGTACACCACGCCGTCGCGCACCGTGAGGTCGCCGCCTTCGACCAGCGGCAAGCCCAGATAGCGCGCCAGGTAGGCCTGTTCGTAGTAAGTCTCGGTCCGCGGGCCCGGCGTGAGCAACACGATGAGCGGCGCTTCGCCCTCGCGCAGCGGCTTCGGTGCGTCGCCGCCGGCCGCGCACAACCGGCCCCAGTGCACCAGGCTGTCGTGCATGGTGCGGTAGAACGGACTGACCGGCTGCACCTTCAGTTCGCGCAACAGGTCGGGGAAGGTGGGGGCGATGATGGCGCGGTTTTCCAGCGCGTAGCCGACGCCGAACGGGGCTTGGGTGCGATCGGCCATCACCCACCAGCGGCCATCGGGCGCGCGCGCCAGGTCGACCGCATAGAAGTGCAGGGCCACGTCGTCATGGTGGCGCATGCCGTGGCAGGGACGCAAGAAGCCGGCATGGCCGTGGATCAGCGCCGGCGGCAGCAAGCCTTCGCGCAGCATTTCCTGCTTGCCATACACGTCGCCCAGGATCCGGTTGAGCAAGGTGGCGCGCTGGATCACGGCCGCCTCGATACCGCTCCACTCCTCGTGCGGCAAGATCAGCGGCAGCGTGTTCAGGTCCCACGGCCGCTCGCCGTTGCCCGATTCGGCAACCACGTTGTAGGTGACGCCGTTTTCGCGCACCTGGCGCTGCACGGTATCGCGCCGCTGGCGCATCGTGCCGGGCGCTTCGCGTCCCAGGAAAGCCAGCATGGCGCGCCAATGGGCGCGCGGCGCCCGATCGGCGTCGAGCATTTCGTCGTAACCATCGGGCGCGGCCAGATAGTGGGCAAATAAAGGATTGGGCATCGGGCTGCTTTACTGTTAAACCGAACGGTCGGTCAATCCGGCTGCCAGCGCAAGTCGAGCGTCATCGGGAAGCCCGGGTTGAGCTCTTCCTTGCGCACCGTCATCGGGCCCGGCGTGTGACCGTGCGGCCAGAAGCGCGCGAAGCGGCGCGCCTCGGCGGCGTTGGCATTGACCGGCGAGCCGGTTTCGTTGCGTCCGCCCGGATGCGCCACGTGGTAGGTGCAGCCGCCGATCGAACGCCCGTTCCAGGTGTCGACCAGGTCGAACACCAGCGGCGCCTGGACCCCGATGCTCGGATGCAGCGCCGACCACGGGCTCCAGGCCCGGAAGCGCACCCCGGCCACGAATTCGCCGGGAATGCCGGTCGGATGCAGCGGCAGCATGCGGCCGTTGCAGGCGACGATGTAGCGCCCTTCGGTCAAGCCCTTCACGCGCAGCTGCATGCGTTCGACCGACGAATCGACGTAGCGTGCGGTGCCGCCCGCGCTGACTTCTTCGCCCAGCACATTCCACGGCTCGATCGCCTGGCGCAGTTCCATCTCGACGCCGTCGTAGACCACGGTGCCGAAGCGCGGGAAGCGGAACTCGACGAACGGGTCGAACCAGTGGTCCTCGAACGCGTAGCCCGAAGCGCGCAGGTCGCGCGCCACGTCGCGCATGTCTTGCGCCACGAAATGCGGCAGCATCCAGCGGTCGTGCAGCGCCGTGCCCCAGTGCACCAGCTTGGCCTGGCACGGCTGGCGCCAGAAGCGCGCCACCAGCGCGCGCAGCAGCAGCATTTGCAGCAAGCTCATGCGCTCGTGGGGCGGCATCTCGAAGGCACGGAATTCCACCAGGCCCAGGCGGCCGGTGGGGCCGTCCGGCGAATACAACTTGTCGATCGAAAATTCCGAGCGGTGCGTGTTGCCGGTCAGGTCGACCAGCAGGTTGCGCAGCAGGCGGTCGACCATCCACGGCTTGTCGCCCGGGTGCATGGTCGGCAGCACCTTGTCCATCTGCTGGAACGCGATCGCCAGCTCGTACAAATTGTCGTCGCGTGCTTCATCGACCCGCGGCGCCTGGCTGGTGGGCCCGATGAAGGTGCCCGAGAACAGGTACGACAGGGCCGGGTGGATTTGCCAGTAGGTGATCAGGCTTTTGAGCAGATCGGGACGGCGCAGCATCGGGCTGTCTTCGGCAGTGGCGCCGCCCAGGGTGGCGTGGTTGCCGCCGCCGGTGCCGGTGTGGCGGCCGTCGTGCATGAATTTTTCGGTGCCCAGGCGCGTCAAGCGCGCTTCCTGGTACAGCGTCGTCACGTTGTGCACCAGCTCGTTCCAAGAATTCGCCGGGTGAATATTGACCTCAATAACGCCCGGATCCGGCGTGACGCTCAGCAGCTTGATGCGCGGGTCGCGCGGCGGCGCATAACCCTCGATGCGCAGCTTCATCTGCAGGCGCGCAGCGGTGTTCTCGACCGCCGTGACCAGCGCCAGATAGTCTTCGATGCGTTTTTGCGGCGGCATGAAGATGTACAGGCGGCCGGCGCGCACTTCGACGCACAGGGCGGTGTGGATCACGTCGCGCGCGGCCGGTTCAAGCGGGGCAGTGGTCTTGACGGCTTTCTCGCGCGACTTGCCGGCCGCCACGCTCAGGGTCGGGCGCTTTTCGCGTTTATCCCGGTTCTGCGCCGGCAGTTCGCCCTTCGGCGCGAACGGATCGACGTCGAACTCCGGGTCGCGTTCTTCCGGCAGCACCCACGGCAAGGTGGCCAGCGGCAGGCGCAGGCCGATCGGCGAATCGCCTTCGAGCAGGTACAGGTTTTCGCGCCGGATCGGCCACGGCGAGGTGCGCCAGCTGGTGCCGAGCATGACCGATGGATCGTACTCGCGCGCCTGCAGCGGCAGCACGTAGCCGGCCACCTGGCCCAGGCCGCGTTCGAGCAGGCGCGCTAGGCGGCGTCGCTCTTCGGACGCCTTCAGGTCGGCCTGCAGCGGGTCGATGTTGCGTGGCAGCGCCTGCTCGCGCAGGGATTGCTGCAGCACGTCTTCATAGGCCGCGATGGCGCTGCCGGCCGGCAGGCCGAGCGACTTGACCAGTTCGCTCGTGAAGCGTTCGGCATCCTGGGGGCCATAGCCGTCGTCGAGGTGTTCGTCCGAGAACAGCGACGGGTCTTGCCACATCGGCTGGCCGTCGACGCGCCAGAAAATGTTCAGCGCCCAGCGCGGCAGCGGCTCGCCCGGATACCACTTGCCCTGGCCGTAATGCAGCATGCCGCCCGGCGCGAAATGGTTCTTCAGGCGGTGCATCAGGTTGCCGGCCAGTTCGCGCTTCTTGTCGCCATGGGCCAGGGTGTTCCATTCCGGGCCGTCCATGTCGTCGATCGAGACAAAGGTCGGCTCACCGCCCTGGGTCAGGCGCACGTCCTGCGCCACCAGGTCGGCGTCGACCTGTTGGCCGAGGCTCTCGATCTTTTGCCAGTCGTCCTCGGAATACGGCTTGGTCACGCGCGGATCTTCATGGATGCGCGTGATCGTCATTTCATGCACGAAGTCGACTTCGGCCTTGTCGGTGAAGCCCGTGACCGGCGCCGCCGACGACGGCATCGCGGTGCAGGCCAGCGGAATATGGCCTTCGCCGGCCATCATGCCCGAGGTCGGGTCGAGCCCGATCCAGCCGGCGCCCGGGATATACACCTCGGTCCAGGCGTGCAGGTCGGTGAAGTCGACCAGGGTGCCGCTGGGGCCGTCGAGCGCTTCCTGGTCGGCGCGCAGTTGAATCAGGTAGCCGGAGACGAAACGCGCGGCCAGCCCCATTTCGCGCAGGATCTGCACCAGCAGCCAGCCGCTGTCGCGGCACGAGCCGGAGCGCTTGGTGAGCGTGTCTTCGGGCGTCTGCACGCCCGGCTCCATGCGCAGCAGGTAGGCGATGTCGCGCTGCAGGCGCTGGTTGATGGCGACCAGAAAATCGATGGTCGACATCGGCTCGGCCAGCAAGTCGCGCCGCGCCGCGGCCACCCATTCGGCCAGCAAAGGACCGGCCTCGCCGGCTTTGGTATAGGCGCTCAGTTCGGTCTTGAGTTGCTCCGGATAGGCGAAGGGAAACTGATCGGCGTACTTTTCGATGAAAAAGTCGAACGGGTTAATCACCGTCATGTCGGCCACCAGGTCGACCGTGAATTCGAGCACGTCGGTTTTTTCCGGGAACACGAAGCGGCCGATGTAATTGCCGTAAGGATCTTGCTGCCAATTGATGAAATGGTCGTGTGGCAGGACATTCAAAGAATATGACAGGATCGGGGTACGCGCGTGAGGCGCCGGGCGGAGCCGGACTTCATGCGGCGACAGGGCGACGAGGCGGTCGTAACGGTAACTGGTTTTGTGGTGAAGCGCGACGCGAATAGCCATGCAGGAGTGCCTTAATGTGGGTTGGCACGATCGGTTCGGACACGATCAATGCGGGCGTATTTTCAATAGTACATAAGCATGATTCATACCCACAATATAATCAACCAATCGTGCGCCTGCTTGGGCTGGCACGCTTCTTGATTAGTGTTGTGGCACAGGAGGAACCGATGCCGAATTTTTATAACGAAATGTATTCCAATGCGGCAACCATACGACCTCACTACGACGCGTTCGCAGAGTGGCTCGCACAGCAATCGCCTGACGTAATCGAACAAAAAAGGGCAGAAGCCGAGCTTACCTTCCAACGCGTCGGCATCACGTTTGCCGTATATGGCGACAACGCCGGCAAAGAGCGCCTGATCCCGTTCGACATCATTCCGCGCGTGATCGACGCCGCCGAATGGGCGCGCCTGCAAGCCGGCCTGGTGCAGCGGGTCACGGCGCTGAACCGTTTCCTGCACGATGTCTATCACGACCAGAACATCCTCAAGGCGGGCGTCATCCCGCGCGAGCAGATCCTGAACAACGCCCAGTACCGGCCGCAGATGCAAGGCGTCAAGGTACCGTCCGATATTTACGCCAACATCGCCGGGGTCGACATCGTGCGCGCCGGCGAAGGCGAATTCTACGTGCTGGAAGATAATCTGCGCGTTCCGTCCGGTGTGTCGTACATGCTGGAAAACCGCAAGATGATGATGCGCCTGTTCCCGGCCCTGTTCGCCCGCAACCGGGTGGCGCCGGTCGAGCACTATCCGGATCTGTTGCTCGACAATCTGCGCAGCGCCTCGCCGCAGGACAGCACCAACCCGACCGTGGTGGTGCTGACCCCCGGCATGTACAACTCGGCCTATTTCGAGCACGCCTTCCTGGCCCAGCAGATGGGCGTGGCGCTGGTGCAGGGGCAGGATCTGTACGTCGACCACGACACCGTCTACATGCGCACCACGCAAGGGCCGAAGCGGGTCGACGTCATCTATCGCCGCATCGACGACGACTACCTCGATCCGCGCGCCTTCCGCGAAGAGTCCACGCTCGGCGTGCCGGGCCTGCTGGGTGCGGTGCGCGCCGGCAATGTCGGCCTGGCCAATGCAATCGGCACCGGTGTGGCCGATGACAAGTCGATCTACCCGTTCGTGCCGGACATGATCGAGTTCTACCTGGGCCAAAAGCCGATCCTGAACAATGTGCCCACGTACCAATGCCGCAAGAAAGACGATCTGCAGTACACGCTGGATAACCTGGCGCAGCTGGTGGTGAAGGAAGTGCACGGCGCCGGCGGCTACGGCATGCTGGTCGGTCCGGCCGCCACCAAGGCCGAGGTCGAAGCCTTCCGCGCGCGCTTGATCGCCAATCCGGAAGGCTATATTGCCCAGCCCACGCTGGCGCTGTCGGCTTGCCCGACCTATGTCGAATCCGGCGTCGCGCCGCGCCATATCGACCTGCGTCCGTTCGTCTTGTCGGGCAAATCTGTGTCGATGGTGCCGGGCGGACTCACCCGGGTGGCGTTGCAAGAGGGGTCGCTGGTGGTCAATTCGTCGCAGGGCGGCGGCACCAAAGACACCTGGATACTGGAGAATTGAGCATGTTGAGCCGTACCGCAGATCATTTGTACTGGATGGCCCGCTACACCGAGCGGGCCGAAAACACGGCGCGCATGCTGGACGTGCGCGTCCAGTATTCGCTGATGCCGCAATCGGCCCAGGCCGAGCAGCAGGGCTGGCGCACCATGCTCGGCGTGTCCGAACTGAACGCGCAATTCAACGCCAAGCACAGTGTGCTGACCCAGAAGGCGGTGATCGACTTCATGGTGCGCGACCCCGACAATCCGTCGTCGATCGTCAGCTGCCTGCGCGCCGCGCGCGAGAATGCGCGCGCCGTGCGCGGCAGCCTGACCACGGAAGTGTGGGAAACCGAAAACACCACCTGGCTGGTGCTGCAGCAGCATCTCAAGAGCCGCATGTACGAACACGATCCGGGCGCGTTCCTGGAGTGGGTCAAGTACCGCTCGCACATGTCGCGCGGCGTGACGCTGGGCACCATGTTCCAGGACGAAGCGTTCAACTTCATCCGCCTCGGCACCTTCCTGGAACGGGCCGACAATACGGCGCGCATCCTGGACGTCAAGTTCCGGTTCCTGACCTCGGACACGGCCCAGGCCAGCGCGCAGGGCGAGTTTTACTATCTGGCGGCACTGCTGCGCTCGGTGTCCGCATTCGAGACCTACCGCAAGGTGTACCGCGATGCGATCACGCCGACGCGCGTGGCCGAGCTGTTGATCTTGCAGCAGAAGATGCCGCGCTCGCTGGTGGCATGCCTGTGCGGCGTGGTCGCCAACCTGCAAGACGTGCGCAACGAGCTCTCGCACGAGACCGAGCGCCTGGCCGAGCAGCTGTATTCGGGGCTGGAAACGCTGCGCATCGAGGACATCCTGGAAGAGGGGCTGCACCAGTTCCTGACCAGGTTCCTGCGCTCGATCGAAGAGCTGGGCAATGGCATCAGCCGCGACTTCCTGATTCCGGTAACGCCGACCGTGCAGGAGCCAGCAGCGGCGCCAGCCCAGACGCAGACGCAAAGCCAGACCCAAACCGGGACCGGGACCCAATCGCAGTCGCAGTCGCAGACCGGTTGAACGACTGACGCACCAACAGCGGGCGCAAGCGCATCACATCCACGGTGCAGGTGTGATGCGCTTGCTTCATGACAGTGCATTCCATTCAGAGAAAGCAGGCATGCCATGTGGCTGCGTATCGGTTGCAAGCTGACGTTTTGCGTCGATCGTCCGACGCCATTCAACCTGATGCTGCGTCCCCGCAGTGGCGCCGATCAATGGATCGCGCGCGAGAGCTTCATGCTCACACCGAGCGTGCCGGTGCAGGAATTCACCGATATGTATGGCAATCTGTGCCAGCGCCTGGTTGCGCCGGCGGGGGAGCTCCGAATCCATACATCGGCCGATGTACTGGTGGCCGATGCCATCGATGTCGCACCCGGCGCCCCGTTCGACGAGGCGCAGCAGCTGCCGGATGCGGTGCTGCCCTATCTTTTGCCCAGCCGCTATTGCGAATCCGACCGCTTCTTCGACACGGCCAGCGCCATCGTCGATGGCGTGACGCCGGGATATGACCAGGTTGCCTGCATCAATGACTGGCTGCGGCGCGAGGTGCGCTTCGATGCATCGATCAACTACGACCAGATGGGGGCGCTGGAAATCCATGCGCGCCGTGAAGGCGTGTGCCGCGACCTGACGCACCTGGGCATTGCCCTGTGCCGCAGCCTGTCGATCCCGGCGCGCATCGTGGTCGGGTACCTGCATCAGCTGGCGCCGATGGATCTGCATGCCTGGTTCGAGGCCTGGGTGGGCGGGCGCTGGTACACCTTCGACGCGACCCAGGCCACGCCACGCGGTGGACGCGTGAGCATTGCCTACGGCCGCGATGCAGCGGACGTGGCAATCTTCAACCAGTTCGGACCGGGATTGACGGCGCAGGAGATGGTCGTCACGGTCGAATTGCTGGAGGCGGCGCCGAGCTGATCGGTCCGCCCCTGGAACTTACACTGCAGCTTTGTCCTTCTGCGCACGCACCACCTTGTGCACGAATTCCAGCTTCTCCAGCACCGGCGTGCTGAGCGTGAACGGGTAGGAATCCGGCATGCCGATGCTGCGGTTCAAGCTATTGAGCACATAGGTCAGCGCGAACCAGTCGTGCAGCGTGTCCTCGAACGTATCGGTGCGGGTCGGCACGGCCACGCTGTCGATGGTCGGTTCGCCCGCTTTGCGCGGCTTCAACGCCAGGCCGCAGGAATTGGCCGTCTCGAGCGTGTCGAGCATGTGCAGGTAGTGGGCCCAGGTTTCGGCCCAGTCTTCCCATGGGTGCGAGCTGGCGTAGCTGCTCACGAAGCGGTCCGCCCAGTCGCTGACCGGGCCGTTGTCGTAGTGGCGTTTCAGCGCGTCGCCGTAATCCTGGCGCTCGTCGCCGAACAGGGCACGGAACTCGTCGATCCACTCGCTGTCGACGACCAGCCGGTCGAAGTAATAGTGACCGCTTTCGTGGCGGAAGTGTCCCAGCAGCGTGCGATAGCGTTCGTGCATCTGCTCGCGCGTGCGTTCGCGCTCGGCCGGATCGGCTTCGGCGATGTTCAGGGTGATCATGCCGTTGTCGTGGCCGGTCATCACGCACCCGTCCGAGACACTGTCTTCCAGGAACTGGAACGCCAGGCCGGTTTCCGGCTCGACTTCTTTCGACTTCGGCGTCAGGTGCAGTACCGCCAGCGAGAACAACAGGCGACGCTTGGCCGCTTCAAGGCGGCCCCACAAGATGTGGTTTTTTTCAGACGACAGGGTCGGGATGACGACCGTCAGCTGGCACGATTCGCACAGATCATGCGGATCGTCGGCCGGCAGCATCCAGTTGCAGACATTGTGATTCACATAGTTGCCGCACTGCTTGTACAGCTTGCCTTCGTCGTTGCGGTGCAGACTGCGCCAGTGGCCGGATTCGGTCTGCTCGAAGGCATTGACGCTGCGCGTTTCAGGCTGGTAGCCGAGCGTGCTTTCGCAGTTGAAGCACAGGGTGTTTTCAAAAAAAATTTGCTGCGCGCATTTATCGCAATGGAAGGTTTTCATGGCACTAGAAGATGGTTGGAGAGGGTGTCGGTATATTGACAATCTATCAGCAAATTCACGTGTGCGTGTGTCGTGTAAGACAACGCCGCATATCGTGTGCATGGCTGCGAGTGCAAGGACGTACGCCAGTAAAACAGGCTAAAACAACGCCAACCTGGATGGGTTGGCGTTGTTTTTTTGGGTAATCTTTTTTAAGCGCCGCCTTGTGGTTTGCTACAGACGGGCCAGCAACTCGGTCTTCTTGGCATTGAATTCTGCTTCGCTCAGGATATTCCGGGCGCGCAGTTCCGCCAGCTTGTCGATCATTGCGAAAATGTCCAACTGGGCCTCATTGCCGGTGGCCTCACTTTGGGACAGGTCGGATGGTCCCGCTGCGGCCGCTGCGGGCTGGTTGAACGCGGGCGCCTGTGCGACGCCATTGCCTGCTGCCGCCGTTTGCGGCGTACCATCGACAGAGACGACAGGCAAGCGCGCCACGTCAATCAGGCCGTGCTGGCTGGTGAAGCTCAGTGAGCCGCCATACGATTGCTGCTGTGAAAAGCCACCAATCTGGTGATCCAGCGTGTCGTAGATGGTGACCTTGCCATTGACCTCGATTGCCAGGCGGCGCGCCTGAGCAAAATGCGCGTAGCGCACGCCGTTTTGCGCGCCAGTGCTGTTCGGCCAGCGCAAATCGGGGCCCCACCATTCATTCGAGGTGCCTGGCGCGGGCGGCACGAACAGACTGGCGCCGCTGCTGGTCATGCTATTGGCTGCACTGTTATTAGGTGCGTTGGAATAATTGTGCTGTTGCTGGCCACCCTGGCTTTGCGACTGGAAACTGCCGCTCCTGAGCAAGTCGGGCTGCGCCGCGACCAGCTGCGACAATTCGGCGCACAGGTTGTTGACGCTGGCTTTGAGATTGTTGTTGAACATATCCGACACCATCGTCATGCCTCCACTCATCCATTGGCCAGAGCCGCCAAATTGCGGGTGGTTGAACTGCGCCATGCGGCCATTGCCATTGATTACCGATTGCAGCATGCTCAGGACCGCTTCCGTGCTGTAGCCATAACGCTGTGCAATGCCGTCGATGATCTGCTGCCCGGCAGGCGAAAGTTGTTGCATGGTGGTTTTCCTGAGGTTGAATTTGTTGCGGTTGGGTCTGTTGCGCCTGAACTGCCCGGTCCCAGGCGTGGGCTGAACAACATAGCATGCCGATGACTATATCGCTTCGGCGCTGCAAACGACAACGCTCCACGACTTGCATGTGAGCCGCGGGACGCGGGTGATACACTGCGCCCTTACATTTCAAAGCCATTGCCATGACCAACAACAAACAGTCTCCCGCCAAACAGCCAGCCGGGGCGTCCACCGGTCGGGTGGTCAATCCTTTCCTCAATGCCGAGTTCTACAACCGGATGCGCGACTACACCGAGCGTGATGCCGCCTTTTCGAAGGAATTGACCGCCATCGGCGAAAGCGGCGCGGGCAAGCAAAGTACCGACATACGGACAGCGCCGTCGCTGCAATTGCTGCGCGCCGTTGTCAAGAAAGGCGTGTCGCTCGATGTCATGTTGGAGCGCATGGTGCAGGGTGTGGAATCGGGCCTGTGGGAGCCGTGGATGAGCAGCTTTGGCATCGAGATCCGCGGCGTCGACTATGCCAAGACCGAGCAGCGCAACGCCCGCCTGGCGCTCGACATGAGCCTGGCGTGCAAGGTCAATTCCGTGTTCGCCAACGCAGGCATCACCAACTGGCGCAGCCTGGTGGCAGAAGACTGTGCGCAAATCAAGATTGAGAAGCCGACCGAAAAAGCCGGCGCCAAACTGTACGCGATCTTCTACTTGGACGCGCCAGGAAAGTAATGCCGTTAGTCAGGCTGGCGTGCTCTTCTGACCGCTTGGCGCCCAATTTGCATTGGCCTTACGCCGTATATTTGCAGGAGTAGAGAAATCCTACGTTTTTTAGTCACAACAGCGATAGGCCGGCCAAAGCTGATGCTTGGCATTGCGTTAGTCATGCTGGCAGGCTTGGCCGGCACGTTGACGTATACCGGTTTCCTTGTGGTCGGGGTGTTGGCCGATTATCTCGGTACAGGCCGGGTCGTGGCAGGACTACTTCTGGGCATTCTTTTTGCGCGGTTTCCCTCGCTAAGCAAAGGCAAGCTGCAACTTGTCGGCTTGTTGCCCAAACCTGTCCGCCGACCGCTCATGGTGAGCATCCTTGCTCTGTGCTTGTTGACATTTCTAACGCAGGGCGACTACGTGCCTGCACTGTTTGTGGGCTTCGCGACGGCTTTTCTTCTGACCTTCCCATGGTTGAAGCGGGTGATGTTCGATCGAATATCGTCGTCGGTGTTCAAATTCACCGGCCAACGTCGTCCCCAAGGCAAGGACGACATGGTGATCGATGGTGAATTCAGGGAAAAGAAGGAATGAGCGGGCCGCTCAGGCACTACGAATCCTGCAAATGACAACGCCCACTTGCATGAGTAGGCGTTGCGTTAATCATGTACTTGGTGGCCCGGGGCGGAATCGAACCACTGACACAAGGATTTTCAATCCTCTGCTGCGGATGAAGCGTGCGAACAGTAGTGCAAGGCTTCGACAGGAGGCTCACTTTTTCTCAGGATCGTGACCCCAGTTCATTGGCTTACGCCGATTCCTGGCGGGCGGGCAGCTTCCAGCCCGGCCGGATGAAATGGCAGGTGTACCCGTTCGGATTGCGTTCCAGATAGTCCTGGTGTTCTGGCTCGGCCTCCCAGAAAGGTCCAGCCGCGACGACCTCGGTGACGGCCTTGCCGGGCCAGAGACCGGACGCGTCAACGTCGGCAATGGTCTGCTCGGCCATGCGCTGTTGTGCATCGCTGAGATAGTAGATGCCGGAGCGATAGCTCATCCCCCGATCATTGCCCTGACGGTTCGCCGTGGTCGGATCGTGAATCTGGAAGAAAAACTCGAGGATCTGGCGATAGCTGATCTGCGCCGGATCGAACACCAGTTCGAGCGCTTCTGCGTGCGTGCCATGGTTGCGGTAGGTGGCGTTGGGTACGTCGCCGCCAGTGTAGCCGACGCGCGTCGACAGCACGCCCGGTATCCGGCGCAGCAAATCTTCCATGCCCCAGAAGCAGCCGCCGGCCAGAATGGCGGTTTCAGTTTGCGGTGTCATTGATTCCCTTTGCTTGAACAGATGGTGGACCAAAAGGATACCTCTTTCCACGTTGGTCCGTTCGTCGCTGCGCCTGTCGCGCGTCGGCAGGTCACATCGTCACATCAGCATCCTTGAACGACAGGCTGCGGGCTCGAAGATCGTTGAGGATGGCTTCCCTGGCGACATCCCGACTGTGGCATTGGTGCGCTGATCGGCAAGTGCGCTCACAATCAGCTGTGCGCGGCCACGCCACATAGCTGCACAATTCATCGCTCACGGTGTCTGGCGACAGCTTTGTCTGCCGGGCAGAAAATTGCGCCAGCAACAAGGTGCGACAAAGTAGGTTGGCGCACAGCGCTGGCAATACCGGGCGCAGCAGCCGCAGCAGCCGGATCGACAGGTAGATCGAACTGAAAATCGCGTGACGCGCCGAGGTTTCGCCGGCCAGCTTGGTGCAAGGATTGTCGATCCACAAACAAAAACGCCAACCAGTGATGGTTGGCGTTGCGTGAACGATGTTCTTGGTGGCCCGGGGCGGAATCGAACCACCGATACAAGGATCTTCAATCCTTTGTCTGGCCTTCAATGATAGAAATACGGGGCCAGCACCGCGACTTCAGTAATATTATCGACCGGCAATCCATTGCGCTCGGCGACCTGCCGGATTGCCTCGGGCGTTGGCGCATCGTAGATGCAAAACGTGTGGGTCTTATCGGTACTCACGTAGGAATGGACCCAGGTAACGCCTTGCTCGCTGTTGGTCTGGACAACTTTGCTCAGGGCATCTGCGCCAGCGGCGTTGACGGGAATGTTGAGACCATCGGGGAAACTGCGTTCTACCATATAGCGCGGCATATCTGTCTCCTTGCTGTTATGAAGGACTAGCGATTACACCTTATGAGACTGCCCAGATAAAGTAGCGTAAAACCAAACGTAGGGCAATCGCTTTGCTGTGCAATGCCGTATGAGATGGTCGAACGTCCAGTAAACAAAAAAACGCCACCCGGCGGGGTGGCGTTTTACGTTACTGCAAAATTCTTGGTGGCCCGGGGCGGAATCGAACCACCGACACAAGGATTTTCAATCCTCTGCTCTACCAACTGAGCTACCAGGCCAAGAGGGCGCAATTATAGCAGCGTTTGCGGCGCATAAACAATTGCTCAGCCGCGACGAGGCAAAACCCCTTACGCAGCCGGCGTGATACGCCGCGCGTGATCGCGTTCCAGCGTCAGGCGCAGCTCGCGCCGGCCCCTGGCTTCCTCGAAGCGGCGGACCTCATCCGGCGTCGACGGCTCCAGCGGCGCAATCGAGGCTGGTTTACGGCCATCGTCGATCGCCACCATGGTGAAGAAACAGCTGTTCACATGGCGCACGACCTTGCTGCGGATATCCTCGGCAATTACCTTGATCCCGATTTCCATCGAGCTGCGGCCGGTGTAGTTCACCGCCGCCAGGAAGGTGACCAGCTCGCCCACGTGAATCGGCTGGCGGAAGGTGACTTGGTCGACGCTCATCGTCACCACGTAGCGGCCGGCATAGCGGCTGGCGCAGGCGTAGGCGACCTGGTCGAGCAGTTTGAGGATGGTGCCGCCGTGGACATTGCCGGAGAAGTTAGCGGTGTCGGGCGTCATCAGCACGGTCATGCTGAGTTGGTGCGAAGGCAGATTCATGCTGGGCTCGTTAAATAAGGGGTGGTCATGAATGATGTTGCCTTAGAACGTGCCGCACGGCAAGGTCAGCCGTTCGCTCATCACGCTTGCAGACCGTCATAATTGGCATATCAAAATGAAAATAAAGTCGTAGGCATCGACGCACCAATGATCTAGGCTCGGCATATGAACAGCGAATTCCCCAACTCTGGCGGCTCGGTGCAATGGCACCTCGGTCCCGTCATCGACGCGCTGCGCACCTCGCGCGAAACCACCCATAACATCCGCCACCACGGCCGCGTGCGCGAACTGCCGTCGCGCGAGGTCGTGCGCCAGGTCGTGGACGGCGTCTCGGCGGCCCTGTTCCCGACCCATTACGGCCGCCCGGACCTGAACGACGAAAGCATCGACTACTTCGTCGCCGACACCCTCAACGTGGTGCTCGACCGCCTGGCCGAACAGGTGCGGCGCGCGCTGCGCTTTTCCAGCGAATATGAACAGGCCGACGACGCCGTGCTGATCGAGCGTGCGCGCGCCATCACGCGCGAGTTCGCGGCCAGCCTGCCGGCCATCCGCAGCTTGCTGGTGTCCGACGTGCAGGCGGCGCTGGCGGGCGACCCGGCGGCGTCTTCGGTGGCCGAGATCATGCTGTGCTATCCGGGCACCATCGCCATTTTGTACCACCGCATCGCGCACTGCCTGCAGCGCCTCGGCGTGCCGTTTCTGGCGCGGGTCGCGGCCGACATCGGCCATTCACTTACCGGCATCGACATCCACCCGGGCGCGCAGATCGGCGCCAGCTTCTTCATCGACCACGGCACCGGCGTGGTGATCGGCGAGACCGCGATCCTGGGCCAGCGCGTGCGGCTGTACCAGGCGGTGACGCTGGGCGCCAAGCGCTTCCCGGTCGACGAGAACGGCGTGCTGGTGAAAGGCACGCCGCGCCATCCGATCGTCGAGGACGACGTCGTGATCTACGCCGGCGCCACCATCCTGGGCCGTATCACGGTGGGCGCCGGGTCGACCATCGGCGGCAATGTGTGGCTGACCCAGAGCGTCCCGCCGGGCAGCAACGTGTCGCAGGCGCAGATGCGCAACACATAAGACGATTCAGAACGCGCGGTTCGAGATACAGGCCGCGCGCGATCGCGACGCGCTGCGCCTGGCCGCCAGAGCTGCTTGGGCAGCGCGTCGCCATACTCCTTCAAGCCCACTTCGTCCCAGCAGCGCCGCGGCGCGCGCCAGATCAGGCTGCGCCGCTCGAGCATGCCCATCGCGCTGTCACTGAGTTTGCCCAGTAAAGCCGGCAGCACGGTCGCGGCCAGCATGATGTCGGCGCGGCCGGTCTCGCGGCCATCGGTCAGCAGGTAGCCCAGGCCGCAGCTGGCGGCGATCAGTTCGGCCGCCACCATGAACATCCAGGCCAGGGACAGGCCATTGTGTAATCCCGTCAGCACCGGCGGCAGCGCCGCCGGCAGCAGCACCCGGCGCGCCAGTGCGAATGGCGACAAGCGATACAGCAAGCTGAGCGTCGCGTTGTAGTGGACGTGCCTTTGCTATGATGGCGCGATGGCTCTTCTCCTGGTTCCCGGCTACATGGCCGACGATACGCTGTGGGACGACATGTGCGAGCGGCTGGCACCTTTCGGCCCGCTGGCGCATTCCGACCTGCGGCACGATTCCACCTTGGAGGCGATGGCGCGCCGCGCACTGGCGTCGGCGCCGCCGTCGTTCATCCTGGTTGGATTTTCAATGGGCGGCTACGTGGCGCGCGAGATGGTGCGCCAGGCGCCCGAACGCGTGCGCGCGCTGGTGCTGATCGCCACCTCGACGCGTCCCGATTCGCCCGCGCTCCGGCAGAGCAAGGGGACAGTGGCGACAGCAGCGCCGTCGGTGTCGTTCGCTGGCCTGAGCCGCATCGCGATTGCCAGTTCGCTGCATGAACGCGAGCGCGGTAACGCGGCGCTGATCGAGCGTGTGCGCATGATGGGCGTGCGGCTCGGTGGCGCGGCGTTTCGGCAGCAGTCGATGCTGGAGCGGCCGGGGGATCTGCATCTGCTGGATCAGATTCGTTGTCCGACGCTGGTGGTCGCGGCCGGGCATGATCGCTTGCGCAGCCTGGAAGAATCGCAGGAACTGCATGCGGGGATTGCGGGGGCGGACTTTGCGCTGATCGAAGACAGCGGCCACATGATCCCGCTCGAAGCGCCTGACGCACTGCTGGACGTGATGGTGCCGTGGCTGGAAGGGGTCACGGCCACGCAGGCCAGGGTTTAAGCCGGCACCTGCGCTGCCGGGACGCCCCATGCATCCAGCCCGCGGATCGCTTCTTCCTTGAGTTTGGCCTCGATCTCGATCCATGGCGCGTTCAGGTAGGACGACGGCATGGTCACGATCAGGTCGGAATGCTGGCGGTCGTTGAAACCTTCGCGCCCGTTCGAGATGTGCACTACCTGATGCGCGGGGTCGGGCCAGGTGGCGCGCGCCTTGGCCAGCATGTCGGCCACGCTCGGGTGGTCGTAGCTGTCGAGCTTTTCGTGCACGATGTGGTGGTGGGCGTCGAACACCATCGGCACGCCGGCGCGCACGCACACGGCGTGGATTTCTTCGGCGCTGTAGGCATATTCGTCGTTCTCCAGGCACAGGCGCAGGCGGATCGCGTCCGGCAGCGCGGCGATGCGCGCCACCAGTGCGTCTTCGCGGCCGGCCTTGCCGCCGTGGATTTCGAGCAGCGCCCACGGTGAGCGCGGCTGGTCGAGCAAGTCCATGATGTCGGCGTGCATCTGCAAAATCTTGATGCTGTTCTCGACCACGCTTTCGGAATCGGAACTGAGCACCACGAACTGGTCGGGATGCATCACCAGCCGCAGGCCGCGCTCGGTGGCGCGCCGGCCCGAGCGGCCCAGCGTTGTCCTGAATTGTTCGATGACCTCGAGCCCGAGCGGCGTGTCGAGGAAGGGGAAGATCGACGACGGCATCCGGTACAGCGAAATGCCCGCTTGCTCGCAGTAGCGCAGCGCGTTGTCGAGGGTCTGGATATTGTCGCGGTAGATGTCTTCCAGCACGCGCCGCTGGCCGTCCTCGGCATGTTCGAGCAGGCGCTTGCGCGTGAGCGCGCGGTAGCGCACGTCCTTGGACGTGGTGATGCAGACGAGGCCGAGTCGTGGTCGCATGATGGGCATCGGTGAGAGCTGCCGGCGCAGTGAACAGGCGCCGGCGGGGAACGCGGCGCGCCAATGGCGCGCCGCGGGAGACTGGCTAATCCCGGATCAATTCTTGGCCTGGTAAGCCTGGATCTGGTCGCGCAGTTGCTGGCCGCTCGAGTGCGAATAGTCCTTGTTGATCTCGAACGTCACCAGGCTCTTGAGCTGCGGATCGAGCTGTGCGCGCAGTTCGCCCAGGAAGCTTGGCTCGGCGACCAGCGCCAGCCGGTCGAAGCGGTTTTCGTTCTTGGCCTTGAGCAGGATGGCGCAGATGTCGCGCGCGAAGTTCTGCGCATTGCGCTCTTCCGGGGTCTGGTTCGGTTCGTACTGGCTGTTGGGCAGGGCGCCGCCGGTGCTTTTGATGCTCTGGCTCGCTGCCAGTGGACCGGCCTGATCGGTCACTTGGTCCGACATGCGGGTGCGTGCCAGCGGATCGACCAGGTCCTCGATTTCCTGATAAGCCGAGTTGCCATCGGTGTCGGAGAAAATACGGGCGCGGCCGGCGTCGGCCGAAATAATCCAGGTGTTCATGCTACCTCCTTGACGCTAGAAATCATGTTGTTCTTCTGTGAACCATTCGGCTCACATCCCGTCGTGCTGTTGATAGGAAGTCTATCCGAAGCAGCAATTTTGGGAGGCACGAAAGGCGTGCGCGTGTGCGGGGTGAGTATGTCGGAGGCATTTTTTCGCTTGTCCGGCCCGGTACTGTCGAGCAGCTATTCGCTCTCGGCGGACCGGGTTTTTGCCGCGGCGCAGGGCGCCATCAACGTGGCGTGCCGAAGGCCTGGGTCCAGTAGATGATGCCGGTCTGGCGCTCGGGTGTGACGCCATAGGCTGCGCCCATGTCGGTGAAGCCGCCGTTCATGATGTTGGCGCAATGGCCGGGACTGTCGAGCCAGCCGGCGACCGCTTCTTCGGGCGTGCGCTGGCCGAATGCGATGTTTTCGCCGACGCGGCGCCAGCTGTAGCCGGCACGTACGGCACGCTCGGCCACCTGGCTGCCATCCCTGGCGCGGTGGCTGAAGTAGCGGCGCGTGGCCATATCGCGGCTGTGTGCCAGTGCGGCCTTGCCGAGCGCATCGTTCCATCGCAGCGGCGGCGCAGCGGGATAGGCCTGAGCGCCGCAGAGGCGGGCGCTGGCGCGGGCTGCATTGACCTGGTCGAGGATCAGTTTGCCGGCATCGCGCCAGTCGGGATAGACGGCCGAGGGCAGCGGCGCAGCAGGGCGCGCCAGCACGACGGTCCAGGTCGCGCCTTCGCGATAACTGCCGACGCTCGAGAAACGCGGGTTCAACAATGCCGTGCAATATTTTTGCTGCAGAACGTCCATGGCGGCACGCGCGTTGTCGGGGCCGGTAACGTAGATCGCCTGCGCGCCCTCGACCGGATAGCCGGCGCGTTCGAGCGCCGATTCGATGAAGGTGCCGGTGCCGATGCGTAGTTGTGACAGGGCCGGATGCGGGGCGAGGGCGGCAACTGGCGCGGCAGGCGCGCCGTTGCAGGCCCCGGGGTCGGCACGGTAGGCGTTGATCAGCGGCGCCAGCGGGTCGTCGGTCCGGGCCAGCGACATCGGCTGAGCGTGCGCAGGCAGTGTCGTCAGGCTGGCGCTGACGATGACGCCAACAACGAACGGCAAGCCTGAAAATCGAACGGGACTGGGTTTCACGTTTGGATGGAATAGCTGGTCTGTTTGGCAGTGGAGTAGCACGGCATTCCTGCGCAAGCGCGCTGTGCAGTGAATGCGTCGCCCCGATAACAAGCTGCCCGAAAACAGTCGCGTTACGAGAATCTGACTCGCTACAGATGAGGGGTTATGTCGATGCTTTCAATCGTTCGACCCGGTTAATTGCCATCGCAAGTCATGCGCCCTGCATTGGGAGAAAGTGCAATTAGTTGCTAAAATAAAACTTCTAGTTCTTGCTCGCGATGAGCGGATCAGATTTCATTGGATTATTCATGAGCTTATGGACCGTGTCGATTGCCGACTCCCGCAACCTGTTGGACGCTGCTACCAAGTCACTGATCGATATCGACATGCGCTACGTGATGGGATACCTGGACCGATTCATCGACTGGAAGGGCGCGCTGGAGGTTCGGGTCAATATCAAGACCCATGAGGAGCTGAAGTCTGAATTGGGCTGGGATATCGACGGCATCAGTCCGGCCACGGAAATGTCGTGGTTTGCCAATGGATCGAGCTTGAACAAAAGTAATCTGATCGAAGCGCTGACCGGACAGGACAAGAACGGTGAACAACCGGATGCCGGCTTCACGATCTATCTCGGCAAGGACGGTACGATCCGCAATTATGGCGCGCCGGTCTGGCTCGATCCCAATCCGGTTTTCCAGTCGAGTCCGGTCATCCCCGGCAGAAGTCATGATTTCGTGTCGATCGCATTGCATGAGATATTGCATACGCTGGCTTTCGATCAGACGGACTTCCTCATGAGCACCTTGGGAAGCAAGGTGACGCTCAAGGACGGCGTGTATTACTTCGCCGGCGAAGCGACCGTTGCATTACTGGGTCAGCCGTTGGCACTCGACGCAGTAGGCCATGTCATCAGTGCGCTGACGCCGCAATATGCGCAGAGCGGCATGATGAGCGATGTCGGGCACTATGAGCAGAATCGCTGGGATATCGGCCGGATCGAGCTGGCAGTCATGCAGGACTTGGGGTTTGATGTCCATCTTCCCTTGCACGGCTTGTCGTACACAGACCTGAACGACCGGCAACCGCTAATTAGCGGAACCAACGGCGCGGATGTGCTGTATGGCGACTTCCGTGACAACAGCATGTACGGATTTGCCGGCAATGATCGTTTCGAGGGCGGCGCGGGCAACGACTATATCGATGGCGGCGCCGGCCTGGATACCGCGCTGTATGCGGGCAAGGCTGCTTCCTTCGATGTGACGGTGGCCGGCGGCGCGCTCAAGGTAAGCGACAAGTCAGGTGTCGAGGGCATCGATTCCCTGTTGAACATCGAGCGCATTGAATTCGCGGACGGCGCACGCGCGTTCGACATCGACGGCAGTGCAGGTCAGGCATTCCGCATCTACCAGGCGGCTTTCGATCGCGCGCCCGATCTGTCCGGTCTCGGTTTCTGGATCGCGCAGATGGATCGCGGCGTTTCGTTGCAGGACGTTGCCATGAGTTTTATCCAAAGCGACGAATTTGGCGATCTGTATGGAACATCGCTACAGGCGGACGCGTACGTGACCCAGCTTTATCAAAACGTGCTGCATCGTGCGCCCGAGCAAGCGGGATATGAGTATTGGCTCAATATCTTGAACGGAAACGATACGCGGGAGCTACGCGGCGCCATGCTTGCCGCGTTCAGCGAAGGCCACGAAAATGTGGCGCAGGTGGCGCAACTGATTGCCGCCGGCATCGACTACGTGCCTTATCTCGGCTGAGATTGAATCTGGCCTGACAGTTAGCGCGCAACGCGCGCCTGCGGCGTGCGCTCCAGCTTCGACACGTCCAGGCCCTGGCTGCGCAGGCGCGCCAGCAATGCCTCGTAGGCGGCCGGGTCCACCTGCGGCGTGCGCGACAGGATCCACAGGTATTCGCGCTTCGGTTCGCTGACTGCCGACAGCTGGTAGTGCTCGTCGAGGTCGATCACCCAGTAGTCACCCCACACCATCGGGATAAAGGACAGGAACGCGGGAGCGAAGCGCACCTTCAGCTTGGGCGAGTCCGCTGCGCCGAGCTGGCGTGCCACGCCCTCGGCGGCGTCAACCTTGCCGTCGGCGGTGCGGCAGCGGTTGATTACGTCGACCCGTCCATCGTCGCGCAAGGTATAGCCGGCGCTGGTGTCGCCCACGCATTTCTTCTGGAAGTCGTTCGGGAATTTGGCGATTTCGTACCAGGTGCCCATATAGCGCGGTACCGACAGTGCGGCGATGGGCTGCAATGGCTGGGCGGTGTCGGCGGCCAGGGCCGGTCCGGAGCACAGGCCGGTCAACAGCAGGGCGGCGGGCAGGGACTTGGCGAACATGGGAACCTCGGTGGCAAACGGTGGGGTGCCAGCTTAGCGATTGTCGCGTTGCTATGTCGCATGGTTGGTGTGGTTGGCCGAGGTGCCTGTGTCGTTCGAAGGCGGGATGCTGATTGGCGGAGTTGCCATTGACTGCAACGTAAGCGGCTGTGCAGCGAACTTGGGCCCCGCCTTCGCGGGGGTGACTGGCGGAAGATAACTGGCGTGGTGGCGTAGCTCGCATGCAAGCGGCAAGCTACGGTACGGGCATGGCCGTTGGAGTCGCACAAGAAAGGCTCGTTCTGCGTTCTGGATTGAAGCCACGCAAACGGCTACGCTGAACTTGTATGGCGGCAGGCGGTCGTAGTTCTAATAGAGGCCAAGGCGGCAAGCGACGCGGCGTACAGGTGATTGCGTGTACCTGTGCGTTTCACCCGTGCGCCTGATTTCGCCTGTCGTTACGAGGAGGATGCACCATGAGCCAACCAGTCCAACCGGCGTCCGCGCCACAGCCGGGGCGCGATGCCGCTGCGCCCGGTCCCGACCTTGCCGCGATCAAGACCCGCCAGCAGGCGACCTGGGCCAGCGGCGATTTCGCCGTGGTCGGCGTCACGCTGCAGATCGTCGGCGAGTCGCTGGCCGAGGCGGCCGATGTGCGCGCCGGCGAGCGCGTGATCGACATCGCCGCCGGCAACGGCAACGCCACCCTGGCGGCGGCGCGCCGCTTCGCCAGGGTGGTCTCGACCGACTACGTGCCGGCGCTGCTCGATAAAGGGCGGGCGCGCGCCGCCGCCGAAGGCCTGACGATCGATTTTCGCGAAGCCGACGCCGAGGCATTGCCGTTCGCGGACGCCAGTTTCGACGTCGCGCTGTCGACCTTCGGGGTGATGTTCGCGCCCGACCAGAGGCGCGCGGCGGCCGAGATGCGGCGCGTGGTGCGCCCCGGCGGGCGCATCGCGATGGCCAACTGGACGCCTGATGGGCTGATCGGGCAGCTGTTCCGCATCGTGAGCCGCCACATGCCGCCGCCGGCCGGACTGGCGCCGCCGGTGCTGTGGGGTGTCGAGGATCATTTGCGCCAGCTGTTCGGGGCCGACATGGCGCACGCCCGCATCGAGCGCAAGATGTTCAACTTCCGCTACGCGTCGAGCGCGCACTGGCTGCAGGTATTCCGTGATTATTACGGGCCGCTGAACCGGGCGTTCGGCGCGCTCGACCCGAATGCGGGCGATGCGCTGGCGCTCGACTTGCTGGCGCTGGTCGAGCAGTTCAACACGGCGGGCGCGGGTTCGCTGGTGGCGCCGGGCGAATATCTGGAGGTGGTACTGACGAGGGAGGAGGCAGGGACGCTGCATTGAGCCGGTGAGGCAATGCTGAACCGAACTGAACCGAACCGGCGCCGGCGCGCTGCCAGGTGCCTGCGCCGGTTCAGCGCCGGGCTTGCCCCGGCGGCCGGCTTACGCCTTGCGACATTACACCTTGCGCACGAACTCGGTCTTCAGGCTCATCGCGCCGAAGCCGTCGATCTTGCAGTCGATGTCATGGTCGGCATCGACCAGGCGGATGTTCTTGACCTTGGTGCCTTGCTTGATCACGCCGCCGGAACCCTTTGGTTTCAGGTCCTTGATCACGGTGACGGTGTCGCCATCCTGCAGGATGTTGCCCGATGCATCTTTATACACACGCACGCTGTCGGCGGGGGCAGCAGCCTGGACCGGCCATTCGTGCGCGCATTCCGGGCACACGTACTGGCCGGCGCCGTCTTCATAGGTGTACGCCGATTGGCACTGGGGGCAGGAAGGAAGGGTTTGCATAGGGGCCTTGGAATGCAAAAACGCCACCCGAAGGTGGCGTTTTCAAGAATCTTGGTGGCCCGGGGCGGAATCGAACCACCGACACAAGGATTTTCAATCCTCTGCTCTACCAACTGAGCTACCAGGCCAAGAGAGGCATGATTATAGCCAGCGATTTTCAGTTGCGCAAGTGCTCGCGTTCGTTTTCTCGGAATGGGGCTTTCCGGCTTGTCCACGCCGGCATTGGCGAGGCCATGTCATGCCGGTGTCTTGAAGGCCGGATGCCGCACCGGCCAATACCCGGTATGCCGCGCAGCACGAACCGCCTACCGGCTGCCCATCCCTTTGCCGGGGCCTCGCATTGACAGACCATAGCGCTCGGGAATAGGCGGCGCAACATTGGCATATCGCTATAATGCGCCCATGACCACGCCCACGACCTCCACCATCCGGACCGACGTCTGCATCGTCGGCAATGGCGCCATCGCCAAGACCGCCGCGCTCGGTTTCGCCCAGGCCGGCCACAGCGTCACGCTGCTGGCGCCGCCTGCGCGCAAGTCCGAGACCGCATCGGCGTCGGCCGCCGAGCGGCCGTGGGACGTGCGTGTATACGCCCTCAATCATACGGCGCACGACCTGCTGGCCTCGCTCAAGGTATGGGGCGCGCTCGACCTGGCGCGGGTGGCGGCGGTCGACGCCATGGACGTCAATGGCGACGGCGAAGGCGGCGGCAAACTCGGCTTCGACGCTTTCGGCGCCCGGGTCGGCACCCTGGCCTGGATCGTCGAGGACGCGAACCTGAACGGCGCGCTCGACGCGGCGCTCAAGTTCGCCCATAACGTGCAGCAGGTCAGCGGCATCGCGTGCGAGCTCGATTGCAGCGAAGCCGGGGCCGCGGTGCGCCTGGAAGACGGGCGGCGCCTGGAATGCGAACTGCTGGTCGGCGCCGACGGCCGCGAGTCGTGGGTGCGCGGCCAGTGCGACATCGGCGTCGACTACCGCCAGTATCACCAGCGCGCCATCGTCACCAACTTCGCCTGCGACAAGCCGCACCACGGCGTCGCCTACCAGTGGTTCACCTGCAGCGACGGCATCATCGCGCTGCTGCCGCTGCCGGGCAACCGCGTGTCGCTGGTATGGTCGGCGCCCGAGACCCTGGCCGACACCCTGATGGACGAGTCGCTGGGCGAGCTGGCGATCCGCCTCGGTGAATACGCCGACGGGAAACTGGGCGCGCTGCGCCCGCTGCAGCCGGAAGCCGTGGCCGCGGTGCCGCTGGCGCTGATCAAGCCGCACGCCATCGTGGCGCCGCGCGTGGCTCTGGTGGGCGACGCCGCCCACGCCGTGCATCCGCTTGCGGGCCATGGCATGAACCTCGGTTTCGGTGACGTGGTCGACCTGCTGCAGGCGGTGCGCGAGCGCGAACAGCGGCGCGCGATCGGCGACGAACGGGTGCTGGCGCGCTATGCCCGCAAGCGCAAGGAAGAAGTGCTCATGATGCAGCTGGCCACCGATGGACTCGAGCGCCTGTTCGGCGCCAACCTGGAGCCGCTGCGCGTGGTGCGCAATTTCGGATTAAACTTGCTCGATAAAATGCCGGCACTGAAGCGCCGCCTGATGTCGCATGCGCTGGGCAAGGCGACCGGTTGAGCGACGCCGGTGGGCGCGCTGAAACGCGCTCCTGAGATGCTGCACCGAGCCGCCCAAGCGAGGCTGCGTACCGGCCAGGCCGCAGCCGCCGCGCTGCACACCGCATTGAGTCACACACTAAGGAATTCAAGCATGATCAAAATGAAGCTCGCCGTCTTGCTGGCGACGGCGCTGCTGGCGTCCTGCGTCGATGCGCAGAACACGGTCGAAGCAGGCATCAAGAAGTCGCTCGAGTCGCGCCTGGGCGGCGCCAAGATCGAGTCGATCAAGGAAACGCCGTACGGCGGCTTGTACGAAGTGCGGGTCGCAGGCGACATCCTGTACACCGACAAGAAGGGCGAATACCTGGTGATCGGCCAGGTCTACGACGTCAAGAGCTCGCGCAACCTGACGCGCGAACGCCTCGACGACATCAACAAGATCAAGTTCAGCGACCTGCCGCTCGAGCTGGCGCTCAAGCAGGTCAAGGGCAACGGCAAGCGCGTGATCGCGGTGTTCGAAGATCCCAACTGCGGCTACTGCAAGCGCCTGCGCCAGGGCGCGCTCAAGGAACTCGACAACGTCACCATCTACACCTTCATGTACAACATCCTGTCCCAGGATTCGTTCGTGAAGTCGAAGAACGTGTGGTGCGCACCAAACCGCAACAAGGCCTGGGACGACTGGATGATCAACGGGAAGGTGCCGCCGAGCGCGCCCGCAGCATGCGAAGCGCCCAACGACAAGGTGGTGGCCCTGGGTCAGAAGCTGAACATCACCGGCACCCCGGCGATCTTCTTCGCTGACGGCTCGCGCATCCCGGGCGCGATCGACATCAAGGCGCTCGAAGCCAAGCTGTCCTCGCTCGAAGCGAAGTAATCCTGGCCGACGCCATGCTCCCCATTACCGGCATCCTGCTGGCCGCAGGCCGCGGGCGCCGTTTCGACCCGCAGGGCCGGCGCAACAAGCTGCTGCAAACGCTGCCCGGCGGCGACCTCGTCGTCGTCGCCAGCGCGCGCCGGTTGTTATCGGTCTGCGCACGTGTGGTGGCAGTAGTGCCGCCGGACGGCGGCGGCGTGGCCGCCACGCTGCGCGCGCTCGGCTGCGACGTCACGGTCTGTCCCGACGCCGATGCCGGCATGGGGTTGTCGCTGGCGCATGCGATTCGGTATTCATTGCAAGGAGACGCCGCCTCGCATGGCTGGCTGGTGGCGCTGGGTGACATGCCCTTCGTCGAGCCCTCTACCTTGCAGGCGCTGGCCGATGCGATCGCCGCCGGCGCCGGCATCGCCGCGCCGCTGTTCGATGGCCAGCGCGGCAATCCGGTGGCTTTTGGTGCGATCCACCGCGACGCTTTGCTGATCCTCGATGGCGACCAGGGCGCGCGCCGTTTGCTCACGACCTGTCCGGTGACCCCGATCGAGGTCCTCGATCCCGGCATCCTGCGCGACATCGATTCCCCGGACGACCTGCCGCGCTGAGTCGGCGCTGCGCAAGTAACGCCATCCCTGCGGTTTTGCTGCCCGCACCCTAATCCGTTTACACTACGCTCAATTCGGCGCGTCCCGAGAAGACATCAGACATCATGAAAAAGCCATCGCAGAAAAAGCAGCCCGCCATCCGCTACGCCATCGTCCCCAAGGACCTGGCCGGGCACCTGTTCAACGTGACCGTCACGGTCGAGCGACCCGATCCCGAAGGCCAGGTGTTCGCACTGCCGGCCTGGATCCCGGGCAGCTACATGATCCGCGAGTTCGCGCGCAATATCGTGCGCATCCGCGCCGATGCTGATGGCGCGGCGGTGGCACTGACGAAACTGGACAAGCACGCATGGCGCGCCGCGCCATGCGCCGCGCCGCTCACGCTGCATTACGAGGTGTACGCCTGGGACTTGTCGGTGCGCGCCGCTCACCTCGACCAGACCCACGGTTTCTTCAACGGCACCAGCGTGTTCCTGCGCGTGGTCGGGCAAGAGGATGTGGCGCACGGCGTCGACATCCAGCGCCCGGCCGATCCGGCTGCGAAGACCTGGCGCGTGGCTACCGCGATGCCGGAAGCGGGCGCCAAGCGTTATGGCTTCGGCCTGTACTCGGCATCGAACTACGATGAGCTGATCGACCACCCGGTCGAGATGGGCGACTTCGCGCTGGCCAGTTTCACCGCGCACGGCATCCCTCACGACATCGTGATCACCGGCCGCGTGCCGAACCTGGACATGGCGCGTTTGCAGGCCGACCTGAAAGCCATCTGCGAAACCCAGATCGCGTTCTTCGAGCCGCAGACCAAGCGCGCGCCGCTCGAACGCTACGTGTTCATGACAATGGTGGTGGGCGACGGCTATGGCGGCCTGGAACACCGCGCCTCGACCGCCTTGATCGCCGCGCGCGCCGACCTTCCGAGCCTTGCCACGCCGAAGGGCGCCGAGCCGGGCGAAGGCTACCTGCGCTTCCTCGGGCTGTGCAGCCACGAGTACTTCCATACCTGGAACGTCAAGCGCATCAAGCCGGCCGTGTTCGCGCCCTATGATCTGCAGACCGAAAACTACACGCCGCTGCTCTGGCTCTTCGAAGGCTTCACCAGCTACTACGACGACCTGATGCTGGTTCGCAGCGGCATCATCGGCGAAGCGACTTATTTCAAGCTGCTGTCCAAGACCGTCGGCGGCGTGCTGCGCGGCAGCGGGCGCCTGAAGCAGAGCGTGTCCGATTCCAGCTTCGACGCCTGGAGCAAGTACTACCGCCAGGACGAGAATTCGCCGAACGCGATCATCAGCTACTACACCAAGGGTTCGCTGATCGCGCTGGCGTTCGACCTGACCATCCGTGCCAAGACCGGCGGTGCCAGGTCGCTCGACGATGTGATGCTGGCGCTGTGGGAGCGCTATGGGCGCGATTTTTATAACGGTGCGGGCCGCGGTGTGACAGACCTTGAAGTCGAAGCGCTGTTCGATGAAGTCAGCGGCCTGAAACTCAAGCCTTTGTTCGAGCGCTGGGTGCGCGGCACCGACGACCTGCCGCTGGCCAAATTGTTCGCGCCGCTGGGCGTCAAGCTGGTCGAAGAGCGCAAGGGCGGCAAGGCTTCGTTCGACGCCGGCATTGGCCGCGACGCGCTCGGCGCCAAGCTCACGCAAGTGCACGAGGGCGGGGCGGCGCACCAGGCCGGCCTGTCGGCGCACGATGTGATCATCGCGATCGACAACCTGCGCGTGAACGGCAATCCGCCGAATGTCGACGCGCTGCTGGCGCGCTATCGCGTTGGCGATACGGTGACCGTGCACGCGTTCCGGCGCGATGAATTGATGGCGTTCGATGTGACGCTGCAGGGTGACCGGGTGCCGGGCATTACCTTGACGCCGGCTGTGGCGGGGCGCAAGTCGGTGGCGATCAAGCGGCCGAGCGCGGTGTAAGGTCCGGCGCGGTCCATCATCCGTGCCTTCAACAATCGTCAACCCGGCCGCACCGCATGCTATCGTTGTGACACCCTGACCACAACGACATGAGGCCTCCGTTGAAGCTCACCCGCATCGCCACCGCTCTACTGCTCGCATCCGCTGCCATCCCGGCGTTGGCCCAACCGGCCGCCCCGCTCAACAAGGACGTCGCCACCCGCGTCGACGCCATGTACCCCTGGCTCGACACCATCTACAAAGACCTGCACGCCCATCCCGAGATCGCATTCCAGGAAACCCGCACCGCCGGCAAGCTCGCGGCCGAGATGCGCAAACTCGGCTTCACGGTGACCGAGAAGGTCGGCAAGACCGGCGTGGTCGCGGTGCTGAAGAATGGCGCCGGCCCGACGGTCCTGGTGCGCACCGACATGGATGGCCTGCCGATGGAAGAAAAGACCGGCCTGCCATACGCCAGCCGCGCACGCGCCACCAGCGAAGGGCGCGACACGTTCGTCACCCACAGTTGCGGGCACGACATCCACATGACCAGCTGGCTGGCCGCGGCGCGCACCCTGGTCGAATTGAAATCGCAGTGGAAGGGCACCCTGGTCTTCATCGGCCAGCCGGCCGAGGAAATCGTCTCGGGCGCCAAGGCGATGCTGGACGATGGCCTGTTCAAGCGCTTCCCGAAACCCGATTACGCCTTTGCCCTGCATTCGTGGCCGCTGGCGCATGGCACGGTGGGTTTCAACGACGGCCCGGTGTCGTCGAATTCGGATTCGCTCGAGATCAACTTCAAAGGGCGTGGTGGCCACGGTTCGGCGCCGGACAAGACCGTCGACCCGATCGCCATTGCAGCGCGCTTCGTGGTCGATGTGCAGACGGTGGTCAGCCGTGAGAAGGATCCGAAGGAATTCGGCGTGGTGACGGTGGGCGCGATCCAGGGCGGCACGGTCGGCAACATCATCCCCGACAGCGTGCAGGTGCGTGGCACCATTCGCTCGTACAGCCCTTCGGTGCGCGCCAAGCTGCTCGAAGGCGTGCGCCGCGTGGCCGAAGGCTCGGCGGCGATGGCCGGCGCGCCCAAGCCTGACATGACGATCGGCGGCGGTGGCCAGGCAATCGTCAACAGCACTGAACTCGTCAACAAGACCGAGGTGGTGTTCAAGGAAGCCTTTGGTGCCGACAAGGCGGTGCGCATGCCGGCGATGACGGCCAGCGAAGACTTTTCGCTGTACGCCAACCAGGGCGTGCCGTCGATGTTCTTCTTCACCGGCGTGTACGATCCGAAGGATGTCGCAGAGGCCGAGCGCGAAGGCGGCAAGCCGATCGCGTTCAACCATTCGCCGTTTTATGCACCGGTGCCGGAACCGTCGATCAAGACCAGTGCGCGTGCAATGACGCTGGCGGTATTGAACGTGCTCGGGAAGTGAATCAGGGGAACCGTAGCGTGGGCGGGTCTCCGCTCCACGCGTTCAATGGATTATGAACGGTCAGGCCGCTGAGGCCTTCAAACAATCCGCACAACGCCCGTACAGCGTCATCTCATGACTTTCGACAGTAAACCCTTTCGGCGCCATGTGTTCGATATCGCCCGGGCAGGCGTGCACGTCGAACACGCGCTGGCAGTTGGTGCACTGGAAGTGGTGGTGGTGGTGCTCGGCCACGCTGGTCGCTTCATAGCGTGCGCCTTCGCCCGGCAGGGTGACGACTTTCAGCGCGCCGTCGTCGACCAGCGATTTCAGGTTACGGTACACGGTCGCCATGCCCAGCTGGCTGACCTGCTGGCTGGCGTCCTGCAGGATCTCTTGCGGGGACAGGGGACGGCGGGCATGCTCGATCGCATGCAGGATGGCGGATTTTTGGCGTGTATTGCGTTGCATAGCCGAAGAATACCCGAAACGACGCACGATGAGCCAGACAGTGCTTGAAACACTAATGATAATGGACTATCATTAGACTTTATCGATAGTGGCTTATCACTATCATCGCACGTTTTTTCCTGCGACGCTGTGCGCCGCACTGTCCATTGCACTGTCAACACCATCGAGGAATACCATGTCTGACTTCACCTGCAAGCGCACGCCGCTGACCCTGGCGCTGATGCTGGCGTTCGGCGCTCCCCTGACCGTCCACGCCCAGACCACATCGAGCCGCGCGCAATCGGATCCGGACAGCGTGCCGACCGTGGTGGTCTCGGCCAGCGCCCTGGGCGTGGTGCACGACGACATGATCACGCCGGTGACCTCGCTCGGCGGCAGTGAACTGGTGCGGGCGCGCGAATCGACCCTGGGCGAGACCCTGGCCAACCAGCCCGGCATCACCTCGAGCCACTTCGGCGCCGGCGCCAGCCGTCCGGTGATTCGCGGCATGGACGGCCCGCGCGTAAAGATCCTGTCCGATGGCGCCGAGATTCAGGACGCCTCCACCATCAGCCCCGATCACGCCGTCGCGTTCGAGCCTGTCCTGGCCGAGCGCATTGAAGTGCTGCGCGGCCCGTCGGCGTTGGCGTATGGCGGCGGCGCCATCGGCGGCGTAGTCAACATCATCGACCGCAAGATTCCGACCGCGATGCCCGAGAAAGGCCTGGAAGGCAGCGCCGAAGTACGCGCCAATTCGGCGGCGCGCGAAAAGACCGGCGCTTTTGAATTCACCACCGCGGCCGGCAGCAACCTGGCGCTGCACCTGGAAGGCGTCAAGCGCGACGCCAGCGACTACCGCGTCGGCAAGGACTGGGCCGAAGGCCGCCGTGTGTCGGGCAGCTACAAGGAATCCGAGACCGGCACCGTCGGCCTGTCGTGGATCGGCAAGAACGGTTATCTGGGCGCTGCCTTCACCAAGGAACGCACCGAATACGGCATCCCGGGCCACAGTGAGCTGTTCCACGAATGCCATCCGCACGGCGACCATTTGCATTGCGGCGGCCATGAAGAGGAAGAGGGTCATGAAGGTCACGACCATGGCGACGAAGAACACGATCATGATCACGAAGAAGTCCCGGTGGTGAAACTGGACAGCGAACGCTGGGACATCCGCGGCGAATACCGCGCCCCGGTGGCCGGCATCGAACGCGTGCGCCTGCGCGCCTCGTTCAGCGACTATGTGCACGACGAGCTGGAAGACAATGTGGTCTCGACGTCGTTTCGCAACAAGGGCCACGACGCGCGCCTGGAGTTCGTGCACGCGCCGGTCGCCGGCTGGCACGGCGTGTTCGGGATGCAGACCACGCGCCGCGATTTCGAAGCGGTGGGCGAAGAGGCCTACGTGCCGCCGACCCTGACCAAGAAACACGCCGCCTTCCTGACCGAGGAATACAAGCTGGCCGACTGGCGTTTCGAAGCCGGCCTGCGCCACGAATGGCAAGACATCGAGGTCGATGCGCCTGGCCTGCGTGACACCGATGCGCGCGGCACCTCGGCCTCGGTCGGCGCGGTGTGGAAGCTGGCGCCCGAGTACTCGCTGCGCGCGTCGCTGTCGCGCAGCCACCGCCTGCCGAGTGCCGAAGAGCTGTATGCCGACGGCGCCCACCTGGCCACCAGCACCTACGAGATCGGTAACCAGAACCTGGACAAGGAAACCTCGAACAACGTCGACCTCACGTTACGCAAGTTCGCAGGAAGCACCACCTTTTCGCTCAGCGCCTTCCATAACCAGGTCGACAACTACATCTACGCCCATACGCTGGACAACCACGACGGCTTCCAGCTGGTCGAGTATGCCCAGCGCGACGCCACCTTCACCGGCCTGGAAGGCGAAGTGCGTCACAAGCTGTCGTCGAACCTGAGCGCGACCCTGTTTGGCGACTACGTGCGCGCCCGTTTCGATGAGGGCGAGGGCAGCCGCAACCTGCCGCGCATCCCGTCGCACCGCGTCGGCGTGAAACTCGACAGCGAGTGGAACGGATGGCATGGCATGGTCGAGCTGTACCGCGTCGGCAAGCAGGACAAGCTGGCCGACTTCGAAACCGAGACCGGCGGCTACAACATGCTCAACGTCGGCACCCACTATTCGACCCGCATCGGCGGCGTGCCGACCCAGTTCTATGCGCGCCTGAACAACCTGACCGACGAACTGGCCTTCAGCCACACCTCGTTCATCAAGAACGCGGCGCCGCTGACCGGGCGTAACCTGACCGCCGGCGTGCGCGTGATGTTCTAAGCGGCGCTTGGCGCTCGTGCGCGGCATTGCCGCTTGCGAGCTTGCTGCAACCCGGCCCGGCGCATGGCGATGCCATCCGCCGGGCTTCGTTTTCAAAAGGACGTGAGACTTATGCAGGATATGAAGCCCAACACCCGATTCGGCTGGATTCGCTTCGGCGACTACGCCGGCATCACGGCGTCGGCCCTCTGCATGGTGCATTGCCTGGCGACGCCGTTGTTGATGATGGCGTTCCCGATGCTGGGACTGGCGCATGAGCACGATACCTTCCACGACCTGATGCTGGCGGCGATCAGCCTGCCGGTGCTGCTGGCGCTGCTGCCCGGCTACCTGCGTCATCGCGACCGCAAGGTGCTGGTGCTGGGCGTGCTGGGGCTGGGCAGCTTCCTGGCGGCGGTGTTCGTCGTCAGCCCGCTGTACGGCGAGACCGCCGAAGCGGTGACGGCCGTGAGCAGCGGCGTGCTGCTGCTGAGTGCGCATTTTCGCAACCGGCGCCATTGCAAGCGCTGTGCAAAGATGGCCGACGGCGCCCAGGATGGAGCGCGCACGGCTGGTTGCCACGGTTGATGGGGCAACTGACTTGTTGGAACTGAAATTATGCGTAACGGGCAAAATTCGTTTGAAAAGCTAACGATTCCCGATTACCATTAGTTTTTATTAATTGCAGTTTCGCCAGCACAGTCGTGATCGGTGCGAGTGTTGCGTCGGGCGCAGCTTGTCATCGCGCCATCAAAAGGATCACATGACCGACTTCACTTGCAAACGCACGCCGCTGACCCTGACCCTGACGCTGATGCTGGCCTTTGGCGCGCCGCTGTCCGCCCAGGCCCAATCCGCTGCCGCACCGGCGCCCCAGGCCGCCAACGTCGCCACGGTAGTGGTGTCCGCAAGTGGCCTTGAGGTGGCGGGTGACGATATGATCACGCCCGTGACGTCGCTAGGCGGCGCCGAACTGGTGCGCACGCGCGAATCGACGCTGGGCGAAACCTTGTCCAAGCTGCCTGGCATCACCTCGACCCACTTCGGCGCCGGCGCCAGCCGTCCGATCATCCGCGGCATGGATGGCCCGCGCGTGAAAATCCTGTCCGACGGCGCCGAGATCCAGGACGCCTCGACCATCAGCCCCGACCACGCTGTCGCATTTGAACCTGTATTGGCCGAGCGCATCGAAGTGCTGCGCGGCCCGTCGGCGCTGGCCTACGGCGGCGGTGCGGTGGGTGGCGTGGTCAACATCATCGACCGCAAGGTGCCGACCGCGATTCCCGTCAACGGCATCGAAGGCAGCGCCGAAGTGCGCGCCAATTCGGCGCTGCGCGAAAAGACCGGCGCCTTCGAAGTGACCGGTGGCAGCGGCAACGTTGCCGTGCACGTGGAAGGCGTCAAGCGCGACGCCGACGACTACAAGGTCGGCAAGGACTGGACCTACGGCGACAGGGTGCCGGGCAGCTACAAGGAAACCGAGACCGCCAGCGTCGGCGCTTCGTGGATCGGCCAGGACTGCTATCTGGGCGCGGCTTACACCAAAGAGCGCAGCGAATACGGCATTCCCGGTCACGGCTTCGAGAACGACCTCGGACAGATCGAGGTGCCCGTGGTGAACCTCGACAGCGAGCGCTGGGACTTGCGCGGCGAGTACCGCAACCCGGTGGCCGGCATCGAGCGCGTGCGCCTGCGCGCCGCATTCACCGATTACATCCACGACGAAGTCGAGGGCAGCGCGGTGGCCACCACCTTTAAAAGCAAAGCCCACGACGGCCGCCTTGAGTTCGTGCACCGCCCGCTGGCCGGCTGGCACGGCGTGTTCGGCCTGCAGACCACGCGCCGCGATTTCTCGGCGATCGGCGCCGAAGCCTATGTGCCGCCAACGCTGACGAAAAAACACGCCGTCTTCCTTACCGAAGAATACAAGCTGCGCGACTGGCGCTTCGAAGCGGCGTTGCGCCACGAATGGCAAGACGTCGAGGCCGAAGTGGCCAAGCCCGATTCCAATACCAAAGGCACCTCGGCCTCGATTGGCGCGGTGTGGAAGCTGGCGCCGGAATATTCGCTCGGCGCATCGCTGGCGCACACGCACCGCCTGCCAACCGCCGAAGAGCTGTACGCCGACGGCCCGCACCTGGCCACCAACACCTTCGAAATCGGCGACCCGAACCTGGCGCGCGAGACCTCGAACAACGTCGACCTCACGCTGCGCAAGCTGGCCGGCCGCACCACGTTCTCGCTCAGCGCGTTCCACAACCAGATCAACGACTACATCTACTCACAGTCGCGCGGCAACGTCGACGGCCTGCAGCTGATCAACTACGCCCAGCGCGACGCCACCTTCACCGGCCTCGAGGGCGAGATCAGCCACAACCTGCCGTCGTCGTTCCTGACGTCGCTGAGTGCAACCCTGTTCGGCGACATCGTGCGCGCCCGCTTTGACGAAGGCGAAGGCGGTGGCGCAGGCAACCGCGAAATCCCGCGCACGCCGGCGCACCGTATCGGCGTGCGTCTGGAAGGCGCGTGGAACGCCTGGAACGGCTCGGTCGAACTGGTGCGCGTGGGCGAGCAGGACCGCTTGGCCGACTTCGAGACGGTCACGCCCGGCTACACCATGCTTAACCTGAGCACCCACTACGCCACCCGCATCGGCGGCCTGCCGGCCCAGCTGTATGCGCGCCTGAACAACGCTACGAATCGCCTGGCCTTCAGCCACACCTCGTTCATCAAGGACGTGGCGCCGCTGACCGGTCGCAATCTCACGGCCGGACTGCGCGTGCTGTTCTGAGCGCGCTGCAGGTCACCCTAACGTTCACTGCGGCCCGGCCAGCGACCTGATCTGGTAGCGGTACTGCTCCGCGAACAGGAAGGTCTCGGAAAACGTCATCGCCGCACCGCGCATCGTCAGGCCGTCGGGCCGTGGCAACGGGCCGCTGCGGCGCAATGACGCCAGCGCTACCTCCGAGGCGCCCGGATCGCGTGAACGCTGCACCTGGACGTCGGTCAGCCGGCCCTGGTCGTCGACCGTAATATTGAGCACCACGATCGCCGGCAGCATCGGCGGCAACTGGCCGTCGAAAATGCGTTCAGGGTTGCGGTCCATGATGTGGCGCGCCACGTCGGCTTTATAAGCGTCGAGCGTGCGCGAAGGGGCAGGGACGGCGGCGGTCGTTGGGAGCGGGTCGACCGTCATGGCGACGGCGGATACGGATGGCGGCGCGGCCGGTGGCGAGCTGCATGCCGCCAGCAGCGCAAGCAATAGCGCCATCGAAAGAAGGGCAAGAATGCTCAGGAAAGTACCGCGCCTGAAGTCGCGATGGAAGGTGTTCATGGTCGATGCAGGTCAGTCGGGTCAGCGCCGAAGGTAGCGCTACAATTCGACTGATTCCTGCATTGCCGAGTTCCAGGCAGCGCCCGCCAGTGCGGCCGCTTTTACAGTGCGTCTTGCGCTTACGCGAACAGGCGCGCCAATTCCTGGCCCGGATTTTCGGCGCGCATGAAGGCTTCGCCCACCAGGAAAGCGTGCACATCGGCCGCGCGCATGCGCGCCACGTCGGCTGGTCCCAGGATGCCCGACTCGGTCACCACCAGCCGGTCTTGCGGGATGCGCTCGAGCAGGCCTAGCGTGGTGTCGAGCGTGACGTCGAAGGTACGCAGGTTGCGGTTGTTGATGCCGACCAGCTGCGTTTGCAGCTTGAGCGCGGCGTCGAGCTCTTCGCCGTCATGCACTTCGACCAGCACGTCCATGCCGAGCTCGCGCGCGCAAGCTTCCAGGTCCGCCATCAGGCCATGGTCGAGCGCGGCGACGATCAACAGGATTGCATCCGCTCCCATGGCGCGCGCTTCGTACACCTGGTACAGGTCGACCATGAAGTCCTTGCGCAGCACCGGCAGGCTGCAGGCGGCGCGCGCCTGCATCAGGTAATCCACCGAACCCTGGAAGAACTGGACGTCGGTCAGCACCGACAGGCAGGCCGCGCCGTGTTCGGCATAGCTGGCGGCGATCGCCCCCGGCTGGAAGTCGGGGCGCAATATGCCTTTCGACGGCGACGCCTTCTTGACTTCGGCGATCACGCCGGCGTGGCCGGCCGCGATCCTGGCGCGCAGGCCTTGTTCGAAGCCGCGGATGGTGCGCCGTGCTTCGGCATCGCTTTCGACGTCGCGGCGCAGGCTGTGCAGGTCGCGATGCTTGCGCGCCGCGGCCACTTCGTCGGCTTTCACGGCCAGGATCTTGTTCAGGATGTCGGACATGCTCGTTCTCGGTAAGGGTGTGTCAGTTGGCTGCGCCCAGCTGGCGCGTGACCTGCACGAACTGTTCCAGCTTGGCCATGGCGGCGCCGGAAGCGATTGCCGCGCGGGCACGGGCCAAACCGTCTTCGATCGACGCGCTGACGCCGGCCGCATACAGCGCGGTGCCGGCGTTCAGGGCCACGATGTCGTGCGCCGGACCCGGCTCGCCACGCAGCGCTTCGAGCACGCGCGTTTTCGATTCGTCGCAGCCGGCCACTTTCAGGTTGCGGCTCGAGATCATCGCCAGGCCAAAGTCTTCCGGGTGGATTTCGTATTCGCGGATCTCGCCACCCACCAGTTCACCGACCAGGGTGCCGGCGCCGAGCGAGACTTCGTCCATATTGTCGCGGCCCCAGACCACCATCGCATGCTGGGCGCCGAGGCGCTGCAGCACGCGCACCTGGATCCCGACCAGGTCGGGGTGGAACACGCCCATCAGGATGTTCGGCGCGCCGGCCGGATTGGTCAGCGGTCCCAGGATGTTGAAGATGCTGCGCACGCCGAGTTCCTTGCGCACCGGCGCCACGTGCTTCATCGCCGCGTGGTGATTGGGGGCGAACATGAAGCCGATCCCGGTCTGGGCGATCGATTGCGCGATCTGCTCGGGTTTCAGGTCGATGTGCGCGCCGAGCGCCTCGATCACGTCGGCGCTGCCGGACGAGGACGAGACGCTGCGCCCACCGTGCTTGGCCACGCGCGCGCCGGCGGCGGCCGCCACGAACATCGCCGCGCTCGAGATATTGAAGGTGTTGGCGCCGTCGCCGCCGGTGCCGACGATGTCGAGCAGGCCCGTGGTGTCGGCCATCGGCACCTTGGTCGAGAATTCGCGCATGACCTGGGCCGCGGCGGTGATCTCGCCGATGGTTTCCTTCTTCACGCGCAGGCCCATGGTCAGGGCTGCGACCATGGTCGGCGACATCTCGCCCGACATGATGGTGCGGAAAAGGTGCAGCATCTCGTCGTGGAAGATCTCGCGGTGTTCGATACAGCGCAGCAGGGCTTCTTGTGGGGTGATCGGCATGGTGGGTCCTGTTTGAATATCGTTCGGTATCACGTAAGCCCGTATCCTTGGCACGTCATCCCCGCGAAGGCGGGGATCCAAGTTTGCTAGCGTACCTGGGTGCTTGCTTACGATCGGGCTACGGAACGAACTTGGATCCCCGCCTTCGCGGGGATGACGTGCTAAGGGAGCGGGCAAGCGCTTGCGTGCTCGGTGCGCGTAGCGCTACTTCAAGTGCGCGTTCAGCGCGCGAGGAAGTTCTTGAACAGCGCGTGGCCGTGTTCGGACAGGATCGACTCGGGGTGGAACTGCACGCCCTCGATGTCGTACTCCTTGTGACGCACGCCCATGATTTCGCCGTCGTCGGTCCATGCCGTCACTTCGAGGCACGATGGCAGCGATGAACGCTCAATGGCCAGCGAGTGATAACGGATCACGGTGAACGGCGACGGCAGATCCTTGAACACGCCGTCGCCGGTGTGCGCGATGGTCGAGGTCTTGCCATGCATGACCTGCTTGGCGCGGATCACGTTGCCGCCAAAGGCTTCGCCGATCGCCTGGTGCCCCAGGCACACGCCCAGGATCGGCAGCTTGCCGGCGAATTCGCGCAGGATGTCGAGCGAGATGCCGGCGTCTTGCGGCGCCTTCGGGCCCGGCGAGATGCAGATGCGGTCCGGCTTCATGGCCGCGATTTGTTCGAGCGTGATCTCGTCGTTGCGCACGGTGCGCACGTCTTCACCGAGCTCACCGAAGTACTGCACGATGTTGTAGGTGAACGAATCGTAGTTGTCGATCATGAGCAGCATGTCAGAACTCCCCATCCAGGCCGTCTTGCACTTGTTCGGCCGCGCGCAGCACGGCGCGCGCCTTGTTTTCGGTTTCCTGCCATTCCATCTCGGCGATCGAATCGGCCACGATGCCGGCTGCAGCCTGCACGTACAGGTTGCCGTCCTTGATCACGCCGGTGCGGATCGCAATCGCGACATCCATCTCGCCGCCGAAACTCAGGTAGCCGCAGGCGCCGCCGTAGATGCCGCGCTTCACCGGCTCGAGTTCGTCGATGACTTCCATCGCCCGTACTTTCGGCGCCCCGGTCAGGGTGCCGGCCGGGAAGGTGGCGCGCAGCACGTCCAGGTTCGACATGCCGTTTTTGAGTTTGCCTTCGACGTTCGAGACGATGTGCTGCACGTGCGAATACTTTTCGATCACCATGCGATCGGTGACCTTCACGCTGCCGGTATCGGCAATGCGGCCGATGTCGTTGCGCGCCAGGTCGATCAGCATCACGTGCTCGGCGACTTCTTTCGGGTCGTTGAGCAGTTCTTCGGCCAGCGCGGCGTCGCGTTCCGGGGTCGCGCCGCGTGAGCGGGTGCCGGCGATCGGACGCAGCGTGACCTTGCGGCCGCCTTCCGGCAGGGTCTCGTTGCGCACCAAAATCTCGGGCGACGAACCGACGATCTGCATGTCGCCGAAGTTGTAGTAGTACATGTACGGCGACGGGTTCAGCGAACGCAGCGAGCGATACAGCGACAGCGGCGAATCGACATACGGCTTGCGGATACGCTGGCCGATCTGCACCTGCATCAAGTCGCCGGCCATCACATACTCATGCGCTTTCGCGACAGCCTTCAGGTAGTCTTCCTTGCTGAAGTCGCGCACCGCTTCGGTACGCACCGAGCTCGAAGTCACCGGCGCGTCGACGCTACGGCGCAGCATCATGCGCAGGTCTTTCAGGCGCTGGCGGCCGCGCGAATAAGCTTCCGGCTGGCTTGGGTCGGCGTACACGATCAGGTACAGCTTGCCCGACAGGTTGTCGATCACCGCCAGTTCTTCGGTCACCATCAGCTGGATGTCGGGCAGGCCCAGCGCATCCGGCGGGGCGGTGTTTTCGAGTTTACGCTCGATGTGGCGCACCGTGTCGTAGCCGAAGTAGCCGGCCAGGCCGCCGCAGAAACGCGGCATGCCGGGACGCAGCGCGACCTTGAAGCGGGCCTGGAATTGTTCGATGAAGTCGAGCGGGTTGCCGTCGAACGTTTCGATCACTTCGCCGTGCTTGACGACCTCGGTGCGATTGCCCGTGGTGCGCACCAGCGTGTGCGCCGGCAGGCCGATGAACGAGTAGCGCCCGAAACGCTCACCGCCCACCACCGATTCGAGCAAGAAGGTGTTCTTGCCGGTGTGCTGGGACTGGGCCAGCTTGAGGTACAGCGTGAGCGGGGTTTCGAGGTCGGCGAAGGCTTCCGCGATCAATGGGATGCGGTTGTAGCCCTGGGTGGCCAGCGATTTGAATTCGAGTTCGGTCATGCTTTTCTCCATGCCGCCCGGTAGGAGAGGGCGGTGGTGTGCTTCAAAAAACCTGCCGGGGCGAGAATCGCAAACGCGAACGCAGACGGCAGCAATCGGGGTGGGTCAGTTGGCCCAGGATTGCCAGCGTCGCCAAAGCCAGGCCTCAAGGGCGCCGGTTTGGTTGACAGTGTGTTTTTTGGTGAAAAACATGTATAGATAACTTAGGTAGAGTTTAGTTTGCCGACGCGTTGTGCGCGCCAATCAGGCGAGCCGCTTCCAGCAGCGAGGCAACTATACCATCGGATTTAATTTCTTGTACAGGACGTCCGTGGTTGTATCCGTACGGGACGGTGAGTACGAAACATCCGGCGGCGCGCGCGCTTTCGGCGTCGTTGGATGAGTCGCCGATTGCCACCACGGTCGATGCTGGCAAGTCCAATGCGGCGCATGCACCCAGCATCGGCATCGGGTCCGGTTTTTTCCTGGCGAACGAGTCGCCGCCGAACACGCGCTCGAAATACGGCGCCAGGCCTTTCTGTTCCAACAGCGGCAGCGTGAACGCGACCGGCTTGTTGGTCACGCACACCAGGCGCAGGCCTTGCGCGCGCATCGCTTGCAGGCCGTCGATCACGCCTTCGTACAGCGTGCTGCGCTGGCCGTTGATGGCCAGGTAGTGACGCTGGTAGCCCGCCATCGCTTGGTCGTAAGCCGCGTCGACGCGCGCGCTATCCCAGTCCAGCAGCAGGGCGTCGCGCACCAGTTTTTCGGAACCCTTGCCGACCATCGGTTTGATGGTGGCCTGGTCGATCGGCGCCAGGCCCAGGTCGGCGCGCATGCCGTTCAGGGCCGCCTCGAAGTCGGGCACCGTGTCGAGCATGGTGCCGTCAAGGTCGATGATGACCGCTTGAAGAGCTGCTGCGCCGGCCCGCATTACTTGCCCACCGTCGCCAGTTCGGCGCGCATGGCGTCGATCACGGCCTTGTAGTCAGGCTTGCCGAAGATGGCCGAGCCGGCGACAAAGGTGTCGGCGCCGGCAGCGGCAGCGGCGGCGATGTTGTCGGCCTTGATGCCGCCGTCGACTTCGAGCAGGATGTCGCGGCCCGATTCGTCGATCAGGCGGCGCGCGATCGCGATCTTCTTCAGTGCTTCGGGGATGAACGACTGGCCGCCGAAGCCCGGGTTGACCGACATAATCAGGATCATGTCGATCTTGTCCATCACGTGTTCCAGGTAGTGCATCGGCGTGCCCGGGTTGAACACCAGGCCGGCCTTGCAGCCGTTATCGCGGATCAGCTGCAGGGTGCGGTCGATGTGTTCCGACGCTTCCGGGTGGAAGGTGATGATGTTGGCGCCGGCCTTGGCGAAATCGGGAATGATGCGGTCGACCGGCTTGACCATCAGGTGCACGTCGATCGGCACGTCCACGTGCGGACGGATCGCCTGGCACACCAGCGGGCCGATGGTCAGGTTCGGGACGTAATGGTTGTCCATCACGTCGAAGTGGATGATGTCGGCGCCGGCGGCGACGACGTTGCGCACTTCCTCGCCCAGGCGGGCGAAGTCGGCGGACAGAATGCTGGGGGCGATGCGGTAAGTGGTCATGAGGCGGCGGCGCTGGCGTGAAAAGAATCCGCTATTTTACGCCGGTCGCGGGCCGGGGCGCACGTCGTCCAGGTCCGGGCGCAGCGTGTACCCCGCGACGGTATGGCGCCGCAAGCGGTATCATTGTCGTTTGCGCCATATGGCGCGGGCGGCTGTGCGCGACCTGAGCGCCGGCCTCCTTCACGATCACCCGAGGAAAACCGATGTCCGCCTACGATTTCGCTGTCTCCGTCAAGACGCAATACCTGTCGGAGCAGTCCAATCCCGACCGCAGCCATTTCGTGTTCAGCTACACGATCACGATCCAGAACACCGGCAGCGTCGCCGCGCAGCTGATTTCGCGCCACTGGGTGATTGTCGACGCCAACAACCAGAAGCAGGAAGTGCGCGGATTGGGCGTGGTCGGTCATCAGCCATTGCTGCAGCCGGGCGAGAAATTCGAGTATTCGAGCGGCACCCAGCTCGGCACGGCCCAGGGTTCGATGCATGGCGAATACTTCTGCGTGGCCGAGGATGGCCACCGCTTCGAAGCGCCCATCCCCGAATTCGTGCTGTCGCCGCCGCAGGCACTGCACTGATCAAGGCTTGTCGTCATCGTGGTCGCCGTCCTTCTTGCGGTCGGCGAACATGGTCCACCAGACGATAAACACCAGCAGGAACAGCGCCACTCCGGCTTCCACCAGCAAGATCCACATAACGGTCCTTCCATGAACGCAACCCGGTCGAGTGTACCTTTCCTGACAGCGCTCGTCTGCCTGGTGAGCGCCTGCTCGACCACGCCGCCGCAGGCGCCGAGTGCGCCGGTCACGCCGCCGCCGCCGCAGCAGCAAGCGCAGCAACCGCAGCAACCGCCGGTCAGCATGCCGCCGCCGGTGGGGCCGGTGGCGGTGCCGCCTGTGCCCGAGACGCCATCGGCGCCGACCGCGCCGCTCACGCCCACCACCTTTGGCGCGCTGCCGGGCTGGCAGCAGGACGACGTGCGCCAGACCTGGCCGGCATTCATGGCGTCGTGCGGCGTGTTGCCGTCGCGCGCGGCCGAGTGGAAAGCGCCATGTGCGGCGGCGCGTTCGGTGGTCGCAACCGACCTGGGCGCCGTGCGGCGCTTTTTCGAGCAGTATTTCACGCCGCACCAGGTGCGTAATCCCGACGGCAGCGAATCCGGCCTGGTCACCGGCTACTACGAAGCCATGCTGTACGGCTCGCGCAAGCGCGGCGGCGCGTATCAGACGCCGTTGTACCGGGTGCCGGACGACCTGATCACGGTCGACCTGGGCAGCATCTATCCCGACCTCAAGAATCGGCGCCTGCGCGGCCGTTTGTCGGGCAAGACCGTGGTGCCGTATGCCAGCCGCGCCGAGATCGACCGCGCGCCGTTCGAAGGCAAGGAGCTGCTGTGGGTGAACGATCCGGTCGAGGCGTTCTTCCTCGAGGTGCAGGGTTCAGGCCGCGTCCAGCTGGACAGCGGTGAAACCGTGCGCGTTGGTTATGCCGACCAGAATGGCCATCCGTACAAGGCGATCGGCCGCTGGTTTGTCGAGCAGGGCATCATGCCGTCGAATCAGGTCTCGGGCCAGTCGATCCGCGCCTGGATCGCGGCCAACCCGGCGCGCCGGCAAGCGCTGTTCAACGTCAATCCCAGCTATATCTTCTTCCGCGAAGAGAAGGTCAGTGACGCGAATGTCGGGCCGCGCGGTGCGCTGAATGTGCCGTTGACGCCGGGCCGCTCGGTCGCGATCGACCGCAGCATCCTGCCGCTGGGCGCGCCGATCTGGCTGTCGACCACGATGCCGCAGGATGGCGCGACGCTGCAGCGCCTGGTGATGGGGCAGGACGTGGGCGGTGCGATTCGCGGCGCGGTGCGGGCCGATTTCTTCTTCGGCTTCGGGCCGGAGGCGGTGGCAAATGCCGGGCTGATGAAACAATCGGGCGCGCTGTGGGTATTGCTGCCGAAATAGAGCGCTTCCTCCATAAGATTGTGTGCGTGTCTGAATTGGGTTACGGTGACGTTGTTTCTATACAGTAACCATTTGAGGCAGCCGCTGTTGCTGCTCACTTTGCAGGAGCACCCATGCGCATTCGTACCTTGTTTGTCACTGCCCTTGCCGGCATGATCGTTGGATCGGCACCGGCGCACGCCCAGCTCACTGCGTCCCAAACGAGCATGTTCGCCGGGTCGATCGTGCTGGTTGCGCCCTTCAGCCTGGCCTATGCCAGCGGTAAAGCCGTGTCGGAAGCGTCCAGATCCGCGCTCAATTTGTCGCAACGCTGGAAGGTCGACAAGGTGCAGCCACGCGGCGCCAGGACCGAACTCCAGTTGCAGAGCGACGACAAACAACTCAAGCTCGACGTCACGGTCGACAACCGGATTGCGCAAGCACAGCACATCAAGGCTGGCGACGAACTCGACATCGAGGCGATCGGCACGACCGGCTATGCGATCAAGAAAGGCGAGGCCACGGTCGCGCTGCTGGAGCAGCCGGGCGCCGGCATGGCCCATTCGACAGCGCGCCACTAGCATGCACCGCGTCCTGGCGTGCGTGGCGCTGGCGCTGGCGGCCCAGACTGCCGTGGCCGGCACGCCGTGCGAAGGCCGTGCGCCGTCGCCGGAGCTGTCGCGTCTTGGCATGCAGATGGCGGACGCCACCCGCAACGCGCTCGCGCATGTCGACGACGATGTGGTGCTGATCGCGCGCATGGGCCAGGATTTGTCCAGATACCGCCTGACGTATTCGCACATCGGTTTCGCCGTACGCGAGCATCCGGCCGGGGCCTGGTCGGTGGTGCATAAGCTCAATACCTGCGGCACGGATACCTCGTCCCTATATGACGAAGGGTTGCTCAATTTCTTCTCGGACTCTCCATCGCGCTACCAGGCCGGCATCTGGCGCCTGGCGCCGGACGTCCAGACGCGGCTGAAGAAAGCGCTGCTGGGCAAGAAGGCGCGCGACTATCTCGAGCCGCATTACAGCCTGGTGGCGTATCCGTTCAGCACGCGTTACCAGAATTCGAATGGATGGGCGCTCGAGATGCTGGCCTTTGCGCTGGCGCCGGAGGACGAGGCGAATACGCGTTCGACCGCGCAACAGTGGCTGAAAGCGAGCGGCTACCAGCCAAGCGAGCTGGATCTGGGATCGCTGACACGGCTCGGTGCGCGCGTCTCGAAAGCCAACGTCAGCTTCGACGACCATCCGTCCGAGCTGCGCTGGAAAGGGCGGATCCGGACCGTGACGGTCGATTCGATCGTCAACTGGCTGCGCACGCTGCCCAACGGTTGCCAGGCGATGGGTTGCCCGGAGATGCGGGTCGAGCTGCCGGCCGCGGCGCACTAGGCTCTCAGACCAGGCCGAACCCGCCCAGCAGCGCACCCGCGCCCAGCAGCCACAGCAAGTGAATGCGCGTGCGCCAGATCACGATGGCGCTGGCAACGGAGAGAAACCACAGTTTGGGCCCGGCGTCTCCGCCACTACTGCCCAGCAGCCAGGCGGTGGATAGCAGCATGCCGATCACCAGCGGCGCCATGCCTTGCTTGAAAGCGCGCACCCCGCGCAGTTCGCGGTTGCGGTGTCCCCACTGCGCCACCTGATAGGTGAAGACGGTCGATGGAAACAGGATCCCGACCAGGCACACGAACACGCCGCAGATGGCCGCCACATGGCTGCCCGCATTCAATCCGACCTGCCAGCCCATCAGGGCCACGAACAACACGTTCGGGCCCGGCGCAGCCTGGGCCAGGGCAATCGCTTCATTGAATTGGGTCTGGCTCAGCCAGCCATGCTGCTCGACCAGGTAGCGGTGCATCTCGGCGCTGGTCGACATCGCACCGCCGAGCGACATCAGCGACAGGGTCAGGAAGTGGCCGAACAGCGACAGCCAGTCTTGCAGGTCGAGGACGATCTGGTGTGGGCTCATCATTTAAGTTTGCGCCAGGCCAGCAGGCAACCGAGTCCACCAAGCGCGAATAGCACCGCGGCCAGCGGCGCGCGCACCCAGGCCAGCAGCACGAATGAGGCCGCAGCGATGGCGACGCCCCACACCAGCGGCACCGGACTTTTCACCAATGCGACCGCCAGACGCAGCGCGGTGGCGGCGATCAGGCCCGCCGACACCGCCGCCATGCCGCGCAGGGCGCCGGCCACCGCCGGATGCGCGGCATATTGCGCGTGCAGTGCTGCCAGCAGCAGCACCAGGATCAGCGGAAAGGTGATCATGCCCGCCACCGCCGTCAGGGCGCCGGCCAGGCCGAAGTGGCGCGCCCCAATCATCATGCACAGGTTGACGGCGTTCGGTCCGGGCATCACTTGCGCGACCGCCCAGTCCTCGATGAATTCTTCGTTGGTCAGCCAGCGCTTGCGTTCGACCAGTTCGCGCTGGATCACGGCCAGCACGCCGCCGAAACCCTGCAGGGCAAGGATGGTCACTGAAAAGAACAGGTCGGTCAGCGAAGTCGGTCCGGGGCGCGCGGGCAGGGTCATGTGCGGAGCTGGCGGTCTCGATGGTAAAGGATGGCGATATTATGGCCGATGCTGCTTGAGGGCCATGTTTTCGAGAAGGGCGGGCCGTTCATGCCTGAAACCTCAAGCATCCGACCGCTTTGACGCATACGGAAAGCGCTACAATCGCGGCAGTATCGTCTAACCGTTGAAGGGTGTTCCATGGAATATGCTGACCTGTTGATCGAAACCCACGGCAAGGTCGCCGTGATCCGCCTGAACCGTCCGAAAGCGATGAATGCGCTCAACGACAATATGATGAACGAGCTGGGCCAGGCCCTGCGCGGCTTCGACAAGGACCCCGGCGTCAATGTGATCGTGCTGACCGGCAGCGACAAGGCGTTCGCCGCCGGCGCCGACATCGCGGCCATGGCCAGTTACGACTACCGCGAAACCTACGGCAACGACTACATCGGCCGCAACTGGGAACATATCCTCGACATCCGCAAACCAGTGATCGGTGTGGTCTCGGGCTATTGCCTGGGCGGCGGCTGCGAACTGGCGATGATGTGCGACTTCCTGATCGCCGGCGACAACGCCAAATTCGGCCAGCCCGAAATCAAGGTCGGCGTCACGCCGGGCGCGGGCGGCACCCAGCGTCTGCCGCGCGCGATTTCGAAGTCGAAGGCGATGGACATGCTGCTCACGACGCGCATGATCGACGCGGCTGAGGCCGAGCGCACCGGGCTGGTGTCGCGCATTTATCCGGCGGCCGAGGTGATGGCCGAAGCGCTGAAGGTGGCGCAGGACATCGCCGAAATGCCGGTGTCGGTGGCCATGCAGATCAAGGATTGCGTCAACCAGGCTTATCAGATGCCGCTGAGCGAAGGCGTGCGCTATGAGCGCCGCTACTTCCACGCCGGCTTCGGTACTCCGGCCCAGAAAGAGGGCATGACGGCGTTCCTCGAGAAGCGCAAACCGAATTTCGACGGACTGTAGGCGGTGGCCGTGTCCAGGTCGCGCAGGTTGATGGTGCTGGTGCCGGCAGCGATGCTGGCCGGCGGGATGACGCTCGCCAGTTGCTCGGCGCTGCCAACCCTGCCGCCGCGCGCAGCGACCACCGCCCTGGCCAACACTGCAAATACCGGGCTGGGCAAGGCGGTGCTGGCCGGGACGATGGCGCATCCGGGGCTGGCCGGCATCTACCCGCTGGCCGACGGCCGCGACGCCTTTGCCGCACGCGCAGTGCTGGCGCAGGCGGCCGAGCGCAGCCTGGACGTGCAGTATTACATCTGGCGCGGCGACACCACCGGCATGCTGATGTTCGATGCCTTGAAGGCGGCGGCCGATCGGGGCGTGCGCGTACGGCTTCTATTAGACGATAACAATACGTCCGGACTGGATGCGATATTGGCGCAGCTCGACGCCCATCCGCAGATTGAAATTCGCCTGTTCAATCCGTTTGCGATCCGCAGTATGCGTTACCTGGGCTTCATGACCGACTTTGCTCGCCTGAACCGGCGCATGCATAACAAGTCGTTCACGGCCGACAATCAGGTCACCATCGTCGGCGGACGCAATATCGGCAACGAGTATTTTGGCGCGGCGGGCGATATTTCGTTCGCCGACCTGGACGTGATCGCGGTCGGACCGGTGGTGCGCGCTGTGTCGGACGATTTCGACCGCTACTGGAATAGCGGCTCGGCCTATCCGATGGCAGCGATGGTGCCGCATCCCGAGGCGGCGCCGCCGCGCAATGCGGATCCGGCGGCCGCTGCTTATCTCGATACGGTGAAGCGCTCGACCTTCATGACGCAACTGAGCGCTGGGACGCTGCCGTTTGAATGGGCGCATACACGGGTGGTCAGCGACGATCCGGCCAAGGTAATCGGTAAAGCGCCCGAACACGCGAATATCGCTTTCAAGCTCAAGAATCTTTTGGGTGAACCGAAGCGCAGCCTGGATCTGGTGTCGCCGTATTTTGTCCCGGGAAAGGATGGCGCCAAAGCGGTCGCCGATCTGGCACGCCAGGGCGTACGGGTTCGGGTGCTGAGCAATTCGCTGGAGGCGACCGACGTCGCGGCAGTTCACGCCGGCTATGCGAAATGGCGTAAGCCCTTGCTTGAAGCAGGCGTCACCTTATATGAGCTGCGTCGCGAGTGGACCGACGAGCCGAGCCGCGAGCAGCGCAGGGGCGCATTCGGTAGTTCGGATGCGAGCCTGCATGCCAAGACCTTTTCGGCCGATGGCAATCGCATCTTTGTCGGATCGTTCAATTTCGATCAGCGCTCGATCCATCTGAATACCGAGATGGGGCTGGTGATCGACAGTGTTGCGCTGGCCGGCGAGCTGACCAGCACGCTCGACCAACGAATGCCGACCCGCGCCTATGAAGTGCGTATCGATAAGCAAGGCAAGCTGCACTGGATCGAACGGCCGAACGGTAAGGAAATCCGTCATGATGTCGAGCCTGGGACCACTTGGTGGAAGAGGGCGGCTGTGAAAGGACTGTCCTGGTTGCCGATCGACTGGCTGTTGTAGCGTCAATACAAAAAATACCCTCTTGCGAACTCATCAGTGAATGCGCTATAGTTCGCCTCCGCTTCGGCACCGACCCAAAAGTGTTAACGTAATCAAGTAGTTACGTTGGCACAGGTTCACAGAGAAATCTGAGCTGAAGCAAATAAGGGGTTGACGAAGATCGCGAAACAC